>Ga0265292_1000026_pt1 | contig 430163 bp, 431 predicted proteins | sample Munlanlewell296A_FD_189080 | JGI IMG/M metagenome (GOLD analysis project Ga0265292, IMG submission 189080) | Leachate microbial communities from a municipal landfill in Southern Ontario, Canada - Leachate well 296A | ecosystem: Engineered > Solid waste > Landfill > Unclassified | place... | reverse complement strand
CCTCACTTGGTTGCGCTCGTGCGCGCCGGTGCGAAGTTCGTGAATGGAAAACTGATCGAACGCAACACGGGGAAGGACGCCGCGTGATTCACGCCACGCGTTCCACAACATTTGACGATATCTCGATTCGGCAGCCGCTTCGGCGGTCTGATCTACTCCTCCGACGACACGTGAGAGCCGCCCTTTTGGGCGGCTCTCACGTGTCGTGCGGCCGTCCGGGCCCTTGACAATGCGGCAACGCAGTTGTTGTAATGGCCCCCGACCACGACCAGGGAGGCGGCCGCATGGCCGGAGTGCGAGAGCGGGATGTGGCGAAGATGGCGACGGAGCGCTCGTCGGCTTCGCGGGTCGCGTCGACGCTGAGGAGCGGACTGGCGATCCTTGAGGATCTGGCAGCGCATCCCGGCGGTGCGGGCGTCACGGAGGTCGCCCGCAGGCTGGGTCAAGACAAGAGTCAGGTGTCGCGCTTGCTCGCCACGCTCGGAGAACTGGGTTACGTGGATAGGGATCCCGAATCCAGGCGTTACGCGGCCGGGGCGGATCTTGTGCTGCTGTCCGCGCGGCTGCTTGGGAGGCTCGATGTTCGGGCGCAGTCGCACGCCGCTATGCGGGATCTCGCCGGCGCGACGGGCGAGTCGGTTCACCTTGCGGTGCTTCTTGCGGATTCGGTCGTAACGATCGACTTGGTCGAGACCGCCCAGCCGTTTCGCGTTGAACCTGGGATCGGAACTCGAGATCCGATCCATTGCACTGCCATTGGGAAGGCGATCTTGGCGTTTCTGCCCGTTGAGGAGAGCGCGCGCCTGTTGGCGAACCCGCTCTTGCGATTCACGCCGCGCACGATCATCGATGGGGTCGTGCTGGAGCGGGACCTTGATGCCGTTCGCCGTCGTGGGTTCGCGGTTGACGACGAGGAATTCACCTCCGGCGTCCGATGCATCGCGGCTCCCGTGTTCGACTCGGGAGGATACGTGGTGGCTTCGTTGGGGATCTCGGCGCCCGCCCAAAGGCTTGCGCGCCGGATGGTTGCGGCTGCCGGACGCAGCGTGCGTGAAGCCGCGGCCACCGCGTCGGGTCGGATGGGGTGGACGAGCGGGGGTCCGAGGCGTGTCGCGTCCGACGTGTGATGTGGTCGGTGCGTCTCGGAGCGCCGGTTCCCTCGCGGATCGTCCGGCGCGTGTCGCACCCGCGCGGTCCCGCGCGGCTCTGATCGTCGCCGTGGGGGCAATCGGGATATACGGTGTTGTGGTCGGGGCGTTGGGGCCCACGCTCCCTGCGATTCGCGGCGAGTTCCACGTCGGAACGCGATCGGGCGGGCTTACGCTGATGGCTTTCGGTGCCGGCTTTGTGCTCAGCGTCCTGGTGGCGGGCCGCGTCGCGGATCGGCGCGGAGTTTCGGTTGTGGTGCGCGCCGGACTCTGGGTGATGGCGGCGGCGCTCGCGGGGGGGCTGTGGCACTCGTATTGGGGGTGGGTGGCAGCCGTTGCGATCGTCGGAGCGGCCGGGGGTTGGCTCGTGATCGGAGCGAACATCTGTGTCGCGGAGATGTTCCCGGATCGTCGCGGTGCGGCTCTCAACTGGCTGAACCTTTTCTTCGCCGTCGGCGCGCTGTCCGCTCCCGTGCTCGTCGCGTGGATCGGAGGCGGCAGCGCGTGGAGGCGTCCGCTTCTAGTCGTCGCAGCCACCTCTGCGCTTCTGGGCATTCCCGCGCTGGGCGTGCGGATGCCGGGCCGTCGCGTCGTCAAAGACGAGGCCGGCATTCGGTGGCCTGTTGCGAACAAGTCGTTCGTGCTTCTGTTGATCCTTGCGCCGCTGTATGTCGGTTCTGAGCTTGGGTTCGGATCCTGGCTGTTCCCGTACTTGCGCTCCGCAGGGATTGCATCCGCGCTTGCCGCGGTCGTCGTGTCGCTGTTCTGGCTGATGTTGGCCGCCGGACGACTGCTTGTCGGTGCATTGGCGTTGCGATTCAGCGAGCGCGCGCTGCTTGCGACCGGGGCGGCGATTGGGTCGCTCGGTGTCGTGGGGACGATCCTGATTCCGGGCTCGGCAAAGGCGGGCGCCGTTGCCGTCGCGGGCCTTGGATTCGCCGGGGTGTTCCCGCTGACGCTTGCGGTCGCCGCGAGATCGTTCCCGACGACGAGCGGGAGTGCGCTCGGCGCGCTCCTTGCGGTCGGGGGTGCGGGCAACGTGGTGATTCCCTGGGTAATGGGCGCTGTTGCGCAGGCGGGCGGCCAAGGCGCGGGACTTGCCGTTGGTGCCGGGACGATGGCGCTTGTGTCTGTTTGTGCGGTAGCGGAAGGTCGCGCCGATGCGCGCGCGCGGTTGCGGGAATCGAAGGAGGAGTAGATGGATATCGTCCGGATGGGAATCGTGGGCTGCGGGCGCATCTCGACGTTGCACGCGCCGGGGTACCTCAAGCATCCCAAGGCGGAGTTGGTGGCGTGTTGCGACGCGAACATGGGGCGCGCGGAGCGCTGGGCGGCGGAGTTCGGAGTTCCGCGCGTTTACGACGACTTCGACCGCATGCTCGCGGATCCCGAGATCGATGCGGTTGAGATCATCACTCCGCACGCCATGCACCGCCCGATGGTGGAAGCGGCGGCCAAAGCCGGAAAGCACGTGTCGGTGCAGAAGCCCATGGCGCTCGACATCGACGAAGCGGATCGCATGATCGATGCGACCAAGAATGCGTCGGTGGTCTTCAAGGTCTTCGAGAACTTCGTCTTTTACCCGCCGTATCGCTTGGCGAAGGAACTGATCGACGCGGGAGAGATCGGCGATCCGATCGGTATCCGCTTGAAGCTGAACCCCGGCGGACCGTTCTCCGGATGGGAAATGCCCCTGGCGAGTTGGGCGTGGCGTTTCCGCAAGGACTTGTGCGGCGGCGGCCCGGCGATATGGGACGACGGATACCACAAGTTCTCGATCGCGCGCTTCTTCATGGGGGATCCGGAGAAGGTCTTCGCATGGATCGGCCAAACCGACATGGCTCCGGTCATCGCGTCGCTGATGGAGCGTTCCGACATCGCGGTGTCGGCGACGCCCGAGGACCTCGTGGAGGCGATGACGATGCTGATCGGCCCCGACGGCCGGCCGGCGCCGCTCGTTCTGGACCTTCCGGCGATGGTGACATGGAAGTACGCCGGCGCGGACCGCTTCGGTGTCCTCGACGGGATGTTCTCCCCGGAGATGGAAATTTGGTCCCGGCACTATCCGGCCGACGAGCGAGTCGAGATCACCGGAACGCGCGGAGTTATCTGGATCAATCAGTGCACCGGCAGGCTGCAAAACACACCTCCTGTCATCCTTTATCGGGACGGAAAGACGGTTTCCTACGAAAACGTTCCGTGGGGGTGGGAGACGAGCTTCGAGGCCTCGGCCGGCCATTTCGTGGACTGCCTGTTGAGCGGGGGAGAGATGGCGCCGGTGCTTTCGGGAGAGGACGGACGTGAGGTTCTTCGCTTTGCGATTGCCGCACATGTCTCCGCGCGGGAAGGGAGAGAGGTTCGCGTTGACGAAGTAAGTGCGCACGACCGACCGTAGGGCGGTCGTGCGCTCACGTGAGAGCGGAAAAGGGTGAGGATCGCGTGAGAAGGTCCCAGGTCGTCGCTTTGGCGACGACGGTGGCGTTGCTGTTAGGACTTCCCGGGTGCGCACTCGTGAAGCCTCGGCGCGTTGCCGTCGTAGAGCGCGTAACCATAAGAAAGACTCTTGCGCCGGGAGAGCGGGTTCCCGCCGCCGGCGACGGAGCTGCGGGCGGATCCACAGGTTCCGCATTGAATGCGCTTGGACCGTCTCGGGACCGGCAGGTGTCGTCCGATGGAGACGGCGGCATCGCGGCGGGATCGATCAAGATCGGCACGATCAACATCGTCGAGGGTGCTCTGCGCGACATCGGCTTGCCGATCGTGAAGACGACGCAGGCGTACATCGAAGACATCAACGCGCGCGGCGGAATCAACGGCCGCAGGCTCGAACTCGTTTCGTATTCCGCGTGCGAGACCTGTGCCGACCAGGCCCTTGCGGCCGCGACGCGTTTGGTAGAGCGGGATCACGTTTTTGCGCTTGTCAACACATTCAGTCTGTCCTACGCGTTCGAGCCCGTCATCCCCTATCTGGAGAAGCACGGCGTTCCTCTGATTCAAGGGATGTCGCAAAGCCAGCTCGAGCCGCTCGGACCCATGAACTACTTCTTTGCCACGCATCTTGGGAAGGGGGAGCGGCTGTACGCCCAGTGGCTGGCGAAGATCATCGGGGAGCGCGGGATCGCGAAGAAGGTTGCCATCGGATACATGAACAACCCGCAAGCCAAGCGGAAGAAGGACGGAGTGCGCGCGTCGCTTGCGCGTCGCGGGATCGACGTCGTCGACGAGGAGTTGATCGAGGAGAACGAGGACGCGGTCACGCACATGGACGCGGCTGTGTCCCGCATGCGAATGAGTGGTGCAACTGCGGTGTTCCTCGCGAGCAACGTGCTCTTGCCTTTCGCAGCTCAGGCGGCGAAGCGCCAGGGGTGGTCTCCCGTCTGGGTCGCCAACGCCGACTGGGCCCAGCTTGCGATCGACAGCTGCGGAGGGGCGTGCGAGGGCGCGTACTCCGACACATCCGGATGGGCCTTTCCCGATACGAAGACCGCGCAGATGGCTCGGTTCAAGCGAGTGATGGCCGCCTACTACCCAAGCGGGAAGATCGAGGCGTTGACCGTCGGCGCGGGCACGGGAATGGTCGTCTTCGAGGACTTGATGCGTCGCATGGGGTCGACGCCCACGCGCGCCGGGTTGCTGGAGCATCTTGAGGGGCTACGAGGGTACGAGACCGGTCTGACGCCACCCATCACCGTGAATGCCGGGGATCACTGGGGGATCTCCGGCGCGCAGATGCTTCAAGTGCGCGGGGGGAAATGGGTGCGCGTGACGGACTGGCTATTGATGGACTAGCGGGAGAGGTCTTTGGTCTTCGTCCAGTTCGCGATTCTCGGTCTTGCGGCAGGAGCTGTGTACGCGCTCCTGGCTGCGGGGCTTGTCGTCGTCTACAGGACAACGGGCGTGCTCAACTTCGCGCACGCCGCTATGGGGACTGTCTCCGCCTACATCTTCTTTGAGGCCGCGAGACGTCTTCCGCTGCCGGCTTGGGTAGCCGCGTTGCTTGCGATCGCGTTTGGGGCGGGTCTGGGGTGGGTGCTTTCGGCGGTTGTGTTCGCGCGTCTTCGCGGAGCTTCGCCGCTGTCGAAGGTCATCGTTTCGCTTGGGATCAGCGGACTGCTTCAAGGGGCAATGGGGCTTGTCTGGGGGTTTGAGGGGAAAGCTCGGCCGCCACAGGTGTTTCCGGCCGGCGTCTTGCACATCGGGAATGTGAACCTCGCGTGGCAGCAGGTCGGCATGATCGGATCGGCCGTCCTGTGTGCGATAGCCCTCTCGGGGCTGTTCCGACGCACCAACCTTGGGATCGCGCTGCGGGCCGTCGCTCAGAACCGTCTGGCCGCCAGGCTTGTAGGTGTCGCCGAAACCCGAGTTATCGGTGCGGCGTGGGCGATCGGTGGAGGATTGGCTGCGCTGGCCGCCGTTTTGGAAACCCCGATGTCTTTCCTCGCTCCGGTTGCGATGGAGGGGTTCTTGGTGAAGGCGTTTACCGCCGCGCTCATCGGAGGCCTGGCGAACGTGCGGGCTGCCGTGGTGGGCGGCCTGGCGCTCGGGGCGATCGAGGGCGCGCTGACGGCCGCTCCGGCGCCGTTCAACGGGCTGAAGACCCCGCTTGCCGCTGCGCTCATTCTCGTGTTGCTCGTCGCGCGGATCGACCGGGTTTTTGTCAGCGAGCACGAGGCTGCGGCGATCGAATCTGAGGAACCGTCTACGGCAGCCGCGATCGCGTCCGAGCGCGGCGCGCGTCGGAGTCCGATCTGGTTGGTGGTGCTCGGGTGTGCGCTCGCCTTGCCGGTGCTCGGCGGTTCCTATTGGAGCTACGTCGGAGCGCAGGTCGCCGTCTATGCGCTCGCGGGTCTCTCCTTAGTTGTCCTCACGGGACTCGTCGGCCAGATCTCGCTCATGACCGCGGCGTTCGTCGGAGTGGGTGCTTTCGCGGCGGCATTTGTGGGAACGAGGCTCGAAACCCCGCTGCTCCTTGCGATCCCGATCGCCGGATTGATTACGGTCCCGATTTCGGTGCTTGTCGGGTTTCCCGCCCTGCGCCTTCGAGGGTTACATCTTGGGATCGCAACGTTGGGGTTTGCGACGCTCGTGGAGAGCACGCTGTTCCAGTCCAACTGGTTCGCGAACGGCGGCAAGACCGTCCATCTGGCACGCCCGACGTTGGGTGGTGTGGAGATGAGCAACGGAATGTTCTACGTTCTCGCTCTTGCCGTTGCATCCATGCTGTTCCTGTTTGTCCGCAACCTCATGCGCTCCAAGGTGGGACGCGCGTTCGCGATGGTTCGCGACAACGAGGCCGCCGCCCAAGGACTGGGCATGAACATCGTGAAGTACAAGCTGCTCGCTTTCTGCCTTGCCGGGTTCTTCGCGGGAGTGAGCGGCGCGCTGTACGCGTACCTGCTTCAGAACTTCACCGCCAAGGCGTTCACAACACTCGGTGCCGTGCAGTTCTCGCTTTCGATCTTCTTCATTGCGATTCTCGGCGGCGTGCGGTCGGTCAAGGGGCCGGTGATCGGTGCGCTGCTGGTGATTGGAGTCAATGAGGCGTTGCGGGGACTCGACATCTTGGCGTTCCTCTACTTGACGACATTCGGACTGGCGCTCGTGGTCGTGTGCATCATCGAGCCGCTGGGCATCGCAGGGCTCATGGCGCGCGCGCGCGCCCCGGTCCGGCGGCTCCTGCGTGCGGGGGATGCGGCATGAGTTTGCTCGAGATTCGAGGGCTGTGCCTGCGTTTCCGAGGCCTGGTCGCGCTCGACAGCGTGGATTTGTCCGTCGCCGAGGGAGAGGTCGTTGGGCTGATCGGTCCAAACGGCGCGGGGAAGTCGACATTGCTCAATGCGATCAGCGGATTCCTCGTTCCGAACGAGGGAAAGGTCGCGCTCGACGGTGAAGACATGTTGAGCCTGCTCCCGCACGAGCGCGCATCGCGAGGAATCGCACGCACGTTTCAGGCGGCGCGCTTGTCGTCCGCTCTCACCGTTCGGGAGAACCTTCTCGCATCGACGCACGCGCACCACAATGCCACCGTGCTGGGCGCCGGGTTCGGAAGCCGGCGCGCGCGCGCGGCGGAGGCGCGCGCGCAGGAGGAGGTCGATGCGGCTCTCGGCGTCATAGATCTTTCCTCGTGGCTCGACCGCCGCGCCGGGACTCTGTCCTACGGCACGCTGCGAATGCTGGAACTCGCTTGTGTCGTCGTCCAGAAACCGCGCCTGTTGCTTCTGGATGAGCCGGCTTCGGGGATCGCTCAGCGCGAGACCGAAGCTCTCGGGCCGCTGCTTTTGCGAATCCGCGATGTGCTCGGAGCCACCGTTTTGATCGTCGAGCACGATCTCGCGCTTGTGCGGGCCATTTGCACGCGACTGGTTGCGATGGATCTTGGCAGAGTGATTGCCGATGGGAGGCCTGAGGACGTGTTGGGTCATGCGGCTGTGCTCGAGTCATATTTGGGGCGACCGGCGCGCGCGGGAGGCCGGGTGTGATCCGTTCGATGAAACGCCGGGGTCCGGCGCGCGCGCGGACCGTGTTCGCCGTGTGCGTCGTGGCGGTCGCCGCGTTCGGTCCCGTAGCCGCGAGAGCAGCGACCGTCGCGCAGGGAGAGGCGGAGGCGTTTGGGATCCGGGTGTCGCCGGAGGAGGGCCGATACCCGATCCCGATTTCGTTCGGTCTTGCGCGCGGAACGGTCGGGACGCCTCCGGTTGAGTCGCACGGGATCGCAGCCTCGTTTGATTCGGGGATTCTCGGCTATTCGGGTCCGGGAACCGTCGAAACCGATTACCCCGTTCAGAACTTGCCTCGGGAGGCGTCCGGCACGTACTCGGGTGGACCGTACGACGTGGGGCCTTTGCGCTTCGTGGACGGCAAATTCGAGTCGCGATCGTCGGGTACGCCCTCGTCGGTGAATCACGTGGTCATGGGTGGAATCGAAGCTGACGGCGTGAGCATCGGTCAGGTCGACCTCGTTGCGGAGGAGAAGATCACCGGTGTTCGCACCAGCGGTAGCGCAGCCAGCGTGTTGACGGCCGTCGAAGCCGGGCCTCTTCGGATTTCCGCGATCGTGGTCCGCGCAAGTGCTTTTTCCGACGGCACCGAGAAAGGCGCGCGCGCGGAGGGGGGGACGGATGTCCTAGGCGCGACGGTTGCGGGGGTCCCCGTCATTGTGTCTGCCGATGGTGTCCGGGTGTCGGACTCAGAGATCGAGGGTGCCGCGGTCGTCGCTCTTCAGGAACAGGTAGATGGTGCCCTTGCGAGCGCCGGGATCACAGTGAGGCTGGTCCATCCCGATCTCAGTCGGACCGCCGGTGTCAGCCAAGCGACGGGTGGCGGTTTGTGGCTTCGCTACGGAACGTCCACGGTCGCGATGGACGGTGGGGCAGGGATCGGGCTGGGAGGGGCGTCGGTGACTGCGACGTCCAACGGGCAGCAGGAGTCGCATCGTGCGTTGGTGAATGTTCCCCGGTTGCCGGTGCGGACGTTCCCGGTGTCGCGCGTTCTCTCGGTCGGCGCACCGCCGCGGGCGACCACCGACGCTCCGCGTCTTCCGGAGGCTGTCTCCCCGCGTGTGGTCGAAGAGATAGTGGAGCGTGTCCACCACAGGACCGAATACCCAACGGGGCGGTGGATAGGGATTGCGATGCTTCTCCTCGCCGGTTTCGCGTGCCGCCTTGGTCGCAACACCAGACCGATGCGGCCTGTGCGAACGGCGTGGCGTGAGGTTTCGCGGCACGTGTTGCAGGGCTGATCCGATCGACTCCAAAAGAAAAAGCCGCCTTCCGGGCGGCCTTTTCTGTTAGTTCGTAGAACCTAGATGTTGTAGTAGAGCATGAACTCCCACGGGTGCGGGCGCAGACGGACCTGGTCGAGTTCGTGCTCGCGCTTGTAGGCGATCCAGGTCTCGATGACGTCTTCGGTGAACACGCCGCCTTCCAGCAGGAAGTCGTGGTCCGCCTCGAGCGCGTTGAGAACTTCCTCGAGCGAACCCGGAACCTGCGCGATTCCGGCCTTCTCCTCCGGCTCGAGGTCGTAGAGGTCCTTGTCCACCGGAGCCGGCGGCTCGATTTTGTTGCGGATCCCGTCCAGACCGGCCTGCAGGCACGCCGCGAACGCGAGGTACGGGTTGCAGGAGGGGTCGGGGGTGCGGAACTCGATGCGGCGCGCTGCCGGGCTCTTTGCGTAGGTCGGGATGCGGACGCACGCCGAGCGGTTGCGCTGCGAGTACACCAGGTTGATCGGCGCCTCGTAGCCCGGGACCAGACGCCGGTAGGAGTTGGTCGTCGGGTTCGTGAAGGCGAGCAGCGAGCGCGCGTGCTTGAGCAGTCCGCCGATGTAGTAGCGGGCCATGTCCGACAGAAGCGCGTAGCCGGTCTCGTCGTAGAACAGCGGCTCGCCGTTCTTCCACAGCGACTGGTGAAGGTGCATGCCCGAGCCGTTGTCCATGAACAGAGGCTTCGGCATGAAGGTCGCCGTCTTGCCGTGGCGCCAGGCGACGTTCTTGACCACGTACTTGTAGTTCATGATCTTGTCGGCCGTCGCGAGCAGCGTGCCGAACCGCATGTCGATCTCGGCCTGGCCGGCGGTGCCGACCTCATGGTGCTGGACCTCGATGTGGATGCCCATCTGCTGCATCGTGAGCATCATCTCGGTCCGCAGGTCCTGCTGCTGGTCCGTCGGCGGGACCGGGAAGTAGCCTTCCTTGTAGCGCACGCGGTAGCCGCGCGATCCCGGGTTTCCGGAACCCCAAGCGCCTTCCTCGGAGTCGAGGTGGTAGTAGCCCGAGTGCTGGTTCTGGTCGAAGCGCGCCTCGTCGAAGACGTAGAACTCGGCCTCTGGGCCGAAGAAGGCCGTGTCGGCGATGCCGGTGGACTTCAGGTATGCCTCGGCCTTCTGGGCGATGTAGCGCGGGTCGCGCGAGTAGGGCTCACCGGTGATCGGGTCGCGCACGAAGCAGTACAGGTTGACCGTGGGGACCTCGCGGAAGGGGTCCATCACCGCGGTTGACGGGTCCGGGAACAGGAGCATGTCCGACTCCTGGATCTGCTGGAACCCGCGGATCGAAGAGCCGTCGAAGCCGAAACCGTCCTCGAAGGACGCCTCGGTCAACTGGCCGATCGGTACGGAGAAGTGCTGCGTCAGGCCCGGGAGGTCGGTGAAGCGCAGGTCTACGACCAGCGCACCGTTCTGCTTCGCGAACTCGAGCGCTTCCTTCGGTGTGGTGGGTGTTTCGGGCACTGTCGCCTCCCTGGATCTCCTGCTCACGGACAGAATCGGTAGCGTAGGGGGCCGGGCGCCGAACTCCAAACGCGGTTCCCCTTACCGCACCGGAAGAACGCTAACAGAGGCCCATTTCGCACCAGTTTCCCGTTTGTTAAATCTTCGTTACGGGGGTCTCGGCGCGCCTCGCCGTTGCCGGGCCGGCCCCGGGCCGTCGGGGTGCGAGAACTTGGTTCGAGTACTCGCGCTGGGCGCAAATGATTTGCGCTACGCGCGAGTACTCGGGGGCACATCTGTCCCGAGGGCCACTCTCGCGGAGGCGGTCGCGAGGGCTGCGCGGTGCTGGCGGCCGGCGCGGTAACTCGAGCGAACGAGGGGGCCGGCCTCGACCCAGGCGAAGCCCATGGCTTCGCCTTCGCGTTTCCACTCCGCAAACTCCTCGGGAGGCACCCAGCGCGCCACGGGGATCTGAAGGTCGCTCGGTTGCAGGTACTGGCCGATGGTGAGCAGGTCGCAACCGGCGTCGCGCAGGTCGCGCATGGTCTGGTGGATCTCTTCGCGGGTCTCGCCCATGCCGGCAATGATGTTGGACTTGGTGAAGCAGGCCGGGGGGAGTGCGGCGCGCGCGCCGTGCAGAAACTCAAGCGAGCGCTCGTAGGTGAAGGCAGGGCGGATGCGTCCGATCAAGCGTGGGACGGTCTCGATGTTGTGCGCCAGCACGTCGGGCGCGGTTTCGCACACGGTAGCGAGAGCCTTCGCAGAGCCCTTGAAGTCGGGGGTCAGCAGTTCGACGCCGCAACCGGGGAGGCGCGCGCGGATCCGGCGCGTCACCTCGGCCCACAGCCACGCGCCGCCGTCGGCGAGGTCGTCGCGCGCGACGCCGGTGACCACCGCGTAGCGCAGGCCCATCTCGGCCACGGCTTCGGCGACGCGGCGCGGTTCGTCGGTGTCGTACTCGGTGGGCGGCGCCGTGGTGATGTCGCAGAAGGCGCACCGACGGGTGCAGCGGTCTCCGCCGATCAGGAAGGTCGCCTCGCGCTCCTCCCAGCACTCGCCGATGTTCGGACAGGTGGCGGCCTCGCACACGGTGTGAAGGCCTCCGCCGCGTGTGATGCGACGCAGGTCGGTGAAGTTGGGGCCGGTGGCGAGACGTACCTTCAGCCACGCCGGTTTACGTCCGGACACGGCCGTGGCCATAGGGAGGTTTCTGGCCGGCCCTTGAACGCCTGGATGCTCAGACATGCGCGCGCTCCACGAGGTCACGGTCCAGGCAGCGTGCCAAGTGCCTTGCGGCGTGATCTGCGACTTCTTCCACCCCGGCGCTCGTTCCGGTGAGGGTTCGCAGGGATGTCACGCCTTTGTCGAGGATGCCGCAAGGGACGATGCCGTTGAATGCGCTGAGGTCGGGGTCGACGTTGAGCGCGAACCCGTGGGTGGTGATCCCGCGCGAGACGTGAACGCCGATGGCTGCGAGTTTGGAATCGCCGACCCAGACGCCACGCAAGCCATCGATGCGCAGGGCGGTTGCGCCGAAGTCGGCCGCGGTGTCGATCAAGGCTTGTTCGAGGGCGCACACGTGCGCGACGACGTCGGCGGCGGGGCCGAGGTCCAAGATCGGGTAGCCGATCACTTGGCCGGGGCCGTGGTAGGTCGCCAGGCCGCCGCGATCCGTCCGCACGACGTCGATGCCCTTGTTCTTGAGCGCGGCTTGATCGAGCAGGACGTCGGTGTCGGCGGTGCGCTTGCCGAGCGTGTATACGGGGTCGTGCTCGAGCGTCAGCAGGTAGTCGGGGATCTCTGCGGAGGCGCGGTGCGCGGCAAGGTCACGTTGGAGGTCCCAGGCCGCCTGGTAGCCCATGCGGCCCAGCCACGCGCTCCAGAGCGGTTTCACGGCGTATGCAGCGCCCTTCCGGCGAGCGCGAGCGCCGCCTCTCCGAACATCTCGCTCATCGACGGGTGAGGGTGAATCAGCGCGGCGATTTCCTCGACCGAGGCTTCCCAACCGACCGCGAGCATCGCTTCAGAGACCAGATCGGTCACGTGCGGACCGACGTAGGACGCGCCGAGCAAGGCGCCGTCGCGCTCTGCGACGAGTTTGCAGAAGCCGGCGGTTTCCCCAAGGATCGCGGCCTTGCCGATCGCGCCGAGCGGGATGGTGACGGTGACGACGTCGTAGCCCTTCTCGCGCGCCTGAGCCTCGGTGAGTCCGACCGCGCCGACCTCGGGCGTGCAGTAGGTCGGGCGCGCGATCGCGCGGTAGTCGACGCCGCGCGAGTTGGCACCGGCGATGTGTTCGGCGGCGGTCATGCCCTCGGTGAAGGCGACGTGCGCGAGCGCTGCGGTGGGGATGGCGTCGCCGACCGCGTACACGCCGGCAACGTTGGTCTCGAACTTGTCGTTCACGGGGATGAAGCCGCGCTCGTCGATGGCGACCCCTGCGGCGTCGAGTCCGGCGCCCTCGGTGACCGGGCGGCGCCCGACGGCGACCAGAAGGACCTCGGCCTCGATGGTCTCGGTCTTGCCGTCCACGCTAACGGTTGCCGACACCTTGTCGTCGTCCACGGCGAGGTCGTCGAGTTTCGCGCCGGTGTGGGAGCGGATTCCGCGTTTGGAGAAGGCGCGCGCGAGTTCCCGGCCGACTTCGGGCTCTTCGAAGGGGAGCAGGCTCGGCAGCATCTCGACGATGGTCACCGTGGAACCGAAGGACGCCCACATGCTCGCGAACTCCACGCCGACCGAGCCGCCGCCCAGCACGATCGCGCTGCGCGGGACTCCTGCGGTGAGCGCCTCGTCGCTGGTGAGCACGCGTGGTCCGACGCTGAGTCCGGGAAGCATCTTGGGCGCCGAACCGGTCGCGAGGACGAGCGCGCGCGCGGCGCGCAACTCGCGTTCGCCGGCGACCACCGTGCGCGCGTCGCGCAGCGTGCCGGTCGCCGACACCATCTCTATGGCGCGGTGCTTGATAAGCCCTTCGAGGCCCTTGTGCATCTTGGTAACGACGCGATCCTTGTGCTTCTGGACACCGTCCCAGTCGTACGTGGTCTCTCCTGTGGTCACGCCGAACCGCGCAGCGCCGCGCGCGGAGTCCAGGACCTCGGCCGAGTGCAGCAGCGCCTTGGTGGGAATGCAGCCGCGATGCAGGCAGGTCCCACCGAGCTTGTCGCGCTCGACGAGCGCGACTTTCAAGCCCAGCGTCGCCGCGCGAATTGCCGCGGAATACCCGCCGGTCCCGCCTCCGAGAACCACCAGATCGAATTCGTCGGCCACCGTTCACTCCTTGGAAATGGACTCGGGGCCATCGTAGCCGCCGCGGTGCTTTGACGACCATGGGTCCGCCTCGTAGCGTTGCCGCATGCTCAAACTCTCTCTTCTTGATGCAGAACACCGTGCGCTCGGTGCCAAGATGGGCGCTTTCGCGGGCTGGGACATGCCGATTTCCTACGAGGGAACGGTCGCGGAGCACACCGCGGTCCGCGAGCGCGCCGGCATTTTCGACGTTTCCCACCTCGGCAAGTTGCTCGTCTCCGGTCCCGGCGCGGCGGGTTTCCTTGATTCCCAGCTCAGCAACCGCATGGTGGATCTCGGCCCGGGGCGGGCGCGCTACACGCTCATCTGTAACGACGACGGCGGGATCCTGGACGACCTGATCGTGTACGCGATCGGTGACGAGGAGTACCTCGTGGTCCCGAACGCATCCAACCGCGACGCGGTCGCTGCGCGCCTTATGGATGCCGCGCCGGCCGACGCGCGCGTCGAGGTTCTCGACTGGACGACGCTCGCGGTGCAGGGTCCCCGATCCCGGGAGATCGTCGAGGCTCTGTACCCGGAAGCGAAGGACCTCGGCTACATGAGAGTGGCGCGGGCGGCCGACGTGGTGATCGCGCGTTCCGGCTACACCGGTGAGGTCGGCTACGAGGTATTCACCACCGCGGCCGACGCGGTGGCTGTGTGGCGCAAGTTGCTCGACGATGTGCGAGAGGTCGGCGGCATGCCCGTCGGGTTGGCCGCGCGCGACACGCTTCGGCTCGAGATGGGATACCCGCTGCACGGAAACGACATCGGTCCGGACACCAACGCCGCCGAGGCGGGGTTGATGTGGGCGGTGTCTCTTCAGGGCCGTGAGTTCCCAGGCGCGGCTGCGCTGCGCGAAGCCACACCGGCGCGCGCGCTCATCGGCCTGGTCATGCAGGACCGACTGATTCCGCGGCACGGCCATCCGGTTCTCGTCGGCGGCCGTGTCGTGGGGGAGTGCACCAGCGGGACGTTTTCGCCCACGCTGCGCATCGGCATTGCGCTCGCCTACGTGGAGATCGAGGCCGCATCGCAAACCGAGTTCGAGGTGGACGTGCGCGGAAAGCGCGGGCGCGCGCGCGCCGTCCGGCCTCCGTTCGTCGATCGATCCCCGAAGTAGCCGCCCCACCTCGCGCCCTGCGGGAGTTCGCCGCCCAGCGGCCCTTCGCGTACATTGACGCGACAGTCGTGGAATAGGGCAAATCCGGCCGATCGTTCGGATCGGGCGGCAGGTTCCAGGAGGTTATCCGGCCGCCGGCGACGAACTCACGTGAGGACAGGGCATCCCTGGGGATGGAGCCGTGAGAAAGGGCCAGCGCGTGGGTGTTAGGACCGCACTCGTGTTCGGCGTGGCTTTGGCGCTGGTTCCTGTGTATGCATCGCCTGCCGTGGCCTCCGAGGTGCGGGCAGCGAAGTCCGAAGGCCAAGTGCATACCTATGTCGTTGAGCTGCGTGAGGGTGATGCGAGCGGACTCGAATCGGTTACGTCCGAGCTTGCGCGGCAGTACTCGGCGCAGATCAGATTCGTATACAGGTACGCGCTCAAGGGGTTCGCGGCCACGATGACCGCAGGGAACGCTCGAGCGCTGAGACAAGATAGGCGTGTCCGATTAGTCGAGGAGGACAAGCTAGTTTCGGCAGATGCCGTGCAGAGCGGTCCACCCTGGGGTCTCGATCGGATCGACCAGCGGGACTTACCCCTGGATTCGACGTTCTCCTACGTGAGTTCCGGCGACGGAGTGCACGTATATGTCATCGATACCGGGATCAGAACCACGCACGATGAGTTTGGTGGCCGGGCAAGTTACGCATACGACGTCGTCGACGACGGCTGGAATGGCGATGACTGCGACGGACACGGAACGCATGTCGCGGGGACTATCGGCGGGTCCACTTACGGGGTGGCGAAGGCCGTTTCGCTCTATTCCGTTCGCGTTCTGGACTGCGACGGTTCCGGGTACGTGTCCGGGGTGATTGCCGGGGTCGACTGGGTCACTGGAAACCACATCAGTCCGGCGGTGGCGAACATGAGCCTGGGGAGTGACTACGATCAGGCCCTCAACGATGCAGTGACTAACTCAGTCGAAGCGGGAGTCGTCTACGCCGTCGCTGCCGGCAACGACTACGGGGACGATGCGTGCGACTATTCCCCAGCGAGCGCTTCTGGAACAATCACTGTCGGCGCGAGCGATTCAAGCGACTACGAAGCCGACTTCTCCAATGACGGTTCGTGCGTGGATCTCTTTGGACCCGGCGTAGACGTTGAGTCCGCGTACAACTCGGACGATTCCGCGACCGCCGTCATGAATGGAACCTCCATGGCAACTCCTCACGTCGCCGGCGTCGCTGCGCTATATCTCGAGGAGCACCCCGGCGCTGCGGCGAGCGAGGTGCGCGATGTCATCATTGACAACGCAACCTCCGGGCGTCTCTTCAACCTTGGATGGGATTCTCCCGACGCCCTGCTCTATTCCGGGTTCGTGGTGCCTCCGGCGGTGTTTGATCTCACGGTCTCGAAGGCGGGGTCGGGGTCGGGAACGATAGGCAGTTCCCCTGCCGGCATCGACTGCGGATCGACATGCTCCGGGAGCTTCAGTTCAGGAACTGTTGTCACTTCGACGGCAACTCCGGACGCAGATTCGAACTTCACGGGATGGTCCGAGGACTGCTCGGGCACGGGGGAGTGTTCGGTTACGATGGATCAGGCGCGCTCGGTCTCTGCGACGTTCACGCTGAAGACCCATGCATTCACGGTCACCAAGACCGGTTCGGGGTCGGGCACGGTGGCAAGTGATCCTGGCGGTATCGACTGTGGCGCGACGTGCACGGCGAACTTCGACCACGGCACGCCCGTGACGCTTAGCGCCTCACCTGCCGCGAACTCCACCTTCACCGGGTGGTCTGGAGCGTGTTCGGGCACTGGGGATTGCGAGGTCGCGGTTGACCGTGCGCGCGATGTCACATCGACGTTCACACTGAAGACCTATGCCTTGTCGGTTACCAAGGCCGGGCCCGGCTCCGGCACAGTGATGAGCACACCTTCGGGGATTAGTTGCGGCTCGACCTGTAGGGCACGATTCGACCACGGCGCTGTCGTAACGTTGAGCGCATTGCCCGGTTCGAGTTCCACCTTCACCGGCTGGGGCGGCGCGTGCTCGGGAACAGCCGACTGCCAGGTCACCTTGGACCAAGCGCGCGCAGTCACCGCGACGTTCACGCGTCCGACGGCCGCACTGGCGACACCGACTGCCATCAGAAGTCCGGTCGCCGTCACTTTCTCCGAACCTGTTATGGACCTCTCGACGGCCAACGCTGTGCTGCGGGTCAAGGCAACCGCAACGAACCTTGGTGCCGGGCTTGCGTGCAAAGACGCCGCGGATGTCGCGGTGGATTGCCTGTCCGGTCCGGTTACAAAGGCTTACCTCACCCCGACCTCACCCCTTACTCCCGGACAGCGCTACACCGCGACGATCAATCCCGCGGATGTGACCCCTGCCACCGATGCCGACGACAACGCAGTGGAGACGACCTCGGTCGATTTCCGCGCCTCGACGAGCGAACAAGAGTCCAGCTCCGCTGCGACCTATGCGTGGCGCTCGGTCAAGAACTCCTCCGCGCACGGCGGCTATTACTCGACCGAGCGTTTGGCCGGTGCGTCGGCAACATTTGCTTTCACCGGCACCTCGGTCACTTGGTACACGATGACCGGTCCGGATCAAGGCAAGGCAACCGTCTACATCGACGGCAAGTCCAAGGCCACCTACAGCCTCTACGCATCCAAGACCACCTACAAAGTCGCCAAGGCGTACTCGGGTCTTTCCTCGGGTGCACACACCATCCGGATCCTTGTCCTTGGCAAGAAGGGTTCCTCGAAGGCCACCGACACCCTGGTCGCCGTGGACGCATTCAAGGTCGGAGGCACGCTGACTACCAACCCGAAGCCTTCCTACGGGTGGCGAGGCGTCTCGGACTCCAAGGCGTCGGGCGCGCGCTACGCAACCTCCAACCTTGCCGGCACCGCGACATCTTTCAAGTTCCGCGGCACCGGCATTCGCTGGGCCACCTTGCTCGGCCCTACCCAGGGCAAGGCCACCATCTACATCGACGGCAAAGCCAAGGTCGCGGTGGACAACTACGCCTCGGCCGCGAAGTACGGTTACCTGCGTTCGGTTACCGGTCTTTCCGATGCGGTGCACACCGTCAAGATCGTGGTGCTCGGCCAGAAGAACTCGAAGTCCTCGGGGACCTATGTAGCGGTGGACCGCTGGGTCGTGGGGTGATCTAACCGCGGCCGTTCGCCGAAGTAGAAACGAGTGCGCTACCTGCGGATAGTGCCGATGCACCGGCCGGATTCGCGCAAATGCATCCCACGTCGATAGCGTGAGAGCTGGTTCCGATCAGTCTGGTCGGATCTGTGGTTACATGTTCCGGGCTGATCTCATCAGGGCGAAGAAAATCCAAGAGGTCGTCATGGGACGTTTGAAGAAAAGAAGCGCGAACCGTCGGTTCAACCCGACGGCCGTCGCCGTTGCCGCCGCAACGGCATCGGCGCTGGGGCTTTCGATCTACTACGGGAGTCGCAAACTCCAGAACTTCGACGCGGCGCTGATCGGGTACACGACGGCCGTTGTGTTCCTCGCATTCGGCGTCGCGCATCGCTACGTCGAGTGGACGCAGAGTCCGCCCACGCGACGCTATTTGGTGCGCGGGTGGCATGCGTTCTTCTCGTGGACGAACTTCCGCCGGTTCCCGACGATGATTCCCAAAGCGCTGGTGTCGTACTTGTCGCTGCAGACGTTCATCGGCAAGCGCGGCAAGGTGCGGTGGATGTCCCACCAGTTCCTCTTCTGGGGCGTCATGCTTGCGACGGCGGTTACGTTCCCGCTGACATTCGGATGGATCAACTTCCGCGCGGCGGGATCGGCTTCGTCGGCCTATCGTATGTACGTCTTCGGCATCGGGACGCTCACGTTCGATCCGCTCTCCTGGTACGGGTGGGTTGTGTTCCACTTGCTGGACATCGCTGCGGTGCTGGTGCTCGCGGGGTGCGGGTATTTCGTGTGGCGCAGACTTCACGACCGCGAGGCGGCGACCGGCCAGCGGTTCGGCTACGACTTCCTTCCCTTGGTTGCTCTGATCGCGATCTCGTCCACCGGGTTGCTGCTCACCGCTTCGAGTCTTTGGCTGGAGGGACAAGGCTACGAGTTCCTCGCCATCACCCACATGGCGACGGTGGTTCTCACCCTGGTGTTCATTCCCTTCGGGAAGTTCTTTCACGTCATCCAGCGTCCCGCGAGCATCGGCGTGGACTTGTACAAGCAGACGAGTCTGGCGCGCGCCGGCGTGTTCGCGTGTCGCAAGTGCGGGGAACCGGTGGAAGTGGCCACGTTCGTCGGGGATCTGCAAACAACCATGGGGGAGTTGGGCCTCGGGTTCGGCGAGTGGACCGAGACCTGTCCGCGCTGCAAGCGCCTGGCGCGCGGCGGCGCGTATCTGAATGAAGTGAAGCGAGGGTTCTCATCGTGAAACGCAAGAAGGCTCTACCCGTTTTGGCCGCCGGAATCGGCGACTTTCGCGAATCCGGAGCGGAGCCCGCAGGCGACTGGCAGGCGCCGCAAGCCGGCGAACGCCTGGTGCCGACGCACTGCTGCTTCTGCGGAGTGCAGTGCGGGATGTACGTGCGCGTGAGCGAATCCGGCAAGGTCTTTGGCGTCGAACCGCGGTTCCACGACATCAACAAGGGCAAGCTGTGCCCCAAGGGAATCGTCGCTTACCAGCAGGTGTCGCACCCCGACCGTTTGCTGTACCCACTCATGCGCGATCGTCGCGATGCGCCGCTTCGCCGAGTGAGTTGGGAGGACGCGCTGGACCGCGTGGTGTCCGAGATCACGCGCATCCAAGGCGCGTACGGCCGCGACGCTTTCGGGCTCATCGGCGGCGCAAGCCTGACAACCGAGAAGACGTATCTGCTCGGCAAGTTTGCGCGCGTGGGACTTTGGACGAAGCACATCGACTACAACGGCCGCCTTTGCATGGTGTCGGCCGCGGGCGCGAACAAGAAAGCATTCGGGATCGACCGCGCGGCCAACCCTTGGTCCGACATGTTCGACACGCAGGTGATGATCGTCGCCGGCGCCAACGTCGGCGAGACCTTCCCGGTGGCGACGCAGTACTTCTGGGGCGCGCGCGATCGCGGCGCCAAACTCGTCGTCGTCGATCCGCGTGAAACCCCGTTGGCGCGAACGGCCGATCACATCGTTCGTCTGCGCCCGGGCACCGACGCAGCGTTCTTCAACGGACTGTTGAACGTCGTGGTTCGCGAAGGCCTGGTGAACGAGGAGTTCATTCGCACGCGAACCCAGGGTTGGGAAGCGGTGCGCGATGTTGTCGCGACCTACTCGCCGGAGCGCGTCGCCGAAATCTGCGGCATTCCAGCCTCGCAAGTTGAGGAAGTCGGGTTGCTGTGGGGCCGCGCGGAGCGCGCGATGGCTTTCCACGCGCGAGGAATCGAGCATCACATCCAGGGCGTCGAGAACTGCCTTTCCGTCATCAACCTCGTTCTTGCCACCGGTCAGATCGGTCGCCCTGGAGCCGGCTATGCAACGATCACAGGACAGGGAAACGGACAGGGAGGCCGCGAGCACGGCCAGAAGTCCGACATGCTGCCGGGAATGCGCGACATCGAGAACCCCGAACACCGCGCGCACATTGCGCGCGTCTGGGGGATCGACGAGGCTGACCTTCCGCACAAGGGCACCTCGTACGTCGAGATGATCTCGCAGATGGAGAGTGGGGAGATCCGCGGAATCATCGGCATGTGCAACAACCCGCTGGTATCGCTGCCGAACGTCAATCAGGTGGTGCGGGGATTCGATGCATTGGAGTTCCACGCGCAAGTGGACTTCTTCCTCTCTGAAACGGCGGCGCGCGCCGACGTCGTTCTCCCATCTACGACTTGGGTCGAGGACGAAGGCGTCGTCACCAACTCCGAAGGCCGTGTGCTCAAGCACTCCAAGGCCGTCGAGCCTCCCGGGGAAGTCCGCACCGACTCCTGGATCATTTGCGAGATCGCACGCAGGCTCGGAGCAGGCGAGCGGTTCGCCTTCGACACTCCCGAGGACATCTTCAACGAGTTGCGCGTCGCGTCCAAGGGCGGCGTCGCCGACTACTACGGGATTACCTACGAGAAGGTCGAAGAGACGGGCGGCGTGTTCTGGCCGTGTCCGGAACTCGATCATCCGGGCACCGTGCGTTTGTTCGAGGAGCGCTTCTATCACCCCGACGGCAAGGCTCGTTTCCTGCCGGTCGAGTGGCGTGAACCTGCAGAACCGCCGGACGAGGAGTATCCGCTGCGCCTGACGACCGGGCGAACGGTCGCGCACTTCCTTTCGGGGAACCAGACGCGACGCATCCCGGCGCTCGTCGAGCAGACTCCGCGGCCGTGGGTCGAAGTGCATCCGTCGCTCGGGTTCACCAACGGCGAGCCCGTGACGGTAATCACGCGTCGCGGACGGATCACGTATCCCGCGCTGGTGACCGAGACCATTCGGCCCGACACGGTGTTCCTGCCTTATCACTGGGCGGCCCCGGTGGCGGCGAACACCCTGACGGTCGAGGCGCTCGATCCGATCTCCAAGATCCCCGAGTTCAAGGTGTGCGCGTGTCGCCTGGAGCGCGGCTCGGTGATCGATGAAGTTCAGCGGCCGCCGGTGCCGCCCGGACACGCCGAATACGCCGACGAGTTCTCTGCACTCAGCGACTCGCGTCCGCCGACGATGCCGCAAGGCAGGGGGACCGCGGAGTCATGATGGAGCGCACGCTTTTCGTCGATCCCGCGCGCTGCATCGGGTGCCAGGCGTGTGTCGCGGGCTGTCGCGAATGCGATTCGCATCGCGGCAAGTCGATGATCCACCTGGACTACATCGACGTTGGTCACAGTGTGGCGTCGCTTCCGACGGTGTGCATGCACTGTGAGGACCCGATCGCACCGTGCGCGCAGGTGTGTCCGGCCGATGCGATCTTGATCACCGCCGACGGAGTCGTGCAGGAGGCTCTCAAGGAGCGCTGCATCGGGTGCGTCAATTGCGTTCACGCATGTCCCTTCGGCGTTCCCAAGATCGCTATGGAAGAGAAGCTTCAATACAAGTGCAACCTTTGTTACGACCGCAGTTCCAGGGGTCTCGCCCCGATGTGCGCGACGGTGTGTCCGACGGGAGCGCTTTGGTTCGGAACCTTGGAGGAGTTGGAGCGCGAGCGGCCGGGAGTGCGAGTGGCCGATCAGTTCGACTTCGCCGGAACGGTGGTTCAGACGGGCTGCGCAGTGGTGGTCGGGCCGTCGTTTGGTCGCAGTGCGGTTCCGGGAGGTATGTGATGTCGAAACCAAACCGTCCCGACGCGCCGTCGGTTCGCGCGCTGCTCGACAGGATTCGCGAGGATGCTCCGGTCACGCGCCGCGATTACTTGCGCATCCTGGTCACGGTCTCCGGCGGGCTCCTCGCCGGAACGGTCGCCGTCGCGTCGGGAGTGTTCGGCAGGCATGGCTCCGGAAGCGCGCCTCCGCTGCGAATCGCGCAGGAGTTGGAGCGCGGGCGAGCGATGTACTTCAACTACCCCGAGGAAGGGGATCAGGCGATTGCCGTGCGAATGGCCGACGGAAGGCTCGTCGCATACTCGGCCATCTGCACGCACCTCGCGTGCTCGGTCCTTTGGGAGTCGAAGACGGGACGCTTGGAGTGTCCGTGTCACAACGGCGCCTTCGACGCTGGAACGGGAAACGTGCTCGGCGGACCGCCGCCGCGTCCTCTTCCTAAGGTGTTGCTAGAAGAGCGGTCGGACGGGATCTGGGCGGTGGGAACGGCATGACGACCAACAACCGCACGACATCGAATCGCTACCCGGGGGGCCGGCGCAGCACGTCCACGGGACCCGGCCCGGGCGCCGGGACGGACAGAGATCCCGAGCGAGCATCCATGCTCTCCGCGCGCATCGCTATCGTCGCGACGATCGTCATCGGCCAGTTGTGGGGGTTGACCGTCGCGCTGAACGCTGCGTTGGAGGGGCATCGGTCGCAGGTGTGGGTTGTTCTGGGCATCCAGGCGGCGTCGTTCGTCGGGGCTCTCGTGATTTGGCTGGCTTCCCCGCGCGACAGGTGAGGTACTGATGAACGACGAAGTCCGCTATCCAATCGGCGGCCGCATGTCCGATGTTGTGCTCGGCTTGGGCCGGAGATTCCATTTGCCCGCGCTGGTTCGCCGCCACAACTCGACGGCCGTGATGGGGCTGTTCGCTTTCGTGAATGGATCCCTGTCGATCGGCATCATGGCGGGTGCCGCCTTCGTGACTCGTCAGCCGTTCATCTTTCCGTCACTTGGGCCGACCGCGTTCTTGCTCTTCTACACACCGAACACGCCGGCTGCGTCTCCGCGCAACACTCTCGTCGGACACCTCATCGGCACCGCGGCCGGGTATCTCTCGCTGGCGGTGTTCGGCTTGCTTCACGCGGGTCCGGCGATTGCGGTCGGAGTCTCCGCCGGCCGCGTCGGTGCTGCGGCGATGTCGCTCGGGCTGACCGCGGGTCTGATGGTCTGGCTGAAGGTACCTCACCCGCCGGCCGGCGCAACGACGTTGATCGTCAGTCTGGGCGTGCTCGCCAAGCCCATTCAGCTTGTCGTGCTGATGCTCGGTGTTCTGCTGCTCGTGCTGCAGGGAATCATCATTAACCGGCTCGCCGGACTCGACTACCCGCTCTGGGGACCGAAGAAGTCATAACCCGCCAACCCCAGTCGCTGACCCGACGGGCGCGCGCCGCCGGATGTCGCCGGCGACCTTTACGGCGTCGTGGGGGCCAGGGTGTCGGCGCCCGCGGGGAGGGCGGCGTCGTTTGCGAAGGCGGCGCATTGCGCGCGCGCGCTCCACAGAGCCGACCCGACGCCGGTAACTTCGCCGGCTCCTCGGAGCAAGGAGCACGCGACTCGCTCTCCGAGCGTGTGGCTCACGTTGAAGAAGTAGTTGTCGTTTCCGATCGGGTCGAAGCCCCACGTGGTCGGATCGGATTGGTCCCCGTCAAACAGCGATTGGCGCATCGGCTCGGGATACGCGTCGGGGAACGGCGCGATGATGTAGCCGAGCGTGTCTCCGGCGAGGCCGAAGACGAAGTGGCCCTTCATGCCGGGGGTTGCCGCGCTCACGGTCGCCGGGATCTGCGGGTACAACTCGCCCGGTCCTCCGGAGAAGAGCAGGTCTCCGATGCGCGCGGAGAACGTAACGGTGCCGATCAGGTTGCCGGCGCTCCACGGTGGCAGGATCGAGCGCTGGATCGGCACGCCGATCACGGATCCGGCAACCATCGCGCCGAGCAGGATCGCGTTGTGCCCGGCGTCGACGATCAGGTACGAGTGTCCGTTCACGACCGCTGGACCGGTTAGCGCTTCGGCGTGCTCGAGTGCATCGTTCGCGCGCGCCACGACTCGCCCGGCGTAGTGCTCGACGGCGCAGTAGTCGCGCGCGAGGTCCTCTTTGGGTCCGCACTCCGTGGAGTTGAACGAGGGGCCGTCGTTGGGTTGGCTGCGTCCGATCGCGCCTTCCACGACGACCGCTTCACCGCCGTATTGGGCGGCGAGATCAACGGCGGCCGGACCCGGCCAATCGGCCGAGACGAGCGTGTTGTCGCCCCCCATGACGGTTGGGTGCGCGGACAGGTTGAGCATGGTGGCGAACGCCTTACCGTCGGAGGGGTCGCGTGCCTGGAGCACTCGCAACTCGCTGTCCATCGTGGTGTTGGCCGGGTCGTCGCCGAACTGGTTGGAGATCAGGTTGTCATCGCCGCCCGGATTGGCTTCGGCGGTTCCGAACCAAAGGGTTGCGTCCTTGTGCGCGCCCCACGCATCGGCGATCGCACCGATCGTCTGGTCCTTGATGTACTGGAGGTATTCGGTCGGCACTCCGCCCCAGACGCCGAGGGTGTCGGGACCCGCGTGTGAGTGGTTGGCTCCGATAATGACCTGCTCGGCGGGAATCCCTACGGTTTCCTGCACGGCCTTGCGCATGTCTTCGACGCCGTAGGGGCCTTGCTGGTAGGCGACGAAGAAGCCTTGGGTCTCGATCGAGGTGAGCACGAGCGCGTGCGCGGGGTTGTCGTCGGGTGAGACGACGAAGGCGCGCGCGAAGATCCCCGGACCCAGGATCCCGGTCGCGGCCGGCCGTGACAGGCCGCCCGCGTCCCACAGTCCTCCGGAACCGATGCCATAGCCTCCGAGGTAGACAGGCTTTCCGGCGAACGTCCCGTCGGGGTCGGGGTTGATCGAGCGCTTCGCCGCGCCGACCTTGTAGACGGTCGGCGGGTCGGTCGCGCGCGCGGGTGTGAGCGCGAACGCAGTGATCAGAACGAGCAGCAATCCCATCGCGGTTGTGCGGCGCATGGCTTTCCTCCTGTTGCTTGCGGTCTAGTAGTGGCGTACGCAGTCGGTGTCGCTTGACTGGTCGCACACGTCCGCATCGACGCGCGTGTGAATCAAGCTTGCCGTCTTCCATGCGTGCCAGTCGTCGCACGCGCCCTTGCCCTCAGCCGATGTTGCCGGGTCGAGGCCGAGCATTTCCCAGACAGTGCACGCGTATGCCGGCGCAAGCATCGAGCCCGCTGAGTTCGTCTCTTGGTAGTGGTTGTTGTAGTGAACGCCGAACTCAAGGTCCGGCGCGATGTCGGCGCACGGGTCCGGCGCCTCGTCGCGGCCCCAGGCTCCGTGCAGCGATCCCAGCCCGACGCCGTGCGCCGGTGGCGCCGCATACCAGGCGAAGTCGTAGCCGGCGACGATGTAGCCGAGCAGGTCGGGCGTGTAGCCGAGCAGGAAGTTGTGCGCGGTGCCGAATTTGGCGACCTGCGCCGCGCGGATCCCGGGCTCGAACGCGCGCCCGGTGTTCGCGCCCCGGACGTTTTCGTACGAGAAAGGCCGCGCCGCGCACGCGAGCGCGTCGGGGTTCGGCGAGATGTAGTCGAAGTGGTCGTTGGGCGCCACGGGTGTCGCGCGGTTGTGCGACCCGAGGCCCCAGTAGATCTCCGGGAGCAGCTCGCCCGGCGCGGTCACAAACGACGCCGAGCCGATCTTCCACGCGTACACCGTTGTCTTGCCGTCTACGCCGCCCGGCGCGCCGGCGCGGACGCCGGTCAGGTCCGCCGCCGTGGCGGTTGCCGATGTCGAGCCCACGTAGGCCGGCTTGTCGATCACACCGGCGGCTGTGAGCGCGACGAGCCCTTCGTTGTTGATCGGAACGAAGAGGTCTTGCGCTGTGAAGTCGTCGACGGCCGCCGGGGTCTCCCACGGAGCGCTTTCGATCGCGCGCACCGCGGCGCTCCCGGCGACGCGCCCGAGCGCGTAGGTGCGGTTGCGCGCGCCGACGAGATCGGATGTCTTGAACACGATCGGCTCACCGCTCTCGGGATCGACGGCGAATGTCTCGCCGTCGAAAGTGTCGCGGTGCCAGCGACGCATGCACGAGTCACCGACGACCTCGGCCGCGGCTTGAGCACCCTGGGTATGGATCGCCACGCCGCCGAACTCGTCCTCGATGGTCGAGCGGATCGTGTGGGCGAAGTCGGAGGAGAGGTAGACGTTGTTGTCTTCCATCGACTCGACGTGCGTGCCCCAGTTGTCCAGGGTCGCGATCGTGTTGCCTGTGGAAACGTCGGCGACTTGCATCACGCGCAGTTCGTCGTCGAAGACCCACGGAGTGCGGCACGAGTTCCGCGACTGAAGTCCGGCGAGGCTCTCATCGGGAGTTCCGTTGACGGTCGTGAACTTCGTTGCCGGGGTGATCTCTCCGAACCGGAACTTGGCGGGAGCCGCTGCGTGCGCCGCGTCCACGACGGCTTGCGCGATCTTGTACTCGATGTAGCGCATGTACTTGGGGTACTTGCCGTCGCTGGTGAGGTCCGCACCCCACATTCCTACCGTGTCGACTGCCTCGTGGTCGTGAGTGTGCGAGACGATCAGGTACTGCAGGTCCAGGTTCGGGTCCATCTGCTTTGCGGTGGCGACGATGCGGTCGTTCCAGTCGCTGAACCACCCGATCACGTCGATCGAGGCTTGCGCGAAGGCGAGGCCGGTGGTCGGATCCTTGACGTAGAGCGCGCGCGCCCAGATCGGATCGAAGGCTCCGAGGGGAACTCGGTCTTGGCCGAAGCCGGGCATGTAGATCCCGTCCCACTTGTTTGCCGAGCCCGGGTCAAGCCGCGTGTTGACCGGGTCGTCGGTGAAGGACTCTCCGACGTCGTAGCGTCTGTTCGCGTTGGTGTCGGTGAACGCCTCGCCCCAGATGCCGCTTTGGGTGACTTGGCCGGCGCTTGCGAGCCCTGACTCCGGCTCGAAGGTATCCCAGAGTTCGCCGGGGAGGCCGTCGGAGTTCGATGCAGCCGAGTCCGAGTTCGCGTTGGGCGTCGTGACGCCGGGGATGACGGTGAACGGCGTCATGTTTTGCTTGGCCGCGCCGGCGATCAGCGTCGATTCGGTTGCCCTTGCCGCCAGCCCGGCGGCCGTCATCGTGCATGCGGCCAGAACGAACAGCACTTTGACCCGCAGTGTTCTCATCTCCGTCTCCCAGCCATCGACCCTCACCCTGGGCTTTCGTTTTGTGTGGTTTCGACGCGTTCGGGGTTGATGCCTGCCGGCGCGGGAGGGAATCCGGAATGGCGCGCGCCGACCTCGCATTCCCTCGATGTGTGCGATCGGGGCCGTATTGCGCCCGTTTTCACTACGGGACGTCATCCGTGGCCCCGGAAACGGCCCTGTCGACTTGAGGTACGCGGTTCGTCCCAGTACGCTCGGCCGCGCACCTTGTAAACCGAATAACGCACGCGGCGGTGCTCCAAAGCACGGAAGCTAGGAGCCACCGAGGGGGAAGCCGGTCCAAGTCCGGCGCTGTCCCGCAACTGTAGGCCGATGGCCGCCCACGAGGCGGCGCGGCGAGCCAGGGTACCCACCGTCCGCGTAGCTCCGGATCAACCTTCGTGCGAAAGGGGGAGGAGCAATGCAGGTATCCCGCATTGCAGCCCCCTTGCCAACAGGCAAGGGGATTTTCATTTTTCGGCGTGTCGTGGCACTCGTCATGGCCCTGTCCGCCTTGGGTTGGGGGTCTGCGATGGCCACCACCCCGGCGCAGTCGGCGACTAAGGGCGTTGGGTGGCTGCTGGAGCAGCAAGCTGCCAACGGAAGCCTGGGTTCGGACGTCGGCCGCACCGCGGAGTTCGTCTTGGCGATGAAGGCCGCCGGGCAGACGCCGTCGCCCTCGGCCGTCGAGTTCCTCAAGAGCAACGCCGCGGCTGCGATCACCGCGGGGCCCGGCACCATCGGCAAGGTGTTGCTCGCGGCGAAGGCCGCCGGGCAGGATCCGCGCGTCTTCGGGGGAAAGAACCTCGTCGCCGCATTGACCGATGCCGCCGTTGCGGGGTCCTACGACACGGGCTTGCCGGGTCAGGCTTTCGCGATGCTCGGGCTGGCGGCTGCCGGTGTTCCCCAGGACGCGACCACGGCGCTGCAGATTCTCAAGGGTCAGGCTCCCGATGGCGGCTGGGGGTTCAGCGGCGCTCCGGTCGATCCGTACTTGTCCGACACCAATGACACTGCGCTCGCGGTGCAGGCCTTGTTGGTGGCCGAGCCGATTCCCGGCGTGACCGACGTTGCGATTGCGCGCGCCCTGCAGTTCCTCGCGCTCAACCAGGACGACGAAGGCGGGTTCGCTTACCAGAGGGTCGGGGCGTTTTGCTCGCCGGTGTGCACGGCGGATGTGAATTCGACGGCCTATGTGATCGAGGCTCTCGTTGCTGCCGGAGAAGACATCGGTAGTGCCGCGTGGACGAAGGGTTCAACGCCGGTTGGGTGGCTTGTGGCGCACCAGAACGCCGACGGGTCTTTCTTCTCGGACTGGGACAAGGTCATGGCGACGGTGCAGGCGGTTCCGGCCGTCGTCGGCAAGCCGCTCGCGTGCGTCGCCGACTCGACTTGGTGCTGATGCAATGACGCGTGCGGCGCGCGCGGTCGCGCTCGGCGTAGTTCTGGCCGGGTCGCTGCTGCTCGTGCCGACTCGTCCCGCCGTGGCCGCGCCCTGCAGGACGCTCGCCGCGGCGGGACGAGCAAACCACGCCGGAATCGTGATCGAGTTCGGAGATCTGTCCACGCGTGAGTTCTGCGTTTCGTTCACCGAGGACTCGATCTCGGGTTTCGAGTTGTTGGAGCGGACCGGCCTGGCGATCGTGTATCAGGACTACGGCGGCGGAAGCGTCACCATCTGCAAGATCGGCGGCGAGGGGTGCGACTACCCGGCGAAGCCTTGCTTCTGCCAGTGCCTGGACGCGGGCGTGAAGACCTGCACGTTCTGGGGCTACTACCGGATCGATTCGTCCAGCGGCGCGTGGCGTTACGCCAACGGCGGTCCCGGATCCACGCGCGTGCGCGACGGAGATTTGGAGGGCTGGCGTTGGGGTCAACACCAGCAGGGACTCGGATCCCCGGCGCCGTCGACGTTGGCCGGAGTCTGCGAGCGCGGGGAGCACGTTGACCCAGTCACATCTCCTGCGGTCCGCGAAACCGGCGGCACGTCGGCGCCTCGGTCTACGGCGGCCGGATCGCCTTCTCCGTTCTCGACGTTTGCGACGCCGGTTGGCGTGAGTCCGTCGCCGTCCGCGCTGCAGGGTGCGCCGTCGGCCGGAATCATTGAATCCACCCCGCCGGGCTCGGCGGTCGGCCCCGAGGGGAGCGCCGCCGGAGCACGTTCGAGTGCGCCGGGCGCTGCGGGAGGCGTCGGGTTGGCCGCCGTTCTCGGAGGACTCGGGGTGTGGGGCGCGCGCATTGCGCGCGCGCGCCGCCGCGAACAAGGATGAACTCCGAACCGGCACCGGGCTTCCATGCGACCGCGTGGCTCGCCTGGTGCGCGTCGGCCGCGACATTGGTGCTCGTGATCGGCAATCCTTTTGTCACGCTGACGGCTATCGCAGCGCTGGCCGTGGTCGCGGTCGCGTTCGCAGCGCCGGGGCCCGAGGGCCGTTCGTACCTACTCATGCTCAAGATCGGCTTGGTCTTCCTCGCGGCGCGCGTCGCGCTGTTCGGGCTCACCGGTCATGCGGGGTCCACGACTCTGGTGACTCTTCCCTCGGTGGGGCTCCCGCAATGGCTCGGTGGGTTTTCCCTGGGCGGCGCCGTCACAGGTGAAGTGCTCGGACAGCAGTTGGCCGACGGCCTGAAGATCGCTGCGTTCTTGGTGTGCTTCGGCGTGTTCATGTCGGTTGTCGAGACCTATCGCGTGCTGCGCCTGCTGCCGCGGTTCGCGTTCGAAGCGGGGCTGGTGCTCGGGATCGCGCTCGCGTTCATTCCGGTGCTGATGCGCTCGGCTGCATCGGTTCGTGACGCGCAGCGTTTGCGCGGGCATCGGTTTCGCGGGCTCCGGTCGCTCCGTCCGCTGGTTGTGCCGGTGCTCGCGAACGCGCTGGAGCGCTCGCTCACCCTGGCGGCGTCGATGGAGTCGCGAGGGTACGGGCGCGCGCAACGTATTCCCGATCGCGTCGAGGCCGCAGCGCGCAGCGCCGCACTGGTCTCGCTGTGCGCGGTTACCGCAGGCGGTGCTCTGGTGCTGTTCGGACGCACGCTCCCGGGAGCGGCGCTGGCGGTGCTCGGTGGGGCGGGTCTTGCCGGGGCCTTGCGCGCGCTGGCGCGTTCGGTGCAGCGCACGCGCTTTCGTCCTGATCCGGCCGACGTTTGGGATCGCGTTCTCATCGGCGGGTCCTTCGCTTTGATGGCGTTTACGGTTGCGGCGAGCAAACTCGGCGGTGCCCACTGGTACGCATATCCGTCGGTGTCTTGGCCGGCGCTGGACGCGCGCCTGATTGCGCTCGCTGCAGCGCTGGTCTTGCCTGTGGGGCTCGCCTCGGCGCGTACGGCGCGTATGCGGCGAGCGTCGGAATCCCACGCAGCGCCGGCCGAAAGGGCGGCGGCATGATCGAACTTCGGGACGTTCGTTACCGATACCCGGGGAGTTCCACGTGGGCGCTCGATGGGGTGTCGCTGCGCGTGCGCGATGGCGAGATGGTCGTGATCGCCGGCGACTCGGGCGGCGGGAAGTCCACCTTGGCGCGCGCGATCACAGGCCTCGTCCCTCACTTCCACGGCGGGGAGTTCGCCGGAACGGTTCTCACGGGAGGGCGCGACACTCGGACGCACGCGCCACGCGACTTAGCCGACGTCGTCGGGTTCGTCGCGCAAGACCCCGAGTCGCAAGCGGTCGTGGATCGGGTCGAGGACGAGATCGTCTTTGCGATGGAGAACCTCGGGGTTGCGCCGATCTTGATGCGCAAGCGAATGGAAGAGGTCCTGGACGCTCTGGCGATCTCACACCTTCGCGACCGGCGACTGGAAACTCTCAGCGGCGGCGAGCGGCAGCGCGTGGCGATCGCCGGCGTGCTCGCCGCGCAGCCGAAGTGCTTGGTGCTCGATGAGCCGACCAGCCAACTCGATCCGCAGTCCGCGGAGGACGTGCTCGGAGTGCTGCACCGTCTGAACGCCGACCTTGGACTGACCATCGTGCTGGTCGAGCATCGACTCGAACGCGTGGTGCAGTACGCGGACCGGATGATCGTTCTGCACGACGGGCGGATAGCGTGCGACGGAACGCCGCGCGACGTTCTCGGGCGCAACGGGGTTGCCACGCCGCTGTCCCGCATCGGGCGCGCGCTCGGTTGGGAACCGCTTCCTCTGACGGTTCGCGAAGGGCGCGCGTTCGCGTCGGCGCTTCGTGATCAACTCGCGCCGGTGCAGACCCCGGCGCCCTCGTTCGGCGAGTCGTTGGTGGAGGTCGAGGGAATGCGCGTCGCTCTGGGCGCGCGCGAGGTGGTTCGCGGGATCGACCTTCGGGTGTCGGCCGGCGAGACGGTTGCGATCGTCGGGCGCAACGGATCTGGGAAGACAACCTTGTTGCGCGCGCTTGTTGGATTGCTGCGTCCGCACGCGGGGCGCCGCACGGTCGCGGGGTTGGATCCTGCGAACGTGCCGGTCGAGCGACTCGCCGCGCGCGTCGCTTACGTTCCGCAGGCCGCCGACGCGCTGCTGTTCCACGAAAACGTACGGGACGAGATTCGCTTCACGCTGGCCGCGCGCGCGCCGCACGAAGACGTCGACGTGCTTCTAGCGTCGGCAGGACTGGCGGACTTCGCAACCGCAGACCCGCGGGACCTTTCCGCGGGCCAACGATTGCGGGTGGCTCTTCTCGCGGCGACGGCCGGCGATCCGCGTGTCGTGCTACTGGACGAGCCGACGCGAGGCATGGACGCTGCGGGCAAGGATCGATTGGCGCACGACCTCGCCGCGTGGCGCGCGGCCGGGCGCGCGACGCTATTGGTGACCCACGACGTGGAGTTGGTCGCCCGCGTTGCGACGCGGGTCGTGCTCCTTTCCGCAGGATCGATCGTGCTGGATGGTCCGGTGCGCGACGTGCTCGGCGAATCCACTTTGTTCGGGTCGCAGATGAACAAGGTCTTCTCCGATGCCAGGATTCTCACCGTCGAGGACGCACTGGCCGCGGTGAGTGCCGGATGACGCGCGGCGCAGAGCCTTCGCGCGCGACCAGTGTTGCTGCGGCTGCGCTGACCTTTGCGACCCACGCCTTGGGCGTTGCGGCATTCATGTATCCGTTCTTCCTCGGTCCGGTGACCGCGGCCAACCGCACGATGTCGCACGCGTCTGAGGCGCCGGTGCTCTTCTCTGTGTTCGGAGTGTTGTTGATCGCGGTGGCGGTCACCGAGGCGCGCGCCGGCCGCATGGACGCGAAGCAGATCGCGCTGCTCGGCGTGCTGTCGGGCGTGAACGCTGTGCTTCGACTGCCCGGCGCGCTCGCAGGCGCGAGTCTGATGTTCATCTTGCCGATCCTTTGCGGTTACGTGTTCGGGCCTCGGTTCGGATTCATGCTCGGCGCCTCCAGCATGGCGGCGTCGGCGGTGATCACCGGCGGAGTGGGGCCGTGGTTGCCGTTTCAAATGTGGGCGCTCGGCTGGGTCGGACTCGGCGCCGGCATGGTCGGGAAGATGCTCGGTCGCCGGGTGTCGCGTCCGTGGGCGGTCGCGGTGCTCGCCGTCTACGGATGGGCCGCGGGACTGGGATTTGGGGCGCTCATCAATGTGTGGTTCTGGCCGTTCCAAGCGGGAAGTACGGATATTTCCTGGACGCCCGGACTCGGTGCCGCGGCTGCCGCAGGTCGCTACTGGCGCTTTTACCTGCTGACCTCGCTTGCGTGGGACTCGGCGCGCGCCGTGGTCAACGCCCTGCTCATCGTCACGCTCGGCCGCCCGGTGCTGCGAGTTCTGTGGCGGTTCCGCGCGCGCCTGCTGGTTCGGTGGCGCCCCGCAGCACAAGAACGCGCGCTAGCATGACGGCATGAGTGATCCAGTCGCATCCACCGAGGCGCCTACGCGCGAGCAGCTCCTCGAGGCCCTCAAGGTCGTCATCGATCCGGAACTTGGCATCAACGTCGTCGACCTCGGGCTGGTCTACGACGTAACCCTGGATGAGGGCATCGTCACGCTCTCCTACACGCTGACGACGATGGGGTGCCCGATCGGACCGATGATCGAGCAGCAAATGCAGCAGGTCCTTACGGTGTTGCCGGGCGTGAACTTCGTGGACGCGCGCTTGACGTTCGACCCGCCGTGGACGATGGAGTGCATGAGCGAAGAAGCGCGCCTAGCGATGGGAATGTTCTAGCGCTTTCGCGCTTCGATCGCGGTGGTGACGATCCGCCCACCGAGAGGTACGACTCGCTCCACGTCGAAGCCGGCTTCTTCCAGCCACGTGCGGTATTCGGGCACTGTGTATGCGTCGCCGCCTTCGGTGTTGACGATCATCGTCAGCGCGAACGCAACGGCGATCGGTGGGTCGCTTCGGTCGTCGTTTGGTGCCATCTCCATGATCACCAGGCGCGCGCCCGATGGAAGCGCCGCGGCGACGCGCGCCAGGATCTCGCGCGCCTTGGTGGGGGAGAAGTCGTGCAGCATGTTCGCGATCACCGCGCCGTCGCAGTCCTCGGGGAGCGGATCCGAAAAGACGTTTGCAGGATGCGTCGTGATGCGCTGGGAAAGACCGGCGCGCGCGATGTGTGCGGCGGCCGCGCGCAGCACTTCGTCTCGATCGACGACGACGGCGTGCAGAGAAGGGTTCGCGCGGCAAAGCGCGATCGACACCGCGCCGGAACCGCCGCCGACGTCCATCACGCGCGTGAGCCCCGAGAAGTCCACCGCGGTCGCAAGTTGCTCGCCCATGCGCAGTGAGTGCCCGTGCAGGAAGTCGAGGAAGAACTCGGCGGGGAAGGTGTGATAACCGTCGTCGTCTTGGGGAAGCGTCGGGGCATCCGCGCGAAGCGCCTCGTCCAGGCGGCCCCAAGCCCCCCAGCACCACCGTTCGTCCAGGACGTAGTTGCGCACCGAGTGCTCGCTCGCACTGTGCAGATAGCGCGAGGCGGCTTCGGTGTTTCGGTAGACGCCGTCGGACTTGGTGAGCAGGCGCGCGGCCACGCAGGTGTCCAGCAGGGCGCGTGCCGGGCGTGAGGCGAGTCCGAGGCGCGCGCCGGCGGCCTCCAAGCTCAGACCGTCGCCCTCCAGAATCTCGAAGACGTCCATTTCGACGGCTGCCATCACTCCGCGCGCCACCCAGAACGAAAGGAACGTCTCGAGCACGTGGTCCTGGTCGGCTGCCATGGCGGCAGGCTAACGGCCGGCCCCGTGCCCGGCAATCCAAGAAGCGAGCCTCCCTCGCGTTCCCGAGGGTCAAATCCCCGGCTAGACTTCGCCTCGTGTGACGTTGGGTCGCTGGTGGGGTAGGCTCCCGAGTCGGAAGGTGGGAGTTAAGAACTCCCAGGTCAGGCCCATGAAAGCCCGCTAAGGCGATGGTGGAATCTAATTCCGCCTGATAGCATAGGAATTGACGAGGCGATCGGGTGGAATCAGGAGAGAGCGGCATGGTGGCGAAGGCCCAAGATCTCGATCTGGGCAAGGCGTACCGATACGGCTGGCACGACGAGTCGACGTCGGTCAACGTCCCGAAGAAGGGCCTTTCGCTAGAGGTCGTTGAAGAGATTTCGCGCGGCAAGAACGAGCCCGAGTGGATGACAAAGATCCGCGTCAAGGCCTACGAGAGTTTCCTTCGCCGCCCGATGCCGACCTGGGGCGCCGACCTGTCGGTGATCGACTTCGACGACATCTACTACTACGTCAAGCCGCTCGAAGAGCAGGTGAAGTCCTGGGACGACCTCCCCGAAGACATCAGGAACACCTACGTGAAGCTCGGGATCCCCGAAGCCGAGCGCGAGTTCCTCGGCGGCGTCACAGCTCAGTACGAGTGCTTGCGCGGATCGACGACCGTGTGGACGACGAACGGCATGCGCTTCATCAAGGAACTGCAGCCCGGAGATGAGGTCTTCGCGCTGGACGAAGAGGCGCGCAGGATCGAGGTTGCGCGCGTGCGCGCAGCGGGATCCTCCGGCGAGAAGGAGATCCTAGAGATTCGTGCCCGCGGCGCTGCGATCGGCGCGTCGGCGAATCATCCCTTCCTTGTTCTGCGTGACAGCCGTAAGCCGGGACGCGTTCGCGCTCGTTTCGAGTCGCGCTGGGTCCCTGCCGAAGATCTGCGCGTCGGCGATCTGGTCGCGATCGCGACCGACGTTCCCGACTATGGGAACCCGGCAACACTCCACCGCCCGGACCGGCCCGAAGCGGATCGCTTCCCGGCCGCGTCGTCCGACGACCTGTGCTGGTGGGCCGGCCTCTACATTGGGGACGGCTACATCCATAACCGGAGCGGGTACCTGAGCGTCGAGATCGCCGTGGACGGCAAGGACATCGATCTCATCGCCGAGATCACCCGCGTAACGCGGGAGTTGTTCGGCATCGAGATGTCGATGGCCAAGGATGGATTCCGCCTCTGCGGCCGGGGAACCGGCGTGCTGGCCGATTTCCTTCTCTTTAACGGCCTTGGTGGGACGTCCCATACAAAGCGAATCCCCGACTGGGTCTTCGGTGTCCCGGCGTCGCAGCGTCTTGCGTTTCTTGCCGGGTACGTGGACGCCGACGGCTACGTGCGCGCGCATCCGTCGAACAAGGACATCGTGCTCACGAGCGTCAGCAAGGACCTTCTGGAAGACACGGCGAAACTCGCGGCACTGTCCGGGATCCGGTCGCGGCGCGTAACCGCGTTCTCGGGGCGTGGTGTTCGGCGGCCGCAGGAAACGACCACGGCGTACCGAGTCTCTCTCAGCGGACGGTTCGATCGAGTTCCATGTCGCTCCCCGAAGCGTCGGGAGCGGCTTGGCGCGCGCATATACAGTCACGGGTATCGCAGTGCGAAAGGGACGACCTTCCGCACGCACACGAGCGACATGCTGGGGTTCGTGCGCATCGACTCGGTTACCGCAGTCGGGGTGGAGCCGGTCTACGACATCGAAGTCGAGGGCCATCACAACTTCGTCGCCGAGGGGTTCGTCGTTCACAACTCCGAAGTCGTATACCACTCCGTGCGCAAGGACCTCGAAGACAAGGGCGTGTTCTTCTCGGACATGGACACCGGTCTTCGCGAGCACCCCGACATCGTGCGCCGCTACTTCGGCAAGATCATCCCGCCGAACGACAACAAGTTCGCAGCGTTGAACACCGCCGTGTGGTCGGGTGGATCGTTCATCTATGTTCCGCCCGGCGTCAGCGTCGAGATCCCGCTGCAGGCCTACTTCCGCATCAACAAAGAGAACATGGGCCAGTTCGAACGGACGCTGATCATCGTCGATGAGGGCGCTTACGTTCACTACGTCGAAGGGTGCTCGGCGCCGATCTACTCCAGTGACTCGCTTCACTCGGCCGTGGTCGAGATCGTCGTAAACAAGAACGCGCGCTGCCGTTACACGACGATTCAGAACTGGTCGAACAACGTCTACAACTTGGTGACCAAGCGCGCGGTTGCGCACGAGAACGCGGTCATGGAGTGGGTGGACGGAAACATCGGCTCGAAGATCACCATGAAGTACCCGTCGATCTACTTGGTCGGCGACGGCGCGCGCGGAGAGGTTCTCTCGGTCGCGTTTGCTGGCGCCGGACAGCACCAAGACGCCGGCGGAAAGATCGTTCACGCCGCGTCGAACACCTCCGGACAGATTATTTCGAAGTCGGTTTCCGCCTACGGCGGTCGCACCGGCTATCGAGGACTGGTGAAGGTGGATTCCGAGGCGGACGACGTCAAGACCTTCGTGCGCTGCGACGCGCTGATCCTTGATGAGGATTCGCGCTCGGACACCTACCCGTACATGGAGATCGCCAATCGCACGGCGTCGATCGGCCACGAGGCGACGGTGTCCAAGGTCGGCGAGGAGCAGCTCTTCTACTTGATGAGCCGCGGAATCAACGAGACGGAGGCCATGGGGATGATCGTGAACGGCTTCATCGAGCCGATCACCAAGGAATTGCCCATGGAGTACGCTGTCGAGTTGACCCGGTTGATCCAAATGCAGATGGAAGGCTCGGTTGGCTAGTCCGCCGGCCGCAGCGAACATCATGAGCGATCCGTTTACATCTGAGGCATCTGCGCGCCTGGCCGCGCGTACGGGCGATCCCGCGTGGCTCGCCGAAGTCCGGTCTGCTGCGTTTTCTCTGTTCTCTTCGCTGCCTTGGCCGGACGGCACCGAGGAGGAGTGGCGCCACACCGACTTGAGCGGCCTGGACTTCACCTCGCTCACAACTGAGGTTGCGGCTCCGACTGCGGTCGGTGGTCTCGATGCGGTTCCGGCCCAAGCGCAAGATGCACTCGGCGTCGTCGGCGATCGCGCCGGACTCGCGGTTCACGTAGACGCGGTCGCGGTGCATCAGTCTCTGGACCCTTCGCTTGCTGCGCGCGGCGTGATCTTCACCTCGCTGGCGCGCGCCGCAACCGAGCACGAAGAACTGGTCAAGGCGTGGCTCGGACGCTGCGGCGTCAGCGGCCACGAAGCCAAGATCGTCGCGCTGAACTCCGCGTTTCGCGGCGACGGGGTGTTCGTCTACGTACCGGCCGGCGTCGAGGTTGCGTTCCCGATCCAGACGCTGCACTGGCTCTCGCGCGAGGGCGTGTTGGTGTGCCCGCGCGTCGTCGTGGTCGCCGAGGAATCCTCTTCGATTACCTACATCGACGTGTACACGTCGGCTGCGCTCAAAGACCCGTCGGTGAACGCCTCGGCCGTCGAGATCTACGCGGCACCGAGCGCGAACGTGTCTTACTTGGCGGTGCAAGACCTGGCGCAGTCGGTGTGGCATTTCCACGTGCAGCGCGCGGTCATCGATCGCGATGCGTCGGTGCGATCGCTGGCGGTTACGCTCGGCGGCCGGATGTCGCGCTCGTTGGTCGAGAGTTTGCTGGACGGTCGCGGCGCGCATTCGGAGATGCTCGGCGTGTACTTCGGCGACCACGAGCAGCACATCGACAACCGGTCGCTGCAGGCTCACCGCGCGCCCGACACCACCAGCGAGTTGTACTACAAGGGCGCCCTCAAGGGCAGTTCGCACGCTGTGTACTCGGGCTTGGTGCACATCACCAAGGGCGCGCAGAAGTCCGACGCGCAGCAGACCAACCGGAACCTGTTGCTCTCCGACGGTGCGATCGCGGATCCGAAGCCGTTCTTGGAGATCGAGACCAACGACGTGCGTTGTTCGCACGCGGTCTCGGTCGGTCGGCCCGATGACGAGGTGCTCTTCTACCTGCAGTCGCGCGGCCTGAGTGCCGCCGACGCAGAGCGACTGTACGTCAAGGGGTTCTTCCAGGAAGTGCTCGATCGCGTGAGTGTTCCCGAGATGCGAACCGCCTTGGAGCGCGCGGTGGAAGACGAACTCGCGCTGGAGGATTCGCCGTGACGCGGGTGCGCGTGTGCGCGACCGGCGAGTTGCCGCCGGGAGAGGTCACCCGGGTAGAGGTTGATGGTCTGCCGATCGCCGTCGTCAACCTCGAAGGCACGTTCTACGCGCTCGCCGACACTTGCTCGCACGAGGAAGCATCGCTGTCGCTGGGCGAGATCGACGACGACTGCATCGAGTGCCCGAAGCACGGGGCCCAGTTCCATATTCCGACGGGGGAGGCCCGGTCGCTTCCGGCGACCAAACCGGTAGCCACGTTCGCGATCGAAGTCGCGGACGGAGATGTATTCGTGGAGGCATGATGACCAAGACGCAGACCGCAGCGGCCGCGACCGAGCGCGCGCCCGGCGAAGTGCTGCTCGAGATCCAGGACTTGCGCGCCGGCGTCGACGGACACGAGGGCGACATCATCAAAGGCTTGTCCTTGGTCATTCGCCGTGGCGAAGTGCACGCGATCATGGGGCCGAACGGTTCGGGAAAGAGCACGCTTTCCTACGTCCTCACCGGGCGCCCGGGGTATCACGTCACCAGCGGGACCGTTCGATTCAAGGGCGAGAACGTGCTCGAGATGACGCCGGACGCGCGCGCGCGCCTCGGAATGTTCCTCGCTTTCCAGTATCCGCAGGAGATCCCCGGCGTGTCGGTCGTGAACTTCTTGCGTGCGGCCAAGAACGCGGTGTCCGAGCGCGAGATGGGCGCGGTGGAGTTCTTCCGGTTCCTGAAGACCAAGATGGAGATGCTCGGCATGAGCGACGACATGGTGCGTCGCTACGTCAACCAGGGCTTTTCCGGCGGCGAGAAGAAGCGTAACGAGATCTTGCAGATGGCCGTGCTCGAACCGGACCTCGCGATCCTCGATGAAACCGACTCGGGTCTGGACATCGACGCGCTGAAGTCGGTGTCCGAGGGGATCAACGTGGTAGCCGGCGATCACGTCGGAGTGTTGCTGATCACGCATTATCAGCGGATCCTGAACTACGTGACGCCCGACGTCATTCACGTTCTCGTCAACGGGCGCGTCGCGCGCTCCGGCGGTCCGGAACTCGCCGCCGAGCTGGAGAAGACCGGCTACGATTCGCTTCGGGAGGAGGACGCGGCATCCCCTGACGATCGAGGGCCGCTGCCGTGACCGTCATGTTTGATCCCAAGGTCATCCGCAAGGACTTCCCGATTCTGGAGCGGCGCGTCCACGGCGACAAGCCGTTGGTGTACCTGGACAGCGCCGCGACTTCGCAGAAGCCGCGCGCCGTCATCGATTCCATTTCCCGCTACTACGAACTGCATAACGCCAACGTGCATCGCGGTGTCTACGAGCTTGCCGAGGAAGCGACCGCTGCCTACGAAGGCGCGCGCACCAAAGTGGCGGCTTTCATAGGCGCGCAGACTTCGTCCGAGATCGTGTTCACCAAGTCCTGCACCGAGGCGATCAACCTCGTCGCGTACACGTGGGCGCGCGCGAACCTTGGACCGGGCGATGAAGTTCTGGTCACCGAGATGGAGCACCACTCGGACTTGATTCCGTGGCAGATGGCGTGCGCCGCCACCGGCGCGACTCTGCGTTCGTGGCCGGTCACCGACGACGGGTTCTTGGATATGGACGCGATGGGGTCGCTTATCACCGAGCGAACCAAACTCGCGTGCATCACTCATATGTCCAACGTTTTGGGCACCATGCCACCACTCGCGCGCATCGCCGAAGCCGCGCATGCGGTCGGCGCGCTGCTGCTCGTCGACGGAGCGCAGGGTGTGCCGCACCTGCCGACGGACGTGCGCGCGCTGGGTGCGGACTTCCTGGCCTTTTCCGGGCACAAGATGCTCGGGCCCACCGGATCGGGCGGATTATGGGCGCGCGCCGAACTGCTCGAAGCGATGCCGCCCTTCCTTGGTGGCGGCGAGATGATCCTGGAAGTCTGGATGGATCGCGCCGTCTACAACGACGTGCCCTACAAGTTCGAGGCCGGCACCCCCAACATCGCCCCGTCGATCGGTTTGGGCGCCGCGGTGGATTACCTCACCGAGATCGGCATGGACCAGGTGCGCGCGCACGAGAAGGAACTGACCGCCTACGCGCTCAAAACCCTCGGTGCGATCGAAGGGATCCGGATCTTCGGCCCTCCGAACGCCGCCGACCGCGGTGGTGTGGTGTCCTTCTGGCTCGACGACGTTCACCCGCACGACCTGGCGACGATCGTGGACACCGAGGGAGTCGCGGTGCGCGCCGGCCACCATTGCGCTCAGCCGCTCATGCGCCGCCTCGGCGTCCCCGCGACGACGCGCGCGAGTTTCTCGGTCTACAACACCATCGAGGAAGTGGACGTCCTGGTTGCCGCGGTCGAGAAGTCGCGCGCGACGATGTCCGGCGGCGGCCTGCCCTTCTAGCGAGCCCCCCGCTCCCGAACGCAAAGGGATCCTTGACACCCATCCGCGCGTGGGTATAGCTTGCGTGCGTTCGCTTCGGAATGCCGCATCAATGCCATTGCCCTCCAACGCAGTCGGCGAACGCGTTCGCAAGTTGGAGCGCTTCACCGACATCGGTGGCGCGGGGAGCGGGGGGCACGAATGGCTCGCTTCACGGGTGGACGAACTGTTTCATCGATTCTGGTCGGCGCTTCGGAGCCCGGTCAGGTAGCACCTCCCCGCATTGCCGCATCCGGGCATCTCTCTCTCTCTCTCTCTCTCTCTCTTCACTTGATTCCATAATCCCATCGGTCTTGGGGGCGTCGGCGCTCGGGGCGATCCTGCGCGCCGACGCATCGAGTGTAGCGGCGGTGTGGCGATCCTTTGGCCCGCGCCAGGTTCAGGCGGCTCCCGAACGCCTCGCGGTGATCTCCGCGCGCACGCGGGACTTCAGGGTCTACGACAACGACGGCGACGCCGACGGGGGGTGAGGCCAGCTGAAGAACTCGCAGTCCGCAACAAACAATCAGGCGATAACTTCTGATAGGGGGGAACCGTGAAACACCTCGCCCTCGTCGCGATCCTGGCCGCCGGAGTCGTCGTCGCTGGACCGATCAGCCCAGCGTCGGCGGCAGTCTCAACGACGGTTACCGTGACCGGCAATGCGCAAGTGCGTGTCGTCGGTCACTTCGGCTCGTCCGCTGCTGGCGGTTTCTACTCGTTGTACACATACGGCGGACCACAGCAGAACAGCTTTGTTGATCTCGTCTCCGGCAACGCGAACGGCGTCGGCGACGTTGATGTCACGATCAGTTCGGCGATCGCCCAGGCCGCAACAACCAGCAATCAGTTTGAGTTGGCGATCGCTTCACTATTGCCCGGCTCGACAACGCGCGCTCGTGTGGCGGTCATCGGCATCGGCTTGCAATTCGCCGATGTCGCGGCAGGCGTGAAGGTCGAATGGGGGTCGGTGCCGCTCGCGGAAGTGAACGTCTACGACGACCCGCAAGACGCCATCCTTGCAGTTAATGGCCCCCATGGGCCCTCAAGTGCCTCCTCAACCAGTTCCAGTGGTTCTTCCTGCCCGGATTGCGTGTACGTGGATTCAGGCGATGACCCAGCATTGCTGGGACCCGGTGATCCTTCCCAGGACTTGCACGGCTACGACATGCCCGGACAGCGGGCGTTTCGTGGGACGTCCCATCGCGTCAAGGGGGCTACGAGTCGATTCGAGATGCACGCCGCCGACACGCAGCGATGGCAGAATGGCTACCGTTATCAGGCGGGGCCGTTTGCGGTGCAGTCGCATACCGACCGCACCCTTGGCACGAGCCAGGACACCTTCTGGCCGGTTCGAAGCGATTGCTGGGACCCGTCACTGCCACATGACGGCCCGAACTGCACTTCCAACGGACAAGAAGGCAACGCCGATGGCCGCCAGAAGAAGTTCGGCAACGACACTTGGCGGTGGGCGCAAGGCATCCACGCGTCCTGTTTGCCGATCCCGCTTTTGCCGTGCATCGAGGTGTACTGGACCCACGAATCGCTCTTCAACAAGCAGTACGATGGCGGCACTGACTCCGAGTGTGCTCCGGATTGCGCGTGGGATCTCACCGGCTACTACAAGAAGCCGACCGAAGTGAGGGCGAACACATGGGGTTCCTGGGCGCAGTTCACGCCGGGCTCTTCGGTCGGTTTGTTTCGAACGAATGACAACTCGTACGGCTCCGGAGTGACGGTGGACATCAGCTTCCCGGAGTCGTTTGGCTCAACCTCCTTCACGTCTTCGACCAAGCATACGAAGGCGTCGAAGTGGGGCGACTGGCACTGGTTCCGGCCGACGACGGACTACACTCACTTCTACAAGTGGTATCGCTACGCACTCGGCTCCACGGGCTATGCAAACGAGGGTTGGAGTTGTGAGTTCGACGATGACAGGGGCACCGGCAACCCCGGCCCACCCGGTGGCAGTTGCTGGAATCGCGGCTCGTAGGTTGATGACGACGCTCCGAGCAATAGCCGCGGCGCTCTTAGGGGTCGCCATGTTGGGGGCGTGTTCTTCTGGGAGTCCTGGGTTGGAGGCGGAGTTCCTGGCGAACTCCGCCTTACCAGGGCTTCCCCCATACCCGGGACACATGGTGACGACCGTGCAGTTGGCTACCGACGTCCCTGCTGCGGTGAAGGTCGAAGCGGTGAGATTCAGGTCGGATCGCGGGGTCGCTGTCGACTATCTCGGCTACACGACCTGCAAGCGCGGCTGTGTCGGCAGCGGTCCGCTGGACGCCGAAGCGCAGCGACTCATCGACCGTGGGCGTGAGGGGTTGCTCCCGATCCCGATTCGTTCGGGACATCAGGAAACGCTCTCGCTGATTCTGCTGGTGCGACTTACCGATGAAGGCCGACAACTGCTGTCCGACAAGGGGTGTCTCGGAGTTCGCGCTGTGTTGCTGCGAGTACAAGGCGGCCGTGAAGTGATCGCCAGTTCGCCGATGGCGTACGTCGCCGTATTGGAGGCCGGTCAAGAGAGCAGGTGCATTACTCGTCGGAACTAACCTTGCCGTGGTGTCGCTTCCAGGTTTCTTGCCGTGGATGGCACCGTGTGGGCCTGACGACGGCTCCAGGGTGAATGGCGCAGCGCGCCGAAGACCGTGGTGGCGCCGTCTCCTTCTGGCTCGACGACGTTCACCCGCATGACCTCGCAACCATCGTCGACACCGACGGTGTCGCGGTGCGCGTCGGCCACCATTGCGCTCAGCCGCTCATGCGCCGCCTCGGCGCCCCCGCGACGACGCGCGCGAGTTTCTCGGTCTACAACACCATCGAGGAAGTGGACGTCCTGGTTGCCGCGGTCGAGAGGGCGCGCACCACGATGTCCGGCGGCGGCCTGCCCTTCTAAACACTCGGACTTGACCTTCCCCGGCCCGGCGGAAGCTCACGCGTTCGGAGGATCCACCCGGCGCTGCGTGTTGCCGCCGTTCTGGTGTAGCCCCGGCGTCGTCCGGGAGCCTGTCACGGCGATTTCGCGACAGGCTCCATGTGTCGCCAAACCGACACCAGAACGGGTGGGAACAGCCGGCGTGCGGGGTGGGGGCCGCGCTTGCGCCGGATTGCCTAAGTGCGCGCGCGGTGCCGGGCGGGTCGCGCGACGGTCTAGCGCGCGCCCGCGGGTCCAGGTTCCTAGGCTGCGATATCCTTCCGGCATGTCTCTCGACGACCTTTATCGCGAAGTAATCCTTGACCACTACCGGTCCCCGCGGAACAAGCATGGGCTGGATGGGTCCGACATCGACGTTCACCGCAACAACCCCTTGTGCGGCGACGACATCACCGTTCACGCCCAGGTGCGCGACGGGGTCGTGGTGGATGCCGCGTTCGAGGGGCAGGGGTGTTCGATCTCGCAGGCCTCGGCTTCGATGCTGACCGACTACATCAAGGGCAAGCCGATGGCCGAGATCGAGGAGCTGGTCCTGCGGTTCCGTCGCATGATGGCGGGGGAGACCGAAGGCGTGGACGAGGAGACCCTGGGCGACTTGGTCGCGCTCAAGGGTGTGGTCAAGTACCCGGTTCGCATCAAGTGCGCCGTGCTCTCGTGGGACGCCCTGCAAGAGGGGCTGTCGTCTTTCGAGCCCTCGGCCTGATCGCGAGGTTCGCATTGAGGAAGAGACTGGTTTCGGCTGCAGTGGTGGCGGTGCTCGTGATCGCCGGGAGCGCGTGCGGCACGAATACGGAGTCGCGGGAACCGGGTCCCGGAGAGCATCGGATGCCGGACGGCTCGATCATGAAGGACTCCGATATGGGCGGGTCTTCGTCATCCGCGGTCCCTCGTCCGGAATCAATGGCGAAGCTGCGATTCCTCTCGCCGTCGGAGGGGTCCTTGGTTCCTCACGGGAAGGTGCGCGTGAAGTTTGGGTTGACGGGCGCGCACCTGGCTCGCGAGTCCTCCGGCTCGATCGCGCCGAACGCCGGGTATATCCATCTGGCGCTCGACAGCAAAGTCGTCACGCTGACGGCTGAAACGGACTTCGTTCTGAACGAGATTGTCGAAGTGGGGCAGATCGGCCCGGGATTGCACGTCTTGGACGCCGAGTTCGTTGCGACAGACCATGGGGTGTTCAATCCGCGGGTGACCGCTCGAGTCACGTTCCGCACGAAGTGAGGATCGCCGCGCTCGCGCGGACTACGTGATTTCCAGCATGCGCTCGAGCGCGATGCGTGCGCCCTGAGCGGTGGTTGGATCGACGCGGATGCGGTTCACGACGGTGCCCTCGACCAGGTTCTCCATCACCCACGCAAGGTGCGGCAGGTCGATGCGATTCATCGTCGCGCAGAAGCAGACGGTGCGATCCAGGAATGCGACGGTCTTGTCGGGGTGTTCGAGTCCGAGCCGGTGAACTAGATTCAACTCGGTGCCGACAACCCACTTCGAACCCGGCGGTGACTGCGAAACCGCGCGGATGATCTGCTCGGTCGAGCCGACTTCGTCGGCCATCTTTACGACTTCGTGGCGGCACTCCGGATGCACGATTACCCGGACGCCGGGGATGCGCGCGCGCGCCTCGTCGACCATCTGCGGTGCGAACCGCTGATGCACCGAACAGTGGCCGCGCCACAGCAAGACCTTGGCGCGCGCGATCTCCTCCTCCGTTAGGCCGCCGAAGTCCTGGTGCGGGTCCCATACCGCGCAGTCCTGCGGCGTCAGGCCGAGTGCCACGGCGGTGTTGCGACCGAGGTGCTGGTCGGGGAGGAACAGGATCTTCTCGCGCTGTTCGAACGCCCAGCGCATCGCAGCGCCGGCGTTGGAGGATGTGCAAACGGCGCCGCCCTGGAAGCCGGTCAGCGCCTTAATGTCGGCCGATGAGTTCATGTACGTCAGCGGCATCACGCGGCCGGGCGCGACGCCCTGCAAGATCGCCCAGCACTCCTCGACTTGGGCGATGTCTGCCATGTCTGCCATGGAGCAGCCGGCGGCGGTGTCGGGCAGGATCACCGAAACGTCGTCGCCGGTCAGGATGTCGGCCGACTCGGCCATGAAGTGCACGCCGAGGAACACGACGTAGGGGGCACCGGAATCCGCGGCGTAGCGCGCGAGCTTGAAGCTGTCGCCGCGCGTGTCGGCGAACTGGATGACCTCTTCGCGTTGGTAATGATGGCCGAGCAAGACAACGCGATCGCCGAGCGTCTGCTTGGCCGCCGCGACGCGGTCGGCCAGAGTCGGATCCGACGCCGGGGGGAGATCCGCGCAGGTCGTTCCGCGCTCGCTCTGCTCGGGCGCCGCCACGGGGTCGATGATCAGGGCACCTAGGGGTTCTGGGGGCACGGGCGTCCTCGTTCGTTCGTGATTTCCATGATCGATGTTAGTGCTTGAGGCAGGGCCGCGCGAATGGTTTGAAGGCTCTTCTTCCGGAACGCTTCGACAAGGTGACGCGGACCGGCGGAGCAGTGGAAATGATTCCCGGGAGTGGTGTTTGGCCGGGTTGCGTTCCGTAGGATGGGCTTGTGGACGTAGACGGTATTCCGTTCCTTCACAGGCCGCCGGCCGTTGAGCCCCCGGCTTTTCACGATCCGGACTTTCCCACCGCGGCGCAGTGGTTGGGAATGCGCCCAGAAGGGGACCCCGCTTTGGTTGTGCTCGGGGTACCCTTTTCGGCGGCGTCGATTTCGAGAGCGGCGTGTGACATGGCGCCGGCGGCGGTGCGCCGCGCGCTCGGGCGTTTCAGTGTCTGGTCGTCGGATCGTGCGGTCTCTGTGGAGGGGATGCCGGTCCTGGATGCCGGGGACGTGGATCCCGACGGTGACGACGTGGAGAAGACGCAGCGTCGGATCGCCGAGGTGGTGGCCGCGTTGCCGCGTTCGCCGCTGATCGTTCTGGGCGGAGACAACTCGATCACAGTCGGGGCCGCGCGCGGGGCGCGCGCGGACGGGTTGCTCACCTTCGACGCGCACCACGACTGTCGCGACCCTGCGCTCGGGCTCACCAATGGGTGTCCGGTGCGCCAGTTGATCGAGGGAGGCATCCGCGCGGTGGTGCAGGTCGGCATCCACGGGTTCGCCAACGCCGAGGCGCACGCGCGCTGGGCGCTCGACCACAAGGTGCATGTGATCAAGTCCGACCGCGTGAGGGACGACGGCATCGCAAAGACGGTGCGTGGTGCGCTGCGATTGCTGGGCGGCGCGCGCCGCGTATGGGTCGACTTCGACATCGACGTCCTGGATCGCGCGTTCGCTCCCGGCGCTCCGGCCGCGATGCCGGGAGGCCTGACGCCGGCACACCTGGAGGAAGCCGCGTTCTTGCTGGGCAAAGAGCCGCAGGTAGTCGGGATCGACATCACCGAGGTGGATCCGTCGGCCGACGTCGGCGAGGTGACCGTCCGCACTGCGGGAGCCCTGGTCATGAACTACGCGGCGGGGGTGGCGGCACGATGAGGGTTGTTCTCACCGGAGATCCGCTGACGATCGACCAGGTGGTCGCGGTGGCGCGCGATCGCGTCGAGGTCGGGGTGGGGGAGGGAGTTGCCGCGCGCATGGCTCCGGCGCGCGCGCTTGTCGAAGGTGTGATCGAGCGGCGTGAAGTGGTTTACGGGATCACGACGGGCTTCGGTGCGCTGGCGCAGGTTCACATTGAGCCGTCGCGCGTCGTCGAATTGCAGCACGCGATCGTGCGTTCGCATGCGGCAGGGGCGGGGGAGCCGATAGACCCCGAGATCGTGCGCGCGATGATGCTGTTGCGCGCGCGCACCCTCGCTGCGGGACATGCCGGCGCGCGCCCGGTGGTCGTGGAGCGGATGGTCGCGATGCTGAACGCCGGCATCACGCCGGTCGTGCCCGAGTACGGAAGCGTCGGAGCATCCGGGGACCTCGCTCCGCTCGCGCACTGCGCGCTGGCACTTCTTGGTGAGGGTGAAGTGCTCCTTGACGGAATGCGCGTGCCTGCGGCGGATGAACTGGTGCGCTTCGGGCTGGAGTCGTCCTTCCGCTTGGCGGCAAAGGAAGGCCTGGCACTCGTCAACGGCACCGAGGGGATGTTGGCGATGTCGTGTCTGGCGTTGCGCGACTTCGCGCTGCTCGTGACAACCGCGGATATCGTGTGTGCATTGAGCGTGCAGGCTTTGCTCGCGACCGACCGACCGTTCGCCGATGCGATCCATGCCTTGCGCCCGCAGGCCGGTCAAGCGCGCAGCGCGCGCATCATCGCTCGCATGACCGCAGACTCGCCGCTGATCGCGTCGCATCGGACTACGTCGCACGCGGTGCATGACGCGTACTCGCTTCGGTGTGCGCCGCAGGTGCACGGCGCCTGTCGCTCCAGCGCGTTGCACGCGATGCGAGTGATTGAGGCTGAACTCGCCAGCGAGGTGGACAACCCTGTCGTGCTGCACGAGACCGGCACGGTCGAGTCCGCAGGGAACTTCCACGGTGAGCCGCTCGCTTTCGCGCTCGACCTGCTGGCGATCGCGGCGTCGGAGATTGGAAGCATTGCGGAGCGGCGCACCGATCGGATGCTCGATCCGGCGCACTCCAATGGGCTCCCGCCGTTCTTGGTGCCCGAGGCAGGAGTGAATTCGGGGCTCATGCTGGCGCAGTACACGCAGGCCGCGATGGTGTCGGAATGCAAGCGCTTGGCGGTTCCGGCGAGCGTGGATTCCATTCCGACTTCGGGTTCGACCGAGGATCACGTGAGCATGGGGTGGGACGCAGGACGCAAACTCCGGCGCGCCCTGTCGAACGTGGCAACGGTGATAGCTATCGAAGCTTTGTGTGCGGTGCAGGCATTCGACCAGCGCGCGCCGCTTCAGGCGAGCGAGGCTGCGCGCGCCGTCGCCGCCGCGGTTCGTGCCGAGGTTCCCACGCTCACGTCGGACCGACCTCTTTCACCGGACATCGCAGCGGTTACGAGGCTGGTGCGCGACGGGACGCTGGTGCGCGCGGCGGAGTCGGTAATCGGTCCGCAGGTCTGGCAAGTGCCGTGAGCGGAATCCGAGCCGCCCGGGGCTCCGTCCTTTCGTGCAAGGGATGGCATCAGGAGGCGGCGCTGCGGATGCTGTGCAACAACCTCGATCCGGAGGTTGCCGAGCGGCCGGAGGACTTGGTCGTCTACGGCGGGAGCGGCAAGGCGGCGCGCAACCACGAAGCGCTTGCGGCGATCATGCGTGAGTTGCGCGCCCTTGAGAACGACGAGACATTGCTGGTTCAGTCGGGAAAGCCTGTGGGCGTCTTTCGAACACATCCTTTCGCGCCGCGGGTGCTGATCTCTAACGCGATGCTCGTGCCGGAGTGGGCGACATGGGAGAAGTTCTGGGAACTCGATGCTGCCGGCTTAACGATGTACGGGCAGATGACGGCGGGGTCCTGGATCTATATCGGGACGCAGGGGATTCTGCAGGGAACCTACGAGACCTTCGGTGCGGTCGCGCGCGCGCACTTCGGCGGTTCGCTTCGCGGGCGGGTGGTGCTGACGGCTGGGCTTGGCGGGATGGGCGGCGCGCAACCGATGGCGGTCACGATGAACGAAGGAGTGGCGCTGTGCGTCGAGGTGGATCCACGCAGGATTGAGCGGCGTTTGCGAGCGGGGTACGTAGACGAGACGGTTGAATCACTCGAGGCAGCGCTCGCGCGCGCGCAGCGCGCGCGAGCGGACGGTGAGGCGATCTCGATTGCACTGTGCGCAAACGCGGCCGATGTGTTCCCCGAGATCGCGCGCAGCGACTTCGGCCCCGATGTCGTCACCGACCAAACCAGCGCGCACGATCCGCTGAACGGCTACATCCCGAGCGGGTGCTCGGCGGAGGACTCGCCGGATCTGCGCATGCGCGATCCCGAGGGGTACGTGCGGCGCGCGCGCGTCTCGATGGCTGCGCAGTGCGAGGCGATGGTGGCGATGATGCGCTCGGGTGCCCAGGTGTTCGACTACGGCAACAACTTGCGCGGGGAAGCAAAGGCCGGCGGATTCGTCGATGCGTTCGCCTATCCGGGCTTCGTCCCCGCCTACATCCGGCCGCTGTTTTGCGAGGGAAAGGGCCCGTTTCGTTGGGTTGCGCTGTCGGGAGATCCCGCCGACATCGCAGCGACCGACCGCGCGGTCGCCGAGCTGTTCCCCGACGACGAGGGTTTGCAGCGGTGGCTGCGGCTGGCGCGCGCCCGTGTCCCCGCACAGGGTCTGCCGGCCCGGATCTGCTGGCTCGGCTTCGGCGAGCGCGATCGTGCCGGTCTTGCGTTCAACGACTTGGTGGCGCGCGGCGAGGTGCGCGCGCCGATCGTGATCGGCCGCGATCACCTGGACTCCGGGTCGGTGGCGTCGCCGTACCGCGAGACCGAAGGCATGCGCGACGGCTCCGACGCGATCGCGGACTGGCCGATACTGAATGCGTTGCTGAACACCGCGAGCGGTGCGTCGTGGGTGAGCGTGCATCACGGCGGTGGCGTGGGTATCGGCAAGTCGATCCATGCGGGAGTCGTCGTGGTGGCGGACGGAACGGCCGACGGCGCGCGGCGCGTAGAACGCGTGCTGACAAACGATCCCGGTACCGGAGTGATGCGCCACGCCGACGCGGGGTATGAACGCGCGATCGAAGTCGCGCACGAGCGCGGGGTGCGGATCCCGATGTCGCCGTGATGCTCGCAGACTCCGTCTTGACCGGCGCGCGCCGCCTGGTTACGTGCTCTCCCGGCCTGGGGGAGGGTCCGCTCGGCGTGATCGAGAACGGAGCGCTTGCCGCGAGGAACGGTGAGATCATCTGGATCGGCGTTGAGCGCGATCTGAGTGATGCGGTGGAGATCGCGCCGCACGCAGCCGAGATAGACGCCGGCGGGCGGGTCGTTCTGCCCGGACTCGTCGATTGCCACACGCATCTGGTGTTCGCGGGAGATCGATCGGAGGAGTTCGTCGCGCACCTGGAGGGCAGGGCGTATTCGGCGGGGGGAATCACCGCGACGGTTGCGGCGACGCGCGCGGCGACCGACGAGGAATTGCGTGATCTGGCGCGCGCGCGCCTGGATCGTTTTGCGGCGCACGGCGTGACCACGGTTGAGGCAAAGAGCGGGTACGGGCTCACGCCCGAGCACGAGCGTCGCCTGTTGCGAATTGCGGCGACGCTGGATCATCCGGTCGAAGTAGTTGCGACGTATCTGGGTGCGCATGTGATGCCTCCGGACGCGACGGGGAGCGCCGACGACTACATCGACGAAGTGTGCGCGACGATCCAATCACTGAACGAAGAGGCCGAGTTCGTCGACGCGTGGTGCGATGAGGGGGCTTTCACCTCGGCGCAGTGCGCGCGCGTCCTGCGTGCGGGAAGAGACGCGGGTCTTGGAGTCAAGATCCACGCCGAGCAGATCCAGCGGTCCGGTGGAACCGCGCTTGCGGCGACGCTCGGCGCGTGCAGCGCCGACCATTTGGAGTGCGCCGGCGAAGGCGACGCCGACGCTTTGGCGGCGGCAGGCACGATCGCCGTGTTGCTCCCCGGAGCATCGCTTGCGACGGGGAGCCGGTTTGCGCCGGCACGGATGCTGATCGATCGAGGTGTTCGCGTGGCGCTGAGTACCGACTTCAATCCCGGGACGTCGTACTCGGAGAATCTCCAACTCGTGGTTGCGTTCGCCGCCATGCACCTTGGGATGTCGGTTCCCGAGGCCATCCTTGGAGTCACGCGGCACGCGGCCGCCGCGCTCGCGCGCGAAGGTCGCATCGGGGAGTTGTGTCGGGGGGCAGCCTGCGACCTGGTTCTTCTGGATGCGGACTCCGAGATCGATCTCGCGTACCACTACGGCGTGAATCTGTGCGCAACGGTGGTGAAGCGAGGGGCATTCGTGCCGAAACCGCTCGCGTAGGTAGGTGGCGTACGGCGCTAGCCCGCGAGAAGGTGTCCGGTCGTCGATCCCGACAAGTCGTCACCCGGACTCGCGGCTTTGCGGACCTCGCCGTTGAGGTATCCCGCCCAGGAAATCAGTGCTTCTTTGGTCGGGAAGTCCTCCGATAGGCAGCAGTACTCCTCGGAGTCCTCGTCGAATCTCGCGAGTTCAATGTCTTGATGACTCCGATTGGCGACGAATTGGTCGTACAGGGGAGTGCCATTGAATACAACCAATGGGAAGAACGTCGCTTCGCTGAACCCGTGCTCGCGCAGAATCGACACCGTCCGCAGATGGGACTCCTTGGGTTCGCCGGGGAGCCCGGCGATGAACGTCAGAATCGGATCGAGCCCGAGGTCGCGCGCCATCGTCGCGCCGCGCAGGATTTGCTCAGATGTCTGCCGCTTCAGCACGACGCTTTCGAGAATCTCGTCGTTGAACGACTCGCTCCCGAACGCGAGGCTGGTGAAGTTCGCAGCTTTCATTCGAAGCAGCGTTTCTTCGTCCACCATGTCGGCGCGCGTTTGAACGTTGTAGGTCCAGCCGATCTTGCCGATCCGGTCGCAGATGTCGTACAGGCGGGCCTTGCGCAGGGTGAACGTTGCGTCCCCGAAGTAGAACTTCGGCTTGCCGGCCGTGTGGTAGTTGTCCCAGCAGAACCGCACGACATCCTGGACGTACTCGGGGGAGTGGAAGCGCACTTTTCGGTTCCAAATCGTTGGGTCCATACAGAATGTGCATCGCTCCGGACATCCACGGCTGGTCACATAGGAAGACCCGATGAAATAGTCGCCGTCGGGTTGCAGAGCCTTCAAGAACCGATGCCGCATCCCGACGCGGAACTCATCGCCGGCGAAGTACATGTGCGGCAGGCGGTCGAGGTCGTCGATGCGGGGCATGTCGGGGTTGCTGCGCGGGTCGCCTCCGGGCAGGCGGTAGGTGATTCCGCGGGTATCAAGAATGCCGGTTAAGTGCTTGCCTGCGCGGATCTCCTCCACAAGGCCGACCACCACGTCCTCGCCTTCGCCGCGAACGACGACGTCGGCAAGACCCTCGGCGATCACCTGGTCCGCGTGCATCGTCGCGTAGTTGCCTCCCACGACGAACATTGCATTCGGTGCCGCGGCGCGCATCCGGGCAATCATCCGTTTCACGCCGCGCACCATGTAGTAGTACGACATTGGAACCATGACGACGTCGGCGTCGGTCAGGCGCGCGCACAGGTCTTCGCGCATCCCGTCGATGAGGCCGTCGAGTTCCGCGCGCGCCGCCTCGTTGTGCTGGTGCTCGTCGGAAACCTCGAACCAGCGCACGTCGTTCCAGCGGTCGGCGACGATGTTGACCAGATCGAATGGGATCCCGCGCTGCTTCAGAACGCCTGCGATGTACAGCAATCCGTATTCGGGAGTGATGATCGCGCGGTCGCGGTAGCCCTTCCAGTAGGGCTCCCATGCGGGATACGGCCGCCGGTTCAAGAACGCGTAGGCGAATGTGTCGCTGACGAGAACGATGCGCAGGCTCATCGGGCTCCGTTGGTGGTCTTCCAGAAGGCGCGATTCTACAGGCTGGATTGAGGCGCGCGGAATCCGCGGGGGCGCGTCTTGCGGCGCGTGCGCTACCCGGTAGGCTTGCGCGCCATGCGAGTCATCGTTGCACCCGACAAGTTCAAAGGGACGCTCACCGGCGCCGAGGCGGCCGAGGCGATTGCGCGCGGCCTGCGTTCCGCCGGCGCCGACGCAGACGTTTCGCCGGTCGCGGACGGAGGCGAAGGGACGCTCGACGCCCTCGTGGCCGCCGCGGGCGGGAGCATCATGGGGGTCATCGCGCGCGGTCCTCTTGGAACTCCGGTGCGCGCGCACCTGGGTAGGCTCGATGACGGAACCGGCGTTGTCGAGTTGTCTCAAGCGTCGGGACTTCGCCTGGTTGCCGAGACCGACCTCGATCCTCTGCGCGCTTCGACTTACGGCACGGGCGAGTTGCTCAAGGGGGCTCTCGCGCGCCGTCCGACGAAGGTCCTCATCGCCATCGGCGGCAGCGCCACGGTCGATGGAGGTATGGGGATCGCGCGCGCGCTGGGGGTCCGCTTTCTCGACGCTGCCGGTGCCGAGCTGCAGCCGTGTGGACAGAACATGGAGCGAGTCGCGCGTATCGATCCGGAGCGGCTGGACTCCCGATTGGTGGGTATCCCGATTACGGTTGCCGCCGACGTGATGAGCTTGCTTGTGGGCCCCGAGGGCGCGGCTCGGATGTTCGGCCCGCAGAAGGGCGCGACCCCGAAGGTGGTCGAGCTGCTGGAGCGTGGCTTGGCAGTGATCGGGGAGCGCATTGAGCAGGATCTGGGGATTCCCGTCCTCGACGCGCCGGGCGGCGGTGCCGCTGGGGGCGCCGGGGCGATGCTGCTGGGGCTCGGCGCGGAGCTTCGCAGCGGCGCAGAGGTCGTTCTTGAGGCGATCGGCTTTGAGCGGCGTCTTGTGGGGGCCGATCTTGTCGTGACCGGGGAAGGGCTGCTCGATGCTGGGACCACAGCCGGAAAAGCTCCCATGATGGTGGCGCGAATGGCGGCGGCAGCAGGGATCCCCTGCATCGCGCTCGTCGGTGACGCGAGGGTGCGACCTGCGGAGTTCGCCGACGTGCGAACGCTTACCGAGCACTTCGGAACGGCTGCAGAGGCTCGGGAGCGCGCTGCGGCGGGGCTTCAGTCGCTCGCCGCGCGATTGGTTCTTGAACGCAAACGGTGAGCTGGAGCTACCCATGTGGAAATCCCACGCGGGGGGTATAATTTAGCCACGCGGCAGGCTCAATCGGGCCCGACCAAGGAGATACGTCTCGCATGGAAACCGAAGCGATTGCCACCGGAATCAAGCTGACCGACGCGGCTGCGGGCAAGGTCCGCGAGTTGATTGCGCGCGAAGCGGAGGCTTCTGATCTGGTGCTGCGGGTCGCGGTGCAGCCCGGTGGGTGCTCGGGTTTGCGCTACGCGCTGTACTTCGACGACCAGGTGAAGGACTCCGACCGTGTCGCCGAGTTCGATGGGGTCCGGGTCGCGGTGGACAAGAAGAGCGTTCCGTACCTGACCGGCGCCGAGGTCGACTACGTCGATTCGCTCGCGAAGTCGGGGTTCATCGTGAACAACCCCAATGCCCAGTCCACCTGCGCGTGCGGCGATTCTTTCGAGTAGACACGAGAACTCGGGCGGCTCCGCTCAGACGCGACGCACCAGGAAAGCCCAGCCCATTTCGCGGTCCCGCCGGCCCAGGAACTCCTGACCCTTCATCCGACACCACACCGGGATGTCGACTTTGGCTCCCTCGTCGTCCGACCAAACCTCGATGACTGTGCCTGCGCCGGCGGCGTCCACCGCTCTCGACAGCCGGATCAGCGGGACCGGGCAGAACTCGCCGACGCAGTCCACCAGGACCTCCGGTTCCGTCGTTTCCCCGGTCGTCACCGCTTCGCCTTTCGCGTTGCAGCTCCGGCAAGCGAGCGCGCGCCGGCGACCACCCCGGGAAGCGCGGCGAGGAAGAACTCGATGTCCTTGTCGTGAGTGTCCCGCCCCAGCGAGACCCGCACCGATCCTTGAGTGAGAGCCCCCATCGCCGCCAGCACGTGCGAAGGTTCCTGCGTGCTGGACGTGCACGACGATCCGGAGTGCACCGCGATTCCGCGTCTGTCCAAGTCGAGCAACATCGTCTCGCCGTCTACGTACAGCACGCTGAAGGCCACGATGCCGGGCAGCCGCTCGGTGGGGTGCCCGTGAACGACGAGATCCTCGACACGCCAGGGAAGTTCCTCGCGTAGCCGGTCGGTCAGCGCGCGCAGCCGAGTGTCCTCGGCCGAGATCTCCGCGATGCGGGCGTCGAGTGCCGCCGCCATTCCCGCGATGGCCGGGAGGTTCTCCATCCCCGCGCGGCGTCCCCGCTCGCGGTCGTCGCCGAGAAGTTGAGGGCGAACGCGAACGCCGCGGCGTGCCCATAGGAAACCGGCTCCCTTGGGTCCGTAGAACTTGTGCGCGCTGGCCGACAGCAGGTCGGGGCCCATCGATGCGACTGAAACCGGGATGTGCCCGGTGGCGATGCATGCGTCGGTGTGGAACAGGGCTCCGGCCGCGCGCGCGATCCCGGCAACTTCCGCAACCGGCTGCAAGGTGCCGACTTCGGAGTTCGCGGTCTGGATCGAAACGAGTCCCGCTCCGGCCTCGCACTCGCTTCGCAGCGCTTCGAGATCGACGAGCCCCTGCCCATCGACGCGGATCTCGACGACCTCGAAGCCCTCGAGCGCGCGCGCAGCCGCCAACACGGCGCGATGCTCGACTGCCGAGACAAGGGCGCGGGTGGGTTTGCGCGCGGCGCGCGCGGCGCCCGCGGCTGCCGCGATGGCCAAATTGCACGACTCCGTGCCGCTGCCTGTGAAGATGATCTCCTCGGGGCGAGCCTGGATGGCGTATGCGATTTGCTCGCGCGCGCGATCCAGGGCCATGCGCGCGCGCCGAGCGTCGCCGTACAGCCGCGAAGGGTCGGCCCAGAGTCCGGCGGTCGCCTCGGCCACGGCCGTCAGGGCCGCCGGGTGCGGCGGGGTCGTCGAGGCATGGTCGAAGTAGAGGCTCACGGGGAAAACCTACCTTTTCCAAGGGATTTCCGCCTGCCTTCACTGCCGGGACCCGCGAAACAGTTCCCGCCCGGGGGCGTATGATGAGACACGCAGCCCCCACGCTCGGTGCGCTCTCCCGTAGTTTGCCCGTCGTGTTTCGGTTGTGGCCGGCGGTGATCGTCGGTGAAATTCCTGGCGACGGGGAGATGGGACGTGGCAACGAAATCCGTTGAGGAGATCCATCGAGTAGTCATTCGATTCGTGGGCGATTCGGGCGACGGGATGCAGCTCACTGGTGAGCGCTTTACCAACGCCACCGCTGTCTTTGGTAACGACCTTGCAACACTGCCGGACTATCCGTCCGAGATCCGAGCTCCTGCCGGTTCGCTGGCCGGCGTGTCGGGCTTCCAGATCCACTTCTCAGACGAGGACATCTTGACTCCCGGGGATCAGCCCGGCGTCCTTGTCGCGATGAACCCGGCGGGTCTGAAGGCGAACGTAAAGGACCTCGTTCCCGGCGGCATTATCGTTGCCAACAAGGATGCGTTTGTCGACAAGAACCTTGAGCGCGCCGGGTACACGTCCGATCCGCTCACCGATGGGTCTTTGTCGGGCTACCAAGTGCACGCTGTTCCAATGACGTCGATGACGTTGGAGTCTTCCAAGGGCATCGAGGGAATCACCAAGAAGGAGTCTGAGCGCGCGAAGAACATGTTCGCTCTCGGCCTGCTGTCGTGGATGTACTCCCGCCCCACGGACGTTACCGTCCGCTGGCTGGAAGGGAAGTTCTCCAAGCGAGCCGAGATCCTTGAGGCGAACGTCCGGGCGTTCAAGGCCGGGCACGCCTACGGCGAGACGGCCGAGTTGTTCGCGCACCAGTTCGAGATCAAGCCTGCGCCGTATGCGGCCGGTGTGTATCGCAACGTCCAGGGCAGCACCGCGATGGCGTGGGGTCTGCTCGCCGCGTCGGAGAAGTCGGGGCTGCCGTTGTACCTGTCGACGTACCCGATCACGCCCGCCACGGAGATCCTGCACGAGTTGTCGCGCCACAAGAACTTCCCGGTGCGCACGTTCCAGGCAGAGGACGAGATCGCCGGCGCCGCGGCGGCGGTCGGTGCGGCTTTCGGCGGGCATCTCGCCGTCACGACGACGAGTGGGCCCGGACTCGACCTCAAGAGCGAGACCCTTGGGCTCGCGGTCATTCTTGAGTTGCCGCTGATCGTCATCAACGTCCAACGCGGGGGTCCGTCCACCGGGTTGCCGACCAAGCAGGAAGCCTCGGATCTCATGGCGGCCATGTACGGACGTCATGGAGAGGCTCCGATTCCGATCATTGCGACACGGACTCCGTCGGAGGGGTTTGAGGCCGCAGTGGAAGCCGCACGGATCGCGCTCAAGTACCGCACGCCTGTGATCGTGCTCATGGACGGGTACTTGGTGAACTCATCTGAACCGTGGCTCGTCCCGGACGCGAACGCGCTGCCCGATATCTCGGTTCCGTTCACGACCGAACCAAACCACGATGGGGAGTTCTGGCCCTACTTGCGCGACGAGAACCTCGCGCGGCCCTGGGCGATTCCCGGAACGCCGGGCCTGGAGCACCGTATCGGAGGTCTTGAGAAGGCCGACGGCATCGGGACCGTTTCCTACGACCCTGACAACCACGACAAGATGAGCCGGCTCCGCCAAGCGAAGGTCGACAAGATCGCCGACGACATTCCTGAGCTTGAGGTCGATGATCCGACTGGGGACGCCGAGCTGCTGGTGTTGGGATGGGGGTCGTCCTACGGTCCGATCAAGGCGGCGATCGCCGACATTCGCGACGAGGGGCGCAAGGTCGCTCACGCGCACCTGTACCACATCAATCCTTTCCCGAAGAACACCGGAGATGTGGTTCGCCGCTACAAGCGGATCATGGTGCCGGAGAACAACCTGGGCCAGCTGACGAAGTTGATCCGGGCCGAGTACCTGGTGGACGCGCAGGTCTTCTCCTCGATGCGGGGCCTGCCCTTCCGCGCTTCTGAAATCGCTGCTGAGATCCTGAAGAGGGCGTGACCCAGATGACAGAGAGCAACGGACAAGTGACGGCGACGTTGACGAAGAAGGACTACGTCAGCGACCAAGAGGTCCGCTGGTGCCCCGGGTGCGGGGACTACGGCGTTCTCTCCGCGGTGCAGGCCGTGATGCCGGAACTCGGCATCAAGAAGGAGAACACGGTGTTCGTCAGCGGAATCGGCTGCTCGAGCCGTTTCCCGTACTACATGAACACCTACGGGATCCACGGAATCCACGGGCGCGCGCCCGCGATCGCGACGGGACTGGCAACCGCGCGCCCCGACCTGGATGTCTGGGTGATCACCGGAGACGGCGACGCATTGTCGATCGGCGGTAACCACATCATCCACGCGATGCGCCGCAACGTGAACCTGACGGTCCTGCTGTTCAACAACCGGATCTACGGGCTCACCAAGGGGCAGTACTCGCCGACCTCGGAGATGGGCAAGGTCACCAAGTCCTCTCCGTTCGGATCCCTTGACCACCCCTTCAACCCGGTCGCCTTGGCGCTCGGGGCGGAGGCGACGTTCGTGGCTCGCACGATAGACATCGACCGGCCGCACCTCACCTCGGTGCTCCGCCAGGCCGCCGCGCACCGCGGGACGTCGTTCGTTGAGATCTACCAGAACTGCGTGATCTTCAACGACGGGGCTTTCGAGACGGTGTCCGGCAAGGACTACAAGCTCCAGAACCAGATCCGGTTGGAAGACGGAAAGCCGGTTCGTTTTGGCGCCGACGGGGCGCGGGGCGTGCGCATGACGGCTCAAGGTTCGCTGGAGATCGTTGAAGTTGCCGACGTCGGCGAGGAGAACCTGCTCGTGCACGATGCGCACCGCCAGGACCCAGCGCTTGCATTCCAGCTCGCGCACTTGGCGTCCGGTCCTGAGGAGCCGACCCCTCTGGGGGTCTTCCGTTCGGTTGAACGGCCGGTGTACGGCGATCAGATGGCGCAGCAGTTGGACGCGGCGCGCGCCAAGCTCGGCGAGGGGAGCCTGTCCAAGTTGCTGGTCAGCGGGGACACCTGGGAAGTCTCCTAGGCGACTCGAGCACTTCAAAACAACCGGAGCCGGTCCCTTTGGGACCGGCTCCGTCGTGCTTCGAGCGTTCGCGACGTTCGTCTATTCGTGTTCGCCGTCGATGGTGGCGTCGCGGTCCTCGCCATGGGCGCCCCAGCCGTGCGGCGCCGGCATGGGATCGTCCGGTGTGGCGGCGCCGCCGGTGCCGCGCTTGGACAGGATCAGCCAGTCGTAGGCGACGGCTGCGATGACTCCGCCCGCCACGGGTCCGACCCAGTACACCCACCATCCGGACCAGTACCCGCCGACGAGCGCCGGGCCGAAGCTGCGCGCAGGGTTCATTGCGCCGCCGGTGAACGGTCCGCCGGCCATGATGTCCATCGTGATGACAAAACCGATGGTGAGGCCTGCGATCTTGCCGAAGGAACCCTCCGGGTCGATTGCCGTGGCGAACACGACCCAGACCAGGAAGAACGTAAGAACGGCTTCGAGCAAGACGGCCTGTCCGTTGGAGACGACGGGGGACACCAGAGTGGCGCCGAGCTTGGCCGCTCCCCAAACCCCTTCGGGGAGCGCGGCGCGAATGAGCGCCGCACCGGCTGCGCCGCCGGCGAGTTGGGCGGCGATGTAGCCGGCCGCATCTTTGGCGCCGATCTTCTCGGTCACCAGGGCTCCGATGGTTACGGCGGGATTGAAGTGGGCGCCGGAGATGTGTCCGAGCGCCGAGACCATGGTGGCGATGGCCAAGCCGTGCGCGAGGGCGATGGTTACCAGGCCGGCTCCGCCGGGACTCGCGCTCGCGGCGATGATCGAACTCGCTCCGATAAAGATCAGAGTCAACGTGCCGACGAACTCGGCGAGCAGCTTCTCTGCCATGCTTCGCTCCATAGGGCCTCCTCGGGTTGCATCCTGCTGGTGACTTCATACACCTCCGGTCGGTCCGATCAAGTACTCCCGTGCCCGCGAACGTGCCGGCTGGGATAAGATTGGCCCCCGTGAGAGTTCTCCTGGTTTCCAACAACGAACAAAAGCGCGCGCGCATTTCCACCTCTCTGGGTGAATCCTGGAAGACGTCGGTCGCGCACGACGGTGTCGAGGCACTTCACCTCGCTAAGACCCAAGAGTTCGATCTGGTCGTCACCGACGAGATTGCAGAGCCCTACGGCGCATTCGGGTTGACGCGCGAGTTGAAGCTCCTGGATGCTCCGCCGGCAGTGATCGTGCTGCTGAGCCGCCCGCAGGATGCCGGGCTGGCGAGGTGGTCCGGGGCCGATCATGCGATCGTTGAGCCGGTTTCGCCGCGAGTGCTCGCGGCCGAGGCTGCGCGCGTAGCCGCCGCCGGAAGCGTGCGCCGGCCGGGAGGCCCGGCCGGGGGGGATGCCCCGCCCGAAGAGGCGTCTGCCGACGACGTGGCCGAAGAGCAGCTTTCCGAGCCGGCCTGACGCACTCGTGAGTCACGACGACTCGCCCGCGGCCCGCACGATTCGCGCCGCCACCGAGGTGTTCGTGCCCGGTCCCGACGATGATCCATCGCCGGGCGCCGCCGGCGTCGAGGCCGATCGCTTCGTGTCGCACTACCTTTCGTCTGCCGAGTCGGTTGCGGCAACGCTGGATACCATTGCCGCTTCGGTGTTCGCGGGCCGGGACTTCTGCGAGCTCGACTTAGGCGAGCGGGCGCGCGTGCTCGACGAACTCGCCTCGGCGGATTCCGCCGAGTCTCGCGAGATCCCCGAACTGCTCGGACTGCTCTCGGTCGCTGCCGTGTACGGCGAGTGGACGGGGCAAGACGCTGACGGAAGAGTTGTCCGCTCCTCGTTGGGATGGCAGATGACGGGGTTCGACGGGCCATCACGCGCAAGGTCCCGCCTATTGCGGGGTCGGTGATGTCGTTCTCGCCCCCGGCGAACGTTCCCGATGTCGTGGTCGTCGGTGCCGGCGCCACCGGCACGGTCGTCGCGAAGGAACTGGCGGAGATCGGGCTGGGGGTCGTGGTCCTGGAGGCCGGACCATGGCACGACCCTCAGCGTGAGTTCACCGGGCTCGAATGGGACATGAGCAATCCATTCGACGGGGTTCTTCGCTGGGGTCCCAGGGACCGCACGAAGCCGTCGTGGCCACGCGTGCGAGACGGGCTGGGAACTCTGTTCCAGACGGCTGGAGTCGGCGGTAACACCTTGCGCTTTGGGGCCACGTGTCCCCGCGCGCACGTTGACGCGATCGAGCGGGACTGGCCTTTGTCCTATCGCGAATTGGCGCATTACTACTACCGGGTCGAGGAGACCCTGCCGGTCTCGGTTCCCGACGTCGTGGCTCCGAAGGACGAGCTATTCATCCGGGGGTGCGAGGTGATCGGCATCGAACACGCGGTTGGGCCGGACCTTCGCGCGAGTGGATGGCGAATGCAGTCGAACGCCGTCCTGCCGTCCGTAAAGCCGGTCGCGTCGATGCGTTACCCGGCCGTCGACGGGTGCACGCAGTGCGGTGAGTGCCTGATCGGATGTCGTAACCCTGAGGGGGCGCCCCTGGAGCGGCTGGCGAAGCGAAGCGCCAACGTCACTTACGCGCCGGCGGCGTTACGAACCGGCCGGTGCGAATTCCGCACAGGCGCTTTCGCGACGGCGATCGTGTTCGAAGAGCACGAAGGCAAGGCGCGCGCCCGTGCTGTGCGCTATCGCGCCAGCGACGGACGGCGCTACGAGCAGCAGGCGCGCGTGATCGTTCTCGCCGGCGGAGCCGTCGAGACCCCCCGCCTTTGGCTGGCGAGCGGACTGCCGGACCGCGGTGTCGTCGGGCGCTACCTGACTACGCACTGGTGCGACTACGTCTCGGGGGTGCTGCCGCGCAACGTGGACATGTTCGAGGGGCAGACGTCGATGGCGCGCGCCGACTTCCCCGGGTACGGATCCTTTGAGTCCGTCGGAATGGGGCCGCTGTCCTTCGCGCATTCGACCTCGTTCGGTCCGCGGGCAATCCGAGGGGACGGACCATGGGCGGTGTCGGGCCGTGCGTGGGGGAGCGCGCTGAAGCGGCGATTGGAGGCGTACCGGCACACGCTCGTCATCGCGATCACCACCGACGATGACGCTGTTTTGGAGAACGGCGTCGCGCTGTCCTGCGAGGTCTCAGACGAGCACAACCCGGCGCCCGTCGTCCGTTACCGCCCGACGGCCGGGACTTCTCGCCGCCGCGACTGGCTCGCGCGGCGCGCGGCCGAGGTGCTGCTGGCAACCGGAGCAGAACCCGACTCGATTCACCGGGCCGACGCTGCGCCGACGACGATGCACGCGCACGGAACGATGCGCATGCACGCTGATCCCGCCGCGGGCGTGGTTGACCGCGACGGCGAAGCGCACGATGTGGGTCGGCTGTTCATTGCCGACACGTCGATCTTCCCAAACGGGGCGGGAGGCGTTGCTCCGGGGTTAACGGCACAGGCAGTTGCCACCAGGGTCGCCGCCCGGATCGCAGCGCGATACTTTTCCTAAGCGATGGGCGAGGTTCTGGTGGGAACGTCCTCGTGGACGGACCCGACGTTGCTGGACGCCGGCTGGTACCCGGACGGTGCGACGACGGCTGAGGCCCGTCTGGGCTACTACGCCTCGCGGTTCAGCCTGGTCGAGGTCGACGCAAGCTACTACGCGCTGCCGTCCGAGCGGAACTGCGTGTTGTGGGTGCAGCGAACTCCGCCGGAGTTCACTTTTGACGTGAAGGCGTTCTCGCTGCTAACCGGGCACCCGACGAAGGTGTCGTCGCTCCCCAAGCGCATGCGCGCGGCGGTTGCGGATACGGCCACGCTGTCGCGACGGGATGTCCCGGCGCCGATTCTCGACGAAGTGTTCGAGATGTTTCGTTCGGCGTTGATGCCGTTGCACTCGGCAGGAAAGTTGGGCTTTGTGCTCTTCCAGTTCCCCGAGTGGTTCGTTCCCTGCGACGGCAACCGCGCGTACGTGGAGTCCTGCGCGGCGCGGCTTCCCGATTACCGTGTTGCCGTCGAGTTCCGTCGCCGCGACTGGATGCTGACGCCGGCGCGCGCCTCGGAGACTGTGCGGTGGTTATCCGACAACGATCTTGCATATGTGAACGTGGACATGCCGCAGGGGTTTTCCTCCAGCATGCCGCCGCTCACCCTGGTGACCACGAGTGAATTGGCGGTCGTGCGGTTCCACGGCCGAAACACCCGGACGTGGAAGCAGCGGGGGATCACCGCGGCGCAGCGGTTCGAGTACCTGTACTCGGAGGAAGAGCTTCGGGAATGGGTGCCGCAAGTGCGGGAGCTGGCCGGTCGCGCGCGCCGGACACATGTGCTCTTCAATAATTGCTACCGCGACTACGGGGTTCGCAATGCCGCCCAGATGTCGCTGATGCTCGCCGACGCGCAGTAGTCAGGCGCGCGTAACCTTGGCGATGTTGTCGGCTTCCGACGCATCGGGTTCTGTCGAGAACCACGCATCGAGGATCTCGGCGACGAGCGCTTCGGTGGTTAGGCGAAGGCTGAGCGCGAGGACGTTTGCGTCGTTCCAGCGCCGCGCGCCGCGCGCTTGTTCGGCGTCGCTGCACAGCGCGGCGCGGATGCCGCCGACTTTGTTCGCGGCGATCGTCACGCCGGTCCCCGTCCAGCAGCACGCGATGCCCGAGTCGGCTTCGCCGCGCGCAACGGCGTTCCCAACGCCGAGGCCGACGTCGGCCCACTGCTCGTCGCTCCCGGCGGAAGGCCCGAAACCGACCGTTACCGAATGCCCTCGATGCTCGAGTTCCGCGCGTACGAAATCCGTGACGGCGTTTCGTTCGTCGGCTCCGAATGCGATTCGCATGAGTTCAGGATATCGCGCGCCGGGGAGCCTCTATACTTCCGTGGATCATGAGCGATTTCTCCTGGCCCGACACTCTTTCAACTCTTGCCTGCGGTGAGGACCTCGACGAGGCGCGCGCAGCCGACGTGATGCGCGCTGTGATGTCGGGGGAGGCGTCACCGGGGCAAATCGGCGCGTTGTTGCTGGGTCTTCGCGCAAAAGGCGAGACGGTGGAAGAGATCGCCGGCTTCGCGCGCGCGATGCGGGAGTTCTCGTTGAAGGTGGACGCCGGGCCCGACGTGATCGATACATGCGGCACCGGCGGAGATCGTGCCGGAACCGTGAACGTTTCGACGATGGCTGCCCTGGTGGTCGCCGGAGCAGGTGTGCCGGTCGCAAAGCATGGGAACCGGGCGGCGTCGTCGGCGTGCGGTTCGGCCGACGTTCTGGAGGCGCTCGGGGTCGTCATTGATCTTGCGCCGGAGGGAGTTGCCGCTTGCATTCGTGAGGCGGCGATCGGCTTTTGTTTCGCTCCGGTGTTCCATCCCGCGATGCGGCATGCGGGACCGGTGCGCCGCGAGCTTGGCATCCCCACGGTGTTCAATTTCCTTGGTCCGCTCACCAATCCTGCCGGGGCGTTGCGCCAAACCGTGGGAGTGAGCGACGCGGACATGGCCCCGAAGCTTGCCGCTGCGCTGGGGCGCCTTGGGACCGAGCGTGCGATGGTCTTTCGTGGTGACGACGGGCTCGACGAGTTGACGGTGACGACGACATCGACGATTTGGGATGTGGGTGACGGCGGCGGCGCGCGGCGGTTCGATCCGGCGTCGGTCGGCATTGCGCGCTCGAGCCTGGCCGAGCTTGCCGGCGGGACGGCTGCCGACAATGCTCGGGTGGTCGAGCGGGTGCTGTCGGGGGAAGTCGGATCCGTGCGCGACGCCGTTGTGCTGAATGCGGCGGCTGCTCTGGAGGTCGCCGGACTTGCATCCGACATCGCCGAAGGGCTCTTGCTGGCGCGCGAATCGATCGATTCGGGGCGCGCGGGGCGCGCGCTGGATCGTCTACGTGATGTTTCCCAGCGCGTTCGTCCCGCGTGATCGGCGCGCTTACCGCGTAGAGACACCGCCGTCTACGGGGATGACTGCACCGGTCAGATACGAGCCGGCACGTGAGGACAAGTAGATCGCGGTTCCGGCGATGTCCTCGGGTTCGCCGGCGCGGCCCATTGGAATGGCCGAGAGGAGCGCCTCGCCGGCGTTCTCGAAGGCGAACTGCGTCATCTTGCTTGGGAACAACCCCGGCGCGATCGCGTTAACGGTGATGTTGTCCTTCAGCAAGTTGTGCGCGAGGTGGCGCGTCAGCATGTGCACCGCCGACTTGCTCGCCGAGTATGCGTAGTTGTCGAAGAAGGGAACCTTCAGCCCGTCGATCGATCCGATGTTGATGACGCGCGCGGGATCGCCGGGCACGGCGGCCTTGCGCAATGACGGGAGCAGCAACTGCGTCAAGTGGAAGATCGCCTTGACGTTCACGGCCCAGATCTTGTCGAAGGCCTCTATCGGATACTCCTCAAGCGGCGCGCCCCACGTTGCGCCGGCGTTGTTCACCAGGATGTGGACTGCGTTCTCGCGCTCAGAGACGGCGCGCGCCAGGTGCTCGATTCCTTTCGAATTGGAGAGGTCGGCGGGGATGCTCACGCAATTGGGTCCGAGTTCCGCCGCCACAGCGTCGCAGACGTCGGCCTTGCGTGAGGAGATCACGACGCGCGCGCCGGCGTCGATGAATCCGCGCGCGATCATCAGGCCGATTCCCCGAGATCCGCCCGTTACGATCGCGGTCTTGCCTTCGACGGAGAACAAGGTCTTTGAGTTCATGCAGGTCCCTCCCCGGGTGCGAGCCGGTACAACCTACCGCGCGGATGCTCCCGCGGTCGCGGCGGCGTGACGGTAGGCGGGCAGCGATGATGGCGCGCGCGGCAACGGGTCGGCCCCCGGCGCGGCGGTGAGCCGCATCTTGCGGATGCGTTCGAACCACTCGGCGACGATGCGTCCGCCCTCCAGGGGTGTCGCAAACTCGCCGTCGCACGCGATCAAACGGATGCGTTCGACGTTGCGGGCGAGCCATCCGGCTATGAGTCGTTCTTCGTCCGGGTGTCCGTCGGTATCGATCGGAAGCGTTTGCCCGTTCACGCTCACCAAGGAGCCGGCTTCGATGATCGCGACGTCTGAGCCGACGGCGATCTTGATCCGTCCCGCGTCGCGAACGGCATTCACCGCGCGCCCGGCGCGCGCGGCTTCGACCAAGGCCGACAGGCGGTCGCGAGTGGAAGCGGCTTCCTCGAAGCGAGACGCCGACGAGAGGTGCTCGATTCGAGCGGCGAGCGTTTCTATCGCGCGCGTGGGGTCCCCGCCGAGCGCGCGCCGGACGGGATCCAGAACTTCGGCGTAGGCGTTGGGATCGACCGCGCCGTCGCACGGGGCGGGGCAGCGTCCGATCTGACCGCGCACGCACACCGGAATCGAGGTGCGTGCTGTGATGCGGGGCGTGCATGTTCGCACACATGTGGCTTCCTCGATTGCCTCGCGCACCGCGGCTGCGGTAGTGGACGCCAGCGGTCCGAGGGCACCGTCGGGCGCGCCGCCTGAGCTGCGCGCGCGCCGCGTGGCGCTGAGGCGCGGGAAGCGTTCGTCGGTGAGCGTCAGGAACCACTGCGCGCGCCGCCCGCGTTGCGCGCGGTTGTATGCAGGTGAGTGCGCGCGGATCAGACGGGCCTCAAGCACGCTCGCGTCGAGGTCGGTTGCGCAAAGAACGTGGTCGATGCGAGCGAGATCGCGCAGCAAGTCGTCGATGTGGCGACGGTCGTCGCCGCCGAAGTACTGCCGTACGCGTGAGCGAAGGTCGGTCGCCTTGCCGACGTAGAGCACCGTGTCGTCTTCGCCGCGAAACAGGTAGACGCCGCGCGCGCGCGGCAACTCCTCGGCGAGGGAAACCTTCGAGTACGAGGGGTGTCCACGCGAAGACTGGAACCAGAGCAAGTCGTCCAGGTGTGACACGCCCCACCGTCCGGCCAGCTCGATCAGCGAGTGGAAGACGTCGGTCGTCGCGCGCGCGTCGTCGAGCGCGCGGTGAGAGGGACTGGTGCGCGCGCGGAGCGCGCGCGCAAGCGTCGCAAGCTTCAAGTTGGGAACTTCGTCCCGCACCAGTCGCCGGGCGAGTCGAACGGTACACACGATCGGGTTCCCCATGGCGGGGTAGTGGTGGCGCGCGAGGTTTGCGGCGATGAAGCGCGTATCGAAACTAGCGTTGTGCGCGACCAGCACTGCGCGCCCGGCGAACTCGAGGAACGCCGGCAGCACGCGATCGATCGGCTCGGCGCCGGCCACCATGTCGTCGGTGATTCCGGTGAGGTAAGTGATTGCTGCGGGGATCGGAACGCCCGGGTTGACCAGGGTCTGGAACTCTCCGACGACTTCCCCGCCGCGCACTTTGACGGCGCCGATCTCGGTGATGGCGCAGGAGGCGGGCGATCCACCGGTGGTCTCAAGGTCGAACACGACGAACTCTGTGTCCGACAGCGCGCTGCCGAGATCATCGAAGGACCGCTGCATGCCGAGCGCCATGGCTCGGAAGCCTATCCGAACGAGCGTTCGGACTCAATCTTGGAAGCCGATTCGCACCGGACGGGCGCGCCACCGGTACGCTCTCGGCCGTGACTCTGACCGAAACTCTTGCCGCCTGGGCAAGTCGCATGTCGCTTGACGACGTGCCCGACCGTGTCGTGGCTTTCGCCCGGAGCCAGGTTCTGTCCCAACTCGGCGCCGCGCGCGCCGGCCTCGCCCACGATCTGGGGCGGCGGACGGTGCGGGCTTTTGGGTCCCCGACGCAGGAAGATCCTCGCCGCGCGGCGTACGTGCTTGCGGCGTTGACGATGTGTCTGGACTTCGATGACACGGTCTATGCGGGGCATGTCTCGCACTCCACGGTTAACGTCCCTATCGCCTATGCGGCGATCCTGGGGCTCAACGGTCGTGCGTTCTTGGAGTCGATCATCGCCGCGAATGAGTGCGCCGCCCGTATCACGGCTTCGGCTACGCTCGGGCACTTCCGTGGGCAGACCGCTGCGCATGCACATTTGGCCGGAGCGGTCGCCGCGCGCCTGCGGGCCGAGGGGGGATCGCAGGCCCAGTGGGTAGACGCCTGGGGAATCGCGTTTGCGGCGCCGCCGTGGGCCTTATACCGGGCGTTCATGGGAAGCGACGCGAAGATATTCACCGCGTCGGTTCCGATCGGCGTGGCGCTGGACGCATGCGACGCTGCGGCGGCGGGACTGCGCGGTGCGCCCGATATTCTGGAGCATCGTGACGGGTTCCTTGCCAAGTTCTCTTCGGTGCCGCTGCCGCAGGCTGTGATCGACGGACTCGGCGAGCGCTGGCACACCGAGACGTTGTCGTTCAAGGTCTACCCGGGGTGCGCGTACATCGACGCGGCCCTGGACTGCGCGCGCGACCTTTACGGAGAGCTTGGATCGCTCGTCGCGCCGGATGTCGAGGAGATCGTGGTGCGCGCGCCGGTGTTCACCGTCGGCATGAACTACCGATCGGGGCCGTACGTGAAGGGGCCGGATTCGACAGTGGCCGCCTTGAACTTCTCGGTGGCTTACAACGTTGCGGTGATGCTCGCTCGCGGCGCGCTCGGACCCGCGGACTTCGGCGATGATCGCATCCGTGATTCAGCGGTGTGGGACCTTGCGGCCCGCGTACGCGTTGAACACGATCCGGCGCTGTCGCGGCGCGCGCTGCTCGCGACGGCGCCTGTCGGCGAAGCTTTGCGGGCCGCCGGCCCTCGCGCAGCCGAATTTCTGGGAGCGATGGATGGCGAACCGCTTGAGCCCGGCGCCCCGGCGATCACATTCGAGCAGGCGGAAAAGGCAGTCGGCGCGCGCGTCGAGGTGCGTCTTGTGGGGGGTCGCACCGCCGTTCGGGACCGAGAAATCCCGATAGGTGCCGCCGGCCCGGATACTCGCCGGGAGCACCCGGCGCTGATGCGGGAGAAGTTCCTGGCGTGCGGTGGGTCCCAAGCGGCCGCGGACGCGATCGGCGGACTTGAGACGCTGTCGCCCCGTGACCTGGTTGCGGTCCTTCGCGAAGCGATGACGGTTTAGGCGCGGGGCCCGGCGTCAACCCGCCGGGGCGTCGGGTGGAGCCCACGCGCGCACCGCGCCGGGAACCGCCTCGAGTTCCAGCACCGGACCGCGCGCCCGGCCGAGGTCGCCGTCGCGCTCAAAGACCAGCGGCGCTCGGTCGGTGCGCGAGATGCGGATGCGAGATCCCTGCGCGTATCGAACCTCCGGCCGATCGAGGTGTGCGCCTTGAACAATCAGAGCGGCGATCTCGGTGATTGCCGATGCATCTGTGCCTTCGATCACGCTGACATCCAGCAAACCGTCGTCGAGCATCGAGCGCGGCAGGAACTCAAAGACACCCGAGCGGTGGCGCGCGCCTCCCGCGACGACCAACACCGCCGAGCCCTTGAACAACTCCACGCCGTCCACTTCCACCTCGACCGGTTCGGTCTGCAGGGTCTGCATCGCTTGCATCGCCGCGGCCGCGTAGCGTTCTCGTCCGGCAAGTGCGTCCAAGCCCGCCGCGACTTCGACGACGCGCGCGAGGAATCCCACGCTGGCTCCGAGCACGAACGCTCGGTCGGCTCCGACGACGCGACCGAGGTCGAGAGTGCGGACGCGCGCGCGCCCGGCCGCGATTTCGTCGAGCACCTCTTCCCACGGCCGGTCGCTCCACAGCGCGCGGAACATAGAGTTTCCCGTGCCCGCAGGAACGATCACGAGTGCCGGATCGGCCGTAGCTTCCGACGTCGCACCCGGCCAACGCCCTCGTGCGCGCGCCAGGCCCTCGGCGACTTCGCCGGCGGTTCCGTCTCCACCGACCGAGACGATCGTATCGAAGCCTTCTCGTGCCGCGGCGACTGCGACGTCGATCGCTTCGGCCGGCGCGCGCGTCCACGTCTCGCGTGTTTCGCAACCAAGCGCACGAAGGCGCGCGATCACTTGGGGGACCACGTCGCGCGCGCCGCCGCGCGCCGCAGGATTCGCGATCACCCGCACGCGGCGCATGTTGCTCATCGGCGATTCCTCCGTGTGGATCTCAGGTCGTCGACGAGCATACCGTGGAGCCGCACCGGGCCGGCCGGCGGAGCCGATCGCGCGGCCCCGGTATACTCCGGCCCCATGGCGACACCGACATCTCCGGACACGCGCTATCGCTGCGGCGGATGCGGGAACCTCACCCGATTCGACGTCGAGGCGCGCCGGCATACGCGGCAGTACCTGCACTACTCGCTGGGCGGTGACCCCTCGATCGAGGAAGAAGAGATCATCGGCGAGGAGATCGTGCGCGTGACGTGCCGCTGGTGCGGTAGCGCGGAGCACATCGAGGTAGTGCAGAAGGTTCCGACGCAGTGATGCGCCCGCTTGCGCACCTTCGAGTGCTCGACTGCAGCCGGCTGCTTCCCGGCGGGTACACGACCATGTTGCTTGCCGATCTTGGAGCAGACGTCCTCAAGGTCGAGGAGCCGGGCAAGGGTGACTACATTCGCTGGATCCCGCCGATGTCCGGCAGCGTCGCCGCGGGTCATATCGCATTGAATCGCGGCAAGCGCTCGATGACGCTCAACCTTAAGCGACCTGAGGGCGTCGAGGTCTTGAAGCGCCTCGTTCGCGACGCCGACGTGCTGGTGGAGTCTTTCCGGCCGGGCGTGATGGATCGTCTCGGGGCGGGGTACGACGCGCTTGCCGCCGAGAACCCGCGGCTGGTGTATTGCGCCATCACGGGGTACGGACAGGATGGTCCGTATGCGCAGCGCGCCGGGCACGATGTGAACTATCTCGGCTACGCGGGAGTCCTCAGCCTTGTAGGGGACCGCGATGGGCCGCCCGTGATTCCCGGCGTGCAGATCGCCGATCTCGGAGGCGGGGGCTTGATGGGTGCAGTTGGAATCCTGGCCGCGCTCGCCGAGCGCGAGCGGACGGGAACGGGCCGTTTCGTCGACATCTCAATGATGGACGGCGCGATGTCTTGGCTCTCGATCCACGCGCAAGCCTCCTGGGTAACCGGAGAGGTTCCTCGTCGCGGGCGGATGGGGCTGTCGGGTCAGATGGCGTGTTACGGGGTGTATCGCGCCGGCGACGGCCGTTACGTCACCGTGGGTGCTCTCGAGCCTCAGTTCTGGCGCGCGCTGTGTGAGGCCGTCGGGTTGCCGGAGCTGATCGAGCGCCAGTTCGCTTCCGACGATGAACAGGATTTGATTCGCGCCCGACTGCAAGAGGTCTTGCTCACGAAGTCACGGGACGAATGGTGTGCGGAACTCGAGCACCTCGAGACATGTTTTGGTCCGGTGAAGGACTTCGACGAGGCCGTCGAGGATCCGCAAGTGCGCGCGCGCGGCATGATCGCGGAGGTGCCGTTGCCGGGCGGGGGATCTGTGCCTGCCCTCGGGAATCCGATCAGGCTCCGAGGCGATTCGGTTGGACCTATGGCCTCGCCGCCGGGTATCGGCGAGCACACGGACGAAGTCCTGCGGGCGGCCGGGTACACCGACGCCGAGATCGCCTCTCTTCGCGACTGCGGCGCTCTCTAGCGTCCGGCGGCGGTTTTTGTCGGGGGGTCCCCCTAGGGTGACCGCAGGAGGTGCCGACCATGGCCGCATACCGTCAGACCGAGACCCTAACGCTGGATTGCAGCGACTGTCCCGGGCGTGAAGCGGACGCCTGCGACGGCTGTCTGGTGTCCTACGTCCTGGACTGTCCCGCGGGCGCAGTGATCTTCGATGTGGACGAGGAGCGAGCGCTGCGATCTCTGAGAGACGGGGGCTTGCTTCCCGGTGTGCGTTTGGATCTCTTAACGGGCTGAGGGCCGGCCGAGGTCGCAACTGAAATGAGGTTTCCTCCCCCAGGAGGACGAGTGGGCGCCGACGACCGGCGCCCACTCTTTGCGTCAGAAATCCGCAGGTGCTTGCCCTGCATGGTTTCGTGGGCAAGAATGCGCGGGTGATCGGGGTCTCGTCATGATCAAACTCCGCGTGGTCGGCACGTCGCCGGACCAGGCCGAACTTGTCCTGAGTAACAAGCCTTCCGGCCGCAAGGGCAGCCACTCTGTGGCTATCGACAAGCGGCTGTTGAAGGTTTTGCAGGACGCTGTGTACGCACGCCGTGATGCTGCGCGAGGTGGCGCGGAAGAGCCGGTTCCGCCCACTGAACCGAAGCTGGCTCCGCCGGAGATGCAGCGGCTCCTGCGTTCGGGCACATCTTTGAAGCAGGTCGCGCAGGTGGCGGAAGTTGACGTTGCGTACGTTGAGCAGTTCTATCCACCGGTGCTGTACGAACGCGCAGGTGTCATCTCCGATGCGAAGTCGACGTACCAGGAGAAGCCGCGTTTGGGGATGTCGCGGTTGCCTCTTGGGGAGGCCGTCGCCGTCAATATCGCGCGGCGCGTGCGCCTTACCGACGACATGCTGGCCGACGCTTGGTCGGCGACCAGGCGAGACGGACTTCCGTGGACGGTGACGCTGACGTTCTCCTTCCGCGGCAGGTCACGCAAGGCCTCATGGAAGTTCGATCAGCGAACTCGGGAGCTGACTCCCGCAAACAAGCTGGCTGCGGATCTGGGCTGGGTGCAAGGAACCGGCCGGGCATTGCGCGCGCCATCGGGTGGCTCTGGTGAGCCGAAGAAACCTGCGGCGAAGAAGCCACCAGCCCGCAAGGCTGCGGCCAAGAGGCCTGCGGCGAAGAAGCCACCAGCCCGCAAGGCTGCGGCCAAGAGGCCTGCGGCGAAGAAGCCACCAGCCCGCAAGGCTGCGGCCAAGAGGCCTGCGGCGAAGAAGCCGCCAGCCCGCAAGGCTGCGGCCAAGAGGCCTGCGGCGAAGAAGCCACCAGCCCGCAAGGCTGCGGCCAAGAGGCCTGCGGCGCGGCGTCGGTCGCGCTGACCGTCGGTTCTAGACCGAGCCCCGTCCGTAGTTTCGATAGTGCGTGCGAGCGCATTCGGGACAGGCAAAGCGTTCCGCCCATCCATCAGGCGACTGAAATCCCTTGTCGAAGACCATGGACGCGGCGCACTCGGAGCACCGTGGGGCCGGGCGTTGCGGGGGCGTCGTCGGCTCGCGGGTCACGTTGCGATGGTACTCCCTCTAGAATCACGGCCCGTGGGGCGCATCTTCGGTTTCCTTGGATCACTCGCTGGGTTGTTCGCAGCCGGCAGGGAGGGCGGCGCGCGCCTGACGGACTTCTTCTCGGTCGAGGAGATCGCGCGCGCCGACCGCTACAAGGGACCGCATTACCTCGCGGCCTTCAGCTCTTTGGGTGTCGCGCTCTTGGCGACGGGAGCGATGGGCCTGGGTCCGGGTTCGCGCCGCCTGGGCAACTGGTCCGCTCGCATCGCCGGTGAGCGCTGGGTGCGCCAAGCGTTGCTGCTCGCGGCGGTCGTGGTCGTCGTGCCGGTCTTGCTTGCGCTTCCGTTCTCCGTCCTCTCGCACTCGCACGATCGCAGCTGGGGGCTGCGCACTGACTCGCTCGCCGGGGCGCTGATCGACATTGCGAAGGCTACGGGGTTTCAGGTTGTAGTGGCGTGCGCGGCGGGGCTCGGGTTCGTCGCTCTTGCGCGCGCGTTGCCTAGGGTCTGGCCAGCGTATGCGGCGCTTGCCGGCGTCGGTCTCACTTTCTTGCTGGTGTGGGTGTTTCCGGTCGTATACGAACCCGCGTTCAATCGCTTTGACCCCGCGCCGCGGGAAGTTCGCGCGCGCGTGCTCGCGATCGCAAAGGCGGAAGGGGTAGGCGTGCGCGACGTGCTGGTTGCCGACGCGAGCCGGCGCACGACGAAGCAGAACGCTTACGTATCCGGAATCGGCTCAACGCGTCGCGTCGTGCTGTACGACACTCTGCTTCAGAAGTCCTCCCCGCGCGAGGTCGATGTCGTCGTTGCGCATGAGATTGCGCACGAGAAGCACCGCGACGTCTTGAAGGGCGCGTTGTACGGTGCGGCGGGCGTCGTCGCGGGAATCGTGGTGATCAGGCTGATCCTCGGGTGGGGCAGGTTCACGAGCTGGATCGGCGTGTCGGGACCCGGTGATCCGCGCGTTCTTCCGTTCCTCGCCTTCTTCATCGTTGCCGCCGGACTCGTCGCCGCACCGCTGCAGAACTGGATCTCGAGAGGCGCGGAGGCGGCGGCCGACCTGACCGCCATCACCGTCACGAAGGACCCGACGGCTGCGATTTCGCTTGAAGTCAATCTCTCTCGTGACGCGCTCGCCGATTTGCGGCCGAATCGTGTGCTTCGCTGGGCCTTCTACACTCATCCGGCACCCTTGGAGCGCATCCAGTCTGCGCTCGACTACGAGTCCGCACACAGACCATGAGACTCCTGCTGATATCGAACGACTTTCCACCTCGCGTCGGTGGGATCCAGAGCTACCTGTGGAACATCTACCGGCGTCTCGCCGAGCGCGGTGTGCAGGTTCGCGTTCTCGCACCCGCATTCAACGGAGATGCCGCGTTCGATGCCGCGTCCGGGATGGAGATCGTGCGATGGCCGGGTGAAGTTCGCCGGCAAACGTCGAAGCTTCGTGCTGCCGTGCGGTCGATGGCTGCCGATGCCGATGTCGTGGCGTTTGGGGCCGTCTTGCCGATGAACTTGTTTGCGGCTTCCATAGATCGTCCGGTCGTCGTGCACACGCACGGGTTTGAAGTCGCTTGGGCGCGCCTGCCGGGGTTGCGTCGGTGGTTGCGCCGCATTGGAGACGCGGCCGCGCTCGTGACGGTCGTCAGCGATTTCACGCGCGAGATTCTCGAACCGGCGCTTGGCACCCCAGGGGCCGTGCGGATGCTGCGCACCGGCGTGGACATCGATCGCTTCAACCCCGAGGTGAGCGGAGACGAAGTTCGCAGGCGTTACGGACTGGAAGGCCGTCCGGTGATCTCTTGCGTGAGTCGTTTGGTTCCGCGAAAGGGGCAGGACACCCTCATCCGCGCGCTCCCGGCCGTGCGGCGTGAAGTGCCCGATGCGACGCTGCTTATTGCCGGCGGGGGACCGATACGCGCGCGCCTGGAGCGGCTGGCGCGCGCGCGCGGCGTCGCCGATGCGACGGTGTTCGCCGGTGAAGTCTCCGAGCAGGACTTGGCGGCCTATTACGCGGCCGGCGACGTGTTTGCGATGCCGTGTCGCAGCCGCTTCGCAGGTCTGGAGGTCGAAGGTCTGGGCTTGGTCTACCTCGAGGCGCAGGCTTGCGCGCGCCCCGCGATCACCGGCGATTCCGGCGGCGCGCCTGAGGCGGTCGTTGTTGGAGAGACCGGAGACGTCGTCGCCGGAGGGAACTCCGTCGCGCTCGCCGATTCGCTCTCTCGATTGCTGGGCGATCCATCGCGCGCGCGCGCGATGGGCGCGAACGGCCGCCGTTTCGTCGAGGAATCTCACCGTTGGGAGAGTGTCGTCGAGCGATACGCGGGCATGATTCGCGCGCTATAGCGACATGCAGGGGTGGCGCACGGTTGCGCCGACCGGCTATACAACAGGAGAGAGCCGGACTGGGGAGGAGTGCGATGGGTGCTACCGTCGTTCACACGTTCGTTGAACGCGCCCGAAGCGGGCCTGATGTGGTTGCGTTTCGCCGCAAGGTGGGCGGCGAGTGGCAAGGGATCTCGTGGGCCGAGTACGAGGATTTCGTTCGTCGCGTCGCGGGAGGACTACGAGACGTCGGCGTGGACGCCGGCGACAAGGTAGCGATCCTGTCGGGGAATCGATTCGAGTGGCATGTCGCCGACATCGCAACGCAGGCCTGCGGAGGGGCTACGGTCCCCATCTATCAGACGAACGCACCCAAGCAGGCGGCGTACATCGCCGCACATTCGATGTCGAAGGTGATCTTCGTCGAGAACTCCGCGCAGCTTGCGAAGGTGCTCGAGACGCGCGCGGATCTGCCGGACCTGCGTCGAGTCGTAGTGTTCGATGCCGACGGCGTGCGGCCGGACGATTTCGTGACGACATGGGAGGCGTTCATCGAAGCAGGTGCCGTGTTTGCGGCGGCAAATCCGTCGGATTTCGACGATCACGTTGCCGGCCTGCGGCCCGAGGACCTGTGCACGCTGGTCTACACCTCGGGGACGACCGGTCCGCCGAAGGGCGCGATGCTGACGCACCACAACATCGTCTGGACGTGCGACGCCTTGGCGAGCGTGCTCGAGACCGAGCCCGGTGACCGCGCGCTGTCGTACCTGCCTCTCTCGCACATCGCCGAGCGCGTCACGAGTCACTTCCAGCAGATCCGTTTGGGACTGGAGACCTGGTTCGCGGGGTCGATAGAAACGTTACGCGAGGACCTGCAGGCGTGCCGGCCGTCGGTCTTCTTTGGGGTCCCGCGCGTGTGGGAGAAGTTCTACGCCGGCATCACGGGCTTGATCGAGAACCTCCCCGCCGAGCAGCGAGAGCCCGCCGAACAGGCGATCCAACTCGGCCTCAAGCGCGTCGAGGCGCTGCAGGCGGGAACGCAGTTGCCGCCCGAACTCGAGGCGAAGTACGCCGAGGCCGACGCGGGGCTGTTCGCGCTCGCGCGCGCCGCGCTCGGTCTGGACAAGGCGAAGGCGTTGGTTTCCGGCGCGGCGCCGATCAATCCCGAGATCCTGCGGTTCTTTCACGCGATCGGCTTGCCGGTCGCAGAGGTCTACGGTCAGACCGAGGACTGCGGCCCGACGTCGATCAACCGGCCGCTGGACATCCGAATCGGGACCGTCGGCCAGGCTCTTCCCGGCGTCGAGGTCAAGATCGCTGAGGACGGCGAGATCCTCGTGAAGGGCGACAACGTGGGGCCGGGGTACTTCAGAGACCCGATTGCCACTGCAGAGCTGATCGACCCGCAGGGTTGGATGCACTCCGGCGATATCGGCGTGATCGACGAAGACGGCTTCCTTCGGATCACGGATCGCAAGAAGGACTTGATCATCACCGCGGCCGGCAAGAACATTGCACCGCAGGTGATAGAGAACATGCTCAAGTACTCGCCGTGGATCTCGCAGAGCGTTGTGATCGGCGACCGGCGTCCGTACCTGGTGGCACTGCTGACGCTGGACCAAGAGAAGGTGACACAATTCGCTGAGCAGAAGGGGATACCCGGTTCGTTCGCCGAACTGGTGGGTCACCCAGACATCCGTCAGTTGATCGACAACGTCATCGCGGAGGTCAACGAGAACCTGGCGCGGGTCGAACAGATCAAGAAGTGGCATGTGCTGGATCGGGACTTCCAGATGGATGCCGGCGAGATCACTCCGACCCTGAAGGTGCGCAGACGTGCGATCGTGGACAAGTTCGGTGAGGCGATCGAGGACCTATACGGCGGTTGACGGTCAGTCGTCGCGGGGTTGTGAGCGGAGACGTTTCGTCGTTCCGCGACGCTTCTTTTCGTCAACACGCCGCGCGCGCGCATTCGCCGACGGGCGCGTCGGCACCCGAGCCCGAGGGGGCGCGCGCAGCGCTTCGGCCAGAAGGCTCACAAGACGCGCGATTGCTCGTTCGCGGTTGTCGGCTTGCGTTCGCCCGGCCGACGACGTGACGCGAATCCGTCCGCGCGCGTCGAGTCGCGTAGCGAGACGCTGCGTTGCGCGCGTTCGTTGCGCGCTGGTTAGCGACGGGGATTGCGCGACGTCGAAGAACACCTCCACGCGAGTGGAGCGCTTGTTCACGTTCTGTCCACCGGGGCCGCTCGCGCGCGAGAACCGCAAGACAAGTTCCGACATACGGATGCGCGCCGCGCCGACCCGCAGGACGTTGTCCGGCTCCGTCATGCGATCGCCTAACGACGTTCGTGCGCGGCGACTGCCTCGGCAGAGCCGGATTCGGCCGGCATCTCGCACGGGGCGCTGCGCATGCCTGCCGCGATCAGCGCCGCGATCCCTGCCAGAAGGATGATGTCGCCGAGGCTCACGACCTGGTTCAGCGCATGCAGCGGAATCATGTCGCCCAGCGGTCTCAGAATCGTGTCGGGACCGGCGAGCACGATCTTGAAGAATCCGCCTTCTCCGGGCGTCGGCGCTCCGGTCTGCCCTGAGTGCTTCCACGCCCACAAGGACAACGGCATGCCTTTGTTTGCGGCGATGACGAGGAAGTTCAGCGCCCAGCCGAGTGAGATCAGAGCCAAGCCGGCACGCAGGTTTCCGCGCAGGACGCGTGCGTTCACGGCGAGGAAGATCAGTACGCCGAGGTTGGTGGCCGTCTGGATCCATCGTCGCGGTTCTGCGGCGATCTCGATTGCCAGTGGTGCTAGTCCGGCGACGAGTGCCGCGGCCAGTAGCGGGGTGGCGCGCAAACGAACATCTGCGAGCGCGCGCGGGGTCCCGCCTAACGCGGCTCCGATCGCGAGCCCTAATCCGAGGGCGATCGCCAGTAGTGCAAACACAGTCGGACCTCCAGGGCGAGAAGGACATGGGCCGATCGCGCGAAACAGTAGTGTAACGACCACGAACCGTAGCGCAGGGATTCCGGCAATGAGTGAGTGCACCGAAGTCGGTGGTCGGTGATGGCGACCGCCACGACGTGTCCCGTGTTGGTTGGGCGCCGCGAGCAGATGGATGTGCTCGCGGCGGCGCTCGCGCAGGGCGGTGGACTGGTGCTCGTGGCCGGAGAGGCAGGGCTCGGCAAGACGCGGTTGCTCAGGGAGTTCGCGCAGTCGCCCGAGACGCACGGCCACGTGTTCGCGTGGGGTCGCCCCGAAGCGATGACGAGCCCTGGTCCGTATTCACTCATCGTCGACCTGCTGGAGGACCTCGCGTCGGTGGCGCCGGGGGGGATGCGGGAGGCGCACGAGCTGGCGGAGGACCTCGAGGACCGCGGCGCGAGCCTTGCTCCGCGTCAGGTGGCGGCCCGGACTCGTGGGTTGGTGGCGAGGCTGGGTCCGAACCCGGTGATGATCGCAGAGGACCTGCATGCTGCCGATGAGTTGTCGCAGGCGGTGATTGCTCACCTGGCTCGGTCGGCTCGGGACGACGGGATCTTGCTTCTGGCCACCTACCGTCCCGAGGAGGCGCAGGGCGGAAGTGCGACGCGCTTGTTAGATCTCTTGCGGCGGGACCGGCTGGCCACTCGGATCGACCTCACTCATCTCGGGGGAGAGGAACTCGTCGTCATGCTCGAGGCGATGTGGGGATCGCCTCCGTCGCAGGAGGATCTGGAAGTCATCGCACGACTGGCCGACGGTGTGCCGTTCTTCGTCGAGGAACTGGCTGCCGCCCGCGTCGCCGGCGCCGAGTCGATCCCGCCGACTATCGCGCGCGCCGTCTTGACTCGAATGCAAGCGCTGGACGCGCCTGCGCTGAAGGTGATGAGGGTCGCATCCCTGATGGCCGGAGTTCTGGATCCGGTGGTGCTGGCGGATGCATCGGGGGTCGGAGAGAGGGAGGTCCCTCGCTGCCTGCTTTCGGCGGTGACCGCCGGACTGCTGGCCGACCAGGAAGGAAGACTCGCCTTCCGCCACGCGCTCGTACGGGAGGCGATTTCCGAGACGATCGTGTCGGTTGAGCGTCGGGACATCCATAGGCGGGTTGCGGCTGCGATCGAGCGTCATCACGGCGCGCGGCTGGGTCCGTACGCACACGCGCTCGCCGTTCACCTCGCAGGCGCCGGAGATTCGGCTCGCGCCGCTGAGTACCACGTCCTCGCCGGCCGTCGAGCTCTCGACGCCGGCGCGCTCGACGAGGCGGGAGCGGCATTTGCTTCCGCGCTTGCGCTTGAGCAACAGGACGGCACAATGCTTGAGGCTCTCGAAGGTTGTGCGGAGGTTGGGATTCGCACTCGGGAGTTCGAAGAGGCCGCCAAAGCGCTGAGGCGCGCGGCGGACGGGTGGGTGGATTTGCGGCGCCCCGTCGAAGGCGCCCGGTGTCTGGTTCGGCTCGCGTGGGTCAGGCAGAGCGCCGCTGGGGATCGGGTGGCCGTCGAGATATTCGACGAGGCGCTTGCATTGCTGACGGGTTGCGAGGATGACCCCCAATACGCGCGTGTTCTCGTAGACAAGGGGTACGCGCTCGCCCGGGTATTCGAAGATCCCGACGGGGGCGAGGCGGTTCTGTTGGAGGGAGTGGCCCGTGCCGACAAGCTCGGGGACACCCGGCTGACCGCCGAGGCCACCGAGGGGCTGGCGTGGGTCTCGGAGTTCAGGGGCGACGTTGTCGAGGCGGAGACGCGCGGGAAGGAAGCCTGCCGACTCGCTTTGGCCGCCGGTGAGGACGAATTGATCGGCAAGACCCACGGCAACCAAGCACTCCGGCTTGCCATGCGCGGGCGTCTGCAGGAAGCCCTGACCTATCTTGAGGAAGCTCGGGCGTTCTTGGTCCGAGGGACCGGGACGCTGTACGTGCACACGATTGACCACTTGCGAGCCTGGTTGCTGTGGCGAATGGGCGCACCTGCCGAGGCCGATCGGACGGCAGGCCGCCTGGAAGCGACGCGTTGGGCGCGCCACTACGCGGGAGTGGTGCGCGTCTGGGCTGCCGTGGAACGCGGCGACGAGGACGCGGCCCGAAGGATCATCGTTTCCTGGTGGGAGGATCTAGGTGGCGAGATGCGCCACCTTTCGGCGGTCCTTGACCCTGGGACGGTCGCCGAGGACGGATCCGCTGCGCTGGCTCTTTTGGCCGAGTTGATCATGCGTGTCCACGGCGCCGGCCCGGCGGATGCGGCGACTGTGGAATTCGCCCGTTCATATAACGAGTTCTCGGAGGACTCGGCGCCCGACATGCGACTGCTCGTGCTCCTGCTGTACGCCCGCTCGCTGGTTTTGGCTGGTCGAATCGATGAAGCGGCCCAGCGCGTTCAGGAAGCAGAGCACGTGTTGATGGCGTCGCCCTACCATCCACACGAAGCGACGGTCGCTGAACTGAAGGGCTTGATAGAGAAGGCTAGGTCCGGTTCGGGGGCGGTGGGACACTTTGACCGCGCTGCCGAAATTCTCGCGGAGTGCTCGAATGTGTCCGACCGCGCGCGATGCCTGCGCTTGGCGGCGGAGTCGTTGTCGGAACGGCGCGAAGAGGCGATCACGAGGCTGAAGGCGGCGCGTGAACTGGCCCTGGCGGCCGGTGCGATCGTCGAGGTGAACACGGTTGAACGCTGCATGCGGGAATTGGGACTGCGGCCTAGGGCCGGGCGCCCGAAGGGCTCTGGACGGTCGACGCGAGGTCTATCGACTCGCGAGGAAGAGGTTGTTGTTCTGGTTGCGGCGGGGGCGACGAACGCCGAGATCGCCAGGCGACTCTTCCTGTCCGAACGCACGGTCCAGGACCATATCGCCAATTCTCAGCGGCGCCTGGGAGTGAGCGGCCGAGCCGGGCTTGCAGCCTGGGCGGCAAAGCAAGGCCTTATCTAGGGCGGCGCCGGCGGGTACTCCAGTTTCCAGGTTTACCCAGGCTGTTTCTTTCGAGCTGCTCCGACCCCTCTGTTTTGGCGGTCCGATGAGCACTCGGGGTGGCGAAGATAGTCATTTTTGGGGGTGTGGCATCCCGCAAATAGCCCCGATTTCATCTCCGTCGTCGGAAACAGGCGGAAGGAGAAGATCAGATGCGCAGACTTTGGGCACGGTCGGTCGCCGTATTTGCGGCTGCTTCATTGCTGATGGTGGTTGCGGCAAATGCGGCGCTCGCGTTCGGGCCGCCGTCGTTACCACCGATTCTTCCCTAGTGAGTCCGGGGTGTTGACCCCGGAATAGGAGAACTCCTGTAAGGAGGGACCTCGCGTCCCTCCTTTCTCCTTAGTGCGCCGGGCATGTGCAATCGCTTGGCGGTGAAGGTGACGTCGCAAGCTTCCGGCGAACGGCCGCAGGCTGGGCCGTCCAGGACGACGTCCACGTTGACCACGAAGGAGGCCCAGGCCGCCAGTCCGAGCCAAGGGGGACGGCGCAGGCTGGGGCCGGAAGTACGCCGGAGGTGAACCCCAGCACCGGGGGAAACGAGGGCTGGCGCGATCGGGGACGTGGGGAAGGACGCCGATTGACTCTCTCTGCGGGGATGGTAATCTCGATGTCCTGGGGGTTAAGCAGGCCCGGGACAGATGGGGAGAGGGCATGTGGCGTGTACGCGTTTTCCGATCGGTACCTGTTGTGTTGGCCGGTGTTCTAGCGCTCAACGTTGCTGCGATGGTGGGCGCCCAAGCTGGGTCCGTTAGCTGTGGCGCAACGGCATATGTGCCGCAGTTCGGTTTTGACGCGACGAATACGACGGGAATGGTTGAAGTGCACGGAAAGGAAGCATGCACGGTAGTTCCAAGTAGCGAGAGTGGGTTGGTGAATGTTCGGGTAACGCTACAGCGCCAGGGGATCCTGATCTTCTGGCATAACTTGGCGGTGATCGCGGACGCGCAACCGTTCGAGGAGGGGCAAGGAACAGCAGAGGCTCAAATGGAATGGTCCTGTGCGAGCGACACGACGTATACGTATAGGAACGTAGCTGACGGTAATGGGGCCGACGAGAACGCGAATAGAGATGAGGACACCGACACGTCCGGGAGTTCACGCTGGGCTTGTCCTGCAGTCCGCTCCACTTCTCCTCGGTGATTGCGGGTGCGGCGTCCAGCGGGACCTGCTCGCCTGCTGAGAGAGGGCCTTTGAGGGCGAGCATCATCCGATGACGGTTGCCGCGATTGAGCTTCGGGACATCGCGAAGACCTATGGGCCGCGTGCGCGCATTGGACCGGTGTCCTTGGTTGTTCCTGCGGGAGTCGTGTTTGGGTTCCTCGGACCTAACGGCGCCGGGAAGTCCACTGTGATCAGGCTGTGTGCCGGTCTGCTGAAAGCGGACGGCGGAAGCGCACTGATCGGCGGCCGGCCGCTCGCGGAGGCGCTTCGCTCGCGGCGGGTCGGGTTCATGTTGGAGGGCCAGGCGTTCTTTTCTCACCTGAGCGCGCGCGAGAACCTCCTCATGCTCGCGAAGATGCACGCTGCCGTGCCTGTGGGTCGCGTGGACGGCGTTCTGGACCTTGTCGAGTTGTCGTCGCGGTCTCGCGAGCGAGTGGGAGGCTACTCGCTGGGAATGAAGCAGCGTCTGTCGCTGGCCTCTGCGCTCTTGGCCGATCCGGACGTGTTGATTCTGGACGAGCCCTCCAACGGATTGGATCCGCCGGGGCTTCGGCTCGTTCGTAACATCCTGGAGTCGCGCGCGCGCGCGGGGTGCACGATCTTCCTTTCCAGCCACAACCTGACCGAGGTCGAGCGCGTGTGTTCTCACGTCGCGTTCATTCGGCGGGGCGCGCTTGTCTATCAGGGAGAGGTTGCCGAGTTGCTCTCCGGCTCGGCCGCCGTGTGCGTCGTCGCGTCGGATTTCGAGGCCGTGCGAGACGTTCTGTCCGGCGCCGGTCTTTCCGTTCGCGTGGACGGCGGAGCGGCTCGGGTCGAGGGGGCTGCGCCGGCGGAGGTGTGCCGCATTCTTGCCGGCGGGGGGATCTTCCCGGAACACATCAGTGCGGTTTCGGAGTCCCTGGAGGAGGCGTTCATTCGGTTGGTCGGCGGCCGGTCGGGTGATCCGGGCCCGCGGGAAGACGTGGGGGAGCCGACGTGTTGAACGAGGCCGTACGCCGACGTTCAGTGTGGCTACTCACCGGCGCGTTTCTCGTCGTGCTCGGAGGACTGGCGTTCAGCTCCTACTCAGACTTGAGGATGCAGCGTCACTTTCGGGATCTGGCGCGCACGACGACCCGTATCAGCGCGGGCATGGGGGTCTGCGACTCGGGGATGTGTTACCACCCTGGCTTCGGTTTGGATCCGGGCAAAGTTCGAGACCTTCCCGTTTCTGCTCTCCGGGTCGTTTTCTCGGATGAGTTCGATCAGTTGATCGCCGTGTCCGAGCGGCGACTCGCTCCCCTCCAGGCCGCCGCCGGGCGAGCGCGAACCACCGGGTCCGCCGTCGGAGTCGTGTGGGCGGTATTGGTAGGCGCCGTTCTCGCGGGCAGGGACTGGACAGGCCGAACCTGGCCGACCGTCCTTGTTCACATGCCGGATCGGGGTCGCGCATACCTCGCCCGACTCCGGAGCATCCTCACTGTGGTCGGCGGTGTGTACGTCTGCGCGCAGGTGCTTCTGGCCGCCGAGGACTGGGTTCTCCGAATCGCGCTGGATGTAGGCGGCGCAGGACGGCTCGGAGTGCGCGCATACGCGGGGGACGTCGTGGCGGGACTTGTCGTTGTCCTGGTGTACGCGTGTCTCGCGGCGTTGTCCGCGACGGTAGGGAGATCGGCCGTTGCCGGACTGGCGATGCCTTTGCTGCTCCTTCTCGGCGACGGGCTGCTGACGCGCGGCGCGGGTTTCTTTCGCTACGTGCTGCCGGCGCAATCGGTCGCCAGCCTGTTCCACGATGCTGCCGGGCGTGCGGGGCCTGCAATCTGGTGGCCGCTGAGTCGATACACGACCTGCGGGCCGCCGGTCGGCTGTCGGGAGTTCGAAGTGGCGGCCTTCCGCGCGTCTCACTCATTCGTCGTCCTCGGGGTCTGGGTCGCGCTGGCGGCGTGGCTCGGGATCGTGACGATGCGGAACCGCGACGTCCCTGCGGGGACGCTGTAGCCGGGCGCGCGGGTGGACCGGCGTCGGATGCGCGCTCGATCGCGCGCGGGGATTCCAGGCGGCGCGCCCATGGGGGCCGGGTCCTCGACGCCGCCCTGTGCAGGCCCTGTCCACCTTGGACATGTGATCTGCATGTGATCCTGGGGTGACTGCGGGTCGCACAAGAACCGGAACGTGGGAGACACTGCTTGCATACGTCCTGGGTTGCGCAACGACCCGGACATCTACCTTGTGTCCGATTTCCGTATTCAAATCCGTACTTTGCACGGTTTTTCCCGGTCGGTCCGCCCCATACCCTTTGCCCAAGTAAATCGCCAAAGGGGACGGCATGGAGCGCAAGGATCACTGGGATGGCCTGGAAGGGCTCTCGCCGGTTGCGCCCGGCCCCTCGGACTCCTCGGCACGTCCGGCTCGGCCCCAGCAGGGGCCCTCGCTGCGTTGGCCCGAATGGGGGCCAGCCATTCTTCCCGCCCCCTGGTGGGAGGATGCCGCCTACCCGTGTGTCTCCATTCGGGCCATCCGGCGAGTTGTCGACACCGAACCGGCAGAAAGCGCCGGTCGCCGCATCGAAGACCGTTTCTGGGGGAAAACCGCTGGCGGGGGAGGTGTAACCACTATGGCGCGCATCCTGGGAGTGCTGTCCGCACTCGCGTCCTTGTTCCTGATCGCAGGAGCATCGGCGAAGTACTAAACGTTCGGCTCGGCAAAGCCGACAAGTTACGCAGTGGGGAGGCTTGGGCCCTCGGTCCAGGCCCTCCTGCCGTCTAGGGCTTGCCGAGGTCGAACATGCGGGATTTCCCGATTCGTGCGTGGTTGTACTCCACCGCTGTGGCTGTTGCCGCAGGAGTTCTGGTGGTGTTTCTCGCTCGCGACTCGGTGCGCTTCGGCTCCGCGGTCGGCTTTGGGTTGCTGTTCCTTCTCGCCGAATTGGCGCCGATCAACTTCCCCCAGGTCACGTACTCGGTCAGCTTCGTGGTCGCCGTCGCGGCGCTTACCGGCGTCGGGCCCGCGGAGGCGGCAATCGCAGCCTCGTTTGGGGCGTTCGATTTGAGTGTTCGGAGCCGTCCCGACTGGCTTGGGCGCATGTTCTTCAACGGAGCCCAACTGACGCTGTCGACGGCGGTCGCCGGGATCGCGTACCGGACAATGCGAGGGCCCGGAGCTGATCTCAATGCCGCGGCTTTCCCGGGCATCTTGATTCCCCTGTGCGTAGTTTCCGCTGCTTACTTTCTTGTCAACACCGGACTTGTCGCAGGGATGGTCGCGCTTGTACGGCGTCTGCCCATGCGCGAAGTCTGGCGCGAGAACTTCTTGTCTATCGTCGCCAGCACCTTCGCCTTCGCGGTCCTGGGCGTGCTCCTCGCGGTGCTGTACGTGCAGATGGGGCTTGCGGCGGTCGTGTTCATTCTGGTTCCCCTTTTGGTGGCGCGTAGCGCGTTCCAGGCGGCTGCGAGCATGGGGGAGGCGTACGAGGCGACACTGCGCAGTCTCGTCGCGGCGATCGAGGCCAAGGATGCGTACACGCGTGGACATGCCGAACGCGTGAGTGCGGTCACCACGATGATCGCGACGGAGATGCGGATGTCGCGGACCGAGGTTCATGCACTGCGTATCGCTGCCTTGATGCACGACGTGGGGAAGCTCGTCGTTTCGACCCGGATCCTGACCAAGCCGGGAAAGCTGACCGATGAGGAGTACGAGCATATGAAGGCGCACCCGGTATACGGGCGCGAGATCGTCGACGATATTGACTTCCTTCGGGAGAGCGAAGCCGTTTTTGCCGTGCGTCACCACCACGAGAGAATCGACGGCCGAGGGTATCCCGATGGGATTGCGGGCAGTGCGATCCCGCTCGCGGCCCGTATCGTGGCTGCCGCCGACGCGTTCGATTCAATGACATCGACGCGCAGTTACAGGCTTGCTCGCGGCCCGGAAGAGGCATTGATTGAACTGCGTCGCTGCGAGGGAACTCAGTTCGATCCGGACGTCGTTCGGGCGCTGGAGCGGGCGATCGAGCGGCGGGGGTGGGTGCCTACGGTGGAGTATCCCGGCGAGCCGACTGTAGTGCTGGTTCCAGAAGTCGCTCGGGCGTAAGGGCGGTTCGGAATCAGGTTTCGGTTCGCAGCGCCGCCGAACGTGACGGGTGGCGCAACTTGGCCAGCGCTTTGGCTTCCAGTTGGCGGATGCGCTCACGGGTCAGACCGAACCGACGGCCGACTTCTTCCAGGGTCAGTGGTTCTTCACCGGTGAGGCCGAAGCGAAGTCGCAAGATCATCTGTTCGCGCTCGGTCAGCGTCGACATGACGCGGTCGAGTTCCTCGCGACCGATTCCCGATAGGACGTCGTCGAACTGTGTGTTCGCGGCCTCGTCGGGGACGAATTCCCCAAGGGTCGCCTCGCCGGCCTCGCCGACCGGGGTCTCCAGAGACAGCAAGTTCGCAGCAAGGCCGCGTAGTTCACGCACGCGCGCCAGGGGAAGGCGCGCGGCCTTGGCGACCTCTTCGTCCGTGGCTTCACGGCCGAGTTGGGCTTCGAGTTCGCTTCGCGCGCGCCGAACCCGAACCAGCAACTCATGCACGTGCACGGGAAGACGGATGGCTCGGCCGCGGTCGGCGATGCCGCGCTGGATCGCCTGGCGGATCCACCAGGTGGCGTACGTCGAGAACTTGAAGCCCTTTCGCCACTCAAACTTGTCCACCGCGCGCATCAGGCCGATGTTGCCCTCTTGCACAAGGTCGAGCAGGGGGATGCCTGTTGCGCGATAGCGGCGCGCGATCGAAACGACCAGTCGCAGGTTGGCCTGGACCATGTCGTGCTTTGCGGAGGCTCCGTCTCGCGCCAGCATCTCAAGCTGGCGGCGCTTGGTCGGCGTGAGGCTCTCGCCTTTTTCGAGGCGCTTATCGGATTTCATCCCAGCCTCGATGCGTTTGGCGAGTTCGACCTCCTGCGCCGCAGTCAGCAGGGGGTAGCGGCCGATCTCGCGCAGGTAGGTTCCGAGCGCGTCGAGATCGCCGAGTCGCTCGGCTTCTTCCGGCCTCAGAGGGGTTTCGTCTTCAGCCTGCGCGAGTTGCTCGGCGGCTTCCGCCAGCAATTCTGCGTCGTCGAGATCGAGATCCTCATCCCGGTCGGACGGCGGTCCGTCGTCGCTTTGTGCCACTAGTTGCGTGTCACACCTTTCTGCCCCGCTAGATTCCTTAACGTTTTTGGGGCCCGGCTATTCCCTGCGCGGCAACGATACTAAAGGCCGGAGGCTCAGAAGGCGACCTGAAGGGTTACCTTCGACCCTCGGACCTGCCGGTTTGCCCCACGAGTTCCTTTCGCAGCGCGGCCGATTCGGTCGCAGGGGCGTTGCATGCGAAGTCGCGGCAGACGTACGCGGCGGCTCGTCCGTCGTGCTCTGTCCGGCCCCGCAGGAGCGCCGGCTCGGTAGATCCTTGGGGTCCAGCAGCGAGCGCGTCGTCGGGGCCGCAGGCGCTCCATGCGGTCTTGATCAGTTCGCGAGTCCCGGATGCGGCGAGGTCGCCGACGATGGCGATCTCGATCGATCCACGCGCGTACCGGTCCAGGGCGCACAAGGCGCTGCCGAATCCAAGCGGTGATCGCCGTGCGTGCTCCGCGACCGCACGCAGATAAGGCGCGGCCGCCTCCTCAAAGGTTCTGTCGCCCGAGAGCGCGGTGATTCGAAGCAGCACGCCGGCGGCCGCCGAGTTTCCGCAGGCCACGGCTCCGTCGACGAGATCCTTGGGCCGCACCAACAGCGTCGGCACGTCGGATCCGGTGTCGTAGAACCCAGCCCCCTCGTGGTCTGCGAACAACGCTAAGAGGTCGCGCGCGAGCCCGAGGGCTTCATCCCACCATCGGGGGTCGAAGGTCGTCTCGTAGAGCGTCAGGCAGCCGTCGGCCATCATGGCGTAGTCCTCCAGATAGGCGGGACCGCTGGTGCGTCCGCCTCTCCAGGATCGGCATAGCCGGCCGTCCGGGGTCCGCATCCGCGTCAGGACAAAGTCCGCCGCCCCCGCTGCGGCCTGGATGAAGTCGGCGCGCGCCAAGGTGCGTCCGGCTTCGGCAAGCCCTGCGATCGCCAGGCCGTTCCATCCCGCGAGCACTTTGTCGTCGGTGGCGGGTCGCGCCCGGTCTCTTCGTGCCTCGAATAGCCGATGTGAGGCACGGGCAATCGCTGCGCGTACCTCCTCAACGGTGGTAGACGTCTGCGCAGCGATTTCTTCGTCGGTATGGGGTCGCCACAAGACGTTGGTCTTCTCCCAATTTCCGTTCCCGGCCGCAGCAAACGCCGCGATCGCAAGCGGCATATCGTCGCCTGCCGATGCAATCAGTTCCTCGTACGGCCAAACGTAGTACCGGCCTTCCACTCCCTCGGAATCGGCGTCCAGACTTGAGGAGAAGCCGCCCTCGGACTGCCGCATCTCCCGAAGCAGGAATGTGCCGGTGGATGCCGCGGTCCGGCGAAACTCCTCCGATTCGAAGGCCTGCCAGGCGCGCGCGTAGAGACGCAGCAGCAGGGCGTTGTCGTACAGCATTTTCTCGAAGTGCGGCACGAGCCAGACGCGATCGACCGAATAGCGATGGAATCCGCCGCCGAGCTGGTCGAATATTCCCCCACGGGCCATCCGGTCGAGCGTCAGCCTAAGCGCTTCGCGCGCGCCCGGAATCCGATCGCGCATGCGCAGCAGGAACTCCAGCGCCGAGGCCTGCGGAAACTTCATCCCGGTTCCGAATCCGCCCCACTCGGAATCGTGGGACTCCAGCATCGTTCGCGCGGCATCTTGGGTGATCTGGGGATCGGGTTCGTCGTCGCGCGCCGGCAGCGCCTGCGCCAGGTGCGCGGTTAACTCCTCGCTGCGGGACTCCAGATCCTGTCGACGGTTGACCCAGGAATCCCGGATGGCCTCCATGACGCGACGGAAAGATGGAATGCCGTGGCGATCGTCGGGAGGGAAGTACGTTCCGGCGAAAAACGGTCTAGCCTGCGGCGTGCAGAACACGGTCATCGGCCACCCGCCGCGTCCTGTGAGGGCTTGGACCGCGGCCATGTACACGGCATCGATGTCGGGCCGTTCCTCTCGATCCACCTTGACGCACACGAACCACTCGTTCATCACGCGCGCGATTTCGGCGTCCTGGAAGGACTCGCGCTCCATCACGTGACACCAGTGACAAGCGGCGTACCCAATCGACACGAGCAATGGTTTGTCCTGCGCGGCGGCGAGCGCCAACGCCTCGTCTCCCCAGGGATGCCAGTCCACGGGGTTGAGTGCGTGCTGCAGCAAGTACGGGCTCGTCTCATCGATGAGCTGGTTGGGTGTTGTCGCCATTCAGTCGGACTCCGGGTGAGTTACTCAGGCCAAGTCCCGCGCGTGAGCGCGGTCCACGCTGCCGTCCACACTACGCCCAGAGAAGCCAGCCCGAGCACCACGGGACGCGTTCCGTAGCGTCCCGCGAGGAAACCCGCGCCAACCATCGACGCGCCGATGGTGAGCGAAATCAGGCTGTAATCGGCCGCGAACACCCGGCCGCGGATTGCGTCCGGCGAGTATCTCTGCAATCCGAGCGTGGACAGAGTCCACTGGGCGCCGCCGCCCAGGTGCGCAACGAAGGCTCCGGCGGCAGCGACCCACAGCGTCGGAGCGAGGCCGAACAAGACATATCCGCCACCGAAGACGCTGAACGCGATAGCGATGCTGCGGAACAAGTTCCGACCGTGCGTGCCGAACAACCGACGGAACAAGAACGGGCCGATCAGTGCGCCGGCTCCTCGCGCGCTCATCAGCAGTCCGATTCCTCGGTCGCCCGAACTAAATACTTCCGTCGCCATAACTGCGATCAGCGCCAGAACGCCGCCGGCCAGTCCGAAGCCGGCCTTGACGATCAGCAACGATCCGACGTGCCGCTCTCGGCGCGCGAATTGCAGCATTTCGGCGAAGCCGCTCAGGAATTGCGGCCGGCCCTCGGGTCTGGATGCCCGCGACTGGAAGCGCACGGTGATCGAGGCGAGAAGTGAGGCTGAAATCAGAAAGGACAGCGCATCGCCGATGAACGCCGCGTCGCGCCCGAGCGTTGCGGTGACTGCGCCGCCGATCGCGGCGCCCACGGCGAGCATCGTTCCCCACGCGGATCCCATGAGCACGTTGGCCGCGGGGAGGTCTTCTTCGCGAACGAGATTGGGGAGTGCCGCGGACGAGGCCGGATCGAAGAATGCGGCCAGCAGGGACATCGATCCCATGCAGACGAAGGCAATCCACAAAGTGTTCGTCGAGTTAACGAACAGCAGTCCCAGCGCGAGCAGCGCGCGCGCGACGTCGGCGATGATCATCACCGCCCGGCGATCGAAGTGGTCGGCGACTACGCCGGCAAACGGGCTGGCCAGCGCCGTCGGCAGCATCTGCGTCGTGAGCAGCAGTGCCGCGATCGAGGGCTGATGAGTCAACTCCAGAACAAGGCCTTGCAGAGCCACGGTTGCGAACCAGTCGCCGCCGAACGAAACCAATTGAGCGCCGTACGCGCGGGCGAAGGCCGGATTACGGCGCAAAAGGGCCGTGAACTCACCACGGCGCGCGTGATTAGGTTCGGCGCGTTTCACTGCCGCGCATCCTAGCTTTGGACATCAGGCGTTGCCGCGGCCGCGACCTGCCGTTAGCCTGCTGGCATGGCAGACGATCTAACCCCAAGTGAAGTTGAGGCGTCGGAGCGCGTCGAGGCTGCGAAGGGGATCTTCGACTCGCACACGACGATGTCCATCGCGATGAATCGTGACGGTGAGCCGTGGGTCGGGAAGGCGTTCTTCGTCGAGGACGAGCCGACCGCAGGCGCGCTTGATATCTGTTGCGCCCTCGTGTTGGACGCGCGCAAGCTCGAGATGACCCGTCGGTCCCCGCGCGCATCCTTCATCGTCGCCGGCGACGTGCCGGATCGCTGGATTCAAGGTGCCGGCACCGTGAGGATTGCGGACGCTGAGGACGCCGTGGAGATCCTGGATTGCCTCCGCCGGAAGACGGGTGCCGCGGGGGAGTTCCTCGAACGGTTCGACTCGACTCCGGTGCGCATCCGCGTCGATCGGCTGCGCGTCACCGACCTTACGGCAACTCCGCCGGTCACCGAGTTCACCTTTGGTTGATCTCGCGGTGCTCGGTCGCGCGACTCGCGCGAAGACTCTGCCGGTGATGCTGTCCCCGGTGGTCGTGGGGGCGGCCCTGGCGTGGCAGCGAGGCGCCGCGTACGCGTGGGGGTGGTTCGGCGTGACCCTTGCCGGGGCTGCTGCGTTTCACCTGGCAGCCAACGTCGTCAACGACTACTTCGACGCACGGTCGGGCGTGGACAAGCTGGCGCGCATCGACCGCACCGCGATTGCGACCGGTTCCGGCCTGATTGAGAGCGGGCAAGTGAGCGCGCGTGGGATGCTGGGACTTGCCGCGTTGCTCGCCGCCGCGGCGTTGGCCACCGGCGCCGTGATCGCCGTCGCGCGCGGCGTAGCCGTGCTGGCGATCGGTTCGACGGGAGCTGTTCTGGCCTGGCAGTACTTCGCGCCTCCCTTGCGGTACGGCTATCGAGGTAAGGGGCTCGGGGAACTGGGCATCTTCGTAGGGTTTGGGGTGCTGCCCGTGGTGGGTTCGTACTACGTCCAGACGGGGCGCATTGACGCGGTGGCCGTATGGGCGGGCATCGTTCCCGGCATGCTGACGACACTGGTCGTGTTCCATCACAACTTCCTGCATTGGCGTGCCGACAAGGCTGTTAGGAAGATGACCCCGGTGGCAGTGCTTGGACCGGAGAAGGCGTTGCTGATTTCTGCCGGTGCGATTGTCGCGGTTTATGTTGCGCTGACGCTCGAGGTTGCCTTCGGGATCTTCCCGATGTACGGACTCCTCGCGCTGGTGACCGCGCTCCCGTTGGGCGGCTCGTGGTCTCGCGCGTTCCGGGACCCGACGCTTCAGCGATCTTTGAACCTGCTGGGAGCCACGTTGGGAACCAGCTTTCTGGTCGGTGTCGTCTTAACGCTCGCGCTCATCGCTGCCCGCTGAGGCGGCTTCTTGGCGATCGGCGGCAATCGTGGGAAAGGTGATCTGCGCGTGGGGCCCATCGCGCTCGATAGTGTCGGCCGCGTTGTGTGCGTCGGCTGCGAGTCGTGCGACCGGGAATCTCAGGAACTCGGGTGGATAGCCCTGGAGTCTTGCCGCTCCACGCCGCAGAAGCGTCACTGCGCCGACGAGATTGTTCCGCTGGAAGTGCGTGAATCCGACGGCGATCTGCGTGATTCCCTGCCAGAATTCCCGTTCGGTGGCGGGAGACGGGTGCCAGGCGGTCTCCCAAGCTTCGTGTGCGTCGAAGAACTGCTGCGCATCGAAGTGCTCCACGCCGATCCGCAGAAGTTCCAAGGGATCGTCGGGCAGAGGTCGAGCGTCGTGCTCGTTCGGGGAGCCGCGAGGGAGCGGACGGCCGAGGCGATCTCTCGGCCGAGCACTTTGCGCCCGGCCTGTGCGGTCACGGTCTCGTTCGCCGGCGCCGACCATGTCGGGTCGATCCTACCGCCACGGGGCGTCACCAGGCAGAGGGTACTTCGGGCTGATGCCTCATCTATACTCGCGCCGTGCGAATGAGCAGTACCGACGAAGTATTCATCACCGCGCCGTTGGAAGACGTGCAGCGCGCGCTGCTGCAACTCGGCGCAGGGGATCCTTGGTGGCCGCGCGCGCGCGTGCAGACCAACGGCGGCCGCCTGAGTCTGGACGCTCCGGCAGGGCGTCGCTTCGCTCGAGTGAAGTTCGCCGCAGCGATCTCCAACATCCGTCCTCGCGAAGGGCTTACGTGGACGCTCGAACGGGGCGAACTTCGGGGACGGGGGGAGTGGTGGATGGAGTCCTTCAAGAACGGGACGATCGTGCACTACTACCTCGACGTCGAGCCGGGCGATCGCGGACGGTTCCGCCGTCCGTCTTCACGCGTGCGGCGTCATCGGTGGGCGATCCGGCTGGGGATCAATGGGCTGAAGGACTTTCTCGAACTTCGGGCGCGCGCGGGAGCCGGAGCGCTCTCGTCGTGACGGTTCTAGACCCAGGACTCGATCAGCGCGGGTAGTTCGGATATCCGCTCGATCACTGCGTCGGGCTGGATGTCGTCGTCCGGTTCCTCGCTGCGATACTGACGAGTGAGGACGGCCCGCATTCCGACCGCGTGCGCGCCGGCTATGTCGTCCACCAGGCGGTCCCCGACGAACACGGCTTCGTCCGGTTGGACTCCGATCGCGTCGAGCACGTAGTGAAAGATCTTCGGTCGCGGCTTGCGCACGCCGAGTTCGCTGGAGAACCCGATCCCGTCGAACAGAGGCCGAAGTCCGAAGTTCTCGAGGTCGCGGTACAGCAACTCAGGCAACTGCGACACGTTCGACACCAGACCGATGCGAAGGCCCTTCTTCCGCAGTTGTTGGATGACTTCGACGGTCTCAGGCTCGATTCGCACCGACTTCACGAGCGCTTCGTGATCCAACTCCGCCACTTCGCGCAGTAGCTCCTCGGGCAGGCGATAGCCCAGCGCCGAGAATGCGTCGTCGAACAACTCGATGATGTCCAGTTCCTCGAGTTTGCGTTGCTGGTAGGAGCGCTCGACCATCCGGTCGATCTCGTCGGCGATGCGTTCGACCAGCTCATCGATCTCGGGCGGCGATCGGTCCTCCACCCAAGCGGCGAGACGGTCGCGGATAACGGAATACGCCCCGCGGAGCGCCTCTTCCGTGCGGCCGAAATCCATGAGGGTGTGGCCGAAGTCGAAAAGAATCGCTTTGATCGCCATACGGTCCAAGGATACCGGGGGTCCGTGCGAGAATGAAATCCACGAGAGGGGAGAAAGCCGTGGCCGACCGCACCGAGGGCAGCATCGTGATCCAGGCCGATCCGTCGGCCATCATGAAGGTCATTACCGACTTCGAGGCATACCCGGACTGGGCGGATTTCCAGGCGACTGAGGTTCGCGAGCGAGACGACGGGGGTCGCGCCACCCTGGTGTACTTCGAGTTGAGCGCCGGCCCGATCAACGCGCGTTATTCGCTGTCTTACAACTACCGGGATGGGAACTCGGGGATCGAGTGGAGCTTTGCCGGCGGGACAGGTGTCCGCAATATCGAGGGTGAGTACCTCTTGGAAGCCGAGGGGGCCGCAACGAAGGTTACCTACCGGACGAGCGCAGAACTTGGGATCCCGATTCCTGGATTCCTGAAGCGACAGGGGGAGAAGCGAATCATCGATACCGCGCTGAAGGGGCTCAAGAAGCGCGTAGAACGCTCGTCTTAGGCGTCGGGCGAACGGGGGAAGGCCGCGGGACTGTTGTTGGCGGGATCGGGGCGCCGGTAGAGTGGCGGCCCATGCGCATTCTGCTGTTCACAGGCAAGGGCGGCGTCGGAAAGACGACGGTCGCTGCGGCGACCGCCCTTCGAGCGGCTCGTTCCGGCCTGCGAACGTTGGTCATGTCGACGGATCCGGCGCATTCCCTTGCCGACGCCTTCGACCGCGACTTGGGCAGTGAGCCGACCAACCTCGAGCACAATCTGTGGGGTCAACAGATCGATGCGCAGAAGCGGCTCGAAGAGGGCTGGCGCGAGATCCAGGAGTACGTGCTGTCCCTGATGGACTGGGGGGGCGTGGACGCGGTTGCCGCCGAAGAGCTTTCGGTCATCCCCGGCCTCGACGAGATCTTCAGTCTGACAGACGTAAAGCGCGCCGCGGAGTCGCACCGCTACGACCTGCTCGTCGTTGACTGTGCTCCGACGGCAGAGACGCTCCGGTTGCTCAGCCTGCCGGACGCGATGAACTGGTATATCGAGCGGATCTTCCCGGTCGAGCGACGCGTGATGAAGGTTGTGCGTCCGCTGGTAACGCGCGTAACCTCGATGCCGATCGCTGACGACAAGATCTTCAGCGCGATTTCCCGATTGCACTCCTCGCTGGAGAGCGTGCACAAGCTTCTGGTTGACAAAGAGCTGACGACAGTGCGTTTGGTGGTCAACGCCGAGCGAATGGTGATCGCTGAGGCTCGCCGGACCTACACCTACCTCAGTTTGTTCGGCTACCGCGTGGATGCCGTCGTGTGTAACCGGCTGATTCCCGAGACCGTGGTGGATCCTTACTTCGCCGAATGGAAGAAGGTCCAGGGCGAGCACCTGAAGACGATCGGGGAGTCGTTCGCTCCGATCCCGGTACTGCGGGTCCCCCTCTACGACCGCGAGATGATCGGGGTCGAGTTGCTCGACCGACTCGGGGGCGATCTGTACGGGGACCAGGATCCGGCCGGCGTATTCCACGCCGACGACCCGGTTCGCATCGACAAGCAAGACGGCGGGTACGTCCTGTCGCTGCGGCTTCCGTTCGCCGGCAGGAGCGATCTCGACCTCATGCGTAAAGGCGATGACCTGTACGTCAAGGTCGGGCCATACAAGAGAACATTCATGCTTCCGAGCGCACTGACGCGCTTAGACATCGCCGGGGCGGTGTTCGAAGGTGACCGGTTGGTGGTGCGCTTCGCCCATCGTGCACCGGCGAACGCCACCGAAGGAGCTTCATAGATGTCTTTTGTCACATCCGAAGACGGCGCAACCGAGCGCCCGCACGCTCAGCATGGATGTTCATCCCCGGACTGCGTGCTGTGCCCGTTCGGTGTCGTGTTCTCCACCCTGCGTCAGACCAAACCGGAAGTCATGGAGCATCTGATGAAGGCCGGCTTCGAGTTGTTTCAGGCGTTCAAGGCGGTCGTTGACCAGCATGCGGAACGGTGGGAGCAGGCCGAGCGGTTGCAGCGCATCCCGATCCTCTGACGATGCTTACGCTCGGTATCGATGTCGGCGGCACCAAGATTGCTGCGGGCGTCGTTGACGATTCCGGGGCGGTTCTGGCACGCCGCAAGGTTCTCACCGAGGCCGGCCGGCCCGAAGCGGTAGTGGCGGGAATCGTCAAAGTGGCGGCGGAATTGCACGCGGCGGCTCCAGGCATCGCGGCCGTCGGCGTAGGTGCTGCCGGAATCGTCGATTTCCGCCGCGGAGTGGTGCTATTCGCTCCCAACATTTCGTGGCGTGATGTCCCGCTCCGCTCGATGCTGGCGGGTCGACTCGGCGTCCCGGTTGTGGTCGACAACGACGCAAACGTGGCCGCGTGGGGCGAGGCGTTTCACGGCGCGGGAGCGGGCGCCCGAGACCAGATTCTGCTGACGGTGGGCACCGGCGTCGGCGGGGGTTTCGTCCTGGGGGGCGAGTTGTACCGGGGCGCGCATGGAGCCGCCGCGGAGGTCGGACACATGGTGGTCAACGCCGGGGGACCGGTGTGCGGTTGCGGCGCGCGCGGGTGTTTGGAGGCGATGGCAAGCGGAACCGCGATCGGCCGCATCGCCCGCGAGCGCGGTGATGACCCGGCGGCCGCCGGTGTGCTGGCGCGCGCCTCAGGTGATCTCGCGGCGATTACGGGCGAGATGGTGGGGGATGCGGCCGTCGAAGGAGACCCTTTTGCGGTTTCCGTGGTTGCCGAAGCCGGGGGGTGGCTCGGAGTGGGTATCGCGAGCCTGGTCAACTTGCTCGATCCCGACGTCGTCGTCGTCGGCGGAGGCGTCGCAACAGGGGTCGGGGAACTGCTGCTCGCACCGGCGCGCGCCCGAATGCGCGGGGCCGTGATGGGGGACGAGTTTCGTAGTCATCCGCCGGTCGTTCCCGCGATGCTCGGCGACGATGCCGGCGTTATCGGGGCCGCGGCCCTCGCGCGTCAGGTGGCCTCCGGCAGGCGCGCGCCGGATTGACCGGATACCCCCTGGGGGTATACTGGGTCACGTGACAACGGGCGAGAACCTTCCGATCGAGCTTGATATCCAGGGGATGACTTGCGCGGCTTGCGCTTCCAGGATTGAAAGAGTTCTTGGGCGACAGGCCGGCGTTACATCGGCCAGTGTTAATTTCGCGACCGAGCACGCGCGCGTGGTGCTGTCCGACGCCGTGCGGGTAGAGGCCTTGATCGAGGCCGTCGAACGAGCAGGTTACGGTGCGACTCCGCGCGGGACTGCTCGAGAGATCGTGTCGCCGGAGCGCATGTACGCCCGGCGGTTGCTGGTTGCGGCGGGCCTTGCGATTCCGGCAGTCGCAATCGGGATGAGCGGCGTTCACCATCGTTGGGCGATCGCGATTGTGTGGGCCCTGGTGACGCCGGTGCAGTTCTGGGCGGGATGGCCGTTCCTCTCGAGTGCTGTGAAGAAAGCTCGAATGGGCGAGTCCAACATGGATACTCTGGTGTCGGTCGGCACGCTATCGGCGTACACCTACAGCGTGTGGTCGTTCCTGTCGGGCAGGGACGATGTCTACTTCGAGATCGCCGCCGCGGTCATCGCTTTCATCTTGCTCGGCAAGTACTTGGAGGCCGGCGCGCGCGGGCGCGCGTCGGCGGCGATCCGGGCCCTTTTGGAGTTGGGAGCCAAGGAGGCGCGGGTCTTGCGCGACGGCGCCGAGATAGTCATTCCGGCCGCCCGGATACAGGTCGGTGACCGACTTGTTATTCGCCCGGGAGAGAAGATTCCCACAGACGGAGTAGTGGTCTCGGGTGCGTCGGCCGTGGATGAGTCCATGGTGACGGGCGAGAGCGTTCCTCGCGAGAAGGTTCTCGGCGACGAGGTGATTGGTGGAACGATCAACCGGGAGGGCGCTCTCATGGTCGACGCCACGCGGATCGGCGCTGACACCGCGCTCTCGCAGATCGTTCGATTGGTGGAGGAGGCCCAGGACTCGAAGGCACCGATTCAGCGCTTAGTCGATCGCGTCGCCGGCGTGTTCGTTCCAATCGTGCTGCTGATTGCGGCGGGGACCTTCGCCGCGTGGATGTTTGCGGGGAAGCCCGTCGGGGAGGCCCTTGTTCCGACCGTCGCGGTGCTGATCGTGGCATGTCCGTGCGCGATGGGTTTGGCGACTCCGGTAGCGATCATGGTTGGAACCGGGCGCGGCGCACAGCTCGGCGTGCTGATTCGCGGCGGGGAAGTTCTCGAACGTTCACGTTCCGTGGACGTCGTGCTGCTCGACAAGACGGGAACGGTCACGCTTGGCCGGATGTCGGTGACCGATGTCGTCGTCGATACGTGGAACCACGGAGCGGCAAGCACGTCTGAGTTGCTGCGGCTCGCTGCCTCGGTTGAGGCGCTGAGTGAGCATCCCATCGCGAAGGCTGTGGTGGCGCAGGCGAACTTGGAGGGTCTCTCGATTTCGGGAGCGGAAGGGTTCGCGGCTTCGGGAGGTCGGGGCGCGCGCGGCGTGGTGGAGGGTCGCGATGTGCTCGTCGGACGTCCGGAGTTCTTGGGTGAAGCGGGCTTGATGTCGTGTACGGAGTTGGATGAGCGGCGCGCGTCGATGGAATCGCAGGGAAAGAGCGTGTTCGCAGTGGGGTGGGACCGACGGGTTCGAGGACTTATCGCCGTTGCCGACACGATCAAGCCGACGAGCCCTGGGGCCGTGCGCGCGATCGAACGGCTGGGGTTGTCGACGGTCTTGCTGACCGGTGACAACCGCGCGACGGCGGAGGCAATCGCGCGCCAGGCCGGAATCAGTGAGGTTGTGGCGGGCGTCCTTCCCGGACGCAAGGCGGAGGTCGTTCGCGAGATCCAAGCCTCGGGTCGTCGCGTGGCTATGGTCGGCGACGGAATCAACGACGCACCGGCCCTGGCGACCGCCGACCTTGGGATCGCCATCGGGAGCGGGACGGACGTGGCGATTGAGGCCAGCGACATCACCCTGGTGGGGGACGATCTGCTGGGCGTTCCGACGGCGATCCGGCTGTCGCGCCGCACGTTTCGCACTATCGTTCAGAATCTGTTCTGGGCGTTCGGCTACAACGTTCTGCTCATCCCACTGGCCGCGGCGGGGAAGGTCAACCCGATGCTCGCGGGGCTGGCGATGGCCTTCTCGAGCGTGAGTGTGGTGGCCAACGCTTTGCGGCTGAAACGGGTGAGTCCGGTGACTGGAGGATGACAATGGACATGATCGAGCTGACCGTCGGTGGAATGACTTGCGGGGGTTGCGAGCAGAGCGTTCGAAACGCACTGGGGCGGATACCAGGGGTTGCGGACGTGAAGGCCGACCACTCGACGGGTTTGGTGGTAGTGGGCGCGAGCGGCCCCGTCGAGCGAGCCGCGCTCGAGAGTGCGATCGAGGACGCGGGGTACCTGGTGGTTCCGCAAGGCAAGGACTTGCTGTAGCTCGGGGGCCGATTCGGCCGAGAGACCCTTCTGTTCGGGACGCGTGCGGGTAGCATGGCGCTATGACTCAGGTTGACGGACGGCGTCGCGTCGTGATCATGGGGGCCGCGGGCCGCGACTTCCACAACTTCAACACGGTGTTTCGCAACGACCCGAACACCGAGGTCGTGGCCTTCACTGCAACCCAGATCCCCTACATCGAGGACCGGGCGTATCCGCATGCTCTGGCGGGGCCTTTGTACCCGAAGGGGATTCGCATCGTTTCGGAAGAGGATCTCGCGGATCTGGTGTGGGGCGAGCGCGTGGACGAGGTCGTGTTCTCCTACTCCGACGTGTCTCACGAGACGGTGATGCACTCGGCGTCGATCGCGATCGCCGCCGGTGCGGATTTCCGGTTGCTCGGACCTCATCTGACGATGCTGCATTCGATCAAACCGGTTGCCGCCGTGTGCGCCGCCCGCACAGGCGCCGGGAAATCGCAAACCACGCGAAGGGTCGCCGAGATTCTGAAGGACGCGGGGATGCGTGTCGTCGTGGTGCGGCACCCCATGCCGTACGGGAACCTGGAGGCGAGTCGCGTGCAGCGTTTTGCCTCACTCGCGGATCTGGATGCGGCCCACGTCACGATCGAGGAGCGTGAGGAGTACGAACCGCACATCGCGCGCGGCAGCGTCGTGTACTCGGGCGTCGACTACGAGGACGTCTTGCGACGGGCCGAGGAAGAAGCCGACGTTGTGCTGTGGGATGGCGGGAACAACGACCTACCGTTCTTCCGTCCCGACGTGCACATCACCGTTGTCGACCCGCTGCGGGCCGGTCACGAGAGCCGGTACCACCCGGGTGAGGCGAACGTCCGCATGGCGCACGCGATCTTGATCAACAAGATCGACTCTGCGACACCCGAGCAAGTGGCGGAGGTTGAGGCATCTGTGCGCAACCTCAATCCGGCGGCGACGGTGATACGCGCGCGTTCTCCGATCACGGTGTCGGGTGATGTGGAACTGGCCGGTCGTCGCGTTCTGGTCATCGAGGACGGACCGACGGTCACCCATGGCGGGATGTTGTTCGGAGCCGGCGTTGTGGCCGCGCGCGCGGCCGGGGCGGCGGAGATCGTGGACCCGCGTCAGTGGGCCGTCGGCACGATTGCTGAGACGTTTGATCGGTATCCGGGGATCGGCCCGCTGCTGCCGGCGATGGGGTATTCGGACCGACAGGTAGCCGACCTCGCGGAGACCATCGACCGCACTCCAGTGGATGTGGTCGTCATCGCTACTCCGGTCGATCTCCGTCGGATCTTGTCCTTGAAGAAGCCCGCGGTGCGAGTGACCTACGAACTGGAAGAGGTCGGCGCACCCACGCTTTCCGACGCGCTGGGACCGATCACGTCGTAGTCATGCGCATTGTCGTGGCGCTGGGTGGAAACGCGATCCTGCACCGAGGCGAGCGCGGAACGATCTCGGAACAACGAGCGGTGATTCGTGAGGCGTGCGAAGATCTAGCGCGCCTAGTGGTCGCGGGGCACCAACTGGTTCTCACCCACGGCAACGGTCCGCAAGTCGGGCGACTGCTCGTGCAAAACGAGGTCTTGCCGGGGCAGTTTCCGCCGCTCCCTCTCGATGTGCTGGTGGCCGAGACGCAAGGACAGCTCGGATACCTCATCCAGCAGGAACTTGTCGCGGCGCTTCGCCGGGCATGGGTTCCGCGCTGCGTCGTGACGGTCGTGACGCAGTCGGTCGTGGATGTCGCCGATCCGGCGATGGACCATCCTTCCAAGCCTGTTGGCCCCCACCTCACAGACAGCGCTGCCCGGGACCTGCGCGCGCGCGGTCACGCGGTCGGAGCGGTCTCAGGAGGCGGTTGGCGGCGATTGGTGGCGTCTCCTGAGCCGTACGCGATCGTCGAGGAGGACGCGTTGCGCGCGTTGTTGGAGCGCGACGTGATCCCGATCGCCGCTGGTGGAGGCGGCATTCCGGTGGTACGCGAGGGCAACGCTTATCGAGGCATATCCGCCGTGGTCGACAAGGACCTGTCGGCCGCAGTGCTGGTGCGCGCGGCGAGGGCCGATTTGCTGCTTGTCCTCACCGACGTCGAGCGCGTTGTGCGCGGATTCGGCACGCCGGACGCCCGGCCGATCGACAGGCTGACGATCGTGGATGCGCGCGCGGGGCTGGCGTCGGGGGAGTTCCCCCCAGGTTCGATGGGTCCGAAGGTGTCGGCGGCCGTTCAGGTCGTCACCGCGGGTGGACGAGCGATCATCGCGTCGTTGTCCCAGGTTGAGGACGCACTCGCGGGACGGGCCGGCACCGAGATCGTTGCGTGAGCCGCGCCGCGTCGTTCGGCTCAGATCATTCGGGAAGGCCGTCGCCCGAGGTCGCGTCGTCCGGGGATGATCCGCTTTCCAGAAGATCCATCGCCTGACGGATTCCTTCCAGGTGCGCAGGCAACTCCTCCGTCACGATCCGGCGAGCCTCTTGCAAGTGGGCGGAGTCGACCAGAACTACCCCGCTGTCGCTCATGGACGGGTAGGGAGCGGATTCCCCCCGGGCGGGATCGTGTTTGAGAAACGCTCGCACGCCCCGGGCGCTCAGTATCTCGATCACGACTCGGGCTTCGAGTTCATCGAAGCTGCCGAGGTATGCGCTGCGGGCAGGCGGTTCCACGTGGCTCACGGTTAGTCGGTGCGTTCCTTTATGAACTGGATGGTGCGCTCCAGGATCAAGTCGCGATCGAAGTCCAGGGTCGCGACGTGATATGAGCGCTCGAGCCACACGAGTTCTTTGTCGCTGGATGCAATGTGTTCGATGACGAAGGGGCCGTTGCCTGGGTTCACGACGTGGTCCTGGCGCGAAGTGAAAACGAGGGCCGGAGCGCGGACGCTGCCCAGGCGGGCCTTGACCCGATCTTGGTATCCGAGCATCGAGGATGCGGCCTTGGTTGGAACGCGGTCGTAGGCAAGTTCGGACTGCTCGGGGTCGGCGATGTCGCCGGCTACCCCCTTGAGCGTGAGCGGCAGCCGGCCCAGCAGCGGTGCCAGAACTCGGCGGGGATCGGTCGTGTAGACGGCGGGGTTGACCACGATGATGCCGGTGATCCATTCCGAGAGGCGTGCGGCGATGTCCAACGTCAGAGTTCCACCCATCGACAGTCCGCAAACGAAGATCCGGTCGCACCGTTCGCGAAGGCCGCGAAGGCTCATCTCGGCTTCGCCGACCCAGTCCTCGGCGCTGGTGGTCTGCATGTCGGCCACGGTCGTGCCGTGTCCGGGCAGGCGAGGGACCAGAACGGTGTGGCCGTCCCGGGCGACGCCTTCGGCCCAGGCGCGAACGCTCTGTGGGGTTCCCGTGAAGCCGTGCAGGAAGAGCGCACCCGTGCGATCCCCGTCCGAGCCCCAAGGTTCGGCCCCGCGCATGATCTCGATGGTGCTCATGCTGCCTCCTTAACCCGAGCTTCATGTTTCGGAAACCCGCTGGTCGTTCCTCGTTCGTACGCTAACACGCAAGGGTCGTGCGACGGGAGGTTTCTCCATGAATGGATCGGACGCAGGCTTCCAAACCCCTTGGCGGGGATCGGAGGGCAAGGTAGGCTTGCTGCGGAACGCCTGCGGGGAGCGGTCCACCAAGGACCACGGGGCACTGGGAGTCTGGGTGAGTTGTTGTACTACTTGATGAAGTACGTAATCATCGGGCCGATCTTTCGGCTGCTCTTTCGCCCGTGGGCTGAGGGAGTCGAGAACATCCCAAAGGACGGGCCGGTCGTTCTGTGCCCTAACCACCTGTCGTTTATTGACAGCTTCTTGGTGCCCGTCATGATCCCGCGCAAAGTAGTGTTCCTCGGCAAGAGCGATTACTTCGACAAGTGGTATACGCGTTGGTTTTATGCCGGAGTCGGTGTTATTCCGGTGCGGCGAGAGGGTGGGAGCGCGGGCGAGGCATCCCTGCAGGCCGGGGTCGAACAGCTCAAGAAGGGAATGGTGGTTGGCGTTTATCCGGAAGGCACGCGATCGCCGGACGGCCGGCTGTACCGGGGGAAGACGGGCCCCGCGCGGATGGCGCTGCGCGCGCACTGTCCGATCATCCCGGTTGCTGTGTTCGGGACCAACGACGCATTGCCGACGGGCAAGTACATTCCCAAGCGCCGGCGTGTCGGCGTGCGTTACGGCAAGCCGCTGGACTTCTCGCGCTACGACGGCAAGGAAGACGATCGCTTTGTGCTGCGGTCGGTGACCGACGAGTTGATGTACGAGTTGATGCTGCTGGCCGGGCAGGAGTACGTCGACGAGTACGCGTCGAAGTTCAAGAAGGGCGGCGCGCGCCCGGCGTCTTCTCTCGGATCCGGCGAACCCGAGCGGCGCGCGAGTTAGTCCCGCGCCCAGTCTCGCGCGCGCGAGACTGCACGGAGCCACCCCGCATACAGCCTGTCGTCGGGTTCGCGCGGCAAGAACTCCTTGTCCAGGCGCCACGCGTCGGAGATTTCGGTTGTCGACGACCAAACGCCTTCGGACAGCCCCGCAAGAAAGGCTGCCCCAAGAGCCGTCGTCTCTTGTATCGCGGGTCTGCGCACCGGCACGCCGAGTTGGTCGGACTGGAACTGGCACAGGAAGTCCATCACGCTCGCTCCGCCGTCCACGCGCAGCTCCGCAAGTCGGACGCCGGCTCCGCCGGCCATCGCCTCGGTGACGTCGCGGGTTTGGTAAGCCATGGCTTCGACGGCCGCGCGCACGATGTGCGCGCGGCCGGTTCCCCGGGTGATCCCGAGGATGGCGCCACGCGCGTAGGGGTCCCAGTGGGGGGAGCCTAGCCCCGTGAGGGCGGGAACGAAGTACACCCCTGCGGTGTCGGCAACGCTTTCCGCAAGGGCTCCCGTTTCGGCTGCGTGCTCTAGGATGCCCAATCCGTCGCGCAGCCATTGGATGGCTGCGCCGGTGACGAAGATTGAGCCTTCCATCGCGTAGGCGATCCCTCCGTCGGTGCCGCAAGCGGGGGTGACGAGCAATCCGGGTGCCGGTGACGGTGCTTTCGTCCCCGCGTTCATCAGTACAAAGGACCCCGTGCCGTAGGTGTTCTTGGTCATCCCGGGCTCGAAGCATCCCTGTCCGAACAGCGCCGCCTGTTGGTCGCCGGCGATTCCGGCGATCGGCACGCGCGCGCCGAGCAGATCGGCCTGTCCGAAGTGCCCGCTGGATGGGCGAATCTCGGGCAGGAGCGCGCGCGGGACATCGAACATCGACAGCAGCGCGTCGTCCCACTCGCGGCGATAGATGTCGTACAGGAGCGTCCGGCCGGCGTTCGTCGGGTCGGTCACATGCTCGGCGCCGCCGGTCAATCGTGCGACAAGCCAGGAGTCGATCGTGCCGAAAGCGAGTTCCCCTGCCTCGGCGCGCGTGCGCGCGCCGGGAATGTTCGTCAGCAACCACTCGAGCTTTGTGGCGCTGAAGTAGGGGTCTAGGACGAGCCCGGTCTTTGCGCGCAATGCGGTCTCGTCCTCGCGCAACTCGTCGCAACGTCCGGCGGTGCGCCGGTCTTGCCATACGATTGCGTTGGCTACCGGGCGCAAGGTTGCTCGCTCCCACAGCACGGTCGTTTCGCGTTGATTGGTGATCCCGATTGCGGTGACGTCCTGCGGGCGTGCTCTGGCGGCTTCGATTGCGGATGCCACCGCGGTGAGTGCGGCTTGCCAGATCTCCTCGGGGTCGTGCTCGACCCAGCCGGGGCGAGGGAAGTGCTGAGGGAACTCCCGATACCCGCGCGCGGCCACGCCGGCGTCGGGTCGTATCAGCAGTGCCGTCACGCCGGTGGTGCCGGCGTCGATTGCCAGGATGAACGACATGGGGACTAGCCTGCCCGAGGGTCGGGCCGCACGCAATAAACGCGGAACAAAGAACGCGCCCACTTGGGGCGCGTTCTTTGGAGCAGGCTTCGGATTAGAGCGGTAGCGGAATGTCGCTCGGCAAAGGCGCTGGGTCCTCGTCCGGTGACGGAACGTCGCTCGGCAAAGGCGCTGGGTCCTCGTCCGGTGACGGAACGTCGCTCGGCAAAGGCACCGGGTCCTCGCCCGGTGACGGAACGTCACTCGGCAAAGGCGCCGGGAACTCGCCGGGGTTCGGGGACGGCTGATCGCTCGGGAGCAGTCCCGTGATCGGATCAAGTGCTCCAAGTCCGGGCAACACAAGAATCGAGATCGAGGTCGAAGCTGAGTTTCCTGCTCGGTCGGTTGCGAGGGCAGTCAGCGTGTGCTGCCCCGGCGTGACGCTGAAGTCATAGGGCAGAGACGACCCCTGGCCGATGGAGTTCTCGTCAAGCATCCACTCGACGACCTCAACACCGGACAAGCTGTCCTGAGCTTGAGCTTCGAGCGTTGCCGAGCCGGCTACGACCGCGAACGACGCAACGGTCTCGTCGTCGACGATGACGTCGCCTTCTCTCGGACGGGTGATGGCTACCGAGGGGGCGGTGTTATCCACGATGATCGGGCTCACGACCGGGCTCTTCACTGTGGTGTTCCGAACGGCTATCCGCAGGCCATAGGGGAAATCCGGCCAGCCGCGAGTATCCCAATCCACGCTGCCGTTTCGGATGGGAACGTTTGGCGCGATCGTGTTCCAGAAGACCCCGTTAATCGTTGCTTGAACGTCGACGCGAGAGGTTGACGTTACCGACTTCCCGCTGCGCCATGCCCACCGAACCGTTACGGTTTGGCTTGTGGCGTCGCCGGAGGCAGGTGACTGAATCGCAACCGACCCCGGGGTGGAGGCGCTGAATGCCGGGGAGGCTGCAAGGAGGCCGGCCGCCATTGCCAGCGAAATCGCCAGCGTGCGGATCGAGATTCTCTTCATGGTCCACTCCCTCGTGTCGTTACCATGCAGAACGAGTGAGCCGCCCGGCGTGATTCGCGTCTCCGCAGAAAACACCCTGGCCCACTAAGGGGATTAAGGGCGGTTTGCCCCGCTTCGGAGGCATGCCGAGCGCGTGGGGTCGCGGGGTTTGGCGAACTTGGGCGCTGGGGTATCCTGCCATCGGAGTGGCCCGAGGGCGGAGCAACCGACCCGGCGCGCGAGACCCGGGCGCCCGTTCCGGCGCGGGCCGCTCGACCGAGTCCCACTCCTCGACCGGAGCGGAGGCCCTCGTCCGCCAACTGGAGGTCCTCGGCGTTGATGTGGTCTTCGGCATCCCGGGCGTGCATAACCTGGCCATCTTCGAAGCGCTGCGCAGATCGGCGATTCGCACGCTCATCGTGCGGCACGAGCAGACCGCCGTCTACGCGGCCGATGGCTACTACCGGGCGACCGGGCGTCTAGGTGTGGCGGTCACGACGACGGGACCTGGCGCGGCGAACACGGCGGCCGCGATGGGAGAGGCTCTTGCTTCGCGCTCGCGCCTGCTGCACTTGGCGACTCAGATCGAGAGTCGCTTGCTTGCGGGACGTGGCGGACGAGGATCTTTGCACGAGAGCCCGAACCAGCGTGCGCTGATGGAGGCAGTGTCGGTTTGGGCCGCAACGGTGGCGCGCGCCGAGGCGATCCCGAGCATGGTGGCGCGCGCGGCGATCGAGGCCGGTTCCGGACGCGGAGGTCCGGTGTTTCTCGAGATCCCGCACGATTTCCTTGAGGCGAGCGTCCGTTGGGATGCGCGGCCGCCGGTCATCGGCCGGATTTCTCCTCCCGATGCCGATCAAATTGCGCGCGCGGCGGCTGTTCTCGGCGCGGCGCGCAACCCGGTCGTGTGGGCCGGGGGCGGAGCGAACACGGGCGACGCGCAGGATGCGCTGCGTCGGGTGGCGGAGGCTCTCGATGCGCCGGTCGTGACGACGTATTCGGGCAAAGGCGTGCTCGCTCCCGGACATCCGCTGTCCGTCGTGTTTCCGCCGCATGAACCCGCAGTCACCAAGCTCATCGGTTCGTCGGATGCGATGTTGATCGTCGGGAGCGATCTGGACTCGATGGACACTCAAGGGTGGAGGTTGCGGCTTCCGCGACCGCGCGTGTCCGTCAACGCCGTCGCCGAGGACGCACGCCGCAACTACGCAGCCGATGTCGTCGTGGATGCCGGCGCGCGTCCGGCTCTCGAGGTGTTACTCGAAGCGCTTCCGCCCACTCGTCGCAGGCGCAACGGTGCGCGCCGAGCAGAGCGCGCGCGGGAAGAGGCGAACTCCGCCTTGCGCGCAGATCCGGTGACGAGCCCGGCGTACCGGTTCGTCATGACGGTCTCGGCCACGCTCCCTGCCGACGCATTCGTTCTCGCCGACATGTGTGTAGCCGGATACTGGTACGCGGGGTACGCGCCGGTTGCCGGACCGCGCTGTCTGGCCTATCCGGTCGGCTGGGGAACGCTCGGATTCGCTTTGCCCGCTGCAGTCGGCGCGGCCGTGAAGGGCCGACGTACGCTGGTTGTGTGCGGTGACGCCGGACTGCTATTTGGGGTTGGGGAACTCGCCACCGCCGTCCAGGAGGGGCTCCCGATTGCCGTACTGGTAGTAAACGACGAGGGGTACGGGATGCTTCGCTTTGACGAGAAGGAGCGCTTCGGCGACACGTTCGCAACCGACCTGCGGACTCCGGATTTGGTTGCGATGGCCGAATCGTTCGGCGTTCCCGCTAAGCGGTGCGGCCGGCGAGATCTCGCCGGCGCCCTCCGATGGGCGCTGTCGCAGGACGGACCGGCGCTCGTCGAGTTGCGCACGTCGTTTCCTCCACCGGCTACGACATCGCCTCGCTGGCCGCTGCGCGGTCGGAAGGAGGCGCGCCCCTGATGGCGGGCCCACTTGAAGGCGTTCGGGTCGCCGACTTCTCGCGCGTTCTGTCGGGGCCGTGGTGCACGATGACGCTCGGCGATCTTGGCGCCGACGTCGTCAAGATCGAGCGGCCTGGGGCCGGGGACGAGACGCGTGGGTGGGGGCCGCCCTTCGCCGGTGGCGAGAGTGCGTATTTTCTGGGTACAAATCGCAACAAGCGTTCCATCGCTCTTGATCTGGGTCGCGCCGATCATCGAGGTGTTGCGGAGCGGCTTGTCGCGCGCGCCGACGTCGTGATCGAGAACTTCCGCCCCGGGACGATGGACCGTCTCGGCTTGGGCGAGCAGGCGTGCCGTAGCCTCAATCCGGGGGTCGTGTACGCGTCCATCACGGGGTACGGCCTTTCGGGGCCTGCGCGCGACGACCCCGGGTACGACTTCGTCGTGCAAGGACGCGGCGGAGTCATGAGCATCACCGGAGAACCCGATCGGGATCCACAAAAGGTAGGCGTGGCCATCAGCGACGTCACCGCCGGCCTGTACTGCGCCGTCGGCATCCTTGCGGCACTTCGTCATCGGGATCAGACGGGAGAGGGGCAGCGGGTTCATGTTTCGCTGCTGGGCTCGCAGGTGGCGTGGTTGGCGAACCAAGCATCGAACTACCTCGTCGGCGGGCTCGAGCCGGTCCGCCTGGGAAACGCACATCCGAACATCGTTCCGTACCAGGTTTTTGACGCCGTCGACGCTCCACTGGTGCTGGCGGTTGCGAACGAGGCCATCTGGTTGCGATTCTGTCGGGCGATTGAACGTGAGGATCTTGCGGCAGATCCCCGTTTTGCAAGCAACGCTGAAAGGGTCGTCAACCGGTCGGCGTTGACCGCGCTGCTGGACGATGTGTTCGCGGCGCGCTCCCGCGAGGACTGGATGCGCGCGCTGACGGCCGCCGAGGTTCCCTGCGGTCCTATCAACTCCATTGCGGAGGTGTTCGCCGATCCGCAGGTCCTGGCTCTGGAGATGGTGGAGGAAATCGATCACCCGACCGCTGGTCTGGTCCGGCTGGTGCGTTCACCGATCGACTTGGACCGAACGCCCGCCTCCACCCGTCGTCCGCCGCCGATGCTCGGCCAGCATGACGATGAGGTGCTGCGAGAGCTCGGGTACGGGCGGGAGGAGGTTCGCCGATTGATGGAGAACCTTGGGGGCTGATGCGACGAGCCCTTGTTCTTCTTACCATGGTGGCGATCTCATGGATTGCCCCGGTTGCGCGCGCGCCTTCGTCGTGGGCGTGTACGTGCGTCAAAGCCACCGTCGACGAGCAGTTCGCCGAGGCCGACAGCGTGTTTGTGGGATCGGTGACGGCGGTTGAGGACTCCGGCACGCGCTCGCTCGCGACGTTTGCGGTGCGGAGCGTGTACAAGGGGCGCGTCGCGGAGGCGATTCGGGTCGCCGAAGTAGAGGGGAGCGGGTGCGCAGTCGAGTTCTTGCCGGGCAACAGCTACACGGTGTTCGCCCGCTTGCAGCGGACTGCTCTGGCAACGAGCCTGTGCTTCGGGACCAGCAACGACGCCGACGTTCTTGCGCGCGCAGGCAAGTTCCGTCCGGTGGCGGTATTCGACGGGTCTGGGCGAGCCGAACTTGTGGCGACAGAACTGCCGGCGGGAGAGTCTCGCGCCGGCCCGATCTCGATCGCGGTGGCTCTGCTGGCGGCTGCGTCGGCCGGGTTCGCGGGCTTACGACGTTCGCGTGTCGACTGACCCGGGTGAGCACGGTTTCGCGCCGATGGTAGGCTCGCGGCCATGACGAACGACCGCATCGTTGAGCTTCGCAGCGACACGTTCACGACGCCCACTCCCCAGATGCGCCGCGCGATGGCTGAGGCTGAGGTCGGCGACGACGTGTGGGGAGAGGACCCGACGGCGAACGCCCTTCAAGAGCACTGTGCGCGCATGTTCGGCAAGGAAGCAGGGCTGTTCGTTCCATCCGGATCGATGGGCAACGAGGTGTGCGTCAAGGCGTTGACGAGCCCCGGCGATGAAGTGATCGTCGACGAGGCGGCGCACGTTCTCGACGCTGAAGTCGGCGCCCCGGCCATGATCTCGCAAGTCATGCTGCGATCATTGACTTCGAATCGAGGAGTGTTCGACGAGGAGCGGTTGCGCGGGGCGATTCGGGCCCCGAGCCGGTTCTTCACGCACACTGCGCTGCTGTGTCTGGAGAACACGCATCAGGCTTCGGGAGGCGCGGTGGTGCCTATCGAGGCGTTTCGCGCGACAGCCCGCCTGGCGCGGGAAAGCGGCGTGTCTGTGCACCTTGACGGTGCGCGCATCTTCAACGCGAGCGTTGCTTCCGGCGTCCCGGTCCATGTGTATGCGGCCGAGGTTGATACGTTGTCCTTTTGCTTCTCCAAGGGGCTCGGAGCGCCGGTCGGATCGATGGTGCTCGGTGCGGCCGATGTCGTGGATCGCGCACGCCGCACGCGCAAGATGCTCGGCGGGGGCATGCGTCAGGTCGGAGTGCTGTGTGCAGCCGCGCGCGTCGCTGTGGACACGATGGTGGATCGCCTCGCCGACGATCACGCGAACGCGCGCCGCCTCGCCGAGGGTCTCGCGGAAATCCGGCCCGGTGCGGTGGATCCGATGTTGGTGGAGACCAACATCGTTTACGTCGATACCGGCGCGCGCGACGCGGAGATCGTCGCGGACGAACTGCGCGCGCGCGGCATCCTGGTCGGGGCGATGGGCGCGCGCCGGATTCGTTGCGTCACGCACAAAGACGTGGACACCGCAGGCATCGAGCGCGCGCTCGATGCCTGGAGGGATCTGGTCTAGCTACTCGCCGGCGGCGGTCAGCGTCTGGCGTGGGTTGGCCATCGGCCGCCCGACGGCGCGGGCGATTCCCACCAAATCGGCGACAAGTTCTGCGATCTCTTCGGTCGTCAGAGCTTGAGGGCCGTCGCAGAGTGCGGTTTCAGGCTTGGGGTGCACGTCGACCATGATCCCGTCGGCGCCGCAGGCCACCGCGGCGCGCGCCATGGGGGCGACCAGAGAGCGCTTCCCCGTTGAATGCGAAGGGTCGACGATCACGGGCAGGTGCGAGAGCGCGTGCACGAGCGGAACCGCAGACAGGTCGAGCGTGTTGCGCGTCATCGGCTCGTAGGTGCGGATACCACGTTCGCACAAGATGATTTCCTCGTTGCCCTCGTTCGCGATGTACTCGGCAGCCATCAGCCACTCTTCGATCGTGGACGCCAGACCGCGCTTGAGCATCACGGGCTTGTGCATCTTGCCGACTTCCTTCAGTAGCTCGAAGTTCTGCATATTGCGGGCGCCGACGCGCATGATGTCGGCGTAGCTCGCGACAAGTTCCACGTCCGCGGTGTTCAGCACTTCGGTGACTACCGGCATTCCGGTCTCCGCGCGCATGTGCGCGAGGATCTCGAGCCCGCGTTTCGCTAGGCCCTGGAATGCATAGGGCGAAGTCCGGTGCTTGTACGCGTCGCCGCGGAGAATGTGCGCCCCGGCAGCTTTCGCGGCGCGCGCGGCCGACATGGCTTGGTCTTCGGTTTCGATCGCGCACGGTCCCGCGATGACGGCGAATGAGTTCCGACCGATCGTGATCGGCCCGACTACCACCTCGCTGGGCTCGGGACGCGATTCCCGAGCGACGAGCTTGTAAGGCTTGCCGATGCGGACGACGCTTTCTACGCCGGGCATCCCAGGGATCGGGAGTGCCATGAAGCGCTCGCTGTCGCCGACGAGACCGATGATCGTGCGGTGCTTTCCGCGGGACACGAATGCTTCTCCGCTCGCGTCCTCGATCATCTCCACGACCCGAGCGATATCTTCGTCGCTCGCATTCGGACTCATCACTACGACCATTTGGTGCTCCTTATTTCGACCGGCCCTTACAAGCAAAACGCCCCGGGTTTCCTACCCGGGGCTGGTTCTACGGCCTTCGCCTCAACAGGCTCCGGCCCCCGGGGTTCCGGAGGTGCCATAGAACCAAAAATAGCGGCGCATCGCGTGGAGGATGGTAGGGCCGGGTTTAGGTGCTGTCAACATTCGTCCGCCTCATCCCGGCGTGCGCGAATGACTAGTCATGTGTGACTACCTGCGGAAATGACCCTTGACTGAGGTCATAACGCGCGTCGCCGAGGTCGAGAGACTCGTTGTAAGGGGCGACGGAGGTGCGTGAGATGAGATTCGGTGAGCGGCTGTTAGGGGAGAAGGCCTTTTGGGGCCGCGTCGGTTACACCGGGAAAGCATACGCACCGACGCCCGGCACCTATGCCGGCATCGACACGCTGGGGCTGCGGTACACGACCGTGCAGGACTCCGGCGAGTACCCGCTCCCCGGAGACGGAGCACCGCTGGCCAACTTGCGACCGCTCGTGGCCGCCGCGCTCTACGAGGTTGGGTTTGCTTGGGAAGCCGGTCCGCTCACGACCTGGAGCAATTGACATGCGAATCGCACTGGTTCTGTATCAGATGTTCGCAGGCATGCGAACCAAGCGCGCGGCGCGTCGATTCGCCGCCACTCCCTAGATTTCTTCTGTAGGCGGAGCCAGAGTCTCCGCGACCAGTATCCCGAGCACGATGAGCGCGGCGCCCGCGTACCCGCGCACTCCGAGGCGATCGCCGGCGATCAGGAATCCGAAGATTCCCGCAAAGACCGGCTCCGCGGTCAGAATCACCGCCGTGCGTGTCGGGGGGATGATCTGCTGGGCGCGCGTTTGCACCACGAATCCGAGCGCGCTTGCGAGCAAGCCTGTGGCAGCGATCGCGAACCAGACGGTACCGTCGGCGCCGGGAAGGGGCGCGCGCTCCGCGCCGATGCTCCATATCGCGGATGCAGCGGCCGTCGTTGCGATCTGCACTCCGGCAATTCGAAGCGCAGACCGTCCGGGGGCCAAGCGTGCCAGGAGAAGGATGTGGACGGCGAAGGAGATCGCGCACAGCACTTCGAGCGCGTCGCCGCCGCCGAGACGCATCCCCGACGGCATTGCAAGCAGCACCAAGCCTGCGGTCGCAAGAATGACGCCTGCCGCGGATGCCTTCGAGGGCAAGCGTCGCAGAATCACTGCGCCGAGTAGTGGCGTGATGACGACAAACAGTCCGGTGATGAAGCCGGCGTTGGATGCCGACGTGTACTGCAGTCCGACCGTCTGAAGCGCGTAGCCTCCAAACAGCGCGATCCCGATTGCGACACCGGCAGTCGCCTCGGTCCGACGCAGGCCGCGAAAAGCACCGAAGATCGCCAGCGCCGCGGTAGCGCAGGCGAATCGCAAGGCCAGGTACTGAAACGGCGGGATCCGCTCGACGGCGTCCTTGACGAGCACGAACGTGGAGCCCCAGACGGCGCTGATGCCGATGAGCGCGAACTCCCAGCGATGGCGCCCGAGTACCTTCGTGAGAGTCAAGGGCCTTTACGACGTACAGAACGACCCGATGCCCAGCAATACGGTCACGGTGGAGCCCTTCGTGGCCTTCTGCGAAGGTCCGGGTGATTGATCGACGACGCGTTTGCCGCGCCCGCCGAACTTAGCGCGGAGCCCCGCTGTAGCGAGCGCTTCTTCGGCTTGCTTGCGCGTCATGCACTCGAGATTCGGCACCGCCACAAGCGGAGGGCCGCTGCTTACAACGATGGTTATCGTCGTTCCCGCTCGAACACTGCGACCGGCCGCGGGATTCTGCGACACTACGCGGCCTTTGGGAACCGACATGTCGGCTTCCCGTCGCACCTTCACTTCCAGGCCGGCGGCGTCGAGGTCGCCGCGGGCGCTCGCCTCGGGGTCCCCGGTGACGTTCGGCACGCGCACCATGCGCGGCCCCTGGGAAACCGAGAGGGTGATGGGGGCTTCTCGCCGCACCTCTTGTCCTGCTTCGGGGTCCTGTCCGACGACCTGCAACTTCGGGGCGGTGTCGTGGTTTATGTCGGTGCGATGAAATACAGAAAAGCCGCGATCCCTCAGGGCTGTGACGGCTTTGTCGAAGCTCATTCCGACGATGGCGGGAACGGCGATCAGTTTGGGTCCGATGGACACGACCAGGGAAACCGTTTCGCCGCGGCGCGCGCGCGCGCCCGGTGCGGGCGTTTGCGACAGAATCAGTCCCGACTCCACCGCGTCGTGGTTCCTAAGGGTTACTTCGCTGCGCAGTCCGGCCTTGCGCAGGGTCGCGGCCGCTTGTTGTTGATTCGAGCCTGTGACCGAGGGAACCGTGACAGATGCAAGTGGACCCGCCACCGTCAGTACGCCGCCGAGCGTTACCAGGACGGCAAGGGCCGCCAGCAGGCGCAACGGCAGGCGCCGGCGCCGCCGGCGCGCCGCGCGTGTGGTCGGAGCGCGAAGGACGATGGTCTCCTGCCCGGTGATCGGGATCGCCGTGGTGTGGTGGACTGCGATCCCGAGGTCTCCTCCGACCGTTGGGACCGCGTGATGCAACTCGGCGGCCAGGATTCCCGCAGTTGCCGTGCGCTCGGCGGGGTCGCGCGCGGTTGCCCGCGCGACGACCGCGTCCAGTTCGGGCGGAACGCTCGGGTTGATCGTCATGGCGCTCGGAACGTCCTCGGTTACACGCTTGTAGGCCACTACTACCGGGGAGTCTCCCGTGAAGGGTGTGCGGCCCGTGAGCGCTTCGAACAGCACAACGCCCAGCGCGTAGATGTCCGCCCGGTGGTCGGACTCGTGCCCGGCGACTTGTTCCGGGGCGAGATAGTGCGCTGTGCCGATCAGCATGCCGGCCTGCGTGGCGCGTGATTCCGCCAAGGCTCTGGAGAGGCCGAAATCCGCAACCTTCACGTGTCCGTCGGTCGTCACGAGGATGTTCTCGGGCTTGATGTCCCGATGGACGATTCCGGCGCGACGGGCGGTTTCGAGCGCGGCCGCGACCTGTTCTCCGATGCGAACAACTTGGTCTGGGCGCAGGATACGCCGCTCGGCGAGCACTCCGCGAAGCGTCTGTCCATCGACGTATTCCATCGCCATGTACGGGGCCGAGTCCTCGTAGCCGAAGTCGTAAACCTGCACGATGTTTGGGTGCGACAGGCGGGCGGCGTTCGTCGCTTCTGTTCGGAAGCGCGCTACGAAGTCCGGATCCGCACCTCCGGCGGATAGCACTTTGAGCGCGACGACGCGATCGAGCACCGTGTCGCGGGCGCGATATACCGAGCCCATGCCGCCGGATGCGATGAGGCCGTTGATCTCGTAGCGGCCGCCGACGACCGTCTTTGCCGTGCGGTCGGAGGTTGTGTCCACGAAGAGGAAGTGTACGTCTCGCTTTGAGGGTTGACGCGCACGGGGGCGCACCCGAGGGAAGGCGTCGCATAGACTTCAGCTATGAAGGTCCTGGTGACGGGCGCGACCGGCTTTGTTGGTCGCGGGATCATCCCGGCCTTGCTGGATGCCGGGCACTCGGTGCGGGCGCTGGCGCGCGGCGTGCGCGATGGGACGCTCCCAGGTGAAGTGGATGTCGTCCGGGGCAGCGTTGCCGACCGGGCGCAGGTGCGTGTGGTGGCTGAGGGAATGGACGCGTGCGTGCACTTGGTCGCCGTGATCGTGCCGCGCGCAGAGCAGACGTTCGAAAACGTCAACGTGCTTGGAACCCAGAACCTTGTTAGCGCGTGCGCCGAAGCCGGAGTCCGCCGGTTCGTGCACTTGTCGGCGTTGGGGGCGGCGCCCGACGACCGTTTCCCCTATCTGCGCTCGAAGTGGCAGGGAGAGGAGGCCGTCCGAGGCAGCAGCATGGACTGGACGGTTCTTCGTCCGAGTGCGCTGTTCGGCCCGGAGGCGGGATTCTTCAGGCCGATTGTGTGGACCTTGCGGTGGATGCCGGTATACCCGCTCCCCAAGGGCGGCCGGACGCGGTTTCAGCCGTTGGCCGTCGAGGACCTTGCGGCGTGCGTCGTGCGCGCGCTGGACGGGGCGTGCATGGGCGAGTCGGTTGACCTCGGGGGGCCGGATGTCATGGACTTCCGCGCGATCGTGGAAGTAGTGATGGAGGCTCTGGGCAGACGGCGCAGGCTGGTGAGCATTCCTCTATTTGCAGCTCGTCCGTTTGCGTTCATGCAGGGTCTCCGACGTGAGCCGCTGGTGACCAACCAGCAGCTGGACATGGTTGTACTCGACAACACCTGCGACCTCGATTCTGCCGCGCGCGCTTTCGGAGTCACGCCCCGCAGAATGCGCGAGACCGATTTGCGGTGGCTCGCGCGGCTCTGAGATCTGCCGTCGCGGGAGCCGGAGAGGACGGCCGCGCCGCGCGCGCGGCCGCGGAATACAATAGGCCGCGAACGGGGAGCTCGGGCGAACCGGGCTGAGAGGCCGCTGAGAACCGCGGCGACCCACAGAACCTGATCCGGACAATGCCGGCGGAGGGAGAACGAATGCGCAACGGTGCCTGCTCGAAGGATCGGCTGACGATTGCCGGCCGTGAGTTCGGGTCGCGTCTGATTACCGGAACGGGGAAGTTCTCCGGCGGCGAGATCATGCGGGACGCCTTGGACGCAACCGGCACCGAGATGGTGACCGTGGCGCTGCGGCGCGTGGACTTGGACGCAACCGGCGGTCCCGACATCCTGGAGTTCGTAGATCAGGACCGATACCTGATTCTCCCCAACACTTCGGGGGCCATCGATGCGGACGAGGCTGTCCGCTTGGCGAAGCTGGCGCGCGCAATGGGGCTGCCGGCGTGGGTGAAGTTGGAGGTCACTCCCGATCCGCGCTACCTGCTGCCCGACCCGATCGAAACCTTGCGCGCGGCCGAGCGTTTGGTCGCCGATGGATTCACGGTGCTGCCGTACATCAATGCGGATCCGGTTTTGGCAAAGCGATGTGAGGAGGCCGGCTGCGCGACGGTCATGCCGCTCGGCTCGTGGATCGGTTCGAACCAGGGGCTGCGGTCGCGCGACGCCGTGCGGATAATCGTGGAGCAGTCCGGTGTTCCGGTCGTCGTTGACGCCGGACTCGGCGCACCGTCGCACGCCGCCGAGGCGATGGAGATGGGCGTGGACGCGGTCCTGGTGAACACGGCGATCGCCGTTGCGCGCGATCCCGTCGGGATGGCTCAGGCGTTCCGCGGTGCCGTCATCGCCGGTCGAGAAGCGTATCTTGCGGGTCTTGCACCGACGCGCGCGGGGGCGGAGGCATCGAGCCCGCTGACCGGATTCCTCGACCGCGTGCGGCAGTGAGCTTCCTCGAGGTCCTGGAAGCGACGCCGATCACCGAGTTGGCTTCGTTCGCGATGACGGCGAGAGATGCGGACGTCGATCGTGCGCTCGCAAAGCGGGCCGGCGATCGAGATCTGTGGGACTTCGCGGCTCTCATAGGGCCGGTGGCCGGCGCGCGCCTGGAGGAGATTGCGCGGGCTTCGCATGACCTGACCGAGCGGCGCTTCGGAAAGACCGTACACATGTATGCGCCGCTGTATTTGTCGAACGAGTGCTTGTCCACGTGCACGTACTGCGGATTCGCGCGAACGTTGGATGTTCCCCGACGCACGCTCAGCATCGCCGAGGCGACGGCCGAGGCGCAGTTCCTTCACGCCCAGGGGTTTCGTCACATTCTGCTGCTCACGGGAGAGAACCAGAAGTTCACGGGCGTGGACTTCTTGGTTGAGCACATCACTGCCGTCCGTGAGATCATGCCGCAGATCTCGGTTGAGGTACAGGTGTGGTCCGAGGAGCAATACGCGCGCTTGATGGACGCCGGATGCAACGGTGTCGTGATCTACCAGGAGACCTACGACCGCGAGACCTACCGCGCGTTCCACGTCCTTGGGAAGAAACGCAAGTACGACTGGCGGTTGGAGGCTCCCGAGCGCGCGGCGCGCGCGGGCGCGCGCCGCGTGGGGATCGGGGCGCTGCTCGGCTTGCACGAACCGTGGCGCGAGGATGCGGTCGCGGTCGCCGCGCACGCGCTGCACATGCTCAAGGTGGCATGGCGCACCGAACTCACCGTCAGCATGCCGCGAATCCGTCCCAGTTCCAGTGAGTATTCGCCGAAGGAGCCGATCACCGACCGGGAGTTCGCGCAGACTTTGTGTGCATTCCGCCTGTTGCTGCCGGATGCGGGTTTGGTGATGAGCACGCGCGAGGGCGGGGAGTTCCGCGATCATCTGGTGCCGCTGGGGATTACGCACACCAGCGCGGGGTCGCATACCGACCCCGGCGGGTACTCAACGCCGGACGCTTCGGGTTCACAGTTCGAAGTCGACGACACTCGTTCGGCCGCCGAGGTCGCGGCCACCTTGCGCGCGATGGGATACGAAGTTGTATGGAAGGACTGGGACGCCTCGATGCGCGCCCCACTCGCCGTGGTGTGAGATGCCGGTGAGGATCGTCGCGAACGGAAAGCCGCGCGAAGTGGAATCGGGTGAGACCGTCGCCGACCTGCTGGCCGCCTTCGGATGGAAGTCGGAGTGGGTCGTGGTCGAAGTCAACGGCGAGCCGTTGGAGCGCGCGCGCTACGCGAGCGTGTACCTGGTCGACGGGGATCGGCTCGAAATCGTGCGCGCCGTCGCGGGAGGAGCATGACCGCCGACGCGCGCCGTGCGCGCTTGCGGGATGCCCGGCTGTACCTGTGCGTCGGGATCCGCGAGGACCTCGCAGTGTTCCTCGACGAAGTTCTCGGCGCGGGAGTGGACATCGTGCAATTGCGTGACAAGCACGCCGATGCGGCGGCGCAGTTGCGCGCGGCGGAGGTGTTTCGCGCAGCGTGCGACCGGCATGGTGCGCTGTTTATCGTCAACGATCGCGCGGATCTGGCCGTCGTCGCCGGCGCAGACGGCGTTCACGTCGGTCAGGACGATTTGCCGCCGGAGCACGCGCGGTCGCTGGTGGGGCCCGAACTTCTCGTCGGACGCTCGACTCACACCGCGTCCGAAGTGCGTGTCGCGAGCGTCGAGCCGGTCGACTACATCGGTGTCGGACCGGTGCGGGCGACGCCGACGAAGCCCGGGCGGCCGGGTGTCGGGCTCGAGCTTGTGCGCGTTGCCGCGGCCGAGTCGACATATCCGTTCTTCGTCACCGGAGGCATGGATGCGGAGTCGCTTCCAGAGGTTCTGGCGGCGGGCGCGCGCGGGGTTGTTGTCGTGCGCGCGATCACCGAAGCGGTTGACCCTGCCGCGGCCGTTCGCGGCCTGCGCGCGGTCCTGGGCGCGCGCTAGCATTCGGGGGTGGCTGCCAAGGTGGATTCGAAGGCCTTTCGGTACGCGGCGATCGAGACGCTCCTCGGGCCGGGGTGGTTCGCCTACGGCGACGATGGCGTCGTCATCGTCGAAACGGGGTCGGAGGCGGTGTTCTTGCGCGCAGCGACTCGCGCACTCGGCGCGCGGCCCAAGCGCGATGACCCGGGAGCGGCGTTCATCCGGCGCGTGCGCGTGGCGATGCAAAACGGGGATGGCTCCGTTGTCGACTGGTCGGTCATGCGCCCCTTCGCGCGCGCAGTCCTGAAAGCTACATCTGCGATTCCGCGTGGTTCAGTGTGCAGCTATGCGGAGATTGCCGAAGCGATCGGTCGGCCACGTGCGGCGCGCGCCGTAGGAACGGCGCTTGCGCGCAATCCTGTTCCGCTGCTTGTCCCGTGCCATCGCGTCGTGCGGTCCGACGGTTCGCTGGGGGAGTACGGGATGGGGGGCGCGCGCGCGAAGCGGTGTCTGTTGGCCGCCGAGGGCGCGGTTAGCGACTGAGCGTTGCTTCACCCGAATCCGTGCATGGGGCCCGGGAGCGTTCGGCCGGGGGTCAGTGCTCGCGGCGCAGTCGCAACGTAAATGTTGCCCCGTTCCCCGGACGGCTGTGAACCCCGATGGTGGCGCCCATACCGGCGCACTGTTGCCGGGCGAGGTAGAGCCCTACCCCCAAACCGCGTGATTGACTCCCGATGCGGAAGAACCGCTCGAATATGCGTTCCTGCAAATCTTGCGGGATGCCCACGCCGCGGTCGGTTACCTGGATGACGATAGCGTCCTCGTCGAGGAAAGCGCGCAGACTGATGGGGCTTCCGGTGGGTGAGAACTTGCGAGCGTTGCCGAGCAGATTCGCAACGATCTGGTGTAGATGAAGGGCATCGGCCATGGCGCGCGGCAGATCGGATTCGACGGTGACGGATACCGGATGCTCCTCGTCTCCTTGTTCGTCGGCGGCTTCGCGAAGGATCAGATCGACGGCGACGGGCTCGATTGCGACCGTCATGGTTCCGTGGTCGATTTGGGTCACGTCGATCATGTCGGTGATCATGCGCTCCAGACGCCCGCCGGCTCTGCGGATGCGCCGTCCGATCTCGGCGACGGTTGCGGAGTCCAGGCGGTCGGCCTGCTGGGCGAGTGTGAATCCGAAGCCGGTGATCGAGGTCAAGGGCGTGCGCAACTCGTGGCGCACGACCGACAAGAAGTCGCGGGTCAATTGCTCGGCTTGACGCTCGAGGTCTACTCGTTGGCGTTCGATGGCTTGCGCGGTTCCGATCGCGGCGGCGACGACGGGAGCCAGCGAAAGCAGATGCGCGCGCTCCTGGGGTGAAAAGGCGTCCTCGCGGTGCGAGTCAAGTTGCATCACGCCGATCACCTCGCCGGCCCTGGATAGGGGAAGGACGAGGTATGTGCGCGCGCTCCTGGCGCCGTTCGCGTGTACGCGAGGATCACGGGAGATGTCGGGGATGTAGAGCGGTTCGTTGTCTGCAGCGACGATCCCCGTCATTCCCTCGCCGATCGGAATGTGGACGATGGGGGCATCTTCGGTCGATGGCGGATCGGATGCGGTGCTCACCAGCATTCCGTCTTGGACGAGTTGGATCCCGATGCCGGACGGGCGCGCGATGCTGCGCACGCCGGCGAAGGTGCGCGCGAGCACTTCTGAGAGGTCCAGGGCCGAGGTGATGTCGGCGATCGCCTCAATCAGCGGTTCCTCGGTGAGGGTCTCCGCCTTTCGTGCGGTATCCATGTGGCCCAGTAGATCGAATCGCCTCGGGTGGGTCCATGCTGAAATCGGGGGGTTTTCCAGGAAGATGGGACGGTTCCTTGTAACTGCTTGACGCGCGCGCGACCGGCGGCGTATCGTTCAGGACTCGAACATATGTTCGAGTCTACAAGGGGGCCGGCACGCCGCTGGGTGGCCGGGCATATCGATGTCCAAGCGTTACGCAGATCCCATCGAGGTCGAGTCATCCGAAGGGTCACCGACGGCATTTCGATGGCGTGGCGCCCATTACCGGGTGCGCGCGGTGTCGCACAAATGGCGCGAGGCCGGCGGTTGGTGGGAGGTTCCGGACGCGACCGACAAGCCCTGGGCCGGCGGGCGCGCGCGCGAGGTCGTGCGGGTGACGGCGGTGCGCTCCGGCGGTTCCGACGGCATGTACGAACTGGCGCGCGACATGCGCACCGGGATCTGGTCGATGCTTCGCGTTTGGGACTGATCTGTCGTGACGTCTCCGTTTGCTCATCTTTCCGTCCGCTCCGTGTACTCGCTGCGCGAAGGTGCGATTCGTTTGGACGAACTCGCTGCGCGTACGCGCGACCTCGGCATGAATGCGGTCGCGTTGACCGATCGCGATTCACTCGCCGGCGCTGTGCGCTTCACGCAAGCGTGTGCGGCGTACGACATCAAACCGATCTACGGCGCGCGTCTGACGACCGCGCACGACGAAGCGGTTGCGCGCGAGGATCGCTTCGTCGTCACGATGCTCGCACGCGATCGCAAAGGGTACGAGAACCTCTGCCGCATCCTTACCGCCGCGCACCATCGTGGTGAGCGCGCAGATCCGTGCGCGACGGTAGAGGATCTGCGCGCGCACTCCGACGGGCTCTTCTGCATGCTCGGGCCCGAGAGTGACGCCGGGCGTCTGATCGCGCGCCGTTCCGTCGACGGTGCGCGCGACTGCGTGCGCGACTGGCTCGAGATCTTTGGGTTCCGGCGGTTGCTGGTGGAAGTCCGCAACCGGCTCGAGCCGGGAGACGATGTGATTGCCGCGCGCGCGGCGGCTTTCGCCGAGGATCTGCGATTGCGCGCGGTTGCGACGACGGGCGCGCGCGCTCTCACTCCGGCCGACGCGTTCCTCGGCGACGTGCTCGACGCGATGCGCAAACTCGTTCCTCTCTCTGAGCATCATCGCGACAACTCCAACTACGAAGCGACGTTGAAGAGCCCGCGAGAGATGGCGGCGTTGTTCGGCGACCGGCCCGGCTTGCTCGCCGAAGCCGCGCGCGTGGCCGAGGAGTGCGACTTCACGCTGGAACTCGGTCGCGTGCAGGTGCCGTCGTATCCGATGCCGCGCGGCTTGCCGCAGCGTTCGCTGAATGAACTGCTCGCAAGGAACTGTTTCGAGGGCATCGCGCGCCGCGGAATGCGCGAGTCGCCGCGGTTGCGCGCGACGCTGGATGCCGAGTTGCGGATGTGCGCGCGCCTGGGCTTCGCCGGGTACTTCCTCACCGTCGCCGACATCGTGCGCCGCATCAAGCAGATGGGGATTCGCAGCGCATGTCGCGGGTCGGCCGCAGGCAGCCTGATTTGCTACCTCACCGGGATCAGCGAGGTGGATCCGATCGAGCACAACTTGGTGTTCGAGCGATTCATGAATCCCTATCGCTCGAACGAACTTCCCGACATCGACCTTGACGTAGAGAGCGCGCGCCGCGAGGAGGTCTACCGCGACATCCTGCGCACGTTCCGGCCCGAAAGAGTCGCGTGCGTTGCGATGGTGGACACTTACCGCGCGCGCGGCGGGATCCGCGAAGTCGGCAAAGCGCTTGGCCTGCCCGAGAGCGAGGTCGGTCTCATCGCGAAGTCCTTCCCGCACATCTCCGCCTCGGGCATCCATGCTGCGCTCGAACGCCTTCCCGAACTGAAGCGATCGTCGCTGCGCGCGGGACAGATGGAGTTGTTGTTCAACGTGGTCGAACGACTCGCGGGATTTCCTAGGCATTTGGCGCTGCATCCCTCGGGAATCCTTATCGCGCCCGACGATTTGCTGACGCGCACTCCAATGGAGCGTTCCGCGAACGGGTTTCGGATGTCTCAGTTCGACAAGGACGATGTCGAAGCGCTCGGGTTGCTCAAACTCGACGTGATCGGCATCCGAATGTTGTCCTCGATGACCATGGCGGTCGCGGAGGTGAAACGAACGAGCGACGAGGACGTCGACCTCGATGCGATACCTCGCGAGGATCCCGAAGCGTTCGATCTCATTCGTTCTTCGCGCACGGTCGGCTGTTTTCAGATCGAGTCGCCGGGCCAGCGTGAGTTGCTCGGAAAACTGCAGCCGGAACGTTGGAGAGACTTGATCGTCGAGATCTCGCTGTTTCGTCCCGGCCCGGTGCAAAGCGACATGATCGGCCCGTATCTCGCGCGCCGTCACGGATGGGCGCGTCCGGTGTACGCGCATCCCTCCTTGCGCGCGTGCTTGGCGGAGACCTTCGGCGTCGTGGTGTACCACGAGCAGGTGATGCGCGCGATCGCAGCGGCGACCGGAGAGGATCTCGGAAAGGCCGACCAAGTCCGGCGCGAACTGGCGCGCGAGGACCGCCTGCCCGCGCTTCGCGAGTGGTTCTTCGAGCGCGCGCGCGCCAACGGATGGCGCGAAGGCGAGATCGAGCCTGTGTGGCACCAGGTGTCTTCGTTCGCCGCATTCGGGTTCTGCAAGGCGCACGCGGCAGCTTTCGCGGTGCCGACCTATCAATCGGCGTGGTTGAAGGCGCATCATCCGGCGGCGTTTACCGTCGGAGTGCTGACGCACGAACCAGGGATGTATCCCCGCAGGGTGATCCTGGACGACGCGCGCCGCCACGGTGTCGAGGTCCAGCCTCTGGACGTTGGTGCGTCCGCACGCGAATACACGGTAGAGCGCGCAGGCAGTGCGTGGGGAGTGCGGATAGGTCTGATGCACGTCGAAGGAATCAACGATGCCGAGATCGCGTCGATCCTGCAAGCGCGCAGCGAGCGAGAGTTCACCGGCGTGGTCGACTTTTGCCGGCGGACATCGGTGTCGCGACCCGTGGTGGAGGCGCTAATCCACGCCGGCGCGCTCGACGCCTTCGGTGGACGCCGTGACCTGTTGCTGCACGTGGCGGGGCTGTGGGAGGGGAGTAGGCCGAGACCCGAACCGACGCAGCAGGAGTTTGTCTTGCGGGAGCCGGTGACCTCGTGGGGGTTGCGTCCGTACACCGACGTCGAAAAGGTGCGCGCAGAACTCGAAGTGACCGGCATGGACTCAAGCCGTCACGTGATCTCGTTCTACCGTCCGACGCTCGCGAGCCTCGGGGTGACTGCCGCGCGCGACCTTCTCGACTGCCGCCAGGACGAGCGCGTGATGATCGCCGGCGTCAAGGTGGCTTCCCAGACCCCGGCGGTCCGTTCAGGGCAGCGCATCATCTTTCTCACCCTGGACGACGGCACCGGACTGACCGACACGGCGGTGTTCGAAAGCGTCCAGGAGCAGTGCGCGTGGACGATCTTTCACTCGTGGCTGTTGGTGGTGCGCGGACGGGTTCGCCGCACCGGCGCGCGCGGGGTCTCGATCACCTGCGAGCGCGCCTGGGATTTAGCCGCGCTCGCGCGCGAGCATCGTGACGGATCGCTCGACGCTGCAGCGCTGTGGACCGAAGGCGTAGCCGAGATCGAGGCGGCCGATGCCGAGCGGCGCAGAAGCGCGCGCGCGCGTGGCCGCAGGCCCGAACCGGTGCCGCGCGCGCCTGCCCCGCGCGCGATTCCGATGCCGGCGCGCACCCCTGCCGATTCCCCTGCGGCGACGGCGCCGCGCAAGCTCTGGCATGCCAGCGGAGGCTCCGCGGGAGCATGATGGGGATATGGAGCGCCCGAGCGAACGGATCTTGCACGTGGACATGGATGCCTTCTACGCGTCTGCCGCCGTTCGGGAAGACCCCTCGCTCACGGGCAAGCCGGTTGCTGTCGGTGGTGGGGGACCTCGCAGTGTGATCACCAGCGCCTCGTACGAGGCGCGCGCCTTCGGAGTGCGTTCGGCGATGCCGGCGATGCGCGCGCGGCGTCTGTGCCCGGACTTAGTGATCGTCCCGCCCGACTTCGCGCTCTATCGCCGGGAGTCCAAGGCGATTCATGAGATCTTTCTGTCCTTCACGCCACTGGTCGAGTCGGCGTCCATGGACGAGGCTTTCCTCGACGTCGCAGGATCCCAGAGATTGTTCGGTGAGCCCGTTCAGGTCGCAGCGCGCGTGCGCGCGCGCGTCCGAAAGGAGCGTCGCCTAGCCTGCTCCGTCGGGGTCGCGTCCAACAAACTGCTGGCAAAGATTGCAAGCCGTCGCGCTAAGCCCGACGGAATCGTCCACGTTCCTTGCGACCGAGTGCGTGAGTTCCTCGACCCCTTGCCCGTCACCGAGTTGTGGGGTGTCGGAGAGCAGACTGCCGCTGCGCTCGACCGGTTGGGTGTGCGCTTCGTCTCGGACCTGTTGGCACTGCCCGACGGTGTGCTCGAGCGTGCGTTCGGCCATTCTCCCGCGGCGCACCTGTTGCGAATGGCGAGTGGCGAGGACGATCGGCCGGTCGTGCCGCATGAACCGTCCAAACAGGTCTCCGCGGAACAGACCTTCGGCCGCGATCTGGACGCACCCGAGGACGTGCGAAGAGAGCTGCTCCGGCTGGCCGACAAGGTCTCCGGTCGTCTGCGCGCCACGGGAGTCTCGGCGCGAACGGTGACCATCAAAGTTCGCTTCTCGGATTTCCGAACTGTGACTCGCTCGCGTACGCTTCCGGCCCCAACCGACGTGGCGGCGAGGTTGTACGAGGCTGCGCGTGAGCTGTACGAGGAGATGCGCCTGCACCGTGCCCGAATCCGACTGCTCGGAGTTGCCGCGACCGGCCTGGTGACCGGTCACGGACCCGAGCAGCTCCGATTAGGTGAACGTCCGGACCGGTGGCGAGAAGCAGACGCGGCGATGGATCGACTTCGTGGTCGCTACGGTCGTGACGCGGTTGAACGCGCAGCCGTATCCGAGCCGCGGCCGCGTCGGTTCCCTCAAGGGCCGGGAGAGCAAGGAGGGGAGAGAACGTGAGTCGGAAAGTTCGATATGAGATAAACGGTCGCGTTGCGGTCGTGACGATCGACCGTCCCGAGGTGCGCAACGCCATGGACGCCGAAGTGTTCGAAGGACTCCTGGACGCCGGACGAAGGGCGGGCGCCGACGAGGACGTGCGCGCCGTCGTTGTGACCGGCAATGGGCCTGCTTTCTCAAGTGGAATCGACACGACGATATTCACCCAGGGGGGAAATTCCGACCCAGGGACAATCGACATCGCCGCGTTGCAGCGATCCTTCTCGGTCTTCGAGGAGATTCCGAAGCCCGTCATCGCTGCCGTGGGCGGGCCGGCGTTCGGCGCAGGGCTTCAACTGGCCATTGCGTGCGACTTCCGGGTCGCGGGGGCGGATGCGGAGTTCAGCGTGATGGAGGTCCGATGGGGCTTGATTCCCGACCTCGGGGGAACGGTTCGTTTGCCTCGTCTAATCGGTCTGGGTAGGGCGAAGGACCTCGCCATGACCGCGCGACGCGTGGGGGCGGCCGAGGCTGCGGCCATCGGACTGGCGGAGCGAGCATCTCTCGCCGGCGAGCACTTGTCCGTCGCCATTGATTGGGCCGCCGACCTCGCGGCGGGTCCGCCGTTGGCCATCGCCGCGATCAAACGACTCGCCAACCAGTCGTTCGACGTCTCGGTGTCGACGGGGTTGGACCGTGAGGTGCAGGCCCAGCGTTCCATCCTGTTCTCCGCCGACTTCGCGGAGGCCGTCATGGCTCGCGTGCAGAAGCGCGCGCCCGATTTCCATGGGCGCTAATTCCGTCTCTTGTTCGGCCATCGCACGCCAACCTATAATTAAGGCTTGAGGCAGGTGGGAGAGTCGTTGACGATGCCGCTTTCGGATCACGAACAAAGGATTCTCGACGAGATCGAGCGCAGGCTCGTCGCAGAGGACCCAAAGTTCGCACGAACTACCGCGGTCGCAACGCCGCGGGGCGTAGCCGTGCGGCGCGTCAAGCGTGCGGCCTACGGGTTCGGCGTCGGCCTCTTGTTGTTGCTTGTGGGGCTGCTCGCCGGTCTCGGCGGTGCTGACTGGCTGCTGGCATTCGGTCTCTTGGGTTTCGCGGTCATGCTTGCGTCGGTCGTCGCGTTTGCGCGTGCGTCGAAGGACATCGGGGGACTGAGCGGCGGCGGAGCCGACGCGCTGAAGTGGTTCGGCAAGGCGGAAGAGCACTGGCGCAAGCGCTTCGAGCGCGGCGATGGGCGCTGAACGACACAATCGCGATACTTTCTTGAGAAATCCGTCATCCGCGTCTTGCACTGATGTACCTGTGTGCCGTAGAACATGACCCTTCCCCTCTTGGCGGACGGACCCTTCTTCCAACGCGTGAGGACCTATGTCAGAGGATGGTTTTAGCTCTTTCCAGACCGCTCGTTTCACAGGCATCACCGGGAACCAACTGCGCTACTGGGACAAGATCGGGCTCGTCAGCCCGTCGGTTCGTTCGACGGGTGGCCGCTCCGGAGTTCGACGTGCGTATTCCTTCCGCGACCTGGTCGCGCTGAAGGTTGTGAAGTCGCTGCTCGACGGCGGTATGTCGCTGCAGCGTGTTCGCCGTGCTTTCGAATTCCTGCGCGACCATGCTCACTTCGACGCGCAGTTGTCCGAAGTGAAGCTGGTGACCGACGGTCGCAGCATCTTCAAGATATGCAAGGACGACGGGGAGATCCTCGACGCGCTGCGTCATGGTCAGATGACGTTCTTCGTCGCGATAGACCGTCTCGCCGGGGATCTCAACGGCAGCGTTAGCGAATTCCAGCGCGACCGGGACCAGTTCATTCGTGCGCTGCGCATGGCTGAGAACGACTTGCGAGACGAAATGGAACCCACGCGTCGCCGTCGTCGCCGGGCGTAGTCCTTCCGTAGCGCGCGCGCCACCGCGTCGGTCGGTCCTTTATACTCGGGACAACCATGCGGAAGCGTGGGGAGGACCCCGTTGGGGAGAGCACTTGTTCTCAACGCAACCTACGAGCCTCTGTGCGTCGTTAGCGCGAGGCGGGCGTTGGTGCTCGTCCTCAAGCACAAGGCTGAGCTTGTTCACGAAGACGGAGGGGCGTTTCACTCCGAGCATATGACGGTCCCCATACCGTCGGTCGTGCGACTCAAGTACTTCGTCAAGGTGCCCTATCGGGCACGCGCCACCCTTTCGCGTCGCGCTGTGTTCGTGCGAGACGGCTTCCGCTGTCAGTACTGCGGTGAACCGGCGGAGAACGTCGACCACGTGTTCCCTCGATCCCTCGGGGGTCCGCACACCTGGGAGAACGTGGTGGCGTCGTGCCGGTCCTGCAATGCCCGAAAAGAGAATCGCTTGCCCCACGAGGTGGGGATGCGTTTGCGATGCAAGCCGGGGGCACCGCGAGAAACGGTGTGGATCATCGTCGCGGTGGGTCGGATCGACCCGAAATGGGAGCCGTACCTGACTTCGATCACGCGCGAACTCTCGCTTCACGGCGCGCGCGCCTGACTCCGCATCCGGCGGGACTCCCTTGTGCTTTTTTGCCCCATTCTCCCCAGATGCAACAACAAGCAACAATCTTGATCTAGAGTGACCAAGATCCCTCTTCCAAGTGCGTTGACATCGTTCCCGCCGGTGGCGTAGAGTGGCGCCAAGTGGTGGAAGGTAGAGGGAAAAGTGTTCCTGGGGGAGTACCAGCACTCGCTTGACGCAAAAGGCAGGGTCATCCTGCCTTCTCGGTTTCGCGCCGAGCTTGCGGCCGGTTGTGTCATCACCAAGGGACGCAACGGTTGTCTTTCGGTGTTCCCGACGAGCGAGTGGGCGACGGTGGCCAAGAAGTTGAGCGAACTGCCGCTTTCGAGCCAGCAGGCCCGCGATGCCGCGCGAGTCATCTTCTCAGGGGCAATCGAACAAGTTCCGGACCGGCAGGGGCGGGTCCTGATTCCGGAGCAGTTGCGGGCGTATGCGGGTCTTGATCGGGATGTGACGGTCTCGGGCGTGGGTTCCCGACTCGAGGTCTGGGACGCCGAGCGGTGGCGGCAGCACATGGCGCCGGCCGAGCGCGAGTTCTCCGAGATCGCGGACGCGCACCCGGACCTGCCCTTCTGACAGGAGCGGAGACGATGCAGGCAGCACAGCAGATCGGCGCGGTGGCCAGGGTCGCAGAGGACAGTTGGGCTCCGGTTCGCGAGCTCAAAGACAGCATCTATCTGCTCGCGCTTACTGCTTCGAGCCTTGGGATCTACCTCGGCCTTGGTGCCGTCGTCGTCCGGCTGGTCGCGTCCAGGTGAAAGGCGTGATGCGTGCGTGAATTCCATGTCCCGGTCCTTCAAGCGCAGGCGGTGGCCTATGCGGTGCCCGAACCAGGCGAACGCGTCTGTGTCGACTGCACGTTGGGCGCAGGCGGGCATGCGGAAGCCCTCCTCCGGGCCATGGGGCCCGCTGGCCGGTTGCTCGGAATCGATAGGGACCCAGAGGCGCTCCGCTTGGCGGGAGAGCGCTTAGCGGAGTTCGGGGATCGGGTTCGACTGGTACACGGGAACTTCGAGGACTTGGGGGAGCTGGTGGCGCAGAACGGGTGGGGAAGGACCGACGCGGTGGTCTACGACTTCGGCGTGTCCTCCATGCACCTCGATCGGCCGGAGCGTGGCTTTTCCTACCAGCACGATGCGCCGCTTGACATGCGAATGGACACGACGCAGCAAGTTTCCGCTCGCTCGATCGTGAACGAGTACTCCGAGCGCGAGATCAGCCGAATCATTTGGACTTACGGAGAGGACCGCTGGGCGGCTCGGATCGCCAAGTTCATCGTCGCGGCCCGGCAGCGCGCTCCACTTGAGACTACCGACCAACTCGTCGAAGCGATTCTGGCAGCCATCCCCCAAGCGGCGCGCCGGGGAGGGCCGCATCCGGCGCGCCGCACCTTCCAAGCGTTGCGCATCGCCGTCAATCGAGAACTTGAGGCAATCGAGACTTCCCTGCCGCAGGCGGTCGACGTGCTTGCACCAGGCGGGCGTCTCGTCGCACTGTCCTACCACTCGCTGGAGGACCGCATCGTGAAGCGGGCTCTGCGAGCCGAGGCCGGCGCCGAGTCGCCCCGCCTGCGGATTCTTACCAAGAAGCCGGTCCGTCCCGAGGACGAAGAGGTTGCGCGGAATCCGCGCGCGTCTGCGGGACGCCTGCGCGCTGCAGAGCGTCTTGCTGCGCGGCCCGAATCGACAGGACCGTTCGGGGGAGGGAGTGCTGCATGACTCCTACTTCGCGGTCCGCACTTAGCCCCAGGCGACCGGTCCCGGCGCCGGAGCGGCCACGTCACCTCGAAGTGGTGCGTGGCCGCCCGGTGCCGGGCCGGCGCCCCCCTTCGTGGTTCGTCGTCCTGACCCTCGCGGCTACCGGTCTCTCGTTGTTTGCCCTGATCAGCGCCCAGGTGCTGCTTGGGCAGGCCTCGATCACTGAATCGCGGCTGAGCGGCCAACTGGCGGTCAAGCAGGCTCGGATGCAGTCACTTGATCTGGAAGTGGCCCGCCTCGGCGCTCCCGGAACGGTCGCGGCGCGCGCGCGCAAGCTTGGGATGGTTCCCGCAACGGACGTGGTGGTGCTGGACCGAAACGGTGTGCGGACCGGGCGTCCCGCCGGTGACCGCCGGTAGGGGGAGGGTTCCGTTGGCGGCAGTAAGACGCGGGCGGGGCAGGAACGGGGCGCGTCGTGCGGGAAGCCGCTCGACAACGCGGTTGGTCTCGATGCTCGTCATGTTGACCCTTGCGCTCAGCTTGGTTGCCGGGAGATTGGTGCAGTTGCAGGTTGTGCAGGCGCAACCCCTGCAGATGCTCGGGGAGGAGCAGCGGCTTCGCACGATCGATCTTCCGGCGCGTCGGGGCGCGATCTACGACCGGAACATGACACCGCTGGCGGTCTCCGTCGAGACGCGCGCCGTGTATGCGCATCCGCGCGCCATAACCGATCCCGTGGTGGCTGCCCGCTTGCTGGCGCCGGTCCTCGGGATCGCGGAGTCGGATCTGGTACAGCGCTTGGGCGTGGACGTGAACTTCACTTACCTGGCGCGAAGGGTCTCACCGGCGGTCGTCGACAAAGTGACGGCCCTGGACCTGCCCTACGTGGGATCTCACCCAGAGTCGTTGAGGGCGTATCCAGCCGGGTCTGTGGCGAGCCAGTTAATCGGGTTTGTCGGTACGGACGGCGAGGGGCTCGGGGGGCTTGAGTTCAAGTACGAGCGGACCCTTGGGGGAACGCCGGGCCAGGAGATCATCGAGCAAGACCCCCGTGGACGGCCAATCCCTCAGGGTCGCAGCAGGGTGCGAACCTCGACTCCCGGGAAGGGCTTGGCGCTCACCATAGACCGGGACTTGCAGTTCTTCGCTGAGGACGCGCTGGCCCGCGGTGTGCGGGAGAACGGCGCGCGCAACGGTGTGGCCATCGTGATGGACCCGCGCAGCGGTGACGTTCTGGCGATGGCTAACTACCCTCCCTTCGAAGCGGAGAGGCTCTCCGATTCGACTCCGGACGAACGACGCAACCGAGCCGTCACCGACGCCTACGAGCCGGGATCGGTGAACAAGGTTGTTACCGCGGCAGCGGCGATCGAGGCTGGAATTGTTACCCCGGAGGACCAACTGACCGTACCGTCGACGATTCGCGTAGCCAACCAGGTGTTCCACGATTCGCACTCGCACCCGGTCGAGCGAATCACCTACGCACAAGCCATCGCTGAGTCGTCTAACGTTGGAACGATCAAGGTCGCGCTGAAGCTCGGCCCGAAGCGGCTGTACGACGCCCTCACCCGCTTCGGGTTGGGCAGCTCGGCGCAGGTAGGCTTCCCAGGGGAATCCTCGGGCGTGTTGCTCCCGGTAGGGGATTGGTCGGGAACGAGCATCGCGACTATCCCGATCGGGCAGGGGATCGCCGCGACGCCGCTGCAGGTGGCGTCGGTGTACGCGACGCTGGCGAACGACGGTGTCCGGGTTCGCCCGCGACTTGTCCGTGGCGTCGTCGAGAGCGACGGCTCGGTTACCCCGGTGCCGGCGGCTCGGGCCGTGCGGGTGGTGCAGCCATACACCGCGGCGCAGGTGCGCGGCATGCTCGTCGGCGTGGTCGAGCACGGGACCGGCTCGCGCGCGCGCATCCCCGGGTACCTGGTCGGAGGCAAGACGGGAACCGCGCGCGTGCCGTTGAAGGACCGCCGCGGCTATTCGAGGAACATCGTTACGACGTTTGCCGGACTGGCTCCGGCCGACGACCCGCGTATCGTCGTCCTGGTAGCCATGGACAATCCGCGCACGCGGTTCGCGGCGTTGACCGCCGCTCCGGTGTTCCGGGAGATCACGCAGTTTGCCCTGGGAAAGCTCGGGATTTCGCCGACGATCGCAATCCACGACGGCGCCGAGTTCGGGCTGAGATGGTCTCGAAAGCCGTGATAGAGTGCGCGCGCGCCGGCCTCTGCCGCGCGCGCGGGTGGGGACGGAAGGATCCACGGCCGTGCCCATGAATGTTTCGAAACTCGTATCCGCCGTCGCGGGTTCCCGCGTCGTCGGCAGCGGCGACATCATCTTCGGCGACATCACCTTCGACTCGCGCGCGGTCCGTCCCGGGACGGTCTTCTTTTGCGTCCCCGGCTCGCGTGCCGACGGACACGACTTCGCAGGTCGAGCCGTCCGTGACGGTGCGGTCGCGCTGGTGGTCGAACGTGACGTGAATGCGAGCGTCCCTCAGATTCTGGTCTCGTCGGTGCGAGCAGCGATGGGGCCCATGGCGGCCGCCTTCTTCGGTCACCCGGCGCTGGACCTGACCCTGATCGGCATCACCGGTACCAACGGCAAGACCACCACTGCCTATTTGCTCGAATCGGTGTTCGGCGCGATGGGGATGAAGGCGGGGCTGATCGGGACGGTCGCCACCCATGTGGGGGATGAGGTTCGTCCGGGGGTGCGCACGACTCCGGAGGCAGCCGACCTGCAGCGCTTGCTCGCCGAGATGCGCGACGCCGGGGTGCGAGGTGTGGCGATGGAGGCCTCGTCGGAAGGGCTCCTCGCCTTGCGGGTGGAGGGCACCGTGTTCACCTGCTCGATCTTCACCAACCTGTCGCGGGACCATCTCGACACGCACGGCACCATGGATGCGTACTTTGAGGCCAAGGCCATGCTGTTCCGCCCCGAGATGAGCCGGCGTGCGGTGGTGAACGCGGAGGATCCCTACGCACGGCGCCTGATCGCCCGATCGGCCGTACCGCTGGTCACCTTTGGCTGGGAGGATCGGGTCGACGTGCGCGCCTTGCGGATCGCGATGGATCGCGCCGGTTCCCTTGTCGAGGTAGACGTGGCCGGCGCGCGCCTGCATGTGCGCGTTCCGATCCCCGGGCGTTACAACGCGACCAACGCACTCGGGGTCCTCGCGACCGCCCACGCCATGGAGTGGCCGCTCGATGCTGTCGTTGGCGGGATCGAGTCGTTCTCCGGGGTTCCCGGACGCATGGAGCGAGTGGAGGCCGGCCAGGACTTCACCGTGCTCGTCGACTACGCGCACACACCGGAATCGCTCGAGGGCGTTCTGCGCGCCGCGCGAGAGTTCACGCCGCAAGGATCTTCGTTGATCTTGGTGTTCGGGTGCGGCGGCGATCGCGATCGCGGAAAACGACCGCAGATGGGCCGGATCGGCGCGGAGTTGGCCGACAGGGCGCTGATCACCAGCGATAACCCACGGTCGGAGGATCCGGCGGCGATCATTCGAGATATCGAAGTCGGCGCGCGTGAATCCGGGCGGGTCTTCGTGTCGATCCTGGACCGTCGCGACGCGATCGCCGAGGCATTGCGTGCTGCCGGCCCAGGTGACGTGGTCGTCGTCGCGGGGAAGGGCCACGAGACCGGGCAGCAGTTCGCCGACCGGACTCTGCCGTTCGATGATCGCATCGTTGTTCGCGAGATACTGGAGGAACTGTGCTCGCGTTCACGCTGATCGACGTCGCCGCAGCGACCGGCGGGTCCCTCGAGGGCGAGGGCGGCGCGCGTGTGCTGTCGGTGGTGACCGACACGCGGCAGGGATGCGCGGGTGTGCTGTTCGTGGCGTTGCGCGGGGAGCACTCGGACGGGCACCGGTATGCGGAAGATGCGCTGCGCGCGGGGGCGGTGGGAGTGCTCGTCGGTTCGGAATACTCGGGGACGGGTCCGCTCGTTCGCGTTCCGGATCCGCTGACTGCTCTGGCTGCGCTTGCGGCTGCGGCGCGCGCGCGCTTGCGCGCGAAGGTGATCGCGGTCACTGGGTCCTCGGGGAAGACGACGACGAAGGACTTCATCGCGGCAGCCTGCGGCGTCGAGCGTCGCACGGTGGCCAGCCGCGCGTCGTACAACAACGAGATCGGCGTGCCGCTCACGGTGCTGTCGGCCGATGAGGACACCGAGGTGCTCGTGGTCGAGGTCGGCAGCCGTGGCCTCGGGCACATTGCGTCGCTCGCACCGGTCGTGGGGCCGGACGTGGCAGTGGTTACGAACGTAGGGTCGGCACACATCGGAATGTTCGGCTCGATCGAGGTCACCGCGAGGGCGAAGTCCGAACTTGTGCACGCACTCGGTGGCGGTGGAGTGGCGGTACTGAACCAAGACGATGCGAACGTCCTTGAGATGGCGGCCGGGACCGGCGCGGCGGTGGTGACGTTCGGGCGGTCACCGGCGGCCGATGTGCGCGCGCAGAACGTGACCCTCGACGAGCGGGCGTGTGCGTCGTTTTCGATCGTCGCGGGGACCGAGCAAACCGACGTCGTCTTGCGCGTGCCGGGAGAGCACATGGTGATCAATGCGGTGGCCGCGGCGGCGGCGGCGCGCGCGGTAGGTATAACGCTGCACTCCGCCGCAGCGGGAATCGGCGGGATTGAGTCGGCGCAATGGAGGATGCAGATCAGCGACAAAGGTGGAAGGCGGATCATCAACGACGCGTACAACGCCAACCCGGATTCGACGGTTGCCGCGCTCAAGACGCTGGTGTCGATGGGCCGCGGGCGCCCGACATGGGCTGTACTCGGGCACATGGCAGAGCTCGGGGCAAGGTCAACGGTCGAACATGATCTCATCGGGCGTCTCGTCGTCCGGCTCGGCATTCACAGACTCGTTACGGTCGGCGCCGACGCCCGGCCGATTCATGAGGCCGCTCGTCTGGAGGGATTGCAGCCCGAGGAGGCGACCTTCGTGCCCGACGCGGACGCGGCGATCAGGTTGCTGCGCGACTCGCTGGAAGCCGACGCGGTCGTTTTGGTGAAGGCTTCGCGTGCTGCGGGGCTTGAGCGAGTGGCCGCTGCCTTGGGGGATGCCGAGTGAAGAGCGTCTTGCTGGCCGCGATGGTTGGACTGCTCGTCGCCCTCGGCGGAACGCCGTTCGCGATTCGTTCGTTTCGTGCGCGTGGTTTTGGACAGCTCCTGCGTGAGGACTGGGTCGAGCGCGGTGGGCATCACGAGCAAAAGCGCGGCACTCCGACGATGGGGGGCGTCGTCATCATCGCTGCGATCGCGGTGGGCTACCTCGTCGCGCACCTGGCGTCCACGGGTCGTTCGGGGCGTTTCGGATGGAGCGGTCTGCTGGTCTTGTTGGCGATCGTGGGAATGGGGATCGTCGGATTCCTCGACGACTACACGAAGATCCGCAAGCAGCGAAGCCTCGGTCTGAACAAGAAGGCGAAGGTGATCGGGCAAGCAGTCGTCGCGGTGGGTTTCACCGTTGCAGTGGTGGCGAATACAAGCACCCCGACGGGGCTGTCGTTCGTGCGACAGACCGCGCTGGACTTCGGGCCGTTCTTCGTGCTGTGGGTGTTTGTGATGATGTCGGCGACCGCGAACGGCGTGAATCTGACCGATGGGCTGGACGGACTGGCTGCCGGCTCCGGGGCACTGGTATTCGCCGCTTACATCTTCATCGGCTTCTGGCAGTTCCGGCACATCTGCAATGTCACGTCGGATTTGCTCGGCTGCTACACGAGAGTTCCCGATCCGTTGGACCTTGCCGTCATCGCGGCTGCGGGGTTGGGCGCATGCGCGGGGTTTCTTTGGTGGAATGCCGCGCCCGCCAAGATCTTCATGGGCGACACCGGCTCGCTCGCGCTCGGCGGCGGGTTTGCCGCTCTTGCGTTACTCACGAGCACTCAACTACTCCTGGTGGTCTTGGGCGGCTTGTTCGTCCTGGAGACGACGTCGGTCATCATGCAGATCATCTCGTTCCGAGGCTTCGGACGCCGAGTATTCCGCATGGCTCCGATGCATCACCATTTCGAACTTGGAGGCTGGCCCGAATTCACGGTGATCGTGCGGTTTTGGATCATCGCCGGGCTTGCCGCGGCGCTCGGGCTCGGCTTGTTCTATGCCGACTTCCTCGCCAAGGGCGGCGCTCGGTGATGACTGAAGTCGAACGCTCCTCCTGGCGTGGTGCGCGCGTTGTCGTGCTGGGTCTGGCACGCTCGGGCGAGGCGGCCGCGCGCGCTCTCCTGGCGCGCGGCGCGGACGTGACCGTGCTCGACGCGTCGGATTCCGAGATCGTACGGGCGCGCGCCCGTGGCCTCGACGCGCGCAGCGTCTTAGGCAGAACGAATCCCGAAGATCTTGATGGTGCGGAACTAGTGGTCGCGAGCCCCGGCATCGCTCCGTCTTCGGCATGGATGACTGCGGCGGCATCGAACGCGATTCCGGTCTGGAGTGAGGTGGAACTCGCGTACCGGCTGGGCGTTCGTCCGCTGGTGGCGATCACGGGAACCAACGGTAAGACGACGACGACCGAGATGACCGTGGCCGCGCTGCTTGCATGTGGTGTCTCGGCGACGGCCGCAGGCAACATCGGACATCCTCTGGTTTCGGCAGATGGTCCGGCGATCGTGGCGGAGGTTTCCAGTTTTCAACTGCATTCCATCGTCGAGTTCCGCGCGCCGGTTGCGGTGTTGCTCAACGTTGCCGCGGATCACTTGGACTGGCATGGATCTTTCGAGGTGTATGCGGCGGACAAGGCCAGGATCTTCGAGATTCAGACTCCCGAGGACACTGCCGTCTTTCACTCGGCGTTCTCGCAATTCGCGTCGCATGCTGCGGCCAGGCGGGTCCCGTTCGACGAGGATGCCGTGCCGGCCGGTGGTGCAGGCATCCAAGACGGGTGGATCGTCGTTCCGCAAGGTCGCGTTGTCGAGGTGAGCCGGCTCCAAGTTCGCGGCCGACCGGGGCGGGCCGATGCTACGGCGGCCGCGGCCGCGGCATGCGCTCTAGGAATGGACCCCGAGCGTGTGGGGGAAGGGCTGGCTGCCTACCGGCCGAAGCCGCACCGCACGGAAACGGTGGCGGTGCTCGACGGAGTCACCTACATCAACGATTCCAAGGCGACCGATCCGCACGCGACGCTTGCGGCGCTTGCCGAGTTGGACCGCGTGATCCTGATCGCGGGAGGACGAAATAAGGCCCTGGATCTTGGCGAGCTTGCGCTCGCGGCACCGCGAGTTCGTGCGGTGGTGGCGATCGGGGAATCGGCCGCGGAAGTGGAAGCGGCTTTCGCTTCGGCAGGCGTTCCGACCGAGCGCGCTGCGAGCATGCGAGAGGCGGTCGAGTGCGCGCATGCCACGGCTCGCGCCGGTGACACCGTACTGTTATCTCCGGCGTGCGCGTCGTTCGACATGTTCGTCGACTACGAGGCTCGAGGTGAGGCGTTTCGCGCCGCAGTGGCGGCGCTCGGAGGTGAGCGGGTGTGACTGTTGTGCGGTTGGTTCGCAAGCCGGCCGGATGGCTTGCGCGCGCACACGCGACGGCACGGCGCTCCCCGTGGCCGATGACGACGAGCGCGACTCTGGTGATCACGGTCACCGGACTCCTGCTGGGCGGCGGCCTGCTGATGATCCTGAGCACTTCATGGGTGACTGCGTTTCAGCGGTACGGCTCGTCCTTCGTGATCTTCGCACACCAGCTCGAGTGGGCGGTGGCGGGGGTTGTGGCCATGCTGGTTGTTTCTCGTATCGATTACCGGCACTTCCGCCGCTTGGGGTACGGCTTGTACATAGCCTCGGTGGCGGGGCTGGCGGTAGTCGTGCTGCATCCGTCGATGGGAATGAGCGCGGGCGGATCCACTCGATGGCTCGCCGTTGGGCCGGCGCGCTTTCAGCCGTCCGAGCTTGCCAAGCTTGCCCTAGTGCTGGTCGCGGCCGACCTGTGCGTGCGAAAGGGATCGCGACTTCGCACGGTTAAGGATGCGATGGTCCCGCTGGGCGTGATGGCCGGGTTGGTTGGGGGCCTGGTGATGTTGCAGCCGGATCTTGGGACCACCGTCATTCTGGGCAGCATTGTGTTCGTCGTGTTGTTCTTGGCGGGGACCCCGCTTGGGACCTTGGGGATGATGGGGTCGGTCGGCATGGGGGTGGCGGCGGCACTTTCGCTGTCGGAGGGGTATCGGCGAGAGCGGCTGTTTGGTTTCTTGAATCCGTTCGCGGACCGGCTCGACACCGGGTACCAGGCGGTGCAGGCGCGGATTGCGCTCGGGTCTGGGGGATTGTTCGGAGTCGGGCTGGGTGCCAGCCGGCAGAAGTGGATGTACGTGCCGAACGCGCACACCGACTTCATTTTGGCCATCATCGGAGAGGAAGTCGGACTGATTGGAACATTGGCGGTGGTGGGGCTGTTCGTCCTGCTCGGCTATGCAGGCGTGCGAACCGCCCGGCGCGCGCCTGATACGTTCGGCCGCATCGTCGCGGGAGGTATCACCGCGTGGATCTTGGGCCAGGGCATCGTGAACATGGGCGCAGTCACCGGGCTGCTCCCGATCACCGGTGTGCCGTTGCCTCTGGTCTCCTTCGGGGGGTCGTCGTTGATGTTCACGATGGTGGCACTGGGGATCCTCGTGAACATCGCGCGCCAGGAGCAATGGCCGCCGAAGGTGATCGAGGAAGCCGCCGGCCGCGTGTCGCGCCGGCAAGGAGGCGCTCGAGCTTCCCGATGACCGAATCAATTGTCGTCGCCGCTGGAGGAACCGGCGGTCATCTCATTCCCGCACTGGCCATCGCAGATGCGGTGCGCTGCCTGCGCCCCGATGCGTCGGTCTGCTTCATCGGCACCGCGCGCGATGTCGAGCGTGATTTGCTCGCCGCCGCCGGCTATCGCGGGTACCGAACTTCGGTGCGGCCCTTCGGGCGAGGTCGGAAAGCGGTGACCGGGCCCGCATCGATGGTGCCGGCCACGGTGCAAGCCTTGCGTGTTCTGCGCCGAGCGCGCGCGGGAGTCGTCGTCGGAATGGGCGGGTACCCGAGTTTGCCGGCGATAGTCGCCGCCCGGCTGTTGGGGGTTCCCGCCATCGTCCACGAAGCCAACGGCGTTCCGGGGTTGGCGAACGAAGTTGCCGCTTGGTTCACCCCGTGGATTGCGGTATCGCATCCGTCGACAGTGGGTTCTTTTCGCGGCCGTCGCCCGCGGTTGATCGGAGTGCCGATACGGGAGTCGATTGCGCGCTTGGACCGGGAGGCGCTGCGTGAAGAGGCGATACGAGAACTGGGACTCGATCCGTCGCGGCGCACGATCGTGGTGTTCGGCGGAAGCCTCGGCGCCGCTCGCCTGAACGCCGCAGCCGTTGGGCTGGCCAAGGCGTGGCGCGACCGTGGGGAAGTGCAGATACTGCTGGCGACCGGACGGGAGCACTTTGCAGCCGTGCGAGCGTCGCTGGCTTCGGGGCGGCTGCTGATCAGATGTGTCGGGTTCGTCGAGCGGATGGAACTCGCGTACGCGGCGGCCGACGTTGTCGTGGCGCGCGCAGGCGCGTCGACCGTGGCCGAATTGGCGGCGACCGGGGTGCCGGCCATTCTGATTCCGCTTGCCGTCGCGCGCCGGCGCGAGCAGCACGCGAACGCGCGCGCGCTTACCGACGCAGGCGCGGCGGTGATGATCGAGAACGCTTCTTTGGATGCGTCGTCACTTGCGGAGGTGCTCGATTCGATCCTGTTTGATGCCGTCCGCGCCGCTGCGATGCGCGGGGCGGCTGCGGCGGTTGCGCGGCCCGATGCGGCGAACGACATGGCCTTGTGGGCACTGGAGCTTGCAAAGAAGACATCGCGGAGGTTTTCGTGACCGAGCAACGTGTTTCCGTTGTAGACGACCTCGGGCCGGCGCACTTGATTGGCGTGGGTGGTGCCGGGATGAGCGCGATCGCCAAGGTGCTGCTGATGCGCGGGGTTCCGGTATCGGGATCCGACATGAAGGAGTCTCCCGGGCTTGCGGCGTTGCGCGCGCTTGGTGCCAGGATTGTGGTCGGGCACGATGCCGCCAACGTGGGAGAGGCCGCGAGCGTTGTCGTGTCGTCGGCCATTCGCGACTCGAACCCCGAGTTGCGCGCTGCGCAGGCGCGCGGAGTTCCGGTGCTGCACCGGGCGCAGGTGCTTGCATTGCTCATGCGCGAGCGGCGGGGAATCGCGGTGGCCGGGACGCATGGGAAGACGACGACGACTTCAATGATCGCCTTGATTCTGCAGCGCGCCGGCTTTGATCCGAGTTTCTTGGTCGGGGGTGAACTGAACGAAGGCGGGACCAACGCGCATCACGGCGCCGGCGAGTGGCTGGTAGCAGAGGCCGACGAGAGCGACGGATCGTTGCTGTGGCTCGGCCCCGAGGTTGCGGTGATCACCAACATCGAGGCCGAGCATCTCGACTACTACCGCGACGAGGCGGAGGTCCGCGAGACGTTCCTCGCATTTATGGGCAACGTTGCTCCTTCGGGTGTGGTGGTGGCTTGTGCGCAGGATCCCGGAGTTGCCGCGGTTGCGCCCCGTGCCGGGCGCCGGCTTGTCACTTACGCAGTCGGCACCGATCCCGACGTGGAGTGGACCGCCGATCGCACGTGTGAAGGCGAGCGCCGGTGGATCGACGTCCGGCGCGGCGGGCACGCTCTTGGGCGCGTCGAGTTGGGCGTCCCGGGCGAGCACAATGCGTTGAATGCCTTGGGTGCGCTTGCTGCGGCATCGGAGGCCGGTGTCGAGTTCGGCGTTGCGGCGGAGGCCCTCGCGGCGTACCAGGGAGTCGCGCGACGCTTTCAGACACGCGGTGCAGCGGGAGGGGTTACCGTTGTAGACGACTACGCGCACCATCCGACGGAGGTTCGCGCGACGTTGGCCGCGGCTAGGGAACACGCGGGTGGGGGGCGTCGCATTCTCGCGGTGTTCCAGCCGCACCTGTACTCCAGGACCGAGATGTTCGGGCGCGCGCTCGGCGAGGCTCTGTCGGCTGCGGACCTCGTGGTTGTGACGGATGTCTACGGCGCGCGTGAAGATCCTCGTCCGGGGATCAGTGGGAAGATCGTGGTAGATGGTGTGCTGGCCGCATCTCCGCGCCGGCGCGTCGCATATCTTCCCAAGCGCGGGGACATCGCTGGGTACATCGCGGACCGTGCGCACGACGGAGATGTCGTGCTGACGATCGGAGCGGGCGATGTGACGATGCTGGGGAGCGAGATTTTGCGCCGGATCGGGGAGCGGTCACGGTGAGCAGAGATGCCATCGACGTTGCCGCTGAGATCCTGCGGACTCGCGGGCATGGACGTGTAACGCCCGGCGGGCCGGTTGCCTCGCTGACCTCGTACCGCATTGGCGGACCCGCCGGCGTGTTGTTTGAGCCCGAGAATCCGGACGACCTGAGAGCGCTGGCGGTCGCCGCAAGCGAGACCAGCGTTGCCGTGCTCGTGCTTGGACGAGGGTCGAACGTGCTCATGTCGGATCGCGGATTCGATGGGATCGTGGTGCGGCTCGGCGGCGGCTTCCGATGGAGTCGTGTGGACGGGACGCGAATTCACGCGGGGGCGGCGATGCCGTTGCCCGCGCTGGCGTCACTGGCGATGCAGAACGACCTGGCCGGCCTCGAATTCGCGGTTGCGATTCCGGCGAGCCTCGGAGGTGCCGTGAAGATGAACGCGGGCGCTCACGGTCACGAGATGGCCGGGCTGGTCGAATTTGTGGACGTGTTCTTGCTGGACGAGCAGCGCCAGGTTCGCCTGGACGCACAGGACGCGGGCTTCGCCTACCGGTCGTCGGCGTTCCCGCCCCGCTCGATTGTCACTTCGGCTCTGCTGCGTCTGGCGGGCGGCGATTCAGCCGAGATCGTGGCGCGGATGAACGAGGCCAAGGACCGGCGCAAGCAGACGCAGCCGACCAATCTTCCAAACGGCGGAAGCGTGTTCAAGAACCCTTCCGGTCACTACGCCGCGCGTCTCATTGAGGAGTTCGTCGGCAAGGGCACTCATGTTGGGCGCGCGCGCGTCTCTGAGGTCCACTCCAACTTCATCGTCGCGGAGGACGGGGCGACAGCGGACGAGGTTTACACCCTGATCCTGCGAATCCAACGAGCCGTACATGCCGCGACCGGCATCGAGTTGGAGCCGGAACTGAAACTGATCGGAGAGTTCCGGGAGGTATACGAATGATCGCTGGGGGACGAGTGGTTCGGTCGCGGCGGATGTTGGAGCGCAGGCGCGCGGTCCGCGCCGATCGTCGCCGGCAGCGCAGGCGCGTGGTGCTGGCAGTGGTGATGACGATCGGCGCCGGTTGGGGTGCGTGGGCGTTGACGCGGACCAGCGTGTTCGGACTGAGCGAGATCGAAGTCGTCGGAAACCGTACTGTGGCGCGAGCCCGGATCGTGGAGGCAAGCGGGCTCCAGCCGGGCGACAACGTGATGAAGATCGACCTAGACGCGGTAGCGTTGCGCGTACGTGCTCTACCGGCGCTTGCCCTTGCGCGGGTGAAGCGGGACGGCTCGCTCAAGATCCGCATCGAGGTGCTGGAGCGCGCGCCCGTGCTTGAGGTTCGCGCGCGCTCGGGTCGCTGGGTGCTCGACCAAACCGGACAACCCCTGGAGGCTGCCGGTCCTCATGGGCGCATCCCGGTACTCACGCTTCGCCGGGACCCGGACGGCGCATCGCCGGGGTCGGACCCGGCAGTCCGGAGCGCGATGCGCGCGTGGGCTGTTCTTCCACGGTCGGTTCGTTCTCGCATCCGGGCGTTCGAGGATCGCGAGGACGGGATGGTGGTCTTCCGCATGCACGGCATCCGAGTGGTCTTCGGGGGAGTCGACCGGGTGGGGGACAAGCTAAACGCGATCGATCTGGTGGTCGCGCGTGCAGCGGAGCGCGGAGCTGTGCTCGAACAGGTCGATGTGCGCGCCCCGGCGCGCCCCACTGCTCGCTTCAAGTAGCCCCGGCCCCGACGAATCCGGCCGCCCACCGGGCTTCCACGCAACCCGACCCCCGAAAAAAGGGGCTGAATCGCGTCATTCTTCTTCTTGACTTGAGGTCGAGGGCTGTTGTACCGTCTGGACCGTCACATGAGGTTTACATAATACTCAACCTCAAGTTGAGAGTTAGCAAGCCTCGCAAGCAGCCCAAATACCGTGATCTGTCTGCGTAGCGCGTTTTCCCCAGCACGCACGGCCGAAGTCTCAAGTATCACTCGACCCGTGCGAGCAACGCGCCAACCGCATCGCGGAAGGCCGACTTCCCGAGGTTTCTCGGGGAGTTGCAGGACTCGACGGCAGGGAACGGTTCGGCCCAAGTGGCCGAGAAGGAGGGGTTGCAACGATGGCAGCTGCGCCGCAGAACTACCTCGCGGTGATTAAGGTCGTGGGCATCGGCGGCGGTGGTGTCAACGCCGTCAACCGCATGATCGAAGAGGGTCTCAAGGGCGTGGAGTTCGTCGCCATCAACACGGACGCCCAGGCTCTCTTAATGTCGGACGCCGACCTGAAGCTCGACATTGGTCGGAACATCACCCGCGGTCTCGGAGCCGGCGCCAACCCGGAGACGGGGCGAGCGGCGGTTGAGGAAGCTCGAGAGACGATCGAAGAAGTACTCAAGGGCGCCGACATGGTGTTCGTGACCGCCGGTGAAGGCGGCGGCACCGGGACCGGGGGCGCACCCGTGGTCGCCGAGATCGCCAAGAGCATCGGGGCTCTCACGATCGGTGTCGTGACTCGGCCGTTCTCCTTCGAGCGCAAGGTGCGCGCGGAGCAGGCCGAGCGGGGCATCCAGGACCTGAAGGAAAAGGTCGACACGCTCATCATCATCCCGAACGACCGTCTGTTGGACGTCGCCGACGAGAACACGACGATCCTCGACGCGTTCAAGATGGCGGACATGGTTCTGCTGCAGGGCGTGCAGGGAATCACCGACCTCATCACGACGCCGGGTCTGATCAACTTGGACTTCGCCGACGTGAAGGCGATCTTGACGGAGGCCGGCTCCGCGTTGCTGGGTGTTGGTTACGCCCGGGGCGAGGATCGTGCCATCGAGGCGGCGCGTGCGGCGGTTTCCAGTCCGCTGCTCGAAACGTCGATCGACGGTGCGCGCGGCGTGTTGCTGAACATCACCGGCGGAAGCGATCTGACGCTCTACGAGGTGAACGAGTCGGCGCGGATCATCTCCGACCACGCTCACCCGGAGGCGAACGTGATCTTCGGTACGGCGATCGACGACTCGCTCGGCGACGAAGTTCGAGTCACGGTCATTGCGGCCGGATTCGAGCGGTGGGCAAGCCGGGAAGTCGGCACGCTGACGCTCGAGGATGACGACGAGATCGATCTCGCTTCGGTGGAGGTCACACCTCGCAGGACCGTCGTGTTCGACGCCAACGAGGATCTCGAAGACATCCCGTCGTTCCTTCGTCGCTAAAGCCGGTGTTCGCCTGGCGCGCCTTTCCCGCGCGAGGCGATGCTTCGCCCGGCGCATATCTCACGGTGCCCGCGCTCTCCGGCGCGGGCATTCGTGTTGCCTTCACCGCCCGCGCCGGCGGCGTCGCCGGCCCGCTGGACCTGTCGCTGGTCGGGGGTGCGGATCCCGGGGTCGTCGTCCGCAATCGCGCGCGCGCGCTCGGCGCCGTCGGGGCCTCGCCGGAAGCATGGACGAGCGGGCGTCAGATCCACGGCACGCGGGTGGCGCGCGTGGGCAGCGACGAGTGCGGAAGCGGCGCCTTCGATCCCGGGACGGCGCTCGCCGACGTGGATGCGTTGTGGACCGACGAACCGGGCCCGGCGCTCGTGATCCTAACCGCGGACTGCTTGCCCGTCTTGATTGTGGATCCGACACGCCCGGCCGTCGGTGTCGTTCATGCCGGATGGCGCGGGCTGGTCGCCGGAGTGGTCGGCCGGACGGTCGCAGCGATGGGGGGGCCGGAGAACCTCCGTGCGTTTGTCGGTCCGTCGATCGGACCTTGCTGCTATGAGGTGGGGCCCGAGGTCGCCGAGGAAGCCCGTGCGTCCCTCGGCTCTGAGGTCGTACGAGGTTCGACGAACGGGGTGAGGCTCGATCTGTGGCGCGGCGCGCGCGCGGCGCTGGCTGCCGCCGGCGTTGGTGCGGTGCTCACGTCTGCGCTGTGCACCAGGTGCGAGCCTCACCGGTTCTTCAGCCATCGGGCCGCCGCCACCGGACGTCAGGGCGTGCTTGCGATGATCGGGAGTGAGTGATGACTCAAGACGTGGTGTTGGCCGAGGGGCTGCGCGGGGTTCGGTCCCGTATCGACGCGGCGTGCTTGCGCTCGGGGCGGTCTCTTGATGAAGTCACGCTCGTCGCCGTAACCAAGACGGTGCCTAGTGAGCGCATCGCGGCAGCGGTTGCTCTCGGCGTTCGCGATGTCGGGGAGAACCGGGTTCAGGAGATGCTCGACAAGCAGCGCGCGCTGGTGGGGATCGAAGCCCGCTGGCACTTCATTGGGACTTTGCAGCGGAACAAGGTCGGGGCGATCGTCGGGCGCACAGTTCTGGTGCACGGCATCGATTCGGTGCGGCTTGCCCGGGCGCTCGCGGCCCGGGCAGAGGCGGCCGGCGTTCGCCAGGACGTCCTGGTCGAGATTAACGTCTCGGGCGAGTCGAGCAAGCATGGTGTATTGCCGAGTGAAGCCCTTCGGGTGGCTGTGGATGTCGCGAGCCTGAGTTCGCTGCGGCTGAGGGGACTCATGACCATGGCTCCGGCCGGTGACCCGGCGATGGCTCGGCGCGCGTTCGCGGGGCTGCGCGAATTGCGGGATTTGATCGCACGCGAGGTCGATGGAGTGCAGGAGCTGTCCATGGGCATGAGCGGGGACTTCGAGATCGCGGTCGAGGAAGGGGCCACCGTCGTGCGCGTCGGATCGGCGATCTTCGGAGCGCGCGTGGTTCCCGAGCGACGCGAACCAGAGTGGGGTTGAGCGGCCGGAGTTCGACGGTACCGGTTGCCCGGGAGGCACGATTCGCAGAAGCACGGCATCATGGAGGGGTGGAGCCCGGGAGTCCGGGCTCGCGCCGACCGGGGACATCCGGTCCTCACGGCGTCGGCGGCCGATGTGCCATACCCTTATGGTGCTCGTCCGCGGCGAGCGGGAGGCGACAACGATGCGGGAACTCTGGAAGAAGACGTTGGTATCTCTGGGCCTCATGGACGACGAGGGCGACTTCGACGAGCAGTACGTCGAGGAAGAGCCTCCTCGCCGCGAGGGGGCGCAGATGGTGCGCACCATACGGCGCGACGAGCGCGTCGATACCGACCGGCATCCGGCCGGTCGCGGAGTTGTGCGCTCGATTCCCACTAGTGCGCCGCGCCAGGTGCACGTGGTCGAGCCTCGAATTTTTGACGACGCGCAGGATTTCGCCGATCACTACAAGGGTGGTGTACCGGTGATCATCAACTTGCGCATGACGGAACAGAAGCACGCTCCGAAGATCCTGCAGTTCGCCTCAGGACTGGTCTACGGGTTGAACGGCCGCATGCAGAAGGTGGGAGAGCAGGTCTACCTTCTTACTCCGTTCAACATGGAGGTCTCGGCGGACGAGAAGCGCCGGCTGGCCGAACACGGCTTGTTCGGCATGGGCGAGTTCTAGCAGGAGTCGTCATCGAGATCCTTGCGGTTTCTTCAGTGCGAGGCTTGATCTGCCTCTTGCTCGCCCTGTACGGCTACGTGTTGCTGGCTCGCGTGCTGCTGTCGTGGTTCCCGCATTTACCCGACGGTCTTCGTCCGGTGGTGGAGTTGATCTATGCGGTGACCGAGCCTGTGATTCGTGTCGCGCGCCCGCTAATCCCCCCGGTGCGAATCGGTGCGGTCGCGCTGGATCTTTCAATCTTGGTAGTGTTCTTCGTGCTGCAGTTGGTGCAGACCGCGATCTGCTAGTGCCGGCGGAGGAATCTGGTGCCGCTTACCCATCAAGACATCGTTCACAAGGAATTTCGCGAAGCGCTGCGTGGCTACAACCGTGCGGACGTGGACCTGTTCCTCGACGAGATCGTCGAGGAGTTCTCGCGGTTGACAGAAGAGAACCAGAAAATGAAGGTGCGTCTTGCTGCCGTGCAGCAGGAGGCGGCTCGTTTGCGGGAGGGTCGCGGGCCGGTTGCGGAGGAACTTGCCGAGGACCCGGAGCGAAACGAGGCGGAGATTCGTCGGCGGTTACGCCGCTATTTCGAAGAGCAGATCCGTCTGCTGGATGCGGAGCCGCCCCCTGTGAGCGCCACGGTCGAGCGCATGCGGCGCGACGTTCCTCCGCCGCCTTCGGATCCCTCTCCTCCCGCGTCCGGACCGGAGCGGCCGGGATCCCGTGAGCCGTTCTGGGCCGGCGAGTAACGAGTGCGTGGTTATGCAGCCCGCTAGGGGAGCGAGTAAACTCCGCCCCCGTCGCCCGTTTGTGGGGGAAGGAGTGCATCTTTCGTGATTGTCGCCAGCGCAATCCTGCTGCTCGTGGCCGTAGTCACGCTTGTCATCGGCATCTTCGGTAACGGGTTGCAGATGATCACGGTTTCTATTGTTTCAAGCGTTCTCGCGGGCATCGCGCTTACGGTCGGCCTGTTGCAGGGTCGGAAGAAAGTTGTCCCGAGCGTGGCCGGAATTCCGGTGGGGACCGACGGGGTGCCCGAGGAGCCGCAGATGCGTGAAGCCTCGTTGTTCCGAGGTTCGGCGTCGCCGGTCAGAGGCTCTGATGCCCCCTCCGCGCCGCTCGCGCCGCTGGAGATCGGAGGCCGACCGACGGGAGCCACCTCGTTGGAGCGGCTGGTCACCCCGGCGTCGGCCGGCCGACCCTTGGAGATCGGTACGTCGTCCGGTGCGAGGTCCGCAGCAGGCGGAGCGCTGAAGATTCCCGCCGCAAAGCCGAAGGCGACGCGCACGCCCGCGACCCGTGCGACAGGGTCGTCGAAGGCCGTGGCGGCCAAGCCGATTGCGAAGCCTCGGGCCGTGGCGGCCAAGCCCGCTTCGAAGCCCAAGGCTGCTGCGAAGACGGCGCCCAAGGCTGCCGCGAAGACGGTTGCGCCCGCAGCGGAGAAGACCCCGAAGACCGCGGCGCCGAAGGCGACCAAGGCACCGGCTAAGCCGAAGGCTCCGACGCGCAAGCCCGCGGCGAAGAAGACGCCGCCTCCCGACGACCTCGGCTAAGTCGCGAGCGGAAGACTCCCAGCGGGCTTACGGCTGGGTCCGGAACTTCTCGCTGAGGGTTTCGAGTTTCCGTTCTTGGACCGCGGAGTCATGGGGCCACGAAGCTAGACGGCGAAGCGGAACTCGACGACGTCTCCTTCGCGCATGACGTAGTGCTTGCCTTCCTGGCGCACCAGGCCCTTGGCGCGCGCCGCTTGCCACGACCCCGCTTCAACCAATGCGTCGTAGGTGATCACCTCGGCACGGATAAATCCGCGCTGGATGTCGGAGTGGATCGCGCCGGCGGCTTCGGGCGCGGTTGCGTCTCGCGGCACTTCCCATGCGCGCGACTCGGTTTCCCCCGCAGTCAGGAAGGTCAGCAGGCGAAGATCTTCGAAGACGGCGCGGATGATGCGCGGGAGACCGCGCTCGGTGAGTCCGAAGCCCTCAAGGAGTTCGCGCGCTTCTGCGTCGTCCATGCCTGCGACTTCCGATTCCAGAGCACCGGCGACGGCGATCATGCCTGCGGGAACGTCCACCGTTGGGTCGTCCACGTTGGCGACTGCTACGACGGGCTTCATCGTGAGAAGGGACATCCCCTGGAACGCCGCCAGTTCGGCCTCGTCCCAGTCCGCGTCGCGCAGCGGCGTTCCGGCTTCGAGGAGGCCGCGCGCGCGCTCGAGCGCGACGACGGCGCGTTTGGCGTCGGCGTCGCGAGCAGCCTTCGCGTCGCGTTGAACCTTGGCCGACACCGACTCCAAGTCGGCGTAGATCAACTCGAGGCCGAGGTCGGCGAGGTCGGCGGCCGGATCGGCATCGGGGCCGAATCCGCGCACGACCAGTAGCAGAGCGTCGGCCGCGCGCAGATGTCCGAGCAGCTCTGCAGACAGCGCGCCCCCCGCGCCGCGTGAGCCCTTTCGCACCATCCCGCTCGTCTCGACGAAGCGCAGCGAGGTGTAGACGGCCTTGCGTGAGTTGTGCAGTTCGACCAAGCGGTCGACGCGTGGGTCGGGTACGGGGACCACGGCCTGGTTCGAGCGGCCGGGAGCCGCGCCGGGCAGTGACGTGAGGGCGGTGAAGATGGTGGAGCTTCCCGCGCCGGGCAGGCCAACGATTCCGACGTTCTTCATGCGCGCTCGATCGTGAGTGCGTCGCTCTCGGACACTGAAACCGCCAGGGTCTCGGAGCGGATCCATTCGCCGTGTGCGTTGAGCACGTCGGCATCCGACGCCGGGACCGTGACGGTGATGCGATCGGTGAGTTCCAGTCCGGTTTCCTTTCGGAGGTCTTGGATGCTTCGGATCAAGTCCCGCGCGCGCCCTTCGAGCGCCAGTTCCGGCGTGATCTCGGTGTCGAGCGCGACGGCGAAGCCGTCGCGCTCGGTGACGGCGAAGCCGTCGCGCGCGCGCGTACGCACCTCGAACTCGCCCATATCCAGCGTCCACTCGCCGACGATCACTCGAACGTCCTCACGGCGGAAGTCGCCGGCGCGAAGCATCTGCTGGATGCGTCCTGCGTCGCTTCCGTACTTGGGGCCGAGGATCTTGAAGTTCGGGATCACCTCGACGAGAGCGAAGTCCTCTGCCGACGTAGCGATGCGCACTTCCTTCACGCTGAGTTCGGACTTCACCAGATCGATGTGGGCTTGGATGCTCGCGCGCGCGCCGGCGTCCTCGGTCGCCACGATCACCGCGCCGAGCGGCTGGCGGATCTTGATGTTGGCTTGTGAGCGTGCGGCTCGACCCAACTCGACCACTATCCGAACGACATCCATCTGTGCTGCCAGCGCATCGTCGGCGAGCCTTGAGACCGGTGTGGGGTAGCCGGCCAGGTGGACACTCTGAGCGGCGCCGGGTGTGGATTCGGCGACGAGGTTGCTCCAGACGTGGTCGGTGATAAACGGCATGATCGGCGCCATGCAGCGCGTGAGTTGCGCAAGGCAATACCACAGAGTTTCGTACGCAACCGTCTTGTCGATGTCGTCGCGCGACTTCCAGAAGCGGCTGCGCGACAGGCGGACGTACCAGTTGGAAAGGTCTTCGAAGTAGCTCTCGACGAGTCGCACAACGCGCGGCGAGTCGAAGTCGTCCAATGCTGAACGGCAGTCTGCGACAAGTCGTTGTGTGGTTGCCAGGATCCAGCGGTCGAGCGGGCGCGCCGTCGCGAGATCCGGGCCGTCGTCCAGCAGTCCCGCGCGTGGAGAGAAGCCGTCGATGCGCGCATAGGTGATGAAGAAGGCGTAGGTGTTCCAGTATGTGAGGAGCCTGCGCTTGACCTCGTTCGCCGGTCCGTAGCCGAAGTTCAGGTTCTGCGCCGGCATCTGAGCTGCGTAGATCCAGCGCATGATGTCGGCGCCCATGGTCTCGACTGCTTCGTCGAACCAGATCGCGTTGCCCCAGGACTTGTGCATGGGTCGGCCGGTTTCGTCGTTGACCTTTTCGTAGGTAAGTACGCGCTTGTACGGCGAGCGCCCGTCGAGGGTCACGCTCATGAACAGCATCGAGTAGAACCACAGGCGGATCTGTTCGCGCATCTCGCAGACCCATTCGGTTGGGAACCACTTCTCCCAGTACGCGTGGTCGGGGAGCGGCGCAGTCGTGACGCCTTCTCCTGCGCCCTCGGCATAGCCGCGCTCGATCCACTCGCCGTTTCCCCAGCCCATGGTGGAGAACGGGATGATGCCTGCGTCCAGCCAGCAGTCGCCGACGTCGGTTGTGCGCGTCGCTTCTTTGCCGCAGGTCTCGCAAGCCACGACGACGCCGTCGATCCACGGACGGTGGAGTTCTTCCAGGTCTTCGGTCCCGCGAACGGCGCGCGCGAGCAGGTCCTGCTTGGACTCGACGATCGTCATGTGCGCGTCTTCGCAGAAGAAGAAAGGCAGGGGGAGCCCCCAGTAGCGTTTGCGACTGATGCACCAGTCGCCCATGTTGCGCAGCCAGTCCTCCATGCGTTTGCCGTACTGCGGTGGTTGCCACTCAACGGTGCGCGCGGCCTCGATCATCGGCTCGCGGATTTCATCGGAAGAGATGAACCACTCGTCCACCAGGCGATAAATCAGTTCTGTGCCGCAGCGCCAGCACACGGGGTAGCGGTGGGTGAGGGTTCCGGCGTCCACCAGGCGCGCGCGTTCGCCGAGATCCTCGACCACTCGCAGCGCGACGTCTGAAGCATGTTGACCGTGCAGCCACCCATACTCGGGGTAGAAGGCCCCGGACTCGTCCACGGGAACCAGCGTCGCGAGGCCTTCGCGCTTGCCGAGTTCGAAGTCTTCCGCGCCGCAACCGGGGGCGATGTGCACGATCCCGGTGCCTTCCTCCATCGAAACGTCGGTCCAGGCGACCACCCGCCAGTCGACGCCTTCGGTCGCGGGCAGACCTTCGAAAGGGCCGTGGTAACGCAGGCCCACCAAGTCGGCTCCGCGCACCGTTTCCAGGACCTTGCCCTGGATCGGAATCTCGCCCAGGCGTTTGGCCGCCACGATCGCGATTCCGGCGAGGGTCTCGACGCGCGCGTACTCCTCATCGGGGTTTACGGCGGCCGCGACGTTCGCGGGCAGCGTCCAAGGAGTTGTCGTCCACACGACTAGGTACTCGTGCGCGCGGTCCTTGAGCGGCAGGCGCACGAACAGCGATGGGTGGGTGATGTCGTTGTAGGAGTCGATCAACTCGTGCTGCGACAAGGAGGTGCCGCAGCGAGGGCACCAGGGCATCGATCTGTGACCCACGTAGAGCCACCCGCGCCTCTGGCATTCCTTCAAGAAGGTCCAGATGTAGCTGACGTTGGCGTCCGTCATGGTGAAGTACGAGTTCGGCCAGTCCATCCACTGGCCCAGTCGCCGCGACTGCTCGGTCTGGACTCCTGCGAACTTGGCCACTCGGTCGCGACAGGCGCGCGCGAAGCGGTCGAGTCCGTACTCCTCGATCTCGGGCTTGGAGTTGAGCCCAAGCGACTTCTCGACCTCGACTTCCACCCACAGGCCCTGGCAGTCGAACCCATTTTGATAGCGTTGGTCCTGCCCGAGCATGGCGTGGTACCGCTGCCAGATGTCTTTGAGGGTCCGACCCCAGGCGTGGTGGACGCCCATCGGGTTGTTCGCCGTGATGGGTCCGTCGATGAAGGACCAGGGAGGCCCTTCGGCGTTCTGTTTGCGCAAGGCTTCGAACGTTCGTTCGCGGTCCCAGCGCTCCAGAACGTCGTGCTCGATCGCGATGTGGTCGGGTTGCTTGTCGACGGACCGGAATGCTGTCATTGTCCTCTCAGGTCGAACGGCGAGGCCCCATACTACCCTTGTGCGGGTGGTGGATCGCGATATCGGCGTGCGGTGTTTCGGCTTCGGCCGCCGCCTGTGACCTGCGGAAACACGCGTGCGGCTGGGATTTCGCGCCGGACGGTGGTTTGTTGACTGGCTATACCGCCGATGCTACCCTACGGCACCTTGCCGGCCGGTCCGGCACCGTGACCGTCGCGCCAAAGGAGCCCCGTGGCTCGCGCCTCCAATAAGACAGCCCCGTCACCCCGTGCCTCGGGGAAGTCGGCGAAGAAGAAGACTGCGCCTGCAGCCAAGCCGGGCAAGGCAAGCAAGCCGGCGTCACGTGCTTCGGTGGTGGTGAAGCGCGCCACTGCGGCGGTCAAGAAGGCCGCCACAAGAAAGACTGCGCCCGGGCGCACCGCCTCGAAGAAGGCTGTGACCTCGAAGAAGCAGGCCACCGGCGTCGGCAAGAGCGCGAAGACCACCAAGCCCGCCGCGACCAAGGTGTCGACGAGTTCGAGTGTCGCGAAGAAGACTGCGTCGTCGAAACTTCCCCGGGCGGCGAAGATCGCGAAGGCAAAGAAGGTGGTCCCGAAGGTGGCCCCGAAGTCAAAGGCGGCCCCGAAGGCAGCCCCGAAGTCAAAGGTGGCCCCGAAGTCAAAGGTGGCCCCGAAGGCGGCCCCGGCCCTCAAGTTGGCAAAGGCCGAGAAGCCGGCCGCCGCGCCGGCACCATCGAAGACGACTGCTAAGGCTCCTGCACCTGCCGCGCCCGCACTCGCCGAGGCCGCGCCTGTGAAGAGCCCGGCGCCTGTGGCGCCGCCGGCACCGAAGAAGCCCAGCAAGCCGGAGCTGACCCCGAAGGAGATCGCCGCCCTCAAGGTGTCGCTTGAGCTGCAGCGGGAGGACTTCGCGCGCCAGGCTGCCGATCTCGACGAAGGTGCTTTCAACATCTCGCAGTCGGAGATGTCGGGAGAGGTTTCCTTCGACGAGGAGTACGCCGACGCCGGCAGTTTCACTTTCGAGCGGGAGAAGGAACTGTCGATCGGCTACAACATCCGTGACCTCGTGGATAAGTCCACTCACGCGCTCGCCGCGATCGCTCGCGGAACGTACGGCCTGTGCGAGAGATGCGGGGATCCGATTCCCAAGGCTCGTCTCCTGGCCCTGCCGTACTCGACGCTGTGTCTTCGCTGCAAACAGCAAGAAGAACGCACGCGGTAGCCAGCCGACTCTCGGCAATTAGTTCAGATCGTTCCTAAAGGCCGCGCTTCGGGCGTCCGAGACTTGGGGCAATGGAGACCAAAGCCCCAGGCCGGGGTCGGCCGCTCCAACCCGGTGAGCATGGATTCACCCTTGTAGAGCTGATTATCGCGGCCGGCCTGGCGTCCCTTTTGATCGGTGCGATTTCGCATGCCTTGGGAGCGGCGCAGACGGGGAACCGCTATGCGCGCTCCCTGGTCAAGGCGAACGCGGCGGCCCGCGGGACCATCGAGACGATGCGAGGGCTTGGCTGGGCGAATCTGGCGCATCCGGCGGGGTCTTTGGCGGGGGATCCGCTGATCGTCGGCGGCAGGTACGACCCCGATGGGCGCGGCCCACTCGCACCGGAGGCGGTCGTCTACGACGCCGAAGGCGCGGTGACGCCGCCTGTGACCACACGGCGTTATGACGGGGTTGACTACTTGGTGCACGCGTACGTCACCGACGCCGGTGGGGCGATCCGGCGCCTGAGCGTCTTGGTCGCCTGGGTCGAGACCGGGGTCCCACACGTGAGTTCACTGAGCACGCTGGTGCATCCGGTGACCGAGGACATCGGCGCGGCGGCGGCCGTCTTGCTGGGGCGAGTTGGTGGTGTGGCGGTTCGCGAGGCGTACGTTGAGGCGGAGTCCTCCGGCGGGTCGGGCTCCACGGGCTTCGCTTCTTTCCAGCCGGCGCAGGGGCTCGCCGGGGCGACCGGGAGCGCTGCTGCCGGCGTGGTCGCGGGGCCCGTCGCTCACTCCGAGGCCTCAATGTCTTCGCTGTCTGTGAACCTCGTCGGACTGTCGGTTCAGGCTGCCGGGGTCCGGGTGCAGGCCGATTCGTCGCGCGCCGGTATGAGCGTGAGCGCGGTTGGTTCGGTCACGGTCAACGGGGTGTTGCGGGTCAATCCGTCGCCGGGTACCGAGATCCGTATCCCAGGATGGCGCATTGTTCTGAACGATCAGCGCAGAGAGATCGACGGCTCACTCAGCGTGACCTACATCCGCATCGAAGGCGACCTCGGCGACGAGGTGTCCGCGGCGTGGGCGTGGGTGTGGCCGGCGGAGTTCCTCAGTGCGTAGGGTGCGTGAACTGCTGGGTGCCCAGGCCGGGGCGAGCGTCGCCGAGGCGGTCGTGGCCGGCGCGATCTTCCTGGTGGTGCTGACGCCCATTCTCTCCAGCATGACTACCGCGGAGCGATCCGAGAAGCTTTCGACGAACCTCTCGCGCGCGGTGGACGACGCGCGCTCAGCCCTGGACGGCTTGGCAAAGGAAGTGCGATCCGCCGACGCGCTCCGGCAAGGCGGCGGTGCCGGAGAGGCGCTGGCTTGGTACGACGTGAATCACGATGCTGTGCAGCAGTCGAGCGAAATCGTCACTTACGCTGTCGTCCGGCGAGGGTCGGGGTGGGTGCTGACGCGCGCTTGGCAGGCGGCCACACGGGTGCTCGTGACCGGAGTTCAGCCGTCCTCGACGCTGCGAGTCACAGCGGCAAACCAAGGGGTCGTGATGCGCCTGTCCTTGTGGGTGGATGTGAGTCCCCACTCGGCCCCTGGGGCTACTTTGGTGGAGACGGAGGTGCTTGCGCGCAATGCGTAGGCTTTCGGAAGAGCGCGGCGTGGCAATGATTACCGTTGTGCTGGCCAGTGCCGTGATGTCGCTCGCGGCGGCGACGGCGCTCACGAGCGCGAGCGGGTCGCTGCGCCAAAGCGCTCAGCGGCGGGGATGGGAACAGGCCGTTCACCTGGCCGAGTCCGGCGCTTCGCGCGCGCTGGGCCTGGTCGCGGCCGATAACACCTACAACACCGGCATCGCTGCGGGGCAGACCATGGACCGTCCTTGGGTCCTGGCCGCCGCAGTGTCGGCGCCGCTGGAGCGCGCGCGCGAAGGGGAGTTCTCGTGGGTGGTTCCCGCGAGTGGCGGCGTGGGATTCGGCGTCGGGTACGTACCGACGCGCGCGGCGCCTCGTTCGACGCGGGTGGTTCGCGTCGACTTCCGGATCGTCCGGGCATCGGGGCCGCGTGCGCTGCTGACGCAGGGGGCGCTCTCGCTGTCGGGCACCTCTGCGGTGACCGGGCTCGGGGGAAGTGTTCACTCCAACGGTGACTTGATAGTCGGCGGAAACGCGGTCGTGGAGCGAGACGCGACGGCCTCCGCTTCTTTCCAGCGCAACGGCAATCCGACCATCGGCGGGGTAACCGGGGGTGGCTTCCCCACAGTCCCGGTCCCCGCCGTGTCGGCTGTCGCGTTCCGGAGCATGACCGATTACGACCTGTGCCCCGACGCGACGGTGCGGGTGACGGCGGCCGTCGCGTGCGCCGGGGTCGTCGCTGGGACGGGGCTGGCCAGGGGGTGGAACGGGTGGAGGTATGCCGGCGCGCGCTGGATCGTCACCAGCGACGAGGTTGGTGACGGGGGGTTCTACGTCTACCGGTCCGACGTCGCGATCTCGGGCAACATCGGGTCGGTCTCGAATCCGTGGCGCGCGACCATCGTTGTCGAGGGGCTGAAGGCCGGGTCCAACCTAATCAACGGCGACCTCGCCATCAGTTCCAACGTCGTCTTGCGGGCGTGGAAGCAGGGTGTGGCCATCGTTGCCGAGCGCGACGTGCGCCTGACCGGGGGCACGACCCGGGAAGTGCAAGGGATGATCCTGGCCGGCGAGCAAGTGGATATCCCTGGGTCCGGAACGATCATCGGCTCGGTCGTCGCCGCGGGCACCTCGAGCACGCTGGGGTCGCCGGTGTCGGCGAACTCGGTTACGGGATCGGTCGTCATCAGGGCGGAGTTTGGGGCTCCGTCGGTGCAGGGTGGCGTGACCCCGCTGCGCTGGGGTGAGCTGTAGCCGGGTGCACCGGCGCTCCGGGGCCGCTAGCCTGCTTGCGACGTGCGAACCTCCACAAAGCCGGGCCGCCGGAATCGAGCTCCCGTTGCCCTACTGGGCATCGCGGCGGCTTGTCTTGCCGCCGATCAGGTCACCAAGGTCGTCGCGGTCGCGGAATTGACGCCCGGGCTCCCGCGTCCGGCGATCGACGGAATCCTGTACTGGACCCTGCAGCGCAACCCGGGCGCGGCGTTCAGCCTGTTTACGCACTTCCCCGTCGCGTTCACAGTGATCGCGACGGGGATAGCGGTGGTCATCCTGCGGATGACTCCTCGGGTACGCGACTGGGGAACTGCGGTTTCACTCGGCCTGGTCTTGGGCGGCGCGCTGGGCAATCTCGCCGATCGCGTCGTGCGCGCGCCGGGGCTGTTTCGAGGCCATGTCGTGGACTTCATCGATTTCGTCGTCTGGCCGGTCTTTAACCTGGCCGACGTCGCGGTTGTCGTCGGGGGGCTGCTTCTGGCCGTCACCACGTGGAAGCGCGGGGGCATGCACGATGCCGCTGCTTGAGTTCGTCGTGTCACCGCAGGACGGCGAGCGACGCCTGGACGCGGTCGTCGCCGAACAGGCCGGGATCTCTAGGACCGTGGCCGCGCGCCTGGTCGCCTCCGGCGGGGCGACCGTGGACGGCGAGCCGCTGGCGAAGTCGGCGCGCGTGTGGGCGGGTGCGAACGTGCGGGTCGAGCTTCCCGAGCCGGACGCCGGGCCGCAGCCTGAGGAGATCCCAATCCACGCCGTGTTCGAGGATGAGTGGTTGATCGTCTTGTCCAAACCTGCGGGGTTGGTCGTGCACCCGGCGCCGGGGCACCCGTCGGGGACGCTGGTGAACGCTCTGCTGGCGCGCGCCGGAGCCCGGCCGATGGGAGGAGACGCGAACCGACCGGGGATCGTCCACCGTCTTGACGCAGGCACGAGCGGACTGATGATCGTTGCCAAAGACGCCGGGGCTCACGCGCGCCTCGTCGAGCAGATGTCGGCGCGCCAAGTGACCCGTGTCTACCTTGCGCTGGTCGAGGGCCTCCCGGACACCGAGACCGCGACTATTGACGCTCCGGTGGGAAGGTCCCCGCGCGAGCGCACCAAGATGGGGGTCGTGGCCGGAGGGCGTCCGGCGGTCACGCGCTTCCGGGTCGTCGAGAGGCATGCAGGCACGGCTTTGCTCGAAGTGCGGCCCGAGACCGGACGTACCCATCAGATCCGCGTGCACTTGTCGGCGGCCGGATACCCGGTTGTGGGGGACCCAACCTATGGCGGCACGAAGGCCCTGGCCGCGCGCCTCGGGCTGGACCGGCCGTTCCTGCACGCTGCGCACCTGGAGTTCGATCATCCGGTCACCGGCGCGCGCCTGGTCCTGGAAGACGAACTGCCGGCAGAGCTTGCGGCGGCACTTGCGCGCGCGCGCGAGTAGCCTGGACCAATGCCGCGGTTCCTGGACTTGTTGAAGCGCCCGCGGAGCGACGACCTGAGCGAGGGGTTGGCGCGTCCGAGGCCGGCGGCTAGAATGACATCTCTGTGATTCGAGCCGGCTCGTCTTCCCCGCCGGCGGTTGGGCACCCATCGGCGTGACGGACAACTTCGTACATCTCCATACGCACACCGAGTACTCGATGCTCGATGGGGCGAGCCGTATCGACGACTTATTCGCCGAGGCCGCCCGCATGGGTATGCCCGCGCTTGCCGTCACCGACCACGGGGTGATGTACGGCGCCGTGGACTTCTACAGCACTGGGCGCAAGTACGGAGTAAAGCCGATCATCGGTTCGGAGTTGTACGTTGCCACCCGCTCGCGGCACGAGAAGTCGTCTCGCGAGAAGGACTCCAACCACCACATGACCGCGGTGGCCCAAAACGAGCAGGGGTACCGCAACCTGATGAAGCTCGTGTCGCTCGGGCACCTCGAGGGCTATTACTACAAGCCCCGCGTCGACAAGGAGTTGCTTGCCGCGCACGCTGAGGGGATCATCGCGACGTCGGGGTGTCTCGCGGGCGAAGTGGGGCAACTCCTGCTGCAAGGACAGGTCGAACAGGCCGCGAACGTGGTCGGCGAGTACCGGGAGATCTTCGGACCGGACAACTTCTTTGTGGAATTGCAGGACCACGGAATCGCCGACCAGCGCACGATCTTCCGGGACTTGATCGATGTCGCGCGCAGGACCGGGGCACCGCTGTTGGCAACCAACGACTTGCACTATGTGCGCCGCGAGGACAGCGTCGTGCATGACGTGCTGCTGTGCGTGCAGACGGGTGCGACCATCAACGAGCCCGGCCGTTTCAAGTTCGACGGCGAGGAGTTCTATCTCAAGACACCGGAGGAGATGCGGGGTTTGTTCTCCGACTTCCCGGAGGCCTGCGACAACACGCTCGCGATCGCAGAGCGCTGCAACGTGGAGCTGGAGTTCGGGGTATACCGGTTGCCGCAGTTCGTCCCACCGACCGGCGAGGACGTCGTCGAGTACTTGCGGCGATCTACGTTTGAGGGAGCGGCACGTCGGTACGGCGACCCCCTTTCGCAGGACGTGATCGATCGAGTCACTTATGAACTCGGCGTCATCCAGTCGATGGGCTTCGCCGAGTACTTCTTGATCGTGGCCGACCTCATCGACTTCGCGAAGACCAACGGAGTTCGCGTCGGACCCGGGCGCGGGAGCGCGGCAGGGTCGATTGTGTCTTACTGCCTGGGAATCGTCGAAGTGGATCCGATGCGTTGGGGCCTGATCTTCGAGCGGTTCTTGAATCCCGGCCGCAAAGAGATGCCCGATATCGACATGGACTTCGACGATCGGCGCCGTGGCGACGTCATCCGCTACGTCACGGATAAGTACGGCGACGATCGCGTCGCTCAGATCGTGACCTTCTCGACGATCAAGGGTAAGCAGGGGATCCGAGACGCGGCGCGCGTGTTGGGGATGCCTTATGCGGTAGGCGATCGCCTCGCGCGGATGTACCCACCGTCGATCCTTGGTAAGGACCCGCCGCTTGCAGCGTGCTTCGAGTCGAAGTTCGAATGGCCTGAGGGCGCGGGTCGCAACGAGGCGTACCCGAACGCGACCGATCTGCGTCAGGCATACGGAAGCGACGAGGATTCGAAACGCGTGCTGGACATCGCGCGCGGTCTTGAGGGGTTGCGGCGTCAGGCGGGTGTGCATGCTGCGGGTGTGGTGATCGGCGATCGGCCGCTGACCGAGTATGTGCCGGTGTCTCGCAACGAGCAGATCGGCGGCATCGTCACCCAGTACGAGATGAATGCCGTGGCGCGCCTCGGACTGTTGAAGATGGACTTCCTGGGGCTGCGCAATCTGACGGTCATTACCGACACGCTCGAGCACGTGCGACGCTGCGGCGTCGATGTGGACATCGACGCAATCCCGCTCGACGATCCCCTGACCTACGCGCTGCTGACTCGGGGTGACACCGTTGGTGTCTTCCAACTCGGAGAGCCCGGGATGCGCGAGTTGGTCAAGCGATTGCAGCCGGACTGCTTCGAGGACGTCATGGCGCTGGTGGCGCTATACCGTCCCGGTCCGCTCGGGGCGAAGATGCACCTGGAGTACGCGAACCGAAAGCACGGATTGTCCAAGGTCGAGTATCCGCACGCCGACCTGGAACCGATCCTCAAAGACACCTATGGGATCATCCTGTACCAGGAGCAGGTGATCCGGATCGCCTCGGATATCGCCGGTTTCTCGGCCGCTGAGGCCGAGAGTTTCCGAAAGGCGATCGGCAAGAAGATCGTCGACGTGATGCAGGCGCAGCGCGAGAAGTTCTTGCAGGGGAGCGCGGCGCGCGGCTACGAGAGCGGACTCGCCAACCGGTTGTGGGAGATGATCGACCACTTCTCCGGCTACGGCTTTAACAAGAGTCACTCGTGCTGCTACGGGCTGATCTCGTATCAGACCGGCTACCTCAAGGCGCACTACCCGGTTGAGTACCTTGCCGCGCTGTTGACGAGCGTGAAGGACAAGGTCGAACGCAGCGCGCCGTATCTTGCCGAATGTCGGGCGATGGGCATCACGGTTGAACCTCCGGATGTCAACGTGAGCGACTCCGACTTCACTCCGACCCGTGAGGGGACGATCCGATTCGGCTTGTCCGCCGTCCGCAACGTCGGAGAGAACGTGGTGGCGCGAGTCCTGACCGCAAGGCGCGAGAAGGGTGATTTCACAGGCTACGCCGACTTCTGCAGCAAAGTAGATCCGGTCTGCTTGAACCGGCGCGTCATCGAGTCCCTGGCGAAGGCGGGCGCGTTCGACTCGCTGGGCGTGGATCGTGCAGCCCTGCTTCAGCGTGACCCCGACAAGGGCGTCGTGCTGTCGGAAGCCGCGACGCTGGTGGCCGACCACGCAGTCGCCAAGGCCAAAGCCGAAGATCAGGGTCAGTTCAGTCTCTTTGCTTCTAAGCCCGAGGCCTTCGACGACGTCGATCCCTCGCCGGGTCCGGAGATTCCGAAGAACATCCTGCTGGCCGCCGAGAAGGAGATGCTCGGCGTCTACGTGTCGGACCACCCGTTGTTGGCCGTCGAGGCGGCGCTGCGCGGCGCTACCGACCACAGGGTCTGCGACGTGGCGACGATGAGCGATCAGGATGCGGTGTCGGTCGGCGGGCTGGTCACGCGATTGCAGAAGCGATTCACTCGCAAGGGTGATCCGATGGCAGTGTTCTGGCTCGAAGATCTCGAAGGGGCGGTCGAGGTTGTGGTCTTCCCGAGTGCGTACGCTGCGGCCCAGGTGTCGCTCGTGCCGGACGCGATCGTGTGTGCCAAGGGCAGGATTGACATGCGTGAGGACACTGCCAAGATCGTCGCGCACGACGTGCGGCCGCTGAATGTGGACGCCGCAACGGAGCCGCTGGTGCTCACCATGCCGAGCGAGGCTTGCACCGAGACGTTCGTCGGGCGGCTCAAAGGCGTACTGGAATCGCACCCCGGGCTGAGTCCGGTTCACTTGAGACTGAAGTCGGCGACGGGGGCAAAGACTCTGCGCTTGCCGCAGCAGTTCGCCGTGGAACGCCGCAATGAGTTGTACGCTGAGTTGAAGGTCCTGCTCGGACCGCGTGGTCTGGGTTAGGTATTAGGGAGCGGGGGGCAATGGACGACTCGCTGGCATCAAGGGCAAGCCGCATTACGCCGCAGGAATGGCGCGTTATCGCGCTCTCGATCGAGGGAGTCTCTCCTGGCTCGGCGTGTGAGGCGCTCGGGATCGCCCTTGGGACGCTGGAGAGCCACAAACAGGCGATCCGCCGCAAGCTCGGCATCCCCAAGGGGGAGCGTTTCGAGGCGTTTGTTCGTGCGCATTTCGCCGAGGGCGTGCAGATCCCGGAAAAGAGGGAGCGGCGTGAGGTCCCCAAGGAGACCGCTGATCGCCGCGTCCGGTGGCTGTTGCGGATCACGCTGGACGAGCTTGCCGAGGTCGGGATGTCGGCGGGTTTGCGCGGGCAGTTACTGGCTCAGACCGTCGACAGAATGAGTGGGGGTGACATCGACGAGGCGCGCAGCGAGGTGGAGGAACTCGCCAGGATCGGCGCCGAACTCGTCGATTTGCACGACCGGGCAATCACTCGGATCCGCGCACGCGGCGCCGATGTCTCGTCGCTCGAGCGCAAGCCCTGACCCTGTCGGCGCCACGGAAACCGAGCGTTCGGGCGCGCGCGCTCGGCTAGGATACGTGGCCGCATGCTGACCCGAGTAGATCTTCGAGGGCGCGCGGACGACCCGTCCGCGTATCTTCCGCGCGCCGCGTTGGACCGCGAGGCCGCGCGCGCCGTGGTCCGTGAGATCGTGGCCGGCGTGCGTGCAGGCGGCGATGCGGCTGCGCTGGCGTTCCAGGAGCGTTTCGGCGTCAGGCCGGCGTCCGTGCGTGTGCCGGCCGAGCGCATTCAATCCGCGCTGGAGGAATGCGATCCGGAGCTGCGCGAAGCCATCGAGTCGGCCGCCGCGCGCATCCGCGCCTACCACGAGCGCCAGGCAGCCGAGGAGCGCACGCCCTTCTGGCGCATCGGTGCCGAGGGCGCCTGGGTCGGGGAGGAGTCACGTCCGGTCGAGCGCGCCGGTTGCTACGTGCCCGGAGGTCGCGCCGCCTATCCCTCGACGGTGCTGATGACGGCGCTGCCGGCCCGCATCGCGGGGGTGCGAAGCATTGCGGTGTGCGTGCCGCCGGCGCCGGGGGGCGAGGTTCACCCGGCGACGCTTGTCGCGTGCGCGGTGGCGAAGGTTGACGAGGTGTATGCGCTTGGCGGGGCACAAGCGGTGGCCGCAATGGCTTACGGCACCGAGTCGATCGCGCGCGCGGACGTCATTGTTGGTCCGGGGAACTTGTGGGTGACTCTCGCCAAGCACGAGGTGTGCATGGATGTGGGTGTGGATTCCTTCGCGGGGCCGACCGAGGTCGCGATCGTGGCCGACGATTCCGCGTCGGCCGTGTTTGTTGCGGCCGACCTGGTTGCACAGGCGGAGCACGATCCGCTCGCAACCGCGATTCTCATCACCGATTGCGAGTCGCTGGCCGACGCGGTGGACGATGCTCTGAAGGGCGAGTGCGCGCGGGCCTCGCGGCGTGATGACGTCGAAGCCGCATTGCGCGGGCAAGGTCGCGCGCTCATCGTGGAGGACATCGCGCGCGCGATGGAGGTCGCCAACGCGTTCGCGCCCGAGCACCTGGAGTTGATCGTGCGCGACGCCGAGTCGTGGCTGCCTTCGGTCCGCGACGCAGGCGCGGTCTTCGTCGGTGCTTACACTCCGGTCGCGCTCGGGGACTACGTTGCCGGCACCAATCACGTGCTGCCCACCGCCGGAAGCGCGCGTTTCGCGTCGCCGCTTCGAGTGTCGAACTTCGTCAAGTCAACCGCGGTCGTCTTGTTCGATCGAGCCGGACTCGACGATGTCGCGCCGGCGCTGCTTGCGATTGCCCGGGCCGAGGGGCTCGATGCGCACGCGCGCGCTCTGAGTGTGCGGTTGGAGGACGGGGCGTGACCCGGCCCTTCGAGATCCGCGAGGACCTTCGGGGGATTCCGCCGTACCGCGCGCCGCAGATCGATGCGCCGATTCGTCTGAACACCAACGAATCTCCGTGGCCTCCGCCGGAGGCGTTCGCGAAGGAACTCGGTGAACGTGCAGTCGCGCTGGCGCTACATCGCTATCCCGACCGGGAGGTCCGCACGCTTCGCGCCGGACTCGGCGAGCGTCACGGATGGCCGGCCGAGGGTGTGTGGGTGGCCAACGGATCAAACGAGGTCATCCAAACGCTCGTGCTTGCCTTCGGCGGACCCGGGCGCCCGGTGTTGCTGTTCGAACCGACCTACGCGATGCATTCGCATATCGCCATCGTCACAGGCACGCCCATCGTTGCCCGCGAAGTGCCCGAGCCGTGGGTTCTCGACGCACAGACGGTGGCCTGGGGGGTGTCGTTTGACCCGCCCGCAATCACGTTCATCTGCTCGCCGAACAACCCGACGGGCAACGCGCATCCGCTGTCGGTCGTCGAGGCCGCGTTGGACTCGGGGCCGGGTCTGGTGGTGGTCGACGAGGCGTATGGGGACTTCGCCGGAGACAGCGCCGCCGCGTTGCTGCCCAAGCACGAGCGCTTGGTCGTTGTTCGGTCCTTTTCGAAGTCCTGGCGCTTGGCCGGCGCGCGCATCGGATACATGCTGGCGCACCCATGGCTGGTTGAGGCCATCCAAGTCGTGCGGCTTCCATACCACGTGTCGGCGCTAACCCAAGCTGCGGGCGAAGCTGCGTTGCACCACCAGCAAGTGATCCTTCGCGGCGTTGCCGACATTGTGTCGGAGCGAGATCGTCTTGCTCAAGAGATGGCTCGCGTTCCCGGGGTTGAGGTGTTCCCGTCGGCGGCGAACTTCTTGCTGTTTCGGACGCAGTGGGACGGGACCAAGATCTGGCGCGCGCTTGCGGAGTCCGGAGTGCTCGTGCGGGATTTCTCCGGGATGATCCCGCGCGCCCTTCGGGTCACGGTGGGGACGGAGGATCAGAACGCGACCTTCGTCGAGAACTTGAGGAGTGTGCTTTCGGATGCCGACTGAGAAGCGTCCTCGCGCATCGCGCGCGAAGGTGGCGAAAGGGTCGCAGATCTCCAATCGCGGGGAGCGCTCGGTGCGCGTTGTGCGCGCGACGAAGGAAAGCCGGGTCGAAGTGAGTCTGAGCCTGGACGGTGTCGGCAAGTCCAAGGCGAAGACGGGGATTCCGTTCTTCGATCACATGCTGGAGCAACTCGGCAAGCACGCCGGGTTCGACTTCGAGGTGCGCGCCAAGGGCGATCTGGAGGTCGACGCGCATCACACCGTCGAGGACACCGGCATCGCGATCGGTGAAGCGGTTGCGGCGGCGCTGGGAGACAAGGTCGGCATCTCGCGTTTCGGCAGCGCCGTCGTTCCGTTGGACGAGGCGCTGGTTCAGGTCGTGGTCGACTTGTCGGCACGTCCGTTCCTGGTGCACGACGTGGATGCCAAGGCCAAGTTGATCGGGACGTACGACACGCGCCTGACCGAGGAGTTCGTTCGGGCGGTCGCGCAGTCCGCCGGTGCGACGATTCACGTGCGCATGCTGGCGGGCAGGAACCCACACCACATCGTGGAGGCGGAGTTCAAGGCGTTGGCGCGCGCGCTTGGTGAAGCCTGCCGTGTCGTGGGTGGCGGCCTGCCGAGCACCAAGGGACGCCTGTGACTCCGAGCATCACCGTCCTTGATTTCGGGATGGGCAACTTGCGGTCGGTAGCGAAGGCGCTCGAGCGCACGGGCGCCCGGGTGCGGGTCGAGGAGACGCCGAGCGCGAACACCGATGCGCTTGTGGTTCCCGGTCAAGGGGCATTCGGCTCCTGCGTCGCGAACCTGGGCTCGCGCATCGACGTGATCCGTGAATGGATCGCGGCCGAGCGTCCGTACCTCGGAATCTGCCTGGGTCTGCAACTGCTTTTCGAGCGATCCCAAGAGTCGGAGTTGCCGGGAGCGGGAGTGCTCGCGGGGGAAGTCGTGCGTCTTCCCGGTGCCGTCAAGATCCCTCACATCGGCTGGAATCAGGTGGATCCGCTCGCGTCGAGTCGTTTGTTCGCCGGCGTCGATCCGGGGACGTACTTCTATTTCGTCCACTCTTATTATCCGGTGCCGGCCGATGCCGCCGTGTCGGCTGCGACGACGGAGTACGGTTTGAAGTTCACCTGCGCCGCGGAACGCGGCGCAATGGTTGCGACGCAGTTCCACCCCGAGAAGAGCGGCGACGCCGGTCGGTTGGTGTTGGAGAACTTCGTGAGGATGTGTAGCCGATGATCTTGTTGCCTGCCGTCGATCTCCGCGACGGTCGTTGCGTGCGCCTTGTTCAGGGCGATTTCGCGAAGGAGACCGTCTACGACGACGACCCCGTTGCGGTCGCCAAGCGGTACGAAGCCCAGGGCGGGGATTGGCTTCACATCGTCGACCTTGATGCCGCGCTCGACGGCGTTCCAAAGAACCGCGAGGTCATTGCTCAAGTGATCGGCGCGCTGTCTATTCCGGTGCAGTGCTCGGGCGGGATCCGCTCCTTGGACGCGATCGAGTGGGCCGTGAGCGCAGGCGCGGCGCGTGTTGTGCTCGGCACTCAAGCACTTCGCGACCCGTCCTTCGTCGAGGAGGCGGTCGCGCGCCACGGCGATGTGGTCGCCGTAGGACTGGACGTGCGCGGTGAGCGTTTGCAGGCGCGCGGTTGGACCGAGGACGGGGGCGATCTCTACCCGACGCTGGAGAGCCTGGACGCGGCGGGGGTCGCGCGGTATGTGGTCACCGACGTCGCGCGCGACGGGATGCTCCAGGGACCGAATGTCGATTTGCTGCGCGATGTAATGGCGCGAACTGCGGCAAAGATCGTCGCCAGCGGGGGAGTGTCGTCGATCGAGGACTTGCGCGCGCTTGCGACGTCGGGAGCCGAGGCCTGCATCGTCGGCAAGGCTTTGTACGCCGGGCGATTCACGCTTCCCGAAGCGCTCGACGCGGTGTCCTAGCCGTGCTTGCGCGCCGGATCATTCCCTGTCTGGACGTCGACGCAGGCCGCGTCGTCAAGGGGATCCGCTTTGTCGATATTCGCGACGCCGGCGACCCGGTGGAGATGGCCAAGATCTACGATCGCGAAGGTGCCGACGAGCTGGTGTTCCTTGACATCACGGCGTCGTGGGAAGGCCGCGAGACGATGATCGACGTCGTGCATCGCACCGCCGAGCAGGTGTTCATCCCGTTGACGGTGGGTGGAGGAGTCCGAACGGTCGCCGACGTTCGGCACCTTCTTCGCGCGGGCGCAGACAAGGTCGCGATCAACACCGCCGCGGTGCGCAGTCCCGAGTTGCTTCGCGAGGCGACGGACGCTTTCGGATCGCAGTGCATCGTGATCGCCATCGATGCGCGCGCGCACCCCGACGGTGGGTGGGAAGTCGTGATCGAGGGCGGCCGGACGCCGGTAGGCTTAGATGCCGTCGATTGGGCACGCCGTTGCACGACGGAACTGGGGGCCGGGGAAATCCTGCTTACGAGCATGGATCGCGACGGAACCAAGGACGGCTACGACCTAGCGCTAACGCGCGCCGTATCCGACGCGGTTCCGGTTCCGGTGATCGCTTCGGGCGGGGCCGGGATTCCCGAGCATTTCGCCGAGGCGCTGGATGTCGCCGAAGCGGCGCTTGCCGCGAGCGTCTTTCACTTCGGCGAGATGCGGATTGCCGACGTCAAGGCGCACTGCCGCGCGCGCGGACTTCCCATACGGGGTTGATCGCCGTGCCGGCTGATCCGTACTGCGCTTTCGTTGGTTTCTACGACGAGTGGTCGACGAACGGCCGTTTGGGCCGGAGTCTGAAGAGATGATCTGGGTGGCGAGGAGAACATGAGCGACGACGCGAAGATGAAGTACGACGGCAACGGCTTGATCCCCGCGGTCGTGCAACAGCACGACACCGGTGAAGTGCTGATGGTTGCCTGGATGAACGAGGAGTCCCTCGCGCGCACACTCCAGACGCGCACCACGTGGTTCTGGAGCCGTTCCCGACAGGAGTTCTGGAACAAAGGGGCGACGTCGGGGAACACCCAGCGCGTGATCGACGTGCGCTACGACTGCGACGCCGACACCTTGCTCGTGCTGGTGGACGCAGCCGGTCCCGCCTGTCACACCGGCGAGCGCACCTGCTTCTACCGGTCGCTCGCGTAGGACCGCCGATCCGCATCGGCGCGGCGGCGCGCGCGCGGTATGCTTCGCCGGTATGACCCAGTATCAACCGTCCCGAGATGAGTTCCTGCGGCTTTCGCGCGAGTACACGCTCGTGCCGGTTTGGCGCGAGGTGCTCGGGGACCTGGAGACACCGGTGGGGGTGTATCGCAAACTCGGCGCCGAGCCGAACTCGTTCCTGCTGGAGTCCGTAGAGCACGGTGAGCGCTGGGGCCGGTACTCATTCATCGGGGTGCGCCCCTTCTCGGTGATGACCTCGCGAGACGGCGAGGTTACGTTCGAAGGGGCGGTGCCGTCTGCTGCGGCCGGCGCGCCCGACCCGCTGACGGCTTTGGAGCGCGCACTTAACTCCTACAGCGCGCCCCGGCTTGCCGGCTTGCCGCCGCTGCACGGCGGCGCGGTCGGCTACGTGGGTTATGACTGCGTTCGCTACATCGAGCGCTTGCCTCAGACGACGACCGACGATCTTGCGCTGCCGGAGTTGTGGTTGCTGTTCACCGGGCAACTGTTGGTGTTCGATCATTTGCGCCAGCGGATGTCGGTGATTTCCAACGTCGTAATCGGGGACGATCCCGCCGCACAGTACGACGAGGCGGTTGCGGCAGCCGAGGAACTGGTCGCCCGAATCTCGACGGCGACCGGACCGAGTCGCCTGGACGCTCCGCGCTTCGATGCGCCGGTGGACGGCTTGCGTTCGAATCAGTCTCCGCGGGACTACATGGCCAAGGTCGAGCGGGCGCAGGAGTACATCGCCACCGGCGATATCTTCCAAGTGGTTCCGTCGCAGCGGTTCGAGTGCGACACCACGGCGGATCCGTTCGACGTCTACCGCGTGCTTCGATTGATCAACCCGAGCCCGTACATGTTCTACTTGCAGTTCCCCGGCACGGCGATTGTCGGTTCGTCGCCGGAGCCGCATTTGCGTGTGTTCGGTCGCGAAGCGACGATCCGTCCGATTGCCGGGACGCGCCCGCGCGGCGCGGATGAGGCCGAGGACGCCAAACTCGCCGCCGACTTGATCGACGACGAGAAGGAGCGCGCCGAGCACGTGATGTTGGTCGATCTTGCGCGCAACGACCTTGGACGCGTGTGCGTTCCCGGCACCGTGCGCGTCGATGAGTTGATGACGATTGAGCGGTACTCGCACGTGATGCACATCGTGTCAAGCGTGCGCGGTGAGTTGGCCGAAGGTCGAACGGCATTCGACGCGTTGAAGGCTTCTTTCCCGGCGGGAACGGTGTCGGGTGCTCCGAAGATTCGCGCGATGGAGATCATCGACGAGTTGGAGCCGACGCGGCGCGGTCCTTACGCCGGCGCCGTCGGGTACTTCGACTTCTCGGGCAACGTGGACACTTGCATCGCGCTGCGTACCGGATACATGCGCGACGGCAAGGCGTACCTGCAGGCCGGAGCAGGGATCGTGGCGGATTCCGTTCCAGAGCGCGAAGAGCAAGAGACGCGAGCGAAGGCCCGAGCGTTCTTCGCCGCGGTGAAGGCCGCGGAAGGCTTGGCGTGACCCCGGCCCGGCGCCTCGCGATTGTCGGGAAGGGCGCGGCGGCAGGGGCGGCGATCTGAGCGGCCGGGTCGTGTGCGACGTGACCCGCGATCACCGCGCGCGCGTCGGGCGACGTCACCGCCGGCGCACTGGGGAGTTCTCGAGCCGCACGCGGTCGGGGAGATCGCCCACCCTCAGCGCTTAGGCGAGCCGAGCAGCCGGAACCCCTCGCGCGCGAAGTCATCGTCGAACGCGAACGCGGTGTCCAGGTCGAGCGCTCGCATCACGACGAACCCGGCTGCGTCCACGATGTTCGTTCCCCGGCGGCGATGCGTGAAGACGAGCGCTTCGGCCTCGCGATGACGCGTCTCGTCGATCCAGACCACATCCACGGTGCGCACCGCGGCCGCGAAGAGTTCGAGCGGTTTCCATCCCAAGCGGTGCTGGATGAGGCCCATCGTTTCCGCGAGCGTGTAGGAGGATGTGACCAGCGCTTCGTCGTGATCCACGAGATCGCGCCAGATCGCGCGCGCGGCCTTGTGGTCCTGGTCCGTCACCGAGGCGAGCGCAAACCATGCCGAGGTGTCCACGAAAACGCTCACCGATGGTCGCCGTAGAGGTATCGGTCGTGCAGGCGCGCAACGTCGCGCTTGCCCTCGCGGTCGCGACCCGACCCAACGAACCCCAACCGAGCCTCGCGAACGGCCCCGGCGCCTGCGGCGGCACCGCCCCCCAAGGCGTCATCGACGAGCGCGCGGAGCACGGCGGAAAGGGATTGGCCGCGCTCAAGGGCTAAACGCTTGAGCCGCTCGTACTGGCGACGCTCGAGCTGGATCTGTGTTCGGACTTTAGCCATGCTCCACCATTACATGATGATATCATGATGGTACACCAGCGTTGGAGTCGGGAATGTCGTCTCTGCCTATAATCGTGGCAGAGTGAGCCGATCCTTTCTGCAACGTGTCACCGCCGCGCGCCGCGCCGACGCGGAAGCCCGGCGTGCCTCGGGAGCGCTGGACGTTGCGCGTGAATCCGCGCGCAACGTCGCACCGCCGAGGGATTTCACCGCTGCGCTGGCTACTCCCGGGATATCGTTGATCGCCGAAGTGAAGCGTGCATCGCCGTCGGCGGGCGACATCGCCCCGGATGTGGACCGCCTGGAGTTGGTTGCCGCGTACGAGCGCGGCGGCGCGGCGGCGATCAGCGTGCTTACCGAGCCCGAGTACTTCCGCGGATCGCTGGAGGATCTGAGCGCGGTGCGCGCATCCGTTGGGATTCCGGTACTGCGCAAGGACTTCATCTGCGATCCGCTGCAGGTGTGGGAGGCGCGTGCCGCCGGTGCCGACGCGGTTCTGCTGATTGTCGCGGTGCTTGATCAGACCGAGTTGGTGTCTTTGGCGGGGCTGGTTGACGCCCTCGGGATGACTGCGCTGATCGAAGTCCACGATGAAGCCGACATGGCGCGCGCGGCCGATGCCGGGGCTCGGGTCGTGGGCATCAACACGCGTGATCTTGCCACGCTTAGAGTCGATCCGACCGTCGTGGCTCGCCTGCGACCCTTTGCTCCGCAGGGGGCGCTCGTTGTGGGGGAGAGCGGGGTGTCGGTACGCGCCGACGTCGTTCGCCTGGAAGGCGTCGGATGCGATGCGGTCTTGGTGGGTGAAGCGCTGGTTCGCGCGCCGGATCCCGCGGCGAAGGTGCGGGAACTGCTGGGCCGTTGACGCGCTTGTGCCCGGGTGGCCCGGCCGGATCGTAGGATGGGTCCCGTGCGAGCAGCGGACGGAATCCTCCACGAATTGCGTGCCCCACTGGCGGGTCTGGGGGGCCTGCTCGCATACGGCGTGGTGGGCTACGTGGCTTTCGGCTATTCACTGCTCGACGCCGTCTACCAGACCGTCCTGGTCGTCACGACCGTGGGATTCCTTGCCGGCGAAGTGCCCGGCGGTGCCGAGAAGTTGTTTAGTGCGAGTCTCGCAGCGTTCGGAGTTGCCGTGTTTCTCGCGAGTTTGGCGATCTTTACTGCGGCTCTCGCGGACGGACGGATTCGGCAAGTTTCCAGGAGGCGACGGATGCAACGGCAGATCGACCAGATGAAGGATCACTACATCATCTGCGCGTACGGTCGCGTGGGGCGCGCGGTTGCGCGGGAGTTTGAGGGCGAGCGGGTTCCGTTCGTGGTCGTCGACCGCTTGGAAGACCTCGAAGAGCGGATGCAGAGCGACGGCGTGCGGTATGTGATCGGGGATCCTACGTCGGAGGCGGTACTCCAAAGCGTCGGCATCGATCGTGCGCGCGGTCTGATCAGCGCTGTGGACTCCGACGCAGACAACGTCTACATCACGCTTACCGCGCGCTCCCTGCGGGCGAATTTGTTCATCGTGGCGCGCGCCAGCGAATCGGCCGCGGCAGACCGGCTCTATCGCGCCGGCGCAGACCGTGTGATCTCGCCGTACGTGTCGAGCGGGCGTCACATGGCGATGCTGTCCTTGCGCCCGCGCGTCCTGGACTATCTCGAGATCACCGGCCGTGGCGACGAGAAGATGCGTCTGGAGGAGCTGCAGGTCGAGCCGGGATCGGCGCTGGTGGGCATGAGCCTTGGGGAGGCGTGCGAGGGCGCGACGCCGCTGGTCGTGCGGCGCGGCACGACCGTGCTGCCTCGACCCACCGGGGATGAGGTACTTCAGCCCGGGGACGTGATTGTGTTGCTGGGGGAGCCTCGCGAGCTGCGCAGTGTCGAGGGCGAGGTCTGAGCGCGCGCGGCGTGTTCGAGCCGCCGACGAACGGCGCGCGGCCGCGCTGATACACTCGGCGAACTATGGCTCGTGCCCTTACTGATCCCGACGCCGGAGGACACTTCGGTGTCTTTGGGGGAAAGTACGTCCCTGAAGCGCTGATGCACGCGCTCGACGAACTCGAGCAAGCGTTCACCGAGGCATGTGCCGACGCCGAGTTTGTCGCCGAGTTGGAGTACTTGCGGCGCGAGTACGCCGGGCGTCCCACTCCGTTGTGGTTCGCGGAGCGACTGACCAAGCAGTGCGGCGGTGCTCGCATATACCTCAAACGCGAAGACCTTGCGCACACGGGTGCGCACAAGATCAATAACGTGCTCGGGCAATGCTTGCTCGCGCGGCGCATGGGTAAGCAGCGCGTCATCGCTGAAACAGGCGCGGGACAGCACGGCGTTGCGACGGCTACGACTGCGGCATTGTTCGGGCAGGAATGCGTCGTGTACATGGGCGAAGAGGACTGCCGTCGCCAGGCGCTCAATGTCTTTCGCATGGAGCAACTCGGTGCATCGGTCGTGCACGTGACCTCCGGCTCCCAAACGCTGAAGGACGCGATCAACGAGGGACTGCGCGACTGGGTCGCCAACGTCGAGACCACGCACTACGCGATGGGCTCGGTCGTCGGGCCTCACCCCTTCCCGTTGATGGTCCGGGAGTTCCAAAAGATCATCGGAGAGGAAGCCCGAGCCCAGATTCTCGAGCACGAGGGCAGGCTGCCAGACGTTGTCGTCGCCTGCGTCGGTGGCGGCTCGAACGCGATGGGGATTTTCCACGGGTTTCTTGGAGAAGAAGGCGTCCGCCTGGTCGGAGTCGAGGCCGCCGGTCGCGGCATATCTACCGGAGAGCACTCGGCGACGATCTCGGCGGGGGAGCCGGGCGTTTTGCACGGTGCGCTGTCCATGCTGATCCAAGACCCCGACGGTCAGGTGTTGCCGACGCACTCGATCTCGGCGGGACTCGACTACCCGGGCGTCGGGCCGGAGCACGCTTTCCTCAAGGAGCAAGGGCTCGCCGTTTACGACTCCGCGACGGACGACGAGGCTCTTGCGGCGTTCGGCACGCTGGCGCGCGCCGAGGGAATCCTTCCGGCGCTGGAGTCGTCTCACGCGCTGGCGTGGGCGATCCGCGAAGCACGCGGGCTGGGCCCGGACGCGGTGATTTTGGTGAACCTTTCCGGCCGCGGAGACAAGGACGTGGAAACCGTGCGAAGGATCCTTCATGGCGCGGACTGATCACACGGCGGCCGAGCGACTGGACGCGGCGTTCGCGCGCGGCCGCGCCGAAGGGCGCGCGCTGCTGATGCCGTTCCTGGTGTGCGCGTATCCGGACCCCGATGCCTTTGTGCGTATGGCTGTTGCCGCGGCGGAGGCCGGCGCCGACGTGTTGGAGATCGGGATTCCGTTCTCGGATCCGATCATGGACGGACCGGTGATCCAGTCGGCGACGACGGCGGTGCTCGAACGCGGGCTGCGGATGTCCGAGGCGCTGGACCTAATCGCGCGCGCCTCGGCCGAGTCGGGGATCCCGCTTGTCGCGATGACGTACTACAACTTGGTGTTTCATCAGGGGCTCGAGCGCGCGGCGCAGGCGTTCGCAACGGCCGGGGCGGCCGGAGCCATCATCCCCGATCTTTCCGTCGAGGACGCGGGTCCGTGGCGTGCGGCTTGCGACGCCGCCGGGATCGCGACGGTATTCATCGCCGCGCAGACTTCGCCGCCGGAGCGCCTTCGCTCTATCGGCGAGGCATCGCGCGGTTTCGTCTATGCGGCGTCGCTGCTGGGAGTGACGGGGGTGCGCCAAACGTTGTCCGACCGCGCGCGCGTGTTGGTCGAATCGATTCGCGCGCAGACCGATTTACCGGTTGCGGTCGGGATCGGTGTGAGCACCGCCGAACATGCTCGTGCGGTCGCCGGGTACGCCGACGGCGTTATCGTCGGCAGCGCGATTGTGGCGCGCGCTGCCGCAGCGACCGACCCCGCCGCCGCCGTCGGCGAACTGGTTCGGGAACTGCGCGCGGCCGTCACGCGCTGAGGAGTACCCCACCGCTACGATGAAGGCTATGTCGAGCGAACTCGCCGGGAAGGACTGCATTTGTCCCCTGCGCAAGGGCGTATGCGACGACAGTTGCGTCCGTGACCTGGCAGAGACTCCGTTGTACGTCGCCTGCGTGCGCATGAGCGGCCGTCGGGCCCTGGTCGTGGGTGCCGGGGCCATCGCGCGCGACAAGGTGGAACGTCTGCTCGCCTGTGGGGCCCTCGTTCGGGTGGTTGCGCCGGAAGCGATCGAGGAATTGCGCGCGCTGGCTGCAAAGGGCTCGATCGAGTGGGAGCAGCGCGAATACGGCCCCGGTGATCTCGACGACGCATTCATTGTGATCGCGGCGACGGGTACCACCCAGGTAAACGTCCGGGTGTTCGAGGACGCCGAGGCCCGTCGGATGTTGGTGAACGTCGTCGACGTCCCTGCGTTGTGCAACTTCATCCTGCCGGCGATCGTTCGCACCGGTGCGATCTCGATTGCGGTGTCTACGGCCGGGGCGAGTCCCGCCCTCGCCAAGCGCATGAAGCGCGAGATCGCGGCCGCCTACGGTGAGCCTTTCTCGCGGCTGGCCGAGATGTTGAACGATCTGCGCCCTTGGGCCAAGGCCGCGTTGCCCACGTATCAGGATCGCAAGGAGTTCTTTGAGGCGATCGTCAACGGCGATCCCGATCCCGTTGCGATGTTGCGCGACGGCGACGAAGACGGAGTGCGGGCGCTGATCGCTCGGGCCCGCAGCGCGGCCGAGTCGAAGGGGTCTTAAGGTGCGCTCTGGGCCGGCACGGTGGCCGATTTCGAACCGCGCCGGGCCATCAGTCGTTCGACTGCGAGTTCGGCGTACGAGCCGCCGTTGTGAACTCCGCCGTGTTTCGCGGCCTCCAGATGGCCGCACGACAGCACCAGCGCCATGTGGCTGAACGCCTGTGGGAAGTTCCCGAGCCCCTCGCCCGTTGCTGGATCGACCTGCTCGGGGAACAGGCCAAGATCTCCGCCGAAGGTGAGCAGGCGCTCCAGCAGGGCTTGCGCCTCACCGATTTCGCCGGTGTGCACTAGGCAGTCCACGAGCCAGAACGAGCACACCAAGAACGCGCCTTCCTGGCCCTCAAGTCCGTCGTTTCCCTTGTATCGGTAGACGAGTCCGTTGTGCTCGAGCTGTGCGCGAACCTCCTGGATGGTTCGCAGCGCAAGGGGATGATCGGTCGGCACAAGTCCGAGCGCAGGCGCGAGCAGAGTCGCTGCGTCGGCGACGGGGTACCCGGCTGCCTGCTGAAACCACCCGTCGGGTGCCGCTTGTTCCAGCAAGAAGTCGCGGATCTCGTCACGCGCGCGCTCCCACCGCTCTATCGGTGCCGGCAGCCCGCGCGCTTGCGCGATACGGATCCCCCGATCGAGCGCGACCCAGCAGTGCAGCTTCGAATGCGTGAAGTGCCGAGGTTCATCGCGCAACTCCCAAATCCCGTGGTCGGCCCAGTGCCAGCGAGCGGCGGCCGATTCGACCAGACGCGTTAGGAAAGTCCAGTTCTTGGTGCTGAAGTCCCCGCCCGCTTTCCCGTACAGGTATGCCGCGTCCAGGATCTGTCCGTAGACGTCGAGTTGCGTCTGCACGGCGGCGGCGTTTCCGATTCGCACCGGCGCCGAGTTGCGGTGTCCGGTCAAGTGCGGCAACTCCATTTCGGGCAGGTGTCGCTCGCCTTCGACGCCGTACATGATCTGCAAGTTCTGCGCGCGCCCGGCCGTCGCTCGTTCGAGCCACGAACGGAAGGCCTCCGCTTCGTGTCTGAAGCCGAGGGCCACCAGAGAGGACAGCGCCATGGTCGCGTCGCGGATCCAGGTATAGCGGTAGTCCCAGTTGCGCCCGCCGCCGATCAACTCGGGCAGCGATGTGGTCGGTGCCGCGACCATGGCGCCGCTCGGCGCATAGGTCAGCGCCTTCAGCGCCAGCGCGGATCGTCGCACGAACGGCGCATAGACGCCTTCATAGGAGCACTGCTCGATCCACAAGCGCCAGTACGCGGTTGTGGCCTCGAGGCGGCGTCTACACTCCTGCTCGAACTTCGCCAGCGACGGCGCCCGAGGGTGGCGCGCGTACGACCGGCTCCAGGTCGCTTCCATCCAAACCTCTTCGCCCGCGTGCAGCGTCCATTCCGCAACCACTTCGGTGTCGAGAACCTCCACGGGACGCGTCGAGTTCAGCACGATGGCATTGGCGCCGCCCTCTACGTAGGCGCTGCGCGCCGACAGCGGCGTGAAGCGGGGCAGGAGACTGCCGTACTCGAATCGCGGTGCGACGGAGACTCGGACGTTTACGGTTCCGATGGTGCAGCGCGCGCGCCGCAGGATCGAGTGGTGCACGCGAACGCGCGTCCCGCCGGGCTCTTCGGGAGTTTCGACAGGCATGCAGTCGGTAAGTTCGAGGACGCCGCCGGAACATTCGAACGTCGTTGTGAGGATGTTGGTGTCCTGGAGGTACGCGCGGCGGGCGTCTTCGACGAACTCCGGCGCGATGCGGAAGTGCCCGCCGCGGGACTCGTCGAGGTTGCGCGCGAACACGCTAGGAGAATCGAAGCGGGGGAAGCAGGCCCAGTCGATCGAGCCGTCTTGCCCGACAAGGGCCGCGGAGTGGCAGTCGCCGATCAGCCCGTAGTCCGAGATCTTGTTCACACAACCAGGATACGGAAGTTGGAGGGCGTTCCTTGAATGCAGGCGCCGGGGAATTCACGATGTCCGGGATGCGAGGTTCCCGAGGCGCGCGCCCCGATCCCCGCCGGACCTTTATACTGACCCGCGCGCCGGGGTGGCGAAATGGCAGACGCGGCGGACTCAAAATCCGCTTGGGGCAACCCAGTGGGGGTTCGAATCCCTTCCCCGGCACTTCTGTTGGCGCGCGCGCCGGTCAGCCGCGCAGGACTTGCCGGCGTTGCTCGAACTCCTCGCGGTCGATCTCGCCGCGCGCAAACCGCTCTTCGAGGATCGAGATCGCTCGATCCGGTTCCCGGCGTTGGGCCTCGCCGGATGCCGGACCGGCTGTGAATCGACGAAGTAGAACGATCACCACGGTGATGACGAGTGCCCAGAACAACAGCATCGACACCCCCATCAGCCAGGCGCCTGCCCCCCAGTTCCAGCCCGGACCCCACATCATCAGCCTCACCTCCGCCACCGATCATAGAACCCGCGCCCGATGTACGCTGCCTGATGTTCGCGAAGGGAGACATCTATGAGTGAACGAGCCTGGACGGGGACTCCGGTTCAACCTCACCCCGACGCCCGTGCCAACCGAGCGGAGACCTTGCCTTGGGGTGGCCGGCGGGACCGACTGCCTCTCGAGTGGCCTTTTGCCGATGCCGTGGAGGGCTTCCGGGCGAAGGCGCTTGCGAATCCTGAGTACGATCCGGCTTCGACTTTCGTGTGGGGCCAGATGATGGCTGTGTCGCTGATCGGGATGCTCGTCGGGATCGAGGAGCGGTTCGGCGCCGAGGGCCACGACGTTGCGCGCGCGGCATTGAGGGATGTCGGCGCACGCATCGCCGGTGAAATGCTGGCCGGGGTCGAAGTTCCCGCGGACGCCTCCGCGGCAGAGATCGCGAGCCTGTTCGCCTCCTGGATCAACGAAGTGTGTTACGCGTCCATCGAGCGCCCGGACGTCGACGGAGACCGGGCCGGTTTCGACATTCACTACTGCCCGCACGAAGACGTTTACGGAGCCTTCGACTGCCGGGTCCAGCGTTATCTGGTCGAGGGAATGCTGGAGGCCGGGCGCGAGTTGTTTGGGGAACGCGGATTCGACGTCGCCTTCGCGACGACGATTCCGTCCGGGTCGGCGACCTGTCATTTCGACATCTTCCCCGGTCGCGCCCCGGGTGCGGACGTGTGGAACGACTATTCCGAGCATCTGCGCAGGCGCGCCTTGAAGCGGGCCGGCGAGGTGCCGGAAGCATCGACGCGTCCGCCGGCTTAATTGCGAATCGCTTGGAGGGAGACCGAATGACCGCACTGACACTGGCGCGGCTGCAGTTCGCGATCACGATCGCATTTCACTTCTTGTTCGTTCCGCTCAGCATCGGCCTGTCCTTGCTCGTGGCCGTCATGCACACGCTGTATCAGCGCACCGGCGATGAGAAATACAAGCGCATGACTAAGTTCTGGGGGAAGTTGTTCCTCATTACGTTTGCTATGGGCGTCGTCACCGGCATCGTGCAGGAATTCCAGTTCGGCATGAACTGGTCCGCGTACTCACGCTTCGTGGGCGACGTGTTCGGGCCAACCTTGGCGATCGAGGGCCTGCTGGCGTTCTTCCTTGAGTCGACGTTCTTGGGGCTGTGGATCTTCGGGTGGAATCGGCTTCCGGGTCGGATCCACGTGGCGACCATCTGGATAGTGGCCATCGGCACTCAGATCTCGGCGTGGTTCATCCTCGCTGCGAATTCCTGGATGCAGCATCCCGTCGGATACACGATGAACCCGCGGACCGGTCGCGCCGAGATGACGGACTTCGTGGCGATGATGACGAACTCGACGCTGATCGTCGCCTTCGTGCACACGGTTCTGGCGGCGATTCTGACCGGCGGGATGTTCGTTCTGGGAGTCAGCGCCTACCACTTGCTCCGCAAGCATGACACCGACGTCTTCGTGCGCTCGGCGGGAATCGCACTCGTCGCCGCTTTCATCGGAGCCTCAGGCGTGGTGTTCACGGGGCACGCGCAGTCGCAGGTGATGACCGAGCAGCAGCCCATGAAGATGGCGGCCGCGGAGGCTCTGTGGAGCACCGAGCGCGGTGCGAGTTTCTCGCTGCTGACGATCGGAGACCCCGCGGGCGCGCGCCCGGTCTTTCAGATTCGGGTGCCCAATCTTCTGAGCGTGCTCGCCACGAACTCCTGGAACGGAACGGTCGAGGGGATGAACGACATCCAGGCGGCCTACGAAACTCGGTACGGCCCTGGGAACTACATGCCGATTCCGTGGGTGACCTACTGGAGCTTCCGAATCATGGTGGGCCTCGGCTTCTTGCTGGTTGCGCTGACCGGCTTCGGGCTTGTTCAGATGCGGCGCGGGAAATTCACGTCCAGCCGGCGTTACTTGCGGCTCGTGGCTTTGTCGGTCCTGGTCCCGACGATTGCCAACATCGCGGGGTGGGTGTTCACCGAGGTCGGTCGTCAGCCTTGGGTCGTCTTCGGGTTGATGCGTACTTCCGACGCGGTGTCTCCCAGCGTCGGCAGGGGAACGATCGCAACGACGCTTGTGGGATTCACGCTGGTGTACGGCCTGTTGTCGGTGGTCGAGATCGGGATGCTCGTGCGCTTCGCAAAAGCGGGAATCAAGCCGGAGCCCGAGCCGGCATCCGACGGACGTCCGAAACTCGTGTACTGAGGCGGTGACATGATGAGCAACCTTCAGATCCTGTGGTTCACCCTGATCGCCGTCCTGTGGGTCGGCTACTTCTTCCTTGAGGGATTCGATTTCGGCGTGGGCATCCTGCTGCCGTTTCTAGGCAAGGACGACGTCGACCGGCGGGTGATGATCAACACGATCGGCCCGGTGTGGGACGGCAACGAGGTGTGGCTTGTGGTCGCCGGAGGGGCAACCTTTGCCGCGTTTCCCGACTGGTATGCGACGTTGTTCAGCGGGTTCTACCTTCCGCTGTTCCTCGTTCTGGTCGCACTGATCTTTCGCGGAGTGGCATTCGAGTCCCGGAGCAAGGACGTGCGTCCGGCATGGCGTGCGTGGTGGGATAGGGCGATCTTCTGGGGGAGCCTGGTTCCGTCGCTGTTGTGGGGTGTCGCATGGGCGAACATTCTTCGCGGTGTTCCAATCGACTCAAGCAAGGAGTTCACCGGGTCCCTGTTCGGGTTGCTGAATCCGTACGCGCTCGTCGGTGGTGTCGCATTCGTTCTGCTGTTCACCTTGCACGGAGCGGTGTTCATCGCGCTGAAGACGCATGGTGCGATTGCGGATCGAGCCCGCTCCATGGCGGCGAAGTTGGCGTGGGCGGCCGCGGCCGGGGTGTTCGCCTTCCTGGGGTGGACTTACTTGAATGCCGTGGAGAAGAACACGCGCGGCATCGTTCCCGATCCGATGCCGATCGCCGCGATCGCGTTACTGCTTGTGGTGTCCTGGCTGGTGTACCAGAAGTGGGACGGCTGGGCCTTCGTGGCGACGGGTGCCTCCATCGTGCTGCTGACGGCCACGATCTTTATGAATCTGTATCCCCGCGTGATGGTGTCGAGCACCAACCCCGACTTCAGCTTGACGATCGCAACCGCGTCCTCGGCGCCGTACACACTGAAGCTGATGTCGATCATTGCGGCGATCTTTACTCCGGTGGTCCTGCTGTACCAAGGTTGGACGTACTGGGTCTTCCGGCGGCGAATCGGCCGGGAGGACGTTGCGGAAGCGATTGCCGGGGCACTTCACTAACAGGCGCGCGCCGTGCATTGCGAATAACCCTATGTGGCCATGCGGCGTTTCTGCGCATTGGCCATTCGGAGCATTCGGCTTGATCAGGCTTTAAGGTCGCCGGCGATGCGCGCCGGCAGTCGGCCGATGCGTGCGGTCAGCGCCGACAGTGAGCGTTCGGGGAATAGCGCGAGCGCGACGCGGATCTCGTCGTTGAACGGCGCAAGCCATCGCGCTTCGAGGTGACCGGGGCCGAAGAACGCTCCCAGCATCGACCCCGCGGTGGCGCCGAAGCTGTCGGTGTCGTTGCCTTGGCTTACTTGCTTGCAGATTCCGTCGCCGACGTCGGACGCGAAGCGCAAGGTGTTGGCCAAGGTTCCAACCTCTTGGTAGATGCGGCAGTGTGTCATGCCCGGGGTCAGCGCGCGGACGCGCTCGTATCCGTCGAGCCAGTCGTGCGCGCGCGAAACCTCGTCCAGCAGCGCCGCGGTGATTTCGTGGAACCGGCTCTTGGTGGGGACATAGCGAAGTCCGGCGCGGAACATGTCGAGGGGCTCGCGCGCGCCCGGTGCCGACGCGATGGCTGCGGCGACGAACATCGTTGCGTACGTCCCGGTGCGCCGGTGCGTCCAGCTTGCGTCGCGCCAAGCGAGTTCGGCGGCGAGGGCCGGGCGTCCCATGCAGCCGTACCCGTAGGCGTCCGCCCGAATGAGCGCGCCGCACCACTCGTCGCGAGGGTTAGCCACGCGTACCCACTCATCCAGCGCCGAGGGGTCGCCTCCTTCGAGGGAGTTCAGCGCGGCGCGCGCCAGCATCGTGCGCTCGGGTCCGAACGTCGCGATGATGGGCAACTGCATCATCCAGACGTCGCGCAGGTTCTCCTTGGTGAATCCGGTTCCGAAGGACTCGAGCATGAGCATCCCGATGATCGTGTAGTTGATGTCGTCGTCTTGCGCGACGAAGCGGATGCGCTCGCGCACGGTGTCGGGCCACTGAAGCTGCGGCGCGCGTAGCCGGGGAATAGCGGCTTCGGGAAAGTAGTCACGCAGGGGCCATTCGCCGAGCGGCTCCAGGGCGGCGCGCAACTCGTCCAGCGTCGGGTCAAACTCAACAGGCTTGCCCAGAATGCATCCGCAGACGCGACCCAGAAAGGCAGCCTCGGCGCGCGCGGCTGCGTCGTCGACGTCCACCGACCCGGGATCGGCGGCGGGGTCGTCCCAGCGCGCGCAAATGGCCTCGAAGTCGTCGGGTTCGTCGTAGCGCCAATCCGGGCGCATGGGGAGGTCGGCCAAGCGTCGTGCGAACTCGGCAAGCGGATCGTATGCGTCGGGGATTGCCGCGAGCTGTTCCGGCAGACCCTCGGTGATGTGGCCTTGTTCCTGCTTGTCGGTGATGACGAGCCGCAGCCGTTCGCGAAGAGACTCGATCGTTGGAAGCATGATGCAAACCTTACCGGTGGGCAGGCGGACGCGTCCTACACCGCAACAAGACGGTCGATCGTTTCAACCAAGCGCTCGGCCGCAAACGGCTTGTCGAAGACGTCCAGGCAGCCGAGGTCGGCGGCCGCTGTGCGGGCGTCCTGGCCGGCATACGCCGAAACCAAGACGACCGGAATGTCGGCGGTATGCTCCTCGGCGCGCATGTGGCGAAGGACTTCCCACCCGTCGATGTCGGGCAGGCGGATATCGAGCAAGACGGCGTCGGTGTGGTTCTCTTCCAGCAGTTCCAGGGCTTCACGGCCGGTTGGAGCCTGCAGGACGTCGTATCCGTTTACGGAGAGAAGCGCCCCGAGCATCAAGCGGATGTCGGGCTCGTCGTCGACGACCAAGACGGTTCGGTTCACGACTGGACCTTCAGCCGAAGCGCAAAGATCGCTCCGGTAGGGGAGTTGTGTTCGTGCCGGATCTCACCGCCGAATGCGTCCACCAGGCGTCGAACGATGGCGAGTCCGAGTCCGGACCCCGGCGTGCCGGCGACGTCACCGCCGCGCGCGAAGGGATCGAACAGGCGCGGAACCAGTTCTTCAGGGACCCCGGGGCCGTCGTCGGCCACGCGAAGGACGGCCGTCCCGTGACTCGAGGATGCGGTCAGGGTCACGTTAGGGCCCCCGTAGCGGTAGGCGTTCGTCAGCAGGTTGATCACGATCTGGTCAAGCCGTAGCGGATCGGCGATGACGTTGATCCCCTCGGGGACTTCGGTGCGCACGCGCACTCCGTCGGGCGGTATGGCGAGATCAACGGCATGTTCGATGGCTGCGCGCAATGCTACCGACTGCAGAGTTACCGACGGACTGCCGGCGTCGATGCGGGAGAGATCCAGCAAGTTGTCGATCAGCTCTCTTGCGCGCGCGCCCTGGCGCCGCACGACTTCGAAGGCCTGCTCCATCTGCTCCTCGTTCATCGTGTGCCGATGGATGGCGAGTACGTCGGCGAATCCGGCCAGCGTCGTCAACGGCGTGCGAAGTTCGTGGGCCGCATTCGCGATGAACACAGACAGTGCCTGTTCGGCGGCCTTCTTCTCGGTGATGTCGCGCGCGATGATGGACGCGCCTGTGACGACGCCGGTGCGCCGATCAACGATCGGCGAGACCGTCAGCGAGACGTCGATCTGTCTTCCATCGCGTCGCAAGCGTTGCGTCTCGAAGCCTTCGGTCGTGGTTCCGTCGAAGGCTGCGTCGAAGATCGCAGGGCACTCATCCGACTTCTCGGGCGACACCAAGAGGGCGATCGATCGACCGAGAGCGTCGGATGCCGGATGGCCGTACACGCGTTCCGCGCCGGCGTTCCATGCCGTGATGATGCGCTGCCTGTTGGTTCCGATGATCGCATCCGAGGAGGACTCGACAATGGCCGCGAGCCGGCTGTTCATCGCCTCAAGCGCGCGTTGGTGGCTGATGTCGCGAATGTTTGCCGAGACGAGTGGTCCGGCGGGAGAGTCGAAAGGCGCAAGACTGATCTCTACCGGAAACTCCGAGCCATCCTTTCGCCGCGCGAACAAGTCCAGCCCGATGCCCATCGGGCGTGGCTGTGGCTTCTCGCCGTACCCCTCGCGATGCGGCCGGTGGCGGCTCCGCAGGCGTTCAGGGACGAGCATCTCCACGGACGCTCCCAGCAACTCCTCGTCGTTGTATCCGAACATCTTCGCGGTCTGTTGGTTCGCGAACGCGATCGCGCCGCGTCCATCCACGACGACGATTGCGTCGAGCGATGTCTCGATGACTCGACGCACCAAATCGTCGGTCCATTGGACAGCCGGTGCGTTCACCGCGTTGATGTCGTTTGCCTCGTCTCGGGCCATGCGTCCGAACTCCGTTTGATTGATGACCTTCAAGGTACATCTCTGCGCGGCGGGAACAAGGGCGCGGGGCGAATGGGACCTGAGGTAAACGCATCCGGAAGGGGTTTCGTGCGGTTTGTGACGTCGGCGAATGCGAAATGGCTCATATCGCGCTATTGACTCCCGACGGCTCGTGCCACGCGGGCGGCTTGAGCGAGAGTCGACGCCGTCCGGAGGCCGGCAGCGATAGGCAGAACGCCGCGCCGGGTGCGACGCTCTCGAGGACCAGAGACCCCCCCATCGCTTCGACCAGTCTGCGCGCGATGAAGAGCCCGAGGCCGCTACCGCCGCACGAACGGGTGATGCCCGCGTCGGCCTGGTAGAAGCGATCGAAGATGCGTTCGCGAGCGTCTGCGGGGATGCCCGGACCGTAGTCGCGGACACGGATTTCGACTCCACGCGCCGTGTTTCGCGCCGAGACATCGATGGGTCCGTGAGGGGCGAACTTCACCGCGTTCTCCAGTAGTTGAGAGATGGCGATCTCGAAGCGCTCGGGGTCCCCCTCTGCGGGCAGCGAGGAATCGATTGAGGTGTGCGTGCGATGGGCGCTCGCGTGGTGAGCGTTCAGGACTGTGAGCAGGCGCGCGCCGGCGTCGAACGAGATCCCGGGCGTCGGACGGTCGGCGCCGCCGATGCCCGAAGCGATGAGCATCTCTTCCACCAGACTCGACATGCGCTCTGCTCCGCGGTGTGCGATGCCGGCAAGGACGCGGGCGTCCTCGCACATGGGGATCTCGGGGCGAAGCATCGTGATCGTGGCTCCGAGCATCGTGGTCAGCGGAGTCCTCAACTCGTGTGAGACCGTGGCGACGAAGGCATCCTCGGTCTTGCGCGCTTCGTCGGCGCGCGCCAGCGCATCCTCCAACTCCGCCGTGCGTTCTGCGACTTTGGCTTCGAATCCACGCGCGCGCGCGCTGTTGTCCGAGGCCGAGACTACGCTGCGTGCGATCGCCGCGACGATGACGCCCAGCGCGATCCAAAACAGCGAGGCGTCCAAACCGATGCCGCGGGCCTGGTTCACCGCGGCGACGCCGACTGCCATCAGGACGGTAACCGCGGAGGGTCCTGCCGAGAACCGCAGGCTGCTTGGGGTCCGTTGCGAGACGTCGCGTGGACCAATCACGCGCGCAGCCGATGCGAGCAGGAGGTACCCGGTGATCCGAACGGCATCGAGGATCGCCGGCGCCGGGCCCAGTGGATCCAGGCGCCACGAAGCGGCGTCGCCCGCCGCGAGAACTGCGAGTCCGGTGCATGCGAGCGCGACGCCGGTAGTCGGAGCGTGCCGAGATAGGGCGAGCACCGCAAGGACGCCCACGACGACTGCGTCGATCAGCGGGTGCCCGAACGTTGTAATGCGCTGGGCCGTCGATGCGAACTCGATCCGGGATGCATGCGCGACGACGGCGCTCCACGCGACGAAGCCGAGCGCCCCGGCCGCAATGGCCGCATCGAGCCAGAGTCGGGCCGGCGATCGAGGCCGCCCGGAGAACGACACTGCAGCCGTGAGTGCTCCGACGGCCGCCCCCATGAATGCGACGTCGGCAAGCGAGGGGATCGGTTCGGTCCGATGCGCGAAGAACTCGAACCAGGCCTGCACCGCCTCGACGGCAGCCCAGGCGCCGGCGCACGCTCCAAGGGCGCGCCACGCTGCGGGGACGGGTGTGCTGCGCGCGGTGGTGAAACACGCGAGCGACGCGAGGAGCGCTGTTGCGACGAGAAGGGCTGTGACCGTTGCGTGCGGCCATCCGGAACGACCAGCACCGACGATAACCGTGGACTCGATGACGACCGCGAGCGCAATCCATCTCGCGATCCTGGGGGGAATCCTGCGCGGATTGCCCCAAAAACGCAGTGCAAGAGACATTTCTGCTCGAAGGTACGCCGGAGGGGTTCGATGTGCAATGGGCTGTATGCACAGGCTTGTGCTTGTTCCATCGGGCCGGCTCGGGATACTGTCGCGGGTCATGGAGCCGTTTCTGCAGGATCCCCCTCGGTTCACGAACCGTTTCCGAACCGACCGCGCGCTGCGCGCCACGCTCGAGCGTTTGCTTCCCGAGGATGTCTACCTGGAGCTTGCCCCCGAACTCGACGCAATGGGCGCGCTGGCCGCCGGCGAATTGGCCGATCTCGTTGAGCAGGCCGAGCGCAACCCCCCGCGTCATGTTCCCTGGGACGCCTGGGGGCGACGCATCGACCGCGTGGATGTTGATCCGGCATGGCTGCGCATTATTGAGATCGGGCGAGAGGCCGGGGTCGTCGCCGCGGCATACGAGGACCGTTTCGGTGCGTGGGCGCGTGTCGCGCAGTTCGCGCTGCTGGACTTGTACGACCCATCTTCGGCGACGGCCGATTGTCCACTGTCGATGAGCGATGCCGCCGCGCGCGTGCTCATTGCGGAGTCGCCGGAACTCGCGGAACGCTGGGTCCCGGGCTTGACTGCGCGGCGCGACGCGGTGACGGCCGGACAGTGGATGACCGAGATCGAGGGCGGGTCGGACGTGTCGCGCTCGAGCACGGTCGCGCGCCGGCGTGTCGATGGCACTTGGACGCTGCACGGCGCGAAGTGGTTCACGTCGGCAATCGTTCCGGCCGACGTTGCGTTGCTGCTCGCTCGGCCGGAAGGCGCCGAGCAAGGGAGCCGTGGGCTGTCGTTGTTCTTCATGGAGTTGCGCGACGCCTCGGGTTCGTGGAACGGGATCACGATTCGCCGCCTGAAGGACAAGCTCGGCACCAAGTCGCTGCCTACTGCCGAAGTGGATCTGGATGGCGCCGTGGCGGTTCAGGTGGGCGACCTGGGACACGGAGTGCGCAAGATCGCAACGATGTTGAACATCACGCGCGTGCACGCCGCCTTTGGTTCCGTGGGAGCGATGGGCGCAGCGCTGGATCTTGCACGGGATTATGCGGGTCGTCGCGAAGCGTTTGGTCGCCCGATAGGCGAACTGCCGCTGCACCGTGCCTGGATCGCGCGAGTCGCTGCCGAGGTCGAGGCGGCGCAGGGGTTGGCCTACCGGGCGGCCGAGCTGCTGGGGGCGGCCGAGCGGACCGGCGAGGGCGCCGAACTCGTACGCGTCGTGATGCCGCTGGCGAAGATGGCTATCAGCCGTCAAGCGGTGTGGGTCACCAGCGAGTTGATGGAGTCCTTTGGCGGGGCCGGGTACGTGGAGGACACCGGCATTCCTCGGATGCTGCGGGATGCACACGTGAACTGCATTTGGGAGGGAACGACTTCGGTGCTGGCTCTGGACGTGTTGCGCGCGCTGGCGAAGTCCCCTCAGGCGGCGGCTGCGTTTTGCGAGGACGTCGAGGCACGGGCGCGCGCCTACGACCACCCTCTGATCGCCGGCCCGGCGCGCGCGGTTCGGGATGCCACCGTTTCGTTGCGGCAGATGATGTTGGAGGCCCACGAAGGCGCGGCACGGCGAATCGCTTGGGGCATGGCTCGCACGTATGAGGCGGCGCTGCTGTGCGAGGCGGCCGGCTGGGCGCTCGACAAGAAGGGCGACGCGCGCGCGGCCACCGCTGCGGCACTGTTCACCTCGGAGCCACTCGTGGGCCCCGGCGTGCCCGTCGATGACGCCGAGTTGGGTGCACTGGCGTTCGGGCGGGACGAGGCATTCTGATCACGCTGCTGAGGCGACGGTGAGCATCGTCGACCGCCTGCGGGCGATCTCGGTGGAGATCCGCGAGGTCCAAGTCGAATCCCAGATCCTCGACGAGCAGATCTTGTTTCAGTCCGACGTCGCCGAGGACGCGCGCATTCGCGCACTGGTCTCGGAGACGCCGCTTGCCGTTCGCGAGAGCACCGAGGCATCGGGCGACCTTGCCCTGCTGCGGCGTGCACGTGGGGATCTTGCGCGAAAGCTCGATGAACTCAGGGCCGAGCAAGATCGATTGCTGGACAAGCTCGGCGGTGCGGCGGGGCGCTAACGTAAACTCTGCAAACATGAGCGATTCCGTCCGGCCGCGGGTTGTTGTAGCCGAAGACGATGCGATCATCCGGCTGGACCTCGCGGAAATGCTGCGCGAAGAGGGCTACGAGGTTTTCGAGGCTGCCGACGGAGAGACCGCGGTCGCGCTGGCGCGCGCAACGTCTCCCGACTTGGTGATCTTGGACATAAAGATGCCGGGGAAGGACGGGATCGAAGCGGCGTCCGAGATATCGGAAGAGTGGATCGCGCCGGTTCTTATCCTCACGGCGTACTCGCAGCGGGAACTCGTCGAGAGGGCGACCGAGGCCGGAGCAATGGCCTACCTCGTCAAGCCGTTCCAGCGGCGGGACTTGCTGCCGGCCGTCGAAGTCGCCAAGGCTCGCTTTCAGCAACTCACGGCGTTGGTGAGCGAAGTAGGGGGCCTCAATCAACAGCTTGAAGCGCGCAAGACGGTCGAGCGAGCCAAGGGCGTGTTGATGGACCGCTTCGGTCTGCGTGAAGCCGCCGCGTATCGCTTCATTCGGCAGTCGGCAATGCGCAGACGGCTGCCGATGGCCGATGTCGCGCAGGCCGTCCTCGACGGGCACATCTCACCCGAGGAATAAACCCCTTCACGCGGCAAATTGTGTCCTTGGCGGGCGTAGAATCGCACGCAGGGGACTCCGGAGGGAACGGGAGGCAGACATGGCACGTCGGTCGTCGCGTGTGGTTGTGGCCGGGTTGGTGATGCTTGCGCTGGCCGGTTCGGCCTGCGCAAAGACCAGGACGACTGTGAGGGAGAGCCCGTCACCGAGCCCGTCGTTTACGACGTTGGCGCAAGGCACTCTGAAGGTCGGCTCGGACATCCCGTACCCACCCTTCGAGTACAAAGACAAGTCGGACAAGCTCGTGGGCTTCGACGTTGATCTGATGGAAGCGATAGCGGCCAAGCTCGGCCTGACCGTGGAGTGGGTGACGAGTAACTTCGACACCATCTTCACCTCACTTGCCGCCGACAAGTTCGACGCCGTCGTATCGGCGGTGACTGCGTACGCGCCGCAAGGGTCTCCCGCGTATGACGTCGTGACGAAGCGGCGGGAGTTGGTGTCGTTTGCAACCGCGTACTATTCCTCTTTGCAGTCGCTCACGGTGAACGCAAAGCGGACTCCGGCGCTCGCGACGACCGACGGCCTCAAGTCCGGCGACCGAGTCGGCGTGCAGAACGGAACGACCGGCAAGTTCTGGGCCGACGCGAATCTGAAGCCGAAGGGCATCCAGATCGTGGGCTACGTGAAGGCGCCCACGATGTTCGATGCGCTGGAAGCGGGGCAGCTCGTCGGCGTCGTGAATGACTTGCCGGTGTCGCTGGAGGCGATCAAGAGCAAAAGCGATCTGAAGGTGACTCAGCAGATCGAGACCGGCGAGCAGTACGGGATCGCAATCGCGAAATCCAACCCGGGCCTGCTGGCCGCGGTCAACGCAGCGCTTGACGAGATGTTCGCCGACGGGTCCTACGCGACCATCTTCACGAAGTACTTCCCCGACCAGCAGTTGCCTTCGTACGCAAAGAAGTAGACGCCCGGATGTGAACGGGGCCCGCGCGAATGCGCGGGCCCCGTGCTGAAGGAGGAGCCATGGCGACCCAGCAGTTCGTCCGTCCGTCGCGCGGCGTTGACTGGTTCCTGCGTGAAAGCACTCCGCTTGGTTTCGCTGCGGCGGTTGTCGGCGGTCTGGCCTTGGCGACGGTAACCATCGGAGGTATCGCGACTGTTGTGGCGCTCGGAGCGACTCCGTTGACGCGTCTGCTTGGAGGGCTGCATTCGCAGGAACTTCGCTGGGTACTCCAGGTCGGAGCCGGGCTCGGACTTCTGGCGCTGGCCACCGGTGCGGTCACCGTTCGGTGGATGCCGACAAAGCTCGCGAGAGAGGAGTCCGTGGCGGGCGCGGTCCTCGGAGCGCAGGCGGCCGTGCTGGGGCTGGGAGCCCTGTGGTTCCTGCAGGGACGCATCGACACGTTCGCGCGCAACTTCTTCGACTTCGACCAAATTCGCCCGCATGTCGGTGCATTCGTGGCCGGAGCGAAGAACACAGTCCTCCTGGCTGCGACGGGCGAAGCGATCGGGATTGCGCTGGGGCTTCTGCTGGCGGTCTTCGCTATTTCCAAACGAGCCGTCGTGCGCGCGCCGGCGCGCGCGTACATCAACTTCTTTCGCGGGACGCCTCTGCTGTGGCAACTGTCGTTCATCTACTTCGGTCTGGCCCTCGGGCTGCAGTGGGGCGTCTCCACATACATGGCTGCAATTGTTGCTTTCGGCCTGAACACTGCGGCGTACGCGGCCGAGGTGTTTCGCGCCGGGATTCAATCAATCGAACGTAGTCAACTGGAGGCCGCGCGCGGCCTCGGCATGTCGTATATGCAAGCGATGCGTTACGCGATCGTTCCGCAGGCGGTTCGGCGGGTAATCCCCCCCCTGATGAACGAGTTCGTCATCCTGATCAAGGACACTTCGCTCGTCATCTTCCTGGGTCTCACCGATGCTCAGCGCGAGCTGATGTCGGTGGGGCAGCAGGGATACTCAAACAGCTTCAACGCGACGTTCTTTGTCGCGACGGCAGTCGGGTATCTGGCGGTGAGTCTTCCGATGATTCGTGCGGTGAACGCGCTGGAGAAGCGGTTGCGCAGTGGACTCGTTGGGGTGACGGGAGCGTGAGCGCACTTATCCGACTGGAGGGCGTGCACAAGTGGTTTGGGCACGTACACGTGCTTCGCGGTATCGATCTGGAGATCGACGCCGGCGAGGTGCTCGTCGTTGTCGGCCCCTCGGGGTCGGGGAAGTCCACGCTGCTGCGGTGCATCAACTTGCTGGAGGAGCCGTCCGAAGGCCGGGTGGTATTCGACGGGACCGACATCACCGACATCCGGACCAACCTCAATGAAGTGCGCGCGCGCATCGGGATCGTGTTCCAGTCGCTCAATCTGTTTCCGCACATGACTGCGGGGCGCAACATCACGCTTGCGCTGCAGAAGGTTCTCGGCGTTGATCACGAAGAAGCCGAGCGGCGCGCGCTTGAGGAACTTGACAAGGTCGGCCTTGCCGACCGGGCCGCGTCCTATCCTTCCCAACTGTCGGGCGGGCAGCAGCAGCGCGTGGCTATCGCGCGCGCGCTCGCAATGCGTCCGAAGGCGATGCTGTTCGACGAAGTGACGAGTGCGCTGGATCCCGAGTTGGTCCAAGACGTGCTCGACGTCATGCGAGATCTGGCTTCCGGGGGTATGACGATGGTGGTGGTCACCCACGAAATGGGGTTTGCGCGTCAGGTCGCCCACCGAGTGGCGTTTATCGACGGGGGGACGATCATCGAGCAGGGCCCGCCGAAGGACGTCTTGGGGAATCCCCGCGAGTCGCGCACGCGCGCGTTCATGTCGAAGATCTTGTAAGGAAGCGGGCTGGATGCGTCGGAATCTCGGGATGGAAACCCGGGAAAAGCAAGAGTCCGAGCCAACCTTCCAGAACTCGCGCCTTCCCCAAACGCGAGGCCCTTCCAGCTGATCCCGGACCCTGCACGTCCCTTTCGGAACGTTGCAGGCACGTTAGCAACGTCTTTCACCGAGCGTCAAACTGTGGGGGTCGCGCGGTGCGACCCGGGCCGGCCGCAGCCTCGGTCGGTATCCTGGCTGACGTCGAGAAAGCGCAGGATCCCGGAGGTTTGGTGAGCGAATACGTGGTGCGGATGGCGAACGCCGGCGATCTGGAGCAGATGGTCGCGCTGTGGGGTGTGCTGAACGAGGCCCAACGGGATCACCGTATCTATCCGATGGCCGCCGACGCGGAGAGCGTCGCGGCGGCGATGCTCGCGGGGGCGCTCGACGATCCGCACGCACGCGTCTTCGTTGCGCAGGATCATCACGATCTAATCGCGATGGCGGTAGTGCACGTGGAGGATCGAACCGGCCTCAACGCCGCGCGGGTCGGCGAGTTGAGCCGTGTCGTTGTTCGTCCCGGATCCCGTGGCTCGGGAGTCGGCGCGCGCCTAGTGGCGCGCGCCGAGGAATGGGCGCGAGAACATGGGGCCGAGTTCCTGGCGGCGTGGGTGTTTTCGGGTAACACCGAGGGCACGGGGTTCTGGGATCGGATGGGGTTTGTCCCTCGGGCCGAGGAGCGCGTCCGGCCTATACTCCGGAGCGGAGAACGGGGGACCGATGAGCGCGGCTGAGTCACACGGGATTGATGACTATCTCGGCGCAGTCTACGAACTGGTCGAGGAGGGGGCACCGGCGGTTCAGGCGCGCATTGCTCGGCGCCTGGGAGTGACCCGCGCGAGCGTGTCTGAGCAGATCTCGAAGCTGCGGGGGATGGGCATGATCGAACCGGGTGGGCGCGACCTGGTTCTGACGGTTCGGGGCTACGCGGTAGCCGAAGAACAGGTCAGGCGGCATCGGATGACCGAACGATTCCTCACCGATGTGCTGAAGATGCCTTGGCATCTGGCACACGAGGAAGCCGGTCGGTTCCAGACCGGCCTCACTCCGGCGATCGAAGCGCGGATTCTGGAGATGCTCGGCACTCCGGCGTTCTGCCCTCACGGGAATCCGGTCCCTGGAACCGGAGCCGTTGTCGACCGCGATGCGCGCCCGCTGAGCGACTTCGCTCCGGGGGATCGCGTCGTGCTTGTTAGGTTGCTTGAGGACGTCGAACTCGACACCGACGTGCTGCGCTATCTGGAGGAACACGGGCTGATTCCGGACGCGCGCATCCACATCGATTCCGCGAACCCCGACGGATCGATGACGCTTCGAGTGGGGGACACCTCGTCGAGTTTGGGTCCGAAGCTCACAGACAACGTTTGGGTGCGCGCGGCGCCGGCGACGTGAGCGACACCCTCCTTCTCGTCGACGGGCACTCGCTTGCATACCGTGCCTTCTTCGCGCTGCCGACGACGATCACGACATCCTCGGGTCAGGCGACCAATGCCGTATACGGATTCACGAGCATGCTGGCGAAGCTGCTGGCCGAACAGCAGACCGACCGTATTGCCGTCGTGTTCGACGTCGGCCCACCGACGATCCGCTTGGCGGAGTACGCCGAGTACAAGGCGACGCGCGCCGAGACTCCCGGTGAGTTCCACGGCCAGGTGGACCTGATCAAGGAGGTTCTCGGCGTCCTTGCGATCCCGGTGTTCGGTGTTCCGGAGCACGAAGCCGACGACGTGGTTGCGACGCTGGCGAGGCACGCCGCGCGCGAGGGTTTGGATGTTGTGTGCGTCACCGCCGACCGCGACTACCTCCAACTCGTTGGGGACGGAGTGCGCGTGCTGTTCAACCGCAAGGGGGTCAGCGACTACACGCTCTACGACCGCGAGGGCGTTCACGAGCGCTTCGGCCTGTTCCCCGAGCGACTGGTCGACTACGCGGCGTTGCGCGGTGATCCCTCAGACAACCTTCCCGGAGTCCCCGGGGTCGGCGAGAAGACCGCTGCGTTGCTGGTACAGCAGTTCGGTACCGTCGAGGAGATGTACGCGCGCCTGGACGACCTGCCGCGCAAGCTCCAGCGGTTGCGCCCGGCGCTGGAGGGTGCGCGGGAGCAGGTCTTGTTGAACAAGCGACTCGCACGCCTTGTGGACGATTTGGACGTCGATGTGGATCCGGCCCGGATCCGCATGGGCGCCTGGGACGAGGACGCGATTCGCCGCCTGTTCGCGGCGCTGCAGTTCCGTTCGCTGCTGGACCGCGTGCTCGAGATCCGTCGCGCCGCCGCTCCGGCGGCTCCTGAAGTCGTTGTGACTGCCGGCGAGGCGTCGCGGTTCGTTGTCGAAGGAAAGCCCCGGCGGGTGGCGATCGCATGGAGCGACGACGTCGAAGGGCTCGCTGTGGCCGAGGGCGAATCCGAGAGTGCGTGGTTCGCTGATCCGCGCGCGGTGGCGGGGCTGCTCGAAGACGAGAGCGCGCGCAAGGTCGTTCACGACGGCAAGGCACTTTCCGTCCGGCTGGCGCGCGCCGGAATCACCCTGCGGGGACTGGACTTCGACACGCAAATCGCGGCGTACTTGCTCGATCCGGCGCCGGGCCGCTACGAGCTTGCCGAAATCAGCCTGCGGTACCTGGGGCGGGATCTGCCGTGCGCGCGTGGTCCCGAGGAGTCCGGGCAGTTGTCATTTGCGGTCGAAGAGACCGGCGCCGCGGAGTCGGCGTGCGCACGCGCGGCGGCGCTGCCCGCCCTCGCCGCGCGCTTGGAGGAAGAACTCGCGCGTACCGGGATGGGCGACTTGCTTCACGAGGTGGAGATCCCGCTCGTTGCGGTACTGGCCGGCTTGGAGGCCGTCGGCGTGGCCGTGGACACCACGCTTCTCGCCGAACGTTCGGCCGAACTCGGCGCGCGCATCGGCGAACTGGAGCGAGGCATCTACGAGGCAGCCGGCGGGCCGTTCAACTGCAACTCGCCGTCGCAGTTGCGCGCGGTCCTGTACGACCGGCTGGGCCTGCAACCGTCGCGACGAACCAAGACCGGGTTCTCGACCGACGCGGCAACGCTCGAGTCGCTGCGCGGCGAGCACGAGATCGTCGACTTGCTGTTGGAGTATCGCGAACTGTCGAAGTTGCGTTCGACCTACGTCGACGCGCTTCCTCGACTTGTAGATCCTGCCGACGGACGCGTCCATGCGACGTTCAAGCAGACCGCAGTCGCCACCGGACGCATCGCGACCGAGAACCCCAACTTGCAGAACATTCCCGTGCGAACCGAGACCGGACGCGAGATCCGTCGCGCGTTCGTCGCGGGATTCCCCGATCACGGCCTGCTCGTCGCGGACTACTCGCAAATCGAGCTGCGCGTGCTCGCGCACATCACGCGCGATCCGGGTTTGTGCGGGGCGTTCGAACGCGACGAGGACGTGCACGCCGCGACCGCGGCGAAGGTGTGGGGGTTCGCCGTCGACGAAGTCCCGCGCGAGTTGCGCGCGCGCGCCAAGGCGATCAACTTCGGTCTGGCTTACGGGATGAACAAGTTTGGGCTTGCGCAACGCCTCGGCATCACGCCCGAAGAAGCCGAGGAGTTCATCAACGGGTACTTCCGAGGCTTTCCGGGCGTGCGGGACTTCATGCGCACGGTCGTGGAGGACGCCTATCGCGACGGGTTCACCACGACGTTGCTCGGACGTCGTCGCTACTTGCCCGAATTAGAGCACTCGAGTCCGCGCGTGCGTGCCCTGGGTGAACGGCAAGCGTTGAACGCGCCGATTCAGGGAAGCGCGGCCGACATCATCAAGCTCGCGATGATCAATACGGACAAAGGACTTCGTTCGGACGGAGATGGTGCCCGTATGGTCCTAACTGTCCACGACGAACTCATCTTTGAGGTCCCAAAGAAGGAGATGAACGAGACCAAAGAGAAGGTACGCTCGTTGATGGAGCAGGCGTATCCGCTCACGGTGCCTCTGAAAGTCGACTGCTCTTCCGGGGCGAACTGGGCGGACGCGAAGTCGTAGCCTGTGACGCTCGGAGGGATTGTGGGCGAAGTCTCGAAGCTCCTAGGACAGCAGCAGGTTCTGCAGATGGCCCACGCCGACGTGCTCGTCGTGCGCGAGCATCATCGCCGCAAGAGACTTACCAGGCTGACGTTTCTGTTGATGTTGCCGGCCTCGTTCTTTTGGTACCGGATCATCGACGACCGGCCGTTTAATCCCTTTGCTCTGCCGCACGTCGACGAGACCTTCGCCATGTACCTCCCGCTGTTCCTCATCCTTGGGTTCGTGGCGCTGATCTCTGTGGTGCCGTTCTTGGCCGCAGGCCGGTCGCCGCACCTGATGTACCGGCCCGAGCAAATCGATGTCGGGCTCGACGACGTCAAGGGACTCGAATCGGTTCGCGAAGAGGTCATCCGAACCTTGAACGTCTTCCTCGGCTACGCGACGTTCCGCCGTGAACTCGGCGGAAACCCACGCCGTGGGTTGCTCTTCGAAGGGCCGCCGGGAACCGGTAAGACGCACCTTGCGAAGGCGATGGCCAAGCATGCCGGCGTGCCGTTCCTGTTCGTGTCCGGACCGGCGTTTCAGTCGATGTGGTACGGCATGACCGGACGCAAGATCCGCAAGTTCTTCAAGATCCTGAAGAAGACCGCGCGTCGGGAAGGGGGCGCCATCGGCTTCATCGAGGAGATCGACGCATTCGCCACCCGTCGCGGAGGCCTCGAAGGCTCTACGCCGGCGAACTTGCCTTCGCGCATGACACGCAACCTCTCGGTCTCGGGAGGAACCGGCGGCACGGTGAACGAGTTGTTGATCCAGATGCAGTCTTTCGACGATCCTCCGGCGCTCGCGCAGTTCTGGAACCGGATCAAGGACTTCATCAACCTCTTCCTGCCCTTGAAGCGGCAGCTCAAGAAGCAAGGGGCCGGGTACGCGAACGTGCTCGTCATCGCGGCAACCAACCGCGGCGACATGCTGGACCCGGCGCTGCTGCGCCCCGGACGCTTCGACCGTCGCCTGTACTTCGACCTTCCGTCGCGCGCGGGACGCCGCGACCTCATCGACTACTTCCTGGCGAAGAAGAAGCACGCGTCCGACCTCGACGCGGATACGCTGCGCGACGATCTGGCCGCGATGACATTCGGGTACACGCCGGTGATGATCGAGCACTTGTTCGACGAGGCGCTGATTTGGGCGTTGCGCGGCGGCCGCGACGGAATGTCGTGGGAGGACGTCACGCGCGCGAAGATGACTGCCGAGATCGGGCTGCCGCATGCCGTCGCCTACACCAGAGACGAACGCCGCCAGATCGCGACGCACGAGGCCGGCCATGCCGTTGCAGCCTACATCGCGGGAGAGGGTCGCAAGCTCGAAGTCCTGTCGATCGTCAAGCGTCGCGACGCGCTCGGGCTGCTCGGACACTCCGAGACCGAAGAGCGCTTTACCAAGACTCGGACCGAGATGGAGGCGCTGCTGAAGATCGCTCTGGCAGGCATGGCGTCGGAGGAGATCTTTGAAGGTGAATCGGGAACCGGCCCGGCGGGCGACCTCGCGTACGCCACTCAGGTGGCCGCGGAGATGATCGGGTCGCTTGGGATGGGCGGCAGTCTGATCAGTTATCGCGCGTCGGACGGCGGATTGTTTGATCCCGGACTTGTCGGCCGGGTGATGGCGAGCACCGAAGCCAAGAAACAGGTGGACTCGCTACTGCAGCGCGAGAAGACGGCCGTGAAGGCGTTGCTTGAGGAGAACCAGCACCTGGTCTTGGCGCTTCGCGACGCGCTGATGGATCGCGACGAACTGATCGGAGACGAGATCACCAGCGTGCTGGAGGATGCCGGCGGCAAGCCTCCACGCCGAAGCGGTGGCGGGCGCCCGCGTGGGCGCACCACGCGCGCAGCTGCCGGGCCGGCAATTTGACGCGCCGGCCGGGTTCACAGAGGTAGACGCAAGACGAAGCGCGAGCCCCCATCGGGGGCGGGTTCGTAGTGTAGGTCGCCGTTGTGTGCGCGCGCGATGCCTTGCGAGATGTAGAGCCCGAGCCCGACGCCGGGCGTCCCGCGCCGCAACTGAGAGAACTTACGAAACAGCCTGTCGGCCTTGTCGGTCGGCACGCCGGCGCCGTGGTCGCGTACCGACAGCTCGGCGAATCCGTCGACGACCTCGACCCGGACGTCGACGTCGCTTCCCGGTGGGCTGAACTTCACTGCGTTCGTGATCAGGTTGACCAGGACTTGGCGCAATCGGACGCGATCGACCTTCAGCACGACGTTCGTCGCCACATCCACGCACAGGCGGTGCCGATTTGTTTGAGGACGAACGTCGCCGGCAACCAACGCAACGTACTCGCCGAGGTCGGTCTCAACGGGCTCGAGGTCTAGGGTGTCGGAGTCAACGCCACGGGCATCTATGAATGCCGCGATCAGCGCTGTGAGTTGTTGAGCACCGCGCAAGATCGCCCCAACGTAGTCATCGATCTCGGCGCCGGAGAGCACCTCGCGCTGGCTCCGAAGCGTCTCGGCGAAGCCGCGGATGACGGCGGCCGGCGAACTCAACTCGTGGGCGAGAACCGAGAGCACTTGCTGCGGGATCTCGTCGATTCCCCGGGTGGCGGCGATGCCGCCGGGTGCCGCCTCGCGTCCGCATATCCCGCGCAGACCGGCAATGATCGCATCGAGAGGTTCACCCTTCTCGATGTATGCGTGCGCTCCTGCCGCTAGGGCCTCGGCTTGCATCCCGGATCGAGTGAACGCCGACATCACCATGATTCGCGTCGATGGTGAGACCTGCAGGATTTGCGGGATCGCTTGCAGTCCGTCTACGGCCGGCATGGCGAGGTCGAGGATCATCGCGTCCGGCGCAGTCTCGGCTGCCACGCGGATTGCCTCGGCTCCGTCTCCGGCTTCGCCGACGACTTCGAATCCGCCCTCGCGGCTCAACGCGGCTCGAAGGAGGAGGCGTATGTCAGGGGTGTCGTCGGCGATGACGACCCGGATTGGGGGGGCGTTCATGCCGGGTGGCGCTCCGAGAGGTTGTCTCCGGCGGACAGCGTGGCCGGGCGTCGCCTGACGAGGTCGCCTGCGGTCAGCGGTGACTGGGCCTGCGCGAGCAGTTCTCCCACGATTCGCCGAGCCGCTGCCAGGGCGGCGGCGAGGGCCTCCTCGGACTTCTGGCGTTCATCGAGCGCGAGCGCCATTTGCGCAACGGTGAGGCCCTGGACGATCTGGTCGTTGATTTCAAGTCCCTGGCGGTGCTGCTGATCCGCGTCTTCGTACAGCAGGGCGTTCCCCAAGCGTGGATGGCGTCGCGCACGGAACAACAGGTATGCCAGTCCCGTCGACGAGGCGATGGCCGAGGCCGCGAGCGAGAGCCACCGCGGTGCTCCGGCTAGCGCAGTGCGGGTGGACAGGGCATGGGACGCAACGGCGAGAAATTGCAGCGTAGAGGCGATCAGAATCCCGGCGGCGGCCGTTCCGAGCGCGTTGCTGGGGATTTGCCGGGTTCGGGCGAGAGGAATCACGACGGTCAGGAAGATGACAAGAAGGGCGGCTGCGGCAACAAGGCTCAAGGTCGCATCGATCCACCACATGGCGACACGCTCCTTCTCGGCGGATTCGTCCATGTTACCTGGTCAAGTGGTCTCGTTGACACCTTCTTTCGCGGGCGTCTACACTTCGTTGGCCCGGAAGGGCAGGTCAGCGGCCGTTTCGGCCGCGCCGCCCCCGGCGGCGCGGCCCCCGAGGAGCTTTCGCGTCCCTGCGCAACGGGTAATCCAAGTTAAGGGGACTGCCGTAAGCCCCCCGTGAAAGGAAGAACCAAACGTGCCGGATGAACTTGCGCCCACCAGCGGCGTGATCGAGAACGACATCGGTACTCGAGCGGAACTCGAGGCTGCCTACGAAGCGACAATCAAGGCCTTCGGCGACGGAGACCTCGTGCAGGGCAAGGTTGTCCGCGTCGACAAGGACGAAGTCCTGCTCGACATCGGATACAAGTCCGAGGGCGTGATCCCCGCAAGGGAACTGTCCATCAAGCACGACATCGATCCTCGCGAGGTCGTTCAGGTCGGCCAAGAGATCGAGGCGCTCGTCACGCAGAAGGAAGACAAGGAAGGCCGACTCATCCTGTCGGTCAAGAAGGCGAAGTACGAGCGCGCCTGGGGTCAGATTGAAAAGGTCATGAAGGAAGAGGGCGTCGTGACCGGCACCGTGATAGAGGTTGTCAAGGGTGGTCTGATTCTCGACATCGGCTTGCGCGGCTTCTTGCCTGCGTCGCTGGTGGACCTTCGTCGCGTGCGCGATCTGCATCCGTTCGTCGGCAAGCAGCTCGAGTGCAAGATCATCGAGCTGGACCGCAACCGCAACAACGTGGTGCTGTCGCGCCGCAAGTACCTCGAGGAGGCGCAGTCCGAGGGTCGCAAGGAATTCCTCACGCGTCTGGTGCGCGGCGACGTCAAGAAGGGCACCATCTCGAGCATCGTCAACTTCGGCGCTTTCGTGGATCTCGGCGGTGTGGACGGGCTGATTCACGTGAGTGAGTTGTCCTGGAAGCACGTCGAGCATCCGAACGAAGTCGTCACCGTCGGCCAGGAAGTCACGGTCGAAGTACTCGACGTCGATCTGGATCGCGAGCGCATCTCGCTGTCGCTGAAGAAGACGCAAGAGGACCCGTGGCATCAGTTCGCGCGCGAGCACCAGCCGGAGGAAGTCCTCGACGGCGAGATCACCAAGCTCGTTCCGTTCGGTGCGTTCGTGCGAGTCGGCGACGGCGTGGAAGGCCTCGCGCACATCTCCGAGTTGTCGGAGCGCCACGTGGAAACGGCCGAACAAGTAGTCACCGTCGGCTTGAAGGTTCAGGTCAAGATCATCGAGATCGACGTGGAGCGGCGCCGGATTTCCCTGTCCGTTCGCCAGGCGATGCCCGGGTTTGGCATGGACGTTGAGGGCGAGGAAGAGATGACGCTCGTTCCCGAGCCCGAACCGGCTCCCGTGTCGGCGTCGGTCGGCGATGCCTTGGAAGCGGCGGTTGCGGTCAAGGCCGAGGCAGCCGAGGCAGCCGAGCCCGTCGCCGAGTCTCCCGCGGAGGAGTCCGGCGAGGGCGGCGAGGCTGAAGAAGCCCAGCCGCTCGCGTCGGAGACGATCGAGTCGATCATTGCCGACTTGAAGCGCCGGACGCAGCAAGAGGAGTAGCCGGCGTGCTGCTCGTCGGGTTGACGGGCGGCATCGGGGCCGGGAAGAGCACGGTCTCCGGAATGCTCGCCGCACACGGCGCGGTCGTCGTGGATGCCGACCGCATTGCCCGCGATGTGGTGGAGCCGGGAACTCCGGCATTTCGCCGGATCGTGGAACGGTTCGGTCCCGATGTCGTTCGTCCCGACGGAACGCTCGACCGCGCGCGCCTGGCATCGAGGGTCTTCGAGGACGATGCGGCGCGTGACGAGTTGAACGCGATCGTGCACCCCGAGGTGATGCGGGTGATCGCCTCGCGGGTGGAGGAGCTGAAGGACGGCGGCAGCGTGGTCGTGCTCGACGTGCCGCTGCTACTCGAGATCGGTGGGGGAGAGGGTCTGGATTGCGTAGTGGTGGTGGAGGCGGACGAGGACGCGCGTATCGATCGCGTCGTGAACGATCGAGGGATGAGCGCGCGCGACGTGCGCGCGCGCATAGCGGCACAGGCGTCATCACAGCAACGGCGCGCGCTCGCCGACGTCGTGTTGAGCAACGATGGCACGCCGGAGGAACTGCGGACGCAGGTGGACGCGTTGTGGGAGCGCCTGGTGACGGATGCGGGGCGCACGGCGTGAGCCAAACCGAACCGGTCCGTCACTTCACCGTGGACGAGGCCAATGACTTGCTGGCGAGCCTCGCTCCGCTGATCGAGTCGCTGCGTTCCGCGCAGCGGCTCATGGAAGATCGCCAGGAAGACGTGCTGACGTCGGTGGTGACCAACGGGGGCGGAACGGTGCACCGCGAATTCCTCGCGGCGGCGAGCCAGGCAGCGAAGATCGGCGAGACCGTAGAGCAGATGGGCGTGATCGTGCGGGATCCGGAATCCGGTCTCGCGGATTTCCCGGCGCTTCGCGACGGCAAAGAAGTCTTCCTGTGCTGGCGCCTCGGCGAAGACCGCATCGGATGGTGGCATCCCACTGATACCGGCTTCGACAGCCGGCAACCGCTGTAGGAGTGTCGGCGGGGGCGATACCATGAGGCTCGATGCCTCCTTTCAAGGTCGTCTCTGATTTCCAACCGGCCGGCGACCAACCGGCGGCGATCGCGGCGCTGGCCGAGGGGATTCGCCGGGGGGACGACTTCCAGACGCTGCTGGGGGTGACCGGGTCGGGCAAGACCGCCACCATCGCATGGCTGGTCGAAGCCATTCAGAAACCGACGCTGGTCATCTCGCCGAACAAGTCTCTGGCCGCGCAGCTCGCCAACGAGTTCCGCGAATTCTTCCCCGACGCCGCGGTGGAGTACTTCGTCAGCTACTACGACTACTACCAGCCCGAGGCCTACGTTCCCCAGACCGACACGTTCATCGAGAAGGACTCCTCGGTAAACGACGAGATCGATCGGCTGCGCCACGCCGCAACCTCTGCTCTGCTGCAGCGCCGCGACGTCCTGATCGTCGCCAGCGTTTCGTGCATTTACGGACTCGGCTCGCCGGAAGAGTATCAGCGCCAGATCCTGCGCCTGGCAGCAGGAAAAGAGACGCCGTTGGAGTTCATCAAGAAGCAGTTGGTGGACATGCAGTACCAACGTAACGACTTCTCGCTGACGCGCGGGACGTTCCGGGTGCGAGGCGACACCGTCGAGATCCATCCCGCTTACGAAGAAACCGTGCTGCGCGTAGAGATGTTCGGCGACACGGTTGAGCGGATGCTGACGTTGGACTCGTTGACGGGCGAGGTCGTCGGCGAGGTGCGCGACATGACGATCTACGCGGCTTCGCACTACGCCGCGAGTTCCGAGCGGATGCAGCGCGCTACCGCCTCGATCGAGGAAGAGCTGGCCGGGCAGTTGGCTCTGTTTGAGAAGCAGAACAAACTGCTGGAGGCGCAGCGGCTTCGCATGCGCACGGCGTTCGATCTCGAGATGATGCGCGAGATGGGGTTCTGCTCCGGTATCGAGAACTACTCGCGCCATATCGACGGGCGCGCGCCCGGCGAGGCCCCATACACGCTGATCGACTATTTCCCGAAGGACTTCTTGTGCGTCGTAGACGAGTCTCACGTCGGCGTGCCACAACTCAACGCGATGTACGCCGGAGACAAGAGTCGCAAGGAAACGCTCGTCGAGCACGGCTTCCGGTTGCCCTCGGCGATGGACAACCGCCCGCTGCGTTTCGACGAGTGGCTCGGCAAGGTCGGACAGGTCGTGTTCTCATCGGCGACGCCGGCGGCCTACGAGTTGCGCGTATCGAAGCAAATCGTTGAACAAGTGGTGCGCCCGACCGGCTTGATCGATCCCGAGGTCATCGTGCGTCCGACGAAGGGACAGGTGGACGACCTTATCGAGGAGGTGCGCGCGCGCGCCGAACGCAGCGAGCGCACTCTCGTGACGACTTTGACTAAGAAGATGGCCGAGGACCTTACCGAGTACCTGGTCGAGTCGGGATTGCGCGTGCGCTACATGCACTCGGAAACCGACACGATTCAGCGAATCGAGTTGTTGCGCGATCTTCGGCTTGGGGAGTACGACTGCCTCATCGGGATCAACTTGTTACGTGAAGGGTTGGACTTGCCCGAGGTATCGCTCGTGGCGATTCTGGACGCCGACAAAGAGGGGTTCCTTCGTTCAGAGACGTCGCTCGTGCAGACGATCGGGCGCGCGGCTCGCAACGTCAGCGGGCAGGTCGTGATGTACGCGGACGAGGTCACCGATTCGATGCGCCGCGCCATCAACGAGACCGGGCGTCGCCGCATGCGGCAGGTCGAGTACAACCGCGAACACGGCATCGAGCCGGCGAGCATTCGCAAGAAGGTCTCGGATATCTTGCTGGCGGCGGGGCTCGTGTCCGAGCCGAGCGCGCCGTATCCGACTAAGAAACGCAAAGGCGCTGCGCGCGATCTGACCGGGTTGCCTTCGGAGGAGTTGCCGCGGCTCATCCAAGCGCTGGAGGAAGAAATGAACGAGGCCGCGCGCGAACTTCGTTTCGAGTACGCCGCGCGCTTGCGGGACGAGATCCAAGAACTGCGCCGGGAACTGCGCGAGGTCGGCTGAGCCGCTAGGGCATCGCAGCGAGTTCGATCGAGATCTTCGAAGTGAAGTGCGTATTGCCTTCGCGGAAGTCGGTGTTCTCGATCTGCTTCACGGCGATGCCGAGGTTTGGAACGATGAACATCGTCACGATCTGGTGGCCGCTTTGGTCGCCCGACACCTGCGCCTCTAGGCGGACCTCGTAGGTGTCGAAGGTTCCGGCCGGTACGCTCAGCCGCGTCTTCCGCCGGACTTCTCCACTCAAGTGTTCGTCGCGCCCGGAGGTGTGGGCCTCGTTCTTCCACTTCATGCCGACCCTCAGCGGGAGTCTCACGCGCATGGCGGGCGGGTCGTAGGTCGATTCCATGGTCTTGCGAACACCCAGGCAAGTCACCGCGCCGCCCAGGTACGACGTGTAGATGCCGTCCGCGCGGTACTGGGAGATGACCCGCTCCTGGCGCTGCTCGCCGACGTCGACGTCTTTGACGACGCCCTCGGGGCGATTGTTATAGGTGATCTTCACGTCGCTGATATCCCAGCCGCAGGGCGAGGCTCCACCGATCTGGACTTGTTCGCTGCCCGACCCGTCGAACAAGTACAGCCCGGAGCGCGGTTTGCTCATTCCCCCGGCGACCGGGGAGCGCGTCGGGGTGGCAGTGCGCGCGGGAGAGGCCGATGCAGAGGCGCGCGGCGCGCTCGATCCGGACGAACCCGGGGTAGCACCGGGCGCGCGGCTCGCGATAGCCGAACTTGTCGGGGTGACGGCGGCGTCCACGACGCCGAACGCGCCGCCTTGGGCGAAGGAGGGCTCCGTGGCGCGCGTCCACAGCGCGTAGCCGCCGTAGCACGCGACGAAGAGTTCGGTGAACGCCATCATGGCGATAAGGATTCGTTTGGTCATGACTTCGTCCGCTAACAGTAGTTAGCGGGGGGACCTACCGCAAAACGCTTTCCCACCAGATCGTGGCGACGGATCGAGTTTCGGGCGGTGGGGTTTCGAGAATCGCTGCGCGCACCTCTTCGTCGCGCGCCGGGGAAAGACACAGTCGTCGCCGCACGGTCGCCACCAAGGCGTCGAGCCCTGCGTCGGCAAGGCGGAAGGGGGCTTCCCAACGCTCGACGTTGACCGTGAATCCAGCCTCTATCAAGACCGCGATCGCGTCGTCCGCGGTCGGTCCCCACGGGCGGTCGAGCCCGTGCAGCGCGCGCCAGTATGGGGCCGTCCACGCCAGGGGATGCCGCTCGGTCATCTCGATCACCACGCGGGACCGCGCGCGCTCGAAGAGCGCGCGCGCGAAGGGTTCCAAATCGGCCACGTTGAACAGCACGTGGTGGCACACCACCACGTCGGCCGGCGCCACCCAAGGCGCGACGTCCGGCCACCGGCCGAGGATCGCCTCGCTTTGCAGCCCGGCGTTCGCGGCGATGCGTTCGAAGGCCTCGAGCATTCCCGGGCTCTCGTCGATCCCGACGACGCGCGCCGCGCGCGGAGCCAGCGAAATGCTCGCGGCACCAGCGCCGCATCCGACGTCTACGACGGTGCCGCCCTCAGGCAGCGCCTCCAGCGCGCGCCGGCGAGACGGCGTGTCGGAAGCCTCGGCGCGCGCGAATCCGGCGAAGTCCTCAACGGCGAATTCGTAAGGGGATTGCGGTGCGGCCGTCAAGATCGCCGGTGGGATCGCCCACTCGGACAGCCCGCCCGACCACTGCCCGGCGGCGCCGGTCATGGGTGTGAGCGCAACAGGAATTGCACCTTGGAGGTGAAGCTCGTGCTGCCCTGCCGGACGTCCACGTCGGCGGTCTGCTTTACCTGAAGCCCCAATTCCGGCGAGATCCACATGGTGCTGACGTACGTGCCCTCCTGTCCGCCCGAGAGCGTTCCGCGGACCTGCACCTTGAACGTGTCGAACTTCCCGGCAGGCAGGGTCAGCGTCTCGCGGGCGAGGATCGTCCCGCGAATCTTCTCGGTCCGGCTCTTTGTCTTAGAGGTCGACGTCCACTTCGTGCCGACCTTTAGCGGAAACGCGACGCGCCGGATCGGAGGGCTGTAGTCGTCCTCGTTGGTCTGGCGCACCCCAAGGCACGTGACGGCAGCGCCCGCGAAGGCCGTGAACATCCCCGCCGGCCGGTATTGGATCATCAGGCGTTCCTGGTGCTGGCTCGAAATAGTCCAGTCGAAGACCTTTGTGTTCCCGTCGTCGTTGACGACGAGCGAAACGTCTTTGACTTGCCAACTGCACGGAGAGGCTCCGCTCATTTGCACGCGCTCGGTTCCCGAACCGTCGAAGGTATAGGCGCCGTTCGCCGGACCTCGCACCGTCACCCCGTCGGACGTGACCGGCTTCTGCGAGGCCGTCGGACCCTTGGTGGGGGCATTTGTCGGCGTTGAGCCCGAGGCCGCCGGGGTGGGCGTCGCGCTCGTCGCAAGGGTTGCTCCCGACGAAGTCGGCGACGCGGATGCAGACTGCACGGCTCCGAATGCGGGACCCTTCCCAAACGAAACCGGGTTGCGCCGCGTCCACCACGAGTAACTTGCGTAACTGCCGACGAGCAAGATGCAAAACGCGAGCAGGCCGACGAGGATCCTTCGCATCATCGCTTGGAAGCCTTCCGCGGCGCGGCGGCCAGCGAGCGAACGATGTGTTCGACGACTTCGGTTGTCGGGCCCGATTCCCCGGTCGTCAGGATGTGCAGCGTCGCTTCGGAGAAAGCGCCGACCAGCGCGCGCGCCATCGCGTCGACGTCCAGCGGCAGCAACTCGCCCCTGCGGATGCCTTCTTCAAGGAACGCGCGAAGCAAGGGAAACTGGCTCTCAAGCTCGTCGCGCTTGGCTTCCGAAGCGGTCAGCGCCCACGAGTCGCGAAGGAAGAAGCGCGCGGCGCCGAGTCGCTGCAGCGCCGTCAGGTAAGCGCCGAACGTGTGAGTGAGGTTGGTGACCACGTCGCCGTCGGGATCCGACGCTGCAACGGCTTCATCGCGAAGGCGGTTCCACAAAAGCTTGCGCAAGTCCCGCGCCAGGTCGTCCTTGTCGGTGAAGTAGTAGTAGATCGCGCCCTTGGTCGCGCCGGCGCGCGCCGCGATCTCGTCGATCGATGCCGCGCGGTAGCCGTGCTCGCCGAAGACTTCCAGCGCGGCATCGAGGATGCGTTCCTTGGTGTCTCGTGCTGCAGGGTTTCGTTTTGCCATCCGGGCCTCCGCGCGGGGCTTATAGCCTACGGCAGGTCGGTCAGGTCAAAGCCGTAGTCGGACCTGAAATGCGTGCCGTCCTGGGCGATGTCGGCCTTTACGGCCTGCTTCACCGGCATGCCGAGCGCGGCCGAGTACCACTCGGTGATGCTGTAGGTGCCCGACTGCCCGCCGGACAAGGTGAGGTCGACCTGCACTTTGTAGACCTCGAATGAACCAGCCGGGACTTTGACCGTCTCCTTCGCGAGAACCTTGCCCTTCAGGCTGGAAGTGCGGCTCGAAGTTTCCGAAACCGACGTCCAGGAGTTACCGACCTTCAGCGGCAGGGCGATGCGGCGCGTCGGCGGCGTGTAGTTGTCCTCAACGTTGTTGCGAACGGCACAAATGACCGACGCGCCGGTGTACAGCAAGTAGACGCCGTCGGTGCGGATGTCCAGAATCATGCGCTCGACGTGTTCCTCGGAGTAGGTCCAGTCGTAGACCCATTTCCCGGAGTCCTTCTTTACGACCGCCGAGACGTCCTTGATGTCCCAGGAGCACGGCGAGCTTCCGCCGTCCATTTCGATGCGTTCGCTGCCGTGGCCGGCGTAGGTGTATCTGCCGGTTGCCGGAGGGTTAGCGGTGCCGGAGGGGGGAGGAGCAGGGGTCGATCGGCGCGCGCCGGTTCTGGTGCCGGGCGACGTGGTGCGCGCGCGCGCCGACGGCGACGCCGACGCGCGCGCTGCGTTTCTCTTCGACGAAGCGGTCTTGGTCGAAGCGGGCTGCGAGCGGGACGGCGCGAGAGAGGAAGAGGCGGGAGAGGGAGCCATTCCAAACGCGCCGCCCTGCGCGAAGCTCGGCGGTGTGCGCCGAGACCACCAGGCGTAGCTGCCGAAGCTGCCGGTCACAAGGATCATGAAGGCGAGCAGGGCGGTGAGGATTTTGCGAGTCATGGGTCGGAAGCCTCCAATGCAGAGGGCGCGCGCCCCTCAGGCGCCGCCTCGGGCGGGGATCCGCACCGGGGTGGCCGAAGGGCGTAGTGAGTGGTGTCGCCCTGAGGGTCGCGCGCCGTATTGCGTTGTCGCATTGCGTTGTCTCTGCGATGTTGCCGTACTCTTGGTATGCGGAACATACGAAGAGTTACTAGAAACATACTCGCAGTATGTAACTAGCGCAAGCACTCGGGTCGGGGCAATTCGGAACGGGCGTTACCAGCCGCGCGCGCGCCAGGTTTCCAGGTCCGGCCGCTCGACCCCGATGGTGGTCGCCGGGCCGTGGCCGGGCAGGACTCGAGTGTCGTCCGGCAGTTTGAACAGCCGGTCCAACGCCGCCATGATCTGCGCGAACCGTTCAGGGTCGCCCTCGGTGTTGCCCGGCCCGCCCGGGAACAAAGTGTCGCCGCTCACCAAGTCCGAGCCGACCAGCAAACAAAGACTCCCCGGCGTGTGTCCCGGCGTATGCATCACCGAAACCGACGCCGAACCCACCTGCAAGACCGCGCCGTCCAACACCGGGGTGGAATCCACCGGCAAACCCTCCGCCGGATGGGCGTACACCGGAACCCCCAGGCGCTCCGCCAGCGACGGCAGGGCCTGCACGTGGTCGAAGTGGCCGTGCGTTTGCACGATCCCGACCACGCGCAGGCCTTCGGCCGCCGCCAGAATCCGATCGACCTCGTCGGCCCCGTCCACGATCAACGCTTCGCCGTCCGAGGCCAGGATGTAGACGTTGTTGTCGAACGCCCCGACCGACAGCGAGGTGATCTCTATCGTCATCCGTTCAGCCCGGCGAGCCGGCGCAGAACCGCCGGAAGGATCCCGCCTTGTTTCACGTAGACCACGTCGGTCGCGGTGTCCAGGCGCGCGAGCGCTTCGAACCGCGTCTCTGTGCCGTCCTCGGCGCGCGCCACGACCTCGACGCTCATGCGCGGCGAAGGGTCGGTGACGCCGAGCAATTCGTAGGACTCGCGCCCGGTCAGGCCCAGCGTGTCGGCGTCCTCGCCGCTGCGGAACTGCAACGGGATGATGCCCATTTGCACCAGGTTCGACCGGTGGATGCGTTCGTAGGACTTCGCGATAACCGCGCGCACCCCGAGCAACGCCGTGCCCTTGGCCGCCCAGTCGCGCGAGGACCCGGACCCGTACTCGACGCCGGCGATCACCAGCAGCGGCACGCCCTCGGCGCTGTAGCGCTCGGACGCCTCGAAGATGCTCATCGCTTCGCCGCCGGGAAGGTGCGCCGTGACGCCGCCCTCGGAACCCGGGATCAACTTGTTGCGCAAGCGGATGTTGGCGAAGGTTCCGCGCACCATCACTTCGTGGTTGCCTCGACGCGACCCGTAGGAGTTGAAGTCCACCGGCGCCACGCCGTTGGCTTTCAGGTATTCGGCCGCGGGTGAGGTTTTGGCGATGTTGCCGGCGGGGGAGATGTGGTCGGTCGTGACCGAGTCGCCGAGCAGCGCCAAAACGCGCGCGCCCGTGATCGGCTGAAGCGGCTTGGGCTGCGCCTCGACGCCGGTGACGAAGGGCGGCTCGGCGATGTAGGTCGAAGCCGCGTCCCACTCGTAAAGGTCGCCGGTCGGCGCCTGGATTGCCTGCCAACGCTCGTCGCCCTCGAAGACCTTTCCGGCGCGCGCCCGATAACTGTCGGGATCCATCGCCGCGGCCGTCAGGCGCGCGACCTCTTCCGAGGAAGGCCAGATCTCGCTCAGCAAGACCGGCTTGCCGTCGGATCCGACGCCGATCGGCTCGGTCGTCAGGTCCACGTCCACCGTGCCGGCGATCGCGTAGGCGACGCACAGCGGCGGGGACGCGAGGTAGGACAGGCGCACCTGCGGGTGAATGCGGCCCTCGAAGTTGCGGTTGCCCGAGAGCACCGCGGCCACCGCGAAGGAGTTCTCGTCGATCGATGCTGCGACCTCGTCGGGCAAAGGCCCGGAGTTGCCGATACACGTCGTGCAACCAAAGCCGACCACGTTGAACCCGAGCGCTTCCAGCGGTTCCAGAAGTCCGGCGGCGGTGAGGTAGTCCACCACGATCTGCGAGCCCGGCGCGAGCGACGTCTTCACCGCGGGCGAGACCTTCAGGCCGCGCGCGACCGCGTTGCGCGCCAGCAGTCCGGCACCCAGCAAGACCGACGGGTTGGACGTGTTCGTGCACGAGGTGATCGCCGCGATCGCGACCGACCCGTCGCCCAGTGTCGCCGGCTTGCCGCCGACTTCGATGGTGGTCGAGGCGGGCTCGGTGGACTTGTCGGCCTTGTAGGACGGCAGGGCCTCGCGGAACGAGTCCTTGACCTTGGGCAGAATGACGCGGTCTTGCGGGCGGCGCGGACCCGCCAGGCTCGGCACCACCGTGGACAGATTGAACTCGATCAGGTCGGCGTAGTCGGGCTCGGGATCACCGTCCGCGCGGAACAGACCCTGCGCCTTGGAGTAGCGCTCGACCAAGTCCACCAGGTCCTCGGGACGTCCGGTGCCGCGCAAATACGCCAAGGTCTGCTCGTCGATCGGGAAGAAGCCCTCGGTCGCGCCGTACTCCGGCGACATGTTCGCGACGGTCGCGCGGTCCGGAACCGACAGCGCCGCGAGCCCCGGGCCGACGAACTCGACGAAGCGCCCGACCACGCCGTGCGCGCGCAGGATCTGCGTCAGCATCAGCACGAGGTCTGTTGCGGTCGCGCCCTCGGGCAGCGAACCCGACAAACGCACGCCCAGGACGTCCGGCGCGAGCATGTTCACGGCTTCGCCGAGCATGGCGGCCTCGGCCTCGATGCCGCCGACGCCCCAACCCAGCACGCCCACGCCGCCGATCATGGTCGTGTGCGAGTCCGTGCCGACCAGCGTGTCGGGGAAAGCGACGCCGTCACGAGTCGCGACGACGCGCGCCAGGAACTCCAGGTTCACCTGGTGAACGATCCCGGTTCCCGGGGGCACCACGCCGAAGTTGTCGAAGGCGCCTTGGGCCCAGCGAAGGAACTGGTAGCGCTCGCCGTTGCGCTGGACCTCCAGGTCCACGTTGCGCGCGTAGGCGTCGGACGTGCCGAACGCGTCCACCTGCACCGAGTGGTCGATGACCAAGTCCACGGGAACCTGCGGGTTGACCTTGTTTACGTCGCCGCCCGCGCGCGCCACCGCAGCGCGAATCGCGGCGAGGTCGGCCACGACCGGCACCCCGGTGAAGTCCTGCAAAACTACGCGCGAGGGACGGTAGGGGAACTCAGACTCAGAGATCTTCGGCCAGCCCAAAAGAACGTCGAGGGACTCCGCCCCGGTCCCCTCGTGCCGCAGCACGTTCTCAAGGAAGATCCGCACGACGTAGGGGAGTTGCGCAAGGCGGGTTTCGTCGGCGGCGCGCGTCAGCGGGTAAAAACCGACGGATCCACCGGCGGTCTGCAGTCGGTCGGGCTGGTTCGAGACAGTCATGAAAAAAGCCTCCTCGTAAATGGCGCCTGAAGCCTACCGCGCGCGCCCCACCGGCTCATTCCGAGGGCGCCGGCGGGAGCTTCAAGCAGAGATGACCTCGTCGCGCACGAAGTGAAGACGGATCAGCGCCGGGGTTTCACCTTCGTCGAAGTGACAGCGAACCGCGTCCCTCGCCGCAACTCTCAGCTCTTCCAAGCTGTCCGCCTGCATGAAGATCTCATGTCCCAAGGCATGGGCTGTAAAGCCGCCCTCCGGGGCATCTTCAACGAGGAAGATGATCTCGCTCATGTCCTGCTCCTCGAGTCCCCGTCAACCGCCGACGATTCCGTCCCGCTTTTCTTCCTCGTACAACCGCTCGGAAACGAATTCCTTAAGCAGCGTCTGGTATCCGGTACCGCGACGGGCCGCAAGCGCCCTGATGCGCCGAAGCGTGCTCTCGTCGAAGCGGACAGCGATCGGACGTGTCCGCGGGCGGGGAGCAGGCAGGCTCTTGTCAGCATCAGGGGTCATCGCCGCGAGCAACTCGTCGCCCAGTTCGTGCGTGGCCCAGAACCCAGACTCCTCTTCCTCGGATGTGAAGGCCGGCACCTCATCCCACTTGTGGACGGTTTTCATGCCCCGCTTGGTCTTAGCCACGCCTACTTCCCTCGCTTCCGGTAGCGCCGCTTCTCGCGGTCACTGGCGTCGCGCGCCGTGACGGCGCGGAGACGTCGACCTCGGCGCGTGTACACAACGAAGAGGATCCGATCGGCCTCGGTGGCTCCCAGGTGCGCCCAGCGCCGTTCGCCTGCGACCGAGTAGGCGCCCACACCGATCCGACCGGGGTCTGCGAGAGCCTGCTCGGCTTCCGCAGGTTCCACGAGGTGGTCGCGGACGTGCCTCTGGTTATGTACATCCCAGTCGAACAGCGTCATCTTTCCGGGTCTCTAGTCGGTGTAAGTATATACCAACGTATCTCTTGCCGGGATTCCGATTGTCTTCTTGGTCTGGTCCGTTCATGAGGAGTCCGTCGCCCGGCTGAGATGCCAGGCCCGGATCGGCAAGCGCGCGCTTAGACCTTGATGACTTCGAGATGGGGAATGCGAACGTAGTCGTCGTCTTGGGTGACGATCGGCACCCCGAGTGCAAGGGCGGTCGCGGCAATCCACGAGTCGTTGACGGGCATTCGCTGCCCGCTTTCCCGCAACTGCACGCGGAGCTTGGCCCACGACTCGGCAACCATCCCGTCGATTGGGGTCGGGTCCAGTGCCAGGGCCTGGGTGAGGGTCGCCAGACGTCGATCGCGCGTTTCGACATCGGTCGCTGCGAGGACCCCCGCACGCAGTTCTCCGATGGTGATGACCGACACGCTGATTTCGTGGGGGAGCAAGTCGATCGCGAGGGGGCGGCCGGACTCGCGCGCGATGAAGACCGTGGTGTCGGCGAGTCCTTGGCTCACAGGTCGTCCGTGGTGTCGGGCGCCAGTTCCGCGAGTTCGCGCCTCAACCCCGGGTCTGCCTGGTGGGGGACGATTCGGCGTACGAACTCGTCACGGCTTAGCCAACGCGGTCGCCGCCCGATGGGCTGCAGAACCGCGACCGGGCGGCCGTCGACGGTGAGGGTGATCGCCTCGCCGCCTTCGACGCGCTCAAGCAGCGCGCGTGTGTTGTTGCGCAGCTCGCGGGACGCGACCTCGCTCATGCCACAAGTGTAGCATGTGTGCGACAGCGCATCGGGGAATCGGAGGCGCTCTACAGAACGGCGTCGATGGCGCTCAGGCGGACCTTGCCGTGGAACGTGCAGCTATCCGCCGGACACCATTCATTCCACGCAGTCACGACGATGGTCGACATGCCTGGTGCGTACGTCGCGCGCGCGCCGCCGTATTGGGTGCAGTTTCCACGCGACACGTCGGCAAGGCCGTTGCCGGGAAGCCCGACGCCCATGCACCCGTAGCTTGCGACGAGTTTGTTCTCGGCGTCGTACCAGTCGATGGTGAGCCACCCGCGCGCGCCGGCATCGTGGAAGTTCGCGCTGGTGTTGATGGCCGAGATGTAGCGTCCGTCATCGATGTACTGCAGCGAGGTACATGACGCGGTTCCGCCCTTGGCGATGACTTGAGAGCACTCGCTGGTCACGTTGGAGAGAGGATCCTGAGCCTGACCGGCGGCCGGCAGTCCCAGCGCGAATGCGACCACGGCAACAAAGATCCCTGACACCCCGTTCGGCTTGCGAGGTCATGAGGTTCTTGAGGCCTATCTCGCCTCTGAGGACAGCAGATCGGATCGAGCAGCGATGATCGACTTCGTCGAGTTGTTGCAGAGGGACCCCGTCGGCGTATAGGGAACACTTGTTCCCGGCAGTCAACTCAACGAGGTGATCGTTTTCGTCGGAGAGGTCGTTGTCACCTGGTTCGTGGCATGGGGTGAGCGCGTTGTCTGGCTCAGACACATCGAACGCCTCCCTCGCTGAGCATCTGACGATGCGCCGATCCTTCACGACATCGGCCTGGACTTTGACGGCTACAAGCTCGTCGTGAATCCCACCGGGCGCTTCGAGATCGGCGGTCCCCAAGCCGACACGGGCCTGACGGGCTGAAAGATCATCGTCTGCACCGACGACGGCATCGCTCTTCGCGTCGCGCTGCGGGCGACCACGGTTGTCTGCGGCACCCGCTAGCATCCCTTCGATGGAGACCACGCTTTGAACGAGACCGCACTTGTGACCGGCGGAGCCGGGTTCATCGGCAGCACCTTGACCGACCGCCTCCTTGCCGACGGACATGACCTCGTCGTCCTTGACAACTTCTCGTCGGGGTCGCTTGGGAACCTTGCGTTAGCGCAAGCCACCGGACGCTTGCGTATCCACGAGGCCGATATTCGCTCCGACGAAGTCGCGGGGATCTTGCAGGGCGCGCACGTTGTGGCGCACCTGGCGGCGCAGATCGACGTTCGGGTTTCGGTTACCGATCCCGTCTTGGATGCGAGCATCAACATCCTTGGAACTTTGAACGTGCTGCAGGCCGCGCGCGCCGCCGGGGTTCGAAAGGTGGTGGTCGCGTCTTCGGGGGGCTGCATCTATGGGGACTCCGAGCGCCTTCCGATCACCGAGGACGATCCGGGCCGTCCGGCTTCGCCGTATGGGATCTCAAAGAAGGTCCTGGGCGACTATCTGAACTTCTATCGCGCGATCCACGGGATGGACTCGGCGGTGATGGCGCTGAGTAACGTGTGCGGGCCGCGCCAAGACCCCCACGGTGAGGCCGGTGTGGTGGCGATCTTTTTGAAGGCGATGCTGCAGGGCCGCGAGACCACCATCTACGGGGACGGATCCCAGACCCGGGACTTCGTCTTCGTCGGCGATGTTGCCGAGGCCTTTGCGCGCGCGACCACCAAGGGCTCGGGTGTCTACAACATCGGGACCGGAGTGCAGACCTCGGTGCTGGAGCTTTGGGAGCTGTGCGCTGCCTCGACCGGGTACCGGGGTAAGCCGAACTTCGCGCCGGCGCGCGCGGGGGAGTTGCAGGCCAATTGCCTTGACGCCTCGCGCGCGCGCCGCGACCTGGGCTGGGAGCCCAAGGTCACTATCGCCGAAGCCGTCGCGCGCACCTCAGAGTTCATCGCCTCCCAACCTGCGTAAGGACCCCAAGAGCCTTCCCACACTTCTCGTTCCAGCACGTCATCCACACACGCCTAAGATCGCGCCTTCCGGTCACGGGAGGCGCTTGATGCATTTCGCGGGTCTTGGCATGCCGCATGCAGCGCGCGCGGCATCGAACCGGGGAGGTCGGGACATCACCATCCCCGGCGATTGGTGGAGAAGAAGGACATTGCGCGTGCTGCGTCGAAGGAGCGCGTGCTGCGTCGACGGAGAGGATAGTGAGGACTTGTCCCGGGCTCGAATTCCTCACGCTGACGGTGTCGAAAGGGGAGTCAAATGTTCAAGCTTCGCCTCTTGACAATGCTTGTCATGGTGCCTGCAGTTCTGGCTGGCTCTCCGGCCGAAGCCGCCGCTGTTGTAACCATAAATACCGTAGCTAGTCAGGTGGGCCAGTATTCGTCCCTGGCATTTGGCGCCGATGGTATGCCCGTAATTGCCTATTATTCCAACGAAGGCTTGAAGCTTCTTCGCTGTGGTACGGCGTATTGCGATTCCGGCAACGTTGCAAGTGTCCTAGATAACCAAGTGTTTCGCAGAGATGTGTTTGTTGCGCTGACAGTAGATAGGGGACTGCCCCCGATCTGGTTGACTCGTAGCTTGTGAGCCTTTCACGCTGCAAGGGCTCCTTCGTACACGGCCTCAAACTCTACGGGAGTTAGCCGCCCGAGGCCGCGTTGGCGGCGGCGGCCATGATAGGTGCGTTCGATCCAGATGACGATCGCGAGTCGCAGCTCCTCTCTGGTCTTCCATTGCTGGCGGCTGAGAACGTTCTTCTGCAGCAGCGCGAAGAACGATTCCATCGCGGCGTTGTCGGCGCACGCACCGACGCGACCCATCGAGCCGGCGAGGGCGTTGTTGCGGAGGGTGCGCACGACTTTCTTCGATCGAAATTGACTGCCGCGTGCGATCTGACGGGGTCCCCTGAGGCGGGTCCCTGTGCACTCGGGCGAAACGATTGGCCCTGGGCCCATGACGAAGATTCTGCGCAGTTGCGATCTCACGATCGAAGAATTCGTGGCTCTCCCTGGTTCGATCTGACCGACTACAAGCTTTTCGTGCTCGCCTCGAACCGGACGTCAAGTCTGTGGCGGGGGGGGAAGAGGGATCTAGACTTGTGGGACTGACCGGCTCACTCGATTTGGTGAACGGCCGGAGGCCGGGCAGGGTCGAGGAAGCGGGAAGAGCGAGACGAGGTGACGACCATGAGGCGGGAGCGGGAAGTCGAGGTTGTGCTGATCCCTCAGTCCGAGGGCGGCTTTACCGTATTCGTTCCTGAGTTGCCGGACGTCGTGACCGAAGGCGAGACCCGTGAAGAAGCGTTGTCGATGGCCAAAGAGGCCATCGAGGGTTACCTCGAGTCCATGCGCGATCACGGCTGGCCGGTACCGTTGACGGAACGAGACCGCGTGACAGTTCGCGCGTCGTGAGCGGTAGGCTCCCGGCGCTCAAGGCAAGGATCTCATCCGCGTCCTGAAGAAGGGCCGGGCATCTCGATGACCCTTGACAGGCGGTAGTAATACCGGCAACATATGAGGCAACTGCACCGGAAAGCTATTAGGAAGTTCGTCCTGGCCCCAGCGTTTGGGCGGACGCGAGGATGTCGGCGGCCGGGGGAGTCCAGCGGTCGGGGTCCGCTCCCTGCGGGCGATGGTCGGAGTGGAGGTGCGAGCGATGACGACGACCTTGGATCGGGCGGTCGAAGTGCGCGATGTCGTCAGCAGCCTCAGGCGCTTTGGCCTCACGCAGAAAGATATCGCTTCCGCCACGGGCGCCTCGGAGCGTTCGATCCGCAACTGGGCCAAGACCTCGGCGATTCGCCCCACTCATGAGGGGCGCCTGAGTGATCTTCGAGAGGTTGTGCTCATTCTCCAGGATTCCCTCACCGCTCGTGGCGTGGGCCAGTGGTTGCGGGCCCGCAATCGCCTCCTCGACGGGCAAACACCGATCGAACTCTTGGCCCACGGGAAGGTGGATCTCGTGCGCGCGGCTGCTGCGTCCTTCGTCGACGGGGCGTACGTCTAGCCGCTCATCGTCTGCGGGGCAATGGCACGACGCATGTGTGACCCGGCGGGGACACTAGATGTCCGCCTCTCGCCGAACGCGTGCCTTCGCCCGAGTACTTGCCGGGCTGCCGGCCTTGCAGATCACCGGCGCGTTCTGGCATCAAGGGCCGACCGGAAGCTCGTTCTTGTCGTTCGCATCTCCTGCGCAAGGCGACGGCCGCTATCACCGCGAGGGAGATGATGGCGCTTGGTACGCGTCATCAAAGGAGCGTGCGGCATGGGGGGAGCTCTTTCGGCATCACGCCTCACTGGAGCTATCGTTCTTCGAAGTTCGACGACGGGTCGGCAAGGCGGCAGTCCGAAACCTGAATGCGCTGGACCTGACCGACCCGACGGTGCGTGCTCTCCTCGGCGTGGAGGAAGTCGACCTCATTGGCGACGACCGTTCGCTATGCCAGGAGATCGCCGACGCAGCGAGGTCGATCGGATTCGAAGGGGTGCTTGCTCCGTCGGCCGCTCTTCCGGGCGAAAGAACACTTGTCGTCTTCCCGGCCGGGATGCGAAAGGTCCGCGAGGAGCACTCGCGCGTCCAGCGGCCTCCGAACACGATCCGCCGCGAACTGCGGCGAGTTCGGTCATCCGCGCGCGCTAAGTTGACGATCCGTCCGCGGCCTCGCGGACACTGACCGCCGGTTCTTCGCCCACCGCTTTGGCCCCCTGCCTCTGCCTTCCCGCTTTTCTCGTTCTTGCACGCCATCCACACACGCCTTCGCTGTGGTCCCACGGGTCAGAAGACCGGCAGGTGCTCGACGATCTGCTCGGCGTAAGCGACGATCTCGTGTGCCCGAGCCAACGCCTCGTCGATCTCGTCGGCATCGATGCCCGATTCGCCTTGTGGGTACTCGATGTCGTTGCGGCGTCGCCGCAATCTGTCGAGCGTCCGCAGTGCCGCTCCGCCGGTAAGCTCGGCGAACTGCGCGAGGACCGCATCACGGATCGCGATGTGCCCGCCCCGGCTCGTGGCCCTCAGTCCCTGGACCTCGAGGAGGGATGCGCAGGCTTTGCGCGCGCCGTCGTAGAGTGCGGCGTAGGCGCCCTCCGGGTCGCTGTCCCTGACGGCGCTCGCCGAGGAGAGGTGGCTGCGCGCCATACGCAAGAGAGCCTCCGCCGAATTCCTGGCCGGGGTGACCCTCTGCAACTCGCCGGCAGCGAGAAGACGCTCGATCACCGGCCGTCCGTGTTCCCACCTCATGACGCTTCACCGTGAGCCACGCGCACGAGAGGAGCTGAGCGGAGTTGAGTGACAAACCCGTCGCGCGCGACTCGCCATGCGTTGCTCGATCGAATGGTGGGATTGACCGGAAGCCCGAGGCGGTGCTCGACGCGCAGCGCTGCGGCGTAGACCTCCGCGCGCTCCGGGCTGCCGACCACCAGGACGTCGAGATCTTGAGGCTGCGGCCCCTTCACACCGAGATACCTCGCGGCCCAAGATCCGAAAATGTAGATCTCATCGATTCCCCCAACGGTCGAGAACGCCGCCGCCAGAACTGCGCCCGGCCCAAAGGTCTTGAGCGTAATCTCGGTGAGGGGGGCGCTAATCGGGGAGCGCGCATCCGCTGATGCCAACCGTGTGGCCCCGACTCGCCGGGTCTTTAGGATTCCCGCCCGCTCCAGGCGGCTCACCTCCCGCTGCACCGTGGCTACGTCGGCCCCTAGGCGGGCAGCCAACTCGGTCAGGGATTCTTCTCGCTCGGGGTTCAGGAGCAGCGCCGCGAGAAGTTCCCCCTGGAGCTTCGACCGGAAGATGGGCAGGAGCGGAGGCGCAGCCGTTCTCATATCACGCAATATACCTTGCGCGATACGAGAACACAACGGTGGTGAAGGTAATCACGCGGCTCGAAGGACATCCTGCGCCTCTGCCAAGATACGCGGCCCGATGAACGGAGAAAGCGCTTCGGTCGTGACAAGTTCGACACGGCGGCCGAGCCGTTCCTCGAGAAGCTCCGAAAGCGACAAGAACCGATCGAACGTCTTGGCGCCGGGCGAGAACTGAACGAGGAGGTCCACGTCGCTGTCGGGGCGGGCATCTCCGCGCAGGACCGAGCCGAATAGGGCGAGCCGTTCGACGCCTAGCGCGTAGATCTGCGGTGCGGACGCGACCAGGAGTCGAACCGCCTCCTCCCGGGAAAGAGCGCCGGTTGTCATGGGCATGACTGTACCATCGGTCGCTTTCCGAACCCCGCCCGTCGCGCGCGGCGGAATCTCGCCCCTTGTTTTGTCCCGCCCGAAGACGGTGCGTAAGGGTCCAAGGACCTTCCCGCTCTTCTCGTTCTTGCGTGCCATCCACAGACGCTTAAGATCGCGCCTTCCGGTCACGGGAGGCACTGATGGGGTTCGCGGGTTTCGGCAGACCGTCCACTTCTTCGATTCGCGGGGCGTGGTGGCGCTTCCGCCACGGGGTCTGGAATCGTGATCGCGTTCTGATCGCTGCAGCGGGAGAGGGGGAATGGTCCTCAATGCGGCGCTTTCCTCTTCCGGTGACGGGCGAAATGCCGAGGGTGCTGTTGACACGTGGGAGAGGCGCTGGCACGCTCGGAGTGATGAGTTCAAAGAGCGTTGGTGCGCGTCTGCGCGAGGCCGAAGAGCGCCTCCGCGAGGCGCGCTTTGCCGCCGAACTCCCGGACAACCCCGATTTCGTCCGGATGATGGACCTCGCCGAGGATCCTGAGGCAGGCATCGACGCAGATGAACTCGTCCGCAAGTACCCTCACCTCGCGTAGCGGGTGGAAGTGCTTCCTCGGTTCCTGGATCAACCGCAAGAGTGGTTGGGTCAACATCCAGACCAGACGCTTGCTCGCAAAGTCCTTGCCTGGATCATGGGGCCACTTTGCTCCGATGACGAAAGCGACATCGAATCCACCGACACCGAAACGCACGATGGGCGCCTTGCGTATTCCAGTCGCGTTCCCGGCACGACTGTTGAGGTCGTGTGGAAGGTCGCCCCGAACGGCAGATTGCAGATCCTCTACATCGAAGAACTGTAGCGACGCTCACGCGGCGGAGGGGTCCGGGTCACTGCTTTCGACAGGTGCTCGCACGTTTGCTCCACCAATCCGCGCACCGCAGAGTTCATCGCCTCCCAGCCCGCGTAAGGGTTCCGGGAACTGCCTCCTGGCGCGCCTGGAACTCTCGACTCCGAGTAGACAACGGCGATACTGTCCTCATCGTGGTGCTCGACGAACGGCGACGAATCGTCATCACGATTTGGCGGGAGGAGTAAGCATGGCCATGTACACATACGACGAAGAGGCGGATGCCCTGTACGTGCTTCTCGCGTCGGATCCGGAGCCTGCAGTCCACCGAACCGTCGAAGTCAGCGACAGGCTCCACGTCGACCTCGACGAGGCAGGGGGTCTGGTCGGCGTTGAGATCCTCTATCCGACACTCGGCGAGGTTGATCTCGCGCAACTGCGCGATCGGTTCGGCCTAGACCTTCGACTCCCGTTCCGATTCGCCGCCTGATCCGGTTTCCCGCCGAATCTCGCCGGAGGTCCATCGGCGATCCTGGCCGCCCTTCTTCTCGCCCGGGGTTCAGGGCTCGATCTCGTGTCATCTGCTCAAGCCAAGGCGGAGGCGGAACGCAATATTCGAGCCAATCTTCCGTCGGCCTTGCCTGCGTTCAACCTCTTGGCTCGTGCCGCATGCCGCTGGGTGGAAGATCCGCTTGACGATCATCTCGTCGAGCGATCCAGTCAGGCCGATCCGAAGGATCTCCCGATTCTCGTTGCCGCGGTCGATGCGGGCTGCCAGGCGCTCATCACGTTCAACACCTCCGACTTCACGCCGCCCCCCGGAGTGATCCGCATCCAGACCCCAGGCGCGTTCGTCGTCAGACTGCGCCAGGTGCTTGCCCCATCGTAGGGTGTGCAGTCATACTGCACGGTATGACGATACGCAAGACGTTCAGCCTGCCGGACGATGTCGCGCGCGCGCTCGAGCGCGCGGCCCGGGCCGAGGGAAAGGCCGAGTCGGCGGTCGTCCGCGAGGCACTCGAGTCGTACCTGGTCGCCCGAAACACTTCCAAGCTCCACCTGTGGGTCGGGAAAGGCCGCGCGGTGCGGGGGCCGGCCGAGGACGAGACCTACGAGCGGACGCTCGACGAGGCGCTCGACCGCAAATACAAGAAGGGCCTGGACCGGCCGGAGCGGGGATCTTGATAGCCGATGCGAGCGTCTTGGTCGCCGCGGCGGACCCGAGGGCGCCGGCGCACGCTGCCGCGCGCGAGCTGCTCGTGCAGCCCGGTGAGAAGATCGTCACGGACGCGATCCTGTCCGAGGCGCACCACTTGATCGCCAAGCGCGCCGGGTGGGGCATCGCGGCTGCATTCCTGGAATCCGTGGACACCGATCTCGTCGTCGAAGTCTCGACGCCGCTCGATCGCGCGCGCGCCCGCGACCTTTGCAGGCGCTACCTGGACGCGCGACTCGACTACACCGACGCGCTCACGGTGGCCGTCGCCGAGCGTGTAGGGGAGCGGGTGATCGCCACGCTCGATGAGCGTCACTTCCGAATGCTGCGTCCGTCTCACGTCGCATCCTTCGAGATCGTCCCGTCAGGCTGAGGCCGCCACGGACCGTCGGCGAAGGAAGGGAAGGTCGCGAGCATGCGCGCGCGCGACCACCAAGGCGCCCTCAACTCACGAGTTGGCCGGGTCGGAGCAGTCTGGGTCGGGACATCTGTCGAGGTCTTCTGTCGCCTACTATCTCCGCACATCTTGGTTGAGAGGACGCAATTGAACCCGAGTTGGTCTGTCGGCGGGCCGGGAAGGCCCCGTCGCCTCATCGCGCCGCTTGCTGTCGGCATTGCGTTGGTCTTTGTGGCCGGATTCGCGGCGACCGCCTTCGTCGCCGCGCGCGATCTGTTCTCGGGTCGCGACGCGCTGGAGGCGGCGCGCGCACACGCGGCCGCCGCGGACATCGACGCTGCCCGCACCGACCTGGCGCGCGCCGCGGCGTCCTTGCGAAGCGCGCGCCGGGCGATCGATTCTGCGCAACTTCGGGCGGTTGGACTGATCCCGTATCTGGGGCGCTCGGTGCGCGCGACGAGCGCGCTGGCGGAGGCGGCCGAGCGCGTGGCGGTCGGCGCGCGCGATGCGCTGGAGAGCGCGCGGGCGTTCTCGGATTCCAAGGGGGATGTTTCCCGGACGCTCGCGGGCATTGATTGGGATGGGCTCGGGCGTTCCGCCAAGCGCGCGCTGGATGCCTTCGATGCGGCCCGCACGGTGGTGCGGCGCGCGCCGAGCAGCGGCGTCTTGCCCCCGATCGCCGATGCGCGAGCCAGGCTCCTTGCGGAGCTGGACGACGCGGAGCCGACCGCGCGCAAGATGGCGGCCGGGATTCCGCTGGCGCGCGCGATGCTCGGGTTCGACGGCGCGCGCAAGCACTTGTTCGTGATCCAAAACGGCGCGGAGCCGCGCGCGACCGGGGGCGCGGTCAACGCGCTCGTGTTGATGACGGCGAACCGCGGGGACCTGGAGCTGGTGTCCTCCGAGGATGACGCGCAACTGCCGCGGGGGCTCGGGCAGGTTGCGTTTGTCGTGAACGAGTCGCCGGACTTCCCAGAGGCGGCCGCGGGAATGCGGGGGCTTTACCGCGAGGCCCACGGGGTTGCGGTGGACTCGGTGACGGTGCTGGATGCGAACGCTCTGGCCAAGCTGCTGGCGGCCGGCGGCCCGACGACGGTGCGCGGCGAGACTATGACCGAAGCGGGGCTGCCGATGTACATGGCGCGCGACATCTACGCGCGCCACCCGGATCTGCTCGATCGCCAGGACTTCAACCGGCGGTTGGTGGATTCTTTGTTCAGCCGTTTGACGGACGGCAAGGTGCCGTTGCTTCGACTGGCGCGCGCCTTGGGGGACGCGGCGCACGACAAGCACGTTTTGATCTGGTCACCCTACGAACAGGATCAGCGGACGCTTGTAGGCCTCGGGGTCTCTGGGTCGTTCGGCGATCCGAGTGGGTTGCTCGCGGTCGTCGGAAACAGTTCGTACGGTCAGAAGTTGGGCTCGGTCACGAAGCGTACGATCGGCTATGGCGTGGTGATCGGCGCCGACGGGCGCGCGCAGACGTCGCTGGCCTTGTCGATTCGAAACGACGCCGATCCGGCGGAACTGCCTGCACGAGTGCTCGGGTATCCGGCCGACGGCGTGTTTCACACCGACCTTCGGGTGTGGGGGACCGGCAGGCAGGAAGCCCTGCATCTGGACGTGGAGCCGGGACGGACGGTGAAGCGCTCGTTCACCGGGACGCTGCAGACCTCGCCGGGGGTCTTTCGCCTACGGGTGTTTCGCCAGCCCAGTCTGGTGCCCGACGACTTGGATCTGGTGATCGAGCTGCCGGCGGGCGCGCGCGTCACCGAGGCGACGGATCTGCTGCGCCAAAACGGCCGCATCCTGCGGTTTTCGGGGCCTTTGTTGCGGGACCTCGACCTGGTGGTTCGCTACTAAGCCTGCAGCCACCCTAGAAGGCATTATATCCAAGGGGATATAATGCCGAACGTGGGAATCGGGCCTGAACTCATACGCCGGGCGAGGCTGGAGGCGCGCCTGACGCAGGCTGAACTCGCGCGTCGGGCGCGGACCTCGCAGTCCGCCGTCGCCGCCTACGAATCCGGCGCCAAGACCCCCACGGTTGACACGCTGGACAGAATCCTCCGCGCGGCGGGGCGACAGCTTGGAAGTTCCAAGGTGCGATCTTCGACCCAGAGCGCGACACGGCTCGGCCGTTTGCTTCGCAAGCATCGGGCGGAAATCGAGGCGATTGCCGCCGAGCATCACGCCTCGAACGTTCGCGTGTTCGGTTCGGTCGCGCGTGGGCAGGACGGCCTCGACTCGGATGTCGATCTGCTTGTGGACATGGACGCCGCAGGCTCGCTGTTTGATCAAGTGCGCCTTCGGCGGGCACTCAAGGATCTGCTCGGTGTCGAGGTCGATGTGGTGTCCTCCGCGGGACTCCTTTCGCGGGACTCTGCGATTCGCGATGAGGCGGTTGCGCTCTGACGGCCGCGAGGATGGATCGCCGCCGCGTGGACGCTGTTCTTGCGGACATCCTGGACGCGGTGGCGGCGGCCGCCGAGTTGGTGGCACGCGGCAAGCCCGCATGGGATGAGGACCGGTTGCTTCGACTGGCAGGGGAGGCGATCATCGGCAGGGTTGCCGACGCTGCCGGTCGGTTGCCGGAGGACGTCATGTTCGCGGCGGGCGATGTGCCGTGGGATGACCTGCGAGACATCCGCATTCTCGTGGATCACATCTATCACCGGATCGACTACGAGATCCTGTGGCGGACCTTGACGGAGGACTTGCCGCACCTGCAGTCATGTCTGATGGATGTGAACGTTCGCATAGAATCGTCAGATCCGGCGGAAGGACGGTAGTGAGAGATCTTCAGCGTGTCTTGGTAACCGGCGGTTGCGGGTTCATCGGATCGAACTTCGTCCGGCATTTGCTGGACAGCCGCGATGTCGAAGTGCGAAACATCGACGTGCTGACCTACGCCGGCGACCCGCGGCGCTTGGAAGGGGTCGATGCCGCGCGCTACGTGCATGAGCGGGCCGACATTGCCGACGCCGATGAGGTCGCGCGCATCGTGGGGGAGTTCCGTCCCGATGCGGTCGTTCACTTCGCGGCCGAATCACACGTGACTCGCAGCGAGAACGCCGGTGACGTGTTCCACCGGACCAACGTCGAGGGCACCCGCGTGGTGCTCGACGCGCTCTGCAAAGTGGACCCGAAGATCGTGATCCACATCTCGACCGACGAGGTTTACGGTCCGTGTCCGGGCGACCCGTACCGCGAAGAGGACAAGGAACCGGCCGAGGGGCGCGCGACGAGTCCGTACGCGCAAAGCAAGGCCCTTGCCGACGATCTGGCGCGCGCGTACACCGGTCGGCTTCCCCTTGTGGTGGTGCGGCCGACGAACTGCTTCGGTCCCTACCAGCACCCCGAGAAGGCTTTCCCCCGATGGGCGATCCGCGCGCTGCGCGGACAGCAGCTTCCGGTCTGGGGCGACGGAGGATACGTGCGTGACTGGTTGCCGGTGGGGGATCTTTGCGCCGCCCTGGATTTGTTCCTTCAGGCCGCTGAACCCGGCGCGGTTTTGAACGTTGGCCCTGAGCGCGCACCTGAGGTTCGCAACGTCGATCTTGTGCGCTGGATGCTCGAGTACTTGAAGTTGCCCGAGGACCGATTGGTCTTCACCGCCTACGACCGGCCCGACCACGACCGGCGCTACGCGGTGGACGCGACGCGCGCGCGCGCGCTGGGGTGGAGTCCGGCCACCGATGTGTGGTCGGCCTTTGCCGATACGCTCGAGTGGTATCGAGCCAACGAGCGGTGGTGGGCGCCGCTGGTCGCAGACGCTGAGGCGATCTACGCCGATCGCGATGAGGTGAAGTCATGAAGGGGATCGTGCTCGCCGGAGGACTCGGGACCCGCTTTCATCCGGTCACCAAGGTCGTCAACAAGCACTTGCTCGATGTGTACGACGAGCCGATGGTGTACTACCCAATCCGCACGCTGGCGCGCGCCGGCATCGAAGACGTCATGGTCGTCACCGGCGACCAGATCGCGCAGTTCCAGAAACTGATGGGCGACGGGTCGGATCTGGGGATCCGCGTGAGCTTTGCGTACCAGGGCGGCGAGGGGGGGATCGCCGACGCGCTGAGCAAAGCCGAGCATTTCGCGCGCGGCGAACCCGTCGTCGTGATCCTTGGGGACAACATCTTCCAAGACGACATCGGCCCGTACGTGCGCGCGTTCGCCGGGCAAGAGAAGGGCGCGAAGATCTTGCTGAAAGAGGTCGCGTTGGAGGACGCGCGCCGCTTCGGCGTCGCCTCGGTCGAGGACGGCAAGATCACCGGGATCGAGGAGAAGCCTGCCGAGCCTAAGAGCAACTTGGTGGTGACCGGGTGCTACATGTACGACGGGCGCGTGTTCGACTTCATCCGCCAGTGCGTGCCCTCGGCGCGCGGCGAAATGGAGATCACCGACGTCAACAACATGTACATCAACGAAGGCTCGATGACCTACGACAGTCTGGTCGGATGGTGGACGGACGCCGGAACTCCTGCGTCGAAACTCAAGGCCTCGATTCTCGCCGCGCTGCAGCGCGGCGTGGTGTTTCACCAGTGACCGTGCTCGACGAGGTGTTGCTTTTCGAACTGACGCTTCACCCGGACGAGCGCGGGCATTTCCGAGAGGTCTACCACGCCGAGCGAATGGGGCCGATGGGGCTGGACGGTTTTGTGCCGGTACAGCAAAACGTCTCGGCGAATGTGCGCGGGGCGCTGCGCGGAATCCACGCCGAGCCCTGGAACAAATTCATTCACGTCCAGCACGGCGAAGCCTTCTCGGTGATCGTGGACCTGCGGCCGGAGAGCACCACGTTCGGGGCGCACCAGGCATTCACGCTCACGCCCGAGGTGGCGCTGTACGTGCCGAAGGGCTTCGGGAACTCGTTCCAAGCCGTGAGCGACACGGCGGTCTACAGCTACTTGGTGGACGCGCACTGGCAGGCCGGCCTTGTCTATCCCGCGGTCGCCTTCGACGATCCCGACCTCGCGATCGAGTGGCCGATCACCGACGGCGAGATGATTGTGTCGGACAAAGACCGCAAGAACCCGTCGCTGCGCGAGTGCGCGGCGTCCCTCGGAATCACGCTCTAGGCAGCACTTGCGGCCCCCCACGAGGGGGGCCATTTTCTTTTGGTTTCAGAACAAGTCGCCGGAATCGTGAAGAGCGAGCCGGCCGTGGAACGTGCATCCGTTCGCGGGGCAGCCCTGGACTTCGACGACGGTGACAACCAGCGTCTGGGTGCCGGGCGTGAATTCCTCGGCCATCGGCACGGTTTCGTCGCACAAGGCGCGCGTCACCTCGGTAACGCCGACGGGGGAGCTTCCGGCCGCGGGACAGGAGTACTCCACGACGATTCGACCGGTCTGGTCGGTCCACTTCAAGGCAACACGGCCGGTGACGTCGAGGCCGGCGTGGAACCCGGCGTGGGTATCGACCAGGGATGCGAACACCGCGTCGTCGGGGAGTTGGAATGTGACCGAGCATGAGGCTGTGGTTTCGCCAACCACCTGTCCCGAACACTCCGGGGCGGCAGCGGTTCCGGCGTGCCCGATCTCCGGCACGAACGCAGCGGTCACCAGCAGTGCTGCGGCGGCCGCGCGCATCCCGTGTCTCATGCCCTCTCCTTCCCGATCGCTCTGATATGCGTACTTCGCCCTAGTTGGGGGTATTCCTGCGCAAGCTGCGCTTCTTGTTGGAAGTTATTGCATGCCGTGTGCAACTGCGAATGCCTCGTGGGCATGATGAAGTAGTGCCGGGAGTTGGAGGGCGTATGAAACGGATGGTCTGTGCTCTGGCGGTCCTGGCGCTGGGGGCGAGCGCGTGCGCGGCTTCGGACCCTGCGGGCAAGTCGGGGAAGTTCTTGATCGTGGCGACGGTATCGCCGGTTACCGACATCGTTCGCAACGTGGCCGGCGACGCCGCCGAGGTCACCGGGATCATTCCGGAGGGTGTGGACTCACACACGTTTGAGCCTACGCCCGCCTCGGCGCGAATCCTCGTGAAGGCGGATCTGGTCGTGATCAATGGTCTGCGCTTGGAAGATCCGACGCTGGCACTGGCGCGCGCCAACCTCAAGGACGGAGCCGAGATCTTCCTCGTGGGCGACGCGACCGTGGCCAAGGACGAGTTCATCTACGACTTCTCCTTCCCGAAGTCGGAAGGAAACCCGAACCCACACCTATGGGTGGACCCGGCGAACGCCGAACGGTACGCGCGCGCGATCCGTGACCGTTTGGTTGTTCTCGATCCCACGAACGCTGCGACTTATCGCGCCAACACAGACACATTCCTCGCGGTGCTCGCACGCCTCGACGCTGCGATCGCCGTCGCCGTCGAGACGATTCCACCCGCGAACCGTGTGCTGCTGACCTACCACGACTCCTTTGCATACTTCGCGCGCCACTACGGCATGCGCGTGATCGGCGCGATTCAGCCGGCGGACTTCGCGCAACCCTCCGCGCGCGAGGTCGCGGCACTGATCGCACAGGTCAAGAAGACCAAGGTCCCCGCGATCTTCGGATCGGAGGTCTACCCGAGTCCGGTGCTCGCGCAAATCGCGCGGGAATCGGGCGCGCGCTACGAGGCGTCTCTGCGCGACGATGATCTGCCCGGCGATCCGGGCGATCCGCAACACTCGTACGTGGGAATGATGGTCTACAACGTCACGACGATGGTGAATGCGCTCGGAGGAAACCCCGAGGCGCTGGCGGACTTCCCGACCGAGGCTCAATACGATTAGGTGACGGATGCATCATCCAATTGTGGAGTTCCACGACGTGTCCTTCACCTACGGTGACGGGGCCGTGTTGGAGCACGTCAGTCTGGCGATCCCGGAAGGGTCCTTCGTCGGCATCGTCGGCCCGAGCGGTGCGGGCAAGAGCACGTTCCTGAAGCTGGTTTCGGGAGCGGCGCGCCCGACGGCCGGCCGTGTTGCGCTTGGCGTCGACGCGCACTCCGGCGAGTGTCGCATGGCCGTGGTTCCCCAATTAGAAGCGATCGACTGGAACTTCCCCGTCACGGTCGAGGAAGTCGTCTTGCTCGGGCGCGCGTCGGATCGCCGCTTGCTGCCGTGGGCGCCGACGTCGCTGCGCGAAGAGGCGCGCGAGATCCTCGAAAAGCTAGGCATCGGCCATCTTGCACGCCGCCAGATCCGTAACCTCTCGGGCGGGCAGCAGCAACGGGTGTTCATTGGGCGCGCGCTGCTGCGGCGTCCCGACTTGCTTTTGTTGGACGAGCCGACGGCCGGTGTCGACGTGAGGACTCGCCACGATATCTTGCACTTGCTGCATGACTTGAACCACGACGGCATCGCGATCCTGCTGACGACCCATGACTTGAACACCGTCGCCGCACACTTGCCGAGCCTGGTGTGCCTGAACAAGCGCATCATCGCCGCAGGGACTCCGCAGGATGTGCTGACCAGCGCCGTGCTGCACGACTTGTACGGTGCCGAGATGGCGGTCTTCGAGCGCGACGGAATGCTCTTGGTCGGCGACGTGCCGACGGCGTTTCGCGAGATCCACGAGCGCGCGACGCACGACGACGACGTTCCCGACTGGCACTTCGGTGAGCCGCCGCCTCATAAGCACGACGAGCAGGGGCGCCGCTTGCCGGGCGAGGGGGCGTGATGGAGGCGCTGCTGGAGCCGTGGCGAAACGAGTTCTTTCGCAACGCGATCGCGGCAGGGGCGATGGCCGGTGCGTTGTGCGGGCTGGTGGGGGTATACGTCGTGTTGCGGCGGATGTCTTACATCGGCCACGGGCTTTCGCACGCGATCTTCGGCGGTGCAGTTGCTTCGTACGTACTGAACATCAACTTCTATGCCGGTGCCGGCGCGTGGGGGATTGTCGCGGCCTTGCTGATCAATTCAGTCGCGCGGCGCCGCAAGATCGGAGCCGACGCGGCCATCGGCATCGTGACGACCGCATCGTTCGCCATCGGCATTGTGCTCGTGAGCCGCGCGCACCGCTTCACCGTGAACTTCGAAGCCGCTTTGTTCGGCAACATCCTTGCGGTGACGCCGCAGATGCTGGCGGTACTTGCAGTGGCCGCGATCGCGATCGCCGGGATCGTGTTTCTTCGCTACCGGCAACTGCTGTTCGTGACGTTCGATCCCGAGGTTGCCGACTCCTACGGCGTGAGCGCGCGTCGCTACGACACTCTGTTCGCGGTGATCCTGGCGGTGACGGTCGTATCCACCATGCAGATCCTCGGCGTGACGCTGATCGCGGCGATCATCGTGATTCCGGCCATCGTGGCTCGCCTGTTAACGGACTCGTTCGGCAAGATGCTGACGCTGTCATCCGCCATCGGCGCGCTGTGCGGGTTCGTCGGGATGTACGTCTCGTACTACTTCGATGTTGCCAGTGGCGCAACGATCGTGCTCGTCGCATCGTCCCTATTCGTAATCGTGTTCGCGGTGACGGCGGTGACTGCGCGCCGACGCTTGTCGGTGCTGGAGCCCGAAGAGCGCGGCGAACTCGACGTCATCGGCGGCCCCGCTCTGCACATCGACTAGGAATGCACGCCGGGCTTCACATGTCCCGGATGACTTCCAGCGCGTCCACGGCGACCCCGTGCTCTCTCACCTTCAGGGTGACGACGTGCTCTCCGGGATCGAGATGCACTCCGGGAATCGTGATCCAGGTCCACGCGTCGACGGTCTCCGTGCCGACGATTCGGGGCGCGTTTGCGTCGAGTCCGATCCACATCGAGTCCGAACGGGTTGATCCCAACCCGTCACCGAAGCGCGCGGGGACGAGCACGCGAGCCGCGATGGTGTAGGTCCCGCCGTCGAGGTGCATTCGGTAGCGCGACCCGCGAGTGGCCTCCCACTCGAGATCACACGAGGCGACAGTGCAGTCGGGGGGCAGTGAGTTGCTTGGGTCCGAGATGAAAGGATATCCGTGGTACTCCTTGGCCGGATCGCGCGAGTTGAAGGCTTGCACGTATCGGCTGTCGCCGGCTCCGTCTAGACGGCTCCGCTCAACCCAGCTCCCATCGTCGGCGACGGTCGGGGTCTCCGCATCCATCTCGCAGCGACCGTCCGTTTCCACGCACTCGGCGAGTTCCTCGTTCAAGCGGTTCTCAAACCAAACCACCGCGACGGATTCAGCGTCCCTCCACGGCGCCCACCAGAACGTGTACTCGCCGTCGTCTTCCTGCCACCACTCCTCGCAATTGGCGACGATGTCGAGGTCGCCGTCGTCGTCAACGTCGACGATGTGGGCCTGGTCCCACTTTTCTCCGAAGGTCGCCATTTGCATGACCGAGCCGGGGCTCCACTTGACTACGTGAGTCGTCCAGTTGTCCCGCCCCGGCGATTCACCGGCGTATTCCATCCAGAAGACCGAAGCTTTGCCGAGGGGGAGGGAGCCGTCGTCGTGAGTGAGCATTCCGACGATGTCCAAGCGTCCGTCGCCGTTCAGGTCCGCAATGCGGATCGTGCGAGCCGCCCAGGAAGCACGATCGTCCTTCGCTACACGCAGCAATGACCATGCCGGCTGTGGGGATGTTCGGGTCTTCCGGAAGACGAGCAGTTCGTCGGGCGTCTGGGTGACGAAGTCCAACATGCCGTCTCCGTCGATGTCGGCGATCGCGATTTGCGGCTTCCCAAAGAACTCGGGTCCGCGGTAGATCTCGTGTTTAGCCCAAGGCTGAGTTTGCTTCGGTGCGCCGGTTCCGGGGTTCTCGTACCACAGGATCGCCTCATCGCCCTCGGGTGTGTCGAAGTCGGCATTCGCCAGGATTAGGTCGGAGTCCCCGTCGGCATCGACGTCGTCGAGTTCGAAGCCGTGTCCGCCGGCCTGTTGCGGGTCGATGTCGTGCAACTGCCAGGCGGCCAGGTTCCGGCGCGCGGCAGCCTCGGTCGGCGCTTCGATCCACGCGACACCGGCGAGATTGCCGTTGGTGAAGAGCACGCGGCCGCCGATCAGGATGTCGAGGGCGCCGTCTCCGTTCACGTCGTGGGGGAGCAGCCAGTGGTAGTGGCCCTCGTTGAGTGTGGCCGGAATGATTCCGGCGGGTACCCATGCGGTGGGGTCGGCGGTGCGCGCGGATCCCGGCCCCCAGTAGATCGTGACACCTGGTTCGTAGCCATCGAAGACAAAGGTCTCGTGCCCGCCCTGTACTCCGATCACGTCCAGATTCCCGTCGCCATCGACGTCGGCAAGTATCGCGTTCTCAGTGTCGACGCCTTTGCCTGGAACCGCCGTTAGCGGAGCTAAGTCCACCGTGGGCCAGGGCGCGCGCGGGTCGCTCCCCGGGCCGGGGTGGAATGAGATGACGTAGCGCTGATCGAACTCGTAGTTCGTCACGTAGTCGGTGAAGCCATCGCCGTTGACGTCGGCTCCGCCAAGAGCGTTGGCACCTCGATAGCGACTGTCGAGAGCGTGCATGGGCCAGGGGGCGTCGATCGCCGTCGAGGCGGGGGGTTCGATGTCCCCGTCTGTGGCTGCGGGCGAGGATGGGTTGACGGAGAGGATCGCGACTGCGAGGGCGGCTGGCAGAAGGCGGCGGCGCACGGTCACTCCTTTTTCGCGCGTCAATCACATTCAGGACGTTTCGGACGCTGACGGTAGCAGACAGTCAGTGCGGAGCGGCGTCGGCTGGGCGGCAGTGGACGCAGGTGCCGTAGAGGGCGAAGTGCGTCAGGTCGACCTCGAATCCGGTGCGCGCGCGCACCTCGTCGCGCATCGGAATCATCGGGTCGACGTTGATCTCCTCGACGGCGCTGCACGTGCGGCAGACCAGGTGTTGGTGGTCCCGGCGCTCGACGGAGTGGTAGACGCCGGGGGCGTGCCCGAGATGGGCGTGGCAGACAATCTCCATCCGCTCGAGCATCTCGAGGTTGCGATAGACGGTGGACATGTTCACACCGGGAAAGCGCGCGCGCACGGAGGAAAGGATCTGTTCGGCGGTTAGGTGCGCCTCTTCGGCGTAGATCGTTTCGAGGATCAGTTGGCGCTGGGGGGTCATGCGGAAACCGCGCGCGCGGATCTCGGCGAGCGCCTCCGGAAGACGTGCCGCGATTCGTGAGCGCGCCGTCTCGGTCATAATGCGGCCATGCGGGTACTCATCGTGGATGACGATTCTACTCTGGCCGCGCTTGTCCAGCGGGCTCTGGAACGCGAAGGGGACGTCGCGTGCGTTGCCGGGGATGGGGCGACGGCCCTGGCCCTTGCGGCCTCTTGGAAGCCCGATGCGATTTTGCTCGACCTGACTTTGCCCGACGGCGACGGTCTCGACGTCGCGCGCGAAATCCGTGCGCGGTCAGCGGTTCCCATCCTGATGGTGACGGCGCGCGCCGGTGAGGATGACCGCGTGCTCGGTTTGGACACCGGCGCGGACGACTACATCGTGAAGCCGTTTAGCGTGCGCGAGCTGCTTGCGCGGCTGCGCGCGGCCGTGAGGGTCCATTCCGGCGAACCGCCGCAGGGCGGAGTCGTGCAAGCGCGTGACCTGACGCTGGACCCGCAAACCCGGCGCGTCACTCGGGAATCCGAGGTCCTGGACTTGACCCCGAAGGAGTTCGAGATCCTTCGACTTCTAATGATCGGCGGCGGTGCCCCGGTCCGCCGCGGGGACCTGACCCGCGCCGTATGGGGAGTCGATGCGATCGAAGGGGCGAACACCCTTGACGTCCACATCAGCTGGTTGCGCCGCAAGCTGGATCGGGACCCGCTCGCGACTCCTTACATCCAGACCCTGCGAGGCATCGGGTTTCGACTGCATTGTGAGGAGTGAATCGAACCGGCCGCGCGCGCCGACGTCGCCATCCCCGAGCAAGTCGTTCCGTCGCAACTCGCGGCCGGTGAGGCTGCACGACTTCTCCCGCACCCTCTGCCGGACAATTCGGAGCTTTTCGGAGGCCGCCTCTTCGCCGAGTGGGTGGCACCCGGCGCGCGCCACGGTCGCAATCTGCGTCAGCGCGGCAGGAGGAACTGGCACAAAGCCGTCGAACGGGAGTATACGCGCACCGAAGGCGCTTGTTCGGTGTCGAGTTGGGTGAGCCCTAAGGGGGGAGCAATGCGCATCAAGTCCAGATGGGGATCTTCCGGCTTGCGTCTGCGAGCCGTCGTGGCGGGGGGGGCGACGCTGCTGACGGTGGCCGGGATGGCGGTCGCCAACGCGACTGCGTCGACGACCATCGACCTTCCATCCGATGGTGCGGTGCATTTCAGGGGTGAAGTGCTCGTCCAAGGCCATGCAGAACCTGGGGCCACGGTCACGGTATGGGAACTCGGCGAACCTCTTGATGCAGCCGTAGCGGACAATACGGGAGTCTGGTCCAGGACCATTTCCTTCAGCGCGGGTGACCGCGTCATCGTCGCAAAGACGTCCGCGTCGGATCCCAACCCTTCCGGCCCACGTGCCTTCAAGGTGGATCTCAGTAAACCGGCGCCGATCGTTACTTCCCCCGTCGAAGGAGCGCAACTGCCGGAGAAGGACGTTAGGTTCTCCGGGAGCGGCGTTCGCGGTGCGACGGTTAGTGTTCGCGAGAATGGCGGGCCGGAGCTTTGTGGGGCTCATGTCTTGGTGTCGGGAAATTGGAGTTGCTCCCGACTCCTCGGGGCGGGAGATCACGCCGTCACGGTGCTTCAGACCGATGAAGGTGGTACCCCCGGCAACCCCATCTTGCGGACATTCACGATCGACGTGACTCCGCCGCCGTGTGCGATCACCCGGCCGGCGAACGGCACCTTGACGAAGGATCGGTCGGTGCTGTTTGAGGGAACAACTCAGGCGGGGGCAACCGTGACGTTGAGCCAGGGGCAGGCCGGCCAAGCCGCCATCAACGGCAAGTGGTCGATCAACCAGACTCTCGTAGATGACGGCTCCGGTCCGCTCGGCGGAACGACATACGATGTCACTGCTCGCGCAGTGGATCCGGCGGGGAACACGGGAGAAGCCTGCGGCCCGGTCCAGGTAACGGTGGACACGAAGGCTCCCGAGGCACCTGTGATCTCTTCGCCTGCGCAAGGTAGTTGGCTGACTTCGAAGACTGTGGATGTGACGGGAACTTCCGAACCTAACGCCAGAATCACCATTGCGGCATTGACTTCTTCGAACGGTGAGTCCGCGACAAGTAGTGCCGGCGTGGACGGGAAGTGGACCGTGAGAGGGGCGGCGCCGGAAGGGGCCTTGACCCTGGTGGCTGTGGCGACCGACGCAGCCGGGAATGATTCAGCCGTCTCGAGTTCGCGATCTGTGTCGGTCGACGTGACGAAACCTGAAATCCTCTTGGATACGGATAGCCCGGCGGTGTTTACGCCGGCAAGCGCGTCGGCCACGATCGAGGGAACGGTGACGGACAACTTGTCCCGTTCCACGTTGATGGTTGAACTCGCGGGGACCGATGGAAACCCCTTGCTCGTGACTTGGGAGGAGGATGACATCGATCCAACGAAGTTCGCGTTCTCGGTCCCGGTTGGGGGCTTGTCTTCGGGTGTCTACACGCTCACGCTAACTGCTACGGATAAGGCGGGAAACACGCCGCTGGATTCAGTTGTGCAGTTCGTGAAGATAGGGTGACGCCGAGGGTTCCCGTAGATCCTGAAGAAGTTCAGCCTCGTGAGCTAAAGCTCACGAGGCTGAACCATTCGGGCTGGTGGGTCCGACGGGGCGGTCAGCGTCGCCTACTCCGCCGCAAGACGACGATACGCGGCCTCGAAGTACAGCAGTGGGTCGCCTTCCCCCAAGTGTGAGGCCAGAACTTCGCCGATGTAGATCAAGTGGGATCCCGCCTCGATGGCGCGCGTGACCCGGCACTCCAGTGCCGCCAGTGCGCCCTCGATCAGCGGGACGCCGGTATTGCCCGGCCGCCAGGCCAGGCCCTCGAACTTGGCTCCGGTCTTGGATGCGAATCGGCTTGCGACATCGCGTTGGTCGGCCGCCAGGATGTTCACCGCGTACGCTGCGCGTCCCTCGATGGCCTCCCGGGTGCGCGCGGTCGCGTCCACACAAACAAGGACCATCGGAGGCTCGGCGGATACCGAGGTGAAGGCCGTCGCCGTCATCCCGGCGGGCTCTCCGTCTTCCCGGGTCGAGGTGACAACGGTCACCCCGACCGCGAACCGGCGAAGGCTGCCGCGGAACAGTTCTGGATCCACAGTCCGGTTCCTCATGATTCAGGTGGAGGGACGGGCGGCGCGGGTCCCTGGGACTCCCTATCATGCATGAAACAGTGTAGAGAACGAGAAGGAGCGCGCGCATGTCGGAGTTCGTTGATGCCGTGAAGGCCGACGAGGTGGATCCGGAGACGGCATGTGTCGTCGAGGTAGACGGCAGAGAGATCGCCGTCGTTCACACGGGCGGCCGGTTCTACGCACTGCAGAACGAGTGCACTCACCGTCGGCAGCCGATCGGCGAGGGCGATGTCATCGGCGAGGGGGTCATCGAGTGTCCCGGTCACGCCGCCACCTTCAATGTGCTGACCGGCGAGGCGATCCAGGGTCCCGCAACCGATCCGCTTGAGACCTTTGACGTCGAGGTCGTTGACGGGATGGTTCGGGTCGCGATCGTGTGACGAAGCCGGGCGACGCGCGGACCGAGACCGCCGGCACGCTCGTCGTGCATGGCGCGCGCGAGCACAACTTGAAGAACGTCCACTTGGATCTGCCCCGCGACGCGATGATCGTGTTTACCGGCATCTCGGGGAGCGGTAAGTCCTCGCTCGCATTCGACACGATCTACGCTGAGGGTCAGCGCCGCTACGTGGAGTCCCTGTCGTCGTACGCGCGCCAGTTCCTCGGCCAGATGGACAAGCCCGATGTCGATTTCATCGACGGGCTGTCGCCTGCGATCTCTATCGATCAAAAGACGGCCGGGCACAACCCTCGTTCTACCGTCGGCACCGTCACCGAGATCTACGACTACTTGCGACTGCTGTACGCGCGCGTCGGCACGCCGCACTGTCCGAAGTGCGGGCGCGAGATCGCGCGCCAGACGCCCGACCAGATCGTCGACCAAGTGCGCGCGCTGGAAACGGGGACGCGGTTCCAGGTTCTGGCGCCGGTGGTGCGCGATCGCAAGGGGGAGTACGAGCAACTGCTGGCCGACCTTGCGCGAAAGGGGTTTGCGCGCGCGCGCGTCGACGGCGAGGTGCGCGACTTGTCCGAAAAGATCCGCCTCGACCGCTACTACAAGCATTCGATCGAGGTGATCGTCGACCGGCTGGTGATGAAGGACGGAATCGAGCGGCGTCTCACCGATTCCATCGAGACGGCTCTCGGCCTTGCCGACGGCATGGTCGCCATAGAAATGACCGACGACGGCACGGTCGAGCTGTACTCGCAGCACTTGGCGTGCACGCACTGTGGATTGTCGTTCGAAGAGATGCAGCCGCGGCACTTCTCCTTCAACTCTCCCTACGGCGCCTGCGAGCGCTGCGACGGGCTGGGTACGCACCTGGAGGTCGATCCCGAACTCGTCGTTCCGGACCCCGACGTGCCGCTCGCGGAGCGGCCGCTGCACCCGTGGCGATCGGGGCGCACCGAGTACTTCGACAAGCTCCTTGAGGCCGTGGCAGAGACGCTGGGTGTGTCGATGGACACCCCGTGGCGCAAGCTGACGCGCGCCCAGAAGAACGCGCTGCTGCATGGAACCGAGGACGCGCAGATCTTCGTGCGCTATCGCAACCGCTACGGCCGCACGCGCGCGTACAACACGACCTACGAGGGCGTGATCTCCTGGCTCGAGCGCCAGCACGAACGGGCCGAGTCCGAGTTCATGATCGCCAAGATCGAACAGTACATGCGCGAGATCCCGTGTCCGGTGTGCAAGGGCGCGCGCCTGCGTTCTGAGCGCCTGGCGGTGACGATCGGTGACTTAAGCATTTCTGCGTTGTGCGCTTTGTCGATCGCCGATGCCGACAAGTTCCTGCGGACGTTGGAGTTCACCGAGCGCCAACACCACATCGCAGACCGAGTGGTGAAAGAGATCGCGGCGCGCTTGGGGTTCTTGCTTGACGTTGGGCTGGACTATCTCACACTGGCTCGCTCGGCGGCGACGCTGGCCGGGGGCGAAGCGCAGCGCATCCGATTGGCGACGCAGATCGGATCGGGACTGGTCGGCGTCCTGTACATCCTCGACGAGCCTTCGGTCGGTCTACACCAGCGCGACAACCATCGCCTCATCGAAACGCTGGTGCGCTTGCGAGACATGGGCAACACATTGATCGTCGTCGAGCACGACGAGGCGACCATTGCTACGGCCGACTACATCGTTGACATCGGGCCGGGCGCCGGCGAACACGGGGGCGAGATCGTCTACGACGGGCCCGTCGCCGGGCTGCTCGCGCACGAGTCGTCGCTGACGGGGATGTACCTAAGCGGCCGGCGGTCGATTGCGGTGCCCGGGATGCGGCGCGCGCCGGGCGGCGCGTGGCTGCAACTCAAGGGCGCGCGGCAGAACAACTTGCGCAACATCGACGTGCGCTTCCCCGTCGGGTGCTTCATTTGCATCACCGGCGTGAGCGGTTCGGGCAAGTCCTCGCTGTTGTCGGACACGTTGCATCCCGCGCTGATGGCCAAGCTGTACCGGTCCAAGGAAGTGCCGGGTAAGCACAAGTCGATCACCGGCATGCAGCACTTCGACAAGGTCGTCAGCGTCGATCAGGCGCCGATCGGGCGCACGCCTCGGTCGAACCCCGCGACCTACATCGGCGTGTTCGACCACATCCGCAAGTTGTTCGCTCAGACTCCGGAGGCACGGGTGCGCGGCTACCTCCCGGGGCGATTCTCGTTCAACGTAAAGGGCGGGCGGTGTGAGGCGTGTTCGGGCGACGGCACCATCAAGATCGAGATGCACTTCCTGCCCGATGTTTATGTTCCGTGCGAAGTCTGCAAGGGGAGCCGCTTCAACCGCGACACGCTCGAGGTGACATTCAAGGGCAAGAACATCCACCAGGTGCTGGAGATGTCGATCGAGCAGGCGCTTGAGCATTTCGCGGCCATTCCGGTGATCGCGCGCCACATGCGCACCCTCACCGACGTCGGACTGGGGTACATGCGGGTGGGCCAGCCGGCAACCACGCTGTCGGGCGGCGAGGCCCAGCGCGTGAAGTTGGCGAGCGAGCTGTCCAAGCGCGCGACCGGCCGAACGCTCTACATCCTGGACGAGCCGACGACCGGGTTGCACTTCGAGGACATCAATAAGTTGCTCGGCGTTCTTCATCGGTTGGTGGACCAAGGCAACACCGTGATTGTGATCGAACACAACCTGGACGTGATCAAGACGGCCGACTGGGTGATCGACCTTGGCCCCGAAGGGGGATCCGGCGGTGGCGGAATCGTCGCCGAGGGAACCCCGGAGGACGTGGCGCGCGCGCCCGGCTCGCACACGGGAACCTTCCTGGCGCCGGTCCTGGCGGCCTCTTCGTAGGGTGCGCGGGACTACCATGAACACGTGCTGAAGCGACCGCCGTCGATCCCGGATGCTCCCGGCTGCTACCTGTTTAGGGAAGAGGCCGGGCGCGCGCTGTACGTCGGCAAGGCGAAGTCGCTGCGAAACCGCCTGTCGAACTACTTCCAAGACCCGCGCGCGCTTCACCCGCGAACGGCGTCGATGCTGGAGCAGGCGACGGCCGTCGAGTGGATCGTGACCGCGAACGAGGTCGAGTCGCTGCACCTGGAGTACAACCTAATCAAGGCCAACGCTCCGCGGTTCAACGTCCGCTACCGCGACGACAAGAGCTACCCGTACTTGGCGATCACCGTCGGCGAGGAGTTCCCGCGCGCGCTCGTTATGCGAGGGCGCCGTCGCTCGGGCGTGCGCATGTTCGGGCCCTACGCGCACGCGTACGCGATCCGCGAGACGCTGGATCTGGTGCTGCGAACGTTTCCGATGCGCACCTGCTCGCAAGGAGTGTTCGATCGCGCGCGCCGGAGTGGTCGCCCCTGCTTGCTGTACGACATCGGCAAGTGTGCGGCACCGTGCGTCGGCCACGTCGACACGGCCGGGCACCGCGAGATCGTGCAGGACATGATCGGGTTTCTCGAAGGCGACTTCGAGCCGGTGCTGGACCGGCTCGAAAAGCAGATGCACCAGGCGGCTGAACTTCATGAGTTCGAGCGCGCGGCGCGCGTGCGCGATCAACTTGCGAGCGTGCGCACCGCCGTCGAACGGCAGACGGTGGTCGGGGAGCGAACCGAGAACTTCGATGTGGTTGGACTGGTCGAGGATGATGTTGAAGCCGCGCTGCAGGTGTTCTTCGTGCGCGGCGGCCGCGTGGTCGGACGCAAGGGTTTCGTCGTCGACAAGGTGGAAGAACTCGACGCAGCCGGACTGGTCGAGGGCTTCGTGCGCGAGTTGTACATGGGTGAGGAAGAGATCCCGCGCGAGATCCTGGTTCCGGTCGAGCCGGCCGACGTCCAGGTGTTGTCGCAGTTGCTTGCCGAGCGGCGGCAAGGGCCGGTCCACTTCCGCGTCCCGCACCGCGGTGATCGCAAGGCGCTCCTGGAGACGGTGACGCAGAACGCCGACGAGGCATTCGCTCAGCACCGTCTGCGCCGACGCAGCGACTTCGCCGCGCGCGCGGCCGCACTTAACTCGCTGCAGCAGGCGCTCGGCCTCGCCGAGAGTCCTCTTCGGATCGAGTGCTACGACATCTCGAACCTCGGGCCGGCTCAGAAGGTCGGGTCGATGGTCGTGTTCGAAGACGGCCTTCCAAAACGCAGCGATTATCGCCGCTTCCAGATTCGCGATGTCGCCGGCCAAGACGACTTCGCAAGCATGGCGGAGGTCATGCGCCGTCGTTTCACCAATCTGTTGCGCGAGCGGGAGGAGCCGCGCGAGAAGCCGACAAGGTTCGCCTACCCACCGAACCTTGTCGTAATTGACGGCGGCAAGGGCCAGTTGGCGGCTGCGCATGGAGTCCTTCGGGAACTCGGGCTGGAGCACCTGTCGGTGGTAGGGCTGGCCAAGCGGTTCGAGGAGGTCTTCGTGCCCGGACGGGAGGATTCCATCATCGTTCCGCGCGGAACCGAGGCGCTGTACCTGCTGCAGCACGTTCGCGACGAGGCGCACCGTTTCGCCGTGGCATACCACCGAGCGCTGCGCGCCAAGACGGTGACGGACAGCGCGCTGGACAGGGTGCCCGGTGTCGGTCCGGAGCGCAAGAAGCGATTGCTGCGCCGATTCGGGTCGGTGCGCCGTATTCTTCAGGCGAGCGAGGATGAACTCGCAGAGGTCGTTCCGGCCCCGGTCGCACGCAGCTTGCGCGCGGTGATGCAGGGGCTGGAGCCGGGGAAGGAGCAAACGAGTGGCTGAAGTCCAGGCGCACGTGGAGGAGTCCGAGGCTCCTGCGCCATCTTTTACGATCGTCACGGGCCTTTCGGGGGCCGGACGCACCGAGGCCGCGAACGCGCTCGAAGACATTGGGTACTTCGTCGTTGACAACTTGCCGCCGGCGCTGATGGGCAAGATGGTGGAACTGTCGCTGGTGCCCGGAGAGGGTCCTCGCAGCATCGCATTCGTCATCGACGTCCGGGGCGGCGCATACTTCGATCAGCTTGCCGAAGCTTTGCGGGATCTAGCTCGCCGTGGAGTGGACTATCGAATTCTGTTCTTGACGGCATCCGATGAGGTGCTCATCCGTCGCTTCGACGCCAAGCGGCGCAAACACCCGCTGGCAGATCGAGTCATCGACGGGATTACCAAAGAGCGGGCCATGCTGGAGTCCTTGCGCGAGGCTGCCGACCTGGTGGTGGACACCTCGCAACTCAGCGTTCATAACTTGCGTGAGCGCATCGTCACGACCTTTTCGAGTCAGTCCCGCGAAGAGCGGATGCGCACAACGGTGCTTTCGTTCGGTTTCAAGCACGGCTTGCCGATGGATGCCGACATGGTGCTGGACTGTCGCTATCTGCCGAACCCGCACTGGGTAGAGAACCTGCGTCCTCTCCCAGGCACCGATCCTCGTATCCGCGAGTACGTACTCGGTAAGGCCCAGACCACCGATCTCCTTGACCGGCTTCAGACGTTGTTCGAGGGGCTGGTGCCCGGCTTCCTGGAGGAGGGCAAGCGGTACCTGACTGTGGCCATCGGGTGCACGGGAGGACGACACCGGTCGGTCGTTCTGGCAGAGGAACTTGCCGTGATGTTGCGCGCGCGCGGGCTTCCGGTCGCCGTTCGTCATCGCGACCTGGATCGGGAATGAGCGCCGTGCGCGCCCAGCCGCGCATCGTCTGCGTCGGGGGAGGCCACGGGCTGTCGGCCGCGCTGCGGGCCGCCCGCATGCTGACGCCGAATGTAACGGCGGTCGTGACGGTGGCCGACGACGGTGGATCTTCCGGTGTGTTGCGTGCGCACCTGGGGATCCCGGCGCCGGGGGACTTGCGCATGGCGATTGCTGCGCTCGTTGCGGACGAGGCGCGCGAAGCGCTGCTGCAATATCGGCCGCCTACCGACGGTGACCTGAACGGCCACCCTCTGGGTAACTTGCTGATCGCCGCTTTGGCGGAACTGCGCGGGGACTTCGCCGCGGCGGTGACCGAAGTTGCGCAACTGGCCGGCGCGGAAGGCGTCGTGCTTCCGAGCACGATCGCGTCGGTGGCTTTGCGCGCGCACACCGGAGGTTGCGAAGTGCGCGGCCAGGCCGCTATTGCCAAGACGCAAGGACCGGTGGAGCGGATCTGGATGGAGCCCGAGGCCGACGTTTACTCGGAGGCCGCCGATGCGCTCGCCGCCGCTGATTTGGTCGTTCTTGGGCCGGGGAGTCTGTTCACGAGCGTTGTGGCCGCCTTGTTGCCGCGAGGGGCGGCGGAGGCTGCGACGAAGGCCGATCGTGTCGCGTTCGTGATGAACGTTTCTGAGCAACACGGCGAGACGCTTCACCTTGATGCGGCCGGCCACGTTGCGGGACTGCATTCGCACTTCCCCGGTTTGCGGCTGGACGCGGTCCTGGTGCATGAAGGCCCGGAGGTGGACGCCCCTCGGCCCGTGGGCGTGGACGACGATGCGCTTGCTGCCGTGCGCGCGCCCGTGGTGCGCGGCGATCTTGCCGGTCCCGGTGGGACGCACGAGCCGGCCAAGCTGGCGGCGATGCTCAAGGGGCTGCTCTGGTGAACCGATCGCCGGGGACGGCGGTCGTGCGCGACGAGCTTGTCAGGGTGCGCGCGTCGAAGCCGTGTGACCGGCGCGCGGAACTGGCCGGGTTGCTTCGCTCTGCGGGGACGTTTCACGTCCTTGGGGGCGGACGCTTCGCCCTTGAGGCAGTGAGTGAGCACGCCGGTGTCGCGCGCCGGTTGTATGCGGCGCTCGGTGAGGCACTCGGCGCGCGCGCCGAATTGCGTCTACTGGAGCCCGGTCGCGGCCACCCGCACTCCCGGTACGCAGTGCGAGCCGATGGGGTGAGCTTGCAGCGTCTGGTTGAGGCGGGGATCTTGGATGAGCGGGGCGCCCCTGGCGCGCGCATCCCGCGTCGCCTGGTTTCCCGCCGGTGCTGCACGGGTGCGTACTTGCGAGGCGCCTTTCTCGCCCGCGGGTCGGTGAATTCTCCCCGGGGGGGTGCCCACCTGGAGATCCGTTCGACCGACCAGGAGTCGGCGCACAATCTGGCGGAACTGCTTGAGCGGCTCGAGGTGCGCGCGCGCGTTCGAGAGCATCACGGCTGGGCGGTCTACTGCAAGGACGTTGCCGGGATCGGCACCACGCTTGCGGCAATGGGGGCTCACGACGCGTATCTGGAGTGGGAGGCCGGGGCAGTTTGGAAGTCGGTGCATGTCGAGGCCGGACGGCTGGCCAATGCCGACGCTGGGAACGCCGGCCGCCTGGCGCGCGCCGCGGTAACGCAACTCATCGCGATTCACGTGCTTGAGGAGCGCGCCGGACTCGAAACGCTGTCGCCTGCTTTGCGAGAGATCGCGGAGTTGCGCCGCGCCAATCCCGAGGCCAGCCTTGAGGAACTCGGGCATCTGTGCGATCCGGCAGTGACCAAGTCCGCCGCAGCCGACCGCCTGCGCCGTCTCGTTCGAGAGGCCGCGGTGGGCGGCTCCGATGGTTGATATGTCCCAAGCGCAGGAGTAGCGTTCCTGGCCGAGAAGACGCGGCGTGGTAGCCCTGAGCCATACGACACATCAACCCTGATCGCACCGCATGACCGGGGGGGGGACGTGAGAGCGAGCCTGTGTCGAAGGGCCGGATCCGTTTCAATGGCCCTTGCGGCCGCGATCCTGGCGACGTGGGCGTTCGCAACCCCCGCCGCTGCGGAGTGGTCTTCCGATGCGTCCAGGTTCACGGGCGAAGTGTGGGTCGATGGGGAGTACGCGAGCAACCTCCCCGTCACCGCCAAGATCGGCGACATCGACTGTTCGGGGAAGTCACTTTGGGTGGGGGGATTCTCAGGACCATCTAAGGGCTGGGGGGACCGGGCCTCTTCGCGCTACGTGCTCGAAGTCCTCTCCGCCGACGAAAAGCCCGGCTGCGGCACGGATGGGGCGAGGGTCACCTTTTACGTTCGTGGGGAGATTGCCAAACCCACCGGCATATGGAAGGTGGGCGAGAGGCCGGAACTCCGCCTTCGTGCCGGGAAGGACTTCGCGGCGTATTCCGGCGGATACACGTTCGACCACACCGTGTCGCCCGACTCGGACTACGCCATGCGGGCGTTCATTCGGGGCAAGGTCTGCGGGGAGTGGGCCAAATGGCGAGACACGACTTCGTTCCGCTACTTCGTCGTCCTATCCGACGAACTGCGGTCCGGGTGCGGCCGTGAAGGGGACGTCGTGACATTCGCCGTCGCGGGCGAGTCCGCCCGTCAGCAGGTCGTCTGGAAGCCTGGATTCAACATCCTGCATCTGCGAGTCGTCCGCTCCACATCCCTGCCCGCTACGGGCGTCGCCGATGGCGTTGTCCCTGGCCTACTGGCACTAGTGGTGGCAGGACTTCTCGCGGCGCGCACGCGGGTTCGGCGATTTCCGAGGGGCTTCGGGCGGCGCTGAGGCCGATATCGTAGGCTCTCCCCGGTTTCCACCGCGAGGGGGTTCATCTTCACCGCGCGCGGCGCTATAGGCTTGACTACGGTTTCGAACTACGAGGAGGGAGACCCGGAATGGCTTCGAGGGTTGGCATCAACGGCTTCGGCCGCATCGGCCGCAACTTGTACAGGGCGATCGCCAAGCGCGGCGCCGATATCGAAATCGTCGCAGTCAACGATCTCACCGACGCCGCGACGCTCGCGCACCTTTTGAAGTACGACTCGGTGCACGGGCGCCTCGACGCCGACGTGCGCGTTGACGGCAACGACATCGTGGTCGACGGCAAGGTCATCAAGGTCCTCGCGCAGCGCGATCCGGCGACGCTGCCGTGGGGAGACCTCGGCGTGGACATCGTGGTCGAGTCCACCGGTATGTTCACCAACCGCGACGATGCAGCCAAGCACCTCACCGGCGGAGCGAAGAAGGTCATTATCAGCGCGCCGGCCAAGGGTGAGGATGTCACCGTGGTGCTGGGTGTCAACGACGGGCAGTACGACCCGGCGAAGCACTCGGTCATCTCCAACGCGAGTTGCACGACCAACTGCGTCGTTCCCATGGCCAAGGTCCTGCGTGACAACTTTGGGATCGACAAGGGCCTGATGACCACGATCCACGCCTACACGAACGACCAGAACCTGCTGGACCTCCCGCACAAGGACTTGCGGCGCGCGCGCGCCTCGGCGATCAACATCGTGCCGTCCTCGACCGGAGCCGCCAAGGCTGCGTCGCTCGCGATCCCCGAACTCAAGGGCAAGCTGGACGGGTTCGCTATGCGTGTACCGGTTCCCGACGGCAGCGTGACCGACCTGGTGGTGATCCTTGAGCGCGAAGCGACGGCCGACGAGATCAACGCGGCCTTCGAGAAGGCCGCCGCCGACGGCCCGCTGAAGGGAATCCTTCGCTACACCGAGGACCCAATCGTCTCCAGCGACATCGTCGGAGACCCGCACTCGTGCATCGTGGACGGCAAGCTGACCATGGCCAACGGCACGCTGGTCAAGGTGGTCGGCTGGTACGACAACGAGTGGGGCTATTCCAACCGCCTCGTCGACCTGATCAATCTGGTCGGCTCGAACCTGTAAGTCGATGAACCTGCGTACGCTCGACGGCCTGGAGGTCGCCGGGAAGCGGGTGCTGCTTCGCAGCGACCTGAACGTCCCGATGTCCGCCGGCGAGATCTCCGACGATTTCCGTATCCGGTCGTCCTTTGCCACGTTGCGGGAACTGCTCGACCGTGGCGCGCTGCAGGTCGTGATCGCCGCGCATCTGGGCCGTCCGAAGGGAGAGCCGAACCTGAAGTACTCCCTGGCGCCGGTCGCCGTGCGCCTGGGAGAACTGCTTGGAACGACGGTGCCGCTGGCGCCGTTGCCGCCGGGCGCAGTGCCGAACGTCCCCGTCGTGCTCTTGGAGAACGTGCGGTTCAATCCCGGAGAGACCAAGAACGACCCGGAGTTTGCGCGCGCGCTGGCATCGCTCGCCGACGTCTACGTCGATGATGCGTTCGGTGCCGTCCACCGCGCGCACGCTTCCGTGGCCGCGGTTGCGGAGTTGCTCCCGTCGGCGGCCGGACGCCTCCTGCAGCGTGAGATCGAGGTGCTTGGGCGCGTGTTGGAGAACCCGGAGCATCCGCTTGTGGCGGTGCTCGGCGGCGCGAAAGTGTCCGACAAGTTGCTCGTGATCGAGAATCTGCTGCGCGTTGCCGATCGTTTGGTGATCGGCGGCGCGATGTGTTTCACGTTCTTTCGCGCGATGGGCTATTCGACAGGCACGAGCCTGGTCGAGGAGGACCGCATCCAGGACTGCGCGCGCCTGCTGGAGCAATCCGCAGACCGGATCTTGCTGCCGACGGACGTCGTCGTCGCCGAGAAGATGGAGGCGGGGCAGGCTACCCGGGTGGTCGGAGCCGACGCGATTCCGGCGGGATTCGCGGGATACGACATCGGCCCATCGTCGATCGCCGCGTACGCCGACGCAGTGGCCGGCGCGCGCACAGTTTTGTGGAACGGCCCGATGGGAGTCTTCGAGATCGAGGAGTTCGCGGAAGGAACCAAGGGGCTGGCGCGCGCCGTGGCCGCGACCACAGCCCAGACCGTGGTGGGCGGAGGCGACAGCATTGCCGCCCTCGAGCAGTTTGGATTGCTGGGTTCCGTGGACCACGCGTCCACCGGCGGCGGAGCGATGCTCGAGTTCTTGGAAGGCAAAGAGTTGCCGGGACTCGTTCCGCTGCGGATAGCATGACGCGGCCGTTTCGGCCGACCGAGGAAGGGGATCGTTGATGGCGCGAAAGCCGATCATCGCCGGCAACTGGAAGATGTACAAGAACCACCTCGAGGCCATCGCGCTTACGCAGAAGGTTAACTACATGCTGCGGCGGGAGGATCACGATCGAGTCGAGGTCGTCGTGTGTCCGCCCTTCACGGCGTTGCGTGCGGTGCAGACTCTGATCGAAGGAGACGACTCCTCGATCGCGCTCGGCGCGCAGAACTGTCATTGGGAGTCCGAAGGCGCATTCACCGGAGAGATCTCTGCCGGGATGCTCGCGCGCTTAAAGTGCCGCTACGTGATCGCAGGCCACTCCGAGCGCCGCCGGCACTTCGCCGAGACCGATGAGATCGTCAATCTCAAGGCGAAGGCGATCGTGGCCGCCGGTATGACACCGATTGTGTGCGTGGGCGAGACCCTCGAGCAGCGCGAGGCGGGTCAAACCGAGGACGTGGTCGCGACGCAAGTACGTGGTTCGCTTGCGGGCTTCTCCGGTGCTCAGCTCTCAGAATTGGTAATCGCTTACGAGCCGATCTGGGCTATCGGGACCGGACGGACCGCGCAGCCGTCCGACGCCGACCAAGTGTGCGGATGGATCCGCCGTCAAGTTTCCGGACTCGGAGCCGACGGCGAGGTGGTTCGGATCCAATACGGCGGCAGCGTCAAGCCCGGAAATATTCGCGAGATCATGGCTCAAGAGAATGTAGACGGCGCGTTGGTCGGCGGGGCCTCGCTGGACGCAGAGGACTTCGCGCTCATCATTCGCTATCAGGACTAGGGAGACCCATGAACAAGGTGATTTACGTCGTCTTGGACGGACTCGGCGATGACCCGCTTCCGCAACTTGGGGACAAGACTCCGCTGGAGGCGGCATACACGCCGAATCTCGACGCGCTGGCTGCGCGCGGCCGGAACGGAATCGTCTACACCGTCGGCAAGGACATCGCTCCGGAGTCCGACATCGCGGTGTTTGCGATCCTGGGCTACGACCCGCGCGTTTACCACTCCGGCCGGGGCCCGATGGAGGCGTTGGGATCCGGCATGGAAGTGCGCGACGGGGATCTCGCCTATCGCATCAACTTCTCGACTGTGGACTCCGACGGACGCTCGATCATCGATCGTCGAGTTGGGCGCAACCTCACCAGCGACGAGTCCGCGCAACTGGCCGCCGAGGCAAACGCGGCCATCACGTTGCCCGGCGCGGATGCGGAGCTGCGCGCGACCGTTGAGCATCGAGGTGTGTTGCTCATTCGCAGGCCGGATGCACCGTTGTCGGCCGAGGTCACGAACACCGACCCCGCATACGGACGCGAGGGATCGCTCGGGGTTGCGAAACTGACCTTTGAAGAGGTCGTGCAAGAGTGCAGGCCGTTGCCGGGTCACGAGGACGACGAAGCGGCGCGCGCGGCGGCGGACTTGACCAACGAATACCTGCGGCAGGCCTTCCGGGTTCTGGACGCAAGTGAGGTGAACGCAAAGCGGCGCGCGGTGGGCAAGATGCCCGGCAACATCATCCTGACACGCGACGGGGGAGACCATCTGCCCCAGCCTCCATCTTTCAAGGAGCGTTACGGCGCCGAGTGGGGGTGCTTCGTGGAGATGCCGGTAGAGCGCGGAATTTCGATGGTGCTCGGCATGGGGCAGATCGAGGTGCCGATGAAGGGCGCCGGCACGTTCGAAGACCAGTACAACGCGTGGGCAGAGACCGCGCTGGAAGCGATCGAGGGCTACGACGGGCTGTACATCCACATCAAGGGTCCCGACGTCCCCGCGCACGACGGTCGTTTCGAGGACAAGCTCGAGAACATCAGAGCCATCGACGCGGCGTTCTTTGGGCGACTGCTGCCCGATCTGCCCCGCAACGTCGTCCTTGCGGTGACGGCGGACCATTCGACCTCCTGCGCAAAGAAGGCGCACACCGATGATCCCGTCCCGCTGGTGATCGTTGGTCCCGGAGTGTCGGCCGACGGGGTGCAGACCTTCGGGGAGCGCGCCGCGGCGCGCGGCGACATCGGGGTGATCCAAGGAGTGGAGATCATGCCTGCCCTCATGGGCCTCGCGCGCGGGTGATTTGCCCGGTATGAGTCCCTCATACGGCCTATCCTAGGCCTCTGACCAGGCCAAACGCTCCGGAATCCCTTGCCAGGGAAACCTGGCAGCATTAGGCTGCGGCCGTGATCTGCCGGTTTGAGTGGTGTTTGAGTGACCCCCATTCGGAGGGATCGAATGGCAAGCGTTGATCCCCGAGCGCGGGCGACGCTGATGGCGCCGACCGCGCAGGACCAGGTCGAAGGGCGGTCGCCGTCGCAGTTGTTCTGGCTGCGCTTCCGTCGCGACCGGGTGGCTCTAGGAGCAGCGGTGTTCTTGCTGTGCCTGGTGGGTCTGGCGATTGCGGCGCCTTTCGTCGCCGACAAGATCATTCATCACGGCCCGAACGATCTGTTTCAGCAAGAGATGACAAACGAGTTCGGATTGCCCAGAGGTCCGAACAGTCGGTTCTGGTTCGGCGCCGATACCGTTGGGCGAGACGTCTTCGTGCGCACGATCTACGGTCTTCGTACATCCTTGCTCGTGGCGGTCTTCGCGACCGGAATCGCAATGACTATCGGCATTACCCTCGGCGTGATCGCCGGGTACTTCCGCGGCTGGGTAGACACGCTGGTGTCGCGAATCATCGACATCGTGTTGGCGATGCCGTTGCTGCTATTCGCGATCGGCATCGCGGCTGCGTGTTCGGTATCGAAGGAAGGGTGCCTGGGTGGAGTAATTCGCCCCGGCCTCAGTCTGGTGGTCTTCATCATCGCTTTGTTCAGTTGGACGTACATCGCGCGCATCATTCGCGGGCAGACGTTCTCGCTGCGCGAGCGCGAGTTCATCGAGGCGTCTCGCTCGCTTGGCGCCGGCAACATACGGATCATGTTTCGCGAGGTGCTGCCGAATCTGTTTGCACCGATCATCATCTACTCGACTTTGATCGTGCCCTCGAACATCCTGTTCGAGGCTGCGCTCTCGTATCTTGGACTTGGAGTACCGCAGTCGATTCCTTCGTGGGGACGGATGATCTCCGACGCGACTCGCATCTTCGAAGTGGCCTGGTGGCTAATGTTCTTCCCCGGGCTGTTCCTGTTCATGACGACGCTCGCCTTCAACTTGCTGGGAGACGGATTGCGGGACGCGCTCGACCCGCGGACCGAACGAGCCTGACGGAGAGAGTGGACTCGTGGTCTTAGGATGTCCGGGAGGGAGAGAAGAGGGGAAACAGTGAGGAGCAGGCGCGCCGCCGACAACGGCGCACGAGCCCAAGGGGGCATGATGCGAAGAAACCGATTGACGCTTGGTGTGCTGCTGGTCACGGTGGCACTCGTGGCTGCGGCGTGCAGTTCGGGTGAGGGGCCGTCCGCCGGCGCCGAGAAGGGCGGAACGTTCCGAATCCAGGCTGACGAACTCCCTTGGCAGGGCTCGGGCGGCGGGTTCGACCCAGTCATTGAGTACTACCAGGTGACGTTCTCGATGTTCTCGGACCTGCTGATGCGGCCGCTCATGAACTACAACCACTTGTCTGCCGCCAAGGGAGGAAACGTTCCTCTGCCGGATCTTGCTTCGGGAGCCCCGACGGTCGCGGAAGGTGGAACGAAGTACACCTACAAGTTGAAGTCGGGAGTGAAGTTCGCCCCACCGGTGAACCGTGATGTGACGTCGAAGGATGTCGCATACGCCTTCGAACGCCTGGGCACGGCGGCGATTTCCTCGGCTGCCGGAGGGTACTCCAACTACTACCTCGGCCTGATCAAGGGCATGCAGGACTTCAACGACAAGAAGGCGACCACGATCTCGGGTATCACGACGCCCGACGACAGCACCATCGTCTTCGAGCTGACCAAGGCTGCCGGCGACTTCGATTTCCGTGTAGCCATGCCCGCGACGGGTCCGGTGCCACGCGAGGTCGCGAGTTGCTTCACGCAGGCGCTCGAGTACGGGCAGTACTTCGTCTCTTCGGGGCCGTACATGATCGAGGGTTCTGACAAACTCGACATCTCGAGTTGCGACAAGCTCAAGGCCGCGAAGCCTTCGGGGTTCGACTTCGAGAAGCACATGTTCCTGGTCCGGAACCCGAGCTACGACGCTTCGACGGACAGCAAGGACGTGCGCTCGGCGCTGCCTGATCGCTTCGAGATCACGCTGAACACCAACGCGGACGACATCTACGCGAAGATCGAAGCGGGCGAAGTCGACTACGGCATCGCGGCGGTTCCTCCGGCCGTGTTGCAGAAGTACTCGACGACCGACGCGCTTAAGCCGTTCTTGCACGTAGAACCGGACGACTCGGTTTGGTATCTGACGATGAACCTGACTGAGCCGCCGTTTGACGACGTGCACGTTCGCAAAGCAGCTAACTTCATCATGGACAAGCAGGCCTTGATTCGGGCTATCGGCGGCAGTTTGAAGGGCATCCCCGCCGAGCACATCATCCCGCCCGACATCCTCCAGGGCCGGCTGGCTGTGGGCGAGTTCGACCCGTACGCGAGCCCGAACCACGCCGGGGACCTCGAGAAGGCCAAGGCGGAGATGAAGCAGTCGAAGTACGACGCCAACGGTGACGGCATTTGTGAAGCAGCTGCGTGCAAGAACGTGACGCACGTGACCCGCAACACGCCCCCGTTCCCCGACATGGCGCCGTTCATCGAGGCTTCGATGAAGAAGATCGGCATCGAGTTGAAGACCGTAGAAGTCGCCAGCTTCTATGGAGAAGCAGGGACTCCGAGCAAGAAGGTTCCGTTCACCTCCGGCGCCGGCTGGGGGAAGGACTGGGCCGACGCGATCACCTATGTGGAGCCGCTGTTTACGGCTAAGGGCGTCGGAGATGCCGGGAACGTCAATCTCTCGCTCGTCGGCCTCGGGAAGGACCAGGCAACGAAGTTGAAGACCAGTTACCCCGCCGACGGTGTTCCGAATGTCGATGCGGACGTAACTGCATGCACTGCGTTGTCGGGCAGCGAGCGCCTCGACTGCTGGGCGAATCTCGATAAGAAGATCATGAACGAGATCGCCCCGTGGATCCCGTGGCGTTGGTCGCGGGCGACGCACATCGTGAGCGAGGCGGTCACCAACTGGACCTTCGACGCCTTCGCGACGTTCCCGTCCTTCGCCCACATGGGGGTCGACCCAGCGAAGCAAAAGTAGTCGAGGGTTTTAGAGATTCAGCAGGGCGTTTGAGTGTAGGGCGAGGCCGCGTCAGCGGCCTCGCCCTACACGGCTCAGGTGGCGCGAGGGCGGGGACGGAGAAGGTGATCTAGATGCTCCGATACATCATCCGACGGGTGCTCTGGCTCATCTTCGTGCTGTTCGTCATTACGCTCATCACTTTCACGATCTTCTACGTCATGCCCCCTACCGACCCCGCCGTTTCGTTCGCGGGGAAGGCCCCGACGCAGGAGACGCTCGATGCCGTCAGGAATACGTTCGGTCTAAACCGGCCGCTGCACGTGCAGTATTTCTTGTTTGTGAAACGGTTCTTCCTCGGCGATCAGTATGGGTGGCCGGGTCTTGGGTTCTCGTTTGCCACGCGCACAGCCATTCGCGCCAGCGTCGTCCCGCGCGCCTGGGTCACGGCGCAACTTGCGATGGGCGCCGCCGCGACGTGGCTCTTGCTGGGGATTCCGATCGGCATCATCTCGGCGCTGAAACGCCGCTCGCTCGCGGATCGCGCTGCGATGGGTTTTGCGCTGTTCGGAGTTTCGGCCCCAGTGTTCTGGCTCGGCTTGATCGGACTGTTCATCTTCTGGCGCAAACTCGGCATCAGTCTGGGTACCGGCTACGTTCCCTTCGCCACGTCTCCGGCGGCCTGGTTCGGCCACTTCTGGCTCGCGTGGCTGGTCTTGGCCTTGCTGTATGCGGCGTTCTACGCCCGCATTGTGCGTGGAAACATGATCGAGGTGATGAGCGAGGACTACATCCGCACGGCGCGCGCGAAGGGGTTAAGTGAGCGCCGGGTCGTGATTAAGCACGGCCTTCGGGCCTCGTTGACGCCGATCGTGACGCTGTTCGGTCTGGACTTCGGCAGTTTGCTGGGGGGCGCAATCATCACAGAAACCGTGTTCAATATTCCCGGACTCGGCCCGTACACGATCAACGCCGTCTACCGCGGTGATCTTCCGGTGGTACTTGCCGTAACGATGTTCGGTGCGTTCGCCATCACGTTTTTCACCCTGGTTGTTGACGTTGTCTACGCATACGTCGACCCGAGAGTGAGATACGAATGACGGGCCCGCTGCTGGATGTGCGTGACCTTCGCGTCCACTTCCCGACGCCCGACGGGATCGTGAAGGCGGTGGATGGCGTGAGCTTTTCGCTCGAGGCCGGCGAGCGACTCGGGGTTGTTGGGGAGTCGGGGTCCGGCAAGAGCGTCACCTTCTTGACGGTGATGGGGCTGATCACGCGCAAGCACGCGGTCATCGAGGGGGAGATCATCTTCCGCGGGCGCAATCTGCTTGAGGTATCGGTGGACGAGATGCGAGAGGTCCGCGGACGGGGAATCGCAATGATCTTTCAGGACCCGATGAGTTCGCTGCATCCGTTCTACCGCGTCGGCTGGCAAATCGCTGAGGCAATCCTGGCGCACGAGGATGTTCCGAAGGCGCAGGCGCGCGCGCGCGCCGTTGAGATGCTGCGCGACGTCGGGATCTCCGAGCCGGAGGATCGCGCGCGGCAGTATCCCCACGAATTCTCCGGAGGAATGCGTCAGCGTGCAATGATCGCGATGGGCTTGGTGCTCGGCCCAGGAGTGCTGATCGCCGATGAGCCGACGACGGCACTTGACGTCACCGTCCAAGCGCAGATTCTCGACCTGATTGATCGGTTGCGAGGGGAGTTCGGGACGGCGATCGTCATGATCACCCACGACCTCGGCGTGGTCGCCGAGCACGCCGACCGCGTGCAGGTCATGTACGCCGGCAAGATCGTGGAGTCGGGGATACGCGACGACATCTACTACGCGTCGCACCACCCGTACACGTGGGGGCTGCTCCAATCGATCAGCCGCCTTGATGACAAGCGCGCGCGTCTGCGTCCGATCGAAGGCAGCCCACCTTCTCTGATCTTCGTGCCGCCGGGGTGTGCGTTTCACCCGCGTTGCCCATACCGCTTCGAGGGGTGCGATCGAGAGATGCCGCCGCTTGTCGAGGAAGAAGCCGGACACAGCTCGGCTTGCCTCCTGCCGATGGAGGACAAGAAGCGTGTGTTTCGCGAGGAGGTGGCTCGGCGAGCATGAGCGTCGAGGTTCGCGAACCCGTGAGCGACGCTGCCGGAGAGATTCGGACGCCGTTGGTGCGCTTGGTCGGTGTAACGAAGTACTTTCCGGTGACGCGGGGACTCATCTTCCAGAAGCGGATCGGCAACGTCCACGCCGTTGACGGAGTCGATCTCGACATCTACCCCGGCGAGACGGTCGGCCTCGTCGGCGAGACCGGGTGCGGGAAGTCCACGACGGCGCGACTCATCATGCGACTGATGGACGCTACCTCGGGCAGTGTGATTTTCGACGGGAAGGACATCACCCGCTTGTCGCGCAGGGACATGCGCCCTTTTCGCAAAGACATGCAGATGGTGTTTCAGGATCCCTATGCGTGTTTGAACCCTCGCAAGTCCGTGGGCTCGATCATCGCGGAGCCGATGCGCATCCACCGCAGCGTGCCGCGCGCTGGAATCATCGGCGAAGTTCAGCAATTGATGGAGTTGGTCGGACTCAACCCCGAGCACTACAACCGGTTCCCCCACGAGTTCTCCGGTGGACAGCGACAGCGAATCGGGGTCGCGCGCGCGCTCGCGCTGCGCCCGCGCTTGATCGTCGCCGACGAACCCGTGTCTGCGCTCGATGTCTCGGTGCAGGCGCAGGTTCTGAATCTGCTGGAAGATATTCAGCGCGAGTTCAACCTTACGTACTTGTTCATCGCGCACGACCTGTCGGTCGTGAAGCACATGAGCAACCGAGTCGCAGTGATGTACCTGGGCAAGATCGTCGAAATGGCGTCGGGGGACACCCTCTACGCGCACCCGCGCCACCCGTACACGGGAGCCTTGCTCTCGGCGGTTCCGGTGCCGGACCCACGCTTGGCGGCGCGAAAGCAGCGCATCATTTTGGAAGGCGACGTACCGTCGCCGATAGATCCGCCGTCGGGATGCCGCTTCCACCCGCGCTGCCCGAAAGCCCAATTCCCCCGATGTCGTCAGGTGGAGCCTGAACTGCTCCCGCACCGTCAGGGTCAGTTTGCCGCCTGCCACTATCCACTTGCGGACCCGGACGATTCCGACGCGCGGTAGCGCAGTGCTCGCCGGCATCCTGCTGGTCGCATGCACTGCGAGTCCGCCGCGTCCGCCCGTTGTCAGGGGGCCGGAGCCTGTGCGCGGTGGGGTTCTGCGGGTTCTGTTCGCAGAGGACGTGGATTCGCTGGATCCTCACCGGGCGGGCCGTCCTGGGTCGTGGTTCGTGGCGCGCGCGCTCCACCGGGGACTGATGGCCTTCCCCTACACCCAGTACCCCTCCGGCGCGCGCCCGGTCCCGGATCTGGCCGCTGCGGAGCCGACCATGTCCGACGACGGCTTGGTGTACGTCTTCCGGCTTCGCGAGGATGTCCGCTTTGGAGCCCCGGCATCGAGGGCTGTGACCGGAGCGGATGTGATTGCCAGCCTCACGCGCGCGCTGCGGGCAGGCGGGGACATCGCTTCAGGGTTGGACGTGGTCGCCGGGGCGCCGGCATTCGCGGCAGGCCACACAGAGCATGTGGTCGGGCTTTCAGTATCAAAGCTGGGGGCGGTTCGCATCAGGTTGAGTCGCCCTGCTGCGGATCTGCTCTCCGTCCTTGCTCACCCGCAACTTTCGATCATCCCCGCCGAGACGCCGCGGTCGGGGACTTCGAACCCCGCGAAGATCGCCGGTGCCGGTCCGTATCGCGTTGCTTCGTACGCCCCCGAGCGTTCGCTCGTACTTGAACGCAATCCTGCGTGGTCGGCGATCTCGGACTCAGTTCGCGCGGCCTACGTGGACCGGATTGAAGCGCGAATGAACGTCGCCGCCGATCAGGCTGGGAAGTTGGTCGCCGCGGGGGAGGCGGATCTGGTCGCCGACCAAGGACCGCCCGATGCGGGCGCTCCTGTGTTTCCCCAGGGCGCGCGCCGGGTGCGTGCGATACCTGTTCATGAACGTCTCGTCGCGGCCGTTCGGCTCCACGCACGTGCGGCGCGGGATCGCGGCACTGGTGCGGCGCGCGCGCATCACACCCGCGGAGGCTTCGGCGGCGGTTCGGATCTTGCCTGCCCTGGTGACGGGCCACGGCGGTGCGGCGGAGATACCCGAGGACTTGCAGGGCGCACGCGCATCACTGCAGGCTGCGGGACTGACGGACGGGTTCTCGACGACGCTCGTGGTTGGGGATTCGGCCCGAGACCGTCGCGAAGCTGGAGCGGTGCGTGCGTCGTTGGCGCGCGCCGGTATCCGCGTCAGGGTCAAGGTCGTCGGCGCCGGGACTTTGCACCGCCGGTATTACGAGCGGGACGGGGCCGCGCCGATGGGGATCGCGACGTGGTGCGCCGACTTCCCGGGACTTGCCGGAGCGGGCGTGCTGAAGGGCGTCTTGGCGTACTCCGGGGACGATGCGGCATCCAACGAAATACGGAGTGCCCGCGCCGTCGCGGGATCCGCGGCAGCCGAAGCATGGCGAGTCGCGGAGACTGCGGTCCTGCGCTCGGCGGTCGTGGTGCCGCTGTATTGGCCTGCGGACCTTGTCGGACTATCCAATCGCCTGTCGGGGTACGTGCCGGCCCCCATGTGGGTCGCGGGGGATCCGGCGAACGTGTGGGTCGGGCCGCAAGCCCCTGCCGCTTCCGCGTCCTGACCCTCGGTGCCGGCAATGGTAAGATGCCGCGCCAATATCGAAACGGAGGCGCTGTGACCCTGGCCATCACGATCGTGCACATCATCGCGTCGATGGTGCTGATTATGTTCGTCTTGCTGCATGCTGGTCGCGGCGGCGGGCTGTCGGACATGTTCGGCGGCGGGATGGGGGTCGGAGGGTCGTCGGTGGCTGAGAAGAACCTCGACCGGCTCACGGTCATCGCTTCGCTCGTCTTCACCATCACGACGGTCCTGCTGCACTTCCGTTTCCAGTAGCCGTGCGCCGACGCGCGGCCGTCGTCCTGCTCGCGGTCCTCTCGCTGATCGCAGGGAGCTGTTCGGTCCGACGACCCGGCCCTGCTTCCGAACGACCTGTTCCCGGCGAGACCCTTGCGGTGGCGGTTCGAGATCTCGAATCGCTCGACCCGGCGAGGGCCACGAGCAAGGGCGCCCTTGGCGTGATGGCGCAGATCTACGATTCCCTGACCGCGGTCGATTCGACCACCAACAAGATCCGGCCGGCCGCGGCTCGATCATGGTCGGTCTCCGACGACGGACTCACCTGGAAATTCCGGATTGCCCCGGCTACGTATACCGATGGCCGGCCCGTGCGCGCTAGGGATTTCAAGTTCGCGTTCGATCGGATCGCGCGCCGCGCGACCGCTTCCGAGGCGGCGTTTCAACTCGAATCGGTTCGCGGGTTTAGCGAAGCACACGTTGAGGGGGCGGCCTCGGGCCTGTCGGGAGTCAAGGCTCCGACCGATCAGGTGCTGACGATTCGCACTGAACGCCCATTCGCCGAGCTTCCGTACTACCTGTCGCACCCCGCCCTTGGCCCCATTCCGATGCATCGGTACGGCAAGTCCGTACGAGGACTCGCCACGGCGCCGGTAACCAACGGCCCCTTCCGCGTCCGATTGGCCTCGAAGACACGAGTTTCCTTGGTTCGAAACGACACTTACTCTCCGACTCCATACCTCGATGGGATCGAGTTTCGCGTGGTGTCGACCGCCGAGGATGGGTGGCGACTGTTCCTTGGCGGCGAGGTCGACGTCGCGGATGTGCCGGCCTCTGCGGTGGCTGCCGCGCGCGGAAGTTATGGGGAGGGGGGATTCACCCCCATGTGGGCTACGCTGTCGTTTGGTTTCAACCTGCGGCTGACCAAGTACCGGGATCCTGCCGTGCGAAGGGCAATATCGCAGGCGATCGATCGCCGCTCGATCGCGGAGACTGTGTACGGAAACACCAAAGATGCGGCGACGGGCCTGCTTCCTGAAGGCGTGCGGGGGTTCGCGAAGGAAGCTTGCAGGTACTGTGCTCTTAACCGGGACGCGGCACGCGCTGCAGTTCGCGCGGCGTTTGGATCTAAGAGGCCGACCATCGCCATCGACCACTTGAACGACGATTCCAGCCGGCAGGTGGCGCGGACCGTCGCCAACGATCTCACTGGAATCGGCTTCGCGACGAAACTGCGCGGGCATTCGTCAAGGGAGTATCTGGCGCTGCTCGAGCAGGGAAAACACGACCTGGCGGAACTGGGGTGGCTGTCCCCGGTGTCCTCGCCCGACGGTTTTCTGGTTCAGCAACTGCGTACCGGATCGCTGAACAATTCCACGGGGTTCTCCGACGCTCGGTTCGACGCGCTCGTGGACGCGGCCCGCAAGGAGAAGCGCGAGCAGGCTCGGCTGGATCTGTATCGTCGGGCCGAGGCGAGGGCACTGGCGCTCATGCCGCTCGCTCCGATCGTGTTCTTCCGGAATCGCACAGCGGTAGCGCCGCGAGTCCGACAATTCTCACAGGACGGCTCAGGCGTGTTCGACGGCTCGCGTATCTGGATCGCGCGCGCCTAGACGCGCTGCGAGCATGCGGCGGAGGAGTTGGTATTCTTTGCCCCGGTCGTGTGGTGCCTGCGAGGGCGAGCGACCGGCGAGGGGCGAGTATCCTCGCAGTTGAGCGGGTGTGCTGGAATAGGCAGACAGGCATGGTTGAGGGCCATGTGGGGGTAACCCCGTGGAGGTTCAAGTCCTCTCACCCGCACCAAAACCTCGTTAATGGGGGATCGCATGGATCGAAGCGCGCTCCCTTCGGTGTCGTTCGAGGAGTGCACCCTCGGCAACGGGATGCGGGTGATCGTCGCACCGGATCGCAGCGTGCCGCTCACCGCGATCGCGATCTGGTACGGGGTCGGCAGCCGCGACGAGCAGCCGGGACGCACCGGACTCGCGCACCTGTTCGAGCACGTGATGTTCCAAGGCTCCCGCAACGTCAAGAAGGGCCAGCACTTCGAGACGATCCAGAAGCTCGGCGGCGAGTTGAACGCCTCAACGTGGTGGCATCGCACGAACTACTTCGAGTGGGCGCCAGCCGAGCACCTTGAGACGCTGTTGTGGCTCGAAGCCGACCGGCTCGCGACGCTTCCCGAGGCGATCAACCAAGAGAACGTGGACAACCAGCGGGACGTCGTCAAGAACGAGCGTCGGCAGGGCTCTGACAATCAGCCCTACGGGAGCTGGCTCGAGAAGATGCAAGCGCGGCTGTTCCCCGAGGGCCATCCATACCACCACTCGATGATCGGTTCAATGGAGGACCTGTCTGCGGCCACGGTCGAGGACTGCATCGGGTTCTTCAATACCTTCTATGCGCCGAACAACGGCGTGCTCTCGATCGTCGGCGACGTCGAGGTCGAGGACGGCTTCGCGCTCGCCGAGAGGCACTTCGGCTGGATCGAACCGAACCCGTCGATCCCGGCGAGCCCCGACGCGTCGAGCGCACCCGGCGGGCTCGGCGGACGCGACACGTTCCGAGACAAGCTCGCGCCGTTGCCGCGCGTGTTCTTCGGGTACAAGGCTCCCGCCGCGGACGATCCGATGTACGACACGATCGCGATAGCCGCGAACGTGCTCGCATCGGGCCGCTCCACGCGGCTCTACAAGAACCTCGTTCGCGATCGGCAGCTGTGCCAGGACGCGACCTTCGAGCCGTGGCCGCTCACGGGTAGCTCGGTCGTTGTCGGCTTCGTCACCCCGAAGCCGGGGACGACACTGGAGGACGCCGAAGCGGCCTTCGAGGAGCAGGTCGCGTCGCTCGCGAGCGATCCTCCCGGCAACGAAGAGCTCGACCGCGTCCACGCGCTCACCGAACGGCAGGTGACCGAGACCGTCTTCCAGCGATGCTTGGAGCGTGCCGACGGGTTGAGCGAGCACGCGCAGGTGTTCGGCGATCCGGGAGCGCTCAACGAGCGGCTGCCGGCGATGCTGGCGGTCACTGGCGAGCAGATCGCCAAGGCTTCCCGCACCTGGTTCGATCCCTCGAACCGCATCACCCTCACGTTCATCCCGGAGGCGAAGTGAACCCGCTTCCCGCTCCCGGTCCCGCACGCCGCTGGGACTTCCCGCAGATCCATCGCGCGCACCTCGACAACGGCGTGCAGATCGCGACGATCCCGCTGCCGGGCAAGACGCTATGCGCTGCGGAGCTCGTGCTAGACGCAGGCGCGACCTTCGACGAGGTCGAGGGCGTCTCGAGCCTGCTCGCACGAGCCTTCAACGAAGGCACGCAGCGTCGCGACGCCTCGGCGTTCGCCGACGCGTGTGAGTCGCTCGGCATGCAGCTGTCGGCGAGCACGAGCTGGGATGCCCTCACGCTGTCGCTGACCGCACCGCGATCCCGCCTCGGCGAGTCGCTCGCGTTGCTCGCCGAGGCCGCGTGGACGCCGTCGGTGCCGGCCGACGGCTTCGGGCGAATCAAGCGCGAACGGCTCGTGCAGATCGAGCAGGAGAAGGCGAACCCCGCGAACCGCGCTACACAGGAGTTCCCGAAGCACGCCTATACGCGGGACTCGGTGTACTCCCGTGCGATCCGCGGCACCGCCGAGACCGTCGCTGCGATTCGTCGCGAGGACCTCGTCGCCGCGCACGAGCACATGGTCTCCCCCGGCTCGGCGACGCTCGTCGTCGCAGGAGACGTCGAACCCGCTTGGGTGCTCGAGCAGGCTGGCCTCGCGTTCGGCTCGTTCACGCGTCCGGAGACCGGTCGCAAGGTGCCGACCACGACCTCGGCGATCGACGCGACCCGGATCGTGCTCTTGGATCGCCCCGGCTCAGTGCAGACGAACCTCGTGATCGGGCATCGCGGCATCGAACGCACGCACCCGGACCTCGATGCGATCCGCGTAGCCTCCTACATCCTCGGCGGCTCGTTCACCTCCCGGATCAACCAACGGCTTCGCGAGGAGTTCGGGCTGACCTACGGTGCGCGCGCAGGTTTCGAGCCGCGACGCGCTGCGGGGCCGTTCCGGATGACCGCGCCGGTGCAAGCCCCGAAGGCACCCGAGGCGATCCGGGAGACGCTGCAGATTCTTCGGACCTTCCGCGATGAAGGCCTCACGGACACCGAGCACGAAGCTTCTCTCGATTCCCTGCGCGGCGCGTTCCCGCTGCGCTTCGAGACCACCGGCGCGATCGCCGGCGCCGTGGCCGACCTTGCGATCTACGGGCTGCCGGACCAGGATCTGCAGGCCTATCCGGAACGCATCGGTGCGGTGACGCGGCAGCAAGCGAACGAGGCTGCGCGCGCGCACCTCGACCCGGACAGGCTGCTGATCGTGGCCGTCGGTCCCGCCAACGAGATCCGCGGCGAGTGCGAGCAGATCGCACCGACGATGATCGCCACCGACTGACCGTCAGCCCGGGGTCTTCACCCGGGCTACGAGCGCAGACGAGGGCGGCCATGTTCCCTCCCGGGGTGGTGGTTCTCGAACTCCTTCGCCACATTGTGGCAGTCGGACTCTCATGGTTCATGGACCCGTCTCAGGGGACCCCGTCAGACCCTTTGGGATTTCGACTAGACGCTCGACTTCTGCACGAAGGTTCAAGAGCTGTCCTATCAGGTGCACCAAACGGACACCATGTCCGCTGGCGTCCAAACATATTTGCGCGAGGGCCCAACCTGGGTTACAAAAGATCCGTCGCGCGGTCCGGAGTGGCCGCGCGCCGTCATGCTGGCCCGCCGAGTGTGCGGGGTGCGAGAGAGGGGTGGGATGTACGAGCAGCCGAAGTTTGTGTGTCTTGCTTCAGGAGCCGCTGAAGGCGACTCAGAACTAACAGCGTTTGATAACGCGCTACGTAAGGCCGGGATTGGGGACGTCAACCTCATCCGCGTGAGCAGCATCGTTCCTCCCGGCGCCTCGATGTCTCCGCTTCCCGACCTTCCGATGGGCGCTCTCACGCCCGCCGCGTACGCGAAGGCGGTCAGCAACGTTCCCGGACAAACCATCGCCGCTTGTATCGGCGTGGGCTGGACCCCGCGCGGCGGTGTCCTCATGGAGGCATCCGGGATCGAGACGGCGGAGGAAATCGAAGCCCGCACGCGCTTGATGGTCGAGGAAGGCATGCGTGTTCGCGGCATGGAACCGTTCGAGCTCTACTTCGCGACGGCCGAGCACACCGTGGAGCGGATCGGATCTGCGATCGCGGCTGCGGTGTTGTGGAGGAGGTGACGAGATGAACGCGCTAGGGCGGCATTTTCTCATCGAATTGTGGGAAGCCGATAATCTGGATAATCCCGAGATCGGCGAGGAAGCGCTGATCCAAACCGTGAACGCGACCGGGGGAACACTGCTGGATACGCGCGTCATCCCGTTCCCGAACGGCGGGTACTCCGGCGTGTGCATCATCGCGGAGTCGCACGTCACGATCCACACTTGGCCCGAGTACGGGTACGCCGCAGTGGACATGTTCACGTGCGGTCCCCACATGGACTTCGATGCGGGCCTCGACATGCTCAAGAAGTACTTCTCCCCGAAGACCATGCAGGTCGTCGAGGTGAAGCGCGGTCTGGTCGTTTGAGGTTCGCCGAGGAAGTATCTCCGGGGTTCTTCTACACCTATGAGGGCGACCTCGTTACGTCGGAACATTCGCGGTTTCAGCGCATAGAGATCTGGGGTAATGAAACCTTCGGGCGCATCCTCGTGCTCGATGGACTTGTCCAGACCACTGAGCGCGATGAGTTCATCTACCACGAGATGCTTGCGCATGTACCGATGCTGTCCGTGGAAGCCCCGCGGTCGGTCTTGGTGATCGGCGGCGGAGACGGTGGGACGCTGCGTCATGTGTTGATGCATCCGAGCGTCGAGCGCGCAGTGATGGTTGAGATCGATGAGCGCGTGACGCAGCTATGCCGCGAGTGGATGTCATCGATCGCCGGAGAGGCTCTGGAAGATCCGCGCGCCGATGTCCGCTTCACCGATGGAATTGCATTCGTGCGCGACTCCGACGAAACGTTTGATGTAATTCTCGTGGACTCGTCGGACCCGGTCGGACCCGGGGAGGGCCTGTTTACTCCGGAGTTCTATGGGACGGCAGCGGCGCGCCTTCGTCCCGGCGGCGTGCTGGCGGCGCAGTCGGGCTCGCCGATGTTCCAACAGGACGAGATGCACCGAGCGCATCGTCACGCGCGCACTGCGTTTCCCGACGTGCGCGCCTACACCTGCACCATCCCGACCTACCCCGGGGCGTGTTGGAGTTTCGTGATGGCCGGAGAGAGCCTCGATCTCGATGCCGACGCAGCCGCCGAGCGGGCGTCCGCGCGCGGATTGGTTACGCGCTACTGGACTCCGGCCTTGCAGCGGGGTGCCTTCGACCTGTCCGCAGTCGCCGAAGCCGTTGTTTCTCCGCACGGGCCACCGCACACCTGGGGGCGATCCCCAGAGGAGAATCGCCGCGTTGTTCCTCGAATCTAGGCCCGACGACGGCCGGCCGGCCGACGTCCTGATCCACGGCGTTCCGTACGACGGCAGCGTGTCGTATCGGTCCGGCGCGGCTGCAGGGCCTATCGAGGTTCGCCACGCTTCGGACTCGATAGAAAGTTACTCGCCGCGTACCGGCCGGGACCTTGGTGACATCGACTTCGCCGACGCCGGCGATCTGGACGTGACGGGACTCGAAGGCGCTCGACTCATGGATCGCATTGCGCAGACGACTGAGGCGCTGACGCGGCGCGGTCGCCTCGTGGTGACGTTCGGCGGGGACCACTCCGTGTCGATCGGAACTGCGCGCGGGTTGCGCGCCGCGCACGCAGATCTCGTGCATGTTGTGTACGACGCTCATATGGACATGCGCGCGTCCTACGACGGCACCGAGTTCTCGCACGCGTGCACCACGCGGCACCTCAGCCTGACGGGTTCGACGTGGTTGCTGGGGGTGCGCTCGGGAACTCGCGAGGAGTACGCAGACGCAGACGGAATGCTGACCGGATGGTCGGACCGCGTCGATCTTCCGCCGGGCGCGCGCGAGTCGATCTCCGGGCGCCCGGTGTTCGTAAGCGTGGATTTGGACGTGCTCGACCCGAGTATCTTGCCGGGCACAGGCACGCCTGAGCCTGCCGGAGCCTCGTACCGGGATCTTCGCGAGTCCTTGCTCGGCCTGGCGGGACTTCGCGTCGTCGGAATCGACTTCCTCGAACTCGCGCCGGCGCTGGACCCCAGCGGACTCTCCGCGGTCGTAGCCGCTGAGCTTGCGCGCGAGAGCATCCTGGGTCTGCTCACTCCATAAGTTCCCTTTCCCCGGTCCTCCCTCATCGCCCCTCTGTGCCGTTCCGCGGGGTGATTTCCTTCCGGCGATCACGGGAATCCGGTACCGGCTTCGGCGAAACACGGCAAAACGCCCGGAGCGCCCCGATGCCCTTCCGCGAGAAATCTCGGATGCCGCGTAACAAACCGGCACGGGGCTTCGTTTGGGAAGGAGAAGCCGGTTCGCCGGCGAATCCTCCGGTTGAGGGACCGGGGAACACTGAGGGGCGGTCTCCCAGCGAGACCGTTGGGACAGAGGATGAAGCCAGAGCTGGAACCGACAGGCCAGAGCCCGGAGCCACAGGGCCCGCCGCTGGCCGTCGCGTCGCCCGCCGGTCTGGCGGTCGAGGTCAGCGCAACCCCCCCGGAGATCCCCGAACTGGTTGCCGCGGCCAAGGCAGGAGATCGCGCAGCCTTTGCGGCCTTGTACCGCAACTACTTGCCGACGGTCTACAAGTTCATCTACTACCGCATGAACTCCAATCGGGCAGTCGCCGAAGACATGACGGCCGAGGTTTTTGTGCGGGCGTTGCGCAAGATCGGCGACTTCAACTGGACGGGAGCGGACTTCGGGTCCTGGCTGTTGCGGATTGCTCGGAACTTGGTGCTCGACAACGCGAAGTCCAGCCGAGCGCGGTTCGAGATCCTCAACGACGAGATGCCTGAACGCGCGACACACGAAGAGCATTCGACCGAGTCGGCCGCGATGGCGAACCTAACTAATCAGGGGGTCTACTCGGCGATTCGCCGCCTCAGCCCCGACCAGCGCGACGTCATCACGATGCGCTTCATTCAGGGCATGGAGGTTGGAGCCGTTGCTGCGGCGCTTGGGAAGAAAGAAGGGACCGTCCGAACCTTGCAGTTCCGCGGGCTTAAGGCGCTGCAGAAGCTGCTGGTCAAAGACGGCGTAGTTGACCTGACCGACGCAGCGATTCGCCCCGACGGGGTGCGAATGGCGTCAAATGGTCGCGGAGAGGGCCGAACGGAATCGGAGGCCGCTCGTTTTGGCGTAGCGGAAGGTGACCGATGAGTGCACGAATGGGGGAAGAGCAGGCCTTGGCGCTCGCGCTTGAAGGACGCGAACCGGCGCGCGACGATGTCGTGTCGCTGATCGCCTTGACCGGCGTGCTCGCGTCGATGCCGGAGCCCGAGATCGACGAGGGGTTCGCCGCGGCGCTGGAAGCACGCTTGATGACCGAGGGCTTGCAGGAACAGCATGCTCCTCGGCGCCTGACGTTGGTTTCCTCGATTCCTCCGACTCCCGCAGACGAGATCGTCCGTCGGGCCGACATCGTGCGCATGCCGCGTCGTCGCATGGTGGTGCGTCGCGGGATCGCAGCCGCGGTGGCGGCAGCTTCGCTTGCGGCTTACCCGCTGGCGGCGGCGGCATCTTCGCTGCCGGGCAGTCCCTTCTACGGCATCAAGAAAGCCGTCGAGCAGGTTCAGATCACCTTTGCCGGAAACGTGGTTCAGGATGGATTGGCGTACGCGCGCCTCGCGCAGCGCCGAGCCGACGAGATCGCGCAACTGGTTGCGCTCGACGAAGACGCGAACTTGATCGCAGCGACGGCGTCGGAGGTCGGCGTTGACTTGCGCAAGGCGAACGATCTGGTGCTCGGGAACACCGTCGACCCCGCGATCCTGCGCGCGTTGGCGGTTATCGCCGGTGCGACCGGAAACGGGATGGCTGCGTTGGATCTGCCGATGGGCGCGCGCGCGGCTGTCGACGACGCAATCGCAGCAACACGCGAGATCGAGGCTGCCGTGGCGCGAGCACTCGGCGGGGCGACGATCGCTGCGCAGGCGCCGGAGCCCGCGGTTGAGATGTCGGCGACAGGGATCAGTCTAGGTTCGGACGGGGTCGGCGTCGGGGTTTTGGGAGAGGCTCGCACGTCGTCGAGGGCCTCGATCGTCTCGCCGAAGGCTCCGCCGGTCGTCGAGGAACCCACGGGCGATGACGGGACAGGCAAAGCCGTCAGCGATCCGGTCCCGGGATGCGCGATTCCCGGCAGCGCCGACGGTCTCGGTGACCTTGGAGCTCCGTTGGCACCGCTGTTCTGCGAATAGCGCCGGCATAAGCGACCACAACAAAGGCGGCCCGTGGGCCGCCTTTGTTGTTTGGTGCGACCGTTTGCGCGGTACGCACGAGAACTAATGTCGCAACACGGATTGTCCGATGAGAAGAAATGACTAGATACACCAACGTTTCAGGCCCGAACGTTTCGCCGTAAGACTCGTTTTCCGGTGTGGAACGGACAACAGGCACGAAGGCCCGACAACACAATGAATGCCCTAAGCGGAAGATGAAGGACCGGACGGGCAGATGGTGCAGCGCCGGTCACATGGGGGAGATGGGGAGGATGCAGCAGACACGAGGAACTCGGAAGCGTGGGTCCGCCATAGACCACCACCGCATCTCGTTAGATGTAACGGATCAGCAGGATGTGCTGGACCGCAAGATGCGTGAAGCGATTGAGCGAATCGAGCGGGTGCGATCCAAGGCGCTTCTGGCAGTCGGCTCGATGCTGGCTGCCGACCGCTAGGCGCGCGGCAGTGATCGCCGATGGGGGATGAATGAGAGCACGGACGGCAGTGGCCGCAGGCATAGCGGCCGCCGTGATGCTGGGATCCGGTGGCGCGGCCGCCGAGGCTCCGGCGCAGGATTGCGTCGATGGTGCTGCGTTCAGATACTGCGGTGAACACGTACCGGCGGGCCTTCTTCCGTTGAGGTTCATGGTCAACCTGGCGAGCGCGCCGGCGAACTTGCGGGACGACCCGAAGTTCGGGGATGAGGTTCAACCCGCGATTGCGGCCGCGGCGGCGGAGTGGAACCGCTACTGGCCGATCAACAGAGGTTCTGTCGGCTGTGAGGGACTCTGCGGCGATGGGGAAACCAGCGCACAGATTCTCAGAGACGGGCAGAACACGATCAGTTGGGGAGCCCCCGCGTCATGTCCCGGCGGAACGACCAACACCATCGCGATCGCCTGCCTGTACTACGAAGGTTCGACGAAGCGAATCATCGAGGTCGACATCGTGTTGAATGCTCAGAAGTCTTGGCGCTATCCGCATGCGAGCCTGGGAGGGCAGGACGGTCGGAGCGAGTTGGCCGCCGATAATCCTCAGGACGTCGTGATTGGAGAAGCGGGCGGAGTGTTCCCGTCGCCGGCGCTCAACCCGACGGGATCGGCCTCCTGGTACGACGTGGAGTCCGTGCTGGCGCACGAGTTCGGGCATGCGCTGGGGCTCGAGGACATCGGGAACCCGACGCAGGAGTGGCCGGGCGCGCTAAGCGACTCCGCCATCTACACCGAGACGATGTACCGCTGGTATTACCCGCGGACGACAAACAAGCGCACTCCCGGCCCCGGAGATATCGCAGGTTTGCAGCTTGCCGCGCGGGATTCCCAGTCGGATCGCTGAGCGGGTCTTCCCCCTGCCGGTACCATGGTGCTCTCATGCCGGCTGCCGCGCGCCATCCTGCCGTGTCGAGAGGTCTGCGCATCGCGCGGCCGTTCGGCATTGATCTTCGCGTGGACCCAAGTTGGTCGGTGTCGCTGCTGATCTTGTCTGCGTTCGCGTACGAAATGATCGTTCCCAGCGTGGCTCCGCATGCTGTGACCGGCGCGCGCGCGGCGCTCGCCGTAGTCTTCGCACTCCCAATCGCGGCGTGCATCGTCGTGCACGAACTTGCGCACTCGCTCGTGGCGCGCGCCTGGGGGGTGCCGGTACGCGGCATCACCCTGTTTGCCTTCGGAGGCGTGTCGCAGATGGACGGTGAAGCTCCCAGCGCCGTTTCGGAGTATCAGATCGCGGTCGCCGGGCCGCTGGCAAGTGTGATGATCGCCGGTCTGATGGCGGGAGTTGCACGCGGGATTGCGGCGGACGGGCATCTTTCGGGTCCGTGGGGCGCGATCGCGGTCGTCAATTTGTACCTCGCGCTGTTCAACTTGCTTCCGGCTTTCCCGATGGACGGAGGTCGGATCCTGCGGAGCCTGCTGTGGGCGGGGAGCTGTAGTCGCGCGCGCGCGACGAAAGTGGCCGCGTTGGCAGGGCGCGGCTTCGCGGTACTGTTCATTGCCGTCGGGGCCATCACGTTCACCTTGTCGACGCTGTCCGGGGACGGCGGTATGGGCAGTGGGATCTGGATCGCTCTTGTGGGCTTGTTCCTGTACAAGGCCGCTCAAACTTCCGGCCGTTTCGAGGGCGGGGAACATCCGAACGAGGAGCCACGATGAACGCAGACGAGGGTCGCAACGTATCGACGGGAGGCGCATTCGTCACGGGCGATCGCGTGTTGCTTCTCGATCGCAAGGCCCGCCGTTATCTGTTGAAGTTGCGGACGGGAGCGCAGTTCCATTCCCACCGTGGCTATGTTGACCACGACTCGATCCTGGGCGAGGCTGAGGGCGTCGCGGTGCAGTCCTCCGGAGGAGCAACCTTCGTGGCGGTGCGTCCTTCTCTGACGGATTTCGTGCTGAAGATGCCTCGGGGAGCCCAGGTTGTGTATCCGAAGGACATCGGAGCGATCATCATCGGTGCCGACATCTACCCGGGCGCGACGGTCATCGAGGCCGGGACCGGCTCCGGGGCTCTCACGATTGGCCTTCTACGCGCCGTAGGCGCGCAGGGCAGAGTCGTTACGTACGAGAAGCGGCCGGAGTTCGCCGAGCGCGCGCGCTTGAATATCGAGTCCTTTTTTGGCCGGATCCCGGCTTCGCTCGACATGCGCGATGGTGACCTTGCGGATGCCGATCTTACCGGGCCGGCAGACCGGATCGTGCTCGACATGCCCGAACCATGGCGAATCATCCCGTTTGCGACGCGTGTCCTTCGACCGGGCGGAGTGTTCTGCTCGTACGTCCCAACCGTCCTGCAGTTCGCGCAGGTGACCGAGGAACTCCGGGCTGCGGGCTTTATCGAGGTCGTGACCTCCGAGACGCTGGTTCGCACTTGGCACGTCGAAGGACAGAGCGTCCGCCCCGACCATCGCATGGTTGCCCACACGGGCTTCCTTACGATGGGTCGATACATGGGCGCCCCGGCGCCCGACGCCACCTGACGCAGAGTTCTTTAGCGTGGCCTTCCGTGTGTCGAGACAGGGGGCAGAGGAGTCAAACCAAAGTGTGCTTGTGCCGGGTGGGCAGCGACTCGACCGTATAATCGAATCGTTGCCCGGGAGACCGGTGTCACGTCGACCGGCGGGGCGCAGGAGGTACGCAATGCGTGACAGAGCGAGCGGCGGGGACGCCTTCGACGAGGCACGTTTTGTCGAGGCGCAGAAGGAGGTCGCCGAACTGCGACTCCAGATGCGTCACATCGAGGAAGAGGCCGGAATCCTTCGGCGTCGCTTGGCGGACCCTTCGGGACAAGTTGCCTTACTGGAGGATCGACTCGCCGAGACTCGCGCGCGCCTTACGTCTGCGATTGCCCAGAATGAGCGTTTGGCATCCGTTCTGAAGGAAGTTCGCGAGCAGATCGTGACATTGAAGGAGGAAGTCGAGAAGCTCTCGGCTCCGCCGTCCGGCTTCGGAGTCTTCATGGCGACCAACGAAGACGGCAGCATTGACATCATGACCGGCGGCCGCAAGCTCCGCGTGAACATCGCCAACGAGATCGACCCGAAAAGCCTCGTCCGCGGACAGGAGGTCATGCTGAATGAGGCTATGAACGTGGTCGCGGTGCGGCAGTTCGAGGTCCAAGGCGAGGTTGTCACGCTCAAAGAGATTCTCGATGCCGAGCGGGCCATCGTGGTCGGTCGCGGCGACGAGGAGCGCGTCGTGTTCCTCGCCGATCCGCTCACGGGGCAAAGCCTGCGCGCCGGCGATCACCTGATGATGGACCCGCGTTCAGGCTACGCCTTCGAGCGCTTGCCGAAACCTGAAGTTGAGGAGTTGGTCCTGGAGGAGGTTCCCGATATCTCCTACGAGGATATCGGCGGACTCGGAAACCAGATCGAAGCGATTCGCGACGCAGTGGAGCTTCCGTTCTTGCACACCGAGTTGTTTGTCGAGCACCAGTTGAAGCCGCCGAAGGGCGTGCTGCTGTACGGCCCTCCGGGCTGCGGAAAGACCCTGATCGCCAAGGCCGTCGCCAACTCCCTGGCGCGCCGGATGAAGGAAAGGGCGCAAGGAGAGACCTCGAAGGCGTACTTCTTGAACATCAAGGGACCTGAGTTGTTGAACAAGTACGTCGGGGAGACCGAACGACAGATACGCCAGATATTCCAGCGGGCGAAGGAGAAGTCGGACGAGGGATTCCCCGTCATCGTCTTCTTTGACGAGATGGACTCGTTGTTCCGCACGCGGGGGTCGGGTGTTTCAAGCGACGTCGAGAACACGATCGTCCCGCAGCTGCTTGCTGAGATCGACGGCGTCGAGACGCTGTCGAACGTCATCGTGATCGGCGCTTCCAACCGCGAGGACATGATCGACCCGGCAATCCTGCGCCCCGGGCGCCTGGACGTGAAGATCAAGATCGAGCGCCCAGACAAGGCGGCCGCCGGCGAGATCTTCGCCATCTACTTGCGTTCCGATCTGCCTCTGGACTCCACGGAAGTCGAGGCTGCGGGAAGCCGAGAGGCGTGCGTCGCGGGAATGATCGCAGCGACGGTCGAGCGGATGTACGCCGACGAGGAGGAGAACCGCTTCCTCGAGGTGACGTACGCCAACGGCGACAAGGAACTGCTGTACTTCAAGGACTTCAACTCCGGCGCGATGATCGAAAACGTTGTGGCGCGCGCGAAGAAGGAGGCAATCAAGCGCGTGCTGGCCACCGGAGAAAAGGGACTACGCCTCACGGACTTGATGCATGCGATTCGCGACGAGTTCAAGGAGAACGAGGACCTTCCGAACACCACCAACCCGGACGACTGGGCGCGCATCAGCGGCAAGAAGGGTGAGCGCATCGTGTACGTCCGCACACTGGTGAGCCACGGCGACGAGGGCTCCAGCCGCACGATCGATACGGTGGCGACCGGCCAGTACCTGTAAGGGCTTCTCTCCGCTCTGCCCACCGGTAGGATGGCTGCACTGCCGTCCGGGCGGGAGGAGGGTCGCGTGGCAATCCCCAAAGTGATGGGGATCGAGACCGAGTACGGGATCACCGTGCAGAACGCCCACGGCTTCAATCCGGTGCTCGCGTCCAGCCTGCTCATCAACTCGTACGTCAACCAGGAGATGCGCCGCACTCGCTGGGACTACGAGGAGGAGAGCCCGCTTCGGGACGCCAGAGGATTCGAGGCCGTGCTCCCGGCAGAAGCCCTCACCGACGAGGATCTGGGGCTTGCCAACGTGATCCTGACGAACGGTGCGCGCTACTACGTCGACCACGCGCATCCCGAGTACTCAACTCCGGAGTGCTTGTCGCCTCGCGACCTCGTCGTGCACGACAAAGCGGGGGAGCGAATCCTGGAGCGATCGTGCGCGCGCGCCGGCGCAGGGCTGCCGCAGGGACAGCAGGTTCTTGCATACAAGAACAACACGGACAACAAGGGCGTTTCGTACGGCACGCATGAGAACTACTTGGTGGATCGCGCCGTGGCGTTCTCGAGGATCGTGACCGAGATCCTCCCGTTCTTCGTCACGCGCCAGATCTTTTGCGGCGCGGGCCTGCTGGGGGGAAAGGTGAAGGGAGCCGTCCCGTATCAGATCTCGCAGCGTGCCGACTTCTTCGAGGTCGAGGTAGGCCTCGAGACCACCCTGAAGCGCCCGATCGTCAACACGCGCGATGAGCCACACGCCGACCCGGAGAAGTACCGACGGCTGCACGTCATCATCGGCGACGCGAACATGAGCGAGGTCGCTACGTACTTGAAGGCCGGAGTGACCGCGATCGTGCTGATGATGATCGAGGACGAGGCCGTTACCCACGACTACTCCATGTCGAACTCGGTGCAGGCCTTGCACGCGATCTCTCACGACATCAGTTGCGCTGAGACCGTGCGCCTGCGCAACGGGAAGTCGGTGCGCGCGGTTGACGTGCAGTGGGGGTATTTCGAGATGGCCGCGAAGTACGTCGCCCGTCACGACGTGCCTGCCTGGGCGGGTGACGTGATGTCGCGCTGGGAGGAGGTGCTCGGAGGCCTTGAGCGCGACCCGATGTCGCTTTCCCGCCAGATCGACTGGGTCGCGAAACTCGCCATGATGTCGGCCTACCGGGATAAGCACGGGCTGGAGTGGAATGACTCTCGCCTACGGATGCTCGACCTGCAATACCACGATGTCCGCGCGGACCGCGGCATCGCAAACATGCTTGTGCGAAAGGGCAAACTGGACCGGCTTTCGACCGAGGAGGAAGTGCTCCGGGCGGTGGACTCGCCTCCGGTCGACACACGCGCGTACTTCCGCGGACGGTGCCTGGCGCAGTACGCGTCGCACGTTGCGGCAGCCTCGTGGGATTCGGTGATCTTCGACATAGGCGGAGAGAGCCTGCAGCGTGTTCCGATGCACGAGCCGTTGCGAGGCACCGAGGCGATGGTGAAGCCGTTGCTGGACTCGTGTGCGACTGCGCAGGAGTTGATTGCGCGGCTGCAGATCTGAGGTACCCACCACGCGGCGATCGGCGCCGGGCCGCACGTATGATGAAGGGACGCCTGGCGGAAGGAGGGGCCGTGACAAAGGGCGGCGAGCATCAACAGAAGAGGACCGACAAGCAAGAATCCGAAGCCCCGCAGGCGGACGCGACGTCCGAAGTTGCGGAGCGCGCGGAGGAAATCAAGGAAGAGATCGACGATCTGCTGGACGAGATCGACGGCGTCTTGGAGCAGAACGCCGAGGAGTTCGTACGGTCCTATATCCAAAAAGGCGGCCAGTAGCGTAGATGTGATTCTCGCCGGCGCCGCGATGCGTTGTCGGGTGACGGTTTGATGCAAGCCGAGGTGGAAATCATGCGGAGTCTGACATTCCCGAGTGCGGCCGGGATCGCCCTGGGCGAGGAGGGACGGCGGTGACCGGTTCTTCGGAGTTCCCCCCGAACTGGTCGCGCGCGGCATTCTCGTTCGATGCGAATCCCTCGTTTGCGGATCTCGTTCGTCGTATCGACCCCGGACTGCTTCCGCGCGCTGACTTAGCGTCGGGAAGCCCGGTGCGAATTCCCGTCGCTACCACGATCCTGGCACTGCGTTTTGCCGACGGCGTGCTGGTGGCCGGCGATCGTCGTGCGACCGAGGGGTACACGATCGCCGACAACAGGATCGAGAAGGTGTTCGCTGCGGATGAGTTCTCGGCGGTGGCGATCGCCGGGGCCGCAGGACCGGCGTCGGACATGGTGAAGCTGTTGCAGGTCGAGTTGGAGCACTACGAAAAGATCGAAGGTGAAACGCTCTCGCTTGAGGGCAAGGCGAATCGCCTGGCGCAGATGATCAAGCAGAACTTTCCGATGGCGATGCAAGGCATCGTCGTCGTACCTTTGTTCGGAGGGTTCGACCGCCGACGTGACGAAGGGCGGATCTTCCGATACGACGCCATCGGAGGCCGGTACGAAGAGATCGACTACCACGCGACCGGGTCCGGGGGAGTGCATGCCCGGGCTACGTTGAAGAAGCGTCACCGGGGAGACATGCCGCGCGCGGAGGCCGTACGCGCAGCCGTCGAGGCGCTGATAGACGCGAGCGAGGAAGACGCTGCCACCGGCGGCCCTGATCTTGGTCGTGGGATCTTCCCCGTTGTGGCCCTGGTCACGACCGACGGATACGAAACCATCGACGATGCGGAGTTGCGTGGCATCACTGAGGACTTGCTGCGCGAAAGGGGTCGTCTCTGATGTCGCCGATGCCGTACTACGTTTCGCCTGAGCAGTTCATGAAGGACAAGGCCGACTATGCGCGCAAGGGGATCGCGCGCGGCCGGTCGATCGTCGCATGCGAATGCGAACCGGGGATTCTGGTCGTCGCTGAGAACCCCAGCGCCACGCTCCACAAGATCAGCGAGATCTACGACCGCATCGGCTTCGCTGCGGTCGGCAAGTACAACGAGTTCGAGAATCTGCGCATCGCCGGCGTGCGTCTGGCGGACATGCGCGGATACTCCTACGGGCGCGAAGACGTGACTGCGAAATCCGTTGCAAACGCCTACGCTCAGGCGCTCGGGTCGATCTTCACCGAGCAGATGAAGCCGTTCGAAGTCGAGATCTTGGTGGCACAGGTAGGCGCGAACCAGGATACCGACGAGATGTACCGCGTTTTGTACGACGGGTCTTTGCAGGACGAACACGACGTCGTCGCAATGGGTGGGCATGCCGAGACGCTGATCCAGTCGTTGCGCCAGGGCTATCACACAGGGATGGACTTGGCGGACGCGGTGCGTTTGGGCGCGCGGGCATTGGGGGATGCCGACCCCTCGCGTCCTCTCGTCGCCCGAAGCCTTGAGGTTGCGCTGCTCGATCGAACGCGTTCGCGGCGCGCGTTCCGTCGCATTGCGACCGAGGAGGTCGAGGCGGCATTGGCGGCGATCGGATGACGGTCGAAGACGAGATCCCACCGCAGGATTTGACCTCGTCCCCACCGTCGGCTCCGCCACAGGGCGGGGCGGCGCGGGCGCTGCTGACGCTCGCACTCATCTTGTCATTGACGGCAAATGGGATTCTCGTGTTTCGCTTGCTGGAGGCAGAGAGCAGCGCGACTAAGGAGCAGAAGCGAAGTGGTGTTCTCGCCGACGAGCTTGAGGCGGCGCGAAAGGCATTGCGGGCGGGCGCGCGCCCGGACAATCCGATCGACGCCATTGCGACGGCGGTCAGCCGGCTCCGGGGCCTTGCATTCAAGACCTCAGTGATACCCGAGGTGCTGACCCCGGCCAAGTTCAAGCAGCGCGTCGCGGAGCAGTTTCGCAAGGATGCCGATGCCGAGGAGTTCGCCGCCACCGGCAAAGTCCTCAAAGTGATGGGATTGCTGGCTCCCCAGGCGGATCTGTTCGCGATGGTTGAACGACTGCAGGCCGAGCAAGTCGTCGGCTTCTACGACAACAAGACGAAGAAGCTTGTGGTGTCGGCCACAGGCACAGGAGCGTTGTCGCCGCTCGACCGCGCGCTGCTCGCGCATGAGTTGACGCATGCGCTGACCGATCAGCACTTCGACCTCGGGCGCCTGGACGAGTTGCAGGACACGCAGAAGGACGACGAGGCCATGGCGTACTTAGCGCTGGCCGAGGGCGACGCGACTTTGACGATGCGTTTGTATCAGGAGCAGATTCTGACCGAAGAGGAGCGTCGCCGGCTTTCCGAAGAGGCCCGCGGGCTGTCGCAGGACGTGCTGGATGCCGCGCCGAAATACCTGCAGTACGCGCTGGAGTTTCCCTACGTTCGAGGCTTTGACTTCGTCAAGGGCATGTACGACCGCGGGGGGTTCGAGCTCGTCGATCAAGCCTACGGGGATCCTCCGGTTTCCAGCGAGCAGATCTTGCACCCTGGGAAGTACCTCGATACCAGGGACGCGCCCGTGTCGGTGCGGATGCCGGATGTGCGCGGCGCAATGGGTGCCGGATGGCGGACGCTGCAGGACGGCGGCATGGGGGAATTCGATGTGCGCGCGCTTGTGGACTACGGCGGAGCCGGGTTGTCTCTCAGCGACGCAATCGACGCGTCGTCTGGGTGGGACGGCGGTCGCTACGTGGGAATCGAGGGAGAAGATGGCGTTCTGGTGGCGAGCCTCACGGCGTGGGATTCTGTAGGACGGGCTCGGGAATCTACTCGCATCCTCGGGCGCTGGTTACCGATGCGTTTCCGCAACCAAGGCAAGGCGTTTGAAGTTGGGGGCGACGGCCGCGGGTGGAGCGCCAAGAACGGCGCCGCGGTCGTACTTCGAAACGGAGATCGCGTCCTTTTGTTGATCGGGCCCTCGATCGACGCGGTGAAACGGGCTCGCACTTCGTTCGACGGATTCTAAGAGACCTACGAGGTCCCCGCGGGGTCGCCCTGCCCGTCATCGGACGCAACTATCGGTGATCCCTCATCGATCATGCGGCCGACGTCCGATTCGCTATTGTCCGCGCTTAGGACGGGGCGGCTTCGAGCAAGGCGAACCATAAAGACGGTTCCTCCCAGGATGATCGCGACCGATATCCACTGCGTGCCGTGGAGCCACAGGAAGGTGGCAGCCTGGGTGCGGATGAAGTCGGTCGCGAAGCGCGCGACGGCATACCACGTGGCTGCGAACGCGATCAGGAACCCGTTTGGGCGAGGTTTCCGGGACACGTACAGCAGGACGCAAAGCAGGACGGTGACGTTCATCAGGTCGTATAGCGCCGGCTGATGCACCACGGCGCCGACCGGCAGGACGCGGTCGGGGAGACGCCCGCCGCGGTACTGCCACCCCAGGAAGAACGTCGTCGCCCCCCCCAGATGGTCGCCGATGATGAGGTCACCGATCCGCCCGAAAACCAAGCCGAGCGGGAAGCCCGGGGCGGCTGCCTCCAGCACGTGGACGTAGTTCAGGCGGTGCTTGCGGGCATAGGGGTAGGCGGCTGCGATTCCTCCGAAGATGCCCCCGTACAGAACGAGCCCGCCTTCCCAGACCCTGAAGATGTCCAGAGGGGCGGTGGCGTAGTAGTCGATGTGTCCGATGACGTAAAAGACGCGCGCGCCGACAACAACTCCGAGCACGGCGTACATGAGCATGTTCCAGATGTGCTCGCGCGCAATCCCGAACATCCGCTCGGCGCGACGAGCGAGAAGGTTGCCGCCGGCGGCGTAACCCAGAGCAATGCCGATGCCGTGCGGGGAGATCGCGAGTGGACCGAGATGGATCCGGTCCAAGACTCGCCAGCCGAGGTACGCAAGAAGGCTCATCGAGCGGCAGGCTACCACCGAAGGGGACGGGTTTCTCTCCGGCGCGCACGTAAACTGAACGCATGGACCGGCGCATCTTCGGGCTCGAGAACGAATACGGCGTCACATGCACCTTCCGAGGGCAACGGCGCCTCAGTCCGGACGAGGTTGCGCGGTACCTGTTCCGTCGGGTCGTTTCGTGGGGACGGTCCTCAAACGTCTTTCTGGAAAACGGCGCGCGCCTGTACCTGGACGTCGGGTCGCACCCGGAGTACGCAACGCCCGAGTGCGACAACATCCTGGACCTCATCGCGCACGACAAGGCCGGAGAGCGCGTCCTGGAGGGCTTGCTGGCGGCCGCCGAGCACCGGCTGCACGAAGAGGGCATCGCGGGTGAGATCTACCTGTTCAAGAACAACACCGACTCGGCAGGCAACTCCTACGGCTGCCACGAGAACTACCTCGTTTCTCGCTACGGTGAGTTTCAGAAGCTTGCGGATGTCTTGATCCCGTTCTTGGTAACCCGCCAGATCTACGCCGGCGCCGGCAAGGTGCTTCAGACGCCGCGCGGCGCGCTGTTCTGTCTGGCTCAGCGGGCCGAGCACATTTGGGAAGGCGTATCGAGCGCTACCACGCGGTCACGCCCCATCATCAACACGCGTGACGAGCCTCACGCCGACGCGGAGCGTTACAGGCGTCTGCACGTCATCGTGGGCGATTCCAATATGAGCGAGTACACGGCCCTGCTGAAGGTGGGGACGACCGACCTCGTCTTGCGCATGATTGAGGAGGGCGTTGTGATGCGGGATCTTTCCCTCGAGAACCCAATCCGCTCGATCCGCGAGATCTCCCACGACATCACATGTCGCCGCCGCATGCGCCTGGCCGGCGGTCGCGAGATGAGCGCGCTGGAGATCCAGATGGAGTACTTCGACCGCGCACAGAAGTTCGTGGAACGGCGTGGGCTCGATGGACTGCCGGCCAGGGTGATCCGGATGTGGGGTGAGGCCCTGAATCTGCTCGATGCGCAAGACCTCGGGCCTCTGGACGGGAAGCTGGACTGGGTCACCAAGCACGCCTTGATTGAGCGCTACCGCGCGCGGGACGACCTGCCGCTCGCGCACCCGAAGGTCGCCTTGATCGACCTTGCCTACCACGATGTGAACCGGCAGCGCGGGCTGTATTACCTGCTGGAGCGCCGCGGCAAGATGGTCCGGGTCATCGACGAGCAGGATGCGGTGCGGGCAATGGACGAGCCTCCCCAGACGACGCGCGCGCGCCTGCGCGGTGAGTTCATCCGTAAGGCCAAGGAGCGCCGACGTGACTTCACCGTCGACTGGGTGCACTTGAAGCTCAACGACCAAGCTCAGCGCACGGTGCTGTGCAAGGATCCGTTCAAGGCGCACGATGAGCGGGTGGAGCGCTTGATCGCATCGATGTAGCCGACGACGCAGGGCGGTCAGCGCGGGGCTTCGACGGCGAGGACGGCGGCGGCGGCGGGGGAGCGGAAGTAGTCGGGATCGTCGGCGAACCCGCGCCCCATCGAACGCAACGGAACGGGGGACGAACTCAGCGCTTCCTCGGCAGGACCGAGCGGCACGTCGAGGATTCGATGGTGGCTCTCCGCGAGTTGAGAGTGGACGATCTCGTACCGTTCTGCGACGAGCGGGTGAGGGAGCGCAACGTCGACAACGGCATGGGTCACCGAAAGGGCCGTCAGCGTGTGGTGAGAAACCCCGCGATGTCGCTCTCTGGGATCAGCGAACGACATCCTCGGCGCGATGATTGGGCGGCCTCCCATCGCAGCCACGGCGTCGGCGATGCCGGCGGTCTCCAAGAGTGCGAACCCCCATCGGCTGCCGGTCCCCAGGTTCCCCGGACCCATGGCCACGATCACGATGTCGGCGCGCGCCACGGCCTTTGCGGCGGCCAGCGCCCCGTAGATCGTGACGGCCTCGTAGTCGCCGCCGGTGGCCTGGCCGGTGGTGATCGTCGCGTCGATCAGTCCGGCATCGCGAAGTCCGGCGAGCGTGCGGCTGAAGGCTGCATGTAGGGCTCCTGTGTCGGTCATGACGTAGGTGAGGCGCGCGTCGGGCGCGACGGCGTGCGCAGCAATTGCCGCAGGGGCAAGTGCACTGTGCAGTCCGGCTACGACAACCGGCAACCCCTCCAGCGACTCGACTGCGTCGATCGCCTCACGGTGGGTTTCCTCGACCGCGTCGACCGAGGTCTGTACCGGCGTGTAGCGCAGCTTCATAGCGTGTCCCGAGGGCTTACTGAGGTCACTTTCGGCGCCTTCGACGGCTACAACGAAGTGCACGCCTCCGGTACCGAGCCCAAGCGCGACCGCCGTGGTGTTGCAGATCACGGTCTGTCCGGCGCGAACGTCGCCCGTGAGCGAGGGGTAAGCAACCGCGCGTTCACGGGCGCCGTCTATCTCGACAACGAGATCGACGAGATCGCGGCGGGTCGGCCGCGCCTCGATCACCGTTCCGCGTCGTAGTCGTATCATGCGACAAGGCTACCCGTTCGCGGCAGGTTTATGAGAACCCCATGAGCAAGACCGAACGCTTGTTGAATCTCGTCGCGCTCTTACTCGACTCTCGACGCGCGCTCACCGCCGAGGAGATCCGCAATCGTATCCCCGGCTACGAGACGCAGTCCGACGACACCTTCCACCGGATGTTCGAGCGCGACAAGAACGAAATCCGCGAACTCGGGTTTGTGCTTGAGCAGGAGGATGATGTCTGGGGCGTCGACGTTCGCTACGGGATCAGCAAGGATCAATCGCTGCTGGGCGACCTCGGGCTCACGCCCGACGAAATGACGGCGCTTTCCCTCGCAGCGCAGGTGTGGGAGACGACCGGCGCTGAGGGATCGATGGGCATGCTCAAGCTCTCTGCGGGCGCAGGCGTGCAAGGTCCGGGGCCGGCCGGTTGGACGATGCCGAGGGTTCCGGTTGATGCCGACGTTGCCGTTCTGCTGGACGCCGTCGCGCGCCGCAAGCGTGTGACGTTTCGATACCACACCGGTGGCGCCGTCGATTCGCGACTACGTGTCGTTGAACCTCATGGGCTATATCACCGAGGTGGGTGGTACCTCGTCGGATACGACCGAGAGCGCGAGGCTGCGCGCAACTTCAAACTGTCCCGGGTCGACGGAGCCGTGGAAGTTGCTGCGGGGAAGGACTCAGATTTCGAGCGTCCGGAGCCTCCCCGCCTGGGTGTCCCTCGCGGGCCGTGGGAAGGTGCGGTCGTCGCAGAAGCACGCGTCGCGTTTGGGCCGAACTCGGCCTGGTGGGTCGAGCGCACAACCGGCGCGCGCAGAGTCGCGGACACCGAGGACGGTTGGGTCGAGCTGGTGATTCCCATGGCAGACGTCGATTCGTTCGCCGGATGGCTCGCAGGTTTTGCCGACGATGCGGTGGCGCTCGAGCCGGTCGAGCTGCGTGAGGCCGTCATACGCCGCTTGCGCGCGCTGGCGGGGTCCTAGAGATGCCTGCGGAGCGGACGGTTGAGCGCCTGCGGCGGATTCTGGTTCTCGTGCCGTGGGTAATGACGCACCCCGGGTGCACGGTAGATGAGGTGTGCGAGCGCTTCGGGATGAAGCGGGGCGATCTCGTCGCAGACCTCGAAATGCTCTTCGTATGCGGCGTACCTCCTTTCGGCCCCGGAGATCTCATTGTGGCCTTCGTCCAGGAGGATCAGGTTGTCGTGCAGATGGCCGACTACCTGTCGTCGCCGCCCCGGCTTACGCGAGCCGAAGCCATCGGGCTTTTGGTCGCAGGACGCGCGATCACCGCGCTACCTGGATTCGAGGAGGCGGAATCCCTGCGCGGGGCGCTTAAGAAGTTGGAGCGGGCGATCGTTCCCGGCGACGTAGACGATGTGCGCGAGGCGGCCTCGCGGATTGAGGTTGACCTGGCGACGGCCGGCCTCGATCTCCTTGGCGATCTTCGTGTCGCCATCGACGAGCGAAGGCGCCTCCGAATTCGCTACTTCTCGCGCGGGCGTTCCGAGATGACCGAACGGGAGATCGACCCTCTCTTGCTGCTGGCTGCCGCCGGTGCTTGGTATCTGGTGGCCTTCGATCATCACAGCGGAGAAGAGCGGACGTTCCGTGTCGACCGTATCCGGGACGCAGCGCGAACGGACGCGACTTTCACCATGCCCGCGCACTTCAACTCCGCGCAGTATGCGGCGGCTCCGCTGTTCACGCCGTCGCCGCATGATTGCACTGTAATTGTCGACGTCGGTCCGGACGCGGGGTGGCTACTGGAGGCGATACCCCACGAGGCCGCGCCGGCACCCTCTGAGGGATGGGCTCGAATGCGCATCCGCACGTCGCACTTCGCGTGGCTGGTGCGTTTACTGCTCGCCGCGGGACCGACAGCGCGCGCGGTCGAGCCGCCTATATTCGCCGAGCAGGTGCGTGAAGCGGCGCGGCGAGGGCTCGCTCGCTACGAGGCGCGCGACGACTGAGTTCCGGAATCGCCGGCGGCGCTGTTCGCGGCCGGCAGGCTGAAGGTGAATGTTGATCCCTCGCCTGGAGTGCTCCGCGCGCAAATGTTGCCGCCGTGCGCTTCCACGAATGCCTTGACGATGTACAGCCCAAGACCGGTGCCCTGAGTGGAGGAGGCTGTTGCGGGCAGGCGGACGAATCGGTGGAACAGCTTCTTCAAGTCGTCGGGACCAACTCCGCATCCCTCGTCACGCACGGAGACTTCCACCATCGATCCGGCACGGCGGACAGAGATCCGAACAGGCGCGCTCTCGGGCGAGTACTTAACGGCGTTGTCGATGAGGTTAATGAGGATCTCTTCGGTCTTGTTCCGATCGGCGTGCACCAGCGTTTCCGGATCGCCGACGATGTCGATCCGGCGTCCCTCCCACTTCCCGCCGAATTGGTCGCGCACATCCTCGGCGAGCCCGGCGAGGTCGATGTCGCTGGGGGAAAGCGAAATTCGACCCGCGTCGATGCGCGACACCCTGAGCAGATCGTCGACGAGGTGCGCGAGGCGCTCGGACTGATCGTTGACCATGCCCAAGAACTCAGTCCGGCGCTCGGGCGTGATGCGGTCGGCCTTCGTTGCGAGCGTGCGGGCATAGCCCTTGATCGCCGTCACCGGCGCGCGCAGTTCATGCGCTGCGATCGACACGAAGTCCCGCTGTGCGGCTTCGCGTTCGCGGTCTGCCTCGAATCGCAGCATCAGTCGCTCGGTTTCAAGCTGCTCGCGTGTCGCGCGTTGGTTCGCGTCGGCAAGCGCGCGCTCGGTCGCCGCGACGTACAACATGAACGCGGACAGCGCGACGCCGAGAGCTGCGCCCAGCAGCAATGGGGTGGTCGGCGACCCGGCCGCGCTGCCGGCGGCTAGGAATGCGACCGCACCGCCCAGCAATCCGATGACGACGAATGTGACGAGTCTGAGATGCCCACGTGCACGCGTGAGTTCGCTCTGGATCCGCACCAAGCTCCCTTCTTCCTTCAACAAACATCGGCGCGCGGCGGGTGCGGGTATAGGCCCGTGATGCCGGACCTGTCCCGATCTTGGCCCTCCGCGAACTGTGCCCGAGCGCGCCGCTGCGTCCGATTGATCCCCTGGTCGGACCCCTGCACGGGCGAACCGCTGAAGGGCGTCGTCGTTTGTACGGGAGAAGGCGGCAGTTCGCGGGAAATCAGTTAAAGCGGCACCCGCTGATGCCGATACTCGGGTCAAGCAAGACGATAGGCATGGAGGCGGACGTGACAACTATCAGGGCAACGTGCCCCACGTGTGGAGAGGTCGAGCTGACGCCCGACGACATACTTCTCATGGTTTGCACGCAGGCCGCCGCTTCGTACTACCAGTTCGATTGCCCGTTGTGCTCTGAGGAAGTCCAGAAGCCCGCAGACGATCGCGTCGTGCAGTTGCTGATCTCCGGAGGCGTCGCGGCGACGGTGTGGGACTTGCCGGGCGAGGATCACCCCCGGTTCCAGGGACCGCCGATCACGCTCGACGACCTGCTCGACTTTCACCTGCTGCTGCAAGAGCCGAACTGGTTCAACCACTTCCTCGAAGTCAGCGCGTAGCCTGCGCATCCGGCGCAGTAGACTGGCGCCGACATGCACACCTTCGCCCTTGCAACCGCCGGCATCGCGTTCCTCGCGGCCCTGCTTGTTTTCGGCGCCCTTGTCGTGGCGACCTATGCGCTCGGACTGGCGCGCGCCGCGAGAGATCTCGCCTCCCACGCCGCACGTACCGACGCCGACCTCCGCAGCGGTCTAGCGGTCGTTCGTCGCGAGATGGACCAAGCGGAGACGAAGATCGAGCGAATCGGGAGGGAACGTCGCGGCCGGCACCGCCGGCCTCCAACTCCTACCCAAGGTGTAACATCTGAACTGCTGGCGACACAGGGTCCCGCGAACGGAAGGAAGATCGGATGAGAAGCATCTTGGCCCTCGATGTTGGCCCGCAGGAGATCATTGTCGTTCTCCTCCTTGCTCTTCTGCTGTTCGGCGCGAAGCGCTTGCCGGAGATCGGGAAGGGCCTGGGCAAGGGCATTAGGGAGTTCCGGGATGCCACCAAGGGACTCGCGGATGATGTCAAGAGCGGGCTGGAAGGCGATGGGAAGTCGGCCCCTGATGCGAAGACGTCGCAAACCACTCCACCGCCGGCAAGGCAGGACGACGGCAACAACTCGCCCGGTTCGTAGGCCGACCGGACCCCACTCGACTTGAGGCTGCGGCTGCGCAGAAAGGCTCGGGACGGTCGGATGACCGTCATCGAGCATCTTGACGAACTTCGCTATCGACTGGTCATTAGCATCGTCGCGTTCGTCGTCGGATCCATCATCGCGTACGTGGTCTACAAGCCGGTGCTTCAGTTTCTCAAGGCCCCTCTCGATGAGGCTGTGCGCAACGGAGCGGTCGGGTCCGAAGTTCGCGGCGAACTCGATCTGTACGTGACCGGTATCGCCACCGGTTTCATCATCCGCATCAAGGCAAGCGCGTTTGCCGGCTTGATCTTTGCGTTGCCGGTCATCCTTTATCAGTTCTGGCGTTTCATCACGCCGGGCCTGGAGCCCCGTGAGCGCAAGTTCGCCGTTCCCTTTGTCCTGTCCGCGCTGGCGTTGTTCGCGCTTGGCGCCTACGTCGCGTTCCTCATCCTGCCGCTGGGCATCAAGTTCTTGCTCGGGTTTGTTTCTCCGGCGCAACCGTTGATTCACCTGACGGAGTACCTGTCGTTCGTGTTTCTGATGATCCTTGCATTCGGCGCGACTTTCGAGTTCCCGCTCGTGTTGGTCTTTCTCGCGATGGCGGACATCTTGACGTCGCGCCAGTTGCGAAAGGCCCGGCGCGCGGCGTTCTTCATTGCCTTCGTCGTCGCGGCCGTGGCGACTCCCTCGGGGGATCCGCTGAGCCAGACGGTGATGGCGGTTCCGCTGTACGTGTTGTACGAGGCCTCGATACTAGTGATCCGTTTCGGCCTGAAGAAGTAACCGATGGACCTTCTCTCCGCATTTGAGCGCACGTGTCCATTTCCTCTGGACGACTTCCAGCGTGCTGCCGGTGACGCCCTGGCCGGTGACCGCAGCGTCCTGGTGTGCGCTCCGACGGGGGCCGGGAAGACCGTGGTCGGGGAGTTCGGTATCTGGCTCGCGCTGCGGCGGAAAGAGAAGGCTTTCTACACGACACCTCTGAAGGCTCTGTCCAACCAGAAGTTCGGGGACTTCATCGCGCGCCACGGAGGGCCGAGCGTCGGACTGCTTACAGGCGACAACTCGATCAACGGCGAGGCGCCGGTTGTCGTGATGACGGCCGAGGTGCTGCGCAACATGATCTACGAGGATTCACCGACGCTGCGTGGACTTGGCGTCGTCGTGCTGGATGAAGTGCACTACCTGAGGGACCAGTACCGCGGCGCCACATGGGAGGAGATACTGATCCACCTCCCACGTGAGGTTCGAATCGTGGCTTTGTCGGCCACGGTTTCCAACGCATCCGAATTCGGAGCATGGTTGCGAACAGTGCGTGGCCCGACCGATATCGTCGTGGAAGAGCGGCGTCCCGTTCCGATCGAGCATGTGTACATGGCAGGCACGCGGATGTACCCGATGTTTCTTCGCGAGGGCAACCGCTTGGTTTCAAACCCGGCCCTGCGTCGCCTCCGGGAGCCGGAGCGGCACGGAGGCGGTGCGCGCCGCGGTGGAAGTGCTCCTGCGCGCGGGCGGGTGCGCATTCCGGATCGAGTTGAGGTCGTCGAGCGCCTTCGCGAGGAGGGAATGCTGCCGGCGATCACGTTCGTCTTCTCGCGGGCCGGATGCGAGCAAGCTGTGGACATGTGCCGCGCTGCCGGCCTGACGCTTACCGACGCGGACGAGCGTGAACGTATTCGCGAGTACATCCAGATGCGCACGGCGCTCCTTCCCGAGCAGGACCATGGTGTGCTTCGTTTCGAAGAATGGGCTGACGGATTGGAGCGCGGAATCGCGGCCCACCACGCCGGGTTGATCCCACTGTTCAAGGAAACAGTCGAGGAGTTGTTCGAGCGCGCGCTGGTCAAGGTGGTCTTCGCAACCGAGACGTTGTCGCTCGGCATCAACATGCCGGCGAAGACCGTGGTCATCGAGCGGCTGATGAAGTTCACGGGGGAACGACACGAGTTGTTGACCCCCGCCGACTACACGCAACTCACCGGCAGGGCAGGACGGCGCGGTATGGACCCCGTGGGTTACGGGGTGACATTGGTTCAGCGCGACGTCCACCTGGACAAGATCACCGCGCTGGCCCAAGCGGCGGCGTATCCACTCGTGTCGTCTTTCAGGCCGTCCTACAACATGGCTGTGAACTTGCTGCGCTACAACACGGTCGCGCAGGCGACGCGCCTGCTCAACCTTTCGTTTGGGCAGTTCCTGGCGGACCAAAGCGTCTCGCAGCACGTGGGTCGCATCGGGCGAAACGAGCGATTTCTCGAAGGGTATCGGACGCACGTCACGTGTGATGCGGGGGACTTCGCTGAGTACTGGGCGCTTGCGCGATCGATCCGAGCAGCCGATCGAGCCTCGCAGGACGAGTTCCGGCGCGACCGGACCAGGATCGTGCGCGCGGCCTTTGAGTCTCTGCGCCCCGGTGCCGTCGTGCGTGTTCGACGCGGGCCCCGTTCGGGGGTCGCCGCCGTTCTGGAAGTGCGCAGAGGCAAGGGCGGGGAGCCGCATCCGGTTGCGATGACCGCCGACGGCAAGATCGTTCGCCTTGCCATTCGCGACTTCCGCGAAGCCCCCGATGTCGTCAGCACGATGCGCCTGCCGCAAGGAGATCCTCGTTCCGGCCCGTTTCGCGATGCCGTCACGCGTCGCCTTTCGTCGTTGAGGCAGGAGCAGCACAACGGCGGAGCGTCGGCACCCGCGCGCGCGCGCAGTCAAGCCGAGGATCTTCGGGCTCACCCGGTGTGGTCCTGCCCCGATCGCGACGAGCACGAGAGATGGATGCAGCGCATCGAAGAGTTGGAGCGCGAGACCGCGATCTTGCGAAAGAAGGTGCGCGCCCGCACGGAGACTCTCGCCCGCACGTTCGAACGGGTGATCGCAGTGTTGGATCGATTCGGGTATCTCCACGAGGGCTCCTCGACAACATCCGGACACCGGCTGTCGCGGATCTACAACGAGAGCGACTTGCTGGTCTGCGAGGCGCTGGACGCGGGAGTGTTCGACGGGCTGCAACCAGCCGAGCTTGCCGCCGTCGCCTCCACGCTGGTGTACGAGACTCGAATCGGCGTGCCTCGCCCCACGTACCCCAGCGACGCCGTTCGCCGGTCGGTGCGCGCGCTTGGTCGACTCTATAGACGCGTTCATGACGCGGAAGAAACCGAGCACTTGGAGATCGTCCGCGAGCCCGATCCGGGTTTCATCGAGCAGATCCACGCGTGGGCTACCGGTTCGTTGCTGGAGGACGTGCTGGACCTCGGTGAAATGACCGCCGGCGACTTCGTGCGATCGGCGAAACAGGTCGTAGATCTGTTGCGGCAGCTGGCTGAAATCGAGGCGCCGGGGGAGTTTCGGACCGCATGCAAGGCGGCCGCGACTTCCGTCTACCGCGGTGTCGTCGCCTACAGCGGGGCCTTGTAGTCGGTCGGGTAATATCGGGCATATGACCACGTCTCCGTTTGGACGAATGCTCGTCGTCGTCAACACGCGCGCCGGCCGCGGCGCAATGCGCCACGCGTGGCCCAAGGTCCGCGAGGTGCTCGAAGCGGCGGGGCTCGAATACGAGGTTGCGCCGACCGAGCGTCCCGGACACGCAACCGAACTCGCGCGCGCCGGAATCGAAAGCGGCATTCGCTACGTCGTTGCCGTGGGCGGAGACGGGACCGTTCACGAGGTCGTGAACGGAATGATGGGGGAGAACGGACCCCTCGACCCCGAAGCGGTACTGGGCGTCGTGCCCTCGGGAAGTGGATCGGACTTCGGCCGGACGTACGGCATGGCGCAAGATCCGGCGATTGCCGCGCAACACCTTGCCGGCGACACGTTGTGGGGTCGGATCGACGTCGCGCGCATCGCGTACACCGCCTTCGACGGCACCGCGGGACAGCGGTGGTTCGCCAACATCGCCGAGGTGGGCATCGGGGGCGACGTCGTCGTCGAGGCGGTGCAGATGCCCAAGTGGCTGGGAGGTCTGACTTACCGGCTGGCGGCAGTGAAAGCGATCACTCGCTTCCGCCCGCAAAGGGCGTCGATCCGCATGAACGCGCGCGCGGCGACGTCGCGCGCGGCGACGGAGCCGCTCGCCGACGTCGTGCACGAATCACCGGTATCCCTCGTCGTCATCGCGAACGGACAGTTCTTCGGCGGCAACCTTCGGGTGGTGCCGCGCGCGATTCCCAGCGACGGAATGCTGGACGTTCTGATCGCATCAGGAACCAAGTGGGACGGAATCCGGATGCTTCAGCGCATGCCGTCGGGCACGCACATCCCGAGTCCGAACGTCTTGGAGTACCTAGCGAACAGCCTGTCTATGGATGCCCCCCGGCCGATGACGGTGGAGGCCGACGGCGAGCCGCTTGGAACCACGCCCGTAACGGTGGATCTTGTTCCGGCGGCCCTGCGTCTGAAGATCTAGGGCCGCTCGCGGCTAGATACCCACCATCCAGCGCCGGACTCGCCCGCGGTGCAGCCACAGAGCGCCTAAAGCCGCGACGATGAGCAGTACCGTCGATCTCGTCGGAAAGGCCGGAGATTCCTCTCCCGGGCTGATCGCCAACCCGCGCGTGGTCCCCTGCGATGTCGTGCGGCCCGGGACGTACGGCGATGGATACGCCGGAGGCGGCTGGTATGGCTGCGCAGCGGACGCGCCGGGGAATCCCGGCCAAGACGAGGGGAAGCCGGTCGGGAAGGCAAACGGGGTCAACGTCGGCTGCGGCGCCGGATCCGGAGACGGTGCGCGCGTCGGCGACGGTGAGGGAGTCGGTGTCGCCGAATGCGTGGGCGTCGGAGAAGGGCTGGGCGACGGGCTTGGGGAGGGGCAAAGCCGGCCACCCAGCGGAGTGCCGTCAAAGGTGCAGTCCGCGCGCGCAATCGATGGGAACGCCCCGATCAGGACGCACGCCAAAACCGCAGCCCCCGCAAGGGCGGCCGTGCGAGCGAGGCGGTATCTCATCATCAGTTCAACGATGCCATTCGCCTTCGGGGTGCACAGTTCCTTCTCTCATGCCCGCAGAGGCCGACGGTTCGCGGCCTCTGCCCGATATGCTCCACATCATCGCGCATCGATCGGCGCGACGCCCGGCGGCCGGCCGCCGGAGGAACGAGGAGGCTTAGTGAGCGAACCAGTGGGATTGACCGAGGAGCGGCGCGCGCTGCTGGACGTAGTACGCCGGATTTGCGCGCGCGAGATCGCCCCGCACGCCGGCGAGTGGGAAAGGACTGCGACGTTTCCACGCGCCGCCTTCAAGGCGCTCGGTGCGGCCGGGCTTCTGGGGCTTCCCTACCCGGAGGAGTACGGCGGCGGCGCGCAGCCGTACGAAGTGAACTTGATGGTGATCGAGGAACTCTCCTCGGCGCTGCTGTCCGTCGGTGTTGGCGCAAGCGTCCAGACGCTGACGATCTTCCCCACGGCGGTCTTCGGCACCGATGAGCAGCGCGCCGCGTGGATGCCGCCGGCGTGCGCCGGGGAGTGGCTCGGTTCTTATTGCCTATCCGAGCCGGAGAGCGGCTCCGACGCAGCGGCACTCACGACGCGCGCGCGCCGCGACGGCGATACCTACGTCGTATCCGGAACGAAGGCTTGGGTCACTCACGGCGGGGAGAGCGATTACTACGTTGTCTTCGTGCGCACGGGCGACGCCGGCCCCGGCGGAATCTCGGCGCTGTTCGTTCCCGCCGACACTCCGGGAGTCTCCCGGGCAAAGCTCGAACGCAAGATGGGACTGCGCTCGTCGCCGACCGGACAGATGCTGTTCGATGATGCCCGGGTTCCGGTCGCGAACCTCATCGGTGTGGAGAACGAGGGCTTTCGCATTGCGATGGCGGCGCTCGACGGCGGGCGACTCGGCATCGCGGCCGCATCGAACGGATTGTCGCGCGCGGCGCTGGCGGCTGCCGTGGCCTTTGCTAAGGAACGGCGACAGTTCGGACGCCCTGTGATCGAGTTCGAGGGGATCTCGTTCATGCTCGCGGACATGGCGACGGCACTGGAAGCCTCACGCAGCTTGACGTTCGAAGCTGCACGACGTCGCGACGCGGGCATGTCTTTCGCGAAGCAGGCGGCGATGGCGAAGCTCTTCGCGAGCGATACCGCAATGCGAATTACGACGGACGCCGTGCAGGTGCACGGCGGGTACGGTTACGTGGAGGAATTCCCGGCCGAGCGCTTCATGCGCGAAGCGAAGGTGCTCCAGATCGTCGAGGGGACGAACCAGATCCAGCGGCTGGTCATCGGGCGCGCGCTGGCGCGCTAAGCCCGGGACGCGTCACTGGTCCTGCTGGGTAATCACGCGACTTCCCTGAGGCGACTTCTCGATGATGATGCGACTGGGGAGCCGCTCGGCTAGGTCGCTGATGTGCGTGATAACGCCTACGGTGCGGCCGGTCCCGCCGATCTGCTCAATGGCTTGGACCACTTGCTCGAGGGATTCGGAGTCGAGCGTCCCGAAGCCTTCGTCAAGGAACAGGCTGTCCAGGCGTGCGGTTTGCAACATGCTCAGTGCTTGCACATGTTCGCTTAATGCCAGCGCGAGAGCCAGTGACGCGAGGAACGTCTCGCCACCCGAAAGCGTCTTCACGCTGCGGCGGTCCTCTCCGTTCCACACGTCCACGACGTGGAACTCGTCGTCTTCGCTTACCAGGCGATAGCGTCCATCCGAGAGGGCGGCCAAGTGCGCCGTCCCGGCGCCGCACAGCACTTGCAGCGCTTCGTTTTGCAGGAAGGCGATCAAGCGGTCGGCGCGCAATTCGGTCGCGAGCGCTTGGAACGCCTGCGCGCGCGCGCCGAGGCGTTCGACATCCTGCGCCATCTCGTTGCGGGTCGCCAACCGCCGCCGCACCGAGTCGGCATGGGCTTGTGCCGTCGCAGCGTCGCCGGCCGCCTTGCGAACTTCGGCGGCGAGCGCGCGCGCTATGCCTTCAACCGAACCGGTCGCCTGCACCAGACCCGCCGCGGCGGCCTCAGCTTCAGCGCACAAAGCGGCGCGACTTCGTTCTGCCTGCGCGGCGACATCGCCCAGCCCTTCGCGAACAATGCGCGCTCGGGCGACCACGTCGCGTGCCCAGATTGCAAGATCCGCAGCGCCCATGGGCGCGGGTTCCGGGTCTGCGACCGCGGCGCCGAGTTCGCCCGCGCGCGCCAGTACCGCCCCGGGATCGCGCGCGAGCATGGCCGCGCGCTCCGCGAGGACCTCGGCCTCAATGGCTGCGTGGCGCCGATCCGCGTCCGTCAGCCGCCCGGCGGCGGTTGCCAGCGTCTCTTTGGCCTGGGTTTCCAAGGCTGAAGCCGCGTCCAGGATTTCGATGCGTTCTTCAACCGCACCGACGGGATCTTCGGGCAGGGGCTCACCGAGGATCGGCGCGAGCGCGCTGGATGCCGTGGCATTGACGTCCGCCAGGGACATCATCTCCCGGTCGATTTGAGCGATCTCGGCGTCTAGATCGGCGCGATTGCGCTCGGCGTCGCGCAGCGCGCGCTCGGCGGCGACGACCCCGCCCTCGGCCGACTTCAGCTTGGCAGCGGCACTCTTGTCGGCAGCCTGCGCGCCTGCAAGCGTAAGTGCCGCCTCGGGGGAGGGGAGGTGCTCGAGCGTTCCGCCGCAGACCGGACACGCGTCGCCCGGATGCAGGCCGTCGCACAGGGCCGCAGCAAGATCGGCTCGTCGCGCCGCATCCAAGACCGCGTGCGCCTCTTCGATCGCGGTTTCCGCAACCGCGCGCGCGTCTGTTGCGCGAGCGACTTCCTGTGCGGCTGCTGCCACGGCGCGATCAAGTGCGGGAATGCGATCGACGGCTGTGGCGCGCGCTCGTTGCGCCCCCTGCATTCGCGCGCGCGATGCCGATAGCGTCTCAGCCGCACCGCGCGCGGCGGCCAGCGCGCGCATTCCGCCCGACTCCTCTTCCGCGCGCGCGCGAGCGGCCGACGCGGCTTCGGCGGCCTCGCCCGCGGCCTGGTGGGCGCGCGCCAGTCTGCCGAGCACGGGCGCTGCCTCGTCCAAACGACTTGAGGCTCTCGAGATCACCACTGCCGAGGTGTCCAACTGTTCGGCCACACGATCCAGCTCGCCCACGCAAACACGCACCTTCTCGTGCGCGCGGCGCTCGTGCTCCCATCGATCCGCAATGTCGGCAACCCGCTCGGACGCCTTCTCGATCGACTCCTCGCGCGCACGCGCTGCGTCGGCACGCTCGCATGCCGCAGTCAAGGCCTCGTCATCGACGCCCTCGTACTCGCGCTCGATCAGCGACGAATGTGCGGTCGCCTGCTGGTCGGCGTCACGCGCAATCGTGCCGGCGCGCTGTGCCATGTCCCGGAACAGCCGCAGTCCGAGCAACTCTGTGAGGATCTCGCGGCGCTTGGATGCTTCACCGACCAAGAACTCGGCGAACTTGCCTTGCGGGAGCAAGACCGAGCGGGTGAAGCCGTCGTAGTCGAGCCCGACGAGATCCTGGATGCGCGCGTTTACCAGGCCGACGCGATCGGCGCCGTCTCCGGCCTGGACCCACTCGCCGTCGCGCAGTTGTTCCAGGAGCACCTTGGTGCTCCCTCCGGAAGCCGGCGTTGCCCGCGTGATGCGATAGCGATCGTCCCCGACGCTGAAGACGAAGCCGACCGACATCTTCGCGCGACCCTGGCTCACCAGTTGTCCGACCTCGCGGCCGACGCGCTCGACTCGTCCGTACAAGGCGTAGGTGATCGCATCCAGGATCGAGGACTTGCCCGATCCGGTTGGGCCCGAGATGGCGAAGAGGTCGAGACCCTCGAAGTTGAGTTCTTGCCGTTCGCGGAACGAGGTGAACCCGGCGAGATCCAGGAGCACTGGTCTCACAGCGACTCACCCGCCATCTCGGCCAGGATCTCGTCGAAAGCCTCGGCGACCGCAGGATGCGGATCGCTTCCGTGCGCTTGGCGGTAGTAGGCGTTGAACTGCTCGTGAGGATTGAGCGTCGACAGGCCGGCGTGTGCGGCCTCGCCCTCGACGCGCTCGTACGCCAGGCGCACATCGACGGCCCCGGGAATCACCTCTCGAACACGTTCGGCCATCCCGGGAACCGGGCCGTCGGTCGCCACGAACGCGCGCACGTAGGCGCCGGCTACCTCCGGCGCGCGCGCCGCGACCTCGTCAAACGTGCCACGAATGTCGATCAGACGGCGTCCGGCCGACAGCTCGACCTCGCGCACCTGGGCCGGAGTTCCCGGCTTCGCGTCCACGATGGTGACGGACTTGGCCTGTCCTACATCGCCGAAGTCGAGTTGAAGGATCGAGCCCGGATAGCGCGCGTGCGCAGGCGCCCCCGGCACATCCTGTGCGCGGTGAACGTGACCGAGCGCAAGGTAGTTCACCGTGCCGGGCAGACGGGCCGGCGCGATCGCGTAGTTGAGTCCTATGGTCACTTCGCGCTCGCCGCCGCCCATGCGGGTGCCCGCCGCAAACACGTGTGCCAGCACGATGCGCACCCGATCCGGACTCATCGCCGCCGCGTAAGCGCCGAGCAAGTGCCCCATCCCGTCCGCGTACGATTGGTGCCACTCGCCGGCCGAGCCAAACAAGGCCGCGGGTTCCGCGTAGCGGCGCTCGGGAACGAAGGGCACGCACGCGATCTCGGCTTCGGTTCCGTCCCGCCCCTGAATGCGCACGATCCCGCCCGCATCCGGCCTGAGTGGCTTGTGCACGACGGTGATGCCCATCGGGTGCAGCAGTTGCGCGAGCGCACCCAAGCGGTCGGCGGAGTCGTGGTTGCCCGGGATCGCGACAACCGGAACGCCCGCCTCGTGCATGCGGACGAAGAACTCAAAAACGAGATGATCAGCGCCGGGGACCGGAAGACGCTGGTCGTAGATATCTCCGGCCAGCAATACGGCATCGACCCGCTCGTCGCGCGCGATTCCGGCGATTTCGGCGAGGGCGTCGGCGAACTCCTCCAGCCGTGAGCGCCCGCGAATCGCTTTGCCGACGTGCCAGTCGGCGGTGTGCAGGAATCGCACCGCTAGTCCTCGTCGAAGCGCGCGAAGGGGTCCCCGTCGGGCGCCATCGCTTCGTCGGCGCGCGTTGCCCAGCTGGGGAAGGGAAAGCGCAGTTGAATGGGAATGGGGATCTGTGGCTGCTGCAAGATCATAGAACCGGGCTTGAGGATCCCGGCGCGCGCGCGCGTGACGGCGGGCAGAAACCCGTATTCGCCGCGCTGAGCCTCAGCCGTGTCCAGTCGCCCGACGACGCGAAACGCCGAGTTGGAGACGACCCGGCGCTCGACTTCGCTTGCGGTCTGCTGCGCGCCTACGAGAACGATTCCAAGCGAACGGCCTCGCTCCGCGACGTCGAGCAGGACCTCCTTGATTGGGCTCCATCCGTCGCGCGGGGCGTAACGATTCAACTCGTCCAGAACGAGGAAGGTCAGCGGCAGGCGCGTGCCCATCCGCTCCTTGTGTTCGAACAACCGGCGCACGACGACGCCGGTGACAAAGCGTTTCGCCCGGTCGTGGAGGTTGTGGATGTCGACGACGGTGACTTGACTGGAATCCCAGTCGATCGTGTGCCCAGCCGCATCGGCCGCCTCGCGACCGCGGATGAGATGCCCGATACGACGCCGACCGGCGTCGAGACGCCTCTGAAACGCTGCGATCGTTCCGTCGGCGATACGTCCGCGCCAGTGCGAACTCTCATCGTCAAGGGTGTCCTGGATCAAGGCACACAGACGATCGAAGGTGTCGATCGGCTCTCCCGAGAAGCGCAAGATCGCGGAGTTGGCGGGGTCGTCTTCGCACTCGAGATCCAGGTGGTGCTCGACGCGCGCCACTAGGTCGGCGATCTGCGATCGATCGTCCTCGGCCTCGGCAAACATGAAGCGCAGGAAACGCTCACGGACGAACTCCCGCACCGTCCAGAAATACGCTCGGATCCCGTCAGCGCGGCCCTCGACGTGAGGCATGATCTCGTCGCCGGCACCCACGCGCGGCGGAGCCCACAACCCCACGCTCTCGAACGGCCCGACCGGCAAGCCGAGGCGCTCGTATTCGGCATGGGCTTCTTGCGGAAGTCGGGCATTCGGGCGGTCGAGCCAGAGCAGATCTTCGCCCTTGACGTTGAACACGATCGCCTTCGTGTTCGCCGCGTGACCCCCGAGCACGTTGGAATGAAAGAGCCCGTACAACAAGAACAGTGCGTACGTCGTCTTGGTTGCGATCCCGGAGATCCCTGAGATGTTCACGTGAGCGCCGCGGGTTCCGTCGAGGAAGTCGAGGTCCATGTACACAGGCTCACCGTCCCGCGACAGACCCGCCGGCAGTCGGCGCTCCATCTTGTCGAACGAGAGCACCTCGTCGCGGTCCTTTCCGCGCGCGCGCGATGCCTGCAATCCCGGCATCGGAGGGATGAAGACCTCCGGCTCGAACCGGGTCGCGATCACGTTGGCGGCGACCGCGATTTCGGCCGGAAGCACGCCCTCGTTGATTGCGAAGACGTCCGAATCAAACGCGACGCCCTCGTGGCGCGCGCGCACTTCCTGGACGATGCCCGATATCCGCAGCGGACCGCGCCCGGGGACTTCGGTGTCCACGATCACCGGGTCGTCGAGCTGCAGATAGGAGCCCGGAGAAACGGCGACCCAGAACGACAGGGGAGTGGCATCCTCTCGCCCGAGCACGTAGCCGACAGGCTCGCTCAGTTGGTGTTCGTCCATTCCCGATCTCCTCGAACCAGGCGCGTCGTGAGTGCGCGGCGGATCTTCAACTCGTTTCCCATACGCCGGCGCAGCCGGTCTTCCAATGCTCCGATCGGGGCGAGATTCTGTGGCGCGCGCGGGTCCGACGGCCGCCCGGCGAAGCGAGGGAGCAGTCCCGCGACGCGATCGGCCACCGCCGCCGCCGCAGAAGCTCCGGCACTCGCTTCGACCTCGCACCGAACGATGCCGGCATGCGAGTGCCAGTGTGACCGTCTTGGTACGGGGCGCGCGTACCAGGAGTAGCGCTGCAATCCGGATCCCGCGCCTCCGATCAGGAACAACGGCGTGCGCTCCCCAGGGCCCAGTCGTCCGATGAGGGGATCGCTCTCCGGCGAGAGGTAGACGCGCTCGATTCGCTTGACGACGCCCACGATCGGCACGCCTGCAGGATCGGCAAACATCAGGGGCCCATCGGCAAGAATGAGCCTGTCGGGGTGCCCCGCCAACCGGCGCGCGAGGGCAGCCTCAGCGTCCCGCATAACCTGGCGAAGCCTGGCCCACGGGGACGCGGGGTCGGAGCCCGGGACACTCACCCCGACGAAGTCCAGGCGGGCGCGGCCGATCTCCACATTCGCCCCCTCCGACTTCATCCCACCGCCCAGAACCAGGACGCGCCCGACCACATGCTCTCCGAACGAAGCCGTGTCGTCGCAGTGGACGCAACCCACGGCGAAGGATCCGAAGAGCCCGGGCGCGCGCCGAATGCCCTCCTCGGCGATCAGGCGCAGGTCCACCCGCAGTACGCCGTCGATGAAAGTCACCGAATGCCCTTCAGGTGCCGTGCCATTGATAGGTCGAGACCAATCGGCGGTCTCGACCTTCTCGTCAACGACCGCGGCGGAGGCCTCGTCGACGTCGGCCTCAAAGCCCATGCCGTACCCGGGATCCCACGGGTCGGCTCTAAGTTCCGGCATGGCGCGCACGATAACACCCGAATGTGACACCGACCCGTTGCAGCCGAGTGCGGGGTGGTGTATACAGCGGGCTGCAAACCGGAGGTGGCGAATAGCGTGGCAGACGAAGACGAAGATCTAGCAGTTGAAACGAGCTTTGAGGAGCTCGCCAAGCGCGCCGAGGGCGCGGAAGAAGAAGACGAGGACGAAGTCCTCCTTGATCTCGGGCGCGGCGACGAAACGTCCGAGAGTTTGGTTGAGAAAGTGATTCCCCCTCAACCGAACGAGTTCACGTGTCGCTCCTGCTACCTACTGAAACACCAGAGCCAGCTCGTAGACAAGAAGAAGATGCTCTGCCGGGACTGCGCCTGATTCACCCCTTGCCGTGAGCGCTAAGCCCCGATCCCTCGCAGTTCGGGTCCTAGGCGCTTCGGTTTCGGGTGTTCTGCTGAGTCTTGCTTTCCCGCCCGCCGACTACGCGTGGGTGGCGTTTGTAGCGTTAGTCCCGTTCGTCCTTGCGTTGCGTGGCGCGTCGGGGCGAACGGGCGCGCTGACAGGTCTTGCTTTCGGCGTCACGTTCTTCGGCATCCTCGTCTACTGGATCTCGTACTTCGGGTATGCGGCATGGATTGCCCTGGTCCTGCTCCAAGCCGTAGCAACGGTGCTGTTCGGTGGGCTGGCGGCTCGCCTGGGCGCGCGCTACGGGGCGGCCGGGCGCCTGATTGCTTGGCCGGTTCTGTGGTCCGGGCTCGAGCTGGCGCGTTCGCGGGTTCCCCTCGGCGGCTTCGCTTGGGGCGACATTGGGTACACCCAACACGGCGGGGGAGCAGTGTTGCATCTTGCCCGCCTCGGGGGCGTCTATCTCCTCGGACTCGCGATCGTGGTGGTGAATGTACTGGCCGCCGAGATGATCGGGACCGCTTCGACGCGTCGGCGTTTCACGCTGGCCGTTGCAGCGATCATCATCGTGATAGCGCCGGCAGCGCTTCCGCTGGGCGCCGGCGGCGCCCGGACGGGGTCATTGGACGTGGTGGCAATCCAGGGAAACGTGCCGCGAGACCGATTCACGGGGCTCGGTCGTCAAGGCAGGATCGGTCCGGAGGACTTCACAATCGTGGAGAACCATCTTCGGGAGACCCGCGCCCTGCTTTCGGCGCCGCGACCGGACCTGGTGCTCTGGCCGGAGAACTCCTTCGATCGCGACCCGCGGGAATGGCCGCAGCTCTTTGATCCGGTACTCGACCTGGCCGCAGGCATCGGAGCACCATTCCTGATCGGTGCGATCCTGGATGAGGGGGAGCACTGGACGAACTCGAATCTACTGCTTGAGCCCTCGGGGGAGATCACTCAGCGCTACGACAAGATCCATATGGTCCCGTTCGGCGAATACGTGCCTTGGACGTGGGCGCGCCGACTGGTGCCCGCTTTGGACCGCGAACTGCCGCTGGACGGGACTCCCGGCAAGAGCCCCTTTGTGTTTCAAGTCGGGGACGCTCGCCTGGGCTCACTCATCTGCTTCGAGTCCACATATCCGTCGTTGGCGCGCGCCCTCGTCCGCAACGGGGCCCGAGTCCTGGTGGTCACCACCAACAATGCATCCTTCGGGACCAGTCCCGCGGCACGCCAGCACCTCTCGATGAGCCGGATGCGCGCGGTCGAGCATGGGGTGCCGCTTGTTCAGGCGGCAATCTCGGGGATTTCGGCAATCGTGGAACCCGACGGCACAATCGTTAAGTCCGCCGGTCTGTTTACCGCGGCCTCGTTGCGTTCGGCTCTGCCGCTGTCCGACGGTCGGACCCCATACACGCGGTATGGTGCATGGATCGAGTTTTCGCTGGCCGCTCTGGCATTCGTCGTCGCGCTCGGTGCCATGCGGAAGGAAGGCGCGACGTGAAGACGTGCGTGGTGGTGCCGACCTACAACGAGGCCGCCGGTATCGGCGAAGTTGTGACGTTGGCTCGGGCATCTGCGCCGACCGCTGACCTGCTGATAGTTGACGATAACTCGCCCGACGGCACGGGGCGCATCGCCGATGCGCTCGCCGGGCAAGACGCGGCCATCCACGTCCTTCACCGTTCACGAAAGGGTGGCTTAGGGCCCGCATATATCGCCGGATTCCGCTGGGCGCTCGCGCGCGACTACGCAGCTATCGTCGAGATGGACGCCGACCTCTCGCACGACCCAGCGGACTTGCCTCGCCTTATCACTGCCACGGCCGAAGCCGATTTGGTCCTCGGATCGCGCTACGTTCCCGGGGGAGACACTCGCAACTGGAGCCCTAACCGAGTCCGGCTCTCGCGCGCCGGCAACGCATATGCGCGCGCGCTGCTGCGCCTGCCCGTCGCCGATGCGACCAGTGGGTTCCGCTGCTTCCGTCGCGAGGTGCTCGAGGCGGTGCCGCTGGACGAAATCCGCTCACACGGGTACGCCTTTCAGATCGAGATGGCCTGGCGTACGTGGCTTCTTGGGTTCCAGATTATGGAAGTTCCGATCGTATTCGTCGAACGACGCGTGGGCGCATCGAAGATGTCACGACGCATCGTTGGCGAGGCCGTCGGGTCGGTCGCACGTTGGGGCGTGAAGTGTCGCCGACCGCCATCGGCGCCACACCCGCGCAGCGTCGTTTCGTCAAAGGCCTGAGCCTGCGGCTCGGCAGACCCTAGCGCAGTTCGGGCTAACGCCCATAATAGACGTTACGTAAACTAGATTACTGTGAGCGCACGAGAGCACTACTCCGCGGGCGGATACCACCTGGCGTGAAGGTCCCGTGCTGCGCGCGCTTCGTCGGGGCGCGACACCGGAGCGCTGATCGGCGCGTCGTGCAAGAGTCCCGGATGCTCGTCGATCTCGCGGTCGACCGCGCGCATGGCCTCGACGAAGGCGTCCAGCGTCTCGATCGACTCCGTCTCGGTCGGTTCCAACATCATTGCTTCATCCACGATTAGCGGGAAGTACACCGTCGGCGGGTGGTAGCCGTAGTCGATCAGGCGCTTGGCGATGTCCATGGCGCGCGCGCCGCGAGCCTTCTGCCGGCGCGCGGTCAAGACAAACTCGTGCATCGGCTGTCCGGGGAACGCATGTTCGAATACGTCTCCCAAGCGAGCGGCGAGGTAGTTGGCGTTCAGAACGGCTCGCTCCGACACATGGCGCAGCCCCTCGGCCCCCAGGGCGCGCGCGTAGACCGCCGCCCGCAGCAGAATCCCGAAGTTCCCCCAAAACGAAACGAGTGAACCGATTGACCGCGAATCGCCTGCGTCCCAGCGGAACGTGCCCGTCGCAGGGTCGAGAACTGCGCGCGGAGACGGCAGGAACGGAACGACCCTCGGCGAGACGCCCACGGGTCCCGCACCTGGTCCTCCCCCGCCGTGCGGGGTCGCAAACGTCTTGTGCAAGTTCATATGCACGATGTCGAAGCCCATGTCTCCGGGACGGCAGTGCCCGATGATCGCGTTGAAGTTCGCTCCGTCGTAGTACAGCAACCCGCCGACGGAGTGGATCAGGCCGGCAATCCGCTCGATGTTCTCCTCGAAGAGTCCAAGGGTGTTGGGGTTGGTGATCATGAGCCCCGCTACGTCGGGCCCGATCAGCTTCTCCAGAGCGTCGATGTCGACGAGCCCGCGGGCGTCGGAGGGCACTTCGCTAACCTCGAAGCCGGCAAGGCGTACGCTCGCCGGGTTGGTGCCGTGGGCCGAGTCGGGAATGATCACCCGCGTGCGTCGCTCACCGTTGGCTTGGTGGTACGCCCGCATCATCAGCAAGCCGGCCAGCTCACCGTGCGCGCCGGCTGCAGGCTGAAACGTCACTGCCGCCATGCCCGTGATCTCGCACAGCGTGCGTTCGAGATCCACGAGTAGTTCAAGCGCGCCTTGGACTTGGCTCTCAGGCTGAAGCGGGTGCAGCGCCCGGAATCCAGCCAAAGCCGCAGCTTCTTCCGCCATTTTGGGGTTGTGCTTCATCGTGCACGAGCCGAGTGGGTAGAACCCAAGATCGATTCCGTAGTTGCGTTGCGACAGGCGCGTGTAGTGGCGAACAAGATCACCTTCAGCGACTTCCGGCAACACGGGGGCGACCCGGCGTCGCAGCCCTTCAGGGATTGCGTGCAGCGGAGCCGGCGGTACGTCCAGAGCCGGCATCGAGCTTGCCCGGCGCCCGGGACGGGACAGTTCGAATACGAGCTTCTCGGCGATAGCGCCCAGGGCTTCAGCCATCTCAGGCCACCTCCTTGCAGGCCCGGGCAACCGCCTCGGCGAGCCCGTCGATGTCGGCGCGCGAACGCTTCTCGGTTACGGCCACCAGCAGCGCATCGTCGAGGCCGCAGCCCGGCATCACTTGCGCCAGCGGAACGCCGGCGAGGAACCCATCCTCAGCCGCGCGCGCGCACACCGCCACGGGATCTACGGGAAGTCGCACGGCGAACTCCTTGAAAATCGGCCCGGAGAACACCGGCGTCGCGCCGGCAATCTCCACCAGGCGCGCGCGCGCATAGGAAGCGCGGGCCAGGCACTGCTCCCCCATCTCGCGAAGGCCCTGAGGTCCGAGCCAGGCCAGCGTCACGGCGACGGCGAGCGCGTTTAACGTCTGGTTGGTGCAGATGTTGCTCGTTGCCTTCTCGCGACGAATGTGTTGCTCGCGCGCTTGCAGTGTGAGCACGAAGGCGCGCCGTCCGAGACGATCGAGGGTCTCCCCCACGATCCGCCCCGGCATTCGCCGGACGTCGGCGCGGCGACACGCGATCACCCCAACGTAGGGACCGCCGAACGAGAGGTGGTTTCCAAGAGGCTGCCCCTCGGCAATCACGACATCCGCGCCCAGTTTCCCCGGCGCTTCCAGGATCCCGGCGGACGTCAGGTCGAAGTGCACGACGAACTTCGCTCCGGCCTGGTGTGCGATCTCGGCGAGCATCGCAACATCCTCCAGGCATCCGAAGAAGTTCGGCTGCTGAACGACGACTGCCGCCGCATCCTCTGCGGCCGCGCGCACGGCGTCCGGCGACGCGGTGCCGTCAAGACCCCATGCCACGTTTCGGATCTCAATCTCAAGCCCGGCGCCCTGAGTCGCAAGCACGCGCGCGTAAGCGGGATTCATCGCTCCCGCCACAACCACGGCGCGGCGACCGGTCGCTCCCTGCGCGAGGTTCACAGCCTCTGTGAGCGCCCCGGCGCCGTCGTAAAGACTGGCGTTGGAGACGTCCATCCCGGTCAACTCGCAAACCATGGTTTGGTACTCGAACAATGCCTGCAGTACGCCTTGCGACAGCTCAGGCTGATATGGCGTATACGAGGTTGCGAACTCCCCTCGCGACAGCAGCGGCCACACGATCGAGGGGATGTGGTGATCGTAGGCGCCTGCCCCCATGAAGCAGACCAGATCCTCAACTGAGCGATTCCGACCGGCCAGCGCCGAAAGGTCCCGCAGGACCTCCATTTCGCACTTCCCAGAGGAAATGTTCAGCGGCCGATCAAGGCGGATCGCCTCGGGAATGACGCGAAACAAGTCGTCGACGGACGAGATCCCGAGCACGCCGAGCATGGCGCCGAGGTCGTCGTCGGTATGCGGAGCGAATTCCAACAGGTCCCTCCCTCGCGGGCGCGCCGAGGAAAGCCGGCGCGGGACGCCATCCTACTTCTTGCGGTTCAGCCCGTACTTCTCGAGCAGCGCGACGTAATCGCGTTGGTAGAAGATCTTGACGCTGACTTCCGGGTATAGCTCCCGCAAGCGACGGACTTTTCTGTTCTTCTTGGTGACCAGGCGTTGCGCCATGGTCGTCACTTCAATGTAGACGTCGAACTGCGGGAGGTAGAAGTCCGGCGTGAAGCGTCGAGTGACGTTGCCCTCGTCGTCCCACTCGATATCGAACGAACGAGGCTCGTAATCCCAATCGATCTGGTAGAAGTCGAGCAGTCGCGCATATTGCCGTTCGCTCTGGTGAGCGAAGTCGGCGAGATCGCTCGGAAGGACGTCGTCGCCGGAGCGAGATGCCGCGGCGTCAGCCGCGGGACGCTCCCGGCGCGGTGTCGCCGGACTGCTCGCCTTCGGTGCCCTCGGGCGGCTTTCTGAACTCGGCAATCGACCCCTGAAGCTCCTCGTAGACCTTGCCGACCGCGATGGCAAACACAGCTTGTCCGCCGGCCAGCAGGTCGATGATCTCGTCCGGAGACGTGCGCGCATAGATCGTGCCGCCGTCGGAGATCAAAAAGACATCCTGTAACGGCCGCCTCAACTCGTCACGCACGTAATCCAGCGCCTTGCGGATCTGCTGGAGGCTCACGCCCGTCACCAGCAGTTTGTTGATGAGCTTGAGTCTGACGACGTCGGAGAAGCTGTACAGGCGCTGGCTCCCCGAGCCGGCGGCGTCCTGCAGGCTCGGAACCACGATTCCCTGTCGCGCCCAGTAGTCGAGCTGACGATAGGTAATCGCGGCTAATTTCGCGGCCTTCGGCCCTCGAAATCCGTGCTCGACACTCGAAGCTGCTTTGCTCATCGCGCCTCCGGCGACCGGTATCACAAACCGGTAATTACGAGAATGTCACGCTAGTCCCGGAACCGGGCCGATGTCAACGAGCGACAGCGATTTCGGCGATCTTGGTCGATCAGGGAGCGAAGTCCTCCGGAGTCACCGATTCAATGAACTCGCGGAACTTCGCGACCTCCTGCTCCTCATCGTCGTCCTTGATGAGGATTCCGGCCTCGTCGAGCACCTCAGGGGCTGCGAACAGCGGGATTGAACCCCGGACGGCCAGCGCGATCGCGTCCGACGGCCTGCTGGAGATCGAAAACGTTTCACCGTTACGCGTCATCTCGATGTTCGCGTAGAAAGTTGTGTCGCGGAGTTCGACGATGACGATTCGATCGACGACGACTCCGGTGGTCTCGATAATCGACTTCAGCAAGTCGTGCGTCATCGGGCGTTGGGTCACGATTCCCTGCAGGGCGAAAGCAATGGCCGTGGCCTCTACCGGTCCGATCCAGATCGGAAGGAATCTCTCTCCGGTGCGCTCGCGCAGCAACACGATCGGCTGGTTCGTCGGCAACTCGACACGAACCCCGACCAGCTGCATTTCGATGACGTTGGACTCGTCCATGCGCGCAGCCTAACACCAGGAATCAGAGCCGAACAACGCCGAGGGTGACGTCAGTTTCCCGACGCGGATCTTTCGTTGCGCGCGCGGCTTACCGCGTTCGAGTCCTCCAACGCCGCGACGTCGCGAACACCCAAGACCTCACGCAAATTTCGGTACCGGCCTCGGAAGTCCAGTCCGTACCCAATGACGAACTCGTCGGGGATGTCGAAACCCTTGTATCGGATCGGCACGTCGATGATGCGGCGCGCGCTCTTGTCCAGCAGGCCGCAAACCTCGAGGCTTGCAGGACCGCGCGCGCGCAGTGTCGCCAGCAGGTAGGTCAGCGTGAGCCCGGTGTCGATGATGTCCTCAACGAGGATGACGTCCTGCCCTGCGATTGCCTCGTCCAGATCCTTCAGGATGCGAACGACGCCCGATTTGGACTGCCCGTCGCCGTAGGCCGAAATCGACATGAAGTCGACGCGTGCGGGAAGTTCAATCGCCCGAATCAAGTCGGCGACGAACACCAGGGCCCCCTTGAGGACACCGATCAGGATCGGACTGCGCCCCGCGTAGTCATGGCTGATCTCTTCACCGATCTCGCGCACACGCCCTTGGATCTCGTCCGCGGTAAGCAGCAGGTGAACGGGGTCCGCCGACACTCAGGCTTCCTCATCCAGGGTCGGACGCAAACTCTGGCTCACGTACGCCTGATGCAACGATCGCGAGAGTTTCGTCAGCTCAACCAGGCGTCCGCGCGCCTGATCTCGAGCCTCAGGGCGACGGTTCCGCAGTGCCGGAACCACGAGTTGTTCGAACAGGTTCGCCTCCTGCTCGGCAAAGCGGCGAAGGGTTCGCAAATGCCGAGCCTCCAGGCCCAGTCGCAGGAAGTCCCGCGCGATGCGAGCAACCTCCAAATCGTCACCGTCGAAATAGGTCGCACCGTTCGCCTGGTGTTCGCAAAGCACGCCGAACTCTCGCAGCGACTGTACGTCCTTCACGTCGAGTCCGCTGGCGGTCGCCAGGTCGCTCTGAGTGAGGTGGACTGCGGGCGGCGGACGCAACAGATCCACAGCCTCGGCGGGCGGCGGGCGATTGGAGTCGTCGGGCACGTACGCCGACTCACGCCGCACTGAGGCCACGGCGGAGCCATCTTCAGGCGGCATCAGGCCGGCGTCGAGGGCGGCGAGCCTTTCGCGGATCACTTTGAGGGGAAGGAAGGAGTCGCGCTGCATCGTCAAGATGATGCGCAAGCGCTCGACATCCGCGGGCCCGAACTTGCGGTACCCCGACGGCGTTCGCTCGGGCCGAACCAGCCCCTCCCCCTCCAAGAATCGGATCTTCGAGACGCTGACGTCGGGGAAGTCGGACTTCAGGGCAGCCAAGACCTCCCCGATGCTGACGTGCGCGCGACTGGAAGACGTCATTAAGCTCCGAAGAAAACGAGTTTGAACTTGCCGATCTGCAATTCGTCCCCGCTCGCTAGCTGGGCGACGTCGACCCGCTCCCGATTGACGTAGGTTCCGTTCAGGCTCCCTGCGTCTTTAAGCGTGAAGGTGTCGCCTTCGCGGAGAAACTCGGCGTGTTGGCGGGAGACGGTGATGTCGTTGAGGAAGACGTCGCACTCCGGCGCGCGACCGGCTCTTGTCACGTCCTTGTCCAGGAGTACCGTGCTTCCCGCGGTCGGCCCCGTTCGGATGACGAGTAAAGCCTGACCGGGACCGAGTTCGTCGAGCGATGGAGGTGCCTCTTCCTGCACTGCGTCAAGGGAAATCGCGAGAGTCTGCTCTTCGGGTCGTTGCTGCGCCTCACCGCACGCACCGCAAAACCCGGCTTCATCTGGATTTCTGTGACCGCATCTCGTGCAGTACATATAGGACCCCCTGCGCCGGCAGTATGAGCTTATACCACAGGATGAGGGATCTGAACCAACCCCACGGATCGCTCTAGGCCCGTCTGCCTGCGGATTCGGCTATTCGGCGCTCTGAGCCTCCACGAAGGCTTGATAGTCAGACGCCGTCAGTAGATTCTCCAACTCGCTGGGGTCGGCCAGCTCGATCGTCACAATCCAGCCCCTGCCGTAGGGATCTTGGTTGACAAGTTCCGGCGCGTCCTCCAGGTCGGTGTTTCGCTCCGCGACGGTGCCGGTCACCGGCGAGAACAGATCCGAGACCGACTTGGTTGACTCGACCTCGCCGAACGGCTGACCGGCGCCCACCGACGTCCCCGGCCCCGGGATATCGACGTAGACGATGTCGCCGAGGGAATCCTGAGCGAAGTGGGTAATCCCCACCCGCACGGAGTCGCCGTCTCGACGCGCCCATTCGTGTTCTCTCGTGTATCTAAGATCTTCGGGGTACATCCTCACCTCCGGGCGCGTGGCTGCGCATATGTGAATGCTGGGGTAGTGCTGGTCGAAAGGATACTGACAGAACTCGATCGCAGGATGCGAACAGAGGCCCCGGCTCGCGCGGTCAGGGAGTCCTGGAATCCCCCCGGAATCCGCATCGCCTCCGCCAGGGTGGCGGAGGCTCCTACCGCACGCACAACGTAGGGCGGCGTGAGCGATCTGCTCCCGACGGTGATTTCGCCCGGATTCCCGGCGAAGGATGTCGCTGCCACAACTCGCACCATTCCCACCTCGATGGCTTCCGCACCTGCGTCGCGCAACTCCTGCACTGCATCCAACAGGACCTCCGGGCCGACCGTGCCCTGCGGATCCTCGACCGTCATCACGATTCCCGGCCCCTTGACTGCAGCGATTCCCAGCATCACGCGTAGGGCGTTCATGCGAGCCGTCGCCTCGTCGAGGAGCGCCCTGCGCTGCTCCGCCGAACCCGACACGTCCGCGAGACGAACACGCAGGTTCAGAATCTCCTCCTCAAGCAAATCGTTGCGAGTCGTTAGCTGGGCCAGGATCTGCCCGAGGTCGGATTCCCGCTCGATCTTGAGCCTCTCTGGAAGGTCCTGCTGCGCGCGAAGCTGTGTAGCCAGTAAGAAGCCAAGGATAGCCACGGTGATGGCGATGACAACGTGCCCGCGCGATGCAGTCGCCCCGCCGGCGGACGGTTGCCCCGGCTGGCGACCCGACCCAAGCTTGCTCATGCGTGGAAGAGGATGCGGCGCAGCGCCGCGAGGTTCTGAAAGATCCTAACCCCGAACACGACCACCACCGCGATCGACATGTCTTGGACGCCCAACCGATTTCCGGCCCATACCAGCAGCGCGGCCAGAATCGCATTCGACAGGAAGGACACCACGAACACTCGATCGTTGAATGTGCCTTCGAATCGGGCTCTTAGCCCTCCAAAAACGCTGTCCAAAGCGGCCATGACCGCCATCGGCAGATAGGGGGCGACCTCAGCCGGCACGTCGGGATGCACCACCAAACCGAGTCCGATCCCTACCAACAGCGAGACGATCACAAGCATGTCCCCTCCCGTGTCAGTCCAACTGCTTTGCGTATCGAGCCCGGACGGGTCCCCCGTAGGCGGGCACGTCGATCCGGTTGTGCCCCTGGACTTCGAAGCCGAGGCCGTAGATCTCCGCCCAACCTCGGAAACGCTCTGCCGTCGCGGAAGCCTCGAAACGTTTCCGCATAGCCGCCGGCCCGATTGCAGTAACGCGATACGGCGAGGACAGCACTCGGTAGTTCACGAGAACGGCGTCCCCGGCGTTGCGGATAGCACTGGTCGCAACAAGTCGCTGGCCGTTTACCGCGATCGCTTCAGCGCCGACGAGCCATAGCGCGTTAGCAACGGCCTGGATGTCGACGTCTTGGATGCGCGAGTCCGACGGGACGGCGGTGGCGTCTTGCGGGGCGGCGTCCGCCACAGTCACCACGATGCCGGGGCCGCTCGCCTCCGTCGTCCCTGCCAGTTCCGCCAGGCGTCGCACGCGATCCTGAAGCGGAGCCAGGCCCCGCAGCCCGGCGGCATCGGCCGCTCGGTCTATCTCCGTCTGCAACGCGGCGATCCTAGCCTCGAGCTCGACCGCGCGATGTTGTCGCGACTCGAGAATCCTCACGAGCCCTGCTCGGCGCCCTTCAAGTGCCATCGTTGCGGCACTCTGCGCGCGCCACTGAACCGTCAACGCGAAGGCTAAACCCCCGACGAGCACAGCCGGCCCGACCGAGTGCAGGATCGATCGGGTTCTCAATCCAGAGCTTCCTCGATCAGGGCAGCGTAACGGTCGACAAGAATCTCGGACGCCTCCTCATCGGTCCCCTCTGCCCAAACGTGAGTCACTGGGTCCTCCGGATCGGGAATCACCAGCGCCCACGCGCTACCGTGGTAGAGCTTCAACCCCTCGGTCTCATCGGTACGGTCCGCCCGGTGTTCCGTCGCAACCTGGCGCATGACCGTCCCCTTCCGATCCCACGCCGTCGGGAGGGCGCGGTGTACGACGTGCCCAGTCGGGAGCGCCGCGAGTCTCTGCACGACATTGGTCTCGGTCTTGGCGAGAAGCTCGTGCAGCACGCAGAAGGATGCGATCGCATCGAAGGCTGCCGCGGCATCCGGGAAGACGTACGCGCCGTGCTCGGTAGCTCCCAGCACTGCGCCGCTGTCGACTGCGGCGCGAAGCATGGCCGCCGGTGAGCGCCGCGACCGCAGAACCGACCCCCCGCGAGCTTCGACGATCTTCTCTACGGCGGATGGCGCGCTCACGGGTACGACAATCGGCCGCTCCGGGAAGACCTCGCTCGCAAGGTCCACCAGGAGCAGCATCGCCGTCCGGCGCGACACGACTCGACCGCCGGCCGCAACGAAATCCAGTGACTCCCCCGTGGTCTCCAGCAACGCGCCGATGTCCGCGCGTGATGTCCGCACCAAAGCCGACAGGTTGGCGAGGAGCTTCTCGCGGTCGGCTCGCAATATGGTGGATCGGGCCTCGTCCACATACCCGTTCACGATGAGAGTCTCGGATCCGAGGCGACCCAGCAGCCCCGGCAAAACGATGGCAGTCGGGCCGAATCCGCAGTCGACGACGCTTTTTATCCCGCCGGCTTTGATGGCATCCAAATCGAGTGCTCCCAAGAGCCTCTCTTGGTACAACTCGAGGGCGCGCGGCGGGTATCGCAACTCCCCGATTTCGTCCGGGAATGCCCGTCGAACGTCTTCGCGGAAGAACACGCGTTCAATGTCGCGCTGCGCCGGCTCTCCGATATCAGCACCGTCGGATCCGATGAAGCGGATCTCCAAAGACTGCGGATCGCCCGGGACGTTGCCGATCGCGAGACCTCCGCGCGCGCGCGACGAGCGGACCAAGAAGCGCGACACCGGAACGGGAGCGACCTCGAGGTCTTGGACGTGCACACCGGATCCGTTCAATCCGGCGATCAGAGCGCGTTTGATCGTGCGCGCCGCGCGCGAGGCGTCGCGGCTCATCACGACGCTTGCCCCGCGCTTCAGCGTCGTCGCGTAAGCCATCCCAAGTCGGACGGCGAAGTCCGGCGTAATGTCCACGTTGATCAGACCCGAAACCCCGTAATTGCCGAACAGGCTGCGGGCGCCGCGCGATTCCCAGATGATCGAGTGGGTAATGACGGCCCCTGCGTCAACACGCTTGTACGGGTACACCTTCACGTTAGGTTGGAGCACCGCGCCTTTGCCGATAACGGAGTCGTCCCCGACGACGACCCCTTCCTCGATCCGCGCGTTCGCTCGTACGTCGGCGTTGCGCCCGATGATGCAGCCGCGCAGCGTGGCGCCCGGTCCGATGTAGGCGTTGTCGTACACAATGGCTCTGTGCAAGAAGGCTCCGGCAGTAACCGAAGCGTTGTTTCCGATAACCGAGTACTCGCGTACCGTCGCGCCGGCCTCGACCTTGGCGTGCTCTCCAATCAACGCCGGACCGTCGATCCTAGCGGCCGGGTCGATGATGGCCCCCTCGCCCACCCAGACGCGGTCTGCGATCTCGAACCCGGGGATCTCAACGTGCACACGTCCCTCGAGCGCGTCCTGCTGAGCCTTACGGTAGGCCTCGACGTTGCCGACGTCGGTCCAGTACCCATCGGCCACGTATCCGTAGATCGGCGCCCCGCGCTCGAGGAGTTTCGGAAACAAGTCCTTGGAGAAGTCATAGGAAACCCCGTCGGGGATGTCGGCGAAGACCTCCGGCTCGATGACGTAGATGCCGGTGTTCACAGTGTCCGTGAAGACTTCTCCCCAACCCGGCTTCTCAAGGAAGCGCTCCACACGACCGTGCTCGTCGGTGACGACGATGCCGTACTCCAGTGGGTTCGCCTGCCTCGAGAGCACGACGGTGACGAGCGCGCGCCGTTCCTGGTGGAACGCGACAACCTTCTCGAGATCGATGTCGGTCAGCGCATCACCCGAGACGACAAGAAACGTCTCGTCGAGCGCGCCCTGAGCATTCTTCACGCTTCCCGCGGTCCCCAGGGGCGACTCCTCAGTCGCGTAAGACAATTGCACGCCGAGGTCCTCACCGGTTCCGAAGTAGTTGCGGATGAGGCTGGCCAGGAACTGAAGAGTAACGACGATGTCGGTGAACCCGTGTCGCTTGCACAGAAGAACGATGTGCTCCATGAGCGGCCGGTTGGCCAACGGCACCATCGGCTTTGGCTGGTTGCTCGTGAGTGGGCGCAGACGACTTCCGGCGCCACCCGCCATGATCACTGCTTTCATATTTTGATCCGATCTCGAACGGCAGACGCGTAGTCTATCGACCGCGACCTCAGCGACCGGTACTCTCGGCAATCGCGCGCCGGCCAGCGCGCACATACCCGACTGCCGCTAGGTAGTACATCAAAAGGCCGGGGGCCATGAACACCCAGGCCGCGCTTCGCAGAGCAATCGACGGATCCGCGATGCTCGAGATGCCCGAGGCGAGAAACAACGCGAAACCAGCGGAAACCGCGAACGAGCCGCGCTTGCCCAGTCGCGACACCGGCGGGATCTCGGCTCCGGCCGTCTTGATCAACGTCACGCCTACGAACAGCAGCGCCGCGTCGCGAACAACGACGGCCGCCACCACCCAGACCGGAGCCAGGTGGTGCGCGATGAGCACCACCGCGCCGGCCGCAAGCGCCAGTCGGTCCGAGAGCGGATCGAGGCGCACGCCGAGCTTCGATACCTGTCCGAACCGGCGAGCTATCTTCCCGTCGACGAGATCGGTCGCCATACCGACGGCAGCTAGGGTGAATGCGAGATCCATGCGCCTCGGGCCGAGCGCCAGCCACACGAAAGCCGGTACGAGCGCAAGGCGAGCGAATGTCAGTAGGTTCGGAACAGTGAGGATCGCATCGGAGGGTTCGGGCGTCGATGGTGCTGCAGTCATGCTTAGCCTCCGTCAGTCGCGGACCGCCCGGCCATGCCGGACTCGTCAGCGATGGTCGGGACGGTCGGATTCGAACCGACGACCCCCAGACCCCCAGCCTGGTGCGCTAACCAAACTGCGCCACGTCCCGTTGTCGGTGAGTATAACGCCCGAGCGCAGCGCCTCGCGCGCCGCCGACTACAGCCGCGGCTGCGGTGTCCGCGTTGCAATGCGGATCGGAGTCCCTTCGAAGCCGAAACGACCACGCAGCCGGCGCTCGACCGCACGTGTCGCACCGGCAGTCAGCCTGCCGCTGGCGAATATGACGAACTGCGGGGGCCGGGTGCGCGCCTGAGTGATGTAACGAATCCGAACCGGCCTGCCACGTTCGGTCGTACCGAGCGCCAATCCCTCGATCCCCTCGCGCAGCCACGCGTTCAGTTCTGCCGTTGCGACGCGCTGCTCCCAAGAGGCTCGCACGATTTCAACCGCCGGCGCGATCTTGGCGATCCCGCGGCCGGTCAGCGCCGATGTTCGCACGATCGGAGCCCACGACAAGAACCTGAGGGCGTCGCGAACGTCGTCCGCAACGCTGTCGGCATCCTCGCCGGCGACGTGATCCCACTTGTTTAGAACCACGACCGCTCCACAGCCGGCCTCTGAGATCACATTGGCAATCTTTTGGTCTTGCTCGGTCACTCCCTCGTCCACGTCGACCACTTGGATGGCGATGTCGGCCTCGTCGATCGCTCGCAAGCTCCGGACCAGTCCGTAGTACTCGGGACCCTTCGCGTCCTTTACTCGGCGGCGCATGCCTGCCGTGTCGATGAAGCGGTAACGCTTCCCCCCGATCTCGGCCACGGTGTCTACCGCGTCTCGCGTCGTACCGGGTAGATCGTGGACGATCGACCTCTCGTCTCCGACAAGTTGGTTGAACAGCGAGGACTTCCCTACGTTCGGCCTACCTACGAGGGCAACCGCGAGAGCGTCCCCCTCGGAATCCGGTGCCGTGGAGTCGACCTCTGAGATCCGCTCCACAACGACATCGAGCAAGTCGCCCGAGCCGCGGCCGTGAAGGGCGCTGACGGGGAATGCCGGACCGAGCGCAAGGCGGTCGAACCCGGGAACCTCATCCTCGATCTCTCGCGTGTCGACCTTGTTGGCAACCACGATGATCGGAGTCATCGTTCCTCGAAGACCGCGAGCTACCGCCAGGTCGTCCTCGGTGATCCCGGTTCGAGCGTCGACTACAACCAGGATCAGGTCGGCTTCACGAGCCGCCCGCTCGGCCTGCGCGCGCACCTTGGCCGTCAGGCCGCGAGCTCGCGGCTCCCATCCACCGGTATCGATGAGGGTGAATTCAGCGCCGGCCCAGTTGGCCGCGTATCCTCGGCGGTCGCGCGTAACTCCCGGCTCCGGGTGCTCGATAGCTTCCCGTCGCCCCAGGATCCTGTTGATCAGCGTGGACTTGCCGACGTTGGCGCGCCCGACGACCGCGACGACTGGAAGGCGACTCATCGCGATCCCTTCGTCGCAGGCGCGCGCCGGGGCTCGCGCAAGTTCGACCACGCCTTAACTAGGCGCACAATCTCAGCGATCACTTGGCGAGGGGTCTTCTCCGTCGAATCCACGATGATGGCATCGGCCGCAGGTGCAAGCGGCGAGAGCGCGCGGCCCGAATCCAGCGCGTCCCGCCGGGCGATCTCCCGCTTCAGGGTTTCGAACGAGACGTCATCGCCGGCCGCGACCATCTCTCGACGCCTGCGTCGCGCACGTTCGTCGATCGATGCGGTCAGGAACACTTTGACGGGAGCACGAGGAAACACGACGGTGCCGATGTCTCGCCCCTCGGCGACGATGTTGCCCTCGCTCAGGATCGCACGCTGCATCCGCACGAGTTCGCGCCGGACCCCGCGGTGCGCGCTAACGGCAGACACCGTGCTGCTCACCCGACGCGTTCGGATCTCTCTGCCCGCCGGGCGGTCATCCACGATCAGTCCTTCCGGACTGAACTCAACGTGCATCTGTCGAGCCAGCCGGGCGAGAGCCGGTCCGTCGGATGGGTCGATGCCGGCTTCCAGCGCCTTTGCAGTCAGGGCGCGGTACATCGCCCCAGTGTCCAGATGCGCGAGGCGAAGGGCGCGGGCCGTGCCGCGAGCGACGGTGCTCTTGCCTGCACCGGCCGGACCGTCAATAGCGATCACTAGGGCGCGCTTGACCGGCGCGCGGCGGGCGCGCGCGGCGCCAAGTGGGCTGGAGTCCGCAGTCATGGGGAGCACAGGGTACGACGGCACAGGCCGCAGGACGATTCGGCGAACCAAGAGGGCTCTATCAACGCACCGCTACCCGGTCCAGCGCGTGCTCGAATCCGGGGTATGAAACCGCAACGCAACCCCAGTCATGGACGAGCGTAGTCCCCGCTGCCGCGAGGCCCAGAACGGCCATGGCCATGGCGATCCGATGGTCCCCTCGCGGATTGACCGCGGCCCCGCGCGGCACCGTTCCCCCCCGCACTGAGAACCCGTCGGAGGATGCCTCGCAGTCGACGCCCATCCTTCGGAGGTTCTCGACGACAGCCTCAATGCGATCGCTTTCCTTGACCCGCAACTCGGCAGCATCCCGGACGACGGTGACCCCGTCGTCTGCCATCGCCCCGAGAACGGCTACGAGAGGCAACTCGTCAATCGTTTCGACCACCAGCGGCCCTGCAACCTGCACCGCGCGGCGGCTCGAATGGGTCACAGTCACGTCACCCACCGGCTCCCCGCAAACGTCGCGGACGTTTGATACGTCCACTCCAGCGCCGAACGCCCTCAGCACCTCCAGGATGCCGGTCCGCGTCGGGTTGACCCCGACATCGCGAACACGGATAGACGAACCCGGCAAGATTGCGGCTGCCACCAGCAGAAATGCTGCAGAGGAAAGATCCCCGGGGACCTCCAGGCTGCCGTTAAAGACCCTTGTCGACTTAACTACTAAACCATTTAGCGACTCGACGACAGGAACTCCCAAGTAGCGCAACATGCGCTCGGTGTGGTCCCTGGAGCGCGCAGGTTCCCACACCGACGTCTGTCCCGATGCTCCAATGCCGGCCAACAAGAGGCAGGACTTCACCTGCGCACTTGGGACCGGAAGACGGTGTGCCATCCCACGCAGGCTCGTCCCACGGACTCGCAACGGCGCATAACGACCGCCGTCCTCTCCCTCGATATTGGCGCCCATCTCACGTAAAGGAGCGACCACTCGCAGCATCGGTCGCGTCAGGATCGACGCATCACCCAGGAGTACGGACGAGGTCCGCGACCCGGCGAGAATCCCAAGCAGCAGGCGAATCGTCGTGCCCGAATTGCCCACGTCAATCGGAAGATCTCCAGCGTCAAGGCCACTCAGACCAGGCGAATCTGCCAGGATTTGGTAAGGTTGAGACCCAGCACCCTGACACAGAGGGTCTAGTTGAGGTGTAGGGTTGTTGAATGCGACACCGAGTTGCCGGACGGCGGCAAGAGAAGACGCGACATCGCCAGCCGGCGAAATCCCTCGGATCGCCATTCGCCCCTCACCCATGGCCGCCACTAACAGTGCACGGTGCGAGATTGACTTGTCCCCGGGGACAACGACGTCTCCGTCGACACGCTTGCACGGAGTCACTGCAAAGCCGTTCATGTCCACGGGCAGCCTTCTGTGTGCAGGCAAACCAGGACGTCAGCGATTCCGCCGTGATGTGAATCTACTCGGCGATCAATCTCTTCAGGTACTTGGCGGCGAAGAGATTGATCCTGAAGTGCTTTTAAAGATGAAGCTATAGACATCTTTGTCGACATATCGTCATGTCCCGTACTTTCGCTGGTCGCACGCCCTGGTAGTTCACCGGTTTGAAGATATAGTCATTTGTCGACGAACCGCTTTGACCACGAAGTGACTTGTCCCGACGTCGACAAGTCACTTCGTGCCTTCATAACTCCGTATCCGTTGGTTCGTATCCAAGACGCTGCAGGATCTCGCGCACTCGACGGGTGTTGTCGGCCCCGAGAATGGACAACCGGAGGAATCCCTGTCCGCCCTCTTCTGCGTGGGTGATGTCGAGGCCTTCAATGTTCACGCCAAGATTCCCTACTGATGTCGTCACTTCCGCGAGAACACCTGGTCGGTCCGGAACGGGAACACGAATCTCGTAGGCCTCCCCTTCTGTCGCCTTCCCGGGCAAGCTCTTGCGAGCCTCGCGCGCGGCGGCCAGGACATCCCCGAGCCCCTCTAGATCCTCGTCTTGCACCAGGTCGCGCAGCGCAAGCAGGCGATTTGCCGCCTCCCCCAACGCGATAACGATGGCGTCTTTGTTGTCCCTACAGATATCCAGCCAGATGTCTGGATTGCTGGCTGCCACTCGAGTGACGTCTCGAAAACCTCCGGCGGCGAGCGCAAGAAGCCCCGCGTGGTCCTTGCCTCGGTCGGCTGCCATGTTCATCACGGTCGTCGCGACCAGTTGCGGTAGGTGACTCACGGTTGCCATTAGATCGTCATGCTGTTCAGGCTTCAAAGCCATGATCCGAGCGCCCAGAGCGGTCAGGACTCCGTGCAGGAACTGATACGTGGCCGGCTGAGAGCCCTCTGTGGGCGTCAGAATCCACCAAGCCCCCTCGAACAGGTCTCCCCGCGCTCCGGCGATCCCCTCTTGCTCGCTTCCGGCCATGGGATGCCCGCCCACAAAGAACACGCCCGCCGGCAGAAGACTCTCGACCTCAACTACTACTCGAGTCTTGGTGCTGCCAACATCTGTCAGGATTGCGCCAGGTTTTAGCCCCGGGACTGCGTCCGCTACCGCCGTGGCGATTGAACGCACCGGCGTGGCGACGAAAACCACGTCAGCCGCGGCGACCGCAGCCGCGGCGCTCAGCTCAAAGCGATCAGCGGCACCTCGATCGACGGCCGCGCGCGCCGCTCCAAGTTCACGATCGAACACGACGATCTCGGACGGTCCGCCGGGATGCCCCTTCAGAGCGAGCCCGATAGACCCTCCTATCAGACCGCACCCAAGGATCGCCGCCTTCATTGCGGAAGGTCCGTTCGCAGCGGCCGGGCGCCCTCGAGGTACACGTGTCGAAGCTGATCTGGGGAACGCTCGGTATACAGGTGCATTAACACCCGAATGCACAGTGGAAGAGCGTCGGTCACGCTTAGCTCCTTGGCGCACAGCAGTGGCACCTGCGAGATGCCGATCGCACGTGCGGCTGCGGCCGGAAACTCGGACTTGATGTCGTCCGTAGCAGTGAACAACACGCTCACGATGTCTTCACTCTCGATCTCGTTGCGCTCGACCATCGCCCTGATCAGGGTCGATGTGCGATCCATCACCTGCTCGCGGCTGTCCGAATCTAGGGTGATGGCCCCACGGAGTCCTCTTATCATCTTGGTCATAAGGCCAAGATGATAGCGGTGCCCGGCGGTGAGCCCCGCAGGAACGCTTGCTTAGAGTCCCACCGACTCAAGAAGGCGGCCAACTTCCGCAGGGGTCAAGGAGCGGGTCTTCCCTGAAGGAAGATCATCCAGTCGAAGCGTGCCGAAGGCAACTCGTGCGAGGTAGACAACCGGGCACTCCACGACATCAAACATCCGGCGAACTTCGCGCTTGCGCCCTTCGGTCATGACGATCTCTACCTGACAACGGCCGCCGGTGGTTCGCATCAGGCGAACTGACTTCGCGGCCGCCGGACCGTCCTCCAGCAGGACCCCCTCGGTCAACCTCGCAAGCACGTCCGGCGAAGGGTTCCCCTTGACCTCTGCTACATAGGTCCTGGGCACCTCGTAACGAGGATGCGCCAGGCGATGGGCCAACTCGCCGTTGTCGGTCAGCAGGAGCAGCCCCATCGTGTCGGCATCGAGCCGGCCCACGGGGAACAACCGGCGGCGACTCTTCACCAAATCAAGCACGGTCGGACGACCCTGAGGATCGTCCGCCGTGGTCAGAACCCCCGACGGCTTGTTCATGATCAGGTACTCGTGATCGGCCGACACGTTCACTCGCTCGCCGTCAACCTCGATTCGCGCCGTCGACGGATCCACGCGCATCCCTTGGACGCGCACAACATCGCCGTCGACCCTGACCCTACCGGCGTCGATCAACTCCTCGGCGGTCCGCCGCGATCCGACTCCACCGGCCGCCAAGACCTTCTGCAACCGCACGCCGGTCGCCGATTCGTTCCGAGGCGACGGCGGCCGGCGATCGCGCGCCGGAGTCGGCCGGCCGCCGCCGGCTCGATCTTTGGACGGGGCCGCACCTCTGGCACCGCCGCGCGCCGGGGTTCGAGGTGCCCCCGTGGAGCCACCGGTTCGGCCACTCGGTCGGGATCCACCCTCGGACTCCCAGGGCGCCGGTCGCTGCCGCGTGGTGCGCCCGGTCGGACGCCCGGTCGCACCCCCGGTAGTCCGACCGGAAGTTGATGTCGGTCTGGAACCTGCCGGTCTGCGCGGCGCTGCGCCGAACTCGGTCCGCTCTGCGCGCGCAGGTCTCGCGTCTGGTCGGCTGCTCCGATCGCGCGCCGGAGCCGGCCGGCCGCCGCCCGCTCGATCTTTGGACGGGGCCGCACCTCTGGCACCACCGCGCGCCGGGGTTCGAGGTGCCCCCGTGGAGCCACCGGTTCGGCCACTCGGTCGGGATCCACCCTCGGACTCCCAGGGCGCCGGTCGCTGCCGCGTGGTGCGCCCGGTCGGACGCCCGGTCGCACCCCCGGGGGTCCTGCCCGAAGCTGATGTCGGTCTGGAACCTGCCGGTCTGGAACCTGTCGGTCTGCGCGGCGCTGCGCCGAACTCGGTCCGCTCTGCGCGCGCAGGTCTCGCGTCTGGTCGGCTGCTCCGATCGCGCGCCGGAGCCGGCCGGCCGCCGCCGGCTCGATCTTTGGACGGGGCAGCACCTCTGGCACCGCCGCGCGCCGGGGTTCGAGGTGCCCCCGTGGAGCCACCGGTTCGGCCGGCGGTCGATGACGGCTTGCGCACTTGTTTTCGAGCCCCGCCGGTTGGGGGTTTCGATGTGCGACCCGAAGTGCTTCCGGAAGATCTACGGTTCGAGTTCATTGGCGACTGCTCCAGACGGCAACATAGAGGCAATCGCAGGCAGTTCGTCAATCGACCTGAGCCCCATTCGTTCCAAGAAAAGCGGCGTGGTTCCGTACAGCACTGCTTGCCCCGGTCCCGGGTCCCGCCCAGATTCCCGCACAAGCCCGCGGGACTCCAGGGTAGTGACGACACCGTCGGAATTCACACCTCGAATTGCCGAGATCTGCTGACGACTGACCGGCTGTTTGTAAGCGATGATCGCGAGCGTCTCGAGTGCGGCCTGCGTCAGCCGCGGCTGCTGCACGGCCAACACGAAGCGCTCAACATACGAGGCGACCTCTGGATGCGTGTACATCCGCCATCCGCCGGCAACCTCACGGACCACAACACCGCGTCCGGCGCTCTCGCACTCCGAACGCATGCTTTCGAGTGCGGCGTGAACGGCGTCTCGCGCCGTCTCCGTCACCTGCGCGAGCTGCACCAACGGCACGGGCTCATCCGCCACAAACAAGATGGCCTCCAACTGCCGGAGAAGATCGCTCAACGCGCGTCTCCTCCGACGCTCTCGTACTCGTCGATAGCAAGATCTACGACTACACCGACATCCCCACGACGGCTCAACGAAATCTCGCCGAATGACTCCTTCTGGCGGACCTCGACCTCGTTGCTCTTCACGAGTTCGAGGACTGCGAGGAATCGAACAACAACGTCGATTCGCGACTTGCACCCCGCCACGATCTCGTCGAACGAAATCGACCGACGCTTAGCAAGTTCACGTAGAACGTGGGAAACAGCCTCGGCCACCGTTGCTCGAATTGGCGAGATATGGCTCAGGTCCAGCGTCGGAACAGGCTTCGGCAACAGCGCGCGCGCGGCTAGCGTCGCGAGATCCACGGGCGAGACCCGAGCCAGCAGGTCCGGACAGAGCCTGTCGAACTCCCGGCCGGGGCCGGCAGATCTGCCGATGTATCCGACGTTGTCGGCAATGGCCTGCAGGAACAGGACTCCCGCATCCTTGAACGCCCGGTACTCCAGCAACTTCGCGATCAGCATGTCCCGCGAACTCAGCGCCAGCGCGTCTTCGTCGTCCGAGGGTGGGCCCGGCAGCAGGCGGGAGGCCTTGATCTCAATCAGGGTGGCGGCAACCACCAAGAACTCCGTAGCGATCTCGAGGTCGAAATCCTGCATGCCCCGCAGGTGATCGAGGTACTCCTCGGTTATCTGCGCCAGGGAAACCTCGTAGACGTCGAGTTCCCGTTTCGAAATAAGGTGCAACAGCAGGTCGAAGGGACCTTCGAACACCTCAAGCTTCACCTGGTACGCCATGTCTCATGCAGTGTACCCGCGCGACTCGCCCGCGCTCGCGAGGTGCGCGATCAGCAAGATAACCCGCCGAGGGACCGGATGACCTGGTCGGCAATCCCGTTCACGACGCCGCGAAGGAACATGTAGAGGCCAAGAAGAAACAGCACCTCGTATTGGATCAACTCCTCCATCCGGATCGCCGCATGCGAAGGAAGGAACCGCGCAAGAATGCGACCCCCGTCCCGTCCTGGAATCGGCAGGACCTCAATCACAGTGAGAAACACCAACGCCAGCGCGCCCCATGCCAGGACCCTGCCACCGGGACCACACCCGACGATCCTGACCAGCGATATCGCCAGGAAAGCCAGCAGCAGCGTCGCACCTGGGCCGGCGAGCGCCACGATGACAACGTCCCGACTGGGGTGACGTAGAGCGCGGGGGTTGAGCGCGTGCCGCTTCCCCCACCCGAACATGGGCGACAGCGGCGACCCGAACGCCGCCGCAATCGCGAAAATGCCCGGCAGAATGATCGTCCCCAGAGGATCCGCGTGGGCTCGCAGATCGAGGGTTCTTCGGCGCATGAGACGGGGGGTTCGATCCCCGAGAGCTGTCGCGGCCAGCGAGTGGGCATAGTCATGGAGGGAAAGCCCCGCCACGAAGCCAATCAGCACCCCGAGTCCGGCGACGGGATCCATAGCGCGTTCCTTAAATCTCTAGTGGAGTCTGAGGGTAACGCCTACCGGCGGCGGAGAAGGCGGTCGGCGAGAATCGACGCGGGCCCGTTGGCTTCGAGATCGGCAAGCGTGTACGACAACGCCTCCCGAACCAGGCGGCCGCGATCCGCGGACGCACCGATCTCCTTCAGCGCGAGGCGAGCGCGCTCGAGCGCCAGCAATTCCTCTCGAGTGCAGTAGAAGGTGACCTTCTCCTCATGGCGTTGGCGCGTACTCCCCTGCCTCGGGGCCTGTATCTTCGTAGATTTGTCTACATGGCGCTGTGTCGACTGGAACGTCGAACGCGCTGGTTGTTGGAGCGTCGGTCCCGAATCCACCGCTCGCGACATCTCTCGCACTGGTTCCGGTCGGGCTATGCCCGTCGCCCGGAACAGCTCCTCCGCCCCAGGTAGGCTCGCTCTCTTCGTCGTCGACAACTCCCAGCACCTCCTTGGCCAAGCTTTGGTACGCCTGGGCTCCCTTTGTGTTCGGTGCGTACGCAAGAATCGACTCCCCCGCCACCGGCGCCTCAGCGAAACGCACGGTTCGCGGTATGGTCGTCTCGAACAAGCGGGCCGCGAAAGCCTCTCGCACGCGAGACAGAACCTCTTTCCCGTGCAGAGTGCGTCCGTCGTACATCGTTGCAACGACACCCTCAATGTCTAGTTCAGGGTTAAGTCGATCCCTAACCTTCTCGATAGTGTCCACGAGCAACGCCATTCCCCTAAGAGCGAAGAACTCGCACTCCAGCGGGATGATCACGCCGTCCGATGCGGTCAGCGCGTTTACGGTCAGCAGGCCGAGCGACGGCGGACAGTCGATTAGGACGAAGTCGTAGTCGTCTCGAATCGGCCCAAGCACTCGCTTAAGGGCTTGCTCGCGCGCAACTTCGCTGACCAGCACGACTTCTGCCGCCGACAAGTCGATGTTGCCGGGCAGCAATTCGACGCCGACCATGTTGGTCTTTACGACCACGTCCTCAAACCGGCACTGCCGGTCCAGCAAAAGGTTGTAGATCGTTTGGTCAAGTTCGATCGAGTTCACCCCGACGCCCACCGACAACGCCCCTTGCGGATCGAAGTCCGCAAGTAGAACCCGCTGGCCGCGCTCCGCGAGCGCTGCCCCCAGGTTGATGGTGGTGGTCGTCTTCCCGACCCCGCCCTTCTGATTGGCAAGCGAGATGATTCTTGCCACCGCTCCCCCTCCGAAAAGTCGACAAGGCTACGTAGACATGAGTCGCCTTGTGGCCCGGAGGATGCTATCCCAGCTGGAAGCGGGTGAACAAGTGGGACCTACGTGGATTTCTGCTTACAGGACACGCACAGCGTGCTGTAAGGAAGGGCTTCTAGGCGTTCGGCTCCAATGGTCTGGCCGCACCTGATGCAGGTCCCGTAACCCCCCTCGTCCATCCTGTGCAACGCGTGACCCACCTCGGCGAGTTGCTCGCGGAGGCGCTCAACAAGGGCGAGCACCTTCCCTCGCTCGGCGGTGGACTGCGCGGAGTCGGCAAACCCGAAGTCGTAGTCAACCCCGTCGAGGGATTCCTCGTCGGGGTTGGCGCCGAGTTCCGTCAGCTGCTTCCGCAACTCCTCGCGAAGCTCGTCGAGCGCGGTCCGAAAACGGTCGAGTTCGGCGATCTCCATCGGGCTCTCCTCCCTAGGCGTGACGCGTCACAGGCGGACGCTTGGCACGCGGGTGATAGGAATCGTAGACCTCGCGCAGTCTCTCTTGGCTGACGAGGGTATACACCTGAGTCGTCGATACGCTTGCGTGTCCCAACAACTCCTGGACGATGCGAATGTCGGCTCCACCATCCAGCAAATGCGTGGCGAAGGAATGGCGAAGCGTGTGAGGCGAGACGCGGCGAGTCAACCCCGCCATCTCCGCGTATCGCTTCAGAAGCTTCCAGCATCCCTGCCTGGTCAGGCGTCGCCCACGCTGGTTCAGGAACAGGGCAGGTTCTCCGCGACCCTTCGCGAGTGCCGGCCGGGCCTGCGTCAGATACGCCGCGAGCGCATCGACGGCGACTCGACCCATGGGGACGACCCGCTCCTTCGAGCCTTTCCCGACGCACCGGACCGTGGCGTCCTCAAGATCCACGTCGTCAACGTCCAGGAAGGTCAACTCGGAGATCCTCAGGCCGGCCGCGTAGAGCGTTTCCAACATCGCACGGTCACGCAGGGCGGCGGGACCCTCTGCGGCCACGGCGCGCAATAGACGCTCGACCTCGTCCGACGACAAAGCCTTGGGCAGTGCCCGGGAGATCCGCATCGATCCGACGGGCTCCGAGGCGTCCGACCCCACGATGCCCTCTCGCAAGAGATACCTGTGGAATCCCCGAACGGCAGCGATCACTCGGGCCACTGTGGCTTCCGAATACCGACGCCCTTCGGCGTATTCCCGCCCTCGCATCCTCTCGACGAATCCGGAAATGTCCTGGTCGCGGATGCAGGCAACGTCGTCGATCCCCTGGTCCGCGAGGTCCGCCAGATACAGACGCAGATCTCGCCCATACGCGTTCAGGGTGTTCGGGGCCACGCCTCGCTCGACCCGAAGGTGATCTAGGAACCGGTGGGCCAAGTCGGCCGTCGAACGGCTCGACTCAACGTGGGAACGCTCAGAGGTACTCATGGGGATACTCGCTCGGAAGGAGGTCGTTAAGGAACCAGGAGGGATTCGAGAGGCAGGCACGAAAGGCCGTGAGCCTCGGCGACCGCCTGATTGGTCACGCTGCCTTCGTACACGTTCACCCCTTGCGCCAGAGTCGCATCGTCGTGAATCGCCCCGACGATGCCCTTTCGAGCAAGCGCGACGACGTACGGCATCGTCGCGTTCGTCAGCGCGTAGGTCGACGTGTGAGGAACAGCACCCGGCATGTTCCCAACGCAGTAGTGTACCACCCCGGAGGTTACATAAGTGGGGTCTGCGTGGGTTGTGACCCGACTCGTCCCGAAGCACCCACCCTGATCAATCGAGATGTCCACGATCACCGATCCGGGGCGCATTTGCGACACGATCTCCGCGCTCACGAGCTTGGGGGCGCGCGCGCCGGGCACAAGGACGGCACCAATCACGACGTCGGCCTGCAGCACCTGATCCTCGATCGTCAATCCCGCACTGGCGAGGGTGAGAATCCGACCCTTGTGAATATGATCGACGTACCGAAGTCGCTCGACGTTCCGATCCAGCAGGACGACTTCGGCCTCCATGCCTTGGGCGATCCAGGCCGCATTCGTTCCCGCAACGCCTGCCCCGAGGACGACCACTCGCGCCGGACGCACACCGGAGACCCCTCCCATCAGCACGCCGGAGCCGCCATGTGGCCGTTCCAAGTGTGTTGCAGCGACATGCGGAGCCATCCTCCCCGCAACCTCGCTCATAGGCGTTAGAAGCGGAAGGGAACCGTTCTCCGCCTGCACGGTTTCGTACGCAATGGCCACGCACCCTGACTCGGCAAGGGCCTTGGTCACGTCACGGTGAGCCGCAAGGTGCAGGTACGTAAACAGCGTGACCCCGGGCTGCAAGTACTTGAACTCGGCCGGCAGGGGTTCCTTCACTTTGCACACCAGGTCGGCCCCGGACCACGTCTCTTCAGCCGTCTCGACCAATGTTGCGCCGGCACGCTCAAACGCGGCGTCTGGAATTGAGGAGCCGTCCCCCGCGGATCGCTGAATCAGAACACGGTTCCCCTCAGCAGTTAGCTCGCGAACCCCCACGGGCGTCATCGCCACGCGGTACTCGGACTCCATGACCTCGCGGGGAACACCGATGATCATCTGGGCCTCCTGTGGAGCATCCTACCGGCGCCCGCCGGCGAAACTGCAGCGGCAGGACCCGGTCAGAACCCTAGTGCGACGCGGATTCAGCCGACGGCAGCGGCAGGACCCCGGCGACAGATTCCGCCCGAGCGAGGGCCGCACCGACGAAGTCGCGAAACAGCGGGTGGGGACGGGTCGGCCTGCTCTTGAACTCAGGGTGGAACTGTGACGCAACGAAGAACGCATGATCGCGGATTTCCACAACTTCGACGAGCTTCCCGTCGACAGTGGTGCCGCTAACGGTCAAACCCGCGGCCTCTAGTTGCCTGCGGTACCTGTTGTTCACCTCGTACCGGTGGCGGTGCCGTTCGAGAATGATCTCCTCGCCGTACGCCCGGCGCGCGCGGGACCCCTCCAGTAAGCGGCACACCCAGAGCCCAAGACGCATCGTGCCGCCTTTGTGAGATAGGTCGTGCTGCTCGTGCATCAGGTCGATCACGGGATGAGGCGTTGTTGCATCGAACTCGGATGAGTTCGCTCCCTCCAGCCCTCCGACGTTGCGCGCGAACTCAATCACGGCGCACTGCAACCCAAGGCATAGACCCAGGAACGGAACCTGCCTCTCCCGCGCGAAGCGAATCGCGTTCAGCTTCCCTTCGATCCCCCGAACGCCGAACCCCCCGGGGACCACGATCCCGTCGACCCCGTCCAAGCAGTCAGCGTCCGGAGTCTCCACGTCGTCCGACGCAACCCAAACGATCTCCAGCTTCCCTCCATGGTGAAACGCCGCGTGCTTCACGGCCTCCACCACCGACAGATAGCTATCGGCAAGCGTCACATACTTCCCCACGATCGCGATGCGGACCGGCCGAGACGCCGTCTCGATCTTGCGGAGAAGTTCCCTCCAATCCGCGAGATCCGGCTCCTCGGCCTGCACTCCGAGGCGGCGCAGGACGAACTGATCCAGCTTCTCCTCGAGCAACACCAGCGGTATCTCGTAAATACTCGCCGCATCCTGCGCTGCGACGACTCCCTCGACCTCGACATCGCAGAACTGCGCGATCTTCTTCTTGAGGCCGGGGGTCAGAGGTCGGTCGGAGCGACACACGATGGCGTCCGGCTGAATACCAATCGACCGCAACTCCGCGACCGAATGCTGCGTCGGCTTGGTCTTAAGCTCGCCGGTCGGCCCAATGTAGGGAACCAAGGACACGTGGAGATAGAAGACGTTCTCGCGGCCGATGTCGTGACGGAACTGACGGATTGCCTCCAGGTACGGCAGGCTCTCGATATCGCCGACGGTTCCACCAACCTCGGTGATCACGATGTCGACCTCTTCCGTCGCAAGCCGTCGGATCCTGCTCTTGATCTCCTCCGTGATGTGCGGGATCACCTGGACCGTCGCCCCGAGGAACTCCCCTCTGCGCTCCCGCTCAATCACGGTGCGGTAGACCAGTCCGGTCGTCACGCTGGAGTCCCGCGAGAGGTTCTCGTCGATGAATCGCTCGTAGTGCCCGAGATCCAGATCGGTCTCGGCCCCATCGTCGGTGACGAACACCTCCCCGTGCTGGAACGGGTTCATCGTTCCGGGGTCGACGTTGATGTAGGGATCGAGCTTCTGCATCACGATCCGGAGCCCGCGGGCCTTGAGAAGCCGGCCGAGCGAGGCCGCAGTTAGGCCTTTGCCCAAACTGGAGGAAACGCCGCCTGTTACAAAGATGTGTTTCGCCACAAAAAAACTCCCGCAGGTCGCCTTCTGCCTACGGGACCTCAATCTAACAGACAACGGGGGGTCGGGCTACAGCGGCGGAGGTGGTCTCCCCCACGCTTGCCCAGCGCCGGACGGTCCGTCGCGCCGGGAGGAATTCCTCTTATCCGTGACGAATTAGGCACTGAACACACAGACATCGGGGGTTTTCAAATGCGCACGACAGTCAAGCTTGCGGTTGCCGCCCTGTGCACCGCCATCCTTGCCGTACCGACCGCCCACGCCGCGGGAACGCTGGCGCCCGTCCAGGTCTTCGAGGACGACACGCTCGACTCGGTGCTGCTCGCTGAGGCCACTCCGGAGGCACAGGACCTGATCGCCGGCTACATCGGCGAAACCGACGATGCGCTGACCTTCACATGGCAAGTCGTCGACATTCCGGACGGCACCGGCGGCGTCCCGGAAATCATCCACTACTACTGGGAATTCACGCTCGACGTGCCCGACGACGACAAGGACCCCCAGGCGTTCTCGCTGAGGGCGCGCGCGTACACCCCAGAAGTTGGGCGGGGAGGCGGGAACCTCCAAGGGAACTGCACCACGACGGGGGAAACGCTCGTGCAGTGCGAAGACATCCCCGGCGCCGAAGTGACCGTCTCAGTAGATGACATCGAGAACACAATCACGGCGTCCGTTCGCCGTCAGGACCTCAAGGCGGGAGACGTGACCGTAGCAGTCGACGGAGCAGTCCTAGATGAGGTTGACCTGTTCCAGGGGATCGCCACATACGTAGGTGCCGGACTAATCTCAGGCAACGCAGCCGACTTGGCGGACATGGACTCTCCGTACGTCCTTGGATCGCCGAGAACCTAGCTCGTGGGAGAACGGTCACCGCAGGAACGAAAGCACCACCAGCCAAGCTGACGCGGCTAGGGTTCGCGAACCCGGCCGGTAAGGTCGAATGCGCGAAGCGGCGGAACGGCGCTGATGATTCTCGACAGGCCGGGCCGGTCCGCGACCAAGTGCATCAACGCCAGTGCGGACAGAGCGCTCACGCGGGCCGTCGGTGATCCGGAAAGGACCGTTACCCATCCCACGAGGGCACCCAACGCATTCGCACCGACATCTCCGAGCATCGTTCGTTCTCGCAGGTCAAACGGCAAGAATGCGACCACCGCGCCCAGCCCTGCGGCGAGGAGCGGCGTCGCGGTTCCCGCTACGACCATGAGTGGGATCGCCGCGACGACGAAGATCTTGCACGCCCGCCCCGGACGCAGATCGAACAGATTCCACAGGTTCGCAGCCATGGCCACGACCGCGGCGTCGACCAGTGTCCACAGCGTGCCGCGGCCCATCGGTGCCGCGACCAGCAGCGCGAGCGCGATTCCTCCACCGAGCTTGATCGCTCCCGATGAGGGCCGCCCTCGGCCGAGGGCGCGAGCGTGCGCGCGCCACCCGCGTTCGCCTGCACTGCCCGCGAGATCGTCCCACAATCCCAGAAGCGCGAAGCCAAGCACCCCGGCGACACAACTCACCGAAATTCCGGCGGTGGTCGTGATCGAGGCGGACGCCTGGGTGAACGCGCGAATAACGGCGGGGAGCGCCGCCCCGGCCAGAAACCCGAGAACGACGGCGAATCCCGCAGCCGACGGCAGCGCGATACCACGGTAGTTCGCGCGTGTCGGCCCCGCGCCCGCGGCGATGTACATTGCGGCGCGGCGCGACACCGCCGCTCCGACGAATCCGCACGCAACCGCCAGGATCACAGAACCCATAGTCATCTGTCTATCACGCCCCGCGCCTAATGGCCCGGCGCGTCAGCACGCAGAAGATGTCCCACCCTTGGCGACCCCGATGACGGAACCCCCGCACGTCCCGCCCGGTGCGGGCGTGGGAGATCTCGAACGGGACCTCGACCACTCTTCCCCCCCGACGCAGCACATCCACAGTCAGCCCGACTTCGATACCGAATCTCGGGGCGAGTGCCACCGCGCGCAACATCTCCCCGCGTACCGCACGCTGGCCCGACAGAGGTCGCTCCATGCGACGCCCAGTCAGGCGCTCGATTCCCCATCGCGCAAAACCCTCCACCAGGCCGAATCCACTCGGACCCGTCACCGGCGGACAAGCCACAGACATGTCGGCCTCACCTCGCAGGAGCGGATCCAGGAGAGCCGCCGCAACACCAGCGCTCTCACCCAGGTCTGCGTCGATGAGCAGTACGAGGTCGGCCTGGATCCGGCCAAGACCGTAGGCGAGCGCACCCCCTTTCCCGAGGCGACGCTTGAGCCTTAGCACGCGGGCGCCGGCGGCCGCGGCCGCGGCTGCAGTGCCGTCGGTCGATGCATCGTCTATAACCACGACGCCATCTACGCCTGCGATCCCGAGCAGGGTTTGCACGGTCACCGAGATGCGCTGGGCCTCCTCGCGAGCAGGCACGAGCGCTACAACCGCCGGTCTGTCTGTGGCGCTCACGCTTTACCGGTCGGGACCGGAGTCGGCGCAGGAACAGGCGCGATTGCGCTTGCCCCGCGTCGTACGCCGTACGCGACGGCGCGCTTCCCTGCGGCAAGATCCCTGAGTCCCGAGACGAGTGCCAGCAGGCCCGGGAGTGTGTCTGCATGGTCGACGGTCACAACGCGCGCTCCCAAATCCCGGTCCTGCCGGACCAATTCGGCCAGCGATTTCACGGAGGACAGCGGTTCGGCCAGCGCAGTCGGCACCCGCGCGGCAACAGCACGCAGCAATGGCAGGACGAACTCGTCCGGCGACGGGTTCTCCGCCCGAGCCCCGGAGGCCATGTAGACGATCAGCGACCCCTTGGAAGGAAAGATCCGACCGGCGTCACCCGTCACGTCCGCAAAGCCGCTCCGCACGAGCGATCCAATCACATCACCTTCGGAACGAACGTCCCCGGGAGCCACGAGACGAGCGGCGATCTGCGACGCCGCGGCTTCGAGAAGATCCGGGACTTCGGCGTCCGCGGGAAGCCGCAGAGCCAGGGCCAGTTGCTCGCGCGAGGTTCGGTCGTCGAGTCGCCACTTCGCGGAGAACTCGATACGGCCGGAAGGAATTCCCCCCGCGGTCACAATCGCGTCGGAAACGTCGCCCGGCGTTTCACCTTTCAGGCCGTCGGCCACCAGCAGCACGACGCGCTTACCCTTCAGCCGATCCTGCATGAGTCCGGGAACCAGAGCGTCCGCGAATCTGTCCCACAACGCGATTTCACGCTTGAACTCACTGTTTTGCTCGCGCAGCGCGTTCTGCTGATCTCGGAGCGAGTTCCCGAGGCGGCGCAGGTTCCGGACCAGCCCTTGATCAACGACGGTCGTGCCCGCGATCACTCCCAACGCAAGCGCAAGGAACACCGCGATGAGCGACACAATGTGATAGCGAAGGTTGATCATCCGACGATGGAGTGGAAGACGTTCCGGAACCAATCGGCGACGAGACGTGCCCACAGGTGAAGCCCCGGGGACGCGAATGCCGCGGCGAGCATTGCAACCAGTGCCGATCCAACGAGGATCAGCATGTCACGCGTGCGCACCTGCGTGCGATACAAGCGATTCACTCCTTTGACATCCACGAGTTTGGGACCGACTTTCAGCCGCGTGACGAACGTGCTCGCCATCCCTGCTCGTCCCTTGTCCAAGAACTCGACCAGGTTGTCGTGTGCGCCCACCGCCACGATCAACTCGGCGCCGTTCTCGTAGGCCATCAGCAGTGCAATGTCCTCGCTCGTTCCCGCACTGGGGAATACGTGCGCATCAACGCCGAGTCCCTGCACTCGCTCCAGGCCCGGCGCGCGCCCGTCCGCGTACGCGTGAACGACGATCTCGGCGCCACAAGTGAGCGCGCCGGTGGAAACCGAATCCATGTCTCCGATAATCACGTCCGGGTGCAACCCCTCTTCGATCAACGCATCGGCAGCCCCATCGACGGCGATCAGTGCCGGCCGCATGTCCGCGATATAGCTCCGAAGCGTCCTGAGGTCCTCGCGGTGCTCGTTCCCTCGAACGACCACAACCGCGTGCCGGCCTTCGATCCGCGTTCGCAGCTTGGGCAAGCCTTCCCCACGCAAGACGAGATCCCGCTCTGCCTGCAAGTACTCCATCGTGTTGCGCACGAAACGCTCGAGCTGATCCCCCATCGACGCCTGCGCCGCGCTCATGGCTCGATCGAGTTCCGCGCCCTCCAGTCGGGTGCCGCGACCGACGGCGACGGCCTCGCGGTAGACCGCATCCCCTCTGATCTCAATCGGGTCCCCGTCGCGAATGGCCTCGAGAATCCCCTCGCCCACGTTGTCGACCAGCAGAATGCCGGCGCGCGCCAGAACCAACGGGCCGGCGTTGGGGTAGCGACCTGTAATCGAGCGATGGCAGTTCAGAACGGCCGCGACACCCCTTTCGACGAGCCCTTCAGCAGAGGCTTGGTCCAAATCCTCGTGAAGGATCACGGCAATCTCGCCCGGACGCACCCGATGCAGCAGGTTCTTTGTCCGGTGGTCGATCCGCGCCACGCCGACAACGACACCCGACTCGGAACGAATTCCGCGCAAGCGGCGGCGAGGTCGCTCTCGGCCCTTCCGCAGCCGCATTCCGGCCGCCATGGTCAGCGCCGTCCTCCGGGAAGCTCAAACTTCCTGTGAACCATCCGCCAGAACGGGGTCGAATCGATCGTTGCCAGTCGCACCCCGCGCGCCTGCGCGCGAAGCCGAATCTGAGCGTTCGCCGACAGCGCGACCGCTTCCTGGCCGTCAGCCGAAAGTCCTCCTACGTCGAGGGCCGGAAGGACGTTGATCAGCACCTCTTCATCGGGCGGGACGATCACCGGCGCTCGGAACAGGCCGTGCGGCGAGACCGGCGTAACGATCAAGCAGTCGATCTTCGGTGAAACCACCGGGCCGCCCGCCGAGAACGAGTACGCCGTCGAGCCGGTCGGCGTCGCAATAATGATGCCGTCGGCGGCAATAGAAACAAACGGTTCGCCCCCGATCGACACCGCCAGCTTGATCGCGCGACCAATCGACGCCTTCTCGATGATGACGTCGTTCATGGCCCACACCGGCGTCGTTCGCTCGCCGTCGACGATCTCCCCCGCCAGCACCATCCGATCCTCGACGTGGAAGCCGCCCTCGAGGATGTGAACCAGTTCGGACTCCAGATCTCCTCGCTCGATCGCCGACAAGAAGCCGAGACCGCCAAAGTTCACCCCTAGCAGCGGCACTCCGCGGGGTCCGACCATTTCCGCCGCACGAAGCAGCGTCCCATCCCCTCCGAGCACAAACACCAGATCCAAGTCGTCGGAGAATTCAGTGACGGGTGTCACCGTGGACCCCGGCACGCGCGCGGCATCGCTCTCCAGTGCGACGACTTCAATCGATTGTGCGCGCAAGAGTTCCGCGAGCCTGCCCGCAGTCGCTGCAGCCTCCGGACGGGCACCGTGCAGCACGATCCCGACTCGCTTCACGGCGCAGCCTCTATCGCCGCATCGATAACCTCATCGGAGGCGTCGACACCCTCGCGTCCGAATAGAAGGAAGAACTCTCGGTTCCCCTTAGGACCTGTCAACGACGACGGAGCGGCCCCGAGAAGAACGCATCCGCGCGCGCGGTACGCATCGGCCACCGAACGGGCGGCGGCACTCCAGTCCTCAGGCGCGCGCACCACGCCGCCACGGGGAACCCGGGCACGAGGAAGCTCGAACTGCGGCTTCACCATGACGAGCAACCGCCCTCCCTCCCCGGCAACCGACACCAGAGCATCGGCGACGACCGCCAGCGAGATGAACGACAAGTCGGCGACGACCAGATCGACCACGCCTCCAACGGATTCCGCCGTGAGATTTCGGACATTGGTGCGCTCCACGACCTGCACCCTTGGGTCGGTGCGCAGTTCCCACGCCAGTTGGCCGTAAGCCACGTCCACAGCAACAACCGAGACGACCCCGCGCGAAAGCAGACAGTGAGTGAAGCCGCCGGTCGCCGCACCGGCGTCCAGCGCGCGCATACCTGCGACGTCCAACTCGAGCACGCGCAGCGCTCCGTCGAGCTTCTCGCCCCCGCGCGACACGAACCGGCCCATCCGGAGGGCCACCTCCCCGGGATTCACGCCTTCGGAGCGTCGTCGAGCGAGGCGCGCAAACCCTGCTCGATCACCTCAAGTTCGGCCGCACGCTGGTCGAGCGGAAGCTGCGCAATGCGCTCCAGTTCATTATCGATCCGGGGTTCATCCATCGAACCAACTATACGCCGTCCGGCGGCCGGGGCCCGCGCGCCCGGGCGCGCTTGGTATCCTCGTGCCCGTGGCAACCACCGACGACATCGAACAGTCCCTGCGCTCCCTCATGGACGGCTTGGATCAGGCCGACCCGCCGCCTGGGTCGATTCCGGACAGGACGATCCTGTGCATCGTCCCCGACCTCGGAACTGCGTACCGCGCCGAGATCCGCGACGCGCGCATCCTCGAGGTCGAGGCGGCAGATCCGAAGTCCCACGCCGACGTTCGCATCACCGCGCGAAGCGACGATCTCATCGCCATGATCCAGGGACGACTGCCGGTCGGACCGGCCTTGCTGATGCGGCGCGTTCGCGTGGACGCGTCCCCCGCGGACCTCCTGCTGCTGCGCCGTTTCTTCTAGAGACATGATCCCGCTTCGCGACGACAACCCGATTCGCCGGGGCGCGATCGTTGTTCCCGCTCTGATCGTGATCAACCTCGTGATGTTCATCTTCGTCCAGCCCAGCTTCGGAGCCGGCACGACGGAGCAACGAAACTACGCAGTCTGTTCTGCAGCGATCCCCTACGAAATCACTCATGGGAGGTCTGCCGCGGAGGCCGCGCGCCGAGGAGACGTGGACCCGTCCAGCTCCATCGTGAGAGTCCAGGAGGCGTTCTGCCCAAACAAGAACGTGTGGTTATCGGTGCTGCGCTCGATGTTCCTGCACGCCGGCTTTCTGCACATCGCCGGCAACATGCTGTACTTGTGGATCTTCGGCAACAACATCGAGGACCGCCTCGGGCGCGCGCGATTCCTGCTCTTCTATCTTCTGTGCGGCCTCATCGCGACCTTCGCGCAGTCCTTTGTCTCGCCGGATTCGGGTACTCCGATGGTCGGAGCTTCGGGAGCGATCGCCGGCGTCCTGGGGGCGTATCTGCTTGCGTTCCCCCGCGCACGGGTGCGCACACTCGTGATCTTCTTCTTCATCACGATCGTCGACCTGCCCGCGGTGGTCGTACTTGGACTCTGGTTCCTACTGCAGGTCTTCCAGGGGCTTGGGTCCGTCACCGGGAGCACCGGCGTCGCATACATGGCCCACGTGGGAGGCTTCATCGCGGGCATGCTCCTGCTGGGGCTCTTCAGGCCACGGCGTCCGCCGGCGCGTCTGTCACTCTGAGATGGCAGTTGCCACTCAAGCAAACGGCAATCTCAAACGCATGAGCGTGGCCGTGCTCGGACACTCCCGAGCAATCTGTCGATGCTCGATCACCGCCGGTGGAGCGTCCTCGCGCGCAAACGGACGGAAGCCGCACAAAACGAAGAACTCCTCGGCGCCATCAGTCGCCAGGTAGACATCCCTGTGGCCGGCCTCAGCAATCCTGCGCAGCACCGCCCCTACGACGAGCGTGCCCACTCCGGCTCCGCGACATGCCTCGTCCACCCCAACTGAGCGCAGGATCGCCGATTCGCCCGCGAGTTCCCAAGCTCCCGTCCCAATCACTTTCCGATCCACCTCGGCAACCACTGTTCTTCCCAGACGCTCCCGCGCAGCCCCGGAAATCAACCCTCCGGCGTGCAGAATGCCTGCGATATGTGGGAGATCCGGCCCGGTCGCCGACCGCACCTTCGCGAAAGGGCGGTCGACGAGCAGGTCGCTTAGCCGACGGACGATGAAATCCGGCCAGACGCGCGCGACTGCCAAGTCGGGAACGCCCGAGGCGCCGGAAAGCACCAGCACACACGGCCATCCGGCGGTGTGTGCCGCGAGGATGTCGGTGTCCAAGCGATCCCCAACCGCGAGCGCGGGCGTTCCTCCCAGCCGCTCGGCCGCGATCTCCAGCATGGTCGGATCCGGCTTGCCCGCGACCGCCGGTTCGACTCCGGAGGCAGTCCGCAGCGCCGCGACGATCGCGCCGGCTCCCGGCACCAAGCCCTCGGGGTAGGGATAGGTCGCGTCCGCGTTGCTCGCAATGAACGTGGCCCCTTTTCGAATCGCCAAGGTCGCGGCGCGGAGCTTGTCATAGGTCAAGTCCCGATCGATGCCGACCACGACGACCGACGCGTCCGAGCCCTCTTCGAGGCTGGCGAGTCTCGCGCCGACCGAGGCAACTGCGGCGCGCAATCCCTCACCGCCTATGACAAAAGCCAGCCGGCCGCGCACGCCGGGGACATCCCGATCGAGCATGTGCGCGGTAGCGTCGGCGCTCGATACGATTTCCGAAGCCGTCGCCCCCGCGCCCATCCGGTCGAGTTTCCGCACGTACGTGTCGGCCACCTCGGCTGAGTTGTTTGTTACGAAGCACACGCGCTTGCCGGCGTCCCTGAGCGCGCGGATGGTCTCGGGAGCCCCGGGAATCGGGTCGTCCCCCTTCCACACCACACCATCGAGGTCGAAGGCGAATCGCTGAAAGGCCTGGGCGAGAATCACGGCACGGCAGTGTAACCGCTCGCGATTTGTCCGGCGCACAGTGCGCATTCGCCCGCCCCGCGCCCGGAGTGCTATACACGGGACATGCCTGAAGTCACGCCCTTTCGCGGTCTCCGCTACGACCCCTTAGTCGCCGGAGATCTCAGCACCGTGGTCTCCCCTCCATACGACGTCATCTCGCCGACGCAGCGTGAGCAGTTCGAAGCTTTGAGCCCGTACAACGTCGTTCGCCTCGTCCTCCCCCAACCAGTCCCCGGCGGTCCAGACCAAACACGCTACGAGCGCGCGCGCGCCCAGCTCGACGAATGGGTCAGCTCCGGCGTCTTGCGTCGTGACGACCGGGAATCCCTGTACGTCTACGAGCAGCGATATGTGCTCGACGGTGTGAGGCGCACGCAGCGAGGCATCCTCGCTGCAGTCACCTTGGCCGAGCCCGCAGACGGCGGAGTGCTTCCCCACGAGCGCACATACGCCAAGATCGTGGAAGACCGGCTAAGCCTTCTGCGCGCCGCCGAGACCAACCTGGACTGCGTCTTCTGCGTCTACGACAGCGACGACGCCGCAGCCCACGCCGCGATCGACGCAGCAGCCTCCGCAGAGCCCGCCGCGCAATTCACCACACCCGACGGCATCGAACACCTCGTATGGTGCTTGAGCGACCCCCAAGCCGTCGGCGCAGTCACGCGCGCAATTGAAAAGGCGTCGGTGGTAATCGCGGACGGGCACCATCGCTGGCGCACCGCCCAGACCTACCGCGACGAACGCCGCGCGATCGACGGGCCGGGCCCATGGGATGCCAAGATGACGTTCCTCGTGGACGCTTCGCGCTTCGGTCCATCATTGCTTCCCATCCACCGGGTTGTCGAAGGAATCACCTCCGAGGACGCACTGGCAAGACTGTCGGCCGTATTCGACATCGAGCCTGCCGCCGGTGATCCGAAGACCCTCGCCGCTGAACTCGCCGGTCGACAAACGGGCGGCCGCACGTTCTGCATGCTCGACGCTTCGCAGTCCTGGTGGCTTACTCTGCGCGACCACGCAGCCGAGGCGGAGGCCATGCCGGCCAACCGGTCGCAGGCGTGGAGGGATCTCGACGTCTCGGTGCTGCACGCACTTGTCTTCGACCGCCTGCTCGACGGGATCACCCCGCATTTCGTGCACAGCCCCGTCGAGGCAGTCGAAGAGATTTCCCAGGGCCGCGCCACGCTCGCCTTCCTGCTGGCCCCAATGCCGTTCGACGCGGTTCGGGCAGTAGCCGAAGCCGGTGACGCCATGCCTCAGAAATCGACCTATTTCATTCCGAAACCCGCCACGGGCGTCGTTCTGCGCCCGCTGGACTGACAGAGGCGAAGCCGCTCATGCCGAACACGATTCAGTTAGAGGGCGGCATCGTCGCAATCGACACCGAGATGGCGGGGATGAGCGAACTGGTCGCCGGTTTCCTCATCCCCGGCGACCGTCCGGCACTCTTCGAGACGGGACCGGCGACGGTAGCTGCGACGCTCGTCGCCGGCCTCGCGCAACTCGGCATCGGTGCCGGGGATCTTGCCTACATCGTCGTTTCGCACATTCACCTAGACCACGCCGGTGGAGCCGGCGACTTGGCCGCGTTGTTCCCGCGCGCGCAGATCATCGTCCACCGCGACGGCGCGTCGCACCTGGCGGACCCGACGAAGCTCATGGCGAGTGCCGCTCGCGTCTTTGGCTCTCGGTTGGACACCCTGTTCGGTCCCCTTCAGCCGGTTCCGGTCGAACGGCTGCGCGCGGTCGACGCCGGCGACATCATCGACCTCGGTGCCGGCCGCACTCTCGAGATCATCCAGGCAACGGGACACGCGCGACACCACATGGCCGTCCAGGACTCGGAATCGGGCGTCATCTTCGTCGGGGACGCAATGGGCGTGTACCTGCCCGAAGCCGACGTGCTGCGACCGGCTACGCCCCCACCGGATTTCGACTTAGACCTCGCTCTGTCAACACTGCGAAGGTTCCGCGAGCGCCGGCCTTCCGGGTTGTATCTAACGCACTTCGGACCTGCGCCGGCCGACCGGGACATGCTGGTCGAGGCAGAGGAGCGCCTCGTGCGTTACGGCGACATCGTCCGGGACGCGATGGCCGAGTCGCACGACATCGACTTCCTCGCCGAGCGGTTGCTAGAGCGCACCGCCGCCGACTACGCCGCCGTTCACGATCGTCCGGAACTCGTGGCGAAGTTCGAGGCCCTCAACGCTTTTCGCTCAAGTGCCGCCGGATACCTTCGGTATTTCTCGACTCACCACTAGATTAGGTCGAAGCGCTCGCCGTTCGCACGCCACGGACCCGCGTGCTCGCCGCCGATGACGCGTGCTCGACCCGCCCCCGCGACGATGGCGTGAGTCCCGTGCAAGAGAACTGCAGTGTCCTCGTCGATCCCGATGACTGAGCACGACCGGCTGATCTCGTCCGCGAGCGCTTCGGCCTCAGTCCAGCGATCAAAATGAGGAACAACAGCATATCCCTGCAATATCCCGAGCCCCGGGGTCCACAACGTCGGCGTCCCGTGCCCGTCTTCGGGCCGGTGCACAAGCGCCCAGTCCCCCAGCGCCATCGCGCCGGCCGACGACCCGACGAGCCACGCACCGGCCTCGCGCGCGACGAGGAACCCTTCCCACAGCGGGGAACCCTCCAACGCGGTAAGCAGCCGGGCAGTCTTTCCTCCGGAGATGTACAACAGGTCCGCGCGCTCGACGATACGGACGTTGTCGGGGTCCTCTGCGTGCGCCCGGTCGATCACCATCAGCCCCACGCTGCGCGCTCCGAGTCGCCAAAAGTGCTCGATTCCACGCAGCGCCCAATCCTGCGGATCTTCCCCTCCTGCGGCCGTCGGCAAGATCACCACGTTGGGCGCCGGACCAATGGACTCCAGGATCTCCCGATCGATGTCCGCCATGGCGGGCGTGAACTCGCCACTGCCCACGAGGGCAATGTGCGAGTGTCGCCGTGGATCCCGCACGACCGCCCTACTGCGGCGCCGCCGCCAGGGACTCCAGGCCGCCGCGAAGGCGATCCCGCGCGGCGGGACTGCGTGCTGCTCGCAGCGCAGACTCCAGTAGATCTCGCCCAACCTCCGCCCGCCCTACGTCGGCGAAGCTGCGGGCTCGCACCACCTGTGCGTCGGCCCAGACCGGAGCCGACACATCTTCGGGCTTCAGGGGGGCCAGGAAGTCCCTCGCCCGCTCCGGGCGTCCAAGGCGCCGGTAGCACTCCGCGATCGCAGGGTCGAAGGAGCAATCGCCCGTGAACCGACGATAGGCCAGCAATTCCTGCGATGCCTCGTGCCAACGATCCGTGTGCCATGCCGCGACGCCGATTACCCGGCGGACGGACGACGAACGCGGCGCCATCTCTTTCACCCGACATGCCGCGCGGTACGCGGCCTCTCGCCTGCCTTCCGCCTCCGCCCGACGAGCCTTGGTCATCCACGCCACTGCGTCGGCGCCACGCCCCGGCTTCGCCGCCCTTTGAAGTTCCAACTCCAGCGCGCGCGGCAACCGCTCTGAGTCTTTGATTGGGGGTCTCACACAGCAAGTGTACCGGCGCGCGCGGGCTCCCGAATGCTCGCGCGCACACATGGGCCCAGAACGACAGCTCGACACGGCCGGGAACACGAAAGGCCGGCAGAGCCGGCCCTTCGTCGAATCACGAGAACCTATGGGCAGCTAGCGCCCACGGTGTGGAACGAGTTCGGCGCCTCATCCGGCATCAATGCCGGAATCGACGCTGTGATACACCCCACGGCATCGGCGGCCAAGTCAAGGTGCTCGGAGTCGTAGACTGCCTCACCGGTCGCGGACTCCACGCGGGTGAGCGTGATCTCCGTGTTCTCGAACCCGAGCCCATCGAGATAGGCGGTGAGCGTCTCATCCGTGAGCGAATACGGGTTGACGTATCGCACGGACACGAAATCGGACCCCGGGTTGATGATCCGGCCGTCATAGCCCGTATCCTCGCCCCAGACGTCCTCCGCGATGCACACTGCGGCATTCGAGTTCACCGATCCGACTGCATCCACCCCGCTGAATACCACGATGTTCGAGGCGCACCACTCGCCGGCGTGTGCGCCCAGGGGTACCAAGGATCCCACCAGCGCAATCGATGCGACTAGACCCCAGGTCTTTATGCTCCTCATTCGTCCCTCCGATGCAGCAGCCAGGTTCAGCCGCCCTCGACGTGTTTGCCAACTGATTCGCCGCGCGATGGCCCGATTCCTTCATCCGGCGCCCGCCCCAACGCGCCCAGAGCGCAGAGGAGGAAATCGAGTAGGGGGCGGGGGTTTACCCCGCCCCTCTCACACCACCGGACATGCGGGCCCGCATCCGGCGGTTCGCAAAGACTCCCTGACACGGCGGTAAGCCTCGGTGAAGCCAACAAGGCCGAGGGCTGACCAATAGGCGTTGGGCATCGCTCGCTGAAGTGGGGCAGAACCTGCGGTGCGCCAGGAGCCCTTTCGCGTGTTGGCCCACTCATAGGCCTTCTGCTTGGGAATCCCCAAAGATCGAAGCATCCGAACCTTGGTGCGTATCCGCTTCCACTGCTTCCAACGAGCCTGCCGGAGCCTGCGGCGAAGCCACTGATCGAGTTCGTCGAAAGTGCTCGGCGTGTCGGACAGGCCGAAGTAGTTCACCCAGCCGCGAATGTAGGCGTTGACCTCGCGGATGCGGCGCTCCATCGACACACCCCTGCTGCGGGATGTCAGACGCCGGATGCGATCCTTGGCCTTGCGTTTTGCCAACGAATCGATCCGGACACCAACCGTCCCTTTCCGTTTCAAGAGTCCAAAGCCGAGCAGATGCGCTCGCGTAGCGGAAACCACTTTGGATTTTGAACGGTTCACGCGGAGCTTCAATCGCTTCTCGATGAATCCGCAGATACTCTCGAAGACGCGCTGCCCCGCCCGCTCGCTTTCGACGTAGATCGTTAAGTCATCGGCGTAACGGACGAAGCGATGCCCTCGCTTTTCCAACTCCTGATCCAAATCGTCGAGCATGACATTGGCGAGCAGCGGCGAAAGTGGCCCCCCTTGCGGGGTTCCTTCCTCGGTCCGCACACACACGCCAGCGTCCATCACGCCCGCGTTCAGCAAAGAGCGGATCAGCTTGCGCACTTGCTTGTCTTTTACCTTTCTCGCAACCCTCGCCATGAGCATGTCGTGGTTGATCCGGTCAAAGAAACGATCCAGATCAATCTCCACGACCACCTCCGAGCCCTCCTCAACGAAACGCCGGGCCGCATTCACGGCTTGATGCGCGCTGCGGTTCGGACGGAACCCGAAACTCTGCTCGGAAAACGTCGGGTCGAAGATCGGAGTGAGCACCTGCAAGATAGCCTGCTGGATCACACGGTCTTGCACCGTGGGCACCCCCAGGACTCGCACGCCGCCATCGGGCTTTGGAATCTCCACCCTGCGAACGGGTGCGGGTTGGTAGGCGCCAGCGTCGAGCGCAGCATTGATCGCGGGCCAGTGCGTGCGCCAGTGCGATCGCAGCTCTTGGGTGGACACCCCATCGATACCGGGAGCGCCCTTGTTCCGCTCAACACGTCGGATCGCCCGTTCGATGTTCGAGACGGCGAAAACGTCGTCCCACAGAGAACGGGTGGGGTGAGGATCTTCGATGCCGGGCACCGGCAAACGCATCTGCTCTGGAACGGAGGTCCGTGGATTCACCACGTCGGCACCGTCCCAGGCCCGTCCACGACGGGTTGGCTGCACTTTGCGCGTCTGCACGAGCCGGACATGATCGTCCTTTCGCTTTACGTTCGGCCCTTCGCGACGAACAGCGTCACTACTATGGCCTCTGCTGACTTCTGCCGGGTCCGCCGGCGCATCGCTGCGACAGCGGTCAGGCGATGGCTCGACCTCAGCCATGCTTGTGCTCTGACACTCCGGCAGATCTCCCGGGATAAGCACAACCACTTTCCCCCTACGCCCGCCGCATTTACGGAACGACCCTTCGGTGGGTACGGACTTCGCTGTGCCATGCCAGCTCATCCAGGTCGTCCCGCCTCATATGCGGTTCGTGTTCCTCGGTGCAGGGTTTCGCCTCCGGCTTCCTCCCCACCCCACCTCGCGGTGACGCAGTTGCCTTTGGCTCGGACTACGGACCACCTCCGCGTCCAGAGGACTTTCACCTCCAAGCGATTGCACATGCCCGGCGTACATAGGCCGAGGCCGGTCCAATTGGACCGGCCTCGAAGTGTCTCGGCGGCGTCCTACTCTCCCACGCAGCTGCCCGCGCAGTACCATCGGCGCTGGAGGACTTAACTTCCGGGTTCGGGATGGGACCGGGTGTGACCCCTCCGCCATGGCCACCGAAACTCTATTTGGGGATTGCGCCCCACGTTTGTCAATCTACGGGCACATTGAGCACCCTATAGCGAGCGTGAGCGAACCAAGGCCTCGGCCTATTAGTACCGGTCGGCTCCACGTGTTGCCACGCTTCCACCTCCGGCCTATCAACCCGCTAGCCTTGCGGGGGCCTTACCAGGTTTCCCTGTGGGAGACCTCATCTTGGAACGAGCTTCCCGCTTAGATGCTTTCAGCGGTTATCCCTTCCGCACATCGCCAACCAGCCATGCTCTTGGCAGAACAACTGGCACACGAGAGGTGCGTCCGTCCCGGTCCTCTCGTACTAGGGACAGCCTTCCTCAAGTCTCCTGCGCCCATGGTGGATAGGGACCGAACTGTCTCACGACGTTCTAAACCCAGCTCGCGTACCGCTTTAACCGGCGAACAGCCGGACCCTTGGGAGCTGCTCCACCCCCAGGATGCGACGAGCCGACATCGAGGTGCCAAACCAGGCCGTCGATGTGGACTCTTGGGCCTGATCAGCCTGTTATCCCCGGGGTACCTTTTAGCCGTTTAGCAACGGCGCTTCCACACGCCACCGCTGGATCACTAGACCCTGCTTTCGCATCTGCTCGACCCGTCGGTCTCGCAGTTAAGCTCCCTTGTGCTCTTACACTCGACGCACGATTGCCAACCGTGCTGAGGGAACCTTTGGACGCCTCCGTTACCTTTTGGGAGGCAACCGCCCCAGTCAAACTGCCTGCCTGGCGCTGTCCGAGATCCGGATAACGGACCCTCGTTAGACGCCCAGCACGAGAAGAGTGGTATTTCACCGTTGGCTCCACAAGGGCCAAAACCCCTGCTTCAACGCCTCCCACCTATCCTACGCAACTCGAACCGAACACCAACACCAAACTACAGTAAAGGTCCCGGGGTCTTTCCGTCCTACCATGGGTAGGCCGCATCTTCACAGCCAATGCAATTTCGCCGAGTCTCTGGTCGAGACAGCGCCCAAGTCGTTACGCCATTCGTGCAGGTCGGAACTTACCCGACAAGGAATTTCGCTACCTTAGGACCGTTATAGTTACGGCCGCCGTTTACCGGCGCTTCGGTTCAGAGCTTCGCCTTGCGGCTAACCCCTCCCCTTAACGTTCCGGCACCGGGCAGGCGTCAGAGGGTATACAGCGCCTTACGGCTTCGCACCCTCCTGTGTTTTTAGTAAACAGTCGCTTGGGCCTGGTCACTGCGACCGCAGTCAGCTCGAGGAGCAAGTCCTCTCACTGGCCACGGCACCCCTTCTTCCGAAGTTACGGGGTTAGATTGCCGAGTTCCTTGACCAGAGTTCTCTCGATCGCCTTAGTATTCTCTACTTGCCCACCTGAGTCGGTTTGGGGTACGGGCACCTTTTCCACTCCCTAGAAGATTTTCTCGGCAGCATAGGATCAGCGGCTTCTGTCCAATGACATCGGCATCACGCCTCAGGATTGCCCCCGCGGATTTGCCTACGGAGACTCCCTACACGCTTGCCCCGGGTCGACCAACGCCCGGGCCCGCCTACCTTCCTGCGTCCCTCCATCGGTTACCTAATAACACGCGGGTCGGTAGCCCCTGACGGGATTCCCTTAGCAGCATGCGTTCGGTCTTGTCGCGAAAACGGTGGTACAGGAATATCAACCTGTTGTCCATCGACTACGCCTCTCGGCCTCACCTTAGGACCCGACTAACCCTGGGCGGATGAACCTTCCCCAGGAACCCTTGGGCATTCGGCGGAGGGGTTCCTCCCCCCTCTTTCGCTACTCATACCGGCATTCGCTCTTGTCACGCATCCACGGCTGGGTTACCCCGCCGCTTCACCCGCGTGACGATGCTCCCCTACCGAACCGATCGCTTGGACCTATACGGCACCCCGCATAGGCCGGCTTGTGATCGATTCCCGCAGCTTCGGTGACGTGCTTGAGCCCCGTTACATTTTCCGCGCCCAACTACTCGACCAGTGAGCTGTTACGCACTCTTTCAAGGATGGCTGCTTCTAAGCCAACCTCCTGGCTGTCTACGCGGTTGGACATCGTTTCCCACTTAGCACGTTCTTTGGGACCTTAGCTGGCGATCTGGGCTGTTTCCCTCTCGACTACGGACCTTAGCGCTCGCAGTCTCACTGCCGTGCTTAGCGTTGCGGTATTCGGAGTTTGCCTGAGTTCAGTAAGCTTGTAGGCCCCCTAGCCCAAACAGTGCTCTACCCCCGCAACGGAACACACGACGCTGCACCTAAATGCATTTCGGGGAGAACCAGCTATCACTGAGTTTGATTGGCCTTTCACCCCTATCCACAGCTCATCCGCCCATTTTTCAACATGAGTCGGTTCGGTCCTCCACGCGGTCTTACCCGCGCTTCAACCTGGCCATGGATAGATCACTCAGCTTCGGGTCTACGCCACGCGACTAATCGCCCTATTCAGACTCGGTTTCCCTACGGCTCCGGGACACCCCTTAACCTCGCCACGTAACGTAACTCGCCGGCTCATTCTTCAAAAGGCACGCCGTCACTCCCCTACACCGGTTTCCCGGCGCGGATTGCTCCGACGGTTTGTAGGCACACGGTTTCAGGTACTATTTCACTCCCCTCCCGGGGTACTTTTCACCTTTCCCTCACGGTACTAGTTCACTATCGGTCGCCAGGTAGTCTTTAGCCTTAGGGGGTGGTCCCCCCGGATTCACGCCGAATTTCACGTGCTCGGCGCTACTTGGGATGCCACTCGGGAGGTTCATCACCTTTCGGATACGAGGCTCTTACTCGCTGTGGCCGGCCTTTCCATGCCGTTCTCCTAGGTCTGAACTTTGTAACTCCCTGAGAGGTCCAGCGTCCTCTCTGAATGGTCCCACAACCCCCGCACGACAACGCCGCTGGGCTATCACGTCGTGCGGGTTTGGGCTGTTCCCGTTTCGCTCACCGCTACTCAGGGAATCGCGTTTGCTTTCTCTTCCTCCGGGTACTGAGATGTTTCACTTCCCCGGGTTCCCTCCACTCCGCCTATGTGTTCAGCGGAGCGTGACTGGCCATTACGCCAGCCGGGTTGCCCCATTCGGAGATCCTCGGATCGAAGCCTGCTTGGCGGCTCCCCGAGGCTTATCGCAGCCTGCAGCGTCCTTCATCGGCTCCTGGCGCCAAGGCATCCACCGTGTGCCCTTATTACCTTGGCTCTTTGATGCTCACGCTCGCTATGGAGTTCTCAAAGTTTGGACCCGTTGGCCCAACTTCCGGTTCGCTTCCAAAAAAAGGTCGGTGACCTTCCGGTCACCGACAGCCTCCCGCGGCGCGCGCGGTCCTAGCGGCTGTCCTTGCTTGGAGTTGAATCGAGAAGTCGCACTAAGCGGGATCCTCTCGGCTCGAGGACACTCGCCTTCGAACCGGATGCGTATGCTACGCCGCCCCCTAGGGAGTGTCAACCGATGTCGTTTGCAGCGGCCACCGGATGCCGCAAACCGGGGCAAACGGATCTAGCGGAGGAAGCGAAGCAGCGCGAAGGACCGTTTTCCGGCCCGAAGGACCATGATGGTCTCAGACGACAGTTCGGTCGCGCCGAGAACAGCATCCGCCGACTCCATGCGCCGGTTCCCGACGTAGGCGCCCCCTCCGTCGACCAACCGGCGAGCCTCTCCACGGCTCCGGACGAGGGCGGACTCCACGAACGCATCAGTGACGGTGATCGAGCCGAGCCTCGTCGCCGGAACCTCCGCCGAGGCGACGTCGGCGAAGATCTCGAGTAACTCTGACTCGTTCAGCCCCTGCAGGTCCCCGCCGAACAACGCAGCGGTCGCCCGCTCGGCCCGGGCCAACCCGCCTTCCCCGTGCACCAGCTCTGTGAGTTCCCGCGCCAGACGACGCTGGGGGTCGCGACGCGCAGGGTTCGCTTGCCCGGAAGCCTCCAGCGCGCGGATCTCCTCTTGAGGTACCTCAGTGAACAGGCGCAAGAATGAGCCGGCGTCGGCATCCGGGGCGCGGACGAACCACTGGTAGAAGGCGTATGGACTGGTCAGTCGCTCATCCATCCAGACTGCGCCCGCGGCGGTCTTCCCCATCTTCACGCCGTCGCTGCGAGTCACTAGCGGAGTCGTGAGCCCGAACAGGTGCGCCCCCCGCATGCGGCGTCCAAGATCGACGCCTGCGGTGATATTGCCGTACTGGTCGGACCCGCCCGTCTGCATTTCGCAGCCGTACGTCTCATGGAGATGAACGAAGTCGTAGGCCTGCATCAGCATGTAGCTGAACTCCGTGTAGCTGATGCCGGCATCGCCCTCAAGGCGCGCCTTCACCGATTCCCTGGCAAGCATCACGTTGACCGAGAAATGCTTCCCTACGTCCCGAAGGAAGGCGACAAAGGACATGTCCCGGAACCAGTCTGCGTTGTTCAGCACCAGCGCCGGGTTCCCGGGCGCGTCGAAGTCAAGGAATCGGCCGATCTGCTCGCGGATCCCCGTGACGTTGGCCTCGATCGCCTCATCGCTCAATAAGTTGCGCTCTTGGCTCCGTCCGGTCGGGTCTCCCACCATTCCGGTTGCCCCGCCGGCGATGGCGATCGGACGATGCCCCGCCCGCTGTAGCCGCCGCAACAGCGTGAGTTGCATGAGGTTCCCGATGTGCAAAGACGGTGCGCTCGGGTCAAAGCCGCAGTAGACGGTGATCGGACCCGAGCCAAGACGGGCCGGGAGGTCGTCTCCTCCCGTCCACTGGTGCGCGATCCCGCGCCAACTGAGATCCTCGAAAAGGCCCATGTTCCCTCGGATGTCGGATGCTACCAGCCGACCGCGGTCGCACGTTTGGGATTCCCCCTTCTGCCCGCCACGCCTCGCGCCCGGTAGCATGAGGGCACCGTCCGCCGTCACCCATGAAAGCACCGTTCAGCGGCATTTCGCGGATCGCCGCGCGCGCCGCGCCGGCGGTCCTTTTAGTATTGCTCGCATCCTGCGTCTCGGTGCCGCATCTCGATGACGAACTGGCGCGCACGGCGCGTGTCGACCAAACCACCAAGATCCTGGCGCGCGACGGGACGGTCCTGGCGGTCTTGCACGCAGAAATCGATCGCGAACTCGTTCCGCTGTCGCAGGTGCCCAAGGCCGTCCGCAAGGCCGTCCTGGCAATTGAAGATTCTCGTTTTTATGAGCATCGCGGCGTCGACTTCCCCGCGGTGGTGCGTGCAGTGATACGCGACGCGGCATCCGGTCGCGTCGTCGAGGGCGGCTCCACCATCACGCAACAGTTGGTGAAGAACACGCTGAACGATCGCGAGCGAACTCTCTCCCGAAAGATGCGAGAGGCGATGCTTGCTCGCCAGATGGAAGCCCGCATGACCAAGAACGAGATCCTCGAGCAATACCTCAATACCGTGTATTTCGGCCGCGGCGCTTACGGGATCCAAGCGGCGGCACATGCCTACTTCGGGTGCAACTCCTCGCGTCTTACGCTTGCCCAGGGCGCACTTCTGGCGGGAATGATCCGCGCGCCCTCTCGCTACGATCCGCTAACGGACCCCGCAGCGGCCAAAGCCCGCCGAGCGACCGTCCTAAGCCGCATGTTGCACCTCCGCATGATCGCTCGTCCTGCCTTCGATGCCGCGCGCGCAGAGCCCCTCGGGCTTCACTCCCGGCCCGAGACCGACCGCTACGCCGCCCCGTACTTCGTCGAACACGTCAAGGACTTGATCTTCGACGGGGCCGCGGGACTCGACGAGCTTGGCGACACCCGGGCAGACAGAGTCAACGCCGTCTTCAAAGGAGGGCTGCGGATCCACACCACGCTGGTGCCTCGATTGCAGCGGGCGGCCGAACATGCAGCGTTGTCGACACTCACCGAACCGAGCGATCCGCACACCGCATTCGTCGGAATCAATCCCCGTGACGGAAGCATCGTCGCGATGGTCGGCGGTCGGGACTTCTTCGACGCACGGGATCCGTACGCGAAGTTCAATCTAGCGACGCTCAGCCGCCGACAACCCGGCTCTGCATTCAAACCGTTCACGTTGGTGGCTGCCCTTGAGGACGGCGCCTCCCTCACGAGTAGGTACCGCGCCGGTAGTCGCATCTCCATCCGTCTGCCGTCCGGGGAAACCTGGAACGTCGCAAACTACGAAGGCGGCAACTTCGCCGGCAGCATGTCGCTCAAGCAGGCCACCGCACTCAGCGTCAACGTGGTCTACGCCCAGGTAGTTCGCGACGTCGGCGCAGACCACGTAGTCGACGTCGCACGCCGCATGGGGATCACGGCGCCGCTATCTGCCGTTCCCTCGATCGCCCTCGGCTCCCAAGAAGTGAGCCCGCTAGATCTCGCCGGTGCCTATTCGACCCTGGCGCGCGGAGGTAAGCAGATGCCTCCCGTCGCCATCACCAAGATCACCGATGCGGCGGGCAAGATCTTGTACCGATCCCAGGCGAAGCCGAAGTCCGCGATCTCTCCCGCGGTCAACGCGCTCACTGTGGAAGCGCTGCAAGAGGTGATGCGCACGGGGACCGGCCGCCGCCTGGCTACGGGGTTTCCGGTGGCCGGGAAGACGGGAACCTCCGACGAGTATCACGACGCATGGTTCGCGGGCTTCACTCCGACGATGGTCGGCGTGTCCTGGGTCGGATTTCCACGCGCGCAGATCTCGATGCGCCCGCCGCGCACTCGGATCCGCGTCTACGGCTCTTCCTGGCCGGGGCGGATGTGGCGCGAGTTCATGCTCGAAGCGCACCGCGGCGTGCCCGCCAAGGCATTTCCTCGCCCCAAGGACCTGCTCGTCACCGTCGGCGTTGATCGGCTGCGCGGGTGCCTGCCGAATCGCTTTACCCCCAGATTCCTTGTGCGGCAGCGGTCATTCCTGCGGGGAGAAGAACCGACCACCGCATGCGACGAACCTACCTCGCACACCGTCGATGCCGTTCCGGACGTCCGTGGTGCCGCGCCCAGTGCCGCCAGGCAGATCCTGTGGCTCGCCGGACTCGACGTGCTGACGCGCGCGCGATACTGCCCGGAGCGCCCGCCTGGTGTCGTCTGCGCCCAAGAGCCCGCCCCCGGAACGCGCGCGCGTGTTGGTGATCGCGTGACGATCTGGGTGGGGGACGACACAGCCGTCGGTGCCGTCCCGATGGTCCTGGGCGATTCCTCCGCGCGCGCCCGAACCTCTCTGCAACGTGCTGGGTTCTCCGTCGAGTTCGTGACCGCCCCCAACGCAGAGCGCCCCAACGGGTGCCGGGACCCCGTCGTCACCGGAAGCGGGCGCGCGTGGGCTCAATCGCCGTGCGCCGAAGCGCCATACGGACGCGGCAGCGTGGTGACGGTCTGGGTCAACCCTTAGGGCGAACGGGGCCGGACACCCACGGGCTGCCGCGGACTGCGAAGCGCCAGGGCCGCCCGTCCTGCAGCCGACCCAAACCGATGCGCGGCGTTGCTTCCACTGCGCGATTGGACAGCCGCTCCCCGGGACACATGAACAGCGGCGAAGCGATCAGGTCCGCCCGGTTCTGCTCCCGCCCGATGGCAAAGGCCTGAGTCAATCGTGCTGGGCCGCGCGCCAGATCACGGTCCCGCACGCCGGCGCGGCGCGCGCGCATGAGGTCGATCCCTTCAATCGGCTCGACTGCGCGGAGAAGTACCGCGCCGGCGCGCCCCTCAGGGTCCGTGACGGCATTGAAGCAGTAGTGCATCCCGTACGTGAAGTACACGTACGCCCGGCCCGGGGCCTCGAACATCGGCGCGTTCCGCGGCGTGCGACCCCTGAATGCATGACTCGCCGGATCCTCTTGCGAGTACGCCTCCGCCTCGATCACAACACCTACCACTCGGCCTTCGTCGGTGTCGTGCACCAAGAGGCATCCGATCACGTCGCGCGCAACCTCCAGAGCGGAACGCTCGAAGAACTCGCGAGGAAGCGGGAGCGCGGCCGGCCCTCGATTCATCGCGGCGCGCGCTTGTCGGCGACGAACTTCCCGACCTCGCTCGCAGTCCGAGCATTCAAGACGTCGGACCGCTTCGCCCACCCGCGCTGAGCGGTTCCGATACCAAACCGAACGTTGTCCAGATGCTTGGGCGCGTGGGCATCAGTCGCGATTGAAATCGTCACTCCCCGCCGCGTCGCCCAGCGGACGTGTTCGTCGCGCAGATCAAGCCGGTCGGGGAAGCAATTGACCTCCAAGGCGGTTCCGGTTTCGGCGGCAACGCCGAAGAGCACTTCGAAATCAACGTCGATGGGTTCCCTTCGTCCAATCAACCGTCCGGTGGGATGGCCGATGACATTCACGAACGGGTTCCTCGCCGCAGCAATCAAGCGTGCAGTTGTCTCTTCGCGAGACAGTCGGAACAGTGAGTGCACGCTCGCCACGGTGATGTCGAACCCTGCGAGAAACTCGGCGTCGTAGTCGACCGAACCGTCGCGCCCGATGTTCAGCTCGCACCCGTGCAACAAGCGCATGTGCGGGAATCGCAGTTGGATCGTGGCGATCTTCTCCCGTTGCGCAAGAACAGCTTCCCGGCTCATCCCCGTCATCGCCAGGTTCTGCGCGTGGTCGGTGATGGCGAAGTACTCGAAACCACGCGCCGCTGCCGCTTCCACCATCACATCCAGCGACGCGATTCCGTCGGTGAGATCAGTGTGCGAGTGCAGATCCCCGCGCAGATCCGTCTGTTCGATCAGAGCCGGAAGATCCCCGGCGAGCGCCGCCTCGACCTCCCCCGTGTCCTCGCGCATCGCCGGTGGAATCCACGCCAGCCCGAGGGCGGCATAAACCTCTTCTTCGGTCGCCCCGGCAATGAGCCTTCCGTCGCACGCACGGAACAACCCCCATTCCGAAAGCTTCATGCCGGCCTTCATCGCCAGTTCCCGGATCTTGACGTTGTGCTCCTTCGAGCCCGTGAAGTAGATCAGCGCCGCCCCCCACGCGTTCGCGGGCACCACCCGAAGATCAATCTGCATGCCGCGGCGGGTTACAACGCTGGACTTCGTATCGCCCCGCGCAACCACCGACACCACATCGGGCATTTCGAGGAACGCGCCCATCACATGCTCCGAGTTTTCGGACGCCACGAGCACGTCGAGGTCGCCGATCGTATCCCGCATCCGCCGGACGGAGCCCGCAGGGACAATCGACTTCACGCCCGGAAGATTCTCCAGTTGTTCCACAACCCGCAGCGAGATCTCGATCGCCTCATCGATGCGCACGCGGTCCTGTGTCCGGCTGAGGTTCTGGAGCGCGCGGAAAAGGTTCAGCTCGGTCTTCTCCCCCAGGCCCTTCACGGCGCGCACGCGCTCGGACGCAATCGCATCCGCAAGTTCGCCGATGCCGGCGATCCCCAGTTCCTGATGCAGCAGCAGCGCACGTTTTGGGCCGAGACCGGGAACGCGCATCAGATCCCGCACGCCGGCCGGAACGGCCTCTCGCATATCCTCGAGTTCGTGCATGGTCCCGGCGTCAAGGTATTCGCGGACGCGCGCGGCCATGTGCTTGCCGACCGACGGGATTGCCAGGATCTCTCGATCGGACAGATCTCGCAGATCCCGAGGGTGTCCGCCTAGGGCGCGCGCGGCCTTCTCGTACGCTCGCACCCGGAATGCGTCGGCTCCGCCGATCTGCAACAAGTCCGCCCACTCGGTGAGCAGATCTTCGATCTCCTCGTTCACCCGCGGCATCACCGCGATCCTACCCGCGGGGTCAGGTGATGGCCGCCCGAATGCGTGCGATCGCATCCCCAATCGCGACCAGCTGCGCGTCGACGGACCTTGCGGACGGACCGGGAGCCGCGCGCCGCTCAACCGACGCCCGCGGAGACAGGACCTCCCGAACGTCCGACCCGAACGAATCGGACAACGCCCGCAGTTCTTCGAGATCCAGATCTGCGAGGTCCCGCTCCTGGGAAAGCGCGCGCTGCACGACTCGGCCGACGACCTCGTGTGCCGCGCGGAACGCAACTCCCTTTCCCACGAGGTATTCGGCCAAATCTGTGGCAAGCAGGGTCCCGGTCGACGCAGCACGTCCCATGCGGTCGACGTCAAAGCGGATGCCGTTCATCGCTCCGCCGAGTGCGGGCAGCATCCGGATGAGCGTCTGCACTGCGTCGAATAGAGGTTCCTTGTCCTCTTGCAGGTCCCGGTTGTACGCGAGCGGAAGGCCCTTTAGCGTAACCAGCAGGCCGGTGAGATCTCCGATCAGACGACCCGCTTTGCCGCGCGCCAGTTCCGCCACATCCGGGTTCTTCTTCTGCGGCATCAGCGAGGACCCGGTCGCATAGGCATCGGAGAACTCAGCGAAACCGAACTCGGCACTCGTCCACAGCACCAGTTCTTCGCCCAGGCGAGCGCAGTGCATCCCGCAGATGGCCCCGGCCGCCAGAAACTCCACAACGAAGTCGCGCGCTGCAACCGCGTCAATCGAGTTTCGCATGGCCGAAGAGAACCCGAGGGCGCGCGCCGTGGCCGCGGAATCGAGCCCAAGAGTCGAGCCGGCGAGCGCTCCAGCGCCGAGCGGCGACTCATCGGCGCGCGCCAGCGCTCCCAGGAAACGCTGTGCGTCACGTTCGAGGGCAAACGCGTGCGCGAGAAGATGGTGGGCAAGACTCACCGGCTGGGCCCGCTGCAGATGCGTATATCCGGGGAGCACAATGTCCCGCGACTCCGACGCGCGCCCGGCAAGAACCTCGATGAGGTCGGCGAGCGCCGACACCACAACGCGCCCGTGCTTGCCAAGCCACAGCCGCAGAGCCGTCGCTACGCGGTCGTTCCGCGACAGGCCGGCGCGAACCCGCGGCCCGATGTCACTCAGGCGCTCCAGCAGTGCGCGTTCGACCGCCGTGTGCACATCCTCGTCTCGGGTGTCCCACACGTACTCCGGATCCGCCATCTCGCCGGCGATCTCCTCGAGTGTGGCCCGGACCCGTCCTGCCTCCTCCTGCGTGAGCACGCCGACCGCCACCAGGCTGCCCGCGTGCGCGGCGAGGACCGCGCAATCCTCAGTCGCAAGAACACGGTCGAATGACAGGCTCTCGGTGAAGGCGAACATCTCCGTCGCGGGATCCTCGGTGAAGCGTCCGCCCCACAGCCTCGTCACCGGATCTCTCCCTGCTGCTCGGACCATACCTTCAACGGCAAGCCCCAGAGCTTGACGAAGCCTGCTGCGGCTTGGTGGTCAAACTGATCCCCGGCCTCGTACGTGGCTAGGCCGTGGGAGTACAGCGCGTACGGAGACCGCCGCCCCTCCACGACCGCGCTCCCTGCGTGCATGCGCACTCGCACGTCACCGGTAACCGGTCGCTGCGTCTCGGACACAAAAGCGTCCAGAGCGGCGCGCAGCGGAGAGAACCAGAGCCCGTTGTAGACCAAGCTCGCATACGTCTGCTCCATGCTTCGCTTGAACACGCCAAGGGAGGCCTCCAGCGTCAAGTCTTCCAAGTCGCGATGCGCCGTTACCAGCGTCATTGCGCCGGGGACCTCGTACACCTCGCGGCTCTTGATGCCGATGAGCCGGTCTTCCATCATGTCGAGTCGACCCACACCCTTGGCCCCGGCTCGCTTGGCGATTGCGCCGATCGTGTCGGCCAGCGACCCACGCTCACCATCCACCGCTACCGGCTCTCCCTTTTCGAACGTGATCGTCAGCACGTCGGGCGCTCCCGACGTCTGCGGATCCGCCGTCCACTCGTACGCGTCTGCCGGCGGCGTTTCCCACGGGTCTTCCAGGATCCCGCACTCGATGGTGCGGCCCCACAGGTTCTCGTCCACCGAGTACAAGCTGCTCTTCGTCACGGGAACCGGCAGTCCCCGCTCCTCCGCGTACGCCACGGCGGCATCTCGCGACAACTCCGCATCGCGCACCGGTGCGATCGAAATGAGATCCGGCGCGAGTGCCGACGTCGCCACCTCAAACCGTGCTTGGTCGTTCCCCTTCCCGGTGCAACCATGCGCGATCGACGCCGCGCCGGTTTCCCGCGCTACCCGCACAAGGTGCTTCACGATCAGCGGACGCGACAACGCCGACACCAAGGGGTACTTGCCCATGTACAAAGCGTTCGCGCGCAATGCGGGGAGCGCGAAATCCCGGGCGAACTCGTCGCGGGCATCAACCACGATGACCTCAGCGGCGCCGCAGGCTTCACCACGCGCGCGCAACAGATCGGCATCGACGCCCTGCCCAACATCGACGGCCATCGCCACCACTTCCGTGTTGTACTTCTCCTTCAGCCATCCGATTGCCACCGAGGTGTCAAGGCCACCCGAGTAGGCGAGTACACAGCGTTCAGTCACGTCATGCTCCCTTCGATGTTCTGGTTTCGGTAAGAATCGACTCAACGCGCCGAGCGATCACGCGTCCCGGGACACCTTCGCGACAAACAACGAGCACGGTGTCGTCCCCCGCCACCGTCGCGATTACGTCCTTCACGCCTGCCGCGTCCATCGCGCGCGCTACCGGATGCGCGCATCCGGGTGGGGTCCGCAGCACAACCATGGACCCCGATGATTCAACATCGGTCACGAACTCCGTAAGCATTTTGCGAAGCGTCTCGCCCGTTGCCGGAGGCTCGTCCGGCAACCGATAGGTCAGGCGGCCGTCGGGACCTCGGGCCTTGAACGCTCCGAGATCATCAAGGTCGCGCGACAGGGTTGCCTGCGTCACTTGCTCGCCTTGGTCACGCAACAGCGCGACCAGATCGGCCTGGCTCTCGACCGCGTGGCGCTGAAGTATCTGCACGATCCGACGGCGCCGCCGTGCCTTCACGTTCGCAGCCATTCCATCAACGCTTTCTGCGAGTGCAGCCGGTTCTCCGCTTGATCCCACACCACCGAGCGCTCTCCTTCGATCACCTCGTCGGAAATCTCCTCACCGCGATGAGCCGGAAGGCAGTGCATTACGATCGCATCCGGGCTCGCGCTCGAGACGAGATGTTCGTTCACCTGGTACGGCGCGAAGATCAGCCGACGCTCCTCGGCTTCGGCCTCCTGGCCCATGCTTGCCCACACATCCGTGTACACCACGTGAGCGCCCGCGACGGCACGGGCAGCGTCGGTGGTGACGACGATCGACCCGCCGCCGCCCTCGGCGATTTCCTCAGCACGGCGCACCACCTGCGGAATGGGTTCGTAGCCCGGCGGAACGCCGATCCTCACGTGCATTCCCGACAGCGCTCCCCCAATCATCAACGAGTGGGCAACGTTGTTCCCATCTCCAACGTATGCGAGCGTCCGGCCGCCGGGATCTCCCAGATGCTCGCGAATCGTCAGCAGATCCGCAAGAACTTGACAGGGGTGCTCCAGGTCGGAAAGCGCATTGACGACCGGGATGGAGGCTGCGCGCGCCAGTCGATCGAGCCGATCCTGCCCGAATGTGCGGACGACGAGCATTCCGAGGTACCTCGACAGCACTCGGGCGGTGTCCTCGATGGTCTCGCCGCGGCCGAGTTGCATCTCCGACGCCGACAGCACGAGAGGCCACCCACCAAGTTCGGACACACCTACCTCGAAGGACACGCGCGTGCGCGTCGACGGCTTCTCGAAGATCATCCCGACCGCACATCCGGCCAGCGCCGAACTAGACAGTCGGGCCGCCTTCATCTGTGCCGCGCGGTCCAGCAGCCCCGAGAGTTCGCGTGGCGTCAACGAGTCCATCGTGAGGAAATCGCGCTTCACTGTCCGCCCTCCAAGATCTCCTCGATCCGTTCGATCAACTTCCCAGGATCGAGCGGCTTCGGAAACACATTCTCCGGACCAAGCACGGGATCGAACGTCTCCCGCACATCGTGACGCCCGCTCACTATCAGGATCGGAATCGAGTTCAGTCGCGAATCGGAACGAACCTCTTCCAAGACACGCTCACCGGACACGTTCGGCATCATCAGGTCTAGGATCATCAAAGATGGGTGCTGCAGATCCATCTTCACCAACCCTTCCAGACCATCACGTGCCGCGACGACCTCATACCCCTCGCCCTCCAGGACAAGCGTCAACATCGTCTGCACTGACGGATCATCCTCGACCACCAAGATCAACGGCCTGCGATCGCTCATTGGCCCTCCCTAGGCGGAATCCCCTGCTCGCTCCGGCCACGCACCGCCTCGCACGCACCGATCGCATCCCCGAGCGCCTGCACCGCCCGATCGATCTCGTCGGAGGTCACCACGAGCGGAGGTGCCAGTCGAATCGCATTCGGTTGGACGTTGTTTACGACGAGGCCGCGCTCCAACGCCAGTCGAACGATGTCGGCAGCCCAGTCACCACGAAGCTCCACTGCGACAAGAAGACCGACTCCCCGAACAGACTCGATCCCATCATGCTGTCCGGCGAGCGCGCGCAGTCCATCCATCAGGCGCGCGCCCATCCTTTCGGCCGCTTCGACCAACCCCTCGGCCTCGATGACGTCCAGCACCGCCAGGGCGGCAGCACAGGGCACAGGCCCCCCACCGAACGTCGTCGCGTGGTCACCGGGTCCGAACGCAGCCGCAACTTCCTCACGCGCCACGCACGCGCCGATGGGCAATCCTGCGCCGAGCGCCTTGGCAAGCGTCACGATGTCCGGGACGATGTCGTGACGCTGGAAGGCGAACCAGCGGCCGGTTCTGCCGAGCCCGGTTTGCACTTCGTCGAAAACCAGCGCGACGCCGCGCTCCCGACTGATCTCGCGCGCGGCGCCGAGGTACTCAGGAGTGAGTGCCCGCACGCCCCCTTCTCCTTGCACGACCTCGAGGAGAATCGCCGACGTCTCGTCGCCGACCGCCGCATCCAGCGCCGCAACATCGTCGGGCGGGACGTGGCTGAACCACTCCGGCAACGGGCGGAACGGTTCGTGCTTATGAGGCTGCCCGGTTGCCGCTAGCGTTGCAAACGTCCGACCGTGAAAGGACCCCTCAGCGACCACAACACCGAAGCGGGACCGACCGGAGGTTTGCGTAGCCCACTTGCGCGCGAGCTTCAATGCGCACTCGTTCGCCTCGGCGCCGGAGTTCCCAAAGAACACCTTGCCCCACCCAAGGAGTTCGTGCAGGCGCTCGGCCAGTCGCACTTGCGGCTCGGTGTAGAAGAGGTTGGACACGTGAACGAGTTCCCCAACCTGCGCGCGCACCGCCTCAACAACCCTCGGATGTGAATGGCCGACGCTCATGACGGCGATCCCGCTCAGGAAGTCCAGGTACTCCCGTCCGTCGGTATCCCACAGGCGCGCGCCCGCTCCGCGAACGAATGCGACCGGAAGTCGCCCGTACACCTGCATGTGATAAGCCCGCTCCGCCTCGACGATGGCTTTGAAGTTCATGCCGTCACCATCGTCCCGACCCCTTGATCCGTGAACATCTCCAGCAGCAACGCGTGCTCGGCTCGCCCGTCAAGAATCGTCACCCGCGGAACGCCTCCCCGGATTGCACGCAGAGCCGCATCCACCTTCGGCAACATCCCCGCCGACAGCACACCCTCGCCTCGCAAGCGCTCCACACCGTCGGACGTCACCTGCGGCATCAACTCACCGCGGGCATCCATGATCCCTTCGACGTTGGTCAAGAAGACAAGCTTCTCGGCGCCAAGCGCCTCCGCAATGGCCGCAGCGACCTCGTCGGCGTTTACGTTGTACGTCTGGCCGTTCCCGTCGGTGCCCAGCGATGCGATGACCGGAATGAAGTCCCTCGAGATGTCCCTGACGATGCCGGGATTGACCCAGTCCACCTCCCCAACAAACCCAAGGTCAACCTCCGCCTGACGCTTGCGCACGCGCACCAATGCCCCGTCTTCACCGGAAAGGCCGGCGGCGAGCGTCCCGTGCCGGTTGATCATCGACACGATGTCCTTGTTGATCACTCCCGCGAGGACCATTCGTACGACTTCGAGGTCCTCCGCTGTCGTCACTCGGTACCCGCCGACGAACGTCGCCTCGCCACCCAATCGCCGGATGTGTGCCGTCACCTGCGGACCGCCACCGTGCACGACGACGGGGTTAAGCCCCACGAATCGCATCAAGGCGATGTCGTCGGCGAACCCCTCGCGCAGCGAAGGATCCTCCATGGCAGCACCCCCGTACTTCACCACGATCGTCTTTCCGTGGTAACGCTTGATGTACGGAAGCGCCTCCATCAGGATGCGCGCCTTCTCGATTGCGTTGGCCGTCATGTCGTGTACTCCGAGTTGATCCGCACGTACTCGGCGGACAGGTCATTGGTCAGCACCGTGGATGAGGCTTCCCCTCGGTGCAGGTCCACTCGCACTTCCACTTCCCGGGCTAGGAGTGCGGCGCGCGCGCGCGCGCGATTCCCCAACCCGGGCGCTCCGGCCTCGCACATCTTTTCTCCCCCAAGCCAGACGTCGACCCGCGACGGATCAAACGCAATGCCGGACGTCCCCAGCGCAGCCAAGACCCTCCCCCAGTTCGGGTCGGACCCGTTAAGCGCACATCGGAACAGGATCGACGAGGCAATGCTTCCGGCCGCGGCGCGCGCTTCCTTCTCGGTGCGCGCGCCCTGGACGCGCAGCGTGACCAGTTTCGTAAGGCCCTCACCGTCCTCCGCTATCTGGCGCGCGAGCGATCCGCAGACTTCCGACAGTGCGTCGGCGAACTGAGCACTCCGGCGATCGGCTCCGGCGATCTCCGGCCCACCGGCCGACCCGTTCGCAAGAGCCAACACGCAATCATTCGTCGACCGACATCCGTCTAGATCGATCGCGTTGAAACTGCCGTGCACCGCCAGCCGCAACGCCTCGCGCAAGAACCGTTGCTCCACCGCCAGATCCGTAGTCACAAAGCACAGCATCGTCGCCATCTCGGGCGCCATCATCCCGGCGCCCTTGGCGATCCCGGCCACGAGAGCCCCGCCGACGTTGACTGCAGCGGACTTCGGTCGCGTATCCGTGGTCATGATTGCGGCTCGAAGATCCGCAACGCCGGACGGCGAGAGTTTCCGCGCGGCCGCGCCGATGCCGTTCTCGACCGCTCGCATATCCAGGAATTCGCCGATCACACCGGTCGAGGCCACGAGCATTTCCGGCGCGCGCACCCCGACCGCGCGGGCGGCGATTCGCGCCATCGCCCGCGCGTCCTCAGCGCCGCGCGAACCCGTGCACGCGTTGGCGTTGCCCGCGTTAACCACCAGTCCGCGAGTCACTCCCGAACGAACGCGCCTCCGAGTGAGCACCAACGGCGCCGCTTGCACTCGGTTAGTCGTGAATACCCCGGCAACCTTCGCAGGACCGTCGGACACAAGCAGCCCGAGGTCGAGCCGCCCACTCTGCTTCAGCCCGCAGGCGACACCGGATGCCCTGAAGCCGGCGGGCAAAATCACGGGTACACGCCCTCTCCGGTCAGGCCGGCGCCCTCGGCGACGCCGAGCATCAGGTTGGCGTTCTGCACGGCTTGCCCGGCCGCCCCTTTTCCAAGGTTGTCGATGGCGGCGCACGCAACAACACGATTTGCACGCCTGTCGACGCGATACCCCAGCAAACAGCGGTTCGAACCGTGCACGAACTTAGTCTCAGGAAGCGCGTCGGGCAGAACCCTCACGAAACGCTCCCCGGCGTAGAACTCCGAAGCAATCTCGCAGGGATCGCGATCGTCGATGAGCCCGGCTACGCACGTCGCCAGCAGACCGCGCGCCATCGGCACAAGATGGGGAACGAACGTGATCCGCACCGGTTCGCCGGCCAGTGCGGTCAGCTCTTGCTCGATCTCCGGCGTGTGTTTGTGGCCGGGAAAACCGTAGGCCTTGAAATTCCCCTCAACGTGCGAGAAATGAACGCCCGGAGACAAGCCGCGGCCGGCTCCGGAAACACCGGACGCCGCCGACACGACAATCGACGCAGGATCGATGATTCCACGCGACACGAGCGGCGCAAGCGCAAGCAATGATGCGGTGGGATAGCACCCGGGGTTCGCCACGGCGCGCGCGCCTGCGATACGAGATCGGTAGATCTCGGGAAGCCCGTACACCCACTGCGGCAGCGTTTCGGGCACCGGATGCACCGTGCCGTACCACTCCTGGTACGCGAGGGGATCCTGCAGTCTGAAGTCCGCCGACATGTCCACGACTGCGGTCCCGGCGGCGGCCATGCGCGCGCCGGGCTCCATCGACGCCCCATGCGGCAAAGCGAGGAACACCAAATCGAGACCCGCTGCCGCATCCGCGTCAAACTCCTCGAATGCGAGTGTCGTGTCGAGATTCGGGTACACGTCGGCAACTCGCCGGCCGAGAAACTCCCTCGAAGTCGCCAGAACTAGGTCCAGTTCTGGATGCCCGGACACCAGACGAACCAGTTCGGCGCCCGTATACCCGGACGCTCCCACGATGCCCACGCGGTAGGCCACACGTCTCCCCTCAGGGTCGGAAGTCATGATTATGCAGTGTTGCGAATAGTTATGCAAGCGCCGGGCGGTGACGAATTGCTACTCCCGCACCGACCATCCGGCGGAAGTCGCCTCAGCGACGATACGGCCCATTGCCGCGTCGGCGTCGGCGTCGGTCAACGTCCGCTCAGGGTCCCGCAAGGTCAGCGAGAAGGCCAGGCTGACGCATCCGTCGGCAACCGGGTGCCCGCGATAGACGTCGAATACCTCGACCGATTCCAGAATCCCGCCGGCTGAAGCCGCGATAGCCGCCCGGACATCGGCCGCCGGTGTCGCGTCGGGCACGACGAGCGCGATATCGCGTGCCACAGCAGGGAACCTCGGCAACGCCGGCGCCCGCACTACGGGCGACCGGTCGAGGATCGACCCCAGGTCGATCTCCGCAACCGCGACCTGCTCTGGCAACTCCAGGACCTCCGCAACGCTCGGGAGAATCTCTGCCACGAACCCGACCGACTCGCCCCCGATGCGAACCACCCCGTACCGCCCGGGATGAAACGGAAACGTCCCGTTTCCGGCCTCAGTGTCCCAGTCGTCCACCCCTAGCGCGGACATCAAGGCTTCGACGACCCCTTTGGCGTCGAAGAAGTCCAGCGGCCGCTCTGTTTCCTGCCAGGACCGCGATGCCGGACCGGTCAAGATCCAACCGGCCGATACCCGCTCACACACACCGTCAAGCGTCGGAGTGAACGTCTTGCCTATCTCAAACAGGCGAACCGGCAAGACCCTCCTGGCGGCGTTCCGCGACGCCGCCAGCAAAAGTCCGTACACAAGGGACGGCCGCAGAACAGCCTCATCTTCCGACAGTGGGTTGGAAAGAGTCCTCGCCCGCCGAAGCTGGTCCTCGGCGAGTAGCGATAGCCGGTCGGCAAGTCCGCGTGGCAACAGCGACAGCGTTTGCGCCTCCGATAGTCCCGTGCCGAGCAAAGCTGCGCGCGCAATCCGGCGTCGGCGCTGGGACTCGGTCAGCCGCCCAGTGCGCGCACCGGCCGGCAGCGTCTCGGGGACTCGGTCGGGCCCGTAGAGCCGGGCAACCTCCTCCACCAAATCCTCTTCGATCGCAAGATCTACCCGGTGACTCGGCGGGTGGACGCGGAACGCGCCTTCCGCCGTCTCGACCCGGCACCCGAGGCGGCGCAGAGATCCCACCATCTCGGCATCGGAAATGTCCGCCCCAATCAGCGCGCGCGCCCTCGGCGCGCGCAGCCGAACCTCACGGGGCTCCCACCGTCGGGTGCCGACATCGATGGATCCACGCGCGACCCGCGCCCCGCACACCTCCGTCAGCAACTCCGCAGCACGATCAGCCGCTGCATGCACTCCTTCAGGATCAATCCCGCGCTCAAATCGGACGCTTGCCTCCGTGCGAAGCCCGAGTCGACGCGCCGTCGTGGCGATCCGCAGCGACGTAAACCATGCCGACTCAAGCAAGACACGAGTCGTAGTTCCGGACACCTCCGTGAGCGCGCCGCCCATGATCCCGGCCACCGCGACCGGTCCCCGCCCATCGCAGATCAGTAGATCGTCGGTGGCCAAGTCTCGTTTCTGGCCGTCAAGCGTTTCAATGTTCTCCCCGGGACGCGGCCGGCGCACGACGACGCCGGCGTCCGACAGCCTGTCCAGGTCGAACGCGTGCAGGGGTTGCCCCCGCTCAAGGAGTACGTAATTGGTGACGTCTACGACGGCCGAAATCGGTCGCATTCCCGCCGCCAGGATCCGCCGCCTCATCCACCACGGAGAAACACCCGCCGACACACCCTCAACAACCCGAGCCACGTACCTCGGACATCCGTCGGAATCCTCGATTGATACCGACGCGAGACGACCCGCCTCTTCGTCTCCCTCGCTTACCACGGGCGTGGGGATTACCAACGGGAGCCCGTAGATCGCTGCCACCTCCCGAGCAACGCCCACGACCGATAGACAGTCCGGACGATTCGGGGTCACATCGATATCGAACACCACGTCGTCCAAATCCAGCGCCTCGACAACGTCGCATCCGAGCGGCGCATCGGCATCGAGGATGAGGATGCCGGAGTGGTCCTCTGCCACGCGCATCTCACGTGCCGAGCACAGCATCCCCTCGCTCGGCTCCCCCCGAACCCTTCGGCGTCCGATCTCGACACCGCCGGGAAGACGTCCTCCAGGAAGGGCAAGCGGAACCCGATCGCCCACGACGTAGTTGCGCGCGCCGCAGACAATGTCCCACTCTTGTGCTCCGTCAAACGCGCGCACCAACATCAGGTTGTCGGCGTTCGGATGCGCGCGCACCGCGCGCACCTCTGCAACAACGACGCCGCTGATGCCGGCACCCGGCCGCAAGATCTCCTCGACGGCCAGGCCGGTGGCCGACAAGCGTTCGGCGATTTCGTCGGCCTCAGACTCAACCGGCACGAATTCCCTCAGCCACGAGAGCGAAAGACGCATCAGCCCGCAAACCCCCCAAGGAAACGCTGATCATTGTCGAAGAAGCTGCGGATGTCCGAGACCTCCCAGGCTGTCATTGCGATGCGTTCAACGCCCATGCCGAATGCGAATCCCGAGACCTCCTCGGGATCCCAACCAACGGCCCGCAACACATTTGGATGGACCATCCCTGCCCCAAGCACTTCCATCCACCCGCTGCGCCCGCACGACGAACACCCATCGCCGTTGCAGTTGACGCACACGACGTCCACCTCGAGGGACGGCTCAGTAAACGGAAAGTACGAGGGCCGCAGTCGTACGCGCTGTTCGGGTCCGAAAACGGCGCGCGCGAACGCGGCCAAAGTTCCCTTCAAGTCCGCCAGCGAAATCCCACGATCGACCGCCAACCCCTCGACCTGATGGAAGCACGGTGAATGCGACGAGTCAAAGGCATCTCTCCGGAACACGCGCCCCGGGGCGATCACGTAGATCGGTGGTCCGGCTTGGGCCTGCATGGCGCGAATCTGCACCGGCGACGTGTGCGTACGCAGCAACAGATCCGTCCCTTCGACGTACAGGGTGTCGTGCATCGACCTTGCCGGGTGGTCCTCCGGAATGTTGAGTGCCTGGAAGTTGAACCAGTCCGTTTCCACCTCCGGCCCCTCAGCCACCCAGTAGCCCATGCCCACAAACACGTCGACGATCCGCTCCGTCATCTGCGTCAGCGGATGCGAACTCCCGGGGCGCGCGCACCGGCCCGGCAATGTCACATCTACGCGATCGCGCTGGAGGCGCGCCGCATCGCGCTCCGCCTCCAACTCCGCTTCACGTCCCGCCAATGCCGCCTCGATGCAATCGCGCGCATCGTTCAGGGAGCGGCCAATCGAGCGGCGCTCATCGGGCGAGAGACCGCCCATCGCCGACTTGATCGCCGACATCGGAGCCTTCCGACCGAGCGCCCGGACTCGCACCTCGCGAACTTCCTCGAGCGTGCGTGCAGCAGACGCAGCACCCAGTGCGCGCTCAAGCTCCGCTGCGATGGTCCGCCCGTAGTCCTCGCTCACTGCTCCTCCCTCGGCAGGCTAAAGGCGAACACAGTGCCGTCGGAGTTCGTCCGTTCGATACGGATCTCCCCCCCGTGCGCCTCGATGACCCCTTTGCAGATGTAGAGCCCGAGACCGGTTCCGGAGTGCCGCTCCCCCGTCCCGCGACGGTAGAACTTCGTGAACACATACGGCACATGCTTCGCGTCGATTCCGGGGCCGGAGTCCGACACTCGCACGATGATTCGCCCGGACACCACCTCGCCGCTTACCTCGATCGGCCCGGGATCCCCGTGCTTGATCGCGTTCTCGACCAAGTTCACCAGCACCTGCTCGATCTTCCCGGGATCGGCGGTCACGGTGGGAAACTCGTCGGGGAATGCCGTCGTGATCGAGTGTGCCTTCACATCCATCGACGCTCGATCGACCACCCGCTTGGCCAGGTCCGGGACGTCCAGCGACTGTCGTTTTAACTCCAGCCGCCCGGCCTCCAGACGGGAAAGATCGAGGAGGTCACTGAGCAAACGGTTCATCCGGTCGGCGTCCCAGTCGATCGTGCGCAACATGTGCTGTTTCTGCTCCTCGGTGAACCGATCCCAGTTCCGAACCAGCGTCGACGTGAACCCCTTCACCGAGGTCAACGGCGAACGCAAGTCATGCGCAAGGGTCGCAATAAGGTCGTACGCAGAATGCTCGAGCCGGTGCCGACGGTTCGCGTCACGCACGGATACGACGACTTCGACCACGCGCCCGAAGTCGTCCCGAGCGTAGCGCGCGCGAACAGCGACCCAGCGGCTCGAGCCGTCTCGCCGGTGAAGCTGAAACTCCCGCTCCGGCGAACCCATCGAAACGGGACCCGCACATTCGAAGGGATCTGCGTGCTCGTGAGCCAGTCGGCCTGAGGTGTCACGCAGTCGGAGCACTTCACCGTAGAAACGCCCTACCGCCTCGGCGCGAACCCAGCCGGTCAGCCGCTCCGCGGCGCCGTTCATCAACGCGATCTTCCGTTCGCGGTCCACGACAATAACTCCGTCGGGCAACCGCTCGATGATCTCTTCGCCCATCACGCCTCTCGCTGTCGAACCCATTCGTACAGCACAACCGCCGCGCGCGCCGACAACGAAGGGGTCACCGCGCGCGCTGGAACCGCAACGCGCGCGTCCGGATTCATATCCGAAACTCCTTCGCCCGCCCTTCCCCCGACCGCAAGAAGGATGGGTCCACGCAGGTCAACATCCCACGGAGCGGGTCCGTCCTCGACCAGCTCGATCACGCGGATGTTGTTTGCGCGCATGTGGTCGGATCCCGCCCCCGGAGCTACGCCTCGGACAATCGCAAGGTGGAAGTGGGCGCCCTGGCCGGCGCGCACAGCGCTCGGCTGAAACACGTCGGCCGTCCCCGCAGCAATCAGTGCACACCGGGCCCCCGTTGCCGCCGCGCTGGCCAGGATCGAACCGACGGTCGCCGGGTCACGAACGTCGCCCAACAGCACGCCGGGAGATCGCTCCGGACCCAGGGCCGCGAGAGGCACCGATCGCATTTCCGCGACGGCAAGGAGTCCTGGGGCCGTCGCGACCGACGTCAGGTGCGACATCACACCGGGCGTCACCTCGTGCAGTCGGGCACCGGTACCGCGGGCTCGACCCAGCAACTCAGTCTGCCCCGCAGAGGCGACCGAGGTATAGAAAACCTCATCGATCGTCACGCCTGCCCGGATCGCGCCCTCGAGGGCACGCGCGCCCTCGACGAGCACCCTCGAGGCGCGCTCCCGCCATTCACGCTTGCGCAGACGGCGAACCCTCACGATGACCGGGTTGCCCGCGCTTGAGATCACGCTTCTTGCGGGCGCTCCCGCTCCAGGCCCGCGCGCGCCACTTCGACGAAGGCGCCAAACGCGGCCGGATCGCGCACAGCCAGGTCCGAAAGCACCCGGCGATCGACATCAACCTCGGCGAACTTGAGCCCGTTGATGAACCTGCTGTAGGACATACCGTGCTCCCGAACCGCGGCATTGATCCGGGTGATCCACAGCGTCCGGAAGTCGCCCTTGCGCTTGCGCCGGTCGTTGTAGGCGTAACGCATCGAGTGCAGAACTTGTTCGCGAGCAGGGCGATACAGCCTCCCGCGCGACCCGCGCGCGCCGGCAGCCCGCTCCAGAACCGCCCGGCGCTTCTTGCGACCTGTGACACTCCTCTTCACGCGTGGCATGACTCAGCCTCCCAGCAGCGTACGCGCACGTCGGACATCGGCTTTGTTGACCAGCGCGATACGCCCGAGACGGCGCTTCCTCTTCGACGACTTCTTCTCGAGGATGTGGCGGAAGTTCGACCTCTTGCGGACGATCTTGCCACTGCCGGTAACGCGGAGCCGCTTGGCCGCCGCGCGGTGCGTCTTCATCTTCGGCATCTCAGTGTTCTCCGTCTTTCTTCTCGCCCTTGTCGGCCGGTTTGGCCACACGCTTGTTCGGCGACAGCACCGTCGTCATGTTCCGCCCGTCAAGCTTCGACGGCGTCTCGACGTGCGCAAGCTCTGCCAAGTCTTCCGCGAGCCGCGTCAAGATCTTCCCTCCGAGTTCGGTGTGGGCCATCTCTCTACCCCGGAACATGATGGTGACCTTTACCTTGTGCCCACCCGCTAGGAAGCGCTCTATGTGGCCCTTCTTCGTGTTGTAGTCGTGGATGTCGATCTTCGGCCGCATCTTCATCTCTTTGAGGACCGTGGACGACTGCTTGCGCTTTGCGTCCTTGGCCTTCACCGCCATCTCGTAGCGGAACTTGCCGTAGTCCAAAAGGCGGCATACCGGAGGCCGTGCCTGCGGAGCCACCTCAACCAAATCGAGGTCCAACTCACGCGCGATCCTCAGCGCATCCGGCAGGGCGAGAATCCCGACCTGGCTCCCATCCGGACCCACCAACCGCACCTCAGAGGCCCGGATGCGATCGTTCACCCGCGGTTCACTTGCGATCCAGCATCACCTCAATCATCGTCGCCACAAAAAGAACGGACGCCCGAAGGCGTCCGGAACTAACCTCGTCGCAACCCACCCGGCTGAGCGTTTCCGCTTCCCCCGGAGGGTGAGGAGTCCCTGCTCCTTCTTCGGCGTGCCACAGGCACGCCGGTGCAGTATAAGGCCCCCCCACCCAGGTGTCGACACCCGGGTGGCGTAAGCGGGCCGTTCGTTGGAGTTGCGGTCAGATCGCGCGGACGTTGGCGGCCTGCTGCCCCTTCGGTCCATCGACGACGTCAAACTCGACGCGCTGCCCTTCCGCCAGGGAGCGGTAGCCCTCCATGCTGATGGCGCTGTGATGCACGAAAACGTCATCCCCGTCTGGGCGCGAGATAAAGCCGAAGCCCTTCTCGTTGCTGAACCACTTGACCGTACCTTCTGCCACGTCGTCCCCTCCCGAACACCCGCGTCGTCTGACGCGGACACCTCACGCCACACACGAGCGCGCGCGCGAGCGTACCACAAACCCTTTCAAAGCAGAAAGGGTGGAGTTCAAAAGCTATGGCTCGGATACCTGCGATGTCGAGATCTAGTGGACGATCTTGGAGAGCGGGATCTCGAGTATGTCCGAGGCCCCGCGCTCCTTCAGCTGCGGGATCAAGATGTTGATCCGCGACTTGTCCACGACCGTCTCGACTGCATACGAATCCGTAGTCGCCAGCTTCGAGATCGTAGGAGCCTTCATGGCCGGCAGGATGTCTAAAACGTCCTGCAAAGCCGCCTCGCCCACGTTGAGCTTCACCAACACACGTCCGCGGGCCGACATCGCACCCTGCAGAAGCATCTCGATGTCCCTCATCGCCTGTCGCTTGCCGGCGTCCGCAACTGCCTCGCGATTGGCGATCAGCACCGTTTGCGACTCCAGGAGCGTCTCAATGATCTTCAATCCGTTGCGTCGAAGAGTTGATCCGGTCTCGGTCACCTCAACCACCGCATCTACGATCTGCGGAACCTTGGCCTCGGTCGCGCCGTACGACTGGAAGATCCGAACCGGAATCCCGCGCTTTTCGAACGCACGCAGGGTAATGGTCGGGTACTCGGTCGAGATCCGCGAGTTCGGCGGCATCTCGTCGGCACTGTCGACTCCCGAGTCGTTCGGCACCGCGAGCACGATCTTGGCGACACCTCCGGCGCGCCCCGAGTAGCTGAGTTTGGTGAGCACATCGACGTCCGCCTCCGTCTCACTCACCCAGTCCTGCCCGGTGATGCCCAGATCGAAGAACCCCTCCTGGACGTACCTCGGGATCTCCTGTGGGCGCAGAATCGACACGCGCTCGATGCGAGGGTCCTCAATCCAGCCGTGATAGTCGCGATCCGACCCTCGGCGAACCGCAAGATCGGCTTGATCAAGCAGCGCGAGAGTTTGCGCTTCGAGCGAACCTTTGGGAACGACAAGCTTCAGCATAGCCGCGCGATGCTAGCAGACCAGACCGTGACCGTCGCCGGCCGCCACGACGTTCCGGGCCAGCAAGGCCATCTCGACTGCGGTCGCCGCCGCATCTCGGCCCTTGTTCCCCTGATCACCGCCGGCGCGAGCCTCCGCCTGCGGCATGTCTTCGGTGGTCAACACGCCAAACGCCACCGGCACTCCGGTCTCCAGCGACGCAATCATGATGCCCCGCGCGGCCTCTCTGGCAACGAACTCAAAGTGAGGTGTCTCGCCGCGCACAACGCAACCCAGCGCGACGATCGCGTCGGCGCCGGCCTCGATCCGCAACCGGCTTGCAAGTGGGAGTTCGAAGGCCCCGGGAACCCAATCGAGCGTGACGTCCGTCGCCCCAAGCTCCGCAAGACACTCGCGCGCCCCGAGCACCAACCGCTGGGTGATCTCCGTATGGAAACGAGCGGCCACGATCGCCACACGCAGTCCGGAAGCGTCGAGCCTCTGCTCAGACTGAGTCATCGGTCCCGACAACGGGCTCTCCCATCGCAGCGAATTCATCCAGATCCAAGTCGTGACCCAGCCGGTCACGTTTTGCGCGCAGGTACAGCAGGTTGTGCTCGGTCGCCCGGGTCTGCAGTGAAACTCGCTCAGTGATGTGGAGCCCGTAGCCCTCCAATCCGGCGCGCTTCGTCGGGTTGTTCGTCAGCAGACGCATCGAGCGGATCCCGAGATCGACCAGGATCTGCGCTCCCACCCCGTAGTCACGGGGGTCCGGCGGAAAGCCCAACTGAAGGTTCGCATCCACCGTATCGTGTCCTGCCTCCTGCAGGCGGTACGCCTTGAGCTTGTGCAGCAGGCCGATCCCGCGCCCCTCGTGGCCGCGGATATACACCAGCGCCCCACGTCCCTCCTCGGCGATCTGCGCCAGCGCATCCTCCACCTGCGTTCCGCAATCGCAGCGCAAGGAGTGGAAGACGTCACCCGTCAGGCACTCCGAGTGCATGCGCGTCAAGACCCCCTCACCATCACCGATGTCACCACAAACCAAAGCCAGGTGGTGGCGTCCGTCGAAGGACTCAAAGCCGATCGCCTCGAATTCACCCCACCGCGTCGGCAGCGACGCGACCGCGTCGACCTCGCGACGGACCAGCGTTTCGTGCTTGCGCCTGTAGGCGATCAAGTCGGCGATCGAAATAAGCTTCAGCCCGTGGCTCTCGGCGACGGTCTCAAGCTCCGGCAGGCGCGCCATCGTCCCGTCGGCGTTCATGATCTCGCAGATGACCCCGGCGGGATACAGGCCGGCCAACTGGGCGAGATCGATCGAGGCTTCCGTGTGCCCGGCTCGCCGAAGAGTTCCGCCGGCTTGCGCGCGAAGAGGGAAGACATGTCCGGGCTTGCGGAAGCTCTCCGGTCGCGCGTTCGCGTCCAGAATTAGTCGCACGGTCGCCGCTCGGTCATGCGCCGAGATCCCAGTACCGCCGTCGGCCACATCCACCGAGACGCTGAATGCCGTCTCGTGCGTCGCGGCGAGTTCGGGGACCATCGGAGGAATCCCGAGTTGATCGAGACGCTCCCCAATGATCGGCATGCAGATCAACCCGCGGCCGTGCGTGGCCATGAAGTTAACGGCCTCAGGCGTGACGCACTCGGCCGCCATGATGAAGTCACCTTCGTTCTCGCGGTCGGCGTCGTCCACAACGATGATGATCTTCCCTGCACGCAGGTCTTCGATTGCTTCTTCGATGGTATTGAACATGGTTTCTCCTAGCGCCCGCGCTTAGCCGGAGCAGTCGCCGCGCGCTTCTTCGTCGGCGCGCCTGCAGTCATCGTCGTTCGAGCCTTCGACGGTGCAACCTTCGCGGCAACAGGCTTCTTCGCCGTGGGTGCCTTCTTCCTCGCCGCTCCCTTATTCTCCGCGCGCTTCAGCTGAGGTTCCTCGCGCCGCGGGACGTCCTCGACCATGGCAAACACCGGCCGCGCGGCCCGCGCGGCCATCTGCCGCTCGACGTACTTCGCGAGGATGTCAACCTCGACGTTGACCGACGCGCCTTGTCCTTTCAGCCCCAGCGTCGTGACCGAAACCGTGTGCGGGATGATGGCAACCCGGAAACGATCCCGATCCACCGACACGATGGTCAGGCTCACTCCGTCCAGACAAACCGAGCCCTGCGGGGCGATGTAGCGGGTCAACTCGAAAGGGATCGTGATCTCGAGCATCTCCTGCGCACCCACGCGCCGGCGAGACCGGATGATCCCCACTGCGTCCACATGGCCTTGCACGATGTGACCGCCCAGGCGATCCACCGCGCGCACGGGACGTTCGAGGTTGACCTCCTCCCCCACCTGCAAGATGCCGAGGTTCGTACGAGCGACGGTCTCGGGAACCAAGTCGCATGCGAACAATTCATCATTGCGTTCGGTCACGGTGACACACGCGCCGTTGACCGAGATCGAGTCCCCGATCCCCAACTCGCGCGCCACCTGCGCGCGCACCTCCAGCCGAGCGCCCCCGCCACGGCGAGTCACACGCACAACGGATCCCATGACCTCGACAAGCCCGGTGAACATCAGACTCTCGGCCTCGCTTCCACTTTGATATCGGCACCGACGCGATGCACGCCGGTGATGGTGAGTTCACGCGCCTCAGAGATGTTCGTCACAACAAGGCCCGCGACGGCGTTCAGCCCCAGATGCCCAAGCATCTTCGGAGCAAGGTAGAAGACATAGCGATCCAGCAACCCTCGCCCTGCAAAATCCCCCGAAACCGAGGGTCCGCCTTCGACGAGGACGTCGGTGACCTGACGGCGGCCCAACTCCCCAAGAACGGCGGCCGGATCCACCCTGCCGTCGCACAGCGGGAACGACAGCACATCCGCTCCACGCGCGCGCAGTGCAGCCACCGCCTCGTCGGTCGCCTTCGGACTGACGGCGATCAGTGTGGGAGCGGTTCCGTCCAGCACCGCCGCATCCAGGGGCGTCCGAGCGGTTGAATCGAGCACGACGCGCAGTGGCTGCGAGCCCGCATGCCCCCGCAGGCGACAGGTCAACTGGGGATTATCTGCAACGACGGTCCCCACCCCGACCACCACCGCTCCCGACCAACTCCGCATACGGTGCGCGTCCCGGCGCGCGCCGGGACCGGTCACCCACCGAGAGGACCCATCGGCTGCTGCAACACGCCCATCCAGACTCATCGCGATCTTCAGCGTCACCAGCGGATGCCCGGTGGTGATCCACTTCGAGAACCCGCCGACCAGCGCGCGGGCGTCATCCTCGAGAACCCCAACCGTCACGTCCACGCCGGCCGCACGTAGCGCGGAGACACTGCCATCGCCCTCGTCGGGGTTCGGATCGACCGTCCCGACAACGACATGGGAGACCCCTGACTCGAGAACTCTCGGCAAGCACGCCGGAGTTCGCCCCTCTCGAGTACACGGCGCCAGGGTGACATACAGAGTCGCACCGCTCGCGCTCTCTCCTGCTGCATCCAGCGCCTCAATCTCCGCGTGCGCCGAACCCGGACCTCGGTGCCACCCCTCCGCAATCACCCGACCGCCGCGCACGACAACAGCGCCCACCGGCGGGTTGGGGCTGGTTATCCCCCGACCCCTCTCGGCGAGCCGCAAGGCCCTGCGCATGGGAGCGGTGTGACGCGGCGCGTTCACGCCAACACTGTACCAGGGAGTAACAAGGCAGTTTCCCGACCCATTTACGCAGGTCCCGGGCCGATTCGGGCCTAGAGCCGGGGGCCGGAGGATTGCGAATCGCCGCGCCCTCGCCGATCGATGATCCAAACGCTCCCAGTCTGCTTCTTGACGTAAGCCTTCATCTCCGTAGCAACTTCAACCAGTTCGCGATAGTCATCCACCAAACCGTGCTCGTTGGTAGCCCCCCCGATCGAGACGGTCAGCAAAGGGAACTCCACTTGGCGACCAAGGCGGTCGGAAAGAACGATGTGCCCGCGTTCGGCATCCTCGGCGTCGTAGAGCGAGGCCACCCCCCCATCGAAGCGCTCCACGAGGGACTCGGAGATTCCCGCAGCGGCAAGCGCATCGCAGATCACAACGAAATCGTCGCCCCCTATGTGGCCGACAAACGCCGACGGGTGATCCTCCGCCACCTCCCGCAGCGTCGCAGCGAGGTAGTTAATCGCCCGATCCCCGCGCGTGAACCCGTAGCAGTCGTTGAAGCTCTTGAAGTTGTCAAGGTCGAGCCAAAGCACTCCGAAGGTCTCCCCCGCAGCCAGCCGCTGACGCATCTCTGCGTCGATCTGGACATTCCCGGGCAGTCCCGTCAGCGGCGAAACAGCCCGCATTTCGCGAGTTCTCCTCAACGTCGTCTTGACCCGCGCAACAAGTTCCAGAGGGTCAAAGGGTTTGGAGATGTAATCGTCGGCGCCCGCCGTCAGCCCGAGGATCTTGTCGGCGGACATGGCGCGAGCGGTCAACATGATCACGCTCACGTGGCTCGTGCGGCTGTCGCGACGCAACCGCTGGCAAACCTCGAATCCGTCCACCTCGGGCATCATGACGTCGAGGATCAACAGAGCCGGCTTGAGCGTGCGAACCTTGTCCAGCGCCTGCTTTCCGTCGGCGACCGTGGCAACGTCGAACCCCTCCAGCCGCAAGTTCATCTCAACGAAACGGAGGATGTCCGGATCGTCGTCCGCGACCAGGATCAGATCCGCCATGTCAATGCCCCGCCGACGACTCCCAGGAAACCAACATCTCCTTCAACTCGCGCGCGGCCTGCGCCGCGTCTGGAGCGCCGAAGATAGCCGACGCGGCCCCCAGCACCGTCGCGCCCGCTTCCAGCACCCGACGCCCGGTCTCAAGCCCGAGCCCCCCGTCAACAGAGACCGCAACCTGTAACCCTCGCCGGTCGATCTCACGGCGCGCCGCCGCGATCTTCGGCAAGACATCCGCGATGAACTTCTGTCCGGCCCAACCCGGATGCACCGTCATGCAGTTCAGTACGTCGATTCCGTCGAGGTAGGGCATGACCGCATCCAGCGGTGTCTCCGGGTTCACCGCCAAGCCGACCCCCAGCCCCAGCGAACGCGCTCTCTCGATCAGGGCAGTAGGGTCGGGGACAACTTCGATGTGCGCGAGGACCGAGTCCGCGCCTGCCTCGGCGAACTGCGCGAGTTGCCCTAATGGATCGCTCACCATCAGGTGGCATTCCAGCGGCAGTTTCGTCACGGCTTTGAGCGAAGCCACCACGACCGGACCAAGCGTAATCGGGGGAACGAAGTGCCCGTCCATTACGTCCACGTGCAACAAGTCGGAGTACGGCTCAACGCGAGCCACTTCCTCGCCCAGGCGTGCGAAGTCGGCGGAAAGGATCGATGGAGCGAGTCGGTACCGCGGCGTCGTCATGCAGCGGATTCTAGTCGTTCACGCGAGGCCGTCGCCCAGGAGTTCGTTCTCGTGAGGACGATAGCCGCGGACGAACTCAACTCCCGACATCGTCCGCTTTCCCTCCGGCTGGACCTCCAGCAATGTGATCGGTGCGTCGCCGGTTCCAACGATCAGATCGGACCCGGCGGCGATTACGCCTGCGGCGAGACCGATCGGGGTCGCACAGGCGCGCGCGCGCCAGATACCGAGCCTTCGCCCGCGGAATGTTGTAAACGCGCCCGGCCGCGGATTGAGCCCGCGGACGAGGTTGACGATGCCCTCGGCCGACGCAGCCCACTCGATCTTCGCGTCTTTCGTTGAGATCTTGCGCGCCGGAGTCGCCTGCATGTCGCTCTGCTCCACAGGAGCGGCGGTCCCGGATTCCAAGGCATCGAGCGCGCGCACGAGCAGCGCAGCGCCGATCGGCGCAAGCAGCGCAAGCACATCCCCTGCCGTCGCCTCCGGCTCGATGGAGATCTCCTCGCGAAGCAACACGGGGCCGGTATCCACCGTCGGCTCAAGCAGGAATACCGAAACGCCCGTCTCGGTCGCACCGTCCATCAATGCCCGCTGTACCGGAGCGGCCCCTCGGTAATGGGGCAGCAAAGAGAAGTGAACATTCACAGCAGGCGCAATCCGCAGGATTCCGGGAGGCAAGATGTGTCCGTAAGCCACGACGGCCAGCGCGTCCGGCGCCAAAGCCGCGAGTATGTCGGCGAACCCCGGCTCCGCCGGACGGCCCGGCTGCAGGACCGGAAGGCCCGACTGCGTCGCAAGCTCCTTCACAGGTGAAGGCTGCACGGATCGTCCGCGCCCTCGCGGACGATCCGGCTGAGTGACGACACCTACAACCTCGTGCGATGACGCCAGCAGTGCGTAGAGACTCTGCGCCGCCACGTCGGGCGTTCCGAAAAAGACGATACGCATGGCGACTACAGCGCGCGCGCAGAGCGCGGCGGCGCGGTCATCCCAAAGTCTTGATCTCTCAGATGCCGCATCGCCTCACGGCGCAACTCGGGGGCGAGCCGATCGATGAACAAGATCCCGTCGAGATGATCGATCTCGTGCTGAAATATGCGCGCCAGTAGACCCTCGGCATCGTGCTCGACCTCAACGCCGATCAGGTCTTGAGCGCGGACCCGAACACACAGCGCCCGCACGACGGGGAAGTACATACCCGGGACCGAAAGGCAGCCTTCCTCGCCTTCCTCTGTCTCGTCGGAGAAGCATACGATTTCGGGGTTCACCAGCGTGCCGTTGCGCTCCCCGGAGTCAAAGGTAAACATGCGGATCGGTCTGCCTACCTGTGGTGCAGCGAGTCCGACTCCCGGGGCCGCCGCCATCGTTTCGTGCATGTCTGCGGCTAGGGTCGCCAGCGCGGCGTCGAAGGACTCGACGGACTTCGCCTTCGAACGAAGCACCGGGTCTCCAACCGTCAAGATGGGCAGGATCGCCACTTCGGAACCAACACCTCCCACGGGTCCACGTCCACTCGCATGGGTTCGCCTTCGCTGCGCCACCGGGCTGCCAGCGGACCAAGCGCGTCCAGCAACTCCTGCCGCCGCCGCGCTCGAACCACGATCACCCACCGGCCGCCTGACTCAGCCGGCCCCAACACCTCCAGAGCCTCCGACGCCTGCGTCACCGCCCGAGCCGCCTCTTCAGCTCGCTCCGCCGGCACATCGATCCGCGCGAGGGCAGCAAATGGAGGATATCCGAGTTCCTTTCGGCGCGCGGCCTCCGCCCGGTACAGGACGTCCGGATCCCACCGCGTCAATGCGACAATCGCCGCTTGGCGTGGATTGAGGCTTTCCAGCACGACCCGGCCTCCAACTGCGAAGCGCGAGGCTCGCCACCACGTCCCGAAGCACTCCTCGGCAGCGCGAAACTCTGGGCTCGACAACGCGGCGTCGGCGTCGAGAATCGCAAGCATCCCGACACCCTCGATCGCGAGGTCCTTGGCGATAAACGGTGTAGAAACGATGCACTGCGCCGACCGGACCGCCGCGCGCACCTGCGCACGAGTCGCCGACGCATCCAGTCGCACAACGGCGGCAGGCGCCAAAATCCTTCCCGCGCGATCGGCGACTGACGCGAGATCCTCCGCCGACCGGTGCGCAAGCAGCACAATCCTGCGTCCGGCCTGCAATTCGACGGCCGCACTGCGCAGCGTCGGTGCACTAGGAACCAGTCCCGACCCCTCCGCGCGCATGTCGACCACCGTCACCGGAGGACGGTCACGCATTTCGCGCGCGCGCTCGGGCGCCACAAGCACGAAAGGTCCGCGCGCAGTCGCAGAGCGAGCCTCCACCGACGGAGGCACTCCGACAAGAACGAGCGTTGCCCCCGCGCGCGCCGCGCGCTCTACTGCGACCGTGCGTGCGTGGAATCGAGGCGCGCGCGCCTCCTTATAGGCCGCGCTCGCCTCATCGTCGACAACGACAAGGCCCAAGTCCCGCACCGGAGCGAAGACCGCGCTCCTACTGCCGACGGCGATCCGCTTTTCGCCCGACCGCAACGCGAGCCAGTCCCTGTACCTCGCCCTGCCGGACCGGTCCGCACCGAGCAGAGCGAGGGCATCATCCCCGAACGCACGCCGCAGCGCTGCGGCGACCTCGCCCCCCACTCGAACTTCGGGGACGAGCACGAGCGCACCCGCACCGCGAGCCACGACCGTCGCCACCATCGCGCAAACGGCCTCGCCGCGCGCAGAAGAAGCCCGCGGTCTCCATACGAATTCGCCGCCGCCGGTCTCCAGGGCACGCACAAGACGACCCCCTTCGGAGTATGCCGCGAAGCCCTGCCTCAAGTCGGCAAACGGCGCACCCACAGCCTCCGCGGATTCAGCGGCCGAAACCGCCTTCTCCTCAGAAGCAACGCGCGTCGGGATGACCGCGGCCAACGCCTCACCAAAGGTGGACAGATACCGGCCCGCAACCCACTCCGCCAAAGCGACCCCTTGCGGTTCAATCCCGGGGCCCAGCGCGCCGAACACCGCCAGCGGCCGGTCCACATCGGGCTCCGCCATCAACGCAATCACCACGCCCGTGCGCCGGCGCCGGCGAAAGGGAACACGAACAACGGCTCCGACGTCCAGCGCAAGCCCATCGGGAATCCCATAGGTGAACGCGCGGGCGAGGTGCGACAGGCTCGGCTCGACGAGAACGATCGACGCGAACCCGCTCACGACGAGCCCGAAGTGCTCCGGCCTAGAGCGCGGACTTCAGCTCTTCGACGCGAGTGGCATGCTCCCACGTGAAGTCCGCATCTTCCCGACCGAAATGCCCGTAGGCCGCGGTCTTGTGGTAGATCGGCCGGCGCAGGTCCAGATCACGAAGGATTGCCGCAGGTCGCAAGTCGAAAACCTCAGCCACCGCCTTTTCGATCTTCTCGGGGGCGACGCTCTCCGTTCCAAACGTCTCCACTTGGATGGACACCGGGTGCGCGACACCGATCGCGTACGCGACCTGGATCTCACACCGCTCGGCAAGGCCGGCCGCCACAACGTTCTTGGCGACCCAGCGAGTCGCATACGCAGCAGAGCGGTCGACCTTCGTCGGGTCCTTGCCGCTGAATGCGCCGCCACCGTGACGCGCCATCCCGCCGTATGTGTCGACGATGATCTTGCGCCCGGTCAACCCCGTGTCGGCCTGAGGTCCACCCACCTCGAACTTGCCGGTGGGGTTGACGAATAGCTTGTACCCCGAAAAGTCGAGTGCCGTTTCCTTCAGCAGCGGCTCAACGACGTGCTCCTTGATGTCCGGCGTCAAGAGCGTCTCAATGTCGATCTCCGCCTGATGCTGGGTGGACACGACAATCGTGTCCACGCGAACAGGACGACCGTCTTCGTACTCGATCGTCACCTGCGTCTTCCCGTCGGGCCGCAGGTACGGGATGATCCCAGCCTTGCGCACTTCCGCCAGACGGTGCGCGAGGCGGTGCGCCAGGTACACGGGCATCGGCATCAGCGTCGAGGTCTCGTTCACCGCATAACCGACCATCATCCCCTGGTCGCCGGCACCCTGACCGTCCAATTCGTCAATGTCGCCCATGCGCTGCTCGAACGCCGCGTCCACGCCCTGCGCGATGTCGGGAGACTGCTCCTGGATGGCGACCGAGACGCCGCAGGTGTCTCCGTCAAAGCCGTACTTCGCGCGCGTGTACCCGATGTCGCGGATCGTCTTGCGAACGATTTTCGGGATGTCGACGTATGTCGCAGTCGTGATCTCGCCGGCGACTACGACAAGTCCCGTCGTGATCAGCGTCTCGCACGCCACGCGCCCAAACGGATCGTCGACCAGGATCGCGTCGAGAATGGCGTCCGACACCTGGTCGGCCATCTTGTCGGGGTGACCCTCGGTCACCGACTCCGAGGTGTACAACCAGCGGCGAGACATGCGGACTCCTTGGTCTAGGGAAACGATCAGTCCGGTTGGCGCCGGGCCCGAAGGCTATCAGCGACCCGGTCGCAGATCACTCGGGCGATTTGGGACTTCAGCTGCAGGGGCAATTCCTCTTCCGCACCATCCGCCGTAAGAATGGCGACGCGGTTGGTATCGACTTCGAAGCCGGCATCCGGCCCTCCAACGTGATTGACGACGACGTAGTCGAGGTTCTTGGTCGCGAGCTTCTTGCGCGCACCGGCCAAGTGATCTTGCGTCTCGGCTGAAAAGCCGATCAACACCTGGCCTGCTTTGCGCGTGCCCAATTCCGCGAGGATGTCGTCGGTGCGCTCCAGCATGATCGACGGCGGCGCCGTGTCCTTCTTGATCTTCTCGGACTGCGGCGCGCTTGGACGAAAGTCACCCACCGCCGCGGCCTTTACGACCACGTCGGCAGTCGCAAACCGGCAGACGACCTCTTCGCGCATCTCCGCAGCCGTTCGCACCCGCACGACTTCCACCCCGGCGGGCTCATCGAGCCAAGTCGGGCCGGTCACAAGCGTCACCGAAGCTCCGCGCGCTGCCGCCTCGGCCGCAACGGCGAACCCCATCTTGCCGCTGGATCGGTTCCCGATGAAGCGAATGGGGTCAATCGGCTCCTGGGTTCCGCCGGCCGTGACGATGAAGCGATAGCCGGCGAGGTCTCTTCCCCTCGCCAGAAGGACCTCTGCCGCCACCAACACATTGCCGGGTTCAGCCATCCGCCCGATCCCATGGTCGCCGCCGGCAAGTTCGCCGGCCTCGGGCCCGACGAACGCGACTCCGCGCGCGCGCAACATCGCCACGTTGGCCTTGGTGGCAGGGTGCTCCCACATTTCGGTGTGCATAGCCGGCGCGACCAACACCGGCGATGCGGTGGCGAGCAGCACGTTCGCAAGTAAATCGTCGGCGATCCCGCTCGCCATCTTGGCGAGCGTGTTCGCCGTCGCAGGCGCCACAAGAACCAAGTCGGACTCCCGAGCAAGCCGGATGTGCGGCACCGTGTGTTCGTCCTCGAACAAGTCCGTGTAGACCGGGGCTCCGGTCAAGGACGCGAAGGTCACCGTTCCGACAAACCGCGTCGCGGCCGGCGTCATCACTACTTGCACGCGCGCGCCAGCCCGGACCAGCAGTCGAGCAACCTCAACCGCCTTGTAGCAGGCGATTCCCCCGGTGACGCCCAACAGCACACGGGCGCCGCGAAGGGCGCCCTCGGGTGCTTGCGGAATCGATCCGGTCACTTCCACCCTTCGATGATGCGCTCATAGGCGATCTTGCTCTGCCCGATCTCCTCCAGAGCGATCGAGAGCGGCTTACGGCCCGGGTCGGACGGCACGAGCGGCGGAACGAAATCGCCGATGCCCTCGCCGAGTTGCGTGTAGTAGGAGTTGATCTGACGCGCGCGCTTCGCGGCCATCACGACCAAGGTGTACTTCGAGTCCACCTGTTCGAGCAGGTCGTCGATCTTCGGTTGGATCAAGCTCATGTCGTCTCCTACCACTGACTTCGGGGGCGCCGGCCATCCCCGGTCGCAAAACTATCCCGCCTCCCCGGCGGGCCGGACCCGCTCCGCGAAGGCGTTATGTTGCCTCCAGTATACGGATCAGCCGCTCGATGGCATCCTCAAGATCGTCGTTCACGATCCGGAAGTCGAACTCCGAGGCGGCGGACATCTCCGAGGCAGCATTGCGGAGCCGCCGCTCTACGACCTCGGCCTCCTCGGTCGCCCGCCCCTGAAGGCGGACCCGCAGGACCTCCGGAGTGGGCGGCTCGATAAAGACAAGCACCGCGGCAGGCATCGCCGCGCGCACGGCCATCGCTCCCTGGACGTCAATCTCCAGCACGACGGTCTTTCCGGCACCGAGCGAGGACTCCACGGGATCCCGCGGCGTTCCGTAGCGGGCCCCGTGAACCCACGCCGTCTCGAGAAACTCGCCGGCGTCTTCGGCGCGCACGAACTCCTCGAGAGTCAAGAACCTGTAATGAACGCCTTCGACCTCTCCGTCGCGGGCCGGTCGCGTCGTAGCTGAAACAGAAAGGGCGAATTCCGGCCGCCGCCGCAACGCCGCCGCAACCACCGACGTCTTTCCGGCACCCGAGGGACCCGAGACTACGACAAGTCCAGCGATGGCCGACCGTCTACTTCTCGCCGAACTCCTGGAGAAGGGCCAGCTTCTGCTTTTCTCCGAGGCCACGGACTCGACGCGAGGTCGAAACGTCCAGCTTCTCCATGATCTTCTTCGCGCGAACCTTGCCCACGCCCGGCAACGCCTCAAGCACGGCCGAAACCTTCATCTTCCCGACAGTGTTGTCGGTCGGCTGCGACAGGATCTGAGACAACGTTAGCGTTCCGGCCTTGAGCTGCTGCTTGAGTTCGGCGCGCGCACGGCGCGCTTCCGCCGCCTTCTCGAGCGCCGCCCTGCGCTGCTCCTCCGTCAAGGTAGGAAGCGGCATCTGTCTCCTCCTTCACACCGACTGATAAACGCGCGGAGTGTACCACGCACATCCGACGAAGCAAGCATTTCCGCAGGTCAGAGGGCGCCCCAAAGAGGGACCCGAGTCATGAACCCTCAGATGTCCGGTGACGGCTCCCAGGGCTGCTCAGCGCCTCCCCACGCGCGCACATCGGACACTCCGACTCCGCGTAGTTCGCGGCCTCCACGCGAAGCAAGGCCGCGAGGTGGAATGCCGGCGTGGTGGAACTCCGATCGACCAGCGACCCGACACCCGCGACGGCGGCCTGAGCTGCTTCCGCAAGGGCGATGACTTCGGCCGCCGAACCGCCGGTCGTGATCACGTCTTCGACAACCAGTGCCCGGTCGGTCCGGCCGAGGCTCTGTCCGCGTCGCAATTTCATTTCGCCCTCGACGCGCTCGGCGAATACGAAGCGCACGTTCGCGGCATATGCCACCGCGTTGCCGATCAGGATCCCTCCAAGCGCCGGCGATAGCACCACGTTGAAGGATCCCTCCCCGAATCTGTGCGCGATCGCCTCCCCCAGAGACGCGGCCAGGCGCGGGTGTCCGAGCACGTGTTGACACTGGAGGTACGTATCGCTGTGCCGTCCGCTCGACAACCGAAAGTGCCCGGCCTGCAAGACGTCGTACCGTTCAAAGATGTCGCGCACCTCTGCTTGATTCATCGCAGACCCTCCAGGATTGTCATTGCCGCCGCACGCGGATCTCGCGCGCGAGTCACCGGTCGGCCGATCACAAGCCGGTCTGCCCCGGCATTGACCGCCTCCCGCGGCGTGAGTGCACGCACTTGCTCGTCGCGGTCGGACCCCGCAGGTCGCACTCCCGGGGTCACGATCAAGAACGGTGAAGGACACGCTGCACGGACTGCGACAAGATCCGTCGGCGCGCAAACGACCCCGTCACAGCCGGCATCTGCAGCAAGCTTCGCAAGCAAGGGAACGGCCTCAGCAACCGGCGGGAGACCGACCTCCCGCAACGCCGCGTCATCCAAGTGCGTCAGAATCGTCACGGCCAGGATCTTCTCGTCGGACTTCGCGTCGCTTGCCGCTTCCAACATGGCCCGGCCTCCCAGGGCGTGGACCGTGAGAAGGTCGACACGGTGCGGCGCGAGCGCGCGGACGGCGCGCGCAACGGTCGTAGGGATGTCGTGAAGTTTCAGATCGAGGAACACCGGGCGACCGCCCGCCGCTGCGACCGCATGCGGTCCTTCGGCTGAATACAGCTCCAGCCCCACCTTGAACGCGCCGGCCGCGTCCCCAATGGTTTCAGCAAGTGCCGCAGCCTCTTCCACCGTCGGCACATCCAGCGCAATGATGATCGGATTCACTGCTGCGCGTTCACCTTCCCCCTGATGTCTCCCAACCGCTCGATTCCACGCTCCTTGCAGAATTCTGCAATGCCGTCGGCAACACGTTGGGTAACGCGCGGATCGGAGAAGTTCGCCGTTCCGATCGCTACCGCAGTCGCACCCGCCAAGAAGAACTCAATCGCATCGCGCGCGGTAGCGATGCCACCCATGCCCACGATGGGCACTTCGGGCAAAGCGCGGTGGACCTGCCACACGCAGCGCACGGCGATCGGCCGGATCGCGGGGCCCGACAAGCCACCGGTCCCCGTGGAAAGTTTGGGAGTGAAAGAGTCAACGTCGATCGCCATTCCAAGCGTGGTGTTGATCAGGCTGAGCCCGTCGGCGCCGGCCTCGACTGCCGCGGACGCGATCTCTACCAGACTAGTGACGTCCGGAGAGAGCTTGCACAGCAGCGGCACCTCGACCGCACCTCGGACGGCCCGAACGACCTCAGACGTGCGCTCGGCTGCAAGCCCGAACATGAAGCCGCGATCACCGAGGTTCGGGCAACTCAAGTTCAACTCGATGGCAACCAAACCGGGAGTCCCTCGCAGGACCTCCGCGCAGCGAACGTAGTCATCAACGCTATGGCCACCGATGCTGGCAATCGCAGGAACGTCTCGCTCGTGAAGCCAGGCGAGGTCGTTGTCGCGCAGTGATCGAACTCCCGGGTTCTGCAGGCCGATCGCATTCAGCATTCCGCTCGGCGTCTCGGCGGCGCGCGGCGGCGAAATCCCGGCGCGCGGCTCCGGCGTCACGGTCTTGCACACGACTGCTCCGAGTGCGTGCAAATCAGTGAAGCCGGACATCTCCTTACCGGACCCAAAACACCCTGAGGCAGTCAGGACCGGACTGAGCAAACGCAAGCTCCCAATGCGCACCGAAAGGTCCGGAGTTGATGCCCGAGTCTCCAGGCTCACTGCCACACCACCCTCTCCGCGTCGAAGACCGGACCCTCGGAGCAGCCGCGCGCGTGACGGACCCCCTCGTCTGCGCGGACGGGAACGACACACGTCCAACACACCCCAATCCCGCACGCCATGAATTCTTCGACCGCGATCTGACACGGAACGCCGGAATCCCGCGCCTCCGTCGCGACGGCGCGCAACATACCCATCGGTCCGCAGGCAAACACCGTGCCGGAATTGCCCCCGGAGATGAGGTCCCCCAAGACATCAGTCACGCGACCCCTGCGTCCCGCGGAACCGTCCTCAGTCGTGACCTCTACCGATTCGGTGACGGCGCGCAATACCGGGTCGTCCAGGAGGCGCGCAGACGTGCGGGCCCCGATGACCGCACGCACACGACGTCCGCGCTGGCGCAGCACGGTTCCCAGCATCGACAGAGCAGCCGTTCCGTACCCACCGCCGACCAGGACGTCGTCGCCGTGCCCCTCCGGCAAATCGAATCCGTGACCAAGCGGGCCTTCTAGGTCCACAACGTCGCCCGGCGCGCGCCGGGCGAGCCAACCGGTTGTGGGCCCGACCGCGTCGAACACGATCGATACTTCGGGGCCGGACGTCGCGTACACCGAGAACGGCCGCCGCAGGATGCTCGCGGCACTCGGCGGAGGGGCGATGCTCACGAACTGCCCGGGCACCGCGGCCGCGGCGACCTCCGGTGCGCGCAGTGCGAGCAGGTGGTAGGACCCCACGGGGTGCGCACGCACGACCTGCGCCTGGACCAGCACCGGCGTCATCCCGCGTGATACTCCTGCAAACTCAGGACCGTCGGTTCACCGCCGGCGATCACCTCAATGGCCTGCAATGCCGCCTGCATTGCCGACATGGTCGTGATGCTGGGAACGCCGTACCGCACCGCAGCCGTGCGGATGTAGTCCCCGTCTTTGCGTGGGCCTCCGCCCGACGGCGTGTTGATCACCAAGGCAACCTCTCCGGCGGCGATCAGATCTCCGACGTGTGGACTTCCCTGCCCGACCTTGGCCACCACGGTTACCGCGATTCCGTTTCTCTCAAGAAGTTCGGCCGTCCCCTGCGTCGCCAAGATCTCAAACCCAAGATCGGCCAGACGACGCGCGGGCAGCACGATCGCGCGCTTGTCGGAATCCCGAACGCTGATGAACACTCGGCCGTCGCGCGGCAGGCGCGCGTCCGCCGCCTCCTCCGCCTTCGCGAAAGCCATCCCGAATGATCGGTCGATGCCCATCACTTCGCCGGTGGACTTCATCTCCGGACCCAGCAACGTGTCCGCCCCCGGGAACCGGCTGAAGGGCAGAACCGCCTCCTTTACAGCGACGTGACCACGGGAAGGCGCGATGTCGCCGGGGGGAAGAACGCCGGCCGCGCGCAGCTCGGCGATCGACTCGCCGGCCATCACGCGCGCGGCCGCCTTTGCCAGTGGAACTCCGGTGGCCTTCCCGACGAACGGCACCGTACGGGACGCGCGCGGGTTGGCCTCCAGCACGTGCACCTGACCCCCGCGGATCGCGAACTGAATGTTGATAAGGCCGCGTACGCCCAGATCGAACGCCATCATGCGCGTTGCCGCCACCACCTCGGCAATCTGGGAACGGCTGAGCGTGTGAGGCGGGATCACGCAGGCAGAGTCACCGGAGTGAATACCGGCCTCCTCGATGTGCTCCATCACGCCGCCGACGAAGATCTCGGCTCCATCGCACAAAGCGTCGACGTCCACCTCGATCGCGTCCTCCAGGAACCTGTCGATCAGGATCGGGTGCTCCGGCGACACCTGCGCGGCGGTATCGATGTATCGAGCCAGCATCGCATCGTCGTAGACAATCTCCATCGCACGACCGCCGAGCACGTAGCTCGGTCGCACCAGGACGGGGTATCCGATCCGCTCCGCGATGGCCTTCGCCTCTGCGAAGGAATGTGCCACCCCCCAAGGAGCATGCGGCAAACCCAGTCTCGCAAGCAGCTCGCCGAAGCGACCGCGATCTTCTGCGGCGTCGATCGCGTCGGGTTGCGTACCGAGAATCGTGACGCCTGCGGCCTCCAGGGCGCGCGCCAGCTTCAAAGGAGTTTGCCCCCCGAGCTGAACCATCACGCCGACCGGTTGCTCAGCGTCGACCACGGCCATCACGTCTTCGAAGGTCAGCGGCTCGACGTACAAACGATCCGAAGTGTCGTAGTCCGTAGACACGGTCTCGGGGTTGCAGTTCACCATGACCACGTCGTATCCGACCTCGCGCAGTGCGAAACACGCGTGGACACAGCAGTAGTCGAACTCGATGCCCTGGCCGATCCGATTGGGTCCGGCGCCCAGGATCACGATCGTCGGTCGCGTCGCCTTCGGAACCTCCGACTCATCCTCGTAGGTCGAGTAGAAGTACGGAGTCACAGCCTCGAACTCGGCCGCACACGTGTCTACCGATTTGAAGACCGGCAGGATCCCCCGCTCCAGGCGCGCGCGCCGCACCTGGGCCTCATCAGAACCCGTCAGAGATGCAATCTGAACGTCGGAGAACCCCATCCGCTTCGCCTCGCGCAAAAGCCCGGACGACAAGGATGCACCGGCATCCTCAATTGCCCTGCGCATCTGCGAAATCTCGGCAATCTGCGCGCAGAACCACGGATCGATGCCGGTCGCCTCCGAGACGGCTTCCACCGTCGCCCCCGCACGAATGGCGGCCTCCACCAGGAAGATCCGATCGGGGCTTGGACGCGGCACGCGCTCAAGGAGATCAGCGGCCGTTCCCGCGGGGTCCTTCCCGTCACCGTTGAGGCCGAAACGGTCCTGCTCAAGGGATCGCAAAGCCTTCTGCAACGATTCTTTGAAGGTCCGCCCGACCCCCATTGCCTCACCGACCGACTTCATCGCGCTGCCGAGCGTTGTATCCGCACCGGCGAACTTCTCGAACGTGAACCGAGGGATCTTGGTTACGACGTAGTCGATCGTCGGCTCGAACGCCGCGAGCGTCTCGCGCGTGATGTCGTTTGCTATCTCGTCGAGGCGGTAACCGACGGCGAGCTTCGCAGCAATCTTCGCGATGGGGAACCCGGTGGCCTTCGACGCCAGCGCGGACGAGCGCGACACGCGCGGGTTCATCTCGATGATCACTTGCCGTCCGGTCTTCGGATCGACCGCGAACTGGATGTTCGATCCGCCGGTGTCCACTCCGATCGCTCGAATGCATCGGATCGACGCATCGCGCATCCGCTGATACTCGACGTCGGTCAACGTCTGTTGCGGGGCTACGGTGATCGAATCCCCTGTGTGTACACCCATCGGGTCCAGGTTCTCGATGGAGCAGATGATCACGACGTTGTCGGCGAGGTCTCGCATCACCTCAAGCTCGAATTCCTTCCACCCTTGGACGCTCTCTTCGATCAGCACTTCACTTATCGGGCTTCGCTCAAGTCCCTCTCCGGCAATCCGATCGAGCCCGGCTTCGTCGTACGCGAAGCCGCTTCCGGCGCCGCCCATCATGAAGCTTGGTCGGACGATCACCGGGTAGCCGATCTCGGCCGCGAGCGCGCGCGCTTCCTGCAAGGAGTACGCCCACCCGGAGCGCGGCAGGTCGACACCGGCCTCAACCATGGCCTCTTTGAACAGCCTGCGGTCCTCTCCTCGCTGGATTGCCTCGAGGCGCGCGCCGATCAACTCAACGTTGTACTTCTCCAGCACGCCCTTCTCGGCCAGCTCCACCGCGACGTTCAGCGCCGTTTGTCCCCCGAGTGTCGGCAGCAAGGCTTGCGGGCGCTCGCGCTCGATCACGCGCGCGACCGACTCGGCCGTGATCGGCTCGACATAGGTCCGGTCGGCGAAATCGGGGTCCGTCATGATCGTCGCCGGATTCGAGTTCACGAGGACGACTCGGTAGCCGTCGGCCCGAAGCACTCTGCATGCCTGCGTCCCCGAGTAGTCGAATTCGCAGGCCTGGCCGATCACGATCGGCCCGGAGCCGACAATCAGGATGGTCTCGATGTCATTACGCCTCGGCACTCAGCGCCACCCCTCGTAAAGTCCCCGCTTCATTGCGTCCGCATACATCTCGCGCGATTCGGCCGGCGTGATCAACCCCATCTGCAGAGCGAACTTGTTCATTCCTTCAAGAGATGCAATCAAACTGCGCAACTTCTCCTCGGGTCGCCGGGGCTTGCGTCCTTTCGCTTCGCGCCCCAAAGCCATCTCAATCTGCAACGTGTCTTTCATCTCCAGGACGTGCTCGAACTCCCCCCGCAGAGTCGCGCGCGCCTGTGCGGCAAGAGCCTTGGAAGCCCTTGCTCCGGCGGCTGGAGTCGGCTTCACCGCGCGCCCCTCACGCCCCAGGGTTCGCACGCCGGAAGTCCGGCCACTGGAGTCGCCACTCGACTTCTTCGCCGGCATCACGCCTCCATCAACCGCACGAAGTCCCGGAACAGATACGCCGCATCATGAGGTCCGGGCGCGGCCTCCGGGTGGTACTGGACTCCGAACGCCGGCACATCCAGACAGCGGATTCCTTCGCAGGTCTGATCATTGAGATTGACGTGTGACACCTCCGCCGCGCCGGACAGAGTCTGTGCATGTCCGGCCGCATCGGTGTCCCATGAACTCGGATCGACCGTGAACCCGTGGTTGTGACTCGTGATCTCCACGCGGCCGTCCCGCTCTCGACGGACCGGCTGGTTGACGCCGCGGTGACCGAACTTCAGCTTGTAGGTCGTCGCCCCCAACGCGAGCGACAGCAGTTGATGTCCCAGACAGATACCGAAGACCGGCACGCGTCCCACGATCTCTCGAATGTTCCGGACTGCGGTGGGCACGGCCGCCGGGTCGCCCGGTCCGTTGCTCAGGAATACTCCGTCATAACCACCGCCGATCAGATCGGCCGCCGGCGTCGAGGCCGGGAAGACCGTGACGTCGCACCCGTGAGCCGCGAGCGAGCGCAAGATGTTGTATTTGATCCCAAAGTCGTACGCGGCCACCCTGTAGATTCGATCTCCCGAGACATCGGCACCGACGCGCTCGGCGGCTCGGTACGGTTCGGAAGTCGTCACCGCATCCACAAGATTGGCTCCCGCCATCCCCGGCGAGGCAAGAACTCGCTGCCGCAGCGACTCCACGTCGAGATCCACGGTCGACACCGCTCCTCGCATTGCGCCGACCGACCGGATGTGACGCGTGAGCCGCCGGGTGTCGATGCCGTCGATGCCGACCACCCCGGAGTCCGCAAGGTACTCCTGCAGCGAACCCATCGCCCGGTAGTTCGAGTAAGCCTTGACCGCCTCCCGAACGACGAACCCAGCCACGCGAACCCGTGACGACTCGACATCCTCACGATTCACGCCGTAGTTCCCGATATGCGGGTAGGTCATGGTCACGATCTGACGGTGATAGCTGGGATCCGTCAGGATCTCTTGGTATCCCGCCATTCCCGTGTTGAACACGACCTCACCGAAGGACTCCCCGCGCGCGCCAAAGACTCGGCCACGGAAGACCGCGCCGTCCTCCAGCACCAAGATCGCTTCATCCCGCACTCGAGCACCCCGTCGCAACGTTGATTGGACGCCGACTCACTTGCCCTTGCGCTCCTTGCCCTTCGCCTCGGCGCGCCGCTTCAAACGCTCCTGCTTCTTGCGCTCCCGATCCTTGGCCCAGCGAACCGGCTTGCGATCACCCTTGCCCATCTGCGTCTCTCCCTTCCCGGACGGTGAACCGTCCCCCAAACAGCGTGTGAACTACCTTGCCGCGCAACGTACGCCCTGCGAAAGGGGTGTTGCGAGATTTCGATGCAAGTTCTCTCGGAACCACCGTCCACTCGGCGGCCGGATCAAACACGACCAGGTGCGCCGGCGCCCCGGGCACCACCGGGCCTCCGTGCCCGGTCAGGGAGCGAATCCGCGCCGGCCGCGTGCTCATGACCTCGATCAGGCGTGTCAGCGACAGGCCGGGCAAGTCGGTCAGCATCACCGACAGCGCCGTTTCGAGATTCAGCATCCCGCATGGAGCCTGATCGAACTCGCGTTCCTTGTCGTCCTGGGGGTGTGGAGCATGATCCGTCGCAACGCAGTCGAGCGTCCCGTCGATCAGCGCAGCACGCAGCGCCTCGACGTCCTCGCGCCCGCGTAGCGGCGGGGCAACCTTGAAGACCGGGTCGTACCCAACCAGCAACTCATCCGTCAGCGAAAGATGGTGTGGCGTCACCTCGGCGGTGACTCGGATGCCCCGCTCCTTCGCGGAGCGCACGAGTGCCACCGACCCCGCCGTCGAGACATGCGGCACGTGAAGGCGCGCGCCTGTCAGGCGAGCCAGCATGATGTCTCGCGCCACGATCACTTCTTCCGCCTCGGCCGGAATCCCCCGTATCCCGAGCGCCGATGCAATCCCGCCTTCATTCATATGCCCGCCGGCTGCGAGATTGCCTTCCTCCGCGTGGTTTGCGACCACGGCGTCGAACGTCCGCGCGTACTCCAGGGCGCGCCGCATGAGCCCCGCGTCCTGGACGCACTTGCCGTCGTCGGAGAAGAAGTTCACCCGCGCGCGCGAGGCAGCCATCTCCCCCATCTCTGCGAGCCTCTCGCCCGCCAGACCCACCGTGATCGCTCCGACAGGGAACACATCCGCGAGTCCCGCCGCGCGGCCGAGCGCCTGAACCTGCTCGACGATCGCCGCCGAATCCGCAACGGGATCGGTGTTGGCCATCGGGCAAACCGCCGTATATCCGCCGCGCGCCGCCGCACGCGTACCCGTCGCCACCGTCTCGGCGTCCTCTCGACCCGGCTCACGCAAGTGAGTGTGCAAATCGACGAACCCGGGAGCGACGACAAGTCCGCCACACTCGATGATCTCCGCACCGTCGGGGGCGATCTCAGCGCCAACAGAAGCAACGACGCCCCCGGAGACGAGCACGTCGCAACGCTCGTCGCGCCCGGAAGCAGGATCGATCAAGCGACCGCCGCGAAGAAGGTACGAGTGTTCGCTCATTCGACCGGCACCTCCTCGCGCGCGTCGCGCCCACCGAGCATCAGGTACAGCAGCGCCATGCGCACGGCGACCCCGTTGGCGACCTGATCGGTGATCACCGCGCGCGGGAGTTCCGCGGCTTCCGCAGTGATCTCAACACCTCGATTCATCGGGCCCGGATGCATGATGAGAGCATCCTCCTTGAGTGCATTGGCTCGTGCGGCGTCGAGGCCCCACAGTCGCGAGTACTCGCGAAGCGTCGGGACGTACCCGACCTTCATTCGCTCCAACTGCATTCGTAGCAGATAAACAACGTCGACCTTGGGCAACACGGAGTCGAGATCCGTAGCGACATCGGCTCCCCACGATTCCACGTGCGGCGGCATCAGAGTCGGGGGCCCAACCAACGTGACGTCCGCCCCCATCATCTGCAACCCCCACACGTCCGACCGAGCCACCCGTGAGTGCGCGACATCTCCGACGATGGCTACACGCAAACCGGCGAATGACGGGAAGTGCTGCCGAATCGTGTAGAGATCGAGCAATGCCTGCGTCGGGTGTTCGTGAGTCCCGTCGCCGGCGTTGATCACGTTGGCGCGGACCCACTGAGCCAATTGGTGCGGAGCGCCGGAGGACCGGTGGCGGATGACGATGGCATCGACCCCCATCGCCTCGATCGTCTGCGCGGTGTCCTTGAGCGACTCCCCCTTGTCCACCGAGGAGCCCGACGCAGTGAAGTTGATCACGTCCGCCGAAAGTCGCTTCGCGGCGAGTTCGAACGACGTCCGAGTTCGCGTCGAGGATTCAAAGAAGAGGTTGACAACCGTCTTGCCGCGAAGCGTCGGGTACTTGCGCATGATGCGCGGACCCTCCGCCTGGAACGTTGCAGCGGTTGCCAGTACGCGCTCGACCTGCTCGGGCGTGACGTCTCGGATTGAAAGGAGATGTCGAATCATCAGTCCTTCTCCTCCTCGGAAACCGTCCCAAGCAGCACCTCGTCGCACCCGTCGAGTTCGCGAACCCGAACGGCGACCTCCTCTTGCCGCCGCGTGGGCACATTCTTGCCCACGTAGTCGGCTCGGATCGGCAATTCGCGGTGTCCCCGGTCGATCAGGACCGCAAGCTGAACGGCGCGCGGGCGACCAAGGTCAATCAGCGCCTCGATGGCGGCGCGCGAGGATCGTCCCGTGTACAAGACGTCGTCCACGAGCACGACGACGGCGTCATCGATCGGAGGAATCAGCGTGGGGACAAGGGCTACGGGATCCCGAAGTCCGATGTCGTCTCGGTACAAGCCGATGTCCACCGAACCTGTCGGCGGGCGCGTACCTTCGATGGCTGCAATCCGATCCGCAAGACGCTCCGCGAGATGCACCCCGCGGGTTACCACACCGATTAGGACGAGTTCGCTGGCTCCCTTGTTTCGCTCGACGATCTCGTGGGCCATCCGCGCGAGCGCGCGGTCCAAGTCGGAGGCTTCCAGAATCGTGGCGCTTGGCGTGAAGGTCAGTGTCGCTCCCTCCCCCGTCTACTCGCGGGGAAGGAGTCGGAATCCGGCAAAAGGAAAGCCCGCGGCGCCTGGCGCGCGCGAGCCGATCCGCAAGACATCTCTACTCCCTTCCGGGCCTCGCAGGACCCATCCTTAAAGGGCTTCGGACGCAGTATATCAGCGGCGGAACATCACGCACCCCGGCCCAATTCCGCCCCTTCTCGATCGGGTTTCTGTGAGCCAAAGGCCCCACTTCAAATGACTCGATGTACTCTGCCCGAAATGGCCTAGGGTGTACACCCTAGGGTCTGGAACTGACGGTATGTCGCGTTCATCCCGCGACGCACGGCACCACGAGTTGAATCGGCGAACGAGCTTGCGAGCGCGGGGGCGACAATCGGTGACGAAACCAGGAGCGGAACAAGCGCCCGGAGCGAGGGAAACGCTCCGCCTGCTTCGACGAGCACTCGCCCCCTTGCGCAACAAGCGAATCATGATCGTCCTCGGATCCTCGCTCGCGGCGGGGACCTTCGCTGTTGTCGCCTTCAGCGGATTCGCTTTCTGGTGGACCTCCCAACCTTCGTTTTGTGGCAGGTGTCACCCCATGAAGCCCTTCATCCAGGCGTGGGAAGGCTCCGCTCACAAAGACGTCAACTGCGAGAAGTGCCACACGACGCCGGGGATGTTCGGATTCGTCGGAGGGAAAGTCGCCGGCCTCCAGGTCGTCTCCAACTACGTACGGGGCGACTATCGCGACTGGTCGTTCAACGCCGCCGTGTCAAATGGGTCCTGTCTTCAGTGCCACGAATCGATCCTCGAGAAGTCGATCCACACCACCGGACGCGTTGACGTACTCGTGAGCCACGCCAACATTGTGCAGGGTGGAGCCAAGTGCATCGGCTGCCACTCGACCGTCGCGCACGGGTCCGAAGTGCCGGTGGGCTCCCAAACCCACCCCACGATGGCATCTTGCATGAACTGCCACAACGACAAGATTGCCCCGCTACGGTGCCGCCTGTGCCACACAGGAAAGGACAGGGCGGGCACGATCCGCGACCACGAAGACAGCGCAGCGGCCGGGTAGAGAAGGTCGAGGAGACATTCGCCATGGGAATCATCCGCAGACTCCTGGGCAGGAGGGTGTATCAGCCCGAACTGCCGGGCATCGACGTTCCTCGTTCACGCGGGCTCGCGCGAAAGGCCGATTCGAACGGACAAAAAGGTTCTCCCTTGGCAATCCGCTCGGTCACCACCCCCCTTAGCCGCAGGACATTCTTGTCGGGAACACTCGCCTGGGTCAGCGCCGGAATCGCGAGCATCGTCGGCGCACCGGTCGCGACCGCGCTCGTTTGGCCTGCACTGCAGAAACCCAAGGGGGCCTGGAACCCCATTGCGCGACTCGGGAAGCCCGGCCCGGGAGAACCAGACCTCAGCGCAGTCGGGACACCCATCATCACGCACTTCACAGCCCTGGTGCAGGACGCATACATGTCCGTCGAGCCCCAGAACATCCCGATCATGGTCATGAATCACGGTCAGGAGAAATTCACGATCCTCGACGTCCGCTGCACGCATCTGGGGTGCCCGGTCGCCCCCGACCTTAAGACGAAGAAGATCGTATGCCCATGCCACACCGGCATCTTCGACTTCGAGGGACGAGTCAAGTCCGGTCCACCGTCCCGACCTCTAGATCGCTACGAATACAAGGTTGAAGACGGCGTGTTGTACGCCGGGAAGTTGTATCGAGTCGACGCCGACCTCCGGCGCGTGACCTGACAGGGAGTCGGCAATGTTTGCGCGAAGCAAGGAATGGTTCGAAGAGCGTCTGGGGTTGCGTCCGGTCGCTGCGCGACTCATGGATCACCCCGTTCCAACCCACGTCACATGGCTGCACTGCTTCGGCGGCCTCACCTTCTTCACATTCATCCTTCAAGTCGTCACCGGCGCGCTCATGGCGTTCTTCTACGTTCCCTCGCCGGACCATGCGCGCGATAGCGTCGCATGGTTCCAGCAAGCCGTTCCGTTCGGCGCCACGATTCGCAACCTCCACCGTTGGGGCGCCTACATGATGGTCGTGTTCGTCTTCCTTCATATGCTCCGCGTCTTCGTTCACGGTGCATATCGAAAGCCGCGCGAGATGAACTGGGTCGCCGGCGTAGTCTTGCTGATGACGACGCTCGGATTCGCATTCACCGGATACCTTCTCCCCTGGGACCAAAAGGCCTACTGGGCGACCAACGTCGGAATCAACATCGCCGGATCGGCGCCCGTTGCAGGCCCCTTCATCGCGGCGTTTCTCCGCGGCGGACCGGAACTCGGGGCCCTAACCCTAGTGCGCTTCTACGCGCTCCACGTCTTCGCCCTCCCGCTGGTCCTTGGTGCTTGTTTGCTCCTTCACTTCTCAATGGTGCGCAAGCAGGGCATCGCTAAACCTCTGTAGGTGAGGCTCATGACAATACGACTCGATGCACCAACCGAGCACGAACAAGACACTGAACACCCCGAATCGGGGATGCCGTTCTTCCCCGATTTCGCCATCCGCGAAGCGATCACCGCGTTCGTGTTTCTTGCAGCGCTTCTCTTGGTCGCCTCGCTGACAAAGGCGAGCCTCGAAGAAGTCGCGGACCCTTCGGCCACCGGCATCCACCCGCTGCCGGAGTGGTACTTCTTGTGGCTCTTCTACCTCCTGCAGTTCTTCAAGGGACCGCTCGAGATCGTCGGAACCTTCCTCATGCCCGTCCTGGGGGTCGCCCTCATCGTGTCGATTCCCTTCCTAGACCGGATGCGACCGCGTACCGTGTCCATCCTTCCGGGAACCCGGCCGGTCCGCATTCTTCCTCGGGTCGGAGCCGCGTTCGTTCTCACCGGTCTGGGTGCGCTCACGATGATCGCGCTCAAATCCACGGCCCCACCTCCGGATCACGGGTTGCAAGTCACTCCATCGCAAGCCGCCGGGCAGTCGCTGTTCAACAAGATGGGCTGCATGACGTGTCACACCGTCGGGAAGGACGGCGGGACTCGAGGACCCGACTTGACGGCTTTCGGCGCCAAGGCGGACGCGCAGAATCGGGTCCTGCTGCACTTCGCAGGCATCGGCCTTTCTCCCAACAGTTCAATGCCTTCCTACTTGCTCACTCCCGAGGAGACGCGATCGCTCGTCGACTACCTCATCAGTTTGAAGGGTGACCATGACTCGGCGCACTAGTTCAAGGATTCCGCGGATCGCCGGAATGATCGTCACCGTCTTCATCGTCGGCGTAGCCGCACTGCTCGTCAATGTTGCGTGGAAGTCTAATTCTACGATTCGCGCAGCCGAGCCGACGGAAAGCGTCCAACCCCCGGCCGGGTCGGCGGACGATTCCTTCCTCGGATGCACCAACTGCCACGGCGACCTCGACAAAGTATTCAAGCAGGGTCGTGCCGGCGGGCTTCGTTATCGCCACGCCAAGCACTTCGCCAAGGGGGTATCGGACTGCTCCATGTGTCACCCCGCGAACGCGCACGAGGCAGACAAGATCAACAAGCCGACGATGACGAGGTGCTTCATCTGTCACGGCTTGACCAAGACCGCCATTGCCCCGGGGAAATGCATTACGTGCCATCCGGCGAACTTCCCCGACAAACCCGCAAGCCACCTGGCGGCAACTTGGAAGGGTGCGCACGGCAAGGAATCAAGGGCAGACTCGATAGTGTGCTCCACGTGTCACGAAGAGCGATCCTGCACGGCGTGCCATGGGGTGAAGATGCCCCACGCCGAGGGGTGGAAGAGCGCGGCGCACATCGAAACCGCGTTCGCCAAGGGGCTGGCCGTCTGCCAGAAGTGCCATCCGCGAGACCTCACCAGCGCAAAGCGGGACTTCTGTGACTCCTGCCACCACGCATGGGGACCGAAGCAGAAGTCGTGGCTGCGATCTCATCCGGCCGTCGTGAAAGCCGGCAATTCCGAGAAGTGCTTCCAGTGTCACCAGCCGGCAACATGCGCAGCGTGCCACACAAGAGGAGATGCGACCTTCGAATCGGACCGAAAGGCGGCGCTCGACAGGGCGGCGGAGCTGCGGCAAGCAGATCAAACACCTTCGCCGTCAACGACCCCGCAGGATTGAACGGCGGCCCCCGTCGACTGATCCGCGTTGGGACGGCGCGGAGAACTAGGTTCGCCGCGCGCGCGCGACCGCTCGAAGCACCCCGTTGACGAAGCGGCCCGAGTCCTCCGTCGACAGCAGCTTCGCCAGCGACACGGCATCGTCCAGCACGCGTCCCGTCGGTGCGTCCGTGTGGAGCAGTTCGAAGATCCCGATCCGCAACAGGTTCCGGTCCACGACCGGCATCCTTTCGAGTTTCCAGTTCGCGGCAAACGCACGGATCTCGGCGTCGAGTTCGGTGCGCGCGCCGGTCACTCCCTCGACGAGCGCGCGCACGGCATCTTCCTCGCCGACAGATGCCCCGCAGGGATCAGATCCGGCAACGTCGGCAGCGTGCAGCAACTCGAGCGCGCGGCGGCGCACCGAACTCGGCGCGCGCCTGAGACGGCCGCGCGCAGACATCAGGACGAAACGCGAGTGATGTATTCGCCCGTACGGGTGTCCACGCGAACGATCTCCCCAGTGTCGACGAACAGCGGCACCTGGATCGTGACCCCGGTCGACAGCGTCGCTGGCTTCATCGCTCCCGATACGCGGTCTCCCTTGACCCCAGGATCCGTGTGCTCGATCTGCAACTCCACCGATGCCGGAAGCTCAACGGCAATCGGACGCCCCGAGTACATCGACAGCGTCGCCACCTGACCTTCGGTCAGCCAGTTCTTCGCGTCGCCGATCTCCACCTCTTCGACGGAGAGCTGATCGTAAGTCTCAGAATCCATGAACACGTAGTGCGTGCCGTCGTGGTAGAGGTAGCTCATGTCGCGCTTGTCGACGACCGCCTGCTCGACCTTCTGCCCTGCAGGCAGCGTCCGGTCGATGATCGACCCCGACGCGATGTCGCGCAGTTTCACCCGCACGACCGTGTTGCCCTTGCCGGGCTTGTGGTGCTGGAACCACAGCACAGTCCAGAGCTTGCCTTCCAAGTTCAAGACCATGCCGTTCTTCAGATCGTTCGTCGAGATCATGACTACACCTTCACGAGTTCTTTGGGGGACGACGTCAGGATATCGCACCCGTTCGAGGTCACGGCGACGGTGTCCTCGATGCGCACCCCGCCGATTCCGGGCAGATAGATCCCGGGCTCCACCGTGATGATCATTCCGACCTCGAGCACATCGGTTCCACCGGCCCGAACCGCGGGCGCCTCGTGCACCTCCATCCCGACACCGTGACCGGTGCCGTGTCCGAAGCCGTGACCGCGCGCGCTCAGGTAAGAGCGTGACGCGTCGTCCACGTCTCCGGTGATCGCCCCCGCGCGCACCGCGTCAAGACCGGCCTGCTGAGCACCGCGCACCAACTCGTAAACCTCACACATCCGGACCGACGGTTCCCCAAAGGCGATCGTGCGAGTCATGTCCGAGTGATAGCCCTGCCACGTCGCCCCGAAGTCCAACTTCACCAAATCACCCGATCGCAAGACGCGCGCGGTGGGATGATGATGCGGCTCGGCCGCCTGCTCGCCGAACGCCGCGATCGTGTCGAAGGAGATCCCCTGGGACCCCGCTCGACGCATCTCGTGCTCAAGGAGCACCGCAACCTCGATCTCGGTGATCCCTTCCGACAGTTGCCCGAGCAGTGCCGCAAGCCCGCGGTCCCCAATCGCGCACGCCGTCCGAATCAGTTCGATCTCAGAAGGATCTTTCACGCGGCGCAGTCCCTCGACCTCTCCCGCGGTCTCGACGAGAACTACGCCGGCAAGGCGCTCACGCATCGTCTTGGCGGCGTCCAGAGTCATGTGCTGTGCTTCGACGCCGAAACGTTCGACACTCAGTTCGGCGGCGATTGAGGCCATCGTGCCCCACATGCCCCCCGACTCCCCGACCGAACCGCCCGTCGTCGAGTAGATCTCGCGACGAATGTCGCCGCATTCGTGAGCCGACTGCTCCTCGTACCGCGGATCGGTAAAGAAGACATCTTGATCTGCGCCCACCACGAGTTGAGCATTCGAGCCGCTGAACCCCGTGAGATAGCGCACGTTCACCGGCTTCGTCACGAGCAACGCGTCGACGCCGAGATCGGCCAGGCGCGCGCGCGCGCCATCTCTTCGCAACTTCACTTCTTCGCCTCCTCCGCCACGCTCTCCAACGCAAGCAGGTAGCCGCGGATTCCCAGACCGATAATCGACGCGCGCGCGACCGGCGAAATCATCGAGTGACGGCGGTACGGTTCGCGCGCGTAGATGTTCGAAATATGCACCTCGATGACGGGAACGGCCGCGGCGGCAACCGCGTCGCGCAGCTCCGCTGAGTAGTGCGTCAGCGCCGCCGGATTCAGAATCACCGCGCGCGCGTCGGTGGACCCCAGAGCGTCGATGAGGACACCCGCATCGTCGCTTTGGACACACTCCACATCCACGCCGAGTTCGGCGCCGCGCGCGCGCAGCATGTCCTCGAGTTCGGCCAGCGTGGTCGATCCATAGATCTCCGGCTGACGAGTCCCCAGCCGGCCGAGATTGGGTCCGTTCAACACAAGGATCTTCATCTAACCGCCTCATATGACGCGCGCAACGCGCGCTCGGGGACGTCACGAACCACCACCGGACTCCCGACATCCTCAAGCACTACGAACCGCGTCCCGGAGTCGAACTTCTTGTCTCGCCGCCACGCCTCGGCAACGCGGTCGAATTCCTCGCCTGCGGCGCCGACGGGAAGACCGAACGACTCAAGAGCATCACGATGGGCGGCCACCCGATCCCCCAGCCCGAGTTCGGCAGCCAGGTGCGCGGCAAACATCATTCCGACGGCGACAGCCTGTCCGTGCGTCCAACGCGTGTATCCGCCGAGCACCTCCAGCGCGTGGCCTAACGTGTGTCCGTAGTTCAGGTGCGCGCGCGTTCCCTGCTCGGTTTCGTCTTCTTCAACCACTCCGATCTTGACCGCTGCTGCGTCGGCGACGAGGAGTTCCAGCGTCTCGGGCTCCCGTGCCAGGATTGCGTCGCGTTCGCTTCGTAGCCACTGAAGTAAGTCCGGCGCTCCGATGAACCCGTGCTTGACGACTTCGGCCAGTCCCGTGGCAAAAGCCCCCTCCGGCAGCGTCGCGAGGGAATCGGTGTCGCAAATCACGACGCGTGGCTGATGGAACGCTCCAACGAGGTTCTTTCCCTCCGGCAGATCGATCGCGGTCTTTCCCCCGATGGACGAGTCGACCTGTCCCAGCAGCGTCGTCGGCATATGCACTACGGGCATGCCGCGGTGGTAGGTCGCCGCGACGAACCCACCGAGGTCGCCCACCACGCCGCCGCCGAGGGCGACCACGACGTCGCTGCGGTGCGCCCCGGTATGCGCCAACCAGCGCCACAGAACCTCGGCCGTCCCGAGCGACTTGCTGACCTCTCCCGGCTCGACCGTGAACTCCTCCAGCCGCAAGCCGGTGTCGCGCAAACCCCTGCGCGCGCGCTCCCCGTGCAGCCCCGCCACATGCGCATCGCTGACCAGCGCGCAGATTTCGGCACCGCGCACGGACTCCCCGAGGAACTCGGCGGAACGCTCAAGCAGCCCCGGTCCAATCCACAGATCGTAAGGGCTACCCGGGATATGCACTTCCAGACGCCGCGGATCGCTCACGTCAGTCGCTCCACTATCAGCTCGGCCACTGCTTCGGGAGTCAAGTCGGCCGACACGTCCACGGTAATATCGCAAGCGCGCTCATAGCCCGGAGCGCGTTCGCGGAGCAACCGCTCGAACGCGCCGGGCGTCTTCAGAAGAGGGCGACCCGTTCCCTTGCCCACTCGCGCGCGCAGCACCTCGGCCGGCGCGCGCAGATACACGATCGGCCCCGCCGCGCGCAGCAACTCATAGTTGCGTAACTGCAGAACCGCGCCTCCACCACACGCGATGACGCGCGAGGGTCGAGAACACGCATGCCGCACGGCGCGGTGCTCGCGATCGCGGAACTTCTCCTCCCCTTCTTTACGGAAGATCTGGGCAATCGACATCTCGGCCTTCTTCACTACCATTTCGTCGGTGTCGTAGAAGCGGAAGCACAACCGCTCCGCAAGCGCGCGCCCGACCGTGGACTTACCCGCACCCATGAAACCGACCAAGACGATGCTCCCGCCCATCACCGTGCGCGCACGTCCCGAAGGTACGCGGCATGGTTGCGGCTTGTTTCGTCTACCGAGTCCCCGCCGAACTTCTCGAGCATGGCGCGCGCCAGCACGAACGCGACCATCGCCTCACCAACCACCCCCGCCGCGGGAACCGCGCACACGTCGGAACGCTGGGTGATCGCCGGCGCAACCTCCTTCGAGCGCACGTCAACCGTCGGCAAGGATCGCGCAAGCGAGGACAGCGGCTTCATCGCCGCGCGCGCGCGAAGGACCTGGCCTGTCGTGATTCCGCCTTCCGTGCCGCCGCTTCGGTCGGTGACGCGTCGGAACTCCCCGCCCGACCACTCGATCTCGTCGTGCGCACGCGACCCCGGTCCACCCGCGATCTGGAATCCCGGACCTATCTCGACTCCCTTGACCGCCTGAATGCTCATCAGCGCCTCCGCAAGCGCCGCGTCGATACGACGATCCCACTGCACGTGTGACCCCAGACCCGGCGGAACCCCGTAGGCAAGAACCTCGAACACCCCGCCGAGCGTGTCACCGCGCGCACGGCACTCGTCCACAGCGGCAACCATCTTGCCTTCAGCCCGCGCATCCAGACACCTCATCGGAGACGCGTCGACGGACTCGATGTCGGCCAGGGTCGGCGCACGCTCCGCGTGCGCGACGACGTCGCCGATCGCGACGACGTGGGACACAACCCGGATGCCGAAGGCTCGAAGAAACGACTTGCACACGACTCCGGCAGCAGTGCGCGCCGCGGTCTCGCGCGCGCTCGCTCGTTCCAGAATGGGTCGCACCTCGTCAAAGCCGTACTTCAGCATCCCGGGGAGATCCGCGTGGCCGGGACGAGGGCCCGTCAGCGCCGGATCCTCCGTCTCCGCGCCCTCGGGTCCGGTTGCCATCACGTGCTGCCACTTCGGCCACTCGGTGTTTCGAACAACGATCACAACCGGAGACCCCATCGTCCGGCCGTGGCGCACGCCGCCGAGGACCTCCAGACGATCCTCCTCGAGGTTCATGCGGGTGCCACGCCCGGCGCCGTGACGCCGGCGCGCAAGCTCGACTCTGATCTCATCCTCCGACACGTCGACTCCTGCCACCATTCCGTCCAGAAAGGCGGTCAAGGCAGGACCGTGGGACTCACCGGCTGTGTAAAGACGCAACATGCGGGCATCATACCGGCGCCGGCGCCGCGGCTACCGCGGGCTCGCACCACAAAAGAAGAAGGCGGCTCCTCCGCGGAACCGCCTCTCCCGGGGCTTGCTCAGGGCCCCTGGCCGCCGCATCTCCCCCTGTGGGCTGCGGCGAATCCGTTCAACTTTACTTACGCGCTTCTTGACCTATGCACAGCGTGAATCGCTCGTCACCAAACACGAAGGTCCCGCAGCGCGACGTTAGCGACAGAAGTTTGAAGTTGTCCGCAAAAGTCTCCCCGGCGGCCACCGAGTACTCGGCATCCGCCACTCGAACCGTCGCCACCAGTTCGTCGTGATCCGAGAAGATGTCCAGCAGAGTCACCCGACGCGATTGCGTCTGCGAGGTCGACACCGCAGTCGGCCCGGGCGTCGGAGAGGACGTCCCCGCAGCAGCCGTCGGCTCCACCAGAGGCTGGAACGGATCCTTGCCCTCAAATGCTTCTGCGGTGCGCGGCACCGGCGATGCGGAAACCTGCGGAGAGGCCGAGGCCGACGGCACGGCCAAGACCGCGCGCGGAGCCCGGATCGGCTCTAAGGCCTGCGGCCCGGCGTCGCCACCCAGCCTTGTTGCCGCCAGCGCCGCGACTGCGACCAGGACCGCCACGCCTGCGCCGATTGCCGCTTTACGATTCGCACTCATTTCTGGGTCCCCTGGCTCGGCGCCGCCACCGGCGCAGCCGCGCCGAGGCGCGCCGTCGGGGAAACGACGTACATCTGCATCGTCAAGGACCCCTGCAGAACGATCGTCCGGCTCAGTTCACTCTGCGCCGGGTTCAGCGACAGCGCATCGACCGTTACGACGCGGGAAAGATTCTCAACCCTTGCCATGTAGTCCTCGATCCGGCGGAAGGCGCCTTCAACCACCACCATCACCGAAATGCGCTGAATTCCTGTCGCGTTCTCGAGCGTCTGCGGTGGACTCGGCGCGATCGACTGCAAATCCACTCCGGATTCGGTCGCGGCCTGCTGCAGAAGCCGGATGAAGCCGGGCAGGTCCGGGGTCGACGGAAGGAACTGCGAAACCTTGGCCAACTGCGCGATCACCGTCGGAGCCCGTTCACGGACGCCTTGGAGTCGCTTCAGATCGAGACGGAGTTGCGCTTCCTCTTGCTCTGCCGTCACGGTGTCGTCGCGCGCGGCGGAGATCTGGCCGAGCTTCGGGTTGAGCAAGAGGACGAAGAACGCCAGCGTCACCAGCACGGCAACGCCGGCGACAACCGCAAGCTGACGTCGCGACGTCACAGTTGCCTCCTAGCGCCGGGCTGGTTGCCGCGAAGCGCGCCGTCCGAGATCTGAACGCTCGAGTTGAAGTTGACCACGGGAGTGTCCTCCTGGGTTCCCTTGCTCGACAAGGTCAGATACGGGAAGGTGAACTCCTCTACGTCGGCCAGCCGCACCAGCCACTTCGCAACGTCGATGTGCGAGAACGTCGTGCCGTTCATCTGAATGGTGCCCAGTGGATCTCCGGCCACCGCCGATCCGGAGACGGATCCCGTGAGACTGGTCAACCAGACGTCCGAAGGAATCACCAGGCTGACATCGGCCAGCAACACGCTCCAACGAATCTCTCGCTGGGTCAGGTCGTCCAGCAACCCGGTCTTGCGTTGAAGTTCGCTCTGCAGCCGATCGAACTCCGCCAGGTCGGCCAGGTCGCCGCGCAGCGCCGCGTTGCGCGCGCGCTGTGCATTTAGCTTGCTGCGCTCTCCGTGAAGACGGATCTCCTGCGCTCCGTAGACGACGCCGAGGGCGGCGACCAACGCAAGAGCGGCGACGGCCGTGCCGGCAACGCGCTGCCGGCTGCGCCTGCGCTCCGCAAGCTCCGGCGGAAGTAGGTTGATTCGGCGCGCAGCCATCAGGGCTCCAGCGCCAGCCCGATCGCGACCGCGCCCACCGCGGACACCTGTTCGAGTTGCTCGGGTCCAAGCCCCAGGTCGGCGACCTTCACGCGGCCGAGAGCGTCGCCTCTCTCGACCGGGACACCCAAAGCACCGGAAAGACGGCCTTGCAGGCCGGCCAGAAGCGCCCCGCCGCCGGTCAGCAACACCCGCCGCACCGGCGCACGATCCCGCTCGGACGCGTAGTACTCCAACGACAGCCGCACATCATCGATGAACGCTCGGACGCGCCGCTCGATGGCCGCCGGTGTTCCCGGTTCGACCGGAGCCCCTTGGGGGGCTGCTTCCGAAGCCATCTTGCGCATCTCGGCGTCCTCTACCGATACACCCAGCGCCGCAGCCAACTCGTCGGTCAGGTCGGCGCCGCCCTCGGCGAGGATGCGAACGAACTGCGGAGTCCCTCGCTCGTGAACAACCAGGCCGGTAACTCCGGCACCAATATCCACGATCGCCTCGCACTCGTGGTCGGAGAGCACCGCGGGCACGGCATCGGTAAGGGCGCGCGCTGCCGCAAGAGGCCCGAGATCAATCGCAGTGGGCTCAAGCCCTGCGCGAGCAAGCACGCCGACGAAATCACTCACCATGTTGCGATGCGCCGCGACCGCGAGGACACGCATCATCTCCACGCCGTCCGCATTCACGAACTCATCCAGCGGAAGGAAGTCGAGCAGCGCTTCCTCAATCGCTATCGGAATGTAGTCCTGTACTTGATAGCGCAATGCCCCGTGCAGATCAGACTCATCCATGCGCGGGACGTCGACTTCCCGAACGACGACGCTCGGGTTCGCAACTGCGACCGCAACCTTTTTCCCACGGAATTCGCCACGCCGCCACAGATCCCGAATCACGCCGGCCACTGCATCCGAATCCACGATCTCGCCGCCGCGCATCGACCCGGGGGGAAGAGGCAACTGGGCATACCCCACCAAGGTCGCAGGATCCTTGCCCTTGACTTGCGCGGCTCGCACCGCACTGGTGCCGATGTCCAGGCCGATCGTCGATCGCGCCACCGATCAGCCCTCTTGAACGATGACGGTCCGCTCGGCGAGATAGCGCTCGACGTCCACGTTTCGAATTCGGTAGTTCTTGCCGACGCGCAACGCCGACAAGGAGCCACTCTTGATCAGGCGATAGACCGTCATGTTCGACACGCGCATCAGCAGGGCGACCTCATCGACCGTCAGGAGCCGATCCCCCGCGTACGAGCTCCGTTTGACCATCCGACTATTCTCCCCCCGCCGCGCGGACCGACTCACTGTCCCCGAAACAATCCTTAACATCAGTCACAACAGTAACGCTAGTGTGCGAATCTATATCTACACCACTATGGGTGTCAATAACTGGAATCGGCCCCAAGAGGAACGAAGTTGAGCAGTTTTGGCTAGGTTTTGTCCGGCTTGAGCGCGGCGGCAGCTCAGAGCGTCAGCGGCGGAGCCAGATGTCCAGCAAAGCGCCACCCCAGAGGATCCCGGCCAGCGTCCCAGCCGCCAGATAGGGACCAAAGGGCACCTGGCTCTTCATCCCTCCTCGGCGCAAGACGATCAGGGCGATTCCGCCGACGGCGCCCGCCGTGAAGGCCAGCATGAGGCCGACGAACAGCCTTCCCCACCCGTCTGGAAGGTACCCCAAGCTCATCCCGAGAAGGGCGACGAGCTTGACGTCTCCCATGCCCATCCCTGCCGGGTAGGCGAGCGCGAGCCCAAGAAGCAAACCGAAAGCCGCTCCGCCGGCCCCCAGAGCGCGAACCCAAGCGCCGAGTCCCGGCCCGACTGCGGCCGCGATCCCAAACAGCGCTACCCCGATCCCAATCGATGGGTACACGATGCGGTTCGGGAGCAGCTTGTGCTCCAGATCGATGAACGACAACACGATCAGCACCCAAACCAGCGGCAGGTAGGCAACGAGGTCCGATGCCCGGTCGAGGCGCGCGGCGGTAAGAACGAACAGGCCGCCGGTCAACAGCTCCACCGCTGGATAGCGCCACGAGATCGGCGCGCGGCAGGTCCGACAGCGCGCGCGCAGCAGCACCCACGAGACGACGGGGACGTTCTCCCACCACGCCAGCGTCGTAGCGCACGACGGACACCGAGACCGAGGCGCCACGACCGATTCCCTGCGCGGGACGCGGTACACAACGACGTTGGCGAAGCTCCCGAGCGCCAGCCCGAGGATGCCGATCAACGCAATACTGACGACGTCCAAACAGTCCCCCTGTAGGTCGGCGTCAGGCTACCGCGCGCGCGCCCGTGGGTGTGCGAGCCTCAGATCTCCAGCCACTTGACGATCTCGAGCGTCACCGGCCCAAACCCCACTGTGCGCTCGATGCGAGCGTCGTAGGTCAAGCTCTGGTTGTTCTTGATTTCGATCGCATCGGCGTAGATCGCTCCGAACTGGATCGCGTTGTTCTTTACCGCCACCGCACCGTAAGGGGCGTACACCAGCACGGCAGTATTGCCCGAGGTCTGGAAGTTGTTCTTCAGATGAATCGCGCACTCACTCGCGTCCTGGTTTACGTCACAGCTTGAACCGGTGGGCGGACGGTATGTCGACGCCAGCAACACGACGCCGTCGCTCACGTTGTCTGTCGTGGAGTTCGTGAACACCGGCGTATTGGTCACGATGGTGGCATCACCCACGATCGTTGCACCGGTTAGGTCGATCCGCGTTCCTTGGTTCACCGAGCCCGCCTGGTTGACGTAGAAGGTTCCGCTCAACTGGTTGCCCTGACCGGCTAGATGTGTCTGGAAGTCGGCGACGGCCGTTTCCGAGGGCGTGCCGGGCAAGCCGAACTGGTGCAACGTCGCCGCATCGTAATTCGCAGCGGCATAGGTGAACGTCGGCATCGGAACCGTCGCTTGAGCCGCGGTGCAGATGTTCGCCGAGATCGTGCCCCCGACGGTCCCGGAACCCGTCACGCTCCCCCAGGTGGTAACGCCTCCGTCGATCCGTGCACCGCTGTCCATCTGCACCCGGTAGTTCGACGGATTCGCACCACCGCAAGTGATCGGGTCCGGCGGGTTGACGACCGCGGCCACGACGTCGCCACCGATCCGTGCGTTCGTCCCCAGCGTCACCGCGTAGCTCGAAGCGGGATCGTAGCCTCCGGCGCTCGCATCACCGTCGACAAGCGACCCGTTTCGCAACGCAACCCATCCCGTCGCCCCGGTGACGCTCCCGTGGACGATGGCGTTGGCCTCCACGATGACGCTTTGATTGGCCCAGATGTCACCGTTGATCGTGTCGCCGTTCTTTGTCGCCGCGATCGTCTGCGAGAACAGCGCGTTCTTAAAGGCTGCCGGGGGCGCCAGCGTCACCCGAAGGGCGCGGGTCGCGGACAGGTCGCGGCCCTCTCGAACGTGTCCCACCGAATCAATCGTGTAAACGTTCCGGGGACTCCGCGTCACCGTAACGGAGTAGTTGCCTTCCTCGGTTTCCCCCGAGAAGGTCCCCGAAAACGCGCCGGAAGCCGCTTGGATCTTCGCGATCGTCTGCTCGACCCCCGATTCAGCTACGTGCAGCGCCTGTACCCAATGCCGGCCCCGGGCCGCGGAGTTGTCCACGTGGACCGCAACCGTCAAAGATGTGACGGCAAGCGTGGCGATCACCGCGGACAAGACGACGGCAATTATCATTGCTACTCCGTCTTCCTTCTCCGACTCGCGGAACATGCGAGAGATCTTCATGGAGACACGTTCCTCATCTTGACTTCGTCCGCCAGCTCAACGACCGCTTCATCCGTGCTGAAGCGCTCGGGGCGCGCGCGCAGTCGGATCGAGATCGTTGCGGGACTTCCCAGCGCCGGCGAGTAGACGAAAACGTTGGTGTTGGTGAGCCGTTGGACCAGAGGCACCGACGCGCCGGCGACCGCGCGCGTCAGCGTGGTCCCCGAAGCGGTGTACGTCACCGTGACGGCAGTTCCCTTGACGAACGTATCGACCTGCAGGATCGATGCCGTCGCGATCCGGACGGCATCGGCTTGCCGTACCTCCTTGGTCATCCGGGCCATCGCGACGGAGAGATCGTCGGCGACCTCGCTGCGTTTTTGCTGTCGAATCGTCGAGCGTTGGGCAGCGTCGAACGCCGTGACCATCGCGGTCACAGCCACCACGAGCAAGGCGGAAACGACCACCAGCTCGATCACGCTCAGCCCGCGCTCAGGAGCAAGCGTTCTTCGCCAGCGAGACCACATTCGTGGGACTCCCTTCGTTTCCGGCCCTGTCGTATGCGACGATCCGGTACTCAAGCGATGACAGCGTCTTGGAGTCGGTATCGGAGGAGCTGTTCGCCGATGTCGTGAGCAGCGCGAGGAATGCTCCTGCGTCGACTCGCTTGTAAACCCGATATCCCAGCAAGTGGGCATCCGACGCCGATCCCCACGCAAGGTTCACCGTGCGCGAACTCCCCTGACAGCTCGCGGTCTTGGTCAAGGTCCCGGGCACTCCGGGAGGTGTCGCGTCCAGCGTTATGCCCACGGGGCCGACGGTCGAGACGTTGCCGAGGGCGTCCGAGTATCGCGCCCAAACGTGCTTGCCGCCGTCTCCGGTCGTCAGGGTCCACGAGACGGTTGGAAGCGCGGAGTTGTAGGTGAACTGCGTCCCGTACGTCGAGTTGTCGTTCGACAGGGCAACTGAAATCGGCGCGCAGGGATCCGAGGGCGCGACAGAGATCGTCACCGAACGACTGGCCGTGAACCCCTCGCTTGCACCGGTGCCCGACAAGATGGTGAAGCTCCCGGTCGGCCCTTGCGTGTCGCCGGCACATCCGCCCGTAGGCGTCGGCGTTGGGGTAGCGCTCGGCGAGGGCGTGCCCTGGGTCGCGCCGGCCTGACTGCCGCCGACGGTTACCGAGCCGCTGGTGAGCAATGCCGACGCGTGCACGGTGTGCGCGCGGCCGGGGTTCGCCGCGGCATCGAAGGAAACGACGATGACGACCCTCTTGTAGTCCTGTGCCCCCGAGACGGCAGGGTCGTCCACCCAAGTGACGTACTGGTACACCGTCAGGCGAGTCACTCCGGAGGTAAACGGTCCGTCGATGTGGGCTACCGCACCGTCGGCGCCCACAACCAGTGGCTCGTAAGTGCCGTCCCCTCCGTCGTCGAAGTTGCCCAACGTATCGACGAAGTAGTCCGGGTCACCCTCATCGGTGGAGTGCGCAGGCGTAGCGTTCAAGGCAACGTTTGCGTAGGGGATGTTGCGGACTTGTTCGATGCGAGCATTCGCTTCCCCGGCCGCAAGGTGGCGCTGCCGCCCTTGGACCAAAAGCCGACTTCCGGCCCCGCTCGCCGATGCAAGCGCCGCGAACCCGACGACGAGAATGGACAGCCCGGCCATCAGCTCCACCAAAGTGAAGCCCGCCGCCTCCGATCGCAGCCGGAGCAGAGCCGCCCATCCTCGCCTTGCCACACTTCCCCCTGACGACCGATCCCGACGCACCGGTGACTCCGCCCCCTACGGCAGATATCGGCGCGCACCAGATCAGACTTGATCACAACGCACTAGCCGGAATAGGTGGAAGCGGCGGGATCGCCGCCGCTTCCAGACCTCCGAAGCCGGGTGTTACCAGGCTGCCGCTGCGCACTCGAGGAGCGTGTCTACGTTCGCCAGGGCCGCGCCGTTTCCATACGTGGTCCCTGCAGTCGTGCTGTCCGCGATGCAGAACCACTTGCCCGACTTGCTCTGACGCACCATCACCACGTCCGTGGTGGTTCCGGTGAAGCCGATCACAGTCTGCGAAGCGCTCGCCACGGTCTCGCTAAACGCGACGCTCGGCTCGAGTCCGTGCAGGGCCGCTCCGGTCGCTGCGTAGGTCTCGCTGTCTGTGTAGTAGGACTTCGCGGTCAACAGGCCTTGACGCAGAGTTACCTGTGTCGCGCGGTCCTGCGCCTTGGTACGGGCGCCCATGAACGTCGGAATGGCGATCGCAATCAGGATTGCGATGATCAGAACGACCACCATGAGCTCGATCAGGGTGAACCCTTTGTCGTCCCGTCCGAGACGACTGCGGATGGCTTGCAACATTTCTTGCCCACCTCCCTCGGGCCGCACCGTGCGAGCCCTTTCGAAATCAGGTATCGGCACACACTTGGGTCAGACTTGAGTGACTAGCCCCCAGGTTCTTCGCAGATCCGGCCGGAGGGTGCGAAACCCCACGATAGAGCTGGTACCTATCGGCCGAATTGGCCATAGATTCAGGCCACAACGAAGCGCGATTGCGCCGGGAGACAACAAGGGTTCCTACTTGACGAGATTGATGATGTTGAACATCGGCAAGTACAAGGCGACGACCATTCCGCCAACCGCCACGCCCATGACGACGATCAGGATAGGCTCGATCAGCGATGTCAAAGCGTCCACCGTGGCATCGATCTCTTGGTCGTAGAAGTCGGCGATCTTCTCCAGCATCGTGTCTAGTGCTCCGGTTTCCTCACCGACCGCCATCATCTGCACAACCATCGCCGGGAACACCGGATACTGCTCGAGCGGCTTCGCCATGCTCGATCCTTCTTTTACGGCCGACTGCACCGCCCCGACCGCCTTGGCGACGACGGCGTTGCCGACCGTCTCCTTGACGATGTCCAGGGCCTGCAGAATCGGAACACCGGACCGCGCCAGCGAAGAAAGGGTCCGCGCGAAGCGCGACAGCGCGGTCTTGTGGAACAAAGATCCGAAGACCGGCACGCGAAGCTTGAACGCATCCCACTTCGCGCGGCCACCCTCGGTCTTGATCCAGCGCCGAAGCGCCACCGTTCCACCACCAAGCAGGGCCGTGTAGATGAGCGCAAACTTGCGCACGCTGTCCGACACCGCGATCAGCATGCGCGTGGGCAGCGGGAGCGTCCCACCGAGGTCCGCGTACAAATTCTTGAAGGTCGGAACCACGAACATCAGCATGGCCGACACGATCACGATCACCAGGACGAACACGACAACCGGATACGTCATCGCGCTCTTGATCTTGCCGCGAAGCGCCACTTCCTTCTCGAGGGTTTCGGCCAGGCGCAGCAGGGCCGTGTCCAGCACTCCCCCGGTTTCGCCGGCGCGCACCATCGACACGTACAGCGGCGTGAATACCTTCGGGTGTCGCTGCAGCGCCTGCGAAAGGGATTGCCCCTTTTCGATGTCCTGGCGCACGGTTCCCATCACGCGCGCAAGCACCGGGTTCTCCGTTTGCTCGCACAAAATGTTGAGTGCCCGCAGGAGCGACAATCCCGAGGTGATCATCGTCGCGAACTGACGCGACATCACCGCCACGTCTTTGGCTTTGACGCCCTTCTTCCACGGGAGCTGAATCTCTTTCGTGCCCAGGCTCGCACGTTGCTCCTCGACGAGCAGTGGCGCGTAGCCCATGTCGCGTAGCTTGCCGACCACCGCCGACTGGGAATCCGCCTCAAGGGTTCCTGCGACCAGCTTCCCGGAATGATCTCGAACCTTGTATGCGAATGTCGTCGCCATGATCAGGCCTTCCCGCACAAGCGGGCATAGTCCTCGGGGTTATGACAGCGATCGAGCCCGAGTTCGTAGGTAATTGTGCGCGCGCGCACCAGGTTCGCCAGCGACTGGTCCATCGTCAGCATCCCGAACTGCCCGCCCGCCTGCATCGCGGAGTAGATCATGTGCGTCTTGCCCTCACGAATCAGGTTGCGCACCGCCGGCGTCGCCACCAAGATCTCGCACGCAATGACGCGCCCCGTGCCGTCGGCGCGCTTGAGCAACTGCTGAGTCACGATCCCCTGAATCGTTGCCGCCAACTGCACTCGAACTTGCTGCTGCTGGTGTGGGGGAAACACGTCAATCACACGGTCGACGGCCTCCGGAGCAGACTGGGTGTGCAGTGTTCCAAACACGAGGTGTCCGGTCTCCGCGGCGGTCAGCGCCGTTGCGATCGTCTCGAGGTCGCGCATCTCTCCTACAAGAATGATGTCCGGATCCTGACGCAACGCAGAACGCAGCGCGGCCGCGAAGCCCTTGGTATCCGCGCCGACCTCGCGCTGATTGACGATGCAGCGCTTGTGCTCGTGCAAGTACTCAATCGGGTCCTCGACGGTCAGAATGTGGTCGTCGCGCTGTGAATTGGCGACGTCGACCACGGCCGCGAGCGTCGTGGACTTCCCGGATCCCGTCGGTCCGGTGACCAGCACGAGTCCGCGCGGCAGCGAGGCGAACTCCGCAACCTTCGCCGGAACCCCGAGGTCTGCCAACGGTCGAATCTCGAACGGAATCAGACGGATTGCGGCACCGATAGCATCGCGCTGGAAGTAGACGTTGATGCGGAAGCGCGCGCGCCCCGGCAACGAGTACGCGAGGTCCAACTCCAGCGTCGCCTCCAACTGCTCACGTTGCCGCTGGGTGAGGATTGAGTAGATGAGCTTTCGCAGGTCCGCCGGCTGAAACACCGGGTAGTCCTCCAGCCTCGCGAGACCTCCGTGCAGCCGGACGACCGGTGGCGTTCCCACCGTCAAGTGAAGATCGGATCCCCCCTCTTCCAGCAAACGATCGAGGAGGTCGTGCATCGAGACGTCTTTGTCGTCGATCTCGGCGCGCGCCGGCGCCGATCCGACCACCGGTTCCAGCACGTCTTCCAGCGGATCAAGCGACGGATGCTGGTGCGCCGCCTCGATCGCTTCATCGATGTTGCGGCGAATCGCCAGCGCCGGCCGGCATTCGTACCCGGTCAGCGCGGCGATCTCCCGCAGGGCGGCCCTGTTCGTCGGTTCGGCCATCGCCACCACCAGCCGGTCGCCCTCCAGGTCGAACGGGATCGCAGCATGCCGTAGCGCGACGTCCCGCGGAACCAGGGAAGCAATGGCGCGCGGCGGCGGCGAACTCACGGGATCCACGTACGCGAGTCCAAGCTGTGTGGCCACGGCTTCGACCAGGGCCTCTTCCGTGACTGCCCCGATCTCCAGCAGGACTTTGCCGAGCGGACGCCCCGTCTCGCGCTGGCGCTCCAGAGCGCGCTGCAATTGCTCGCGCGAGATCAAACGTTCCTCGACGAGCACCTCTCCCAACGGCTTTGGTGCGGCCATGTCCTCCCCTGCGCCTCTCCCACTCACCGAGTGCATCGGCGCGGCGCGCGCCCGGCTTGACCCGGATCGGCCGCGACTAGACGATGACCCGGAAGATCTCCTCAATGCTGGTTTCGCCCGCGAGGACCTTCAAGATCCCGTCTTGTCGCAACGTGAGCATCCCCTGCTCGCATGAGGTCCGGCCGATCTCCTCACTTGAGCGGTGCTCGACGGTCAGACGTTCGATCTCCTCGGACATAGTCATGACCTCGTGGACCGCCATCCGGCCCCGGTATCCGGTTCCTCCGCAGTGATTGCAGCCGACCGCGCGCTGCAGCAGCGGCGCCGATCCGTCCGCACGCAGCGGAACCCGCGCCTCTCGCAAGGACTCCACCGTAGGCTGATAGGGCTCCTTGCACCGGCCGCACAGTTTGCGAACCAAGCGCTGCGCAAGAACCGCGTCCACCGCCGAAGACACTAGGAACGGCTCAATCCCCATCTCGACCAGGCGCGTGATGGCTGAAGGAGCGTCGTTGGTGTGCAACGTCGAAAGCACCAAGTGACCGGTGAGTGCTGCCTGGACCGCGATCTGAGCGGTCTCTTGATCGCGGATCTCTCCAATCAGAACGATGTCCGGGTCGGAACGCAAGATGGAGCGCAACGCGCCCGCGAAAGTCAGTCCGGCCTTCGTGTTGATCTGCACCTGATTGACGCCGTTCATTCGGTACTCAACGGGATCTTCGACCGTAATGACGTTCACATCGGCCGTGTTGAGGATGTTCAGCGTGGCGTACAGAGTGGTCGACTTCCCCGATCCCGTGGGGCCCGTCACAAGGATCATCCCGTACGGCTTTCGAAAGCTCGCCTCAAACATCTCCATGTTGTGCTCGGAGAACCCAAGATCGTTGAGATTTAGGAGGCCTTGCGACTTGTCCAGGATTCGGATGACGGCCTTTTCGCCGTGCACGGTGGGCATCGTCGCGACTCGAAGGTCGATCGCCTTGCCGCCCACGACCAGCCCCACACGGCCGTCCTGAGGGATTCGCCGCTCGGCGATGTCGATGTCGGCCATGATCTTCAGGCGCGAGAGCACGCCGTTTTGAATCGATTTCGGCGAGCGCATGACCTCGTGAAGCACGCCGTCGATCCGGTAGCGGATTCGCACGTCCCGTTCTTGCGGCTCAATGTGGATGTCGGATGCGCGCTCGTTCACCGCCCGCGTGATCAGCAGGTTGACGAGCTTGACGATCGGAGCATCGTCAACCGCCTCACGAAGCTTGGACAGATCGTCGACTTCGTGCTCTTCGGCCGCCGCGGCGGCGGCTATGTCTCCAACCTGTGCGTCGTCCCGCGTCGAGCGCGTAATCGCGTTGGTGATGTCGGCTCGAGTCGCGATGGCCGTGCGGATCTCGCGTCCGGTGAGCGTGCGGATATCGTCGATCGCGAACACGTTGCCGGGATCGCTCATCGCGACGACCAGCTTGTCTTCGTCGAACGCGATGGGAAGCGCACCGTAGCGGCGTGCCATCGCCTCCGGGATCAGCGACGCGGCCATGGGGTCGATCTGCGTTTCCGCAAGATCGACAAATGGGATCCCGATCTGCTGCGCCAGCGCGGAAACGAGCACGGACTCGGTGACCAACCCCGACTCGACCAAGACTCGCCCCAGGCTCCGTCCCGTCCTGGCCTGCTCGCGCCGGGAAGCCTCGAGTTGGTCGCGGCTGATCGCGCCCTCTTCGACGAGGATCTCGCCGAGCGTTTGCGTTCGCCGCACCGGGGGCGCGTCGGTCTTTGCCTCGGATCCGATGCCCTCGGCCGGGTCCTCGACGTCGAACGCTTCTGAGTTGCTCCCCATCCATCCCTCCGCGCGTCCGAGGAGCAATGCCGTGTATCGGCATGAAACGGATGCCGGGCCAGCCCGGGACAACCTCTCCTGGAACGCGCTTGTCTACCGGGAGTGTCGGCAGCGCCCGAAGCGCGCTTTACCGGGCGGGTCGGACGCTAGGACTCAAGCAGCGCCGACTCGGCGGCCGCGCGCATGATCTCTATGGGAGCATCCACGCCCGTCCAGAGCGCGAACGAGAGCGCCGCTTGGTGCACGAGCATTCCTAGACCATCGAACGCGCGCGCGCCGGCCGAGCGCGCCTGCGACACAAACGAGGTTTCCGGCGCCTGGTAGATCATGTCCACCGCAAGCATCTCCGGCGCGAACCGCACGGGAAGGGCTTCCCGAACCGGCGTCGCGTTCACAACCAGATCGGCGGCAACCTGTACGCCCCATTCCGCCGTGGCCACACCCTCGGCGACGCCGGCAACCAACGCCGCGCGCTCCGGCCGCCGGGCGCAAACCGTCACGCGCGCGCCCGCGCCGGCCAGCGCCCGCACAACCGCGCGCGCCGCGCCTCCCGCGCCAAGCACCGTCACGTCCCGATCGCGGGCATCAAAGCCGGCATCGTGGGCGAGGAAACGCAGAAACCCAAGGCCGTCGGTGTTGTGGCCAACCAGGGCGTCGCCGTCTCGCGCGATCGTGTTTACGGCCCCAATTGCGGCCGCCTCTTCCTCAAGGCGATCGAGAAGCCCGCAAACCGCTTCCTTGTGCGGCATGGTTACGTTGGCACCGTCCACCCCGAGCGTTCGCAGCAGGCCGATGCCCTCGGCAGCCGCGCCCGGTCGCACGCCGATCGCGATGTACGTCCAGTCAAGACCCAAGGCTTCGAACGCCGCCTGGTGAATGCGCGGCGACAGGCTCCGGTTCACAGGCCAACCGATGATGCAGGCAAGATGCCCGGCGCCGTTCACGCCGCACTCCGGCACCGCTGGAACCCCGCGTTGTCGCGCGCGAAGCAGTGCGAGCGGCCGTCCTTGCTCAGCACGTAGTAAAGGAAGTCACTCGACGCGGGCGCGAATGCCGCGCGGAGCGCGGCGAGCCCGGGCGAGGCAATCGGCGCCGGAGGCAATGCCGGGATCTTGTAGGTGTTGAAGGGCGAGTTGATCTCCAGGTCCGAATACAACAGACGCGTCTTGTAACTGCCGTCACGCAACAAGAACGCGTACTGAACGGTTGCATCGATCTGCAAGCGCATCCCGATGCGCAATCTGTTGTAGATGACCGAAGCCACCAGCGGACGGTCGCGCTCCACCTTCGCCTCGCGCTCGATCATGCCGGCCACCACCACAACCTGGTATGGCGTAATTCCGAGCGCGCGCGCCGCCTGGGCAACCCCCAACCCTGCGACCTCCCGCTCGAACTGGCGCACCATCATCGCCACGACATCCTCGGCTGTGGCCTTGACCCTTACTTCGTAGGTCTTCGGGAACAAGAACCCTTCGAGGTTCCCCGCCGGGGCGCCGAACCCGCCGGGGGTGATTCTTCCGCTCGTAGCCGCGGCGATGAAGTCCTTGGCAGAGATGTGCGTCTCGGCCTCGACGATCTTGGCGACCTCCCCGACGGTCTTGCCCTCGGGAACCGTGAAGCGCACTGTTTCCGGAACGACGCCCTTGCGAAGGAGCCGGATCGCCTCTGAGATCCCAAGACCGGTTCGCATCTTGTACTCGCCGGACTTGAACTCGGTTTCGACGCCTTGGAATCGAGCAGCCAACCGGAAGACAAAAGCCGAACGAACAACGCCGCCCGACGCCAGCAGATCAGCGATAGCGGTGGTGGTCGCGCCATTGGGAACAACGATGCTTACCTGAGTGCCGCGCTCCGTCCCCCCGAACGCCCAACGGACGTACCCTGCCGTCCCAAGCGTCACGAGCACGGCGACGCCGAGAACCGTCAGGAAGATCCGTCGGCCGAGTTTGCTCCGCTTCGGCGCAGCCGGCGACAGGCGTTCTCCGGAACTCATCCGCCTCGCGCGTCGAGGAATGCCTGAAGCAGCACGGCAGCCGCCACCTTGTCTACGACCGCACGCCGTCGCTTGCCTCCCGCGCCGCCGGACTTCAAGCGTTTCTCGGCCTCCACCGTTGTAAAGCGCTCGTCCCAGAGTTTGACCTTCACGCCCATTTCCTTGAGCTTCTCAGCAAAGCCCTCGGCCACCATCGCCGAATGGCCTGCGGTCCCGTCCAAACTCAGCGGGTGCCCAAGAACCACCTGGCGCGCGCCCTCGGCCGCGGCGATCTCGCGGATCGCGGTCGCGTCGCGCTCGTCGCTGGTGCGATCCAGGACCGCGTACGGCGTCGCAACCAACCCCTTGCCGTCCGAGATGGCCACACCGATCCGACGTGTTCCCAGGTCGATGCCGAGCCAGCGCGCCATTACGCCAGCACCTCGGCAACGGTGGCGCGCGCCAAACGCAGCGCCTCAGCCACCCCTTCGGGCCGGTTGCCGCCTCCGGTCGCAACCTCGTCCTTTCCTCCCGCGCCGCCGCCGATCGCGCGCGCGGCGTCGGCGATGATCGCGCGCGCCTTGATCCCGCGCGCGCCGGTGGTCTTGTCGATCACTGCGACGATTCCCGCGCGCTCGTCCACCGACGATCCGAGCACAACTACCGCTGGTCCGGCCAGCGTCTCGCGCACGGCAACCCCAAGGCGCTGAAGTTCGTCCACTCGCAACCCGGGCACCTCGGCCACCACGACCGAGGTCTCTCCAATGCGCTCCGCGAGGCGCGCCAAGTCCCACGCGCGCTCGCGCTCGGATGCCGCTTGTTGCTTTCGAACCGCTTGCTCGGCGGCCTTTAGGTCCGCGAGCAACTTCTCGACGCGCGCCGGCGCCTCTTCAGGCGAGGACTTCAGCAACGCGGCAATGTGATCCAAGACCGCTTGCGACCGACGAAACTCCGAAACGGCCTCGGCGCCGGTCAGCGCCTCGATGCGACGCAGATTGGATCCGATCGAGGCCTCCCCCAGCACCTTCACCAGACCGATCTGGCTCGTGCGGGTCACGTGCGTTCCGCCGCACAACTCCACGGAGTAGTCGCCGATCTCGATCACGCGAACGATGTCGCCGTACTTCTCTTCGAACAACATCATCGCGCCACGGTCGCGCGCCTCGTCCATCGTGGTTTCGTACGGGAGCACGGGATCGTCGCCGAGCAGACGCGCGTTCACGGTCGCCTCGATCTCGGCCAGCACCTCGGTTGGGACGCGACTGGAATGCGAGAAGTCGAAGCGAAGCCGCCCGGGTTCCACCAACGACCCCGCCTGGCGAGCTTGGTCCCCAAGTGCGGCCCGCAGCGTCGCATGAAGGATGTGAGTCGCGGTGTGGCTGCGCTCGGTCGCCGCGCGCTTGTCCGCGTCTACCTTCGCGTGAACCTCGGCACCCGAGGTGATCTCGCCTTGCACCACGCGCGCCGTGAGCACGATCAAGTCGCCCAAGCGACGCTGCGTGTCTGAAACCTCCAGGCGCGCGCCATCCGCCTCGATAATCCCTCGATCGCCGACCTGGCCGCCGCCCTCGGGGTAGAACGGCGAACGATCCAAGATCACTTCGATATCTTCGGACTCCGAGGCCGACGGGACCCGGTCCGACCCGCGCACGATCGCGCGCACCCGCGCTTCGCCGGCAGCATCCTGGTACCCGACGAACTCGGTCGAGCCGAACTCGGCCAACACCTCAAGCAACGCGTCTTCGTCGCGCAGGACGACCTTGCGGGCAGAGCGCGCGCGCTCGCGCTGCTCGGTCATCAGTGCCGCGAACTCGTCGTGGTCGACCTGCAGGCCGGCCTCGGACGCGATCTCCATGGTCAACTCGAAGGGGAACCCGTAGGTGTCGTGCAACTTGAACGCAACGCCGCCGCCCAGCGAAGTCTGCGACGAAGCCTTCGCCGCATCGACCTCGGTCTCGAGCATCACCAGACCGGTGCGCAGCGTGTTGCGGAACCCTTCCTCTTCGCCGGTGACGACCTGCGTGATGAACGCGCGCGAGGACTCGAGTTCGGGATACGCCTCGCCCATCGTGTCGATCACCGCCTCGACCATCTGCGGCAGCACGACGTCATCCACACCGAGCAACTTCGCGTGGCGAACCGCGCGCCGCATCAAACGCCGCAACACGTATCCACGGTCTTCGTTCGAGGGCAGCACACCATCGCCGATCAGGAACGAGGCCGCGCGCGCGTGCTCGGTGATGATCCGCAATGAAATGTCGGTCTTCTCGGAGGTTCCGTAGGCGCAGCCTGTGAGCTGCTCGGCGCGCGCCAGGATCGGCCGCAGCGTGTCGGTGTCGTACGCCGTGGGAACGTTCTGCAAGATCTGCGCGAGGCGCTCGAGCCCGAGTCCGGTGTCTACGTTCTTGCGCGGAAGGTCCCCGACGACTTGAAGGTTCTCGTCCACCTGCTTCTCGGTGAAGACCAGGTTGTAGTACTCCATGATCCGGTCGCCGTCCTGGAACCCGACGACCTCGCCGTAAGCCGGCCCGCGGTCGTAGAACAACTCCGAGCAGGGGCCGCCGGGACCGGCGACCCCCATCGTCCAGAAGTTGTCCTCCGCCCCGCGGCGCACGATCCGCTCGGCCGGCAGACCGATGTCGTCGCGCCAGATCTCGACCGCCTCGTCGTCGGACTCGAAGACCGTGACCCAGATCCGGTCGGGGTCCAAGCCGAAGGGCCCCGTGGACAGTTCCCAGGCCCAACGAATCGCATCGCGCTTGAAGTAGTCCCCAAACGAGAAGTTCCCGAGCATCTCGAAGAAAGTCATGTGGCGCGCCGTGAGCCCGACCCGCTCGATGTCGGTGGTTCGGGCCGATTTCTGACAACTGGCCGCGCGCGGGAACTCGATCGGCTTCTGACCCAAGAAATAGGGCTTGAACTGCACCATCCCGGCGGTGGTGAGCAGCAGGGTGGGGTCGTCCGGGATCAAGGACGACGACGGGACGATCTTGTGGCCTCGCTCACGGAAAAACTCGAGGAAGCTGCGACGGATCTCGTTAGACCTCACGGCGGGGCATTCTACCGGTGTGGGCCGCGCTTCATGCAGCCGGCCCGCCTCGCGAGCGCCCTCAGGAGTCTCCGAGCCGAATGGCAAAGCCCTGCACGTGTCCGGACACCTTGGCCGGCTTGACTCGGAAGGGCCGGACTTCCGAGCTACTTCCGAGTGGTCCGTATGATTTCGGTCGCATGACGCCCTCATCCATACGCAAGGCGGCAGGGCCGCTTGCGCGAACATGACGTATTGGCCATACTTATAGCCATGGCAATTAGCGAACATGTTCCCCTGGGCGAAGTGAAGAACCGGCTGTCCGAGGTCGTGGATCGCATAGAGCGCGCGCACGGTCGGGTCATCATCACGAAGCACGGCCAGCCGTCCGCGGTAATCATGAATCTCGAAGATCTTGAGTCCCTTGAAGAAACCTTGGCTGTCCTCAGCAACCCGCGAATGGTCAAGGAGATCCGCCAGGCTCAGACCGAGATCACCGCCGGCAAGGCCAGGCGCCTGACCAAAGATGAGGCCGCCCGGCTCGCAAAGCACCGGTGACTCCGCACATCCGAAGGCCCTACGACATCGAATGGGCCGGCCCCGCGAGAAGAGCGCTCGGTCGGATCCCTGAGAAAGCGGCCACCGCGGCCATCGAGTTCATCTACGGATCGCTCGCCGACAACCCGCAGCGGGTCGGCCACCCCCTTCGCTTCGAACTGGAGGGACTTCACGCGACTTCGAGAGGCGACTTCCGGATCATCTACAGAATCGACGGCGAAGAGCATGTCGTCTTCATCCTGACGATCGAGCACCGAGCAGACGTCTACCGACGCCGCTGACTCAAGATTGGGGGCTGTCCCCGCAGGGGCGCGCGCCTGTACGTCGTGTGGCTACAGGCCGGATCGCCCAGAGCAGCCCCCCGCGCACCCACATGCCGATCGACTACCTCTTGCTTGAACTCGGCAGTGAATCTACGCCGGGGAAAGGGACGAGCGCTCAGGTCACTCCTGATCCGTTAGACGCTTCATCGCCCTCAGCGGCTATGGAGAACCGTCGCTGATACAGCACGCAGGCTGGGACGGTGACGGCCGCCACCAAGAGAATGAGAGCACCCCCCACTGCATCGAGTGGATCTGTTCCGGCGCCTGCCGGCAGCCCGCGGGCCGCGTCCAAAGCCCCGAGAGCGTTTCCAAACGCCACCGTGAAAATTGCCGCACGCACAATCGCGGCGTGCTTGCGCGCAAAGGGCCTCCCAGGCCAGAGGAAACCGACTACAGCAAAGGGCAGCGTGACAAGCATGACGAAAAAGAACAAGGAAATGAGGACGCCCCTTGCGACGGACGCCGGGGTAAGAGCCGAAAACGCGATTTCCCCGAGGATCACGATCGCCCCGTAGCCGATTGCCCACAACCATTCCACGAATAACATCATCGCCAAGACGATCCGAACATATGGCCGATTCACCGCCATGCCCTCATTTGATCGTGTCCAGATATCCGGTCGCAGCAAAGCAGTAGCACAGATCCATTGCTGCGTCCTCTCTACTCGACTTCGACATACCGCGTTGGCGTCTTGCCCATCTGCCGATCCACCGTCCCGTCGCATTGTTCGCGAAGTCCATCTGATGCTGTCGCCTGGTGTTGCCACTGGTCACTACTCAAGGAGCCAGCACCGGCATCGATCGGACGCTTGGAGAAACAGACTGAATCCCTCCACGTCCGCCCACAGGAACGCCTCGCCAGTCCATCCTGGGAAAGACGCTGCGTCAACTGACTTCCTCGATCCACCGATCCATCGATAACCATCTAATGCCTGCATGGTCTGGCAACAGAAAGTCCTCTGGCGGCCTCGGTTCGAAGACGCCTGTTGTCACGATGTCGAAGGCCAGTTCCTCAATCGAGCTTTGCCTGATCCGCTCAGGCGCGGACCGCACTAGAGCAAGGCTGATTCGCATTCCGCGCAGTTCGTCGCTCGCGGGATCGGAGTAGACGACCTCCACAACCTCAGGCGAGGTCGCTGTCGCCCACCGGAGTTGCAGAACCGGGCGATGCGGGCCGACTTGCTCCTCGATCGCGGCGACCAAACGCTTCGCGCTGAGACCGAACAAGGACAGCGAGCCCTGGGTGCCACACCCAGGTCACCCCAATATCGGGCAAACGGCCCTTCCACACCCGCTTCTGTCAACTGCGCGTAGCGAGTTACCGACAACGGTGCTACCATGCCCGTCATGAGCGATGGAAGAGTTGCGCCCGAGATCCGTAAGCGGGTCCTCGCCTCGCGTGATCGCTTCTGGCGCCCCGAGGACTTCGACGGCTCGCCCGAAGCGGTCGCGAAGGCGCTGTCGCGGCTAGCTCGAGCCGAGGAGCTTCGTCGAGTTCGACGCGGGCTCTACTGGCGCGGGGCGCCGACACGACTCGGCATGGCTCCCCCATCACCCGATCGCTTCGTCCACGAGGTGATCGATGCGTCCGGCACCGGCCCCGCCGGCTGGAGCGCAGCGCTCACGCTGGGACTCTCCACACAAGTGCCGCGCCGCGAGACGATCGCAGTACCTGGTCGGGTGCCGCGCAACCCGGGCACCGTTCGGTTCGTCAGCCGCGCTGCGAGCACCAAGCGCCGAGACGAGCGGCTACGACCACCCGAGGTCGCTCTCCTCGAGGTGCTTCGCGACTGGGACACCCTCGTCGAGGTTTCGACCGACGCCGCCGTCGAGCGCATCGCGGATCTGGTGAGGGGCGGAACCCTCCGCCTCGATCGCGTCGTGCGGGCGTCGGCAACCGAGCCGCCTCGTGCTCGTGAGCGGCTTCGTCATCTTCTCGGGGCGATGGACCGATCGGCTGACGCGGCTGCTGTCCGGCCCGCCCGCAGCGATTCGGTTCGCCACGATCTGGCGCTCGCGGTCTGAGCAGCTGATGCAATTCCGCGACTCGGACGAGTTCGGGCCAACCCTGGACGTGGTCGCCGAGCGCCTCGACATCAGCGCGACCGCGGTCGAGAAGGACTACTGGGTCAGCGAGGTGCTCCGAGTCCTCGTCGCGAACTTCCCCGACGACTTCATCTTCAAGGGCGGCACGAGTCTGTCCAAGGGCTACGGGATCATCGAGCGATTCTCCGAAGACATCGACGTGCTCGTGCTGCCCGGAGATCGCGGGAGAGGTGCTGTCGACAAGCTGATGAAGGCGATGGGAGAGGCTGCGGCCGCCGGCGTCGGTGGCGAGACCACGGGCGTCGGTGGTGCCGAGTCGGGCCGTCACCGTTCCTTCGCGGTGAGCTATCCAGCCACTCGCGAGCGAACCGCGCTGATCGCAACCAGCGTGCTGTTGGAGATGGGCGTCCGAGGCGGCGCACATCCCCATGAGCGTGTGGCCATCGGCTCGCTGCTCGGGGACGCGCTCGCGGCAGCGGGTGACGACCTCGATGAGTACGAGGACCTCGCGCCATTCGAACTGCCGGTCCTCCATCCCGCGCGGACCCTTCTCGAGAAGCTCGTTCACGTTCACGAGCTTTCGCTCCGACTCATCGCCGACGACGGCCTGCAGCCGAAACCTCGAAGCGGGCGTCACTTCTACGACGTCCACGAACTGCTCGGCGACGAACGCGTTCTCGGACTCTTGGAGGACCGGCATCAGACCCTCGCCGTCATCGATAGCATCGACGAGATCACGCGGAGATTCTTCGGCGGGACCGAAGGCGCATCGGCCAGGCCGGAGGGCGGGTTCGCCTCCAGCGCAGCATTTGACCCAGCCACGTCTGCCTCGGTCCGCTGCCGGGCGGCCTACGAAGCGACGATGCCGGAGCTCTACTTCGGTAGTGATCCGCTCCCGACTTGGGAGGAGATCTGCCAGCGCGTCGCCGACTGCGCAGCATTTCTCTGACGCTCCCTTGCGAGGTTCATGTTGCTGAGGACGCTGCAAATTGGAGCCAAGAATGGAGACAAACTCACGCCAACTCGTTCCACTCCATCGGACGCACTCGTACCGCGGATCAGGTCTGACCTGCGACAACACGTCTTGATCCATCTCAACCAGACCTACTCGTATCGACTTGGAGGCCCTTCAAAACCGGTGAGCCGCCTAACGGCGGCTGGTGGGTTCGATTCCTTCCGCCTCCGCTACGAGCGAAGACGTGATCGCGTATTCGCGTAGGCGCGAGTCACCTGTTGGAGACTTCGCCGAACAGATCCACACCGGGAAGCGGGATCCCGGCTTGGTTGATGGTCCGAGCGAGGCTGAATCGCTATCGCGGAGTACGCGACAGACGCCGATCTAGCGCTCGACCCGGCGGAACTCCACGACCAGCCCCGGATCGAACAGGCATGACGGATGCCGGCTTCGTCCGTGATCTCAGGCAACCCGACATCTGGCGCGAAGACGGAGATATCCAAGTCGATCTGCTCGTTCCAGAAGCTGTCGGCGGGAGTGGTCGCCGCAGTGCTGGACTCGGAGTTCACGGCGATCAGGTCGCGCGCAAGGCCAAGGGTCTCGAAGCCGTGCTCGTGGAACGCGCGTCGCTGTCTCCTGCGTCCCTCGACGACGCAGACTCGCGTTCTTCAGTGGTCATGGTCGCGGGCCCGGCCGCTCTCTTGGTCGCCAAGCTGCACAAGATCTATGAGCGAAGGGATTCCCCGGATCGTCTCGCAGAGGACGCTCTCGATATCCTCAGAATCCTGCGCGCAGTCCAGACCGAGACCTTGGCCGCCGACGTCGATCACCTCTTGGTTGATGATCGATCCGGAGACGTCGCCCGAGCAGCGATCGACTACCTCCGCGAGCTCCTCGGTACACCTGAGGCCCAGGGTTGCCAGATGGCGGGTGGATCCAACCACGCCGGCGGTCCATCCGAGGTCCGTATCGGGCCCCGGCGCTGCCCGAGCGTTTCGTCGTCTGGGATCACCGCGGGATGCAGATCGAGTCTGCCGACTTCCCGTCATGCATGGCCACGACCGCGAAGCGTTCCGACGAGCCATACGACGGCAAGCACAACCGCAGCCCACCAGAGGATCTTCACTGTGAAGAACCCGAGCAGGAAAAGCACCACGGCGAGGAGCAAGAGGAACATCACGGCCGGCCTCCGATCAATGAACGTAGGGAGATCTTCACTCACAGTGAAGATCCGCAGCGTCACGTGGCCGTCACGGAAAGCCGGCCTCACTCTGGCGGTTCGTCGCGACAAACAGCGCGCGCAGCCGGGACACTCAGTCCCGCGTCGCTCGATGGTACGAGGTCACCGTCGCGCGCGGCTCGCCGCTCGTACCGGACGGAAAGACGGCGGCCGCCTCTTCGTCATCACCCTTCGCGACGGAGACCAGGCTGATCTCTCGCGTCTCCTCACCCACGACAACCTCGATGACGACATTAGCGGCGGTCTCACCTCCAACGTTCCGGACGATGACCGCATACACGGCGCCACCGCTGCGATGGATCGGGGTTTGCGCGACGGACACACGCAAGTCCGGCGGACCGTTACCGCCTGCGATGCGTGCGAGGAGCAACCCGATCACGATCGCAGCAACCGCGACGGCCGACACGAGAAGAACGGCGACCTCTAACGGGGTGCGTTCGCGCCTGATGCCTCGCACGCTCACACCAGCATCCGTCCGAGTGCCGCGCCCAAAGACGCCGGGAATGAAAGGACGACGACTGCCGACAGGGCAGGACCATCCATCGCATCGAGGCGTCCGAAGGCCCACAGAAGGACCCCTGAGAGAAGGAAAGCGATCAGGTACGCCAACGCCGTCTCCGTGGAAGGATGCTGCGTCGCCCCGTTGTGCGCGCGCCTGGTCTCGCGACCGCCGAATTCAGCCTCGAACACGATGAGATATGGAAGCAGCAGTGAGACACCGACCAGCAGAGTGAGCCGGATCCAGCCGAGTTCTTGAGCGAGCCGGATCGGCTCCTCGGTGGGGGCGATGTTCAGCGCGAGCACGATGGCACCTGCGGCCGCGGCAAGAAGGTCTCCGGACGCCCCGGTCATCTCGCGCGCACCCTCGCCTCCCTTGCGCGGCGCGAGCGCGTTGCCGATCGCGAATCCGATCCCTATCGGGATGGAGGTGAGCGCAACGAGGCCGGTCAGGTTGCCAGTCGGCATGCCGATCTGGATCCGACCGAGGACCAGGAGCAGGACCGCGGCGAGGATGACCGACAGGCCGAAGCCGACCACCGCATCTTCGATCGGCCGGTGGGTTCGTCCCGCACGGAATCCGACGAAGTATGAGAGCACCACGTCGGCGCCGAAGGCCACGGTGATGAGCGCGAGGATCACGAGAGGGTCAAGCGTCTCGCCGAGGTCCCAGACCTCCTGCGTGAACAGCAACGGAACACCCAAGAGCGCCCCGCCGGCAACGCCCCGCATCAGGTCAGGAGCGCGTGTGTGTGGTGCCTTCGACGGCATCGCTCTATCATTACCCCGTCGCTCCGAAGCCGCAAAGACGTCTACCTTTGCGACTGGCCGGTCAGGCGAACGTGTCGCACGCGTCGAGCGCAGCATCCTCATTGAGGGTCTGGTGGAAGAGCTCGACTTTCCCGCAGGTCTGCGGGTGGGTTGAGCCTTGGCTACTCGAACTGGTCGGCGTGGATCGTGTTCCGTTACCTGTGCCTGCCGTGCGGAAGGGCTCGGGATCAATCGTTGGACGCTCCGGCCTGGACGCCGTCGACGCCGAGTCATCCACAGGTCTTGTGTTCATCGTGACCTCCTGGGGTCTGCACGACTCCGGGAGGTCACACACTTACACAAACGACAGGACGCGCCCGGGCGCTGAGTTGCCGCCCCCCGTTGACCCGGCTATCACTGGACCCGCACGACCTGCGAAAGCGCTCACTCCCGCAGGCCGCCAAGGTACCCAGGCAACGCTTCAAAACCGGTGCGGCCCTTCACCGGGCCGGGTGGGTTCGATTCCTTCCGCCTCCGCTACCTGCGGAAACGCGGGCTCAGAATTCTGTCTCCGATGGGTCCCCGCACGGAGGCGGTCCCTGGTTGCCCGAGTGTGTTCCATGAACTAAGCTGTTCCACCTCATGTGGAATAAGGCGATTACTGCGACAGACTTATTGCGATCCTTTGTCGACACGCTGAAGGAGCGGCTTCCCGAGTCGTGGGAGGTAATACTCCTTGAGCGCGACCCTACGCGGGGCGGAGCCAAATCGAGATCGCGCCCCGACGCCCTCCTAGAGATCCGCAGCCCGGAAGGGAAAGGGGCGACTTTCATCGTGGGGTTTAAGAGAAGGATCGACCCCAAGGACGTACCGGCGGTACTCGAGCAGGTCCGTCGATATGGTCCCGAGGCTCCGCTCATCGTCGCACCTTTCCTGGGGCCAAGGACACGCGAGCGACTGGCCAAGGCCGGCGCTGCTTACGCGGATGCGACCGGGAACTTGCGCTTGGCGCTTGAGCGTCCCGCACTCTTCGTGGAACGTACCGGCGCTGATTCCAGCCCGTGGCCCGACGAGAGACCGCTTCGCTCATTGAAGGGCCCTACCGCGGGACGAGCTGTGCGGGCACTGTGCGACTTCCGGCCCCCCTACGGTGTCAGAGAGCTTGCGGAACTATCGCGAACGCCGGTGGCGTCGGTCTCGCGCGTCGTCGAACTTCTCGACCGCGAGGCGATCGTGATACGCGAAGGCCGAGGCCCGATCGAATCCGTCGACTGGCCGGGTCTCATTCGCCGATGGGTGCAGGATTACGCTTTCACAAGATCCAGCCGCACTCAGACGTTTCTCGCACCCCGGGGTTCACAGGCGCTTCTCGAAAGACTCCGGGAGTTCGGAATGGCGTATTCGGTAACGGGCTCCTTTGCCGCCGTTCAGCTCGCAGCCGTCGCTCCGGCACGTCTCGCAGCCCTCTACGTGACGTCCATTTCTGACGCGGCAAAGAAGCTCGACCTCCGTCCGGCGGATACGGGTGCGAACGTCATCCTGGCGGAGCCGTTCGATGATGTCGTCTTCGAGCGGACGGCGATGCGCGACGGGCTCACGTACGCGGCTGCGTCCCAAGTCGCTGCCGATCTGCTTACAAGCCCCGGACGCGGGCCGGCCGAGGGGGACGCATTGATCACATGGATGGAGCAGAACGAAGATGTCTGGCGTTCTTGATCCCGAGTACGTGGCAGCGCGGCGAGTCCTGCTCGACGCTCTGGAAGCCCTGCGTGAGCAACTCGACGCGATCGTGCTGGTTGGCGCCCAGGCTATCTACGTCCACACCGGTGCAGCTGAGTTCGCGATCGCCGAGTACACGACCGACGCCGATCTGGTGCTCGACCCGGCGGAACTCCACGACCAGCCCCGGATCGAACAAGCCATGACGGATGCCGGCTTCGTCCGTGATCTCAGGCAACCCGGCATCTGGCGCGGCAGAGGTGATGTCCAAGTCGATCTGCTCGTTCCAGAAGCTGTCGGCGGGGCTGGTCGCCGCGGTGCGCGACTCGGAGTTCATGGCGATCAGGTTGCGCGCAAGGCCAAAGGTCTCGAAGCCGTGCTCGTCGAACGCGCGCCGGTCTCTGTTGCATCCCTCGATCACGCAGACTCGCGTTCCTTGGTGATCATGGTCGCGGGCCCGGCCGCTCTCCTGGTTTCCAAGCTGCACAAGATCTATGAGCGAAGGGATTCTCCGGATCGACTCGCAGACAAGGACGCTCTCGACACTTTCAGAATTCTGCGCGCGATCCCGACCGAGACCTTAGCCGCCGGCGTCAATCACCTCTTGGTTGATGATCGATCCAGAGACGTCGCCCGAGCGGCGATCGACTACCTCCGCGAGCTATTCGGTACACCCGAGGCCCAGGGTTGCCAGATGGCGGGCCGCGCACTGGTTCCTCTTGAGGATCCGGTAGAAATCGCGGCTGCATGCTCCGCTTTGGCCTTAGACCTTCTCCATCCCCGCGGGGAGAGTTGACGCGAAATCGGTCAGCGCTCGCGTCGTTGGCACCAAGGTGGACGTCGTAGGCTTCGACTGGACCCCGCCGGGAGCGATCGTCGCCAGGTGCCGGCGAGGAGACCACGCGGTGCCGCGTGAGAACGGAATCGTCGGCGTGAGAACGACGCCCTCCCGGTCGGCTGGACTGATCAGCCGACACCTGCGTCAATCGAAGCGGACCTCGCGCGAATGGCGCGCACCGTCGCTTCATAGAGCTCGGTCATAGCGAACCCGACTTCCCGGAGATCGTCAGCTTCGCGCACGAGTTCTTCATCGACCTCGGCAGCCAAGGGACTCTGGATGGTGCGCGCGCGGATCCTTGCTGACGCGCCGAGTTCGCGCAACTCGTCGAGTGATAGACGCAGCAGCCACTTCACTCGGCGTTCATCATTCGCTCTTGCTTCCGCAAGCGGCGCAGAGCGCTCCGATTGGACCTCGACAGCGAACACCCGACGGACGTACTCGTCGAACCTCACTCCGGGTGGAATCGCAAGCTTTCGCCTTATCGACGATCGATGTCTCTCCAAGGTCCGGCCCGCGATACCAAGGGTAGATAGGGCTCCGGAAGGACCGACGTTCTCGAAGGCCAGGGTTATCACCCGCCACTCCTGTGGGGACAGCCGGTGCGTCCTGCCCCTGATCCACGCGTCGATGTGACGGTTCCCGTTCTCTTCACTCGTGCCCGAGGGCAACGACAAACCTTGCGCACCTTCTTCCATCGACCACTCCTCTCAGCGAGTCCCGTGGACGTCGCGCCTATCGAAAGGCCTCGCGCGCGCGCGCAATCATCGACGCTACTTCCATCCCTCAAGATCGAGGCGGCCTTCGCGGCACAGACGCAGGCACGCCTCGGCGACAACGGGATCGAACTGAGTCCCCTTCCCCTTTTCGATCTCGTCGAGGGTCTCATCGATTTTCCTCGCAGGGCGGTAGGGACGGTGTGAGGACATCGCTTCGAGTACGTCGGCGACGTGGAGGATCCGTGAGCCCAGAAGGAGTTCCTCGCCCTTGAGACCAAGCGGATAGCCGCTCCCATCGAAGGCCTCGTGATGCTGGTGGATCATGTCGGCGACCGGCCAAGGGAACTTGATGCCCGCCACGATGTCGCGGCCATTGCCGGGATGCATCTTGACAAGTTCGAACTCCGCGGGGAGGAGACGGCCGGGCTTCGACAGGATCTCCGCGGGAACACCGATCTTGCCGATGTCGTGGATCTCGGCCGCCAACGTGATCCCTTCGACGGTGTCTCGGTCAAGACCGAGTTCGTTAGCGATGACATCCACCATGCGAGCAACTCGCCGCTGATGGCCGGCGACATATGGATCGCGCGCCTCAGTTGCCGCTGCGATCGAGGCCGCCGAAGCACGCGCCCACTCATTGCGTTCTTGCTCGGCCTCCTTCTGCTCGGTAACGTCGACGACGACGACGCCGACGCCGAGGTTAACCCGGGGCGAGCACACCGGGTAGTAGTTGCCGAGCCAGAAACGGATGCGCCCGGGCTCCTGCGCGCATTCCCCGCGCGACTCGACGTTGACCAACTCCTCGCCGGTTTCAAGGACGTATCGGCAGCAGTCCGCAAGCGAAGGCCCCAGGTGCGGCCCGGTCTCCGCGACGGTGCGTCCGATGGACTCCCGTACTGAGATCCCCTGGATGGCCGCAAGTCTTTCGTTGATGCTGACATACCTGAGGTCTCCATCGACAAAGGCGAGCCCCACGGGCGCGGTGGATTGGATCGACCGCAGGAGAGAAAGAGCCTCGGCCGATCTCCTCTCGGACAGTCGAAGGTCCGATTCGGCACGCTCGCGCGCCATCGCAGATCCAATCGTGTCCGCAGCAGCGCGCAACGCATCGATCTCAGTCGACAACCACGGACGTTCGCGCGCGCAATCCTCAAAGTCGAGAAGACCCCACGGCCTCCCGCCGACAAAGATCGGGGCCAAAGCGAGTGAGACGACGCCTTGCGATTCGAGCAAAGGCCGCCCGCTCTCCGCGAACTCCCTCACGGAGCCATGGACGACTTCGCGCGCGAGCAAGCGATTGTACCAATCGGCACATCCGAGATCGAAGAACGGAAGATCCACGAGTGCCGCGCCATCCACACTCACGACATCCGGCGCCACCCATTCCTTCAATAGGCTCACGAGCGGCGTGCCCTCCGGTACCTCGCGCAACCGGAGGATGCGTACACGGGTGACCTGAACCGCCGTGCCGAGACACGCCAGGATGGCATCGGCTTCATCATCCCAGCTACCGGACAGCAATCGCCCCGCTGCGAAGACGACGGCCTCCAGCACCCGGTCGCGACGTACGAGAACCTCGACTGCGGCCTCGCGATCCTCCTCGCTGCGGCAGATTCTGTCTCGCTCTTGCAGCGCGCGGCGGACGGCAGGGCCGAGCCGAAGCAAGGCGGACTTCAGAACGTGGTCAACGGCGCCAAGTCCGACAACCTCCGCCGCAGCTTCCTCGCCGAGCGAACCGGTGACGATAATGACAGGGACCTGTGGGCAGCATTGCTTCGCAAGTGCGAGAGCCTCGCAGCCTCCGATATCGGGCAGGGTGTAATCGCAAAGGATCAGATCCGGCCACGCCTCCTCAAGCGCCCGGACGTACGCGGCCCTTCCGTCCGCCACACGTGCTTCGTACTTGATGCCTGCGCGGCGCAGCTTGTTCTCCATAAGCTTGGCGTCCGCGAGCACGTCCTCAAGGATAAGGATCCTGCTTGCAGCGCTCACGATGGCACCCCGGGCGGTGGTTCATTCATGAGCAGCCAGGACAATCCAAGCACGCGCGCCGCCACCACGAAGTCGGCGACATCCACGGGCTTTCGCAGATAAGCGTTCGATCCGAGCTGATACGCGGCGAGGATGTCTTCCTCTTCCTTCGAAGAGGTCATCACGACGACGGGCATCAACCGAGTTCGCTCATCCTCCCGGATCCGTCGAAGGACTTCCAGGCCATCGATTCTCGGAAGCTTGAGATCCAGCAAGGTGACCGCCGGTAGCTCCCGCATTCCACCGTCCGCCGACGGCCGGTAGATGAAGTCGATCGCCTCAACTCCGTCGCGCACAACTTCGAGCCTGTTCAGGATGTTGGCCCTTTGAAGCGCGCGCCTCGTCAGCCTTTCGTCGCTCACGTTGTCCTCGATCAACAACATGTAGCGCGGCCCAGCGACCTGTCCTGCATCGAGTTCCACAGCCCGTGCCCCTATCGCTATTGGTGCACCGCCCACTCTTGCGTCGGAAGCGCGAAGGAGAGGCTTGCCCCTCTGTCGATTTCCCCTTCGGCCGCCACCCACCCGCCGTGCCTCAGCACGATGCGCCTAACGAGTGCAAGACCGATACCGGTGCCCTCGAATTCGTCCGCCCGGTGCAATCTCTGGAAGACCCCAAAAAGCTTGGCCGCGTATCGCATGTCGAAGCCCGCCCCGTCGTCCCGCACCGAATAGACAACCTCACCCGGACGGTCCTCACGGCGTATGTCGATGTGCGCGACGGCGCGGCAACGCGTGAACTTGAAAGCGTTGGCGAGTAGATTCGTCCACACCTGTTTGATCATCGCTGGATCACACGGGACATGACCCATCGGTCCGATCCCCACATCGATCCTCCGCTCTGGTTCGAGCGCGCGCATCCAGTCGGCTGCTTCGCGAACGATCGGTGCCATATCAACCAGACGAGTCGTGATCGCGGCCCGACCGACACGGGAAAAGCTGAGGAGGTCGTCGATAAGGGCTTCCATGCGCCGGACGTTTTCGGTCACAACCCCGACCACACGCTTCGCCTCATCATCCAATTGCGCCGCGTAATCCTCCGCCAGGATCTGAGAGAATCCATCGATCGCTCGTAACGGAGCGCGGAGGTCATGGGCGACGCTGTACGAGAAGGCCTCCAAGTCGTCGTACGCTCGTTTCAGCTCCTCGTTAACCATAGTCACCATGTCATTGGCCTTGCGGATGGCATCCTCGGCGCCCCGACATCTCGCGAAGCACCGCGCCGAAGCGCAGAACGAACTGCGCCCCCGTCATTCCTCTTCGGGCTGGCGAAGCCTCGGGTCCGAGGCGAGGTCTTCATGGTCTGTCCTGCCTTCTTTGATGTCCAACATCGACATGTGCATCGAGATATCGTCAAATGTTGTGGAACGCGTGGCGTGAATCACGCGGCGTCCTTCCCCGTGTTGCGTTCGATCAGTTTTCCATTCACGAACTTCGCACCGGCGCGCACGAGCGCAACCAAGTGAGG